>Ga0315284_10000017_pt1 | contig 292723 bp, 413 predicted proteins | sample YL17G09_16_MG_FD_203696 | JGI IMG/M metagenome (GOLD analysis project Ga0315284, IMG submission 203696) | Sediment microbial communities from Yellowstone Lake, YNP, Wyoming, USA - YL17G09_16 | ecosystem: Environmental > Aquatic > Freshwater > Lake > Sediment | place: USA: Wyoming | collected... | reverse complement strand
GAGCGGTACAGCCGGAACCGGTGGTAGTAGCGGAACTTCGGGTACGGCGGGAACGGGTGGTAGTAGCGGTACCGCAGGAACCGGAGGTAGTAGCGGAACAAGCGGAACCTCTGGTGCGGCGGGAGATGGAAAATGGTCTGATTCCGGTAGTTATATGGCGACCACTCATGATATTTATATTACCGGGAGTTTAGTTGTTTCACAAACAGGTTCTTACGGATATATCAACGTAAATGCTGCCGAAATAATAGTACAAACCGGTTCTTTCGGATTATTACAACATTCGCAAAGTAATACGCCATTCAAGGCGACATTTAACTCAAACATTCCTTTTGTTGTTCGCGGAACTATTACCGACTTTCATTCGCCTCGAGTAATAATTCCAGATAGTATGAATTTATATTCAGTAAGAGCGAAAACGATTAGCGGTTCATTAACTGTGACGATGGAACACAACGAAGTATCTTTCGGAGAACCAATTCCAGTAAGCAATTCTATGTGGTATTCGAGCAGTATGACGCTAAGCCAATCGTTAGCACAATATGATAGATTAAGGATTCTGGTAAGTACCACAAATGCGGCGCAAGATTTGACTTTTAATGTGATTACAAGTAAATCAGTAAATATTGCTTAAAATAAGTCGGGATTTAATATGGTAATAACTTTTATAACAGCAAGCGGCGCGTTGACCAATAGTGTCGGCTCGCCGGTTAGAACTACAATAGATACTACCGATGCTACTTTATTGGTTGTCGGAAGTCATTGTTGGAGAGAACAAAGCGGAAGCATTTCTGATAATAAAGGAAATACATGGTATGGACTTAATAGATATTTGGATACCGCTCAAGCTGGCGGTGCCCAAATATTTTATTCGTATGATGTTAGTGGTAGTGCATTGAGTGTTGGGTCTGACCATACTTTTACACTTACATCAGGTCAAAGTTATAAAACCATAACGGTAAGTGCGTGGAAAGGTAGCCGTACCGATGAAACCGTATTTGACAGAGAAAGTGGCAGTATAAGTTCTAGTGCAAATGTTTCTATCCAATTACCGAGTTTTACTCCATCTGAAGCCGGCAGTTTACTGATATGTTTATATTCTGATGGGTACAGTACAAATGAACAACCGACCATTGATGATAATTTTAGTATAGCTACCAGTCAATATAACGGTAATGATATGAGTGGTACGATGGCATATTTAATAGGTGGCGATACTGTTGATCCTAAATGGACTACCACGGAGACTTGTCGCAAAGTCGGAGCAATAGCTGCGTTTAGAGCCGCGATTTCTTCTCGTCTTGCTAAATTTGGCAGAAAATCTACAAATCAAAATTATTTAATAATGTCGCGGAAACCGATACATCATTTAGCGACATTTAATACCCAACCCATTACGAAAAAGATGTATTTTTCTGATGATTTTAATCGTGGTAATCAAAATCCTTTAAGTGGAAGTTGGGCGGCGGGTACATTATGGAGCGGGGTTCAATTATTAAATAATAGAATATCAACTTCTGAAACAGGTGAAGATACCGTTTCTTATTATACTATTCCATGCAATACTGGCGACCATTATAGTAAATTAAAAGTAGTAGGCTCTGTTTTATGGCAATCAGTAATTGTTAGAATGAATTTAGATGCTCCGAGTTATTTTTATGCGTTGGCAATAGCGTCTACGAGTAATGTAAGAATATATAAATGTTCTAACAATACAACATATTCTCAACTTGCATCTTTTTCAGTTGATACAATTGTTGCGAATGATACTATTAAATTATCTGTCGATGGTAGCATTTTATACGCATACATAAATGACGTTCAAGTTGGAAGTTATACCGATACTGGTAGTGCTTTTCCAGGAACATATAGAGGAGTTGGTGTTAATCTGTATAACGCTGCAGGAAATGTAAATTTTGCCGGTGATGATTGGGAGGGGGGAGATTTATAAATGTCAGTAAGTATGTCGCTGGTTGATACCGGCGGAACAGGAAATTATACTAATTTAACAACTTGGGAAAGTACAGAACAAACCAATCTTACAGTTGGTGAAGGATGTATTCATACCGTTTATTGTAAATCTTCTAATGGTAGTGCAGATGCGTTGGATGTTTATATAAGCGGATGGACAACTGCTGCGGGGAATTATATAAAAATTGCGTGTACTGGTAGCGACAAACATAACGGATTTTGGGATGATACCAAATACAGATTGCAAACTGATGGAAGTAATGGTGCAACAGTTTATATAAATGTAGGCGGCAATGTTAGGATTGACGGAATACAGATAAGTAAAAGTGCTACTGGTTATCATGATAGCGCGATTGAATTTAGAGATTCGTCTGGCGAATCTGGAATTAATTCTGTATCAAACGCTATTATAAGAGGAACAACTGCAACGTCGCAATATTCTGATGGAATTCAGGGATATTCTGATGGAAGTGGAAAAACTTATTATATTTATAATAATATATTATATAACTGGAGAGGTACTGATTGTGGTGGTATCGCAGTATGGACTTCGAATCCCTTTTACATATATAATAATACAATTATAAGTTGTTCGACGGGTATTTTATCGTCGGCGGGATATTCTAATGTTGTTGTCTCTAAAAACAATTTATGTTACGGAAATACTAATGATTATGTGGGTACATTTTCGACATATTCTGCTAATAATATAAGTAAAGACAATACTGCTCCCGGAAGTTATGCATATTCTGGAAGTACAACGGTTTTATTTATAAACTCTGCCAGTTGCGACTTTAGGTTGTCGCCGTATGATTATTCTGCAAGTATGAACGGTACTCCACTTTATGCGGACGCTAATTGTTCTTTCAGTACAGATATTTTAGGAACTAGTCGCGGTACGCAGAACTGGGACATCGGTGCCTTCCACGTAACCGAAAGCGCAAGAATAGTTGATACCGGAGGAACTGGGCACTATTCCACTTTAGCAACTTGGGAAAGTGGTGAACAAACAAATCTGACAGCTAGTAATAAAATTGCTATTGCAGAATGTAGAGCAACAAACGGAGCGGCTGATACGGCCGGAACTACTATCAATGGATGGGACACATCGGCGACAAACTATATAAAAATTTATACTTCTGGAAGCAATCGCCATTCTGGAATATGGAATACCAATAAGTATAGAATTTCTATCACCGACGATTCTTGTATGGCTATATTAGATGATTATGTTAAAGTAATAGGTATTCAAATGGAAACAAGTTCACCAACGGGCAATGGGAGAAACAATGTTTATATATCTAGTCAGGGTGTATCTAATGAAATTTGGTTGGAAAGTTTAATTTGTAAGCACCATAACGATACTACATATTGGGGTAGAAGTATTACCGCTGAAGAAAATGACAATATAAATTTAAAAGTTTTTAATTCTATTCTTTATAATATGAATAGTGCTCTTAATAATAATAACAATCGTCAAATTAATTTTGGAGGTACATCCGCAAAAATTTATAATTGTACCGTAATAGGTGGATTTTATGGAGTGCGACGAACTAGTGGAACGGCTACTTGTAAAAATATTATAGTTCAGAATACAATGGGAGAGAATTATCTTGGTATTTCTGATGATTCTATTAATAATATTTCAAACGATAATACGGCTCCTGGAAGTTACGCTTATTCAGGAAGTATGGTTCAATTTCAGGATTCTGGAAGCGGGGATTTCAGGCTATCATCCACTGATACCGCTGCAAAAGACAAAGGTGCCGATTTATCAAATGATGCGTATATATCATTTACGACTGATATTGCCGGAAGAAGTCGCCCGATTGGCGCAAGTTGGGACATCGGTGCGTATGAAGCGGATGAATATACGGCGACAGCCAATAGAATATTATTCAGAGGATTAGGCGCAAGAATTAAAATTAGATTTTAAGGAGTAAAAAATGGTAACATTATCAATTAGTAATAGAATCGGAAATACCAATACATTCAAAATACGGAGCAAAAATAATAATTGGCTAAATGTATTTAAGATGCGAGAAGAAATAGATATACCGCGATTCGACCATTTCTTTTATGAGTCAAGTGTTTGGGAATGGAGTTATTCGCAGGGAAATAATTATTTTATTTGTCCTGTAACGGTTGATGGAAAATATAAGTCAGTCGTGGAAGCCGGGATTCCGGTAATATCAAGCGATGCCGGCTATCACGATGCGTCTTTTCATGAAGATGCGACCGATAGAAATGGAAACAATATCGCCAAATTTAATATGAGATTGAATACTACTGCTCCGAGTGGCACATGGGGAGCCGGAATGTGGAACGTAAATATGGGCTCGGCGGATGTTATTTGGTTTTGGTACGGCGGTCTAAAAAACACGGTGCTTATGCGTGGACTTAGAGCTCAGGTTATTAATAATGGAGCACCCAGTTTTAATGAAACGATAGTTGGATATGACCTGAGTGAATGGCACACATATGAAACAAGACGATACAACGGCACCGCATCTTTTTATATTGATAGTACGTTAGTCGCCGCGTACTCTACGTCGGTTTCCACCGAAGAATTTAGATATGAGACATGGATTGATAATGGATATTACAATGATTCATATACAAGATTTTATATGTCAACGTCAATCGCGCAAGTTATGTATGTTGATTGGGTTGATGATAAATAATTATATTTATATGAAATAAACAAAAAGGAGATTTAACAATGGCAGAGATTTTATTCAAAACCGAATATCATGCGAATGGTATTTACGTTCATCCCGATCCTGAAAAAGATGAACAGGGGGTTTATAAAAAGGGGTATCCAGTTATCATGAAAGATGACGGCGCAGTATGGGGCAGTAAAGAATGGCTACCATATTTCGTTCACGTCAATATTCCCGGTACAACAGTCGCCGAAATAAACGCAATGATACAAACCGATTTTGGTGCAAATCGATTAGACCAATCGTGGGACAAAAAAATTGATTATGAGGTGGTCAATCAGAACTTAACGATTGACGGTTGGCGTCTACGATTTTATGCAACAAATGCCGGTGCGGCTTCTACCAACTATCCTGGTGGGAAAGCAGGAATAACTCGTGCTCAAGTTGAAAGTTTTATCACCAAGTGGAATGGTTCAGTAGTTACTTTTGGCAACAATTCCGTTACTTTTGATGTCGCCATTTTCAAAGATGGAAGTAACAATCCGGGTGCATTGCAATCGCAAGGATTCTGGGGATTTGCGACAGGTCAATTGGTTTTTAACGAAACCAGTTATACGCAAGCTGGCGGAATTCATATGGTGGAAGTTGATTATTCTGCTTTTGCTAATGTTGAACCGAAACGAGCAGAAGATATTGTAAAGGGAAATCGCGGCACGGTAACTGCTCACGACACGACTAATAAAATTATTACAATGAGTATTACCCGCCAAGATGTTTTGCAAGTTTTCAAAAGAGAAGTTGCACGGGCGGTTGAAAGACCGGTGTTTAGACGACAATTTAGAATTTCGGAAGCGCAAATAGATACAATCGTGGGTCAGGGTGGAAGTATAACTACTGATTTGGCGACTCTAAAATTGTGGTTATTAAATAGATTAGATGAACAATTTTAATGAGATAATAAAATGGCAATAGATTTAACTCTTAATATACAGGTTTCGCAATCAGCAGGTGCAAATATAACATCTATTAACAAACCCACTGGTGTTGTTAATGGCGATTTCATGCTAGCTGGAGTTATATATACATCTGATCAAGTAATGACTCCTCCAGCAGGATGGACAGAATTCCAAAACTATGATTTTTATCCAGCTGCAAACGAATATCGTTTACGGTTGTGGTATAAACGCGCATCAAGTGAGGGTACTTCTTATTCGTGGAGTACTGTGGGTGCTGTTTATACTGATGGCTTTATTTGGAGAATGACTGGAGTAGTTTCTACCGGCAATCCACTTGATGCACCGACGGGTTCGGCGTGGAGCGATGGCAGCACGATTGTATCGTGTTCGGCTATTACAACGGCGACAGCTGGAGCTGGAGTAATTCTAGTAGGCGCAACAAGTAATGATTATACATCACTTACACTTTCTACTTTAACAGAAAGATTAGATGACGGTATAACTATATTTGCAGCGGGAGATGTTCAAGCAGTAGCGGGTTCAAGTGGAGCAAAGTCGGCAACTCTTGGAACTGAACGTGGTTGGGGTACTATTTTATTAGCACTAAAACCGGAACCAGATGTCCCCGTGGTAGTAAGTGTGTCTATGTCACTGGTAGATACCGGCGGAACTGGAAATTATACAAGCTTAACAACGTGGGAATCGACTGAAGAGGCCGATTTAACGGTCGGTGACGGATGCCAAAAATGGGTATATTGTAAATCTTCGGACGGGGTTGCTGATACAGCACGCTGCCGTGTTCTCGGTTGGGTAATGGCAAGCGGTAAAGGTGTTGTTATTACTTCAACTGGAAGCGACAGACACAATGGAGTCTGGGACGACACAAAATATAGAAATGTTTCAATAACGGCTGACCTGACATCAATGGTGATATATGATACGTGGGTGACGATTGATGGGTTACAATTGTGGGGTTCGTCGTCACAAGCATTAGATTTTCAGACCGGGGCGACAGATTCGGTTGGAAATCCGATAGTTAAAAATTGTATTTTACGCGGTTCAAATACTTTGTATATAAACATTGTAAGTGCGATTGGGGAACCTGGGCAATTCTATAAAATATATAATAATATTATTTATGATGCAAAGGGTTCTGAAAATACAGGTATTTTAATTTCAATTGCGACTCTTGCGACTGCTTCGGTCTATAATAACACGATAATAAATTGCAATCGAGGGATTCGCCGCACAGCGGGGGATGCAATTGTAATAAATAATCTGATAACTGGTTCTGCTGATGGCGATGTTTTTATCGGTACTTACGACGCGCTATCAACCAATAACTCCAGCAACCAGACGGATAATCCCGGTGGAACTAATTATGCAAGTCAGACTTTTACGTTTGTTGATAGAGACGCTGATAATTTTTGTTTAGCAGCTACAGATGCTGGCGCAAGAGACATAGGAGCGGATTTATCTGCAAATGCGTTTTGTTCTTTTAGTGTTGATATAATCGGAACAACTAGACCGTATAATACTGTCTGGGATATTGGTGCGTTTGAATACACGGCCGGAACTCCATCAGTAATTTTACCGAAAGTTGTATTTCAAGGAATCGGCACCGCTAGATTCAGATTTAGATAAGGAAAAATTAAATGTTAATGAGCAAAAGGTCTTCTATATTTACTACTCAGCGAATGAAAACGCTTTCTATTGCATTTCCTATTGGTGTCGCTAAAATCATCGATGAAAGTTTTGAGGGAACGGGGTATGAAGAGAGTTGGACAGAATATAATAGTGGTGGGTGTACTCTAAACGAAGATTCTGCAATACCTGGCGCAACTCCGCCAAACGCCGGTTCTCAATGCCTTAATTATGTAAAAATTTCTGGAGCAAATGCGTATGCAAGACGTGATTACGGTTCTCAAGTAAATACATCGTATACAAGATTCTATATATATTTTTCAGCATTATCTAGTAGTGTATCACAAGAAGATGGGTGTATATTAGCAATGAGTAATGATAGTGATGAGGATGCAAATACTACGATGAATTTTGGAATTTATAATGATGCGGGCACACATCGCTGGAGATTGGCAGTTCATTTCGGAGCCGGTTGGTCTAATGCATATTCATCTTCATCAATATCTACTGATACTTGGTATAGAGTAGAAATAAAAATTGATGATAGCGGAACCGGTTCTCATCAATTATTGGTCGACGGAGATTCACAAGGAATTTTAGCCGGGAATCTTGACCGTGGAGCTCCTCGATATTGGTATATCGGGTATGGTGGTTATTCAACATCAACGGTCAGTTTTACAACATATTATGATTTATTTGCCGTTTCAACTGAAGGTTGGATTGGGGAAGACCAAACAACATTATCCGGAAGAAAAATAATAATGGATTAACTATTTATATAAAAAGGATTTTTAATATATGGCTAATAGAACACGAACAATATCATATATTTTTAACACCGACACAAATACAAGGGCAGCTGCCATAAATACAGTGTGGCCACCGATCACAGTTTGGGTTGCTGAACCGACACCTGCTTTTACAAGTGTTATTTTAGAATTGGTAGTATCCGATGCAGTTACAGCAGCAGCGGATACAACAGCAGGACAAGTTTCTTTAGGACTCGGAACTGTTGCTGTTTCTCCACAAACTTGTTCAATAACAATAACTGCCGCTGGTGAAAACAAAAATATATTATATGTATTTGATTATACAAATTATTTTAGAACAAATTGGACTGGCACTAATATGGGATGTACTGCCAGTTATGCTACTGTCGGAACAAATAATGTAAATGGAACTGGAAAACTTACGCTTTCATACGCATTTGACGATACTTCGGCGACAACTCGGACAAAAACAATTTATATTCCGATTGAAAGCACGGGTTCATATATTAAATCTGGTTCGTGGTGCGAACTTGGTGGAAAAGGTGCAATATTCGCATCTTCAAGTTTACCCGAAGCAGAATGTTCAGTAAAACAATCTTGGGTTGAATTATGGGCACCAACTGGCGACGGTACGGTTAAAAACTGGACTGCATCGCTAGTAGTTAATAGAGCAAGCGCTCTTAATGTAATTGATTTTCATAAAAAAGAAACTACATTAGCGACTGGTCTTAATTGCTATGCCGCTATAACTACATCTTTGGCTAACAGTGCTCAACTGTTAGAAGTTTCAATGAGTGGACAAGGATTCAGATTAGCAGGTTTAGGCGGAATGAACGGTATTACTTATACCTATAATCACGACACATCAACAACAATCTGGAACAGTATTCTTATACCGTATGCGCCAGTAAATACTGGTGTCGCAGGTGGAGATATAACTCTTGCTAATGCAATAGTTTCCTGTTCTCAGGATTCGCAAGATTTTTATATTCAGGAACCAGAAACTATTACTTTACAGACCTCATCGCTTAATCTTTTTTATTTGGAAGCGCAAGGTAGTACATTAAATCCAACTCTTATAGCATGTGGGGCACAAACTGGTTCTATGACACTTGCTACTTGCACATATTATCAGAAAATGGGTGTTGCAGCACTCGGTTCTTTTGTGCATAAAATTGATAATACAGGTCGCCATGGAACTGCTTTCGGAACACTGAAACGTGGTAAAAATAATTTAACAACAAGAGTTGTATCTAATACGGCAAATGGGTCTCAACTATGGGCAAGAAATGGATATTATTTAATAAACTATAAGTCAGGAAAATATACTGATGGTGATGGTGCGCATAATCATTCAGTTTATAGAAATATAGAATCCGTCTTCGGTCAAACTGCTGGCGCACGCAATAGATGGTGTTTCAGCGCAAGTTTAAGTGCTTCACATATTCCTGAAGATAGTTATTTTATTACGGGTATCGGCGCAAGATGTCAAGGTTCAACCGCTGCTCAAGGCGTGTCTGGATATACTGTTGCGGCTGGCGAACTTTTTACAGGACTTGGTTGGCGAGATGTGCTTAGTCTGAACGGTATGGCAACTACTGAAGAATACGCATTTGATATTATTGGCGACTCTACTAATAAGTTTCAACAATGGGCAAACTCTACTGAAACAAATAAATTGAGCGTAAAATCTCCGTATTCTTGGCGACTAAATGTTCCAGGAACGGCATACAATGGTTCAATCGGGTTTTGGACAACGTATCACACGATTGATTACACTGTAAGCGGAACTTTAACAGGATATACTGGAGATGGAAGCGGTATTACAGTAGATGTATTTAGAGATAGTGATGATAAAAAACTTTTAAGTTTAACCAGTGCAGTCGGTGGTGGTTTTACTGGAAACTGGTACGATAATACAGAAGATATTTATTGCGTCGCATATCAGGATTCTACGCATCTCGGTCGCAGTGATAGTGGAAAACCGGCGTAAAGGAAAAATAAAATGGTATTTAATATCGCATTGAAATCAAAAGGGGCGAATACCTTTGATATAGTATTATCTTCATCAGATGCACAGTTCATTGTTTGGGGCATTTTTTAACTGGGGATCAAAATAGAATGACTATTACACGGGGAAGTGACGTTTCAATAGTGACTGGCGGTCTTACGTCTTATTTTGCGCCGCTTGATAATTCCCGATATTATACGTCCGGGTCAACAACCTGGACTGATAGAATAAACCAGTCTAATTATTTTCAGATGAGTGCGTCTTTATATAAAAAAAATATGAAAGTTTCAGAATCAATGACGCTAACAATGAATACTAATTATGATACTTTCAATTTAGGAACGCATGAAGTTGGAGCGACATTAAATTTCTGGTTCAGGACAAACACTAACAATCAGTATTTGTTTGGAAAAAATGGAGATCATTTCAGTTGTTATTTAACATCCGAAAACCAATTAAATTTTACCCTGAAACCGAATTCAGTGTATCGCTCTTATAATCCGGCCATAGTTCAAGGGCAATTATGGTCTATAAATTCTGTTGGTGGTAATAATTCTGTAGAATACTGTTGCTACGATAGCAATAGTTTGGAACTTTCGGCTTCAAGATGGGCGCTTGCGACAAATAGAAGCCTATTATCAAATAACTATCATATAAATTCTGGTTATACTTCTAAATGGTCGAGATCTCTTATTTGTGCTAATTATAGCAACATTCGCAATTTACCTGTTGCAAAAATTCTTTCCTATATGAACACTCAAGCGTATTCTACGTTAGTAAGCAGAACCAACGGTGTTGGTGTTCCAGAAACGTACGCAAGTTCTATAATGGGAGTCGCCGTTGACGATGATTATGTTTACTATTCAGATTATAGTAATCATAGAGTTTGTAAAGCAACAGCATCAAATGGCACATATTATACGCATTCATTATGCAGATATGCGACTGGATTGGATATTGACGATGATTATGTTTATGCACTTTCTTATGGAAGCCAATCTATCTATATATTTAATAAATCCGATTTATCTTTTGTTATGACTACTGGTTCGGCGACTGCTCAGGAACCGTACAAGTTTGGATTTGGTACGACTGTAAGTTCTTCTACTGCCTTTGCAAATCTAAAAGTATACGGGAATTATGTATATGTAACAGATCAAGCCAAATACATAAAAGTATTTAATAAATCAGATTTAACTTTTGTAGCATCTCATTCAGTCAGTCGCCCGATATTTGGATTAACGGTTGATGATAATAGTATCTATTATACTACATATTTATACGGTATCTATAAAATAGATAAAACAACTTTTGTGGATATTTCTATGAATGAACCGCCTTCTTATAATTATTATAATTTAACTGCCGCAGGAAAGTCAATAGAAGTGGACGCTGGCGACGGATATGTTCATTTATTTGATAGAAGTAGATACCAATCTATTTGGCAAAAAGACAGCTATGGCAATATGATATTTGTTTCTCGTTCTCTATTACCTACCGGATATTATGCTGATAGCCATGCATGCCGAGTAGATAACGGAAATTATTATGTTGTTTGTTATGACCAACATTCTATACAAAAATATACTTGCCCAATTATTACTTTTGTAACACGCAGCGGAGTTCACGGAGCGGCGGGGTCTGATATTTATTCGTACAACAATCCGCGAGATATTGTATTCAGTGGCAGTTACGCATATGTTTCTGATGTAGGTAATCATCGCATAAAAAAATTAAACAAAGAAGATTTAACATATGTAACCTGTTCAATTTCTGGAACGGTGTTGTCTCCGGCGTGGATGGATATATCTGGCAGTTATTTGTTTGTTGGCTCAAGCGGCCAATATCAACCAGTTAAAATACTAGATACCGACTTAAATTATGTGTCGCAAAGTTATTTAATGCAATATCCATTTTGTGTTCGTTATGATAGATATTCTGATAGAATATATTTAACCGGTGGCGGAGCCGGAGAATACAATGCATATTATACATTACAAGATGACCCTATATTGGAGAAAAAAATAAATATGCAACGGCAATATCTGGCGACAAATACAACAGAAGAATTCGGTTATCATAGTTGCGGCGGCGGATATTATGCCGTATATGATAGAAAGATGGATGAAAATTATATTTATGTGGCGGCTGGTGCGTCTTATAGAGTATCGGTATTAAATAAGAATGATTTCACCTGCGTCAATATGCAAGACGTAATGACTAATACAATAGTCTCAAAACCAATAACTAATTTAACATCTTCTGAATGGACAAACATTTCTTTGATAATTGCCAGCGGTTCTCTAAAAATATACGTAAACGGAGAACCGAACACATCTAACAGCGTTCCATATAATTTTAAGTATTACGCTAGCGGTTTAGATATGACAATCGGTAAATGGTTCATGCCTGCTCATTCAACAACTTTAACGCAATGGTGTACCGGCAGTATTGGAGCGATAATGAGATACAATCGAGCATTAACGGATGCAGAAATCCAACAAAATTATACACAATTAAAAAAGCTTTTTAATTAAATATGGAAGTTTTATTACATAGATTTTATACTGTTTCAACACCTGACGGCGACATAACGCCTAGTATAAAAATAATTTGGCATAATAATCGGGTGCTGATAATAGTAAGCGAAATAAGAGAAATTAGAGCCGCAGTAAAAAAACATATAAATCTGATTGCTGATAGAATTAGAACTTTTTTACAAAATCGGGATAGGAATGTAAATAATTTGTCTGATGTTATACTGATAGAAGAAGACGACGGGGAATGTTACTGGGTTCAGTTTAGTTTCTCCGACGGACATTTTGTATTCAATGATAGAATAAAATTAAATGATGGATTGAACGATTTGGATTTCTTTTTATGGGATATTACAAACGGCGAATATTTTAGATAAAATACAGATAACAATAATAAACTTTTATATTTATAGATAGTTGGAAAAAATAGAGATAAAGATGAAATCATTAAATACGTTAGTTGAACAAGCACTTTTACCGATCTATTTGATGGAAATAGGTCGTGCCGATATGCCGCAAGTTCGCAGTAAGGATGTCACCGAAACATTGCGCATATTTGACAATGAAAACATTAAATACGAAAAGGGGCGAATCTCTTGCGCCGAATTAAAACCGACGCAAGAAGACTACAATCCGATTAAAGTCGGAAGTATGAAGGGCGATTTGCACATAAATAAAAAAATAAACCCGATTTTTGTTTCCAGTGATGGCTACATTCTGGATGGGCATCATCGATGGCTCGCCTGCAAAGAAGCGTATGGAGAAGATTATTTGATCCCGTGTATTAAAATCGCGTATCCGAAAAATGTATCACTTTATATGTTTTCAAATGTCGCCAACGATGTGAATGAAGGCGAAAAAAATAAAAATGATAAAAATCTTTTATTAGATCAGGTAGAAAAAGTTGTCGCGGTGTTTTCTGGGCGCTTTCAGCCATTCCACTCTGGGCATTATTTTTCGTATGATTATTTGGTTAAAAAGTTCGGAAAAGAAAATGTTTATGTTGCAACATCCAACATAGTCAATCCTGACGATTCTCCATTTAACTTCGCTGAAAAAAGACTGATTATGTCGCGCATGTTCGGTATCCCGAAAGACAAAATAGTTCTGACAAAAAACCCATATAAAGCGGAAGAGTTGCTGAAAAAGTTTGATCCTAAGAAAACCGCTTATGTCGCCGCAGTTGGCGTAAAAGATGAATCGCGACTAACTGGAAAGTATTTCAAAAAGTGGACGGGAACGGCGACGAAAGGATTTGAGGACGAAGGTTATGTTATAACCGTTCCGCAACTGGAAGTAAAAGTCGGCGGAAAAACTATAAGCGGAAGCCAGATACGAAAAGTGTTCGGTTCAAATGTTAGCGTTAATGCAAAGAAAACTTTATTCAAAAAATTGTACGGAAAGTTTGATCCGCAAATATATGATTTAATAGTAAATAAGTTAAATGAAAGTATAATACTTTCTGGCGAAGTTATTGAAACGTTTATAGAAAAAAATAATATAAAAAAAATAATAACAGAATCTTCTATGACCGATATAGCGGTTTCTGTAGATGACGGGCCTTCAGACTATTATCGCAACAAAAAAGAATATGATAAACGGTCGGGTAAAATCTGTCGGGATCTCGGATGGCAAATAGTTGATTATCTTACGGGCGAAAAAAATGGATATGTTGATGAAACATACAAATATGATACTGAACCGTTTATTTCGCCAGGTAAAGTCGGAGTTTATGATTATCCTGGCGACGTAGTAGGTAAATATAAAAGATTTATTGAAAAAGCCGCTACATCTGTTGGTTACCGTATAGTGGATTGGTTGCTGGGGGATGAAAGCGGAATAATTACAGAAAATGCAAAAAAAGAATATAGACAATTATTATTGTGCGGTGGAGCATATGGACATCTCGCTCATCCATTTGAAGACTGGAGTCTGACTTTTGGAGACCTAAAAACCATAATAGACGCAGCGCTTCAGGGGAAGCTGGAAGTGGCGGCAGAAAAGACGGATGGGCAGAACATTTTAATCAGCTGGAAAAACGGTAAGTTAGTCGCCGCAAGAAATAAGTCGCACCTAAAAAACTTTGGCGAAAATGCATTAGATAAGAGCGGTATTTCTCAGATGTTTAGCGGTCGCGGAGAAATACAAAACGCGTTTGTTTTCGCGGTTGATGATTTGGAAAACGCCATTTCCAAGTTGACTGAAAAACAAAGAAATAAGATTTTTCAGGAAGGTAAAAAGTTTATGAGCCTGGAAGTCATTTATCCGCAAACCGCCAATGTTATACCGTATGGATTTTCAATGCTATTATTTCACGGTTCAATAGAATACGATGAAAACGGGATGGCGACAGGGGGAAGTAAGGAAGATGCGAGAATTCTGTCGGGAATGATAAAACAGGTAAATCAAAACACTCAGAAACATTTTAATATAAATGATGTTCCAAAAATAAATTTGTCGCAAGTAAAAGATTTTTCCAGAAAGAAAAATAAATACTTTGCGGAATTAAGTAAGTTGCAAAAACAATTTAATCTGAAAGACACCGACCAGATTACTCTGTATCATCAGCGATGGTGGGAAAATTTTATAACGGAAAAGTCGCAAGAGTTCGGGTATGAATTACCGAATAATTTATTTCAGTCGCTCGTAAATCGTTGGGCATTTGGCGACAAATCTTACGGAATTCGCAATGTCAAAGGCGACATACCAAACGAAGATTTTGCGAACTGGGTGATAAACTTTGATAAAAAAGATCACGATGCGCAAATGGAAGAAAATATGAAACCGTTTGAAGTGCTATTTCTGAAACTCGGAGTGGAAGTGCTAAAAAATCTGAATACGTTTTTAACTAATAATCCCGATGTCGCCGTTCAAAAAATTAAAGACGAGTTTGATAGAACAATAAAAGAACTGGAAAAGGCGAAAGATGTTAAAAAAATGGAAGAGTTTAGAAAACAATTGGAACGATTAAACGCAATAGGTGGGATTGACGCCGTAGTTCCTGCCGAAGGAATAACTTTTATGTATAACGGGAAACTTTTTAAACTGACGGGCGCGTTTGCCCCGTTGAATCGGTTGCTTGGTATAACTAAGTTCATTAGGTAAAAATTTTTTTATTTCTTACTATTTATATTGAAGATATAGAGATAAGGAGAAATTGAAATGTATTACGTATATGAGCTTATAGACCCAAGAAATAACAAACCTTTTTATATAGGAAAGGGGACGGGATTACGAATGTATTTTCATGCTAAAAATGTTAAAAGAGGAAAGATCCCGCATGGAAATAAAAAACTTTTTAATAAAATTAAAAAGATAATGAATGGGAACATGAAAATAAAATATAAAAAAATCTTTATTACCGAAAACGAGAATGATGCGTATGAAAAAGAGATTAAAAGAATAAATGAAATAGGAATTGATAGCTTATGCAATCTTACTTATGGAGGAGAAGGTTTAAGAGCTACAAACGAGGTTGTCGGAAAAATAGTAAATACCAGAAGAAAAAATGGTAACTATAAAATGAGTGATTATACTAAAGATCTTATATCTAAATCAATAAGTAAAGTTATGAAAGAAAGGTGGAAAAATAAAGAATTTAGAAAAAAAATGAGTGAAAAACTTAGTGGAGAAAATAGTCCAGTAAAACGACCTGAAGTTAGAGAAAAAATAAGCAACTCTCTAAAGGGGAAAGTGTTTTCTCAAGAGCGCCGTAGAAAAATAAGTGAAATAAGAAAAGGAAAAACGTGGGAAGAGATTTATAGTAAATCCGGTCTTGAAAAAATGAGAAGTATAAATTTTTTTGGTGAAAATAATCCGTTCTATGGAAAAACACACACCGAAGAAAATAAAAAGTTATTCGCGCAATACGCAAAAGAATTACATACGGGTCGTAAAAGAAGTGAAGAAACAAAACAAAGAATAAAAACAGGAATAAAAAACTCAAAACATTCTGAAATTATGAAGTCATCAGAAATGAGTGAAAAAATTTCACGGGCGACAAAAGAAGCGATGAAAGATCCTGAAATAAGAAAGAAGTGCGCATATTGGAAGGGGAAACATCAATCAGAAGAACACAAAAGAAAAATAAGTGAAAAACTTTCTTTGTCATTAAAAGGGAAACCGAAAAGTGAAGAACATAAAAGCGCACTAAGAAGGGCGTGGGAACTTAGAAAGAAAAAATATATATAAAATAAAATTTTAATTTTGGGGATAGTGCATGTCATTAGTTATCGGAAGATTCGGAAGTAGTGGTACAAGCGGGACTTCTGGAGCTGGCACCGGTGCATGGTCTGACAGTGGAAGTTATGTAGCGATTTCCCGTGATGTATATATAACTGGAAGTTTATACGTTTCTGCAAATATAGTTGGCAGTTCAAGTTATGCGAATTATGCATTAACTGCATCGTATGCGTTAAATAGTGAAAGCAGTGGTAGTGGAACTTCAGGAACTAGTGGAACATCCGGTACAGCGGGAACTGGCGGTTCAAGCGGAACGGCTGGAACTGGAGGTAGTAGCGGAACATCTGGAACCGCCGGAACTGGAGGTAGCAGCGGAACTGCTGGAACGGGTGGTAGCAGCGGAACAAGTGGAACTGCTGGAACTGGTGGTAGTAGCGGAACTGCGGGAACGGGTGGTAGTAGCGGAACATCTGGTACGGCTGGAACTGGTGGTAGTAGCGGAACTGCGGGAACGGGTGGTAGTAGCGGAACAAGTGGAACTGCTGGAACGGGTGGTAGCAGCGGAACTAGTGGTACTTCGGGGGTTGGCGGGGCTGGTTCGTGGAGTGACTCTGGAAGTTATCTGGCGACAACTCATGACGTTTATATTACTGGAAGTTTATATACTAGCGCTACTGGTTCATTTGGATATTTAGATGTCGGTGGTAATATATTATCGATAGAAGAAATTCAGGCCGTTACTGCAAGTATTACCGGAACGGGTTCTTTTGGAGCAGTTTCCGCAAGTGTTTTTTATCTATCAACCGCGAGTATCAATGAAGGACTTACTGACGTATTGGTTTGGGAATCTGGAAGCGGTCAGGTTAAAAGAAAACAAACTCTTACAGGTGGAACTGGAACTTCAGGAACTAGTGGTACGAGTGGTACTAGTGGAACTGCTGGAACTGGAGGTAGTAGCGGAACCAGCGGAACTGCGGGAACTGGTGGTAGTAGTGGAACGGACGGGACTAGTGGAACTGCTGGAACTGGAGGAAGTAGCGGAACTGCTGGAACTGGAGGCAGTAGCGGAACTGCTGGAACTGGAGGTAGTAGCGGAACAAGCGGTACTGCTGGAACTGGAGGTAGTAGCGGTACTGCAGGAACTGGAGGTAGTAGCGGAACATCGGGTACTGCCGGAACTGGAGGTAGTAGCGGAACGGATGGGACTAGTGGAACTGCTGGAACTGGAGGTAGTAGCGGAACGGACGGGACTAGTGGAACTGCTGGAACGGGTGGTAGTAGCGGAACTGCTGGAACTGGAGGTAGTAGTGGAACAAGCGGTACTGCTGGAACTGGAGGTAGTAGCGGTACTGCAGGAACTGGAGGTAGTAGCGGAACTTCGGGAACTAGTGGAACAAGCGGAACTTCGGGAACCAGTGGCGCGGCTGGTGCAGCGGGAGTGACACCGACTGAAATGAAAGCGGTGACAATAGAAAGTCCATCCGCAACAGAAAATATAACACTGTTTAGGGCGAAAAGAGATATGACGGTTCAGGAAATAGCCGTTATATTAGTTGGAACAACACCAACGGTCTCGTGGTCATTAGTATTTGATCCAACCAGAACGAATACTGCGCCAACGTATGTAACTAGTTCAACCAGTACAAGTACAACCACGGGCGATTTCTATAAAACATTTACGAACGCGAAAATAACATCCGGGTCATTCGCGTGGTTAAAGACTGGTGCTACTACCGGAACTGTTACTTCAATAGGTTATACCGTATTTTACAGCAGTTCAATACCTTAATAAGAGAGATATAAAATGGCAATATCATTTGTCACATCTTCTTTCGCCGGTGCGACGTCGCAAGCAAATCCGATAACTATTGGCAGCAATCCGGCCGTGGGAGTTGGAAATCTGATGATTGTTGGTGGAGTTATTAAAGATGCGACAAATACTTTAAGCATGTCCGCCCCCTGGACTAAAATAGTTGATGCTCCGTTATCTACCAGAACACATCATCAGTATGTTTGGTGGAAAGTCGCAGGAGTCGCTGAAGCAACATCTTATAATGTTTATGCTTCGGCAACTGATGAATCCTGTGTTGGAATGGTGGTGTTTAGCGGAGCCGACAAAACCGCTCCAATAGTAAGTAGTAGTGTAAACGTGAATAACGTGTCTGATACATGGAATACAGCTCCGCCATTAAATATACAATATATCGGTGATGTATATCTTCATATCGGTTCTGCTATGTATGGAACAACCAGCACCCCGCCAACAGGTTCTCCAACTTTTGCAGAAATACTGGATAGAAATACCGCCGCAGCTGCATCCAATCAAATATTGGCAATGAGTTGGGCAACTTATACTGCGACAGGTACTACTGGAATTAAAACGGCCGTGCTTGCGGATAGTGATTATAATATAGCGTCAGCGGTTGAAATAAAAATGAAAAGGCGAATAATTTTTATAAATGATTGAGGGAAAATTATTATGTATGTCGCAAAGTTTGAAAATTATCAACTGTGGGTAAACGAAGAATTTTTTAATGAAATTACTAAAAAATATAAAATAGATGAAATGGGAGTTAAATTTGATAGTATGTTTGCGCATCATTTAGTTGTTGAGAAAAAAGATAATTGGTATAAGTTGGTGCCGAGCACATCGCAAAATAACGAGCGACCGAGTATGCAAATGGAAGCGTATTGGACGCTCTTAAAAGAGTATGATGTAAAATTTGAAGGATTTATTCCGCAATTTTATAAACAATGGTTCAGGAATCGCGGTATACTAAAAGAAGAAGTGTCGCCCAAGGTTCTTTACAGAGTAAAATATAAAGACGGTAGCGAAGATTATGTTGAAATGAACCATAGGGAAAGAATGACTATTCCGGGCGGAAATATAGATTTTATCGGTGGGATGAAAGGATTAAAAATCCCAACTGGAAAGAAATTAGTTCCATACGAAATAGTAAAAAACAAGGCGAAAAAAATAAAAAAAGTAAAGGAAAACACTACAATGAAAAATTTAAAACTTAGGGAAATCATTCGCGAAGAAATTAAAAAAGTTCTCAGAGAACAAACTGAATCTGAAATAGATGGAAAAGATAAAGAGACTGCGAAACGATACATCTATAAAAAAATAACCCCGCTTACAAAGGGGATTTTCAAAGATGATAGCTGGGAAGGCGTAAATAAAATCTGGAAAGAATTTGAAAAAATGAATTTGCAGTGGAATACAACAAAAGCCACATACACACATGCGAAAGATGGCTCTATCGGTTGGAATACTCCCACCGGTAAAATTTGGAATTTTGAAATTGAGTTCCACGATAAACAAGGCAAGATTAAAAAAATATACGGAAGTTTACACGCCGCTGGAGCGGGAAGTGTAGAAGATCCACTAGACAGATACGACATCACCGTAGTATTATCATAAAGGAGTTATTATGGCTAGAAAAATGAAATGCATTATAAAAAAAGAGCGAACAAATTGAAGACAAAACATTTTACTAAAATAAAACCATATACATATTTTATTAAACGGAAATCTGATGGGTTAAAATATCATGGATTGAGATATGCTAACGTTTTTTCTAAAATCTGTCCGGCGGATGATTTTTCTAAAAATTATTTTACAAGTGGCACATTTCAAGAGGAATTTAAGAAAAATCCTAATAATTTTGAGTGGAAATTGCGTTGGACTTTTGATACAATAGACGAAGCGCGAAAATATGAAGTCAAAGTAAATAAAAAAATTTATAAGAGGAATGATTGGGCAAATAATGGCGCGTGGCCCGCGATGAGTTGCCGTGGTAAAAAAAATGGTATGTATGGTAGAACTGGAAAAAATCATCCCATGTACGGTAAGAAAAGACCTGATCTATCAGAAATAAATAAAAAAAGAATAGGTAAGAATCATCCTAATTTTGGGAAGAAATTTCCGGAATTATCAATACGAATGTCTGGAGAAAACAATCCATTTTTCGGAAAACATCACCCAGAAGAAACTAAAAAGAAAATGAGTGAATGGCATAAAAAATATGGAGCAAATAATGATAATCCTAATTATGGTAAAAAGCATCCAGGTTTAAATAGAGGCAAAAAGAATCCTATGTATGGTAGATCAATATACTCTATTTGGTTAAATAAGTATGGTAAAAATGAAGCCGATAAAAGACAAAAAGAAAGAAATGAAAAATATAAATTATCAATGACCAAAAAGAAATTTATAGGAGTTAAAAATGAGCAAATATATTTATCCTAAACGAATCCGCTCGGTTTTGCGCGGAGAAAATCCCAAAGTCCAAGTTGGGTATATCAATCCAAATATAAGAACGTTGCATCAAATAGGTGATGTGTGGGAAGACGAGAATGGGGAATGGGAACAAAAAAACGGTTATAAAGTAAAAGTTCCGAAAATAGATGCGAATATTCCATTGTTTTGCCCTAAATGCAAAAATGTTCTCGGTAAAGCATCAAAAGATATGCATGTTTACTGGAAGTTCGGATTTTGCTTAAGTTGCTTAATTGAACGAGACGCGAAAATGATAACCGAAGGAACTTTTCAGCAATATGAAAAACAATATATTAGAAGCAAACAAAGGGGGTTTTATTCGGAAGCGAAAGCGGAGATCGGGAATTATCTTGAAGAAATGAAAAAAGGATATATTGAGTTTGTAAATGAAAAAGGCGAATTTGAAAAGTGGACGGTCGACGAAAAAATAAAAGAGTTCTGGGAAAATGAGCTAAAATTTGTTGACTCTGAACTTGAAAAAATAGAAAAAGAAGAAAAACAAGAATTGGGAGAAAAGTCATGAATATCGATTGGATGCAAATTTTAATTTATTTTTTATACTTTATTGTATTGTGGCTGGGAGTTCTTAGTCACTTTCTAAAGAAAAAAATATTGGGCGAAACATTCGCAGATATTAAACAGTATTTTAGTAGTCATTTTAAGAATACGCTTGTTACCTGTATTTCCGCAATAGTTTTATACGCATCATTGATCGCGACGGGTGGGTTGAGTGTGGTTGGTGTATTTACGGCCGGATATACGGTTGATTCGTTGTGTAATAAATCGGATGGTGATGTTATTCCCGATCCGAACAACCCTGGAAAACTGAAAATACTCGGATCAGAAGAAGACGAAGATAATGGGTAATGAACTTAGTAACGGAACTGATTGGGATAAATATAAAATTTATATCATTGAAAGTGTACGGGAACTCAAAACGGAGAACGAAAACTTGCGAAAAAACGTGATCGAGTTGCTGAACAAGATAAGTGCACTGGATAATGATATAACTTCTTTACAAATAAAATCCGGGTTGTGGGGCCTATTGGCAGGTGCCGGCGGAGTTCTTTTGGCGTTCGTAATCAAAATTGTTTTAGGATTGTGATGTTTTATTAAAATATCATATTTATACATATATGGTGAGAAAAACGATGAAAATAAATGAATTAAAGAAATTGATACGGAATATTTTAAAAGAACAAACTTCTTCCGTAGATAAATCGGAAAAAGAAAAAAATAAGTTACAAAAACAAAAAATTGATGTGGATAAAGAAAAAACAGATTTTAACAAAGAAAAATTAAACTTTGATAAAAGACAATCCAATGTAAAACAGGCCAGTGGTGGCGGCGGTGGCGGAATGTCTTTACCGAAAGAGCCGCAATCTCCTGAAGGAAAAGGCGAAGAAGAGAAACCGAAACCAAATATAAGTTTCAAAACGCAAGGTCAGTATTATTCAACAACTTTTCCTAGATTAAAAAGTTTAATGTTGAGCGATGGCGACATGGCGAATGAAGACGAAAGACATTTTATTGCGCTCGCAATAGAATCGGCAAAGGGTCGCTTTGATGGTGACTTTGAAAAATATCTTACGAAAGGCTACGCAAGAAATATCTACGGAAAAGATTTTTCTGATAAAGATATAAAACTGATTATTGATTTTTGTAAAAAAAATGAGTTGGTAAGATGAGCTATCCAATAAATTATTTTAAGAATAAAAACGCGAAACGAAAGGCTGATATGGAAGGCTTGGTAGATGTAGAAAATGGTGATTTAACTTTAGATGGGTTGGTCGCCAAAGCGAAAGAATGGAACGAGACTGAACACGGTATTGACGCTGACGCCTATGACGATCTGAAAAAAGACATGGCGAAAAAAGGCGGTAAAATACCGGCGAATATAAAACGATTAGGAGAAAATAAAATGAATGAAGGCGGAAAATATAATTTGTCGCGATTAAATAAACTTTCTGCGCATTTGAAACCGTTTAGAATAAAGTTTGAAAAATTCTACAAAGGTTCTGGAAAGGGGTGGTTGACTGCGACAATAAAATATGACGATAAAAATTTTAATTATATGATTATTCCAGATGATAAACAAATAAAATCTGCAAGAATATCCCCGATAAATTTGGAAGATAAATTACGGACTAAAGATTATGTGGCAATAAAAGAAAATTCATTGAAAGAATTAGAATTTGCGGATAAAGATGAATTTACAAAATACTCTGAAAAACACGAGGTTAGACCCAATACCGTAGTAACTGTTTCGGGACAAAAAACGAAAGCGGGTGACGTAACCGGTGCTAAACAAAAACCTAAATTTCGCATAACGAGTCCTATTCCAAAAAAATTCAAAAAGGCACTTGACGACGGTTTACCAGTTGCTAAAAAAATGAAATTGGTATCTGTTGGGAAACCGGTTAGTAAAGGAAAAGAAGGATTGGAATTCCGTTTTAGCGACAAAACCGACGCTCAAAAATTTGCAAAATATATGCAACAACAAGGACATAAAACAGTATTAGATTTGCAATTTAGTGGCAATAATACTGTGATGATAAAAGAAAATATACAACAAGGAGAGAATACGATGATAAAGGAAGTTTCCGCAGCTCAGGAAAAGAAATTTGAAAACGCAATTAAATCCGCTTTAGCTGTCGTATATCCCGATGCTACTTCAATGGCAAGAGCGATAATGAAAGCAAATCCGCAAATTGACAGAGACGATGCTTGGAAAATTGCGTATGGATTTGAAGGACACGCAATAAAAAATAAAAAGAACGAAAATAATCAACTAGGAGAAAATACGATGAAGATCAAAATGTCAGAATTAAAAGGGCTTATCAAAGAAGTCTTGGCAGAAGAAACCAATGAATATCAGCAATTCTTCAAAGACGCACTTGAGAAGTTCGGTGCAAAATCGCCAGCCGACTTAGGCGACAAAAAAGATGAATTCTTTTCATACGTGGAAAAAAATTGGAAAGGCAAATCTGAATGCAAAGATGAAAAAATTAAAAAAGAAACTCTTGAGCCAGTTTCTCAGGCAGCGGGTGAGCCAGAATATAACCCGACAAAAAGATTGAAAGCAAAAAAACGCGATCAAATCGTTGCGAAAGAAAGCAAAGAAGTTCAGAAAGTTCGTCAGTTGGTTCGGGAAGAGCTAAAATTCGTTATGTTTAACGAAATTCCTGGAGGGCTTAGCCGTAAACGTGCGAAAAAAAGAGTGACTCAGATAGGAAGCGCCGAAACCAATAAAGCGATATAAGTTGCCGCAGGAGAAAAATAAAATGTTTTGTCAAAAATTGAAATCCGTTCTTCAATGGGTATGGGGAGCGCTCGTCCTTATTGGCATGATAATTCTTTATCGGTTGATTTTGAAAAAAGATGGTAGTGAAGAAAGATTAAAACAACTGGAAAAAGAAATTGCGTACTTACAAAACACGATAAAGGCACTGGAAAATGAGCGAAAGTTGCATTTAGATAACGCTAATCAATTGGACGAACAAGGAAAACTTCTAGATAAACAAATTGAAGAACATAAAAAGAAACAACAAAACTTAAAAGAAAAACGTGATTTGGCGAAAAGTATTTTGGAGAAGTATAAATGAAAAAGTTTATATTTTTAGTTTTATTATTATTTCTTTCTGTTAATTTATTTGCGCAAGATTCTATAAAAGTCGCGAGGGAAGATTGGGAATTTCTGAAACATACATATACTGAAGTGGATTCCGAACTATCAAATTGCGAATATTTGAATAATTTATACGAACAGCGATGCTCTTTATTCCAATCAGAAGTATATGAGTTACAAAGAGCAAATCAGCTTGCTGATTCTATTATGGCAAAAAAAGATATTCAACTAGAATTCAGAAAAGAGCAACTTGCGGTAGTAAACAAACAGCTAAAAGATAAAGATATAGAAATATGGATATATCGGATTGCCACTTCATTGCTAATAATTACAACGGTCGGTCTTACGTTAAAGTAAGAGAAAAATAAATGAATGAAACATTACCCATAGTAGCAAAGTCACTAAAAGATATTGTTGCCGAAGAATACAAACGATGTTCTGTGGATACCGCCTATTTCTTAAAAAAATATGCGAAAATACAACATCCCGTAAGTGCTGGGAAAATACCGTTCATTTTATTCCCGTTTCAGGAAAAAACTCTAGAAGAAATTAAAAAGAATCGTTATAATTTAATTCTGAAATCTCGCCAGTTGGGGTTATCCACTTTAACGGCCGGATACGCATTGTGGAGAATCCTTTTCAAGTCGGATCAAAACATTTTAGTTATTGCAACAGTACGAGATGTCGCCAAAAATATGATTACAAAAATACGAGTTATGTATGATAACTTGCCCGGATGGTTAAAAACGGTTGAAACTGAAAACAACAAAATGTCTTTAGCGTTAAGTAACGGTTCAATTGTTAAAGCAATTTCTTCTTCTCCGACCGCCGGTCGTTCTGAAGCCTTGTCTCTGCTAATTTTAGACGAAGCCGCATTCATAGAATACATTGACGAAATATGGGTCGCCGCTCAACAAACGTTGGCGACAGGTGGAGATTGTATCGTTCTTTCAACACCGAATGGTATCGGTAACTGGTTTCATAAAATGTGGACAGACGCTGAAGACGGGATAAACGGGTTTGCGACGATGAAGTTGCCGTGGTACGTGCATCCAGAACGAGATCAGATGTGGAGAGATGAGCAAGACCTTAAACTCGGAAAACGAAAGGCCGCGCAAGAGTGCGACGCAGATTTCTTAACATCTGGAAATACTGTCGTGGATATGGGAATACTTCAGTTCTATAAGGCGACTCACGTAGCCGAACCGAAAGAAAAAAGCGGAATTGATAACGGATTATGGATCTGGGATTATCCAGATTATACTAAAGCATATGTAATATCGGCGGACGTTGCTCGCGGAGACGGGTCTGATTTTTCCGCCGCGCAAGTTTTTGATGTGGAAAATGTAATACAAGTAGCGGAATATCGGGGGAAAATAGACACTCGCGCATTTGGAAGATTACTCGCCAGTCTCGGGATAACATATAATAACGCGATGATAGTTGTGGAAAGAGAAAATCTCGGTTGGGGAACATTGCAGGAAATTATTAATCTGAATTATCCGAACGTTTTCTATTCTACGGAAGATCTAAAATATGTTGATACGACTCACCAAATTAAAAATAAAATACATCGGGAAGAGAAAAAAATGAAACCTGGTTTCGCGACCACGATGAGAACTCGTCCGTTGCTTATTTCAAAAGTAGAAAGATATTTTTTAGATAGAGAAATAATTGTTCGTTCAATACGAACTATAAACGAATTAGAAACATTTATTTGGAAAGATGGGCGAGCTGAAGCCATGACGGGAAGAAATGATGATCTGGTTATGTCGTTGGGTATATTATTATGGGTTCGCGACACAGCGTTAAAGTTAAAAACCCAGGGAATTGAGCTGACAAAAATTGTTTTAGGCAGGATAGGAAAAGTTTCTTATGACGGCGTCTATAAATCCACGGATTTGCGGGTAAACCCATTTGACTATGGCGTGGGAAAAACTAGAATAGATTTGAAAGAATATTTATAAAAAATGGAGAAATAAGATGGATGTTTTTACTGTTGAAAAAGTGCAAATGACTAAAGAAACTAAAAAACGCTGGAACGAGGTGAAAAACAAACACTGGTCAATAAAGGAAAAAATGAGATATGCGTTACAAATACCAATAGAAGATGTGGAAAATATATTATTGGCAGAAAAGAAAAGTGGAAAAAGAAAGTTAAATTGAAATGAATAAACAAATACTGGAGACTCCGCACGCCGTTTATAATGCGAAGGGTATTGGCCTAATAGACTTTAGAATAGAAAAAATGCCTATACCGGCAGATGAAAAAAATAAACTTGCGAGATCATTTAATACGAACAGAGGTATAATCGGCAAAATGCCGGGTGGGCAATTGCTACGGTTTACGATAGATAATGTAAAGGTTCTCAGAGATTTACCGAATGATGGAACACCTGTGCTTCCACCCGATTGGAGCAAATATGCGCAGATTATTCGCGACAGTAAAAGAAGAGATGAAATGAAGATAAAAGAATTGAAACTTCGCGACATTATTCGCGAGTTAGTAAAAGAAGTTATGCGAGAAAAATAAAATGGATAAATCACTTTGGAATAAAATACTTAAATACAATAAATTAGTAACTGAATCGGCTTTAATTTGGAAAAAGATGGGAAAAGAATTATCAGCAAAAGATGATAAATATAATTATCACATAAGTTATTATGCGCTTGGGGAAGCGGCGCTGTTAAATGTTACGGATAAAAATGGAAATGATAAGGGTGGGCAGTATTATACTACCATAGAAGATGCGAAACGAGCTGCGGAAACTTGGAGATAAAAAATGAAAAAATCAGAATTTAGACGGATTATAAGAGAAGAGATACAAAAAATTAGAGAATCAAAATTAAAAGAATCGTTTGATAAATTATATGATAAACTAGATGAAATTGATTATTGGAAACTGAATGACTTACTTGCGCTAAAGAAAAAAGAATTGAACGTAGCGCAAAAACGTGGCGATAAAAATGCTCTTAAATATACCGAAAAAGATGTTGAAGATTTTGTAAGAAAAAATAATAAAGATGCGGTTGAGACAATGTATCGCCAGTTGGCGAGAAACATAGAAACAAATAATAAGGGGTGGTTAAAAAGCCACCTGCGTTATAATCAGCCTTTTATGAAGGATGCATTTGAAGACATTACAGGAACTAAACTTCCAAAGACGACAAGAGATATTCATAAGTTTATAGACGCGATGGACGAAGGATAAATAAAAATAAAGGAATTATATGGCAACTAATGACAACATTTTTAATAGATTAAAAAGATTTTTTTCCAGTGATGTAGTAGTTCGTAACATCGGTGGTCGCCGTCTGCGCGTAGTTGATATAGACTCGGTGCAGAAAATCGGCGACAGACGAATGAATGATAAATACACTCGTTTGTATTCTACGCTAAGTTATGGAACTTTCGCCCAGGGAACTCCCTACGGAGTTACTGCTGCAAGATTGCAACTGTTTAGAGATTATGAAGTTATGGATATGGACGCAATTATATCTGCTGCACTCGATGTTTTCTCAGAAGAGAGCACATTAAAAAATGAAATGGGATATATTTTGAGAATAAAATCGGGAACAAAAAGTGTTCGAGAAGTGTTAGAAAATCTTTTTTACGATATAATGAATATAGAATTTAATTTACCGACGTGGGTTCGGGGAATGTGCAAATATGGCGATTATTTTTTATACTTGGACTTGGCGAAAGAATATGGTGTAACTGGAGTAATGCCTCTTCCGGTTTATGAAGTGACACGGTTGGAAGGAATAGACCCGAAAAAGCCCGACGAGGTGAAGTTTGTTTTACAAGGAATGACCGGAAAAGCGGAATTTGAAAAATTTCAGGTTGCGCATTTTAGACTGAATAGTGATAGTAACTTTCTTCCGTATGGTAAATGTTTAAGATGGGACAGTAAAGTCTGGACTTCTTCTGGAATTAAAAATATAAAAGACGTGGAAGAAAACGACGAAGTTTTTTCGTTTGATTATAACGATGAAAAATTGTTGAAATCTCGTGTTATAAAAACTATTTATTCTGGAAGAAAGGAAATATACAAAATTAAAACTGCTCATCAAACTTTATATGCTACTGAAAGTCATCCAATAATGACTGAAGACGGTAAATATAAACTGGTTTCTGAACTTACAGTAAACGACCATTTGATGTTTCCAGTTGCGAATATAGAAAAGTCATATCCTAAGTTGATAGTGGAAGAAAGCGAAAATTGGAAATACGATTCCAAATTAAAAATTATTGATGAAAACATATTAAAAGATAATTTTAATGATTTTGTCAGATTTTTCGGTTTTATGATTGGAGATGGTTGGTTAGACAAGTCAAATAAAACAGTTTGTTTTTCTATTGGCGACAGACTAGATAAAAGCAAAAAGTATTTAGATTTTATAGAAAAATTAGGTATAAATTATAGATTAACAAATGAGTTGAAATCGGATTCATCTTGTGTTGTGAATTCTGTTTATTTTTATAAATTATTTGAACAGTTGGGATTTATAACAGGTTCTTTTAATAAAGAAGTTCCGGAGTGGATTTGGAGATTAGATGCCAATACCAAAAAAGAATTTTTGTATGGATTTGCCGATGCCGATGGTTGTGATATTAGCGAAGGACTTTGGCAAATCGGAACTGTGAATTATAAATTGATGCAAGATTCCCGCGCCTTAGCAGTCCAGGCGGGATTTTCGGTTACTCGCACCTGGGGTGCTAAATCAGAAAATAAAGGAATGTGTTTATTTACTTTTAGAGAAAAATCTCGCGACTATAAAAAAATCAGCGAAAATTATGCTGTAGAAAAAGTACAAAGCATAGAATATATCGGAAAAGATGATGTATATGATATTCAGATAGATAATAGTTTGCACAATTTTGTCGCTGAAGGATTTGTGGTACATAACTCGATAATAGAAGGTGCTCGCCGAGTCTGGAAACAACTTATACTTATGGAAGACGCAATGCTTATTCATCGTATTATGCGTGCGCCAGAAAAAAGGGTATTCAAAATAGACGTTGGAAATCTTGCGCCTAACGAAGTTGATGCGTATATGGAAGTGATTATGAATAAAGTTAAAAAGATTCCGTATATTGACGAATCCACTGGCGAATATAACCTAAAATTTAATATGCAAAATATCACGGAAGACTTTTATTTACCGGTTCGTGGTGGAGATAGCGGGACTTCTATCGAATCGTTGGCGGGGCTTGAATATAACGCGATAGACGATATCGCGTATTTAAAAGATAAATTAATGGCCGCGTTAAAAGTTCCGAAAGCTTTTCTTGGCTACGAAGAAGCGCTTAATTGTATAGTTCCTGAAACAAAAATACCTCTATTGAATGGTAAAACTAAAACTGTTGCGGAACTTATCAAAGATTATGAAAATGGAATAACTAATTATGCATATTCTATAAACCAAAAAACGAATAGCATTGTTCCTGGAAAAATTACTTGGGCCGGATTCACTAGAAAAAATGCGGAATTGGTAAGAGTAAAATTAGATAACGAAAAATATATTGATTGCACTTCTGACCATAAGTTTCTGACTCGCGATGGAAGATGGGTCGAGGCGAAAGACTTATTGGTCGGTCAAAGTTTAATGCCGTTGTATTTGAATGAAACTGATAGGGGGTATTCCACTGTTTATCAACCAAATAATGAGAAATACAAAGAAGTACACAGAGTTGTTGCCGAACATTATGGATTAGTCAAAAAGGGTAGCGGATGTGTGGTTCATCATAAAGATTTTACAAAAGAAAATAATTATCCTGAAAACTTTGATTGCTCGATGGATTATTGGGGGCATAGGCGATACCATCAAAATCTTAAAAAAGGTCAAAAAAGTGGAAAATATATTAATTGCGAATCGTGTGGTAAGTCATTTTATACTTACCCATATAGAGATAGAAATGCTAAATACTGTAGTTATGAATGTTATCATAATGATATGAAAACTGGAGAAAATAGAAAATGTGTATGTTGCGGAAAAGAATTTTGGGCAGAACTTGGTAGAAATAGGAAGTATTGTTCATTTGAATGTTCTTGCAAAGATTATGGCAACGATAGAATTGATAATATAAAATATACAAAAGTACAATATGAAAACTTATTGGATGCTGCAAAAAACAGTAAATCATTTAAGGAATTAAGACATCGGTTAGGTCTCACCGACATTAAAACATTATACAAACTTTTTGACAGATTCGGCATCAATAAAGAAACATTTATTTGCGAAAATATGTTATTGGCGATGAATAATAAAAGATTTATTCATAAATACGTATTAAATCATAAAGTAGTTAGTGTTGAGTTTTTAACTGAACGAAAAAATACTTGCGATATAACAATAGAAGAGTATTCTAATTTTGCAACTGACGCCGGAGTGATTGTGCATAATAGCAAAGCAACTCTTGCATCCCAGGATGTTCGGTTTAGTCGCACTGTTGAACGACTTCAAAAAGTAATTATTTCTGAACTGACTAAAATTGCATTGGTTCATTTATTCATTCAGGGATTTAAGGGGAGCGACCTTGTTGATTTTGAATTGGAGCTGACCATTCCGAGCATTATTTACGAACAAGAAAAGGTTGAATTGTGGAACTCTAAAATTTCTCTCGCCAGAGACGCGAAAGATACAAAAATGAGAAGCACATATTGGATTTACAAAAATATTTTCAATATGACGGAAGATGAAATTGCGGAAGAAAAAGAACAGGTAGTAGAAGACGCAAAATTAGCGTTTAGGTTATCGCAAATAGAAACCGAAGGAAACGACCCGGCGAAAACAGACCAGACATTTGGCGGGGAAGAGACTGATGAAGCGGGAAGAAATGAAAAGTTTAATTTAAATTATGATAAGACTGAAAGTAGTGGTTCCGCAGATAAAAAGAAAGAAGAATACGAACCGGTAAATCCATCCGATGATGGTCGCCGTGGAAAAAAACTTAGAACTCGCGACAAGGATGAACCGTTTGGAGACGACCCACTTGGGCAGCGAGATTATGAAAAGATATTAAAGTTGGATACTCAGCTAAATTATGACGCAAACAAAAATAAGCACCTGAGCAGAAGGTTAAAACACGCTGAAGCCGTTTTGGGAAGAAGACTTATCACCACTTCAAAACCTGATATTCTAAAAGAATTTGAGGGCGATTTTGAAATCAAATTAAAAGACTTCTTTTCAGAATCAAAAACTAAACCTAAAGAAAATAAAGAAGTAAATAATAATGAAAATGATGAGTAAAAGATTTCGGTAATATATTTATTGGTAGTGAATTTAGATTTAAAATAATCTAATAATTAAGGAGTAACTAAATGACACGCATAAAACATTCAAAATACAGAAATACGGGAATTTTATTTGAGTTATTAATCAGACAAACCACGGCCGATGTCCTAAATGAAAATAATGATTCCGTAGCGGTTAAACTTATCAAAAAGTATTTTGGTAAAAATACTACGTTAGCAAGAGAGTTGCAGTTATACCGTGGATTGACGGACACGAAATTCAATTCAGAAGATAAGGCGAAAGAACTGATACAGGAAACCATTGACGCCAGAAAAAAAATTAGTACGGTTAAATTGCGTAAAGAAAAATATGAACTAATAAAAGAAATAAAAAATCGGTATGATATAGAATCATTTTTTAGCAACAAGATCCCGAATTACAAAAGTTTCGCCTCGATATATCAACTATTTGAAGCGGCGACAAATGAAAAGGGGGACTTGGCACCATCTGAAATAGTAAAGTGCCGCCATAATTTAATTGAATATATTACTGGAAAAACGATAACGTCTCCCCCAAAACTTCTTACCGAAGAAGAATCCAGTGTTTTAGAAGAATTCCAGAAACAGAACGATGATCTTCGCGCTCTTGCGTATAAAATTATGCTTGATAAATTCAACGAAAAATATAATGGGCTGGAAGCGGAGCAAAAAGCATTGCTGCGTGAATATATTTACAATGTATCAGATACAAAACATTTTCGCGAATATGTTGATTTATCAGCCGACAAAGTTAAAACGTCTTTACTTAAATTGTCGCCAAAAATAGACGACAAGGCGATAAAAATAAAAGTGGATGAAGTTATCAAACATATTGAAAAAGTAAAACACGGAAAAGTGGTTAAGGAAAGTCAAATTTTACAGTTGATGCGTTATTACGAATTGCTAAGAGAGATTAAAAAAGTCGTTGGGGAGAAAAAATAATGGCAAAACTCACTGAACAAAAACTTCGCGACATCATTCGCGAACTTATAGATGAATTGTTAAAAGAAGTTACGCAAACCGGAGATGTTGCTGGATATAACACGCCATACGCATTTACCGGCCCGATGGATCCTGAAAAGGCGAAAAAATGGGGCAAGAAAAAGGCCAAAGATACGGCGACTGATTGGGAAGTGATCGGTGACGTTGATAAACCGGATAAAATGAATGAAGTGGTTAGTAAAGAGGCGAAAGATGAAGTAATGTCTCTTCTGAAACAATACAATGGTAAAGAAATCCCTGATGAGAAGGTTCACGCGCTTGCCGAAAAACTTAAAGTTTCCCCGCACGAATTAGAATCGTTTGTTTATAGTTTAGCTTCCGCGCATGTTGCTGAATCTATAAATGAAGCCATACAATATAAAACAATTGACCTGCGTTCTGAAAAAGGATTTAAGGAAGCCGAAAAATTACAAAAACAGGGTTGGAAAACCGGGAGTGTTGGATTATATACAATTCAAATGTATAAGGATGCATCAAAAAACGAAAATAAAATTGCTGAGGGTCGCTACAGAGAATTCAAAGAAGATTCTACTCTGACTCCAAAACAAAAACTTGGTTATTCTTTACGAATGATCCGCGACAATCTATGCGAAATAGACGATATGATTGATATAAACTTACGATTGAAAACAGAATCAGAATTGGATTCCGGAGATTACTGGAAACAAAGTCATCGCGCATTACAGCGAATAGAAGAAAAAATGGGGCGAATAATTACAAAGATTAAAAAATTTTATTAGGAGAGTCGCCGTGGGAAAAATGACGATGCGAGAATGGTATAAACTTCTGGGAAAAAGAGATGCGTATGATCGTTCTTTGATTTACACTATAAAAGAAGTCGGAAAAGATTATTCACTGGAAGACGACTTTATTAAAAAGGTTCATTATACCGTTCAGGACTTGGCGACAAGCTATAATGTTGGTGGGTCGCACGTGAATGTAGAGTTTGTGCTAAAAGTCATTAAAAACGCACTCAACGCCAACAAAAAGAAAATCTTTGATTGATTGCCGGAGAATACTAAATGAAAAAATCAGAATTAAAAAAAATAATTAGGGAAGAAATTGAAGTTAATGCCGCCGATAACTTTTTTTTACACGGAGTTGGAGATCATATAAAAAATATTAAATTTGTTGTGAAAGGATTTATGCAAAGCGTGAAAATACTAAATGAAAAATCAATTTCACTTGAAACAGGAACTGAATATTTTGCAAGCAACTTGACTAGAATAAAGAGAATATTAAATCGCGATGACTATGATAAATTGGTAGCGGATTATAAAGAGATACGTAAATTATCGGTGCAAATAGATCGACTAATTGAAAAATTTTGGGGAAATTGTTCCGAATTTACGAGGATAAAGGTAAAAAAATAAAGTCTTTGATTGATTATTGGAGAATACCGGATGAAAAAATTGGAACTTGCGAAAATAATTAAAAATGAAATCTTAAAAGAATTCAAGGGATTTCCATTAAAAGGAAAAATTATGGTTCGTGTAAAAGATAAAGCGGAAGCTGAAAAATATTTAGAAAAACTAAAAGTAAAATATGGAAAAGAAGAAAAAGAAGTTAGTGGATTTACCTGGTATGATGGTCAAGATGTCGCCGCAGAACTTAACAAAAATACTTTAGTAGTATATGAAAATACGAATACAAAAAAAGGCGAAAAACTAAACGAGGTATTAGATAGTGCGGATTATGAAGAGATAAAGAGTCTGATTAGAGCGGAAATAGCGGCGGTTCTATTTGACCTTTATAAAAAACGCACGGTCTGGGTTTAATATTTAATATAAGGAGTAACAAAATGAAAAAATCAGAATTAAAACGGATTATAAAAGAAGAGATCGACTCTTATTTGTATAAACAAAAAATAAATGAAGATTTGGGATTGGCGCTTAATATCGTATTAGGTGTAGTTGGGTCAATTGCTGGATTGGGCCTTCTTAAAGTGCTTGGACTCGGTGCTCTTATGGGACTTGACACGTTGAAAGACAAATTTGGTAATATGAAAGTTAGAGCGTTAGCGAAGAAAAATCGGGAAACTGTTAAAAGTGCTGTAGAAAAATTGAAAAAGAATAACAAATTCAAAGAGTTGGTTCTCACTCTTAGTAAACAAAAAGAAGGCAAGGAAAGAACCGCAACCATAAAAGAATTGAAGACGATTTTAACCAGTGTGTTAGACAAAAACGAATTGGAGTTATTCGATGATATTTATAAAGCTTCCAAGGCATCATATAATGATTTGGAGTAATGAATATGAAATTAAAAACTTTAATAAACAAGAAAATTTTAAGGGAAGTAACTGACAAAGATTACGGCTACGATGTAAAAGAAGATATGGAAATTAAATTATATTGGTGCCTTCCAGAAGATACAGATAAAAAAGATGACCGAAACTCGCGACTAAAAAAATGGGTGAAGTCAACCAAAAAGACAAAAGAATTTCCGGCCGAGTTTGAAATTATTCTGATAGACGGGACGAAAATTAAAGCGATTAAAAAAGATGTTTGGAGAAGTTGGTGGATGTTTGAAGTGGATGGGCAAAAATTTGATTCGGGTCATACTTATCAGATGGAAAAACACTTATCCGGAAAACTTGTTGATGATTTGGAGCAACTAAAGAGTTTGCTTAAAAACTTTGATTGGACATACGAATACAGTGATGATTATCGGTCGTGGTCATCCGGTAGTGCAATAAAGAGCGACATTATGGATTTGATTTCAAAAATAGAAAAATCTGGAAGAAAAAAAGAAGTGCAAGATGTTTGGAGAAAATATGCTCCAAAAGATTGGAAAAGTAAATATAACCAGTGGAGAAAATAAATGAGTGACAATAGACAATTATTAGTGGATTATGTTCCGTTTGATGTGTCGCCTTCAATGATTAACGAGTCGCTCGAAAAAAACAACGGGCGAATTTTAATCACCGGAGTGCTACAACGCGCAAACTCAAAAAATCAGAACGGAAGAATATATCCAAAAGAAATATTATCCCGAGAAGTTAAACGATATTTGCAAGAATTCGTCGATCAAAAACGCGCTCTCGGTGAATTAGACCACCCGGACAGTAGTGTAGTCAACTTATCAAACGTTAGTCATAATATCGTGGAGATGCACTGGACTAACGATGATCTGATAGGCACGCTGGAAATATTGGGGACTCCGTCTGGAAATATTCTGAAAGAATTATTAAAATCTGGAATACGGATCGGGATTTCTTCTCGTGGTCTCGGTTCTGTAAAAGAATCCACCGATGGTGCAAATCAGGTTCAGGACGACTTTGAGCTAATCGCATTTGATACTGTGAGCAATCCGAGTACACAGGGTGCGTTTATGAAATCGTTGCATGAGTCGGTAAATAAAAGGTCTTCCAAAAAAAGCGACAAATATGATAAAATACAGGAAATTATTACTGAAATTTTAGTTGATATGGAGAAGTAAAATGAAAATTAAAGTGTCAACGATCCGACGAATAATAAGAGAAGAATATGATCTATTAAAAAAACAACTAGTAGAAGGAAAGATTATTGGAAAATATGATATTGGATCGGGGCGTATGGGAAATGGATTGACAATATGGAATAGAAATAGAGAAGTACACGGCAATTACGAAAAACTGGCTCATGTACAAACTGAAACTGGAGTTATTAGTTGGGTCAATAAAAATCTTCCGGCGGAAGTTAAAAATTACATTAAACAATTAGCAAAAGAAGAAAAATCCGAATATAATAGAGAAGATGCAAGATATAATTGAAATCAGATATATAGATGGGGAATAATATGATAACAATACCTGTAGAAATAGGCGACATAATACTTACCGGAAAATTTAAGAACAAATCAACGGAAATAAAAAGTATAGGTAAAGACGAACACGGAATGCCTACTATTAACGGAAGAAAGGTGGTTACTTTTCGGATAAAAAAGAATGAAACTAAAAAGGAGCACAAAATGAAAAAATCCGAATTGCGACAAATTATAAAGGAAGAAATTTTACGGTTGCTTAACCTGAATGAAGGTAATTTACCTAATGGATGGAAAAAAACTGGTAAAAATAAATGGCGACACGATGCATCAAAATTTACTATTACTGTAGAAAAGGAGTTTGATGATGCGGCGAAAAAGAAAATTAAAGCCGCGTCTATTCGTGATTTTGGACGAGAAGTGTTTTATGATACATGGCAAGTAGTTGGAAAAGTTGATGGGTATCATTGGTCGGTGTTGTCAGAAGACCCGTTAATAAATGAAAAAGATGCCGTAGAAGTTGCTGAGGATATAATTGAAAACGATTATTCGCAAGGAGCACAACGATGAAAAAATCGGAACTGAAAAAAATTATTCGCGAAGAAAGAGAGAAATTACTGGAATGGTCGCCGAACACTATAGCACTAAGACTTAAAAGTCAATTAAATTTAATGGGTCAATATATGAAATGGAGTGAGCAAGCATTAAAATCGCTTGACATGCTATCATTTGAGCAGGATCTTGAACATTTGGAAGCATTGATTATTTCAATGAGAAATAATTTTAAAGAGTGGGAGAAATAATATGAATATATGGCAAAAATTTTTAGAGAAATGGAAATCGTGGGTTGCGGAATTGGGAGAGTTCTCGTATAAAAAATGGGGAACTATCTGGGTAGTTGGTGCGCTGGTAGCTGGTGGTGGATTGCTCTCGGCATTTTTCGGGTGGCCGTTCGCTTTAATCGTTCCGTTATTTTTAATTTTCTTTGCGTTTCTGCTCAGAAAAGAATACAAAAAGAAAAATAATCTGTAAGGGAGAAGACGAATGAAAAAATCAGAGTTGAGAAAAATAATTGAAGAAGAATTGCTAAAAGAGAGCACTGGTGGATATTTGTCTGGTATAATTGAAGACATGGAGATGGAACTCTTAAAATTAAATATTTCTGGAAAAGATTATAAAGAAGTTCATAAAAAATTCCAAGATTTTGTTAAAGAGTTGCAAGCGGCCGCTAAGGACGCAGGGCTAAAAAGTTGGTAAATTGGAGAAAACATAATGGACAAAAAACGATGGTATAAACTTCTCGGAAAAGAACTTAAAGAAAGTATTTTAACGGAAGAAACAGTATACAAAACTCAAAGCGGTAAAAAATATACGCTCGATGAAGTTCCAGTAATTGCTAAGGGCTACGGAAATACGGTTGGGTTTGTTCCAATAGATGAAAATGGAAAACCGGCAAGAAGTGGCGATGGAGTGTGGGTATTTCCAAACGAAATATGCGCTCGTGAATATATTAAAAAGTGGAGATAATCTATGGACAAAAAACTCTGGAATAGATTGCTTTATAAAAATTCATTGGTCAACGAGATAGAGGGCGACAAAATATCCGGAGGCAAGGGCGACAAATTAAATCCGAAAGATGTTGATCCAAAAGAGCTTGAGATTGGTGTCGCTGTAGAAAAAGAGCATACTGACGATGAAAAAGTTGCTACAGAAATCGCACTAGATCATCTTTCTGAAAAATCGGATTATTACTCCAAATTAGTCAAAGCCGGAATTGTTGATGAAAAAGAGGCGTTAGATATTTATAAGAAGTATTTCGGGCGAAAATAAAATGAGTAATCGTGCATACGAACTTGGAAAAAATGCGTTTAAGAAAAGAAAAAGACGAATCCCGATTTACGACCCGACTTTAATTAAACTGATACGCGGAGAAGTCGGTGAAAATGAAAAAACTTTTGCGCAATGGCTCAAAGGATGGGATGACGCAAACTTGGAAAAGGCGAAAATAAAAGAAATTGTTCGGGAGATAATTAGAGAAATAATAACAGAAAAGTATTCGTCAACTTATCGCGTAATCGGAAATTACGTTGTTAATTTTTTCTCTGATACCAGACAGCAATTAGGTTATCTTGTCGCCAATTTGAATGGCGGGGGAATTAGGGCGAAAATAATGAATACGTCACCGCATCCCGGGTTGAAAACGTTGGCGATTCACGTTGATGATGTAGGCAAGGCATTAAAGTTTGTTGAAAAACTCGGGGAGCCATCGTGGGAAAACGCACTTAGACCGCTAGAACGATTTAGAAAAGGAGAACGATTGTGAATAAAAAAGTAGAAGAAAAAAAAGGATATGACTGGAGAAAGTGGCTGAATTTTAGAGCCGATGCATTAAATGAAGCTGAAGAGGATGATACCGGTATTGTTCTCAGAGATAAGTTGGGTAAGATAAATAAAGCCATGATAACAAGAATCAGCGGCGCTAAAATTAAAAAAATAATCACGTATACTACTTGGGACAGTGAAGTGGTTGAATTCATTTTTGATAGCGGGTATACCGTTATGATAGACGCGGCCGCGGTGGGGTCAGATGATGCGCATGTATCTCTCGATGTAACTATTGGAAAAACAACTCATAAATAATATAGGAGAAACCAAAATGAAAAAGAATAAGAAAAAATTGAATGAAGGAATAGTATTACTTACTTCGCTTCTACCTGTTGGCGGTGTTTTCGGATTAACCCCGAAAAGAAAAGATAATTTTACTTTCAAAGGGCTTCCAGGTCAATTTGATAAAGATGGAAAAAAAGTTCTTGATGAAGAAGGCAATCCGATAAAAACAGAAGTAAATGAAACCGAAGTTACTCTTCCGGGGAACGTAGAACTTTTACTCGGTAGATTGTCAAAAGAATTGGCGAAATATAATTTTCCAAGAAACAAACTGGAATATCTTTTCAAAAGATTAACTGATATGTTGGACTTGGATAAAAATAAGTTCTCGCAATTCAGCACCAAAAAGAAACAGAGTATGTAATATGGACGTTCAACTTGCGAAAAAATTCGCTGAAATTCTAGAGAAGCGAGTAAAAGAATACTATATGAACTTTTCGCCAGATAAATGGCAAATTTTCGAGCCGGACTGGCAGGTTAAAGTCAAACCCGGAAAAAGCTATATTAAAATAGATGTTCAGAGAAGCGGGAAGTTTATGATGGATTCCGATAATAAACTTTATTATATCAAGGGATACGGCGTCATTGATAAAAAAAAGTATTTCGGAAAAGTTGATGCCATTGTAAATAATCCCGATAAATGGTGGTTTGATGGACACTCCATCGCGCCTAAAGGGAAACGAACATCTTATGGATACGCCGGAATTATTGCTGAGGAGAGAAATAAAATGAAAAAATCCGAATTGCGAAGTCTTATCAAAGAACAACTGTTGAAAGAACTTTCCAAAGAAGAATTCCTGAATTTTCCAGAGCCAAAAATTGTTGATGGTTTAATCGCTATCGGTATGAACGAGCGAAAGTTTTACGAAAAGAGAGATGTTAAAGGCGCAATCGCTTTTGCTAAACAACAATATCTGAAAGATGTGATGCAAAATCTGAAAGATGATATAAATAGCGCCGCTCCAAAAGCCGAAAAAGAACTCGCGAAATACTGGCGAAAAGATGACGAAATGTAAGGAGAAAATTAAATGAAAAGATCCGAGCTCCATAAAATAATTAAAGAAGAATTTACTCTGCTGAAAGAAGGTCTGGAAAGAGAAGTAACGAGTTACTTGGAAGAAAATGGAATAGATAAAAAGAATTTCTATTTTGAAAACGGGTATTTGTTTGTAGATAAAAAAGATCTTGCAAACGTAAAAGATTTAATCTCTGCAAAATATCCTTTTTATAAAAATAAAATTAAACGGGAGAGTAACTAATGCAACAAAAAATTAAACCTGGCGACAAAGTAAAAATTGATAATGTGAAGTTAAATAAAGTCGCAAAAGAAATGGGACCTGTTGTCGGTAAACACTGGCTGAGAATAGTTAAATCTGAGATTCAACGCGGAAGAGGCGTGCTGATAGTGAAAACTGTTAATGGAGTAACTGCGGATGTTTACTCTGGAAATCCTGTATCGTTAGTCATGGGCATCCCATCTGTTCCTGTAGAACTTCTTACGCGAATAGAAGAGTCAAAGAACGAAGGAGTGTCTCATCATTTAACATTCACGACAACTACGTTAAAAGATGTTAAGAGCAAAAAGGGGTTTGAAATAAAATCTGGCGAAGACGTTGTGCTAGAGTGGACGCCAAAAGATTATAGAGTTACGTATATTTATAAAATTAGCGGTGGCAATGAAAACAAAATTGCCGTCTTAACTCAGAATTTGTATAAATATGTTCGCGGTGTAAGCAAACCACCATCACTTTCAGCGCTTGAAAGAATGGTTAATAGTGGTAGATCGAAAAGTGTGGTGGGAAAAACGGTTGAACCGGATGGTGTCGATCCTTACGGTTCGCCGTCGTGGTTGATGGTAATGGGATATATTTAAGGGGAAATTAAAATGAAAAAATCCGAATTGGTGAAAATAATTAAAGAAGAAAAACAAAAATTGTTAAAGGAAGGATATGCGGATTCTCTTGGAGAACTCTATTATCGTCTGGAAAACACTATGGACGCATTAAAGGACATTGATTTGGAGGAAGAAATAGATTTTGACGAAGAACCTCGGTTTACTGGAAAGAAAATGCCCAAGCTAAGTAGAGCGAAAGCCAAATCTGAATTCAAAGTCGTTTCCAAACTTGTTGATGACGCAACCAATAAATTATATATCTTCTGCAATAATTATGGTATTACCGTATAAAAAGGAGAAATAAGATGCCGGCAGTAAGTAAAAAACAGCAACAATTTTTCGGAATTGTGCACGGATTGCAAAAAGGAACGGTTAAGCCGTCGGATGTTACTAAAAAAGCAAAAGATGTTGCGAAGTCAATAGACCCAGAAGATGCAAAAAAATTTGCGAAAACAAAACATAAAGGTTTGCCCGACAAAGTTGAGAAAGAGATAAAAGAAATGATACGCAAAATAGTTCGCGAAGAAGTGTTGAAAGATTGGAGAGATAAAGATGTGGGCGATAAGAGATTTGTTGCGGTTCGGGATTTTCTTTTTTATTCTGGACGTCCGGCGGGTTGGGCGCAAGAAGATTATGAAAATGGGGCATACGATAAAGAATATAATAAAAAAACGGAGGAATTTATTAAATTGGTCGGTTCTTTAGACAAAGCGTTCCAAATAGCAAAATTTATTAAGAAACAATAAGGAGATACTAAAATGACTAAACGAAGCTTAAAAGAAATTTTCTTCACAAAAAAGGAACTGAATAAAGTAAACGAAAGTTCTATTACAGATCCGCCAAAAATAACGGAAGAAGATAAACAAAGGATTATGAGTTCTATTCGCGAATACAATAATTTCGGAAAAATGATTTATCGTAAAAATAATTTATCAGAAATTGCAAAAACATTACACGAAATTGCGACATTTGCCGAAAGATTTACAGTAGAAAGTGCGAATGATTGGTTTGATCAGGTTACTATTAAAAGAAATATGAAAGAGTTGAAAGGCTTATCCGGTAATTTTATGAAAGTCGCCAACGAAGCGCAATCGTTACAGGACAGAATGAACGCGCTATACGAAGACATGGGTAACGTTCTCAATCGTTATTTTGAGATTGATGATCCGCAACCAGAACAACCTGTCGTGCAGGAAGACGACATACTAAGAGTCGGCGACAAGGCGACAGTTGATATGAACGCCGTTAGAAAAGTAGACCCGACACCGCATTATATTCGTAAAGTAAAAGACGAAGTAAACCGAGGACACGGTACAGTAAAAGTTCAGGCGTTTGAAGGAAAGTATGCGTATGTTTCTGGCTCGGAATACAATCTATTTGAAGTTAGAATTCCGACAATCGCATTAAGAAAGGCGAAAGAAAGAATAATAAATGAACTAATAAAGTTTGACGCTAAAAAAATGGAACGCTATATGGAAGGTGATAAATTCCTGACTTCCCAGTTAAAAATGATTAAAGGCGACAAAGGTAGAAAATTAGAAGTTCTTTTTAATACCTATGTTCTTGGCGACAGTGTAGAAGAAAGAAAATATAATCAAGTGAAATAAATAGGAGGGAATATGATCCCAAATGAAGAAGTTTTATCAAGGTTTACTGGATTACAAGTAACTGTACGTGACAAAAATATTGATGGAGCACTGAAAAAATTAAAACAAATGATTAAAAAAGAAGAGTTGATGCTCCATATACAGGAAAAATCAAATTTTCGTAAACCATCTGCTATAAAACGCGAAAAACGCAATCGCGCGAAAGCGAGGATGCGAAGTGAAATGAGGCGAAACCAATAAGTATGAAGAAAATATATCATTTTTAATATGTTTTTATTTTTTACATATATTTATATTTAACCTACCGAATACACTATCTACGATATAGTGTACCGAAATAAATGATGTTAGTAATTCATTAACACTCATCAATAGTGTTAAAATCCAAACCAATAATATTGGATAAATGTATTAGGAGAACCGTAATGACTAAATTACTTAAAGAATCGATTGCTGAAGCAAAAACGATTCGTGAAATGGCGTTAAAGCAAGCCAAGGCGTTTTTGGAAGAAGCTTTTGCTCCGCAAGTTAAGTCGATGATTTCTCGCAAGATTCAACAGGAAATGGAAGATGAAGAAGAAAAAGAATTGGAAGAACCTGTAGAAGAAGAAGTCACGAATGACGCTGGTGCTCAAATCGGAACCGATGATGATCACGAAAAAGCGGAAGAAGATTCTGGATTAACCGAACAAGAAGACACTTCTGATATCGGAACTGGTGATAACAAAGAACCATCCAAAGAATCATCTGAAACGACTACTGATGACGAAGAAGGTGCGACCAAAGTAAAGTCTGACCATGAAGACGCGAAAGAGTCTGAGTTGACTGAACAGGACGAACCTGAAGACGAAGAAGCGCCGGAAGAAGATGACCTTGATTTGGAACAAGTTGTCGCCGAATTGGAAGCCGAAGCCGGTGAAGAAGATGAACCTCTGGAAGAACCCGTTGTTGATGAAGACGACGATTTAGATTTCGACGTTGAAGATGACGAGGAAGAAGTTCCTGAAGAGCCGGTTGGTGAAGCCGAAGAAGTTCCCGCTGCTGATGATGATGAAGAGTTAGACATCGACATCGAGGAAGATGAAGAAGTTCCTGAAGAAGAACCGGTCGGTGAAGCCGAAGAAGAAGTTCCTGCCGAAGTGCCGGAAGAAGAAGATGATGACGAAGACGAAGTTGATAATTTCGTCGGTGAAGCCAAAATCAAATCTCTTCGAACGGAATTGGCAAAAACCAAAAACAAACTTGCGAAAGCTATTGAAGTAGTGAGATTTATGAAAAGTAAATTGAACGAAATTAATGTGCTCAACGCTAAATTACTATTCACAAACAAAGTTTTCCGTAATTTTGCTCTCGATAACAAAAGCAAAATGAAAGTTGTTGAAAACTTTGACCGCGCAAAATCAATTCGCGAAATCAAACTGGTTTACGCCACTTTGATGGAAAATCTCGGTTCTGGCGACTCGCCAAACAGAACCCAAAGGATTGTAGAAGGCGCATCGAGATCGGTCGGTACGACCAAGCCGAAAGTTGATGATCCAATTGTCAACGCTAACGCTGATATGAAATCTCGTATTCACAAATTGGCGAACATTAAACTTAAAAAATAAATTTAGGAGAAAAACAATGAGTACATTGCTCAACTTAAAAAAGTTAATGGAAGGGAAAAACCCTTACGACGCTCTTATTGAGCAGACTCGTGGTTTAGTAAAGAAATGGGAGCCAACCGGTTTACTTGATGGTCTGGAAAAAGAACATGAAGTATACGGAATGGCAATCCTTTTGGAAAACCAAGCTCGTCAGGTATTGCATGAAGTATCGCAAACCGGCGGGGGTGGTGCTGAACAATGGTCTGGTGTCGCTCTTCCATTGGTTCGCCGTATTTTCGGCGAAGTGGCTGCTAAGGAATTCGTTTCTATTCAGCCGATGAATCTTCCTTCTGGACTCGTATTCTATATCGATTTTAAATATGGAAGCGGTCATCAACCTGGGTTTACCCAGAACAAATCCGTATATGGTGGTTCAGGTGTTGGAAAAACCCCGGGAACAACTGATGATACGGTCGGCGGTCTCTATGGCGCTGGAAAATTCGGTTATTCCGTCAATGATACTAGTGTTGGTGGTATACCTATTTGGGGCGCAACGGCTGCCACAAATACATTTGCATCTGCTGCGTGTGCATACGCTGATATTGATTTTACAACCGGATTAGTTTCAGCTTCACTTTCTGCGGGCCAGCTAGTAAAAATCTTCTATAACACCGGTTCATTATCCGATCTGGATTTGGAAGGCGTTCGCGCATTTTCCGTTTCTGGTAGTAGTATTCATTCTTATTTGCCACAATTTACCAAAATTGTCGGTGCAAATATTATGTGGGTTGTTTCTGGTAGTGCCAAATTAACTGATTTTTCTGGAAGTTCGTATGTAATTCGTTATCATAAACAACCAACGGCTACTGCTCGCGGTGATTTCGAAGATACGTCTGAATCCGGTAGTGCATTAAAACTTGACATTCCTGAAATTGACCTATCGGTCGCTCAAGAATCCATCGTCTCGAAAACTCGTAAGATGAAAGCCGTATGGACTCCTGAACTTGCCCAAGACTTGAATGCATACCATTCAATAGACGCTGAAGCCGAGCTTACCGCTCTGTTAAGCGAATATATTGGTATGGAAATTGACCTCGAAATTCTTGATATGTTAATGGTGAATGCCGTTACTAAAGAATACTGGTCAGCCATTCCTGGGTGGGAAATCTCTTCCGATAAAGCGTCGTTCTATGATGCAACTTCTCACACTGGTACAAAGAACGAATGGTATCAAACTCTTGGCAACAAGATTCAAAAAGTATCCAACAAGATTCATCAATTGACTCTTCGCGGTGGTGCAAACTTCATAGTTTTATCACCGGATATTGCTACGATTATTGAATCTATTCCTGGATATGCGGCTGATACTGATGGAACCGCCATGTCGTTCGCGATGGGCGTTCAAAAAGTCGGTATGTTGAATTCACGTTTTACAGTATATAAGAATCCTTATATGGTTGAAAACGTAATTCTAGTCGGATTCAGAGGAACTAGTTTCTTGGAAACTGGCGCTGTTTATGCTCCATACATTCCATTAATCATGACTCCTCTTGTATACGACCCGGATAACTTCACGCCAAGACGCGGGGTTATGACGCGATACGCAAAGAAAATCGTGCGTCCGGAATTTTACGGAAAAATAGTAGTTCATGGGTTGGAAACCGTCTAATTTCTGACACTTAACAGTTAAACTATAAAATCTAATGAAAACCCGCTCTTCGGAGCGGGTTTTTTATTTTACAAAAAATGGAACTTTTTTTATTTTATTTCATATCTATACATATAAGGTCAAAATAACTACTAAAGGAGTGAAAATGAAGTGTAAGATATGTAAAAAAGAAATTTTCAAAAAAAGAATATACTGTTCAAATGAATGCAAGTTTTCCGACAAAGAATATAATAAACAACGAACAGTAAAGAGGAAAATCAACGATAATTCAAAAATAATAAAATGTAAATTATGCGATTGGGAAAGTATTGATATAAATAATTTATCTGGAGCATTGACTACACATTCAACATCTTTGCACAATTCTCCGTTTTTCATAGAAAATTTCATAATAAAGAACGCGATTAAAAAAGAAAGTTTTTCCTGCCCAATGTGCCAAGAATGGAAAACTTCTGATACACAGAATAAATCTGGCGTGTTTACTGCGCATCTAAAAAGTATTCACAACATAAACGTAGACGACTTTCTGAATAAATACCCGCGATATAAATATCTCTGGAAATTATATCATATAAAAAAGGATAGAAAAGATAAACTACTAATTCCAGATAATAGAATTAAATGCGAAATTTGTCAAGAACATTTTTTTAAATTGAGCAATACTCATCTAAAAAAACATAATATCTTGCCATTGGATTACATTGTTAAATATGGAATAAAAAAAACCACATCTAATAAAACCAGTAAACTACAATCGTTGAAAGCTAACGACCCAATGATTAAACAAATGATGGTTGCAAAAATAAAGAAAACCAACCAAGAGAAATACGGTGCAAATTCTTTTACTCAAACCGAAGAAGGAATGGCGCAGATTAAAAAATCATTATTTGAAACGGTGTATAATAATTTTTTAAGCTCACCTAAAATACGCGAATACGTTGAAGTGTTATTTACCTTAAATGATTATCAGGGAGTTAAAAATAAAAAATATGAATTTCGTTGTAAAAAGTGCAATAATATATTTTTTGGCAGCTTGGAAAATGGGCGCATTCCAAGATGTTTAACGTGTTATCCGTTATTGTGGAGCGGTGTTTCTAAAGCCGAAGACGAAATAAATAACTTCTTGAAGAAAATATATTCTGGCGAAATAATAAGAAATGATAGAAAAACATTGAACGGGAAGGAGCTAGATTTTTACATTCCAGATAAAAAAATTGGTATAGAATATAATGGTATATTTTGGCATTCCGAAATAAATGGAAACAAAGATAAAAAATATCATCTAAGTAAGACTTCATTAGCCGAGAGCAAGGGAATTCATTTAATTCAGATATTTGAAGATGAATGGATAGAAAAACAAAATATAGTAAAAAACAGATTAGAATACATATTGTCCGATGAAACCAGAAAAGTTTATGCTAGAAATTGTGATATAAAAGAAATAGACAACGCATCAAAAAACAAATTCCTAAACGAAAATCACATACAAGGAAGTGACAATACCAAAATAAAATTAGGTGCATTTTATGATAATGAGTTGGTTGCCGTGATGACTTTTGGAAAATCAAAAAGGTCTGTTGGGTCTGGAAAAAATAAAGGAGAATATGAATTGATGAGATTTGCAACATCTGTCCGGTCAAATGGATTAGCTAGTAAATTACTCAATTTTTTTGTGCGCGAATATTCTCCAGAAAAAATAATAAGTTTCGCCGATCGCCGTTGGACAAAATCCGGCAGCAATCTATACAATAAGATGGGATTTACAAAAGTATCAGAAACATCTCCTAGTTATTGGTATTTTAATATGAACGGCAGTAGTAGAATACATCGTTTTAATTTTAGGAAAAAAGTCTTACATAAGAAATTAAAAAAATACGATCCTAACCTTACCGAATGGCAAAATATGCAACTAAACGAATACGATAGAGTTTGGGATTGCGGAAACCTAAAATATGAGTTGATATATAGCAGGTAAAATAAACCTTGACATTTCCTTTTTTATTTTGTATATTATATTAAAATAAAAATGGGGAGTCGCCTATGTATATTTTTCTCTTAGTAGTTTTAGTTATTATTCTTTTACCGATTGTCGCCTATCTCAGATTGCCCAAATGTAAAAAGTGCGGTTCAGCAAAACTGAAGTATTCACATTGGCGCCGTGGCTCAAATACGTTAGGTGGCGGTGCTCAAGGAGTCGGAGCCATGGGAACGCGGTGTTATGATTGCGGCAATATTGTTTGGGATATTCCCGACGAAATAGAATGGCTAAATGGCGAACCGCACTGGATTCAAGGTTTAGAAACCGGTTTAATGGGAACGAGCACACGATGGAATTAAAAGAAATAAAGTTACTAGAAACTACGATTTATGATAGAGAACTTTTTAAGACTCTCTATGAAAAAATTCTCCATAAAGATGATACTTGGCATTTCTTTTATGAAGGAACTTTTTCAGTTATTCGGTGTAAAGGGAAATATGTAAGAGGAATAACTAAATTTCTGGATGAAAGGGCGGTATATTACTTAATATCGGATTATGAGGAAGATCAAGAGATAACCAAAAAATATCTAAAAGTTTTCCTTCAAATTTTTCATGGATATTCGGTTTTGGCTATGACTTATGAAGAAGATGAAATTCTGCCTCTTTTTCATAGAATAGTTCATTGTTTTTTGAATCCGATGGGCTCAATAGATTTGATTGAAAAGTATAACTACACAAACTGCGCAGGTGCGTGGGAATCTCATTTATTGTCGGATCTTGCTATTAGCCATGCGCATTCTCGTGGAAGAATGACAGAAAGAGCCGAAATTCAAAAAAGTGCGAGAACACCACTCTACGTAGAAAAGTAAGCCGAAAAAATATATTTATATTATTATTGGGAACTAACTACTTATATGTGAGTATAATAGTTATAGAGTAATTAACGGAAACAATAAACAAACGAGGAAGAACTATGGAACAAGGAACCGTAAAGTGGTTCAACTCAAGTAAGGGCTTTGGCTTCATCTCTCGCGAAGAGGGAGAAGACGTATTTGTTCATTTTAAAAGTATCGTAAGCGATGGCTTCAAATCTTTAAGTGAAGGAAATAAAGTTGAATTTGATGTTGAAAAAACTGCAAAAGGTTTACAGGCTGTAAATGTTAAAGTAATAGTATAAGCCGTTTATCTTTTGTTGATTGGAAAAAGCCGCCCATAAAGCGGCTTTTTTTTATTTCTCAAAGTTGGTATGATATTTGTAGTATATTTATAGTAGTAAATAGATGGAGAAAGTCGCCATGAAAATTAAATTATTATTTGTATTGATGTTAGGTTTACTTTTGTCGTCTTGCACACCGTGGGTTGTCGCCCAGACTGACAACGATGTATACAGTGATAGTGTAACCTGCGTTGACACGGAAAGTTATTCCCGAGTTTATTTAGAACTTTATTGGGGATGGGCTCCGTACTATTATTATCCATATTATTATTCGTATTATTACTGGCCTGATTATTATTACTATTATCCATATTATTATCCCGATTACTATTATTACCACGACCATTATTATCATAGTCGCCCACACTATTTAGCTGCTAACCATCATTACTCTTTTTATGATCGTCGCCCGATGAATACTCACCGAACTCAGATATCCAATACGGCGCAACAAATTAGGCGACAACCTATTAAAAGAGAACGAATCTATAACAATACTCGCGAATTAAATGGAAATAGAGTCGCTAAACAAAATACTCGTGGAACGATTAAGAGAAAGGAGCCTACCCGTTCACGTTCCGAATTCAAACCATTAAGTAGACAAAGGGTTGAAAATAACACTCCGAAAGTTCATACGCGACCCACTGGCAACACAAGCAAACAAAGTGTATCACAATCCCATCGGTCTTCAGGAAGGTCATCGGTATCGAGAAAACGATAAATATATTTGCCCCACATTGAGTTAAAAGGTGGTAAAAATATATTATTTTTTACTTGACTGTTACTCTTTAATTTGGTATATTCTGTTATAAAGAAAGGGTTATAATCTGATGAGACAACCAAGAAATCATAAACGAGCGAAATACTTTACTGAATATTCAAGTAAAACTATCGAAAAACTTGATGATATTTTATATGTGATAACAGCATTCGCGACGAGTATTTTAATTGGAGTATTATTTATGGGGTCTGCGTTGGCGAAAGATTATCCAAAAGTCGGTAATTTTTTGGAAACATATATTCCATATTATTTAGGGTTTTGTTTTTTGGCGGTTGTTGCTATGCTGGTTGTCGGAATTGTTGGACGTAAATACCGGCATAAAGTAAAAAAATATTATTATTAAATTTGGAGATAAAGAGATGATTTTAGAAAACTTAAAACTTGCTAGGGATATACTTAAACGCGCCATACTTAAATCAGAAGAAATTCATGTGAATAAAAAAATGATGGTGATTTTATCGGTTGAAGACGCTGGCGCCATTTATGACTTGTTAGAAATTTCCATTAAAGAGGGCAGAGAAAGATTTCAAGAAATGCCTTGGGACTATTAGGAGAACAATTAAAAAATGAGCGCAATAAAAATTAAACTTGACTTTTAGTGTTTAATTTTGTATATTGTATTAAATAAAAAAGAGGGTTAAATAAAATGGTAGATTACAAAATCACAGCGTCCTACATGGGTCGCAAAATTTCCTTTAATTATACGGCTCATTCCCTGTCGGACGCACTAAAAGTCGGTGAATTCGAAGCCAAAAAAATATTTCGTGACGCCGGATATATACTCTTGGCGTGGGCGAATGAATCAAAAATAAATATAAAGGAATCGAAAAAATGAAAAGGGTGAAATCGGGATTTCCAAAAAACATATATAAAGAAGCCATTCACGTAAATCATGCTGAACTTGAACGACTCGATGAAAGTTCCTTGTATAAATCTATTTGTCCGGCGTGTAAAGACGGGATTTTACCGGTTAGCCGAAACGCTGTCACATTTCATTTACAGAGAAAAGACCGATGTTTGTTGTGTGGTCAATTGGTTATTTATGACGATTTGGAAACGCAATTTCCATATGAAAAAATAGAAAAGGAATAAAATGAAAATTGGAGAAATAATAACTTTCACTGATAAACGAACCGGAAAAACTTATTCGATGCGATATATTGGATCTAAAGACTATGGGACAAGGTTAATGTTTGAACCTGTTGATGCCAGAATACCGATTCTTTTTATTGGAAAGGGAGATTTTCAAAAAAGTTGCCCACTAAAAAATGTAGGAAAATAAAATGAAAACGCCAAAACTTGCGGCCTGGAATAGTTTATCTACGCAAAAACACGACTTTATGAAAAATGTCGCCAAAGATATTATTAAAATGAATATCAAGGACGATGATTCTCTGGCGACATTACGAAAAAAGTTTTATTCTGTTATGAAAAAACACGGGATTAAAAAAAGTATTACATCTACCGGTGAAATGCGTATGTATGATAACTCGGAATGGACAATGGCCAGACTTTTGTTTTATGACGTAATAAATTCCAATTTTACATACCGGTTTTTAATAGGCGACGATATTCCAAAAAATGTAGATCGTTAAACCAACGATAAGTCTAAATTTTCGCCTATCAATTCTTCCACTTTTATTTGTTCGTTATCAGATTGTTTATATCTAAACATTTTCCCTTTATAGTTTCTCAACACGACTTCATCATCGGTGAGGCGAATAACGTAGTTAGGTAAAAGTGGTATCTTGCCACCACCACCTGGCGCGTCTATTACGTAATAAGGATTCGCCAATCCCGACGTCCACCCCCTTAAATTTTCCATAATTTCTAAACCACGTTCAACACTAGTACGAAAGTGATCCGTTCCAAACACTCTATCGGCCTGATAAATGTAATACGGTTTTACTCTGGCTTTTAATAACTTTTGCATCAATTTTTTCATGATAATCGGATCATCATTAACTCCTTTGAGCAAAACGGTTTGACTCCCCAACGGTATTCCTGAATCTGACAATCTATTTAATGCTTTAACTGCCATCGGATGCAATTCGTCTGGATGATTAAAATGCACGTTCATAAACAGTGGATGATACTTCTTTAGCATTTTTAATAGTTTCGCCGTGATGCGCTGCGGTAAAAACGCGAGAACGCGCGTGTGAATGCGGATGATGTCAATGTGCGGAATATCCCGAAGTTTTCGTAAAACATATTCTATTTTGTCATCAGATAAAAGTAATGGATCTCCACCAGATAAAATAACGTCGCGAATCTCCGAATGATTGGAGATATATTCGATCCCTTCATCAACATATTTCCAACTGATTTTTGATGCGTCGCCTACTTTTCTTTTGCGCGTGCAGAAACGGCAATAAGATGCGCATACATGGCTGATTAAAAATAATACTCTATCTGGATAGCGATGAACGATGTTGTGGACGGGAGAATCTCCGTCTTCTCCTAACGGGTCTTCGTCAGAATCTCCTTCTAATAATTCGTTTTTATCAGGTATAACTTGACGATACAGTGCGTCGCCGTTTTCTTTTATCAATGCGGCGAAATGCGGAGTGATACGAGTCTTAAATGATTTATTTACTTGTTGAATTTCCGATAACGGTAAATTAAATTTTTTAGCAATTTGTTCGGGTTTCGTTAAACTTTTTTGCAGAATTTTTTGCCATCTTTCCATTTTTATTCCCTCTTTTATTTTAAACGTAGTGTATAAATATAAAAAAATAAAAAAACACTCGGTTCTAAAAAAACAAATAATCTTTATATTTATAAGGAGATAGGTGAGAAAATAAAAAATGATTAAATTAAAAAAAATATTAGAAAGTCCGGATTTTATCGACAAAAAGGGATTGAGTTGGGGGGACAATAGCGCAATTTGCTTTGGATACTATAAAAACAAAATGAGAGTTAGTAGTGGGACACATAATAATATTCGTCAATACTATGATGATATGCACTCCCATGCAGATCGAGAAAATTTTAAATATCCTGGGAGAGTATGGACAAATAAGAAAATAATTTCTTTCTGGCAATATCCGCCAAAGAATATGATAAAAAAAGTTGCCGCTGATCTGGAATCCGAAATAAATATAAAACTTGGCAAAAATATAAAAATTTCTAACGACCCGAAATATCGTATAGAAGTTATTATAAGTAAACATGAAAAAATGATAAATCCCAACAGTAAAAGGAATAACGATAAATGGGATTCTTCTGCCGGAAAAAATAAAATTCAGTTCATTCCACTAAAAGATTATGTTGGAAGTGAAGAAAGATCTGATTCTGAAAAGGGGGCTCAACACATGGTGTCGCCGATGTTGAAACGTAACGTAAAAGTTCCGCCGGGAATGGGGTCGCGACATAGGGTTCCTGGAGCCTTACCTGGCGAGATTCCCGCGGCGACAAGATTCAGAATGAAAAAAGGGCTGGGAGATAACATAATGAAATTAAAAAATTTGATTAAAGAAAAAAAAGATTTGCAGACCATCAATCCAAAAGAAGTCGGGGAAGGGATGCCAATTATTGCGTATGTTGATAATGAAAACGATATAGTACTGAAACAGGACGGAGTAACTCGCTGGGAAATAATTTTTATAAAAAAAGAACAACTTCCTAAACTTATAACCTTTCTGAAGAAATATTTATAACACTTTTTAAAAATCTTTATATTTATATTTATAATAACTGGGAGATTGTATTATGGGTAGTGCAATACATAAAAAACGCAATATGATAAAAGAATTTCGTGCTCAAAATGCCAACAAAAAAACTTTTGCAGGTGAAGATATGTCGCCGATGAATTTTACGAACGAGTTGGTAGCCGAAGAAGGAGTAGTTTCCGACATAATGGTAGAACCAAAGAACACCGCGGAAGATCTTGATGCGCTTACATACGCTCAATTAAAAACATACGCCAAATCAGTTGGTGTTGCTGCGGTCGGGACTAAAGCCGAGTTAATAGAAAAAATTTTAAATAAGTAAAAAATATGGATAGACAATTTATAAGAGAATGCTCAGGATGTAAAACAGAATTAAAATATTCTCAAAAGAGCTCATTAAATCGCGCGAATAAAGCTAATTCATTGTGCGGAGTTTGTGCTAAACTCGGAAAGAAAAATCCTGGGTGGGGCGTAAAACGTTCAAATGAAACGAGAAAAAGAATGAGTGATGCTCAGCGTGGAGAAAAAAATGGAATGTTTGGAAAACATCGTACCGAAGAAGTTAAACGAAAGATTGGTGAATCTCTTCGGGGGCATAAAGTTTCGGAGAATTGTAGAATGATATTGAGCAAGAGAATGTATGGGAATGAAAATCCGGCGAAAAACCCAGAATCAAGAAAAAGAATGAGTATATCTAAACAGATGGAAAATCACCCGTTCTTTGGGAAAAAATTATCAGAAGAGCATCGAAAAAAATTAAGTATGACAAAAATTGGGGAAAAAAATCCTTGTTGGAGGAAACCGAGAAGTATTGAAACTAAAATAAAAATTGGCCGGGCAAACACTGGGAAAAAATTAACGAGGGAGAATATTGAAAAGTTAAGATTAATTGCTATAAAAAGGATTGAAAAAAATAAATTTAATGGCTCTCAAATAATTCCTGGATATAATCCAACCGCCATTCCAATACTTGAGCAAAAAGCAAAAGAGCTTGGGATTACGGATCTTCAACACGCCGAGAATGGTGGCGAATACTGTATTAAAGAGTTAGGATATTGGGTAGACGGATATAGTAAAGAAAAGAATATAGTAATAGAAATTGATGAAAAACATCATTATATTGATGGAAAATTGAGAGAAAAAGATATTTATAGACAAGAAGAAATAAAAAAATTTCTTGGATGTAATTTTATAAGAATAAAAATTTAGGAGAAATAAAATGCCTACAGAACGCATGGTAGAAGCAAACGAATTGATGATAGACCGTTTCCAGCCAAAGCAGATGCACAGGTTTATTATGTATATCGATGGAATTCCGTCATGGGTAATTAAAACGGCTCAAAGACCGCAACCTCAAACCAATGTAATTCCGATTGATTATATTAACATGCAGAGAAAATTCGCTGGAAAATGGACCTGGAATTCGATCAGTATTACTTTGATTGATCCGGTAGTCCCATCCGCCGCACAAGCTATAATGGAATGGCTTAGATTGCATCATGAAAGTTTAACTGGTCGCGATGGATACCAAGACTTTTATAAAAAAGATTTGGATTTATATGGATTAGGGCCGGTTGGCGACTTGGTAGAAAAATGGAAATTATATGGTGCCTTTTTGGAAACCGTAGATTTTGGTGGTTATGATTACACCAGTGATTCGCCGATAGAAATCAACGTCACACTGAATTACGATTGGGCGATACTCGAATTCTAAAATTGCCGTGTTAAATTTAAACGTTTTCAATATAAAAGACCGCACACCCAGGTGGAGCGGTCTTTATTTTTTCTGGCGAAACTAAAAATTCATTTTTGTTATATTTATATATATACTTGGGAACAATTTGATTTTATTATAGTTTAATAGTTATTATCAATTCAAAAGGAGTAGTTTATGAATGACAAAGAATTAAGAGAAAAAGCATTAAAAGAGTATCAGGAAACTCTGAAAACCAAAATAGATTATCCGACTGAAATAGTCACTCTCCCATCTAAAGGATTTTTCTATCCTTCGGGGCATCCACTATTTGAATCGGACGGGCGAATAGAATTAAAATATCCTACTGCTCGGGAAGAAGATATTCTGACATCAAAGAATTTAATTCAGAAAGGTGTCGTATTGGATAAATTTTTCGAATCTATTATCGTAACCAAACTTGATTATAATTCTTTATTATTAGGCGATAAGAACGGTATCATGTTTTCCGCAAGAATACTCGCATATGGGTCAGATTATACTGTGGAAGTTACTTGCCCTAAATGTAATGCGGTTAATAAAGATGTTAAGATTGATCTAACGTCATTAGAGGCGAAAGAAATCGATTTTAATACATATGTCAAAGGTCAACAAGAATTTGATTTTCAGTTACCAACGTCTAAAAAACAAGTAAAATTTAAACTGCTAACTCACATCGAAGATAAAGAAATAGAAAAAGATTTACAAGGATTAAAAAAGTTGAGATCCGAATCCGACTTTGAAATCACTACTCGTCTAAAACATTCAATTACGGAAGTCGATGGGAATAAAGAAAAAGCCGTTATAACCAATTTAGTCAATACTATGCTCAGTAGAGACTCATTAGCGTTACGATCTGAAATCGCCAGAGTTTCCCCGGATATTAGTAGTGATTTTAATTTCGAATGTAATTCCTGTATGCATCAGCAAACAATGACTATACCAATGGAACTCTCCTTTTTTTGGCCATCCGGAAGGTTATAACGTCGCCTTCCACGAAGAAATCTTTGACCTGTGCTATTATTCCGAGGGCGCATTTGGTTTTTCCGAAGTGTATTTTATGCCTGTTCATAAAAGACGATTTTTTCTGCGAAAATTAACTGAAGCCAAGCAAAAAGAAAAACAACAGATAGAACAACAATCCACTAAAAAAAGTTCGCCGCCTCCATCCCCATCCAGATATAAAAACATAAAACCATCTTCTAAAACAAAAAAATAAGATATATAACTATTTATATTTAGTAAATTATATATTCTAAATGGGAGAATACCGATGCCTAAAAAACAACTGAACGAGGGGATCATTACTAGATTTATTGACCGCATCATTGACTCGATGAAACGGCAAGAATTGGAACGAGTTAAAAGTAAAATACAAAAAGATCCGGAATTAAAAGCCATCGTGTCGAAAATAGATCAAAATTATAAAGATTTATTGAAGTATCTGGAAGATAGATATGGAAAAAATTACGCAAAAAAATGGGATGCACAGAGACCGCAAAGATTAGCGAAATATGATGATATTGAATATGTAAAATCGTTAGGAAAATCTAAGGAAGAATAAATCCAATGGCAATGGAAGATTTAGAAAAACAAAAGAAATTACTAGACGCTCACGAAAAGGCTCTTAATAGAGTTGTTAAGCTGACTAAAAAATTAACCGATGAACGTAAAAAAACTAACAACTATCTTGAAGCCGATATAGATCTTACGGATAGAATTATAAAAAAAGTTAAAAAAGTATTGGATTTTAAAAAATCCCAATTCTTTAATGAAAAGGGAATTTTAAAAAGCATGGTCAGTACTATTAAGCTTTTACCTCGGGCGATAGAGTCATTAAACGACCAAATTTCAAAATATAAAGAAATATATAATAATCTTGAAAAAACCCAGGATTTAGAAGAAGATGTTGCAAAGAAACATCGAGATAGAATTGATTACCTAACTAGTATTAGAGATAAAGTGAAAGAAATATCCGAGACATCTTTAAGCCAAATAGAAAATATAAGCAAAGTTTCAAAAGCCGAAAATGACCACTATAAGAACGAAATAAAAAATAAAGAAAAAATATCTGAAAAATATAATGAAATAACAAACGATGCAATAAAAAACATAAAAAAAGAAACGGCTCTCAAAGACAACGCTAATATTGATGATAAAAATCGCATAAATGAATTGACGGAAAGAATAAAAGGGTTTGCGTCGGAATCGGAAAAAATTGGAAATTATCAAGAAGATTCGGTTGAAACGTATAATGAAAGTGCAAAAAAATTACAAATACTTACTGGGTTTGCAAAAGAATTGCTTTCAACTGTTATGAAAGTAAAAGAAGAGGGCGATCTTTCAAAGAATTACGAAAAAGAAATAAAGAACTTGGGAATACTTATTCATGCTCTAGATAACATTGGTGATAGACGTGATAGTATGCTGGACATGATTAAGGAACAGGGTGGCTATGAAAAAATACTAACAAATCTTTCCGGAGAGCTTCTTAAAATTACTGAAAAATTATCGAAAAAATCAAAAGAGAGAATCAAATTAAGTGGAGAACTTGTTAAAACCAAAAAAGAACAACAAAAAATTGATGAACGGAGTAAGGGATCCCGCGAAAAAATAAAAAAAGTTGAGGAAGATATTGTAAAAAAATTAGAAAAAAAGATTAGAGACGAAGAATCATATAAAGACCTATTCGAAACAATTGGGGATTTACACATAGATATGATTAAAACATATCGCGAAGAAGGCGTTATTACTGAGCAATTTAAAAAAATGTCTTCTGAAATTCTTGATGATTCGGTATCGATACTCGATAAAGTAAAAGCAAAAGTACTGTCCGAAGAAAAGGCCGGTGAACTATTTAATGAAAACATCAAACAATTACAAAAAGTAAAAACAATACAAGATGCGTACTTGGAAGGATATAAAGAACAGGCTAATAAAATAGACGAACTCCGAAATAAAATTGAGCGCGTAAAAGGCGCAGTAATGGGATTTATTTTTAACCCGCTTACTGCTGCCTTAGCAATCGCGACCTGGATTGGAAAGATTTTTGTGGATTGGGTTCAGGCCGGTGAAGATTTTCGTAAAGCAACAGCTATAACTGGAGCGCAATTTACTGTTTTGAATGACCAGGCAACAGCTGTCGCGTCAACACTGGGAAGATTTGGAATAACTCAAAAAGAAGCGCTCGAACAAACTCAAGCGTTGGTTGGTGAGTTTGGTTCTCTTGATATGATAAACACTAAATTGATAGAAGATGCGACCGTTATATCTGTCGCATTGGGTATGTCCGCAGATGAATCCGCTAAACTTGTCGCTTCATTTATGAATATGACTGCCGGATCTAGCGAAACGGCGATAAATATGATTAAAATCACGAAAAAGTTTGCGGAAGCTAGCGGTGTCGCGCCGGGTGTGGTAATGAGAGATATTGCTGAAAGTTCAGAAGAAGCCGCAAAATACTCGAAAGGAATGGGCCAGAATATCGTCATGGCAGCGGTTGCGGCCAGAAAACTCGGAGTGAATCTTGCTACAGTAACTGGGATTGCGGATAAGTTATTAGACTTTGAAAGTTCCATCGAAGCACAAATGAACGCAATGGTTTTGACTGGAAGAAATGTCAACTTGGATAGGGCTCGCGCACTCGCATTGGAAGGCGACTTGATGGGTCTTCAAAAAGAAATAGTGAACGTGATCGGTTCTGAAGCGGAATTTCAACGAATGAATGTTATACAAAGAAAAGCAATGGCTGATGCTATTGGAGTTTCTGTTTCTGAATTAGGAAAAATGATTTCTCGATCAAAAGAATTAGATAAAGTCGCCACACACGCGATGAGCGCGTTTGAAGTTGAAGGGCTATCATTATCCGAAGCGCTCGATGTAGAAGGTGTATTGTCGCCGTTAACGCAATTAAAAAACTCTCTGGCGAATATCGGAACGGTTGTTCTCAAAACCATATTACCTTTGCTTAATCTGGTTATGACCACGCTTAGTAAGGTCGCCAGCGGTATTGGTTGGGTTATGGGAGGGATCGACAAATTAACGGGTAGTTGGGATAAAGCTACTACTGTGAGCAAAGAAGCGGGTATTAGTATAACTGGAATAGGAAAGGCACTTCTTTACGCAGCAGCAGCTGCTGGAGCGCTGTGGGGGATATTCAAAACATTTAGTTTAGCAAAAACTGGATTGGGAAGTCTTCTTGGCGGTAAAGGGGCGGCGGGTAAAGTCGGCGGGAAACGCGGAATACTTGGCAGTATTTTTGGGGATATGAAACCTACTCAGATGTTAGCGGCAGGAGCGTCTCTGATTATGATTGCGGGAGCAGTATTTATTCTGGCAAAAGCAATGCAAGAGTTTGCGACGGTTGGTGTTGGTGACATGGCAAAGGCGGGTGCTTCTTTAGTCGGATTAGTAGTAGCCGTTGAAGTGTTATCCAAAATTGCTGGAAAGGCTATCATTGGAGCGGTCGCAATTGGTTTAATGGCCGGATCAATGCTTCTTTTAGGAATCGCAATGCAAAAGTTTACTGACGTTGGTTGGGGAGATTTAGCTAAAGCAGCGGTTGTGTTAGTTGGATTGACTGCGGCGGTCTTCGCGTTGGGCGCATTAATAACATCCGGTGTCGGAGCGGTTTTATTTGGCGCGGGAATAGTTGCTATGTTTGCACTAGCGGGTGCATTTACCGCACTTGGATTCTCCACTCAAATTTTATCTACTGGATTAAACGCAATAATAGACCCACTTTCTAAATTGGGTGAGATTGCGACCAGTCTTATGACCGCTTCTGTTGCCATACTTTCTTTATCGTCCGCGCTTGTCGCTTTTTCAGCGGCGAATGCTGTAGCGGGAGTTGGTGGATTTATAACCGGTTTGCTTCCTGGCGGTGGACTTATTGAGCAGTTGGAAAAACTTGCGTCGTTAGCACCGGGATTGCAAGAAACTGCTAACGCAGTAAAAATCATCGCGACAGGTGGAGTTGGCGGGGTGGTTGGGGGCGTAGTAGCACCTGCGGCTGAAGCCGTTGGAACAGTGGCCTCGACGGAAATAGATATGGGAGAAGTGGTTGATAGATTAGATAACATTGCAAGTCGGTTGGAAAACGGAGTAGAGCTAAAGCTCAATGGCGCCCGTATAGGAGAATTTTTAGCAAAAACTGCCCGTAAATAAATAACAGAGAGAAAATGAATGGCAACGATTTTAGGACTATATGAACGGTCGATTTTTAGGAATCTGGGTTCGGCAATGCCGACCCCGAAAACCGCAACGCTGGATAAACCTGTGCAAAATATGCCACCGGCTATGAATGAAACCAATTCCTTAAAAATGGCGGAACAATCTTATCAAAGTGCGCCGAGACCGGTTCGCTCTGCTCTGGCGGGAGATACGATTTTTTCGACTCTTCCGAGTGAAACATCTGGGAAAGAACGATTTTCCGATAAAACAAGTTATGCACTTACTAGCGCGAAAAGATTGGCGAATTATTTAGTTAGTCCAAAAGGTTTACAAATGATTTTTAATCAAACAATGATACAAACGTTTAACCCGACGATAGAAACAAAGATATGGAATCCATTATCACTATTTAGCAATACACTTCCAGTGTTTGGTTATCATGAAAGAAGGCATATGTCTCTCTCTTCTTTGTTCGGGCTGGATACTAGTTTCATAAAAGGTGCTGTTCCTGAAACTTATACTCAGGCCGTATTTTCTTCAGAATATAAAAGCCGAAATATACATCAGTCTCCGCAGGTTTCCATTGGAAAAGGCGACGAATATCCCGGGTTAGATTACGCAAATGTTGGTCGGGATATAATGACTATGCCTCAGACTTATTTTAATTTGAATCCGAATAAGTATTTATATCCTATCGGGGCGGATGGGGCGGGTCTACCTTTAACCAGTAGATTAAGTCCTCGCGAAGAAATGAAAAAAAATATCGGATTGGCGACTCAGGCGTTTAGGTTTACTATGTCTACCGGATATAATCCGATCATAGACGCGCAGATTACTATGAACCAGGAAGCAGGGGCGGGATTTTTATCCAACTTATTAAAAGCTATTCCGTATTCAGACGTGCTCTTAAAACTTCTCGGTTACGGTATAATGGGAACGAAGGCGACAGAAATAAAAATATTCAATAGATATAATCCAACTTACGGATATGTTGATAATACCAATCTTCCGAAGTTTATTAGAATGTTAAATAAAGAAGGTCGCGTTATTGCGACATATGATATTTTAAATTCTGAATCTCCTCTCGCCGCAATGCTGGAAGGGATTAAAAAAATACAAACTATCGATAAGGGAAAACCAACTACTGGGACGTTCCAATCTAGAGAAGAACTTGCGCGTAAATTGGGTAATACTACTATTCCAGATAATAGGATTCTTCGCAATCCGCAAGATAACGCGAAACTAAATAAAAGATATTTGCAGAGTTACGGAGACATTGTTTTGAAGAGAGGGGCGGATGCCGCCGGAGGCGCAAATATAGTGGATTTAGGTTCAGACCAAAAATTACCTTACACGAAAGAATTACAAAAAAATAAAACAAAAACTATTTACGTGGATTACGGGTTCGCCAATCCCGGGGCAGCCATAAAAGAAACTCGGCTCGCTGATAAGATAAACACCATTCCATACGGCGAAGATTATCCTTCTGGAGTAACTGATTTAATCCCGTTTAAGTTTTATCATGTGAATAATGCCAAGTGGATTATATTTAGAGCCGCTTTGACTGGATTAACCGACTCAATTACCCCAGATTGGAATTCCAGAAAATATATTGGCAGAGCGGATAATGTTTATATCTATAAAGGTGCGACTCGTGTTGTTAATTTCGGTTTTAAGGTATCTGTTCATTCTGAAATAGAAGTCCGACCGGTATGGGAAAAAGTAAATTACTTAATAGGATTGTGCTATCCAAAATATAGAGATTTATCAGATAATGAAGGTAAATATATGGAAGCCCCGTTCGTCAAATTAACCATTGGCGACTTATTTGCGAATGTTCCTGGAATATTAAACGGTGGAATAACTATTAGTATTCCTGATGAAGCGACGTGGGAGGTTCGCGACTCCACGCCTAATAAAGACAGTAGTGGAAAAGAAATTGATATAGCCAAATTACCTAGATTTATCGAAGTAACAATTAGTGGATTCACGATATTCGGATTGGATAATTCACCCATTAGTTCCACAAGTCCATTTTATTCAGCAATTAAAAATTGGAAAACAAAGAAAGTATAATTTTTTCGGAGATAATATATGTCCAGTGATAGATATAGAAGTTCGATTGTTGCAAATGATACAGATTCCGGGTTTCGTAAAATTAGTTCCACAATTTATCCAAAAATAGAAGACGATGAAAATGATATTTATATTTATTCAAATGTTGGGGATAGACTGGATTTATTAGCGTATCGTTATTACGGAGATGTAACTCTGTGGTGGATTATTGCTCAGGCAAACCACATTGGAAAAGGAACGCTGAATATAGACCCAGGAACTCAATTAAGAATTCCGCAAAATTTGGGCAAGATTTTTTCCGATTTAGATACCGTAAATAAGGCTAGATAAAATGGCTATTCAAAGTTTCCCACGTCTTTCTAATATAGATGAAAAAATAATAAAAGAACTAGACAGTAGAAAATCTCGTTCATTCGGTTCTTCTAATAAGCCAAAATCGATATGGGTAAGAGCCATATCAAATGGTATTCCACCAACCGGGTTTGACTCTTCTAAGAATGTAATGGTCGGCGGGCTATTGACAAAATCGGGAAAGATTGCCAGTGGATTTGAACCGGTATATAGGCGACCGGGGAGAAAAATACAAGATCGTCCAATTCCAGGTATAGAAAATATATCAGTTGAAAGTAAAGGAGAATATGGTTCTTTAAGAAAAGTAACAATAAACTGGTTTTGCCCCAGTGCGGAAGATTTGGACGAACTCATGAAATATTGGTTATCCCCGGGAATTTCTGTAATAGTGGAGTGGGGATGGGCAGACATTGCGGAAACCCCGATCCAAACATCAGTAGAAAATACTGGCAAATTACACGACTATTATTTTAGTCCGCGAAAAATATACGATGATATAATATTAGCATCAAATGGTAATCAGGATTTTTATATTGGATTGATAACAAATTTCTCTTGGAATCAAAACGATGACGGTTCTTTTAGTTGTATGACAGAACTAACCACTCTTGGCGAGACAATGTTAGCGCTTAATATACAGATTGAAAGTAATGTGATGGGAACTGATGAAGCACAAAAGAATAAAAAAACGGTGACTATTAAAGAATATCTAGATACTACTTTTTCAGAAGAAGGTCTTCGGTCTCAAATTAAACGCTGCACCGGAAAAGATGGAAACCCTGAACCGGGTTCTATTTTTATTGCGAATGAAGTGGTTAGTAGCTATTCGTTTTCATCGTTACCGGGAGTTGTATATCCATCGACATCCCTATCTAAACCATTAATATTCGTGACATGGGAATTTTTAGAAAAAGTTATAATCAACGGGCATCTTGGCGCATTGGCAACAAATGGTAAAAAGGAAGAGCCGACTTTTAAAATGGACAGTGGGGAAACACTAATATGTAATGACCCTCTTTTATATACGACGGATGATAATATAATGTTTTTGTATAAAGAGGATTCCGCAAATCGCAAGTCTTTTGAGAAACAGGCACCAAATACAAAATCAGGATACCTGAAATATGTTTATGTTAATATTGATTTGATCAAAAAAGAATTGAGCGAGTCGGAAACCCTTGAAGAAGGATTAAATCGAATTTTAAAAAAAATAAGTTCGGCGGCGGCGGATATATGGAATTTTAAATTATATGTAGATCCGTATGTAGGATATACTTCATATGTTATCGATTTAAATTATGTTTCTGGAGATAATATAAATAGTATATACTCGAAAGACCGGCCGTTTGTTTTTGGTGGATATTCTGGGAGAAGTATTGTATCTGATTTATCATTTACTTCAAAAATGACTAATCAAATTGCGTTGACTCAATATTTTGGAAGAAATAAAGCCGATCCCAATCAAGTTTTAGGCGCATATTCAGACGTAATCGTAAAACTTTTATATGGAGATGTAAAAGACCGAATTTTAAAAGATTTGAAACTTCCAGAAGAAACTAAAGAGCAGGCCGAGGAAAGAAAAAAGGCCGAAGAAGCTAAAGCCAAGGAAGAAGCGGACTATAAAGTAAAATACGATGATTTTATATTATCCATTCCTCCAAACAGTAATAAACTTAAAAAACCCGGCGGATACATAGTTTTAAGCGAAGAGTGCAAGAAAACACTATCAGAATATTTAAGAAGGGATAAGCGTGGTAATGAAACTAGACATATGCCAATATATCCGTTAGAAATAGAAGTTACTATCGATGGAATAAGCGGGATTCTTCCCGGAAATGTATTTACGGTTGAAAATATTCCACAAATATATAAAGAATGGGGGGTGTTTCAAGCGACCGGGATTTCACACGAAATAAGTAGTGACGTATGGACAACTAAAATACGAGCATTTTATAGACCGACAAAATATGTAAGTAATGAGGGGGCCAGTGGAACGGCAGGGTGACAATGAATATAAATAAAGAATATAAAATAATTACTGGCAATAGGCGAATGGTTTATAAATATCCAAGAAATTATACTCCCGCCCCAACACAGAACGATTATGCGCGAGGATATATTATTCGGTATTTTATAAAGTTAAAATCTAATAAAGATTCTTCTATTATAGAAGTCGAAGAAAAAGAATTCAAAATGTTTACATCGGTGGTCGCATCGTCTTTGTCGGACTTGTATTTATCGACATCTCTTCGCTGGAAAATTTCGGGAGAACGTTCTGATGTGGAACTTTCCAACGATAGAGTAGTTAAATCATTAGAACCCATATTCCCAGGTCTAAATTTAAAATTGGGGAACCGTTTAGAATTTTGGAAGTAAACCGGTTATGTCTTACCAAAGGTTTTATGTATGATAATAGAAAATATAGAAACATTTGAAAACTTTCGTAAAGAGATTGAAGGCAAAGAAGTTGTCGTTTTGCCTACATTTTCCGACTCAGTCCAACATTATAGTCAATCTGAACTTTTAATGTTGGGTATAACCAATCTCGAAAACAAGAATTTTTTCGTATTACCTTTCGGGCACGAAGAAGCGAAATCTCTTCCGAGAAATATAATAAACGAACTTTGCCCGAGAAAAATGTGGACGATAAACAAAAAACATCTCTTACCATATTTTAATTCAGATATCATAGAAGACGCAACTATGTATTATTATCTTCAAAATAACACTACTCCGAGTTGGCAACTGGAAACTCCCGCCCATATTTATTTTCGGCGAAAATTTAATAATATGATTAACATTAATAAAATAATACCTTTAATGAAACACATTGAAATAGACCAATTTAATACCGATAAAATAATTGAAATTGTCGGGAACTTTTTAGATTTTGAAGAGTATAAAAAATACTCCAAGTACGGGGGGATAGTATACAGTATAGAGCGCATCGGTATCAAAGTAGACCCGACTATATTACAAAAATACTATGGAGAAGAAGTATCAAGATTTATAAACAGAGAGAATAAAGTATATTCTGATTATAATTTCTATACTTCAACAGGTAGACCGAGTAATTCCTTTGGAAATATTAATTTCGCCGCAGTAAATAAGAAAGATGGCTCCCGCTCCGCTTTCATTCCACAAAACGACCAATTTTTTATGATTGATTTTGATTCCTTCCATTTACACTTAATTTCCAGAATAATAAAATTTAAATTTGCCGAAAAAAACCTTCATTCATATTTGGGAAAATATTACTTCGGGAAAGAAACTCTTGACGATTGGGAATATGAAGAAGCGAAGAAGTTGAATTTTAAGTATTTATACGGCGGGATTCCACGAGACATACGAGAGGCGATACCATTTTTTGCCGAAGTTAATAAATATGTATATGAAATGTGGAAAGAGGTTAATAAGGTTGGATATTACGAGTCGCCATTGACAAAAAGAAAAATCTTCTTGGATAAAATCGGGTCGCCAAATGCGACAAAAGTATTTAATTATTTTTTACAACTTATCGAAACGGAAGCGAATTTCGCGATGATTGAAAGAATAATAGAAGTTTTAAAGCCATATAAAACTAAATTGCTGTTATATACATACGATTCGTTTCTGTTCGACCATTCAATTGAAGATGGGGAAGACGCAATTGCGAAAATAAATGATATTATTAAAGTGTTTCCTTTCAAGGTATTTAAGGGAAAAAACTATGGCGATATGAAAATTTTAAATAATATATTTGAATTATGACATATTTATAGATATGAAAACATTTTTTGGAGAAAATAGATGCTACTTGATATAAACAGTGAAAATTTTATAGATGAACTATTAGAAGAATGGGCATACAAAGTGCACGATGGTATGCCGGATATTTTTAATATGTCGCATCTTATTGTATTAAAAGATATTTTAAAAAAATCAAACATACCTTCAGATATAATCATAGAACGATTGATAGCAATATCTGAAAAAGGAGAAGGTATTGACGAACCAGAAAGTTTGGTAGTTCGTAAAATATTAGTGCCTGAAGAACCAGAACCAAAAGAAGAAGAGTCGCCAGAAAAAATCGAAGGCGACGAAAAAGAAGATGTTTCAGAAAATACTATGCCATCATATTTTTACGATAATAACAGATTAGAAAAAACCGAAAACCTGATTTCTGTAGAAGATTTGTCTTTATTAACTATTGCTGAAAATATAAAGAGGTTGCCTACAAATGATATAGTTGTTGAAATACAAAAAGGATTGTTTGTTAAATATGATGATTTAAAAGAGTGGCAAAAAAATTCGAAAAAGTTGGTCGGCGAAGAAGATTTAGTAAAAAAGAAAAAAAGTGGAAATGTTTATCCGGTGCAACAATACGATCCAAAAAAAGGGCAAGCATTAATAAAAAAGGACGCGAATCCGGAAGATGTTGAAAAGGCAAAAGCGGGAAAGTATGTAGCATCTAAGGAGGATAAACCGGAAGAACCCCCAGAAAAAGAACCAACGACTCCTGAAAAATTGGATGATAAACAAAAAGAAAGATTAAGGAAAATCGATCATGATGAAACGGATAAAGCTTTAACATTTACTGAAGATCAATATAATGAAGAAGAAAAATTAAGAAAAAGTGGAAAATTATTAAGTCGCGGATTAGGTACGCCCGAATCTAGAGCGGGAGAGGCCAGTGTACATTATGCTATCCGGCAATTAAAAGAAGGAAAATCTATTGAAGATATAGAAGATGCTTTAATGAAAATCGCGAGTAAGAAAAAAATGGGTGGAAAAAACACTTATTTAGACGAATCGTGGGTTAATGGAGCGATTAGCACTACAAAACTCATAGTAAAAAAATATGGAATAGAAAATATAGGTGAAGTTGCGTGGGATACTCCATCCGGAAGAAAGTTGGTTGGAGTTGAAGGACACGAAACTCCTTCTGATATGTTTATTACAGTGAAAACAAAAAAGGGGATGTCGAGAATCGGTATATCATTAAAGAAAAACGGCGACGTATTTTTGGTAAATCTTGGATATGAACTGGCATTGTCTGATCTGACAGAAGGCATGAGCGACTCCGAAAAACAAAAAATTTCCAATATGGCCGGAGTAAAAACTTATTATGCCGACAGAGATGAGAAGTTAGGAAGGGCGGTCAGTACTTTGAATAAAGAAATGAAAGAAGACTTACAATCCTCATTGAAAAAATTTAAATCTAATTCTGAATTATCTAAATCTGTATTTGGTAGTAATTATCCTAAATATTTAGGGATACTATCTAATTTTAATTCGTTAGTTAAAAAATATAGTTTCGGAGAAAAATTGACTGCGGATGAAATAAAATCTGTATCAAGAATCATTGGTCGCGGTTCCCCTATTTACGAAAAACATCCAAATTTATATGACGATATAAATTTAGCTGATAATAGACTTACTTCTAGACTATTAAAAGTTTTTGAAGAGAATCCGAAATTCGCGGCAAATGTTAAAAAAAATATTATAAATAAAGTTCATATAAAGGAGATTCTTAATCTAGAACAAAATAATAAACTGGATCAATTTATTGTTGCGTATGGAGAACCCCCGGATGGAGCCGAGTTGAGTAAGGAAACTTTATTAGAATTATTCGGTAAAAAGACTACCGCATTATACGAGAATTTGGAAATCTACGAGCAATTTCAAAAAGCCGAAACTTCAGAAGAGGAGAAAAAATATTCTGGTATGATAATAAAAAATATAAACGATAGTATTTATATTGATTTTAAAGATGGAGCGAAAGACGGTGTAATAAAAGTAAAACATGAAGATGGTAAGGAATATCCCATTTTTACTATAGCTTCTAGAACAAGAGGAATCGGCGCCGCTCCAGTACTTGAAGTACATCAAACCCCATATATGGCGAACGCTTTAAAATTTAAAACGTTTGATATAGAAAAATGGAATCCAATTCAAAGAGTCAATTTTCTCAAAAAATTAAAAGGAGAATATGAAGAGCGACTAAATGCAAATAAAGGCAATCAAAAAGCCCAAAAGGAAATAATGGGCCATATTACGCGAATTGGTGAAAAATTGAAACAAAAACAAGAGGAGAAACGCGATGGATAAAACTCAGTTACTGTGTACATTTACTAAAAAAAACAAATTACAGGAAACGATTGATTTGATAAAAAAAACTTATAATGTGGTATTCGGGCGAATATATGTATTAGAAAATAAAGAAAATAACCGAGAACTAATGTGCACATATAATATCGAATTAAAAGAAACTCCTTCCGAAACACTACACAATACGATTTCAGTTCATAGGAAGAAACAAACCAACACTCTTTATACCATAAACGCGTTAAATCATATTGTCAGTCTATTAAACGACGGAAAACCCGATCCAAACTTTCAGATAGATTGGGAAAAATTTCAGAACACTCTATTAGTCACTGATGAAAATGGATTAAAGAAAATAAACACCAAAATATTTGAAATAATAAATTTATAATTTTTGGAACTTTTATATTTATAGGTAGTATAATAAAACATAAAACAAAAAGGGTTGCATTTAGGCGAATAAGTCTGAATGGTAAACCTTAAACTTTGAATCATAAAACAAGGAGAATTGCTATGTCACCTCAAAAAGGCATCAACATCGATGCAATCAAGCAACGTCTGGACGCTTTAAAGAAAACAAATCGTAAATCTGATATGATTTGGAAGCCTACAGTACAAGAACAGGTTATACGAATTGTGCCGTACAAATTCAATCGCGAAAATCCTTTTATCGAACTGTATTTCCATTATGAACTCGCCGGTAAAACACTTTTGTCGCCCGTTTCATTTGGTCGTCCTGACCCGATAATGGAATTCGCACAAAAGTTGAAAACTTCTGGCGACAAGGAAAACTGGAAGATGGGTAAAAAGTTAGAACCTAAACTGAGAACTTTTGTTCCGATTATTATTCGTAAAAAAGAACAAGAGGGAGTTAAGTTCTGGGGATTCGGTAAAACGGTATACGAAGAACTGTTAGCACATATCGCCGATCCTGAATACGGTGATATTACTGACGTAGTATCCGGTAGAGATATAATTGTCAGCTCCAAAAAAGCCGAAGGTCAAGATTATCCGAAAACAAATATGCGTATTCGGGTAAACCAAACGCCTATTACGGACGATAAGGAAATTATGAAAATCATCGTTGATTCTCAGATTGACATTTCCGAATTGTACGAAGAAAAAAGCTATGAAGAGTTGACGAGTATACTCAAAAAACACCTGAATCCGGAAGATGCGCCAGAAGGTAAGGAAGCTGTCAGTTATTCGGAAGACGAAGAAGAAGTTCCAGACCCAGACAGCGTCGTCGAAGAAGAAGAAGCTCCAAAAAAACCCGCTCCGCCTAAACCACCGAAACCATCTACGAAACCACTAGATGCCGGTGAATTACAAGATGCGTTTAATGCGGTTTTTAACGAGAAATAACATTTAATTGCGACTAACAAATGAGCCGGGATTCCGGCTCATTTTATTTTTATTGATTGGAGATGGAGAAAAATTATGGCGACAAATAAAAGTGAAAAGAATAAAACGGACAAAAATGATTTAGCGCATTCGTTGGCGGAGAACTTAAATAAAGAATTTAAAGACATAGGAAAAGTGGCATATTTTATAGGTGAAGAAGAAACTCCTACGGATGTTGACGATTGGATTTCTACTGGAAGTACGATGCTGGACTTGGCGATTTCTAATCGTCCGCACGGTGGTATTCCGGTTGGGCGAATCATAGAAATAAATGGATTGGAAGCATCAGGAAAATCGTTATTGGCCGCCCACATTTTGGCGAATACTCAAAAGAGAGACGGCGTTGCGGTTTATATTGATACTGAAAATGCATTGAGTATGGATTTCTTACGAGCAATCGGAATAGATATAAGTAAAATGGTCTATACTCAACTTGATACGGTCGAACAAATTTTTTCCGCAATAGATAAAATAATAAATGAAGTTCGTGAAGCGCACAAAGATAAATTAGTAACGATTGTTGTGGATTCGGTCGCCGCAGCGACGACTACTGGAGAACTCGAAGGCGACTATTCTAAAGAAGGTTGGAATACCGATAAAGCGATTATCATTTCTAGAGCACTTCGCAAAATAACTCGTCTAATCGGAAAACAAAAGATATGCGTTGTTCTGACAAATCAACTTAGGCAGAAACTCGGAGTAATGTTCGGAGACCCGTGGTGTGTTGACCCATATACAACAAAAATAAAAATTAGATATAAATTGAATGAAAAATAAATATTCTTCATATTAGATAATATTAAAAATAATTAAAGGAGTTTTATTTTATGAAGAAAATTAAAATAGTTGATGGAAAAATATAATTGAGGAGAATTTATTATGAACTATATTTTAGAAATGATTGAAGAAAGAAAAACCGATGTTGCGGATGTTATTAATTTTATATTGAAATTTAAAGGATATCAAGAATCAGAAAGAGATTTATTAGAATCAAAAAGAAAAATATTAATACATAGTTTTATTTTTGAATTGGATGGTTTATGCGATAGTATAGAGAGATATACGAAAGAATATAATGATAGAGAAATATATAAAATGTGTAGGGAATATTTAAGATCAAAAAGAACGGATAAAAATATTTTTGAACAATCGAAAAACAGTTATAGAATTATTATGAATCAAGATTTTTTTAAAGAGAATAGAATGATATTTTTTAAAAGTCACGAGTATTTACGTGATCATTTTAATCAAGAAGGTCGGGGAATCCGAAAAAACGAAAAAATAGTTGCGTTTGAATTTTTTGGAGAATAATTATGGAAAAATACATTGAAGAAGAATTGACTTTAGCAGAATTCGCTGAAAAATTTATCGGTATAAATGATTTTAAGACACCATGCGAGTATGATTTATCTGATTTTGATATTCAAGTGTTGGGAAAGAATCTGGAAACTGGAAAAGATGAATATAAGAAAGTAAAAACCTTTTTGGTTAAAGAATCCGTTGAAGATTATTATACAGATGGAAAATTGAAAGGAAGTGGAAATCATAGAATAATAGAGTTGAGGAGACCCGCGGATTCATTTGGTGGAGAAGAATTTAAAACAAAAAAAATCTATAAAGATATTACGCTAAGAAGCCATGAAGATTTTAAGTGGGTTACTGACGAACCATTAAATATAGTTGACATTGAAGTTGATGGCGAAAATTATTATGCCAATGGAAGATTAAATCATAATACAACTTCTGGCGGAAAAGCAATAGCATTTCATTCTTCTGTACGACTTCGCTTAAAATGTATAGGGCAAATAAAACAAAAAACAAAAAGTGAAGATAGGGTACTCGGAGTTAAAGCAAGAGCGCAGGTTATTAAAAATCGTGTCGCACCACCATTTAGAACTGCCGACTTTGATATGTATTTTGATCGCGGAATAGACGACTACGAAAGTTGGCTTAACATTCTAAAAGACTATGACGTTGCGAAACGTTCAAGCCCGGGATATAAGATGGATGACCAAAATGGAGAAGAAGTAAAATTCGAGTTAAGTAACTGGAAATCTATATTGGAGAGCAAACCCGAATTTAAAGAATTCGTTTATAATAAGATTTGCGATATTTTAATCACCAAATATCGTTCTGAATCGACTATCGGGTTGAGCGAAGATGATACGGTAGTTCACACGGATGAAGTTGTGGGCGAAGAATAGCGCTCATAGAGAACTATTTTGCCTAAAAACAATAAGAAGAAAAAAATACTTCGCCGTCGATATAGTCAGGGACATATTCAGGTAGCCGAAGAATTTAAATCTTGTGGATTTAAAATCAGAAATGAATTTTATTTAAACACTTTTCCATACGATATGTATATTGAAGATTTAAATTTAATCGTTGAGTATTATGGCGACAGATGGCATTATAATAAAAATACATATTCGCCAGATTTCTATGATAAGATAAAAAATCAGTATGCGTGGGAAAAGTGGGAAAAAGACGAAGAAAAGATGGATTTCGCTAAGAAAATGGGATTTAATATAGAAATTATATGGCAAAGTGAATGGAAAAAAACTTCAAATAAAAAACTTTTTATTCAGAGGATAGTCGAAAAATATGAAAAGTAATTTACCAATAACTTGTTGCGATGAGTGCTTGCCCGTTTGCGATTTTTGTATTTATTATAATTTTAACGGAAATGAGTTTGGTGGCTATATAGAAAAAGGTTGGTGTAGAAAACATAAAGAAGAACGAGATCCTGGAAGTCAATGCGAAAACTTTCATTGTTTTAGGGCGGCGGATAAAAAGTTTGAAAAAGAACTTGAATTACATAAAAAAAATAATATATTGGAGGAAACGGAGTTGAATAATTGGAAAGTAGAAATGCTCCAAAAAGGAGAATCAATAATAGTTAAAGAATCTGGAAATTCTATGACTCCCCTAATTAAATCAAAACAACCTGTTAGATTGGTGCCGATTAAAATGGAAGATGTTAAAGTAGGCGACATTGTTTATTGCAAAGTAAAGGGGAAATTTTATCTTCATATAGTAAAAGCAAAAAATGAAGAGCGAGGTTGTTTAATAGGAAACAATCGCGGAAAAACAAACGGTTGGACTAAACAAATTTATGGAAAGGCGACTGAGAAATTGGTTGATGTGTTAAATCCATGACCGTAAATTTTAACAATCTCTTAAAAGAGATACAAAAGGAACATTCCGTTGAGCAAACCGTAAATTCTAATGTTTTAATAATCGATGGGCTCAACTCTTATTTAAGAGCGTTTTCGGTCAATCCGTCCATGAATGATGACGGAACTCACATTGGAGGGATTGTCGGGTTTTTGAATACTGTCGCGTATGCCGTTCGATTGCTGAGCCCAACTCGTTGTGTAATTGTTTTCGATGGTAAAGGTGGAAGTCAACGAAGGCGAAAAATATACCCCGAATATAAGCAAAACAGAAAAGGATTACGAGTAAGGTTGAATCGTGCATACGATTTTGAAGATGCGGATGAAGAACATAAAAATGCGATGCGACAATTAATACGAATAGCGGAGTATTTGGATTTTTTGCCGGTAACAACTATTGTGATAGAAAATGTAGAAGGCGACGATGTGATGGCGTATCTTGCGAATGATATATTCAAAGAAAAAGTAACTATAATGTCGACCGACGCGGATTTTATACAGTTAATAAACGATAAGGTTTCGGTTTGGAGTCCAACCCGAAAAAAACTCTATACCCCTTCTTCGGTGAAAGAAGACTACGGAGTTATATCTGACAATCATATTTTATTTAAAATTATTACCGGGGATAAATCTGATAATGTTCCAGGTATAAAAGGAATCGGCGAAAAAACGGTGCATAAAAATGTCGCAATAATCTGCGAAGATAAAAAAATAGATTTTGATTCTTTCATGGAATACATACAAAAAGAGTCGGAAAATAATAAGACACTTAAAACTTTATCTGAAAAAAAAGATGAACTGATTAGAAATTATAAATTAATGCAACTCAGTACCAGTAATATTAGCGGAACTAGTAAATCAATTATTCGGGAACTTATTGATAAGCCGATAAGTATAATAAATCAGTTTCAATTTAAACGCTTGTTTCTAGAGGACAAGATGTATTCCGCAATTCCTAATTTGAATTCGTGGTTGCTGACTAATTTTAATAAGTTAAATATATTTGCATTACAAACCCAGGGAGAAAAATAATGACCGAATACGATAGCCTATTTCAATTCGGAGTTTCATTTCAAATAAAAACTATTACTTGTTTATTAAAGGATTCCAAATATTTAGAACAGATATCGGATATAGTCTTGCCTCAATATTACGATTCTGACGCAAATAAGTGGATCATTAGAAATATTTTATCGTATCATCAACAATATAAAAACTACCCGACTTTAGACGTTTTCAAGATAGAGTTAGAAAAAAATGATTTACCTGATATACTAAAAAAATCCATAATAGAGAATTTGCGTTCCGTATATCAAAATATGGGGGCGACAGATTTAGATTATGTTAAGGAAAATTTTTTAAATTTCGCCAAAAACCAAGCGATGAAAAATGCAATTATAGAATGCGCAGATTTGATAAACAAAGGAAAGCTGGACGGTGTTCGCCCAATCGTCGATAAAGCGCTTAAAGCGGGGGAGTCCAGAGAGTTAGGGGTGATTTATAAAGACTTGGAGTTCTTCAAGAGACGAGTTAGCGAAACGGTTAGAAATACTATTTCAACACCCTGGCCAATCATAAATGAAATATTGGATGGCGGACTGGGAAAGGGAGAAATGGGAGTGATTGTTGCGCCAGGTGGAATTGGAAAAACATGGGCATTGACTTGCATAGGCATTGCTGCCGCGAATAAGGGAAAAATAGTTTTGCATTATACTTTAGAATTATCTGACGATTATATCGGACTGAGGTATGATTCTAGATTATCGGGGTATCCATCTCAAGAGATAAAATTTCATCAGGATGACGTTTTAAAAGAAATAGGAAAAGTTAAAGGAAATGTTATAATAAAACACTATCCAACAAAACATGCGACAATCGATACCATACGAGCGCATATAACTCGTTGTATAAATTTTGGGTTTAAACCGGATATGATTATAGTGGATTACGGAGATTTAATAAAAGGGAATATTTTATATAACGCAAAAGAAAAACGGTTCGAATTAGAAGGCATATACGAAGAACTTAGAGGAATGGCCGGAGAATTTGAAGTTCCGTTATGGAGCGCATCACAAAGTAATCGGTCATCTACCGAAGACGAATACATCGAAGCGAATAGAATATCGGAAGCATATTCTAAGGTGATGATAAGCGACTTTATAATGACTTTGCAGAGAAGAACAAAGGATAAATTATCTCACACTGGAAGAATTCATGTCGCCAAAAATAGATTCGGGCCGGACGGGTTTACTTATCCGGCCAAAATAAATGCGGCGAATGGTACGATTGAAATATTTGATGAAAAGACGGACACGGGTCAGAAAATCAAAAAAGAAATGGAAAGCGGAACTCTGTTGGAAAGAAGATTATTAAATCAGAAATTTGAAGAACTGATAGAGACGCCGGTAAAAAAAGTTGAGGGCATGGGATAGTCCAATGGTGAACACTCGTACACCAACTTCAAAATAGTTAATTTTTCTCTTGACTGATATGGTTATAATGACTATATTTTATTATAAATAAAAGGGTTATGTTACTATGAACGAGATAAAATTAACGAACCATGCCGTCATGCGGTTGTTTGAAAGGTACGATATAAAACTAAAACGTGAATTGGACGCTATTCGGTTTCTTGTTAGTTTGAAAAAGTTTTATGTTATCAAAGAAGAAGCCCTTCGCAACAGCCTGACCATAACAGTACGTCTTAATGGTAAAATTATCGGATTGGTTTTTAATCCAACCGAAAAAACCGTCGTGACCGTTTTAAATATTGAATAAACGAAATTTTATCTTGACAATTGAGAGTTTTGTGGTTATATTTTATTATAAATAAAAAGGTTATGTATCGTGAACGCCGAAAAATTAGTTAAAGAAAATAAGATTTTAAAATTTCGTATTGGTAGTTTTCTATATGGAACTAACACCGTTAATTCCGATGAAGACTATGCCGGTGTTTTTATGCCTGAAGAAAATCAAGTTTTCGGGTTTGAAACCGCCAATTTTATTGATTTATCCGTCAAAGATAAATTGGAAAGTGGGCGAAATTCTAAAGAAGCGATAGATGTTGTTTTTTATGAATTACGAAAATACGCCAAGTTGTCGCTCGACAATAATCCCAATGTACTAGAAACTCTTTTTGTGAATAAAGAAAATTTGCTTTTCGCCAACGATTTTGGGAAAGAATTATTGGATAATCGCCATCTTTTTCTTCATGTTGGATTGAAACATAGGTTTTTAGGTTATGCGTTTACTCAAAAAAGAAAAATGGTTATTCGTACCGAGAATTTTTATGCCTTAAAAAACACATATGAATATTTGGAAGAAAACTTTAATACCGTAGAAGAAAATAAAAAATTATTGGTTGAATTGCCTTTGGAAAAACTTCCTTTTTTCACTGTTAAAGGCGACAATATTCAATGTGGGGATTTAAATTTTCAACGACATTTCATGGTTAAAAAAGTAAAAAAAATGTTAGCTGAAAGATTATCTAAAGTGAGTAATCGTAAAGATTTATTGTTAAATAAAGGATTCGACACTAAGTTCGGAAGTCATTTATTACGTCTTATGTTTGAAGGAATTGAGTTATTAAAAACCGGTGAGTTGATTTTTCCTTTAAAAGACCGCGACCTGATTTTAGATGTTAAAAATGGAAAGTATAAAATGACCGATGTTTTAAAAATGTCTGAAGAATTAGAAAAGGAAGTTGAAAGTTTATCTAATACTAGCAAACTTCCCTCGAAACCCAGATATAATGAAGTGCAGGATTTGATTAAAAAAATGTTAAAAAGACATTTCGGAGTTAAATAATATGACAATTACCTGGGAAGAAGTGCTCACTAATTACTGGGTTTTGCGGGATCCCAGGAATAAATATTTTCGTACTGTAGAAATTAAACAAATGATTAGTACGACTGGTAATTGGTATGTAATAGAAGCTCCGATTTTATTGGATATTGCGCCGGAAATGTTTGGTATACCGGCGATCGCTCAAATTGAACACCGAAATGCCGCCATAACATACGCGGAAAAATATTATAAAGGTGCGTTTATTTATTTAAGGTTAAAAAAATTACGTGAACTTATTCAATCTGTAATGGCGACCCGCATTTTTAAAAATAGTCTTGAAACGCAGATGGACGAATCCAATGAAAGATACGTGTCAACTATTATGACGGGCAGTTCTCTTCTTTATGGAGTTGAAAAACTAACAATCGCGCAGGTAAAAAAATTAAATTTTTTGTATAGAGAATATAAAACGGTTGACAATAACAAATAAATTTGGTATATTGAGTAATGAAAACTTTATTTGAATTTGTACCTGTTGGAATGTGGGTCAGTATTAAATTTTATGAGAAGTGGTATTATTATCTTCCGTTCATGGAATTATATGGAACTAGGGGAGCAGGTAATACACTAAACGTTCACATACGCGCGTATTTAAAAGATGGAAAAATACAAAAAGAGACGAAAGTTGATTTGTTGTCGCCAATAGAATGTATCAATCTTGACTCGCGACAAGAAGTAACTATTTTTGAATTTTTTAATAAAAAGGAGCCGATATGATAAAAATCATTACTTTAAAATACAAGTGCGGTCATGCGTATTCCGAAAAACTTCAATTTTCGGATGGCGAAAATCCTATTTATGTAGACAACTACATCAAGGAACTCACTGAAAAAAAATCCCATCGTGATTGCGGTCAATGCAACGCAAAAATGTTGGTGGAAATGGCCGACGGTTTAATCCCTGGAGTCATCGAAAAACGAAAAAAGAAAATTAAACTTTTAATGAATAATGCAAAAAATAAAACTCAGTATCGTGAATATCGTGGTATTCGGGGGAGACTAACAAGATAAAATGCCTAGAGTGTTTCGTAAAATAAACCCGTATCAATATACGTATCTAAAAGACAATAGATGGGAAATAAAATATATTTACCCGAACTGGGAATTTTTTTATAATTTTTATGGAAATTTTTTTATTATTAATTTATTATCGGGTCGTCGTTGTTTGACTCGCGAAAATATATTAAGATCGGCAGGAAAGTGGCTTAAAGATTTACGTCCGAACAGCCCACATCGAAATTATCATTTATGGGTGGCCGATAATCCATATAGTTTTAATCTTAAAGACCAATATTTTGTTTGTTATTCTAACGAAAAGTGGGAAGTATGTGAAGCGGTGCGGGGGAAATCTATAAAATCGGTTGAGGAATATAAAGAGTTATTTGACGCAATTTGCGACGCAACTGTTAGGTATCGAGAGAAAAAAATACAAAGTATCGCGGAAAGATTGAATCGGTTACGTTCTTTGGTATTTATTGGCTTTGGTAGAAAGAATTACGATAATGATATGAATTTTGTTGAATCTCTGTATACTCGGGCCGTACAAGAAGTTGGCGACCATATTTTAGACGCGAATGAAATAAAAAGATTAAACAAAATTGCTAAGAAATATAAAGAATAGTCAATCCTTCGGGAATTAAAACTTATATCAAATTGTTTAACTATAAAATAGTTTTTTTATACTATTAAACAAGAAATGGAGAAATTATTATGAGAATACCCAAAAATCTGCGGGGTGATGCTATAGGGGAGGATGGAAAGTTTAATAATAACGAGAATTTTTTAAATATGGCCGTAAATTATGAAATAATACCCGCCGTATGTAGTATTTGCGACTTACCAAAGAAAGAAACAAAGATATATTTTGTAGACGCGAGTTTTGGTGCGGAAAACCATGAAACAAAATATAGAGTAAGTTTTTTACCCAAAAACGAATCTCCCAAATTTATTTGTTTAGAGTGTGAAAAAGAAGAAATAGAAAAATCAAAAAACAATAATTCAGATAAAAATTAGAAGCGATAGGCGTTGATCGCTTCTTTGTTTTTTCGGGAACAAAATACTCTTTCAAGTCGTTTAACTATAAAATAGTTTTTTATACTATTTATAGATATACGAATGTTTATAAACATTCTTTTATTTAATCTCAAATACAAAATCACCACATAGGAGTTCGGCCTGTGATGTATTATCTTGTTACTATTCAACTCTGGAGAAAAATCTATGGTAAAATACGAGGAAGTGAAAAATCAAAAACTATATTTTTTTTGTAATAAAATAACATCAGAAACTCAACCAAAACATTTAGTGAAATGTTGGGTTTTGATACGATTTAATAGATTAAACAAAATTATTTTATGTAATAATATAACAAAAAGCAAATTATATAATTTACATTACAAAAGAGGATTTTCTATTGAAAAACTATCAAAAGAATTTGATTGCCATAAAAACGACATTTTATTTTTATTTAAATTTTTTAATATAAAAAAAATAAAATTTAGAACATATGTAAAAACAATAAAGAAAAATGTTTTGTATGATTTATATATAAATAAAAAAATGGGAATTTCGGACATATCTAACATATTGTCTATTTCTTCAAAATCATGCAGTAATTTGCTCAAAAAATATAAAATAAAAATTAGAAACAGATCTGAATGGTGGGATATGTTGGATAGAATTCAAGGAAATGAATTAAGAAAAAAAATATATGAAAAAGGAATATATTCTAGAGGAAAGTCATATGAAGAACATTTGGATTCTGTGCCAGAATATAAAAAATACAAAAGAAATATAGAAAAATTGTCAATTAAAAATATTAAATATCATAATTTAAAAAATTTTAATAAAAGAGGGCATCAAAACAATTCAGTAACCCTATCTATTGACCACATAGTTCCAATCAAATTTTCGTTTGTCAATAAAATATCTCCTTATTTGGTATCAGACATAATTAACCTTAAAATGATAAACCATAAACATAACAGTCGTAAAAATATGTTTTTAACTGAAGAATCTTTCCGAATTTTGAAGGCGTGGGGAGACAATAACCTATTAGAATACGACAAACTGGACTTTGGGGGGTTTATTCATGGAAGAAATTAGAAAAATGAACGATGTGATAAATAAATATAAAAACATGACAACCGAAGAATACTTTGGGGGCAACCAATTTTCGATAGACGCGTTTAATAAAAAATATAGACAGGGAGATGAAACGTATTCCGACGCCGTAAAACGAGTATGTGATTTTATTTCGTCTGTAGAAACAACCGAAGAACTTAGAAAGTATTGGTCTGCACGATGGCAAATGGAAATTTTAAGTGATTGGTGGCATCCAGCAGGTTCTATTATGCAGGGGGCCGGTAGTGGTCGCAAAATATCATTAGCAAATTGCACCCACATTTCTGCCGGTGGATTAGACAATTTAAGCTGGGACAGTTTAGAAGGGATATTTCGTAACTTCGGTTACACTGTCGCCAAAACTGCCGCGTATCGTCAGGGACTCGGTGTGGATTTTTCTCGGCTGAGACCACGGGGTTCAAAAATAATGAACTCGTCCAACGAATCCACTGGTGCGATTCACTGGATGAAACTTATAGATTCTATCGGATATTTCGTCGGGCAAAAAGGTAGAATACCCGCTATGCTTTTTTCTTTAAATATAAAACACCCAGATATAGAAGAATTCATCACGGTTAAAAAAGATTATACGATGATACAAAATGCAAATATATCTGTGCAAGTAACGGACGAATTTTACAAAGCGGTGCTGGAAGATAAAGATTGGGAGTTGGTTTTTACAATTCCGCAAGTTAAAAAAGGCGACAAAGTATACGTTGATATTCATTCCGCGCTGATGGATCACGAGAAAGATGAAAACGGTTATTACTATACCGCAAAATTTAACAAAGAAAAAGAAGTGATTAAAAAAACAATTTCTGCGAAAAAATTATTCAGACTTATAGCCGAGAATATGTGGAAAAATGCCGAACCTGGAATTCAAAATATAGATGTCGCCAGAAAATACTCGAACTCAGATGCCGTATACAACGAAAGTGCGGAATATGATAGCAGAATTATTGGGACTAACGCATGTTCGGAACAGTACATGTCCCGAGACAGTTTATGCGTTTTATCGTCTATTTTTATGAGCAGTTTTTCCATCTATCCCGAACAATACAAAGAAGAACTGAAAACTGTCGCGTATTCGATCAACCGATTTTTAGACGATGTGAATGAGTGCGAATTAGTGTACGGTACGTATGCGACGCCATTTCAAAAATTAGCGATAGAGAGTTTACGAAGAACCGGTGCTGGAATAACTGATTTGGGTGGATGGGTGTTCAAAATGAATTTGGAATACGGTGATGAAGACGCAAATAATAAAGTGGAAGAATTTGCTAAGTGGTATAATTATTATTTGTATGAGAGCACAATTTCTCTTGGAAAGGAGAAAGGTTCTTTCAAGTTGTTTGATCCGGACAAAATTAAAAAATCAAAATTTATCCAACATATGAATAAAGAATTTCCTGAATTAAAATTTGATGCGATGAGAAATGTTACCGTTTCGTCTGTCGCCCCAACCGGGACACTTACCTTGATGAAACGAACGGCGACAATGAGTTATGGAATAGAACCGGCGTTCGGGATGTATTTTTGGAAAAGAACTCGAATTACTGGAAAGTATAAATACTATTTTGTAGTCCCGAATGAGGTCAGGATGTTGTTTAAAGAACGCGGATTGGAACTTCCAATGGAAGCTGATATGATAGAAGATACATGGGACGGGAAACGAGGGAGCCCAATTGCGAAGTTTATAGAAGAAAATAAGGAAAAAATCGAGATACGTTTTAAAACTTCAACGGAAATAAGTCCGATGAAAAAAATGGACTTGATGGCGAAAGTTATGAAATGGATAGATAGTTCTATTTCTGTAACGTATATGCTTCCAGAAAATACAAAGATACACGATGTAGAAAACTTTTTACTGGAAGGTTGGAAACGGGGAGTTAAATCTATTGCCACATTTCCTGATAAAAAAATGTATGGGATAGTTTCATTCATTCCGTTCCGAGAATCAGCAATGAAATTAAAATCGGAGGGAGTGTCTTTACACCCGCAAAATTTCGACGATGACGAATTAAAAGAGTTGAATTTAAGTCGGGATAGCATCACTCCTGCGTTCGCCCCCGCTCGACCAAGAATACTGGACGCTGACGTTTTCACGATCCAGGTTAAGGATGAACGATTTTTGTTGGCGATTGGATTACTTAATGGTGTCCCATACGAAATGTTCGGTGGAAAAATGAACGGATTGAAGTTCTCTTTCGGAAAAGAAAAATCCGGAATCATAGAAAAAGTTAAAAGATCGCAATATAAATTAGTCATTGCGAATGAAATAATAATAGATGATTTTTCGGAACAGTTTGAGCCAGTAGAAAAGGCGTTATTTAGAATGGTTTCCACCGGTCTCAGACACGGAGTCCCGATTCGCTTTATCGTGGAACAATTGAGCAAATCTGTAGAAGAGATGCATTCACTCACCGCTGCTGCTGCCCGAGTTCTAAAAAAATATATTAAGGATGGTGAATCGGTGAGCGGAATGAGTTGCCCGTCATGCAATAATACTAATTTAATTTACGAAAATGGTTGCGTAAAATGTTCATTTTGTGGATGGAGCCGATGCATATAATATAAATATAATATAAACAAGGAGGAAAACAAATGGAAAATAATGAACTGACAAAAGAACTGGAAAGGACATCAAAACTATTTTGCGAGGTTTATTTTGTCGTGGATGATCACAATAAAAAGCTAATCGACATGGCAATTAAAGAGGGAGCAAAGGTTGCTATCAAACTACATAAAAAGGAATAAAATAAGAGGTTAGAAATGCAAGAGCGAAAACTACTTTTCAGCATAACTCGAAAAGATTTTAAAGTTGATACTTTTCGGTCCGGTGGTAAAGGCGGGCAGCATCAGAATAAAACTTCATCCGGCGTGAGAATAACACATATCGCATCTGGCGCGGTTGGTGAATGTCGCGAGACTCGTTCTCAGCATCAGAATAAAATTATTGCTTTCAAACGATGTATTGAAACGAGTGCCTTTAAAAATTGGCACAAAATAGAAACTGCGAAAAGAATGAAAAATTGGATAGACGTTGAAAAATGGGTAGAGAAACAATTAGAGGCGAAAAACATTAAAATAGAAATTACCAGAGATGCCAAATGGATAGAAGTTAAGGAAGAGGACATAAAAAATGATAACAATTAAGATTAAAAAGAACGGTATATGGTTTGGAAAAAAGAAGGTAAATAGTTTATTGCCATTTTTAATACAAAACATAGAAATAGAAGATGGTGTTACTTTCGAGGATTTTTTTAATCACATAATGAAAGAACACGATAAATATTCAGAAGCATTTGCCAGTCATTTGGGTCATGCACATCTGTCTGATTGGGTTGAAGAGTGGAATTTGCCTTTCACTGACAAACTCAACGATACCTATGCCGAAGAAATGACATATCTCAGTATACGATGGAGAACCTATATATTTGAAAAAGAATTAGCTGAAGGGGTGGAGTTTGGTGGCGAAGGACGAATAAAAGAAAAAGGAAAATGGAGAAATATTGGTTTCGCGTTGGAACTTACTCCAATAAACAATTTTAAAAACTATCCGCTTAAACTGGATACCAAATTTGAAATTTATTCGGATTCTATTAAACCAAAAAAGTTGTTTTCATCTACCAAAATATTTACTGTATATGATGTAGTAAGCGCAATACTTTATGAAATAAGTTGGTTTGGAAGCCCTTCTCGGCGAGAAGATAAATTAAAAGAATTACAAAATCAAATATTAAAAATTAAAAAAGGTGACTGTAAAAAATCAAAAGATGTATTTAGAGAAATAAAGAAAAAAGTAAAAATGGTTAAAAAACATGATATTAAAAATTAAAAAACTACGAGAAGACGCGATTATACCAATACGAGCGCATGATACTGATTCCGGGTTGGATTTATATTCGGTTGATAAAGATTTTTGGTTGGTTTCAAAATCACAGGAACTTATTCATACTGGAATGGCCATTGAGTTGCCACCGCCAATAAGTATCAACATTCCCGCATATCCAAAAGTTAAAATAATCTGGGAAGCGCAAGTTCGTCCAAAAAGCGGGTTGGCATTAAAGGGGTTGACTATATTGAATACACCGGGAACCGTGGACTATCTTTATCGGGGAGAAATTTGTGTGATACTGTATAATGTCAATTATCATGCGGTAGAAATAAAAAAAGGTCAAAAAATCGCGCAATTGGTGGTTTGTCCGGTAATAACTCCCGAGATACAGGTAGTAGATGAATTATCGGATACTTCTCGCGGAGATGGCGGATTCGGCTCAACAGGAATTTAGGGAACTTTTTATTTTCCGTGTAGTATAATATTTAAAGTTATTTATTAATCATTACGACAATATAATCTATGAGTAAAACATTCGAATCAGAAGATGACCAATTTTCTTTTGCGGAAAAGTATAAACGGAAAGATATTATTTTCGTTCCGCATCTTTACAACGTAAAGTGGTCTCGTGATTTAAACGTATTTTTATCAAAAGTATTTGTGTCGCCATCCCCGTTTAGAGAAGATACGTATTTACCAGGGAGAACGGAACAGCATAAACTTTTGGCGACAATTATTAAAGAAATGAGAGATAGGGAAATTAAGAAAGTATTTTTCGCTAATTTGATAGAAGATTTTACTCCCGACATAATTAAAGCGGGGTTTGCTGAACAAATATACGGTATAGTTCACGGTTCCAATTTTTCAAAATACGAACCGGGAAATTCTAAAAAATTGAGGGAATATGAAAAAGTTGTCGCTGAATTGGCGACAAAAGTTTTTGTTGCGACGAAATGGTTTTCCGATTTATTACCATATGAAACAATCGCAATGGGTTTACCAATTTTTGAAAAAAAATTAAGTCCGAGGAATTCTAATATCATTTTATTTAATCATCGTCTTGTTAAAGAAAAGAATCCGCAAAAATTATTTGAGTTACCAAAAGAAATAAAAAATAGAATGGTGATTACTTGCCCATTTCAACCGTTCTCTTCATTTCCGGAAAAATTTAAAGAGGAGTTTGATGTTAGGTATAATCCAGAAATAAGTGATGGTCAGTACAAGCAATTTCTTTATACTTGCGGATTCGGATTATCTTTATCGGATTATGATAATTTCGGATATGCGGTAATTGAGGGTATGGTGAGTGGTCTCTGTTATTTCGTGCCTAATAATAATACAACCGCATATAAAGAATATGTTATTGACGAGTTACGATACGATTCGATGGGCGACTTAATAGAAAAAATAAATTATTATACGGCGAATACTGATAAAAAGAATGAAATAGTTTTAAAGCAACAAAACATTTTAGAGAAGTTTTTCGCAGAAAATTGGATACAAAATTTATACAAGGAAATATAATTTATGGATAAAAAAAGTATATTATACGGTAGAAGAGTTTTACATTGTATGTCGCCTGTTAGATGGAGTGGAAACGTCTGGCAACATCACGCGGATTCCAATTTCAAAGTTTTATGGAAAACCGTAAACTTCTTACCTGATTGCCACCATTTTATTCTGGTTCCTGAATTAAACGAAATTGGAGGCGACTACATTAGGAAAAATGTTACGTGGGTGCCTTTTCCATACCCGATTTCGGTTTTAGCGAATCGGGGATATTTTGAATATTCCGCGCTGGCCAGTTTTTTCGACTGGCGAAGATACGACATTGATTTTATTTTTCTACATCAACCAGAACTATTTTATAATATTATGAGCGGGATGTTATCGAGAAGATATGGAACATCAGTAGATACATTTCTGTTTTTTCACTGGATAGACTCCCCAAAGTCAAAGCCGTCCGAAACATATACGGATGGATTTTGGCGACAGATTGAAGCGATAGATTTATCTGCGAAGACATTTATACACAGTGATGTTTCCATAAATTATTTAAAAGACAACTGGAAAAGATCGAGAATTGCCGGAGAGATAATCGACACTGAAATAAAAAAGAAAATCACTTATATGCCTCTGTCGCCAGACCCGTTCCCGCCATCCAAACCAATTTCGTTACCAAAGAAAAATATCTTAGTTTTCAATCACCGCTGGAATAATTCCACGGGAATTAAACGTTTAATAGAATACACGAAAGATTTATCCAGGGACGAATATCTGATTTGGGTAACGGATAAAAATGCTCTACACCCAACTGCCGGTGAAGCCGCTCCGAACTGGATGAGGGTAGAATCGCTTCCAAGCCGTGGAGAATATCGGTATTTGATAGAAAATTGTTTTGCGACATTGACATTTGTGGACGATTATGCTACATGGAACTTGTCGGTTCAGGACGGAATAGAATTGGGCGCGAGGTCATTGGTTTATGAGCATCCAATTATGAAATACGTTTTGGGCGACAATTATACTCAGTACTTTAAAACGAAAAGTGATTTTTTATCATTACTCGAAATGTCGCCCGATAAAAATAAATGGAAATTACCTTCACCATCGCACGAAGAAGTGTTTAAAAATAATTTACTTTCTTCGATGACGGAGTGTATAAAAAATTATGAAGATGCAAGAAAAAAAGAACCGCATAGTCTGGGTGATGATCGCGAGTACAGTGACGGTGGGCAACGATTATACGGAAGAGAATGGTTACAACATATTATAAACGGAAACGGATATAAGAGAAATATTCTCTATAATACACATCGAGACCTTCACTTGTCTAATTCGTGGGAGCATCTGAGGAGATGGGTTATAATGATGGGTGCGGTTGACGACCCATTTGATTCGGACACTCGTTTGGAAATTCGAGATGATAGGAAAGAAGAAGTACAAAAATTATTAGACGACCCAGAATGGAAAAACAAAAAGTTTTGTAGCGAAGCAAAAAAAGATCCGAAGTTTATAAAAATATCTAAGAAAAATATGTTTGAAACGGAGTAATCATATGGAAAATCTTTGGGCAATTATTGCCGGTATTGGCTATTTGATGGCGATAATCGCGATTATCGCTATAATATGGATGATTCGCGACAATAAAAAAAAGAAAAAATGGAACTTTTATTAAATAGTTTAGTATAATATGAATAATGGTTTTAACTTAAATCTTTTAACTTGATTTAATCTTTATGCATAAAGAAAATCTAAAAACGGGGGGGGCGGAATCCTAATGTGTATTTCGTAATAGGAGAATTGTGTATATCTATAAAACCACCAATTTAATAAATGGAAAAGTATATATTGGAAAATGTAAATCGTCGGAAGAAAAAAGTTCTGAATATTTGGGGTCTGGGATATATCTGAAAAAAGCCATTAAAAAATATGGTATAGAAAATTTCAAAAAAGAAATAGTTGAATCTTGTAATTCTATTGCAAATTTAAATAAGCGTGAAATATTTTGGATAAAAAAATTAAATACAATAAAATTGGGTTATAATATATCTGAAGGTGGGGATGGTGGAAATACGCGAATGGGATATACAAAAACAAAATATATACAATGGCTTAAGCGAAAATCGGACGCATTAAAAGGAAAACCGAGTAAATGTAGGGGACAGGCCAGACCAACTTTTTCGGATTGGCTAAAGAGAAGTCATAAAAACGGAAAATATTCTTATGAATGGTTAAAAGCGCCAAAGTCAAATACACATAAAAAGAAAATTTCAGAATCAAATAAAGGCAAACATAATAAATTGGGAGAATGTCTCCATTGTCACAAGAAAATGACAATCCAGAATTTATATAGATGGCACTTAGATAATTGTAAATTAAAAAAATAGGAGGATACTAAAAATTTATCAAAACATTTTTATTCAAAGAACACCGACATTCGGAAAAAGTATAGCGCATATTTGGGATGACAAATTGGGTTATAAACAGTTTGATTTTATCAATTATGCATATAAATTGGGCGACGTCGGTGATTACGAAACAATCTACGGACAAAAAGTTAGTAAGGTACACTCGTGGACAAAGTGGGATGCGGAAAAGGGAAAGATATTTGAATCGGATGTGTCGTCTGAAACTAGAATTTTAGTTGATTTATATTATGAAAGTGATGATATTTCCACCGGCCATCGAATTTTATTTTTTGATATTGAAGTAGAAACCGAATTTAGTCTACCCGACATTAGAAAAGCGGAAAATAAAATCACCGCCATTTCCATATACGACCAGATCTCCGATGATTATTTTGTTTATGTTTTGGACGATGAAAATACAATACAACAATATCGTCGTGAAAACGAAGAAATTATTTCATTTGCTAACGAAGAAGACCTTTTATTAGCATTTCTGCAAAAGTGGGAAGAGATTCACCCGACGATTATTACTGGGTGGAACATAGATAATTTTGATGTTCCATATTTATATCATCGTCTGTTAAAAGTGTTGGGCGAAAATTATGCAAGAAAATTAAGTCCCATTGGGATTATTTTTTATAACGAAAACCGAAGAAGATATTTTATTGCGGGGGTGTCGTGTCTGGATTATCTCCCACTGTATAGAAATTATGCGTATAAAGAACGTTCATCGTATAGTTTGGATTTTATTTCTCGCCTCGAATTAGGAGAAGGGAAAGTAAAATACGATGGAAACTTTGGTAAACTGAGAAAAGACGATATAAACAAGTTTATTGAATATTCTCTGGTGGACACAAAATTAGTGGTTAAACTAGATCAAAAATTAAATTTCATAGATTTAGTTCAGGGTATTTGCCACAAAGGTCACGTTCCGTATGAAGATATATTTTATTCTAGTCGGTGGATAGAGGGTGCGATATTGACTTATATGAAGCATCATAAGTTGGTCGCTCCAAATAAAAATCCAGAAAATAGAAAGTTGATGAGTGATACCGACGTAAGATTTTCTGGTGCGTACGTAAAATCTCCGGAAACTGCTAAATATGAATGGATTTACGATCTAGATTTTACTTCTCTATACCCATCAATTGTATTGACATTAAATATTTCGCCAGAAACTAAAGTTGGAAAAGTTGAAAATTGGGACTCTTCTGTTCATCTAAAAGATAAGTCCGTTTCATACACGGCAAATATGCTAGGTAAAGATTATCAATTTACTGGCGACGAACTTCAAGAAACTTTAGAAAAATATGGATTTTGTATATCTTCTAACGGTGTAGTTTATAGAAAAGACAAAATCGGTATCATTCCAAAAATATTAGAAGAATGGAATAAGGATAAAAATATTTATGACTCGTTAATGAAAGAATATGGAAATAAAGGCGACAAGGAAAAATCACGATACTATAAAAGACGAAGAACCATTGCAAAGGTTATGTTAAATTCTGTTTACGGTGTTTTGGGACTGCCAAGTTTTAGATTTTATGATCTCGCCAATGCAGAAGCGGTCACCACAACGGGAGTTAGTCTAATAAAATATACGGAGTTAATGACAAATCATTATTACAACAAAATTATGGAAAGCCATAAAGATTACGTGATTTATATGGACACCGATTCTATTTTTTGCCCAGCAAAACCATTAATAGAAAAAATATATCCGGAAGTGGACACCAATGATGACGTGCAGATGACGGAACATATTTCTAAAATAACAATACAGGTTCAAGATTTTTTGAATAATTCTTTCAAGTTGTTTGGAAAAAACTTTTTAAATGTTGATTCTCATAGGTTTGACGTAAAAAGAGAAATAATCGCGAAGAGCGGAATATGGATAACTAAAAAAAGATATGCGCTGTGGGTTATTTATGACAAGGGCGTAATAACCGATGAAATAGACTATAAAGGATTGGATGTTGTTCGTTCCAATTTTCCAAACGCGTTCAAAAACTTTTTAACTATACTTCTCAGCGATATGTTAAAAAATATTGACCGAGATATAATTGATAAAAAAGTTTTGGATTTTAAAGAGATGATCAAAAATGTGAAAATAGAAGAAATTGCGGTTCCAACTTCTGTAAAAAATGTATCAAAATTTGAAACCTATAAAAAAACAAATAATAAGACATTTGGAAATTGGATTAAAGCTACTCCCGCTCATGTTAAGGCGGCGGTTAGTCACAATGAATTGTTGGATTATTACAAGTTACGTAATAAATTTTCTCCAATAAAATCTGGCGAAAAAATACGTTGGATGTATTTAAAAGAAAATGAATTCGGTATGGATGGACTCGCCATTCGAGGATATGACGACCCAATAGAAGTTTTGGAATTCGCGAGAAAATACATAGACAGAGAAAAAATCTTTGAGCGAATTTTAAAGTCAAAAATAGAAGATTGTTATAAAGCGGTTAATTGGGAAATGCCGACATTTCAAAGAAGTGCGATAAATAAATATTTTGATTTTTAACTAACATAAAAGGAGTAAGATTATGAAAATGAAGAAGTCATATTTGCTTGATTTTATTGAAAAATATTATCTAAGCGGAACGGTTGAGGCAGCTGCGTGGGATATTTCAGAAGACACGTTGAGCACGAAAATAATTACTGAAGATAAATCTCTCATGGGAGAAGTTGTCGTGAATAAGGCCGGATTTACTGGGATAGATACTAAAATAGGAATATTGAATTCCGGCCTACTTTCAAAATTTTTGTCTTTGATGGACGACGAATTCGAACTCGATTTGCAAAATATTAATGAGAGTGGAGAAGAAAAATACGTGTCTGTGCAAATGAGAGATAAAAAACAGCAATTAAATTATATGTTGTCTGATTTATTGGTTATTCCAAAACCAAAGGGGTTAAAGGATGAACCGCCATATGATTTGGAAATCGGTTTAACGAAAGAGTTTATGAACGACTACATTAAAGTAAAAGGTGTTTTTTCCGAAACCAAGATCGCGACGCTTTTGAAAAATCGAGACGGGGAATATAAACTCGTATTGGGATATTCATCGATAAATACCAATCGAGCATTTTTGGATGTCAAAGTCAATGAAATAAATTCAGTAGACAAAACAATATCATATAACGCGGATTATATTAAAGAAATTTTTTCCGCTAACAAAGGTGCTAAAAAAGCGGTTTTTAAGATTAGTTCTGAAGGATTAGGGTTTGTCGCCTTCGAAGGCGACAATTATACCGCCAAGTATTATATTGTTGAAGCTGATACTGACTTTTCCAATTAAGGAATACGCACATGATAAAAAAAGAACACACAATCTGGGTTGAAAAATATAGACCAACAAATCTGGAAGAATATGTCGGAAACGACCACGTGAAGAAAAAAGTTGCGCAATATATTAAGGAAAACGATCCACCGCATTTACTTTTTTATGGCAAACAGGGAACTGGGAAAACTTCACTGGCGAAAATTATCGCGGAAAACACTGTATCTGACGTAATGTATGTTAATGCGTCGGATGAAAACTCGGTCGAAACCGTTAGAAATAAAATTAAGGGATTCGCATCGAGTGTGGGGTTCAAGTCGCTTAAAATAATTATTTTGGATGAGTGCGATTTTATTTCCCCTTCCGGGCAAGCGGCATTGAGAAATTTAATGGAAACTTTTTCGCGAACAACTAGATTTATTTTAACCGCGAATTACCATGAAAAAATAATCGATCCGATAATTTCAAGATGCCAGATTTATCAAATTGTGCCGCCAACGAGAAAGGATGTTGCAGTACGATTGGGAAATATATTGAAGGCGGAAAATATAAAATTTGATGTAGCGGACATTAAGGTATTGGTTGACGCAACATATCCTGATATAAGACAATTAATAAATTCTGCGCAAATGAATTGTATGAACGGTGAATTAAAAGTTGATAGAGCGCAAATAATTGAGTCGGATTTTAGACTTAAACTTCTAGAGATTTTAAAAGGAAAAAACAAGAAAGACATATTTAGAAGTGTAAGGCAATTGGTTGCGGATAATCATATAAACGATTTCATCGAAGTTTATAGATTTCTGTATGATAAGATTGACGAGTTTGCTCCAAATAATGTTGCGAATTCTATTTTAATACTCGCCAATGGCATTCAAAATGATTTCATGAGCGTAGACAAAGAAATTTGTTTTATGGGCACGTTAATAACACTAATAAATGAATTTGGAGAGTAATATGTTAAATTTTTATTTAATCCCGATACGAATATCCAAAGAGGCGGTTTTGAAGAGCGAAGAGCAAAAAATGGATTGCAAAATGGATTTTTATATCGCGGTGAGAAATGGCATTGATGTTCGAGAGTATATGACACCTGTAGTATACAACTTATCAATACCAGAAGAAGTTTATGAATTATTGCATAATAAATTGAAACAATACGTTCCAATCGGATCGATTCCTTTAATATCGAATAATATGTCACAAGGAACTGCGATTGGCGAAAATAATAAATAGTAAGGAGAATAAAAATGGCCGACAAAATGATTTTCACTCCGGGTGGAGATGACCCGTCAATGGGTGCGAATGAACAATTAAGATTAAATGTAAATGTTAAAGATCTAACCACATTTAAATGCCAGTGTGGGCACAATCTTTTTCAAGTTTTCTACATAATTAAAAAAGTAAGTGCGTTACAGTCGCCGGTTGGAAAAGAAGCGGTTGTTCCCGTTCAAGTTTTTTCCTGCACAAATTGCGGAGCGGTTCCAAAAGAATTTGGCGGAAATTTAATAGATGAAGAATAGAGATTTTTTTATCGTAGAGGATTTGCCGATAGAATTTCCTATTGAAAAGGCGAAAGATGAAGCCGAAAAAATAAAATCCATAACTCTTTTCGACCATCTCAAATATATTACGGAACATAAGTACGATAAGGAATATTTTGATAATTTATCGGAATCTGACAGGAAAACATTTTCTACATATATGATAAATAGGTATCTGTCAATGAACCCCGATTGGCTATCTATCGTAAGCATGATTCAAAAAATAAGTTATGATGTTTCGCCTGAGGCGTTGTATAAAATCTATGGGAATATAATTCCAAAGGGCAGAACATTTTTAAAATACGTCAAAGGAAAAAAAGAAAAAAGATTTAACAATGAGTTATTAGAATTAATCGCGCATCACTATCAGATATCAAAACGAGATGCGACCGACTATTTAATGATATTTTTCTCTGCCGACGTTTTAAAAGAGAGTCTCATAAAAATATGTAAAATGTATGCAAAGACTGAAGAAGAAATAAAAAATTTATTAAAAACTAGGAGTTAATATGGGCGAAGAAAAAAAATACGAATTAAATTTATTAACAGAATTGTCTGAAAAAGACATTGAAGTAATACAAACAATGGAAAAAAACTATCCGCAAACAACATCGTCTTTCAAGCATTATCTTTTAGAAGAGTATATTGTGTTCTGTAAAAAACAAAGCGATTATGGAACTGGGAATATTGCGGTCGGAACCCAATTAAAAACAATAAAGGAAATAATGGTGAGTTTAGAAGGGATTTGGTTTCGATGCAATGACAAGATGCAAAGATTGTTTAATATTATTCTGATAAAAGAAACATTGGAAGCAAATAATGAATCTGTAGAAGATAGTTATCGCGATTTAGCAGTTTATTCTAAAATTGCAAGAGTTGTTAAAAGTGGCATGTGGGCAAAATAATTATGGAAAATTATATTGACCACCCATTGTACGGAATGAGAATACTTCACTATTCTGCGCCAGTAAAATTTAGTCCGGACGGAACATTTTTGCATCAATCCGATTCAAACTATAAAGTTTTAGAAAAAACAATTAATTTTCTGCCGTTCTGTCATCACTACGTAATTGTTCCGAAAATAAATAAACTTGACGGATACGACCAACGAAAAAACGTTACGTATATTCCTTTTGAGTATGTAAAAAATGCAGTGGTGAATCGCACCCACTATGATTTTCTCGCATTTAGAAAACATATAGATTTACGGCAAATAGATTTTGATTTTATTTTTAACCATCAATCAGAAGTAATGTTGGATATAATGACTTCTCTGTCGGAAAAAAGATACGGCGAAATCGTTGATAGATTTTTATTCTTTCACTGGGTAGATAATCCGTCTTCTCGCGGTTCTTCTCAAGTTCCACCAACATTTATGCGACAACTGGAAGCAATAAATATTGCCGATAAGGCGTTTTTTCATACGGAACAATCTCCATTGTATTATGAAAAAAACTTTAGAAAAGATATGGTTGTTGGATTAAATATTGATAATTTGATGAAAAAAGTTGAATGTATGCCGTTAAGTTCGGACGATTTTCCTCCATCTGAACCGATATCAGACTTTCCGACAAATAAAAAAATACTGGTATTCAATCACCGATGGAATAAATCAACCGGCTGGGATATGATGATGGAATATACTGAAAATCTTCGGAATAGCGGTGAATATATTGTCTGGTGCACTGACATTAGGGCTCCAAAAGAACTGGTCGCCAGAAACTTAAAATTTTCGCAATATAGATATTTAATAGAGAATAGTCTGGCGTCAGTTTGTTTTGTCAGTGGTTACGCAACCTGGAATTTATCATCACAAGACGGAGTTAGATTAAACAAACCAGTTATAGTATATCGTCACCCAACTCTGGAAAGAATTTTGGGAGTTGATTACCCATTTTTCTTTAAAACAAAAGACGAATTTGAGCAATTAGTTAAAACCGTTCCACCAATGTTTAAATGGAAATTGGCGGATTTTGAAACCCAATTTAAACAAAATCTTCACAACGCGATGAATGAAACTTTTTATTCCAAAACCATCCAAGATACAAAATACGGAAACGATTGGATTTATTATATTTTAAATGGGATAGGATATAAAAAAGACATTATTTCTCAAACGAGCGACGTAATGAGCGAAAATTCTGCCTGGCAATGGACTCGCCGTTGGTTATTGCAGCATGGAGTCAAGGATAATCCAGACTCTAGATTCACAAATTATTTTATTCAGGAAAAGGATAAAGATAAATTTCGTGAAATGATTAAAGACGTTAAAGTTTATATTAAACCATTCACATCTACTATTGCAATGGAATCTAAAAAATCTATTAAGTTTTTTGAATTATGATTATGATGAGGAGATTGATTTATGCTATACAAAACGAGTTGGAAAATGCAAGAAGACGCCGGTAAAACACATTCGATCCCACAAGGCGCTTCCCTGTCCGATGAGGAAAAGGGATTTTTAGAATCTACAACCTATAATAAAATTTATTTTTATTCGGACATAACCCCAGATAGAATTCTTATGTTGACTAAAATGTTGCAAGAAAAAATTGACGATTTTGCGTTTAAGAAACAAATATGGTCGCTAGCGGAAAATCCGATTCTTCACCTGCACATTCAATCGTATGGTGGGTTGGTTCATTCTGCGTTGGCGACTTATGACGCAATCAAGACATCCAAAATCCCGATTCATACTTATGTGGATGGAGTTTCCGCATCCGCGGCGACACTTTTAAATATTGCGGGAACTAAAAGGTTTATCTATGAAAACTCTTTTATGCTAATTCATCAAGTTAGAATGGAATATTGGGGAACATTTACCCATCAGGAATTGTCAGATGACCAGAAGAATTCGGAAAATTTAATGAAGGCGCTGAAAAAGATCTATTTAGAATCCACTAAACTGAAAGAAAGTAAAATAGATGAATTGATGAAACATGATTTATATTTTTCTGCGGAAGAATGTTTGGAACATGGGCTCGTGGATGAGATAGTTGGAAGATAGTTATGGAAGAAGAATATAAAAATAAAATAAGTTATTCACAATATTCTCTTTGGAGTCAGTGCCCTCATAGGTGGAAAGTGATCTATATTGATAAGAAACGGATTGATGAACCGGGGATAGAGTTGATTTTTGGAAGTGCGATACATCATACGTTACAGGCGTATTTGACCGCACTTTATAGCAATGGCGTTAAATTTGCCGACTCGATGGAACTAAAAGATATTCTTCGCGAATATATGGGGAACGAGTATAGAAAATTAAAAGAAATATACGGCGAAAGTCTAGATAATAAAATTACTAAAAATGATATGCTCAAATTTTATTATGATGGAATAAAAATATTGGACGGGTTTTTAAAACATCGCAGAGACTATTTTAATTATAGAGATGAAGAGTTGATAGGAGTAGAAGTTCCCATAGAGTATTCTCTCAGGGAAAATTTGAATTTCGTTGCGTACCTAGACGTTGTTCTACGAAATAAGGTTACTGGTAAGATTAGGATTGTTGACTTTAAAACTTCTAGACGAGGCTGGAAATATCAAAAAAATGATGAGAATAAGACTTCGCAATTGGTTATCTATAAATCATTTTATTCTGAAAAATTTAAAGTAGACCTGAAAGACATAGACGTTGAATTCATAATATTAAAAAGAGAATTATATGAAGATTCGCCTTACCCACAAAAGAGAATCCAGCGATTCGTTCCGGCGTCGGGAAAGCCGACCGTCAATAAAACAATACAAAATTTTAATCGGTTTTTAAACACCTGTTTTGATAGTGTCGGGAATTGTGTGAGTGGAATCGTATATCCGAAAATAGCAACTGAAAATAATTGTAGGTATTGTGAATTCAATCAAGTACCAGAACTATGCGACAAAAAGAATTAGGAGAAATTTAATGAACGAGATTCGGCTGAACTTAGAAGATATTTTGCGTGCGGAATTGGAGAACGAAATCATGTTCCGATTGGAATCTATCGCAAAAGAGCACGAAATAAGAAGAATAGTGTTTTGGCACAACGGTGGGGTTGACGATGCGCAAATACAAATGTTTAAAGAAAAGATACAACCCTTATACAATTTTTGTTCCCATATTAAAATTACCAAAAATAGACCCAACGAAGAATTTGTCTGGTTTGATGTATTAAATTATAGTTTTGCTAAAAATAACCATACCCAATGCAATCGTTTTTCATATGTTTATCAAAAACTAAGTGATATAATAAAAGGTATTGACAATTTTAAATCTGTTATTAAATTTGTAGAAAGTGGGCATGGAAAAAAAGTAATCTATAAAAAGGAAAATAATAATAATGAAAGTTGCGATAATAGGGAGTCGTGAGTATCGCGATTCATTGAAGATCAAAAATTTTATTAGAAAACTAATTGAAAAATACGGTGATGAATTGGAAATAGTTTCTGGTGGGCAACCAAAAGGGGCCGACGGATTTGCTAAAAAATTCGCGGTTGAGTTGGGTGCGAAATATGTCGAGTTTCCACCGGAACATTTTTCATTCAATCAGCATTGTGGCGACGAACCTTTTAATTATGGAAAGCCATATCGGGTATATCATTACTTGCAAAGAAATACAAAAATAGCAAAATACGCTGACATAGTAGTTGCGTTTATTCCTAAGAATTGGAAAATAGAAGACAGTCGCGGGACTAACGATACCATTACTAAGGCGAAAAAGATGGGAAAGAAAGTGTTGGTGTTGTATTAAAAAGTTTTTTGATGTTGATAAAACCGCATATACTAATTTAGAATTGGAGAATTTTATTCGCCAGAATTCTGAGATTGACGAGTTTGTTATATTTGGAAATAAACATGACACCTTTTTTTCGGAGGTCGGCGACATTCTACGCAAATTTAATAAGACGTTAGTTATCATAATTCCGAGCATAAGAAAGTATCCCCCCGATATTCACGAGGCGTCTTTAAAGGATAACGTTCTGGTTTATGAGGTAAGCACGTTGGGGATGAAATCTACTTTAAATAAGAGAACCCAGATGTATGTAAAAAATGTTAGCAACTCTATAATAATACCGAGAAAATTATATGACTCTGCACGTCTGCGCGATTGAAACAACCCCGCTAACAAAATTTAACGGGATCAACGGCAATTCCTTGATGAAAAGTTGTAAAAAATTCGGAATAGATTTATGGATAATAGGTCAGGGAACTGAAAAATTTGATTTGGCAACAAAAATAAATATAATTCAGTCGCATTTGAAAAATTTGAACGGCGACGATTTTATTTTAATGCTCGATTTTAGAGACACCATTATTTTTGAAACTGGCGAAAACATTATGAAGAAATTTCTTGAAATAAATGCAAAAATACTTTTTGGAGCGGAAATTTTTTGTTATCCTGCAAGCTGTATTGCAAAACATTTTCAAGAAAATGGTCATAAGTCAAGATTTTTAAACTCTGGAGCCTGTATAGCGCGTGTAAAAGATTTTCGCCAATTCATAGATGACGCAATTGTGTTAAAACAAAAACTGGCGAATAAAAATTCTTATTACATGGATTTGGTTAAACCATCCATAGATGAAAATGGTTTGCTATCCATGTCAGGAACGTATCCTGGAGAGGACGATCAACTTATTTATCAACTTTTATATATAACCAATGAATATGATATAAAATTGGATTATGAGAATAAAATTTTTCAGAACTTGCAACTGATGTCAAAGTGGGACGACGAAAAAACAACTTATTTTGATGTGACATACGACTATAAAAATAAAAAAGTAAAAAACCGATTATACAACACATACCCTTCGGTTTTTCATACACCGGGAAATAAAAAGGGTGTTCTCGGTCAACTGTTTAAAATGTTATAGAGAGTTAAAAATGAAACAAATTGAAATCCCCTGTCCAAGATGCCACGGTAAATTCGCCGAAGGCCCGATTTTTAGAATTTTTGGAATCAAACGGAACCCCGATTATGTTTGGTGTGCGTATTGTTATACATTTTATCCGGTTCGTGTGCGAGAGAGAAAGAGTAAATAGGAGAAAAAAAATGAAAGATTTTAGCCACAGATTAGCGAATTGCCCAAATTGCGAAAGTTTTAATTTGGAAATTCACAAGAATTTTGATTATGTTTTTTGCAAACATTGCGGAGTAGGCGGCCCGCAATTCGACGGGCACCCAGAAGACGCTATAGCGGGATGGAACTCCCTTCCACGGCGAGAACACAAAGAAGAATTTTTCTTTAATGAAGATGCTGGATGGGTATCTGAAAAAGATATAAACGACGGACTTTTTTCTGCTAAAGATGTTACGAAGTCGGGCGTTTTTATTAAATTGAAAGAGTGGTTATTAAAGCCAAGAGGAAAATGCGTTGGAAAATAAAATAAATATTATTAAATGCCTTTTAATTTTTATATTGGTTGGATATGCATTCGGGCAACATCCTGTTGAAGTAGTATCAAGTGGGCAAAATTATGTCGGTAAAATGGTTATTACGTGTGTTGTTTATAAAATTTCCAACTCGTCGTTTTTAAGAAATATAACGGAGAGCGACACGATTTATATGAGACTCAGAATTAGATCAATCAACGTGAATCCGGACAATAATAATGTGTCCGCTCTATCCGTCGTATGGACGCTTTTAAATTTACGAACTCCGCAGGATGAATTTTTTTTAAAACATGCCGTATATGCATGCGGCGAAAATAGAGTCGATGATGCCGCGCAGAATATCGTAGAAAATACAGAAGGAATAATTAATGATATGATTAAACATGTTAAAGAAAGAAATGAATGATACAACTAATCAAAGACGATCTATTTAAAGCAAAAGAAGATATTCTCGTGCACGGCTGTAACTGTTTCTGTACCTGGGGAGCCGGTGTCGCCAAAACTATGAAAAAATTATATCCTGAGGCCTGGAACATAGACGACTTGACAAAAAAAGGCGACAAAGGCAAATTGGGAACTTTTACGTTTTGGTACGGGAAACATCATTATTATGATCAGGATATAATAGTAATCAACTTATATTCCCAGTATAAATACGGTCACGGCGGAGTTTATACCGACTACGACGCAATCCGTACTGGATTGGAAGCCGCGGAATTTGTTTTTCGTAGTAAATCATTTGCTATGCCTAAAATTGGTTGCGGACTTGCTGGTGGCGACTGGGATGTCGTTAGTAAAATAATAGAAAGTGTTTTTGTAAAAAATAACGCGAGAGTTTATTATTTATGAGATACGAAAAAATACTTCCGTTTGAAGATATAAGACGGATAAACTCGCAATTCGGATTTGTTCCCTTGTCGGTAATAGAACCTGAGAAACAGTCCAAAGCAAAATGGAAAGACGCATACCTTGACGACGCCGTAAAAGAGTTAAAACGCTCCGAAGACGCAAAGTATTTACCGGGTTTGGAGTTCAGCGAGTTTCACGCCGGATTAGCCGAGAATATAGTTTTATACTGGTCAATGGTGGATTCAATAATAGTAGACCCGTTTGCAGGAAGAGCGACTAGAGCGTTTGTCGCCTCAAAGTTGGGAAGAAAATACTACGGATACGAAATCTCGCCAACGACGGTTGGCCGGGTGAAAAAACATTTGGAGACGCATTCAATCGAGGCGACGATCTATAATAGTAATGGTTGCCTTATGGGGGAAACACCTGATAACTTTGCCCATTTAGTTATGACCTGCCCACCATATCACGATCTGGAAAAATACGAATCCGTAAAAGGACAACTGTCCGACATTAAAGAATATGGCGACTTTTTAGCCGAAATGGCGGTAACTGGAAAAAATATAAAAAGAGTATTAAAACCGGGCGGGTTCGTTGCGTGGGTTTGTGCAGATTGGAGAAGTGATGGAAAGTTTCGCTCGTTTCATTCAGATATTATTAGGATGTTTGTCGCCGAAGGTTTGTTGCATTGGGACACGATTATCATTAAAAACATTTCGCCTTTCGCCTCAAATCAAATAGGGAAAGTTGCGGCGAAACGGTATACTTCAAAAGTGCACGAATATTTGCTGATTTTTCGCAAAGAGGGCGAGCTAGAGGTTTCTGGCGACAAAATAAAAAATGAAAAGGAAAATAAGTTTTTTGAGTAAAAATATGCTATATAACGAAGACTGCAAGCTGACAATGCAAAAAATGGAAGAAAATTCTATTCCCTTCATAATAACCGATCCACCATATCTCCTCAATTTCATGAATGCCGCTTTTGATTCGCAGCATAAACAACTCGAAGGCGACAATGACGGTCAAAAAATGTATAAGTGGCATTTAGAATGGGTAAAAGAAGCCTATCGTGTTTTAAAGCCCGGCGGGTTTCTTGTTGCATTTGGTGGAACGAGAACATCACACCGATTGGCATCCGCAATGGAAGATGTTGGATTTGAAATACGCGATACTATTTGCTGGCTTTACGGAAGCGGATTTCCGAAAAGTTTTGATATAAGCAAGGGAATAGATAAAAATGCTAATGCGGAAAGAGAAGTTGTTGGACAAAGGAATCCGTTTATTGATGGAAAAAAGAGAAGAACTGCTAATAAAAAAAGTGGCATAGATTTTGTTTCAGAAATGCATCTAAAAAACGGAATGGTTGATATAACACGTCCTGCTACCGACGAAGCAAAAAAATGGAACGGTTGGGGAACTGCTCTCAAGCCTGCTTACGAGCCGATTATTATCGGAATGAAACCAACTGATAAAAACTTTGTAAATAATGCGCTTACTCACGGTGTCGCTGGAATAAATATAGATGGTAGTCGGATAAGTCATAACGAAGAAACAAAAACAACTTCTTGCCAACCGCGACAAAAAGGCGTTTTTTCTAGCGAAAATTGCGGTTTCGATCCCACTAAAAACGATATCGCATCTGCTTCTGAAAAAGGTCGTTTTCCCGCCAATCTGGTTTTAAGTCACGCTCCAGAGTGTAAATTGGTCGGAAAGAAAAAAATAAAAGCCATAACAGGAACGAAAAGCGGAAACTGGAAACACGGTCATCAATATAGCGGCGGATATTCTGGTTGCGACGAAAGTGAGTTGGGAACTCCGATTGGATATGCCGACGAAAACGGTATGGAAGAAGTAGAAGACTGGCAATGTTCAGATGATTGCCCTGTAAAGATATTGGACGAACAGAGCGGAATAAGTAAATCTTCTGGGGGACGAGGAGAAAAAAGCATGGGAGCACTGGGAGATTTGGTTTACGGTAAATATAATAAAAAACTTGGTGATAACGCGGGTGGTTTGGGAGATGAAGGTGGAGCATCTCGCTTCTTTTATACCGCAAAAGCGTCCACTTCTGAAAGAAACTTGGGATTGGAAAAATTGGATGATAAATTGATGGCGAGAAGTGGTGGCGCGCAATACGCAGAAAAAGAAGGTAAAACAGAATACCTACAAAATCATATTGGATTAAATCGTATATCAAAAGTTAAAAATAACCACCCGACAGTAAAGCCAACAGAACTCATGCATTATCTGGTAAAAATGTTTTCAACTCCCGATGGTGGAACGGTTTATGATCCCTTTACCGGAAGCGGAACAACTTTAATCGCGTGTAAAATATTAGACCGACCGTATATTGGTTCTGAAATAGACCCCGAGTATTACAAGATTGCGACAGAGAGACTAAAGTATGATTGGAAAACCTGGTGGCTTCGCGGTAAAAATGATGATTTTGTAAGAGTTAAAGAAGAAATAAAAAATAAATTTTTTGAAATTGAGTAAGGTTTTTTTTAATTTCCATATATTTATATGTATATGTATATTTTTTAGGAGTAAAATCATTATGGAAAATAAATTAGAATACACACAAATTACTTCAGTAAAGGTAAATTCGGAATTATACCGTAAGTTTAAGTATAAATCGGTAGAAAGACAGTTAACTTTTAATAAATTCGTCGAAGCCGCATTATTTATTTTTAGCAATAACGAAAATTTTGAAAATCTTATTTTATCAAGCAGCTTTAATCCAAACTTTATATTAGAACACGTAATCTTTTCAGGGAGTATGAAATAATGGAAGAAAAAATATTATGTAAAACCGAATGGGTTTCCCTACGCAAAATGATAGACCCAGAACATGGTGTAAATGGTTATGACTATTTGCACGAAGATCGTTGCGATGGTCAAATTGTTGCTATACTTCCGTATCGGTATAATCCAGAAACTAATTTGCTGGAATTTTTACTTAGGAGTGAAGTCACGCCACCGTGGGGCATGAACGAAAGTATAAGCAGTATCACTGGCGAAGTTGAAAAGGATTCTACTAGTAAAATACTAGATGCAGTAAGAGAACTAAAAGAAGAAGCCGGGTATGAAGTTGAGCCGCAAGATATGGTTTTTCTGGGAATTAGTCGCGGAACAAAATCGGTTGATACGGTATATTATTTGTTTACGGTTGAATTGACTAAAATAGAAAAGAAAGAAGCAACTGGAGATGGAACTAAGTTAGAAGCTATGGCTCATTGTTATTGGACGTCTGATATATCAGCCGCAGTGGATCCGATGGTGTATGTTGCATTTTATAAATTTAACGAATACTTTTCAGAGGAATAAGAAAGACAATATGATGGATTGGAATAAAAGATTTATTGAATTGGCGAAATATATTTCGTTGTGGAGTAAAGATAGGTCGACTAAATATGGGGCTATTATCACCGATAAAAATCATAGAATTCTAAGTACTGGTTATAATGGATTTCCAAGTGGATGCAATGACGACATAGATAAAAGACACGAGCGACCTATAAAATATTTTTACAGCGAACACGCCGAAAGAAATGCAATATATAGTGCCGCAAGAGCCGGTGTATGTTTGTTTGGATGTACTTTATATGTCAATGGATTTCCTTGTGCTGATTGTGCTCGTGCTATAATACAATCCGGAATAACAATGTTGGTTTGTTATAATCCAGAAGAAAACGGTCGTTGGAAGGAAGAACGTTGGAAAGAAAACCACATTGTTTCACGGGAAATGCTCAACGAGGTTGGCATAGATATAATTTATTTAGAATGAATGATTGGAGAAATTAACTATGGAAAATAATTTTGACTTACAGGAATACAGAAAAAATTTAGTGCTTAAGTCAAGTGAAGAGTGGAGACGGGATACATTTTTGCCTTTTAATATACGAAAGAAAATTCTTTTATTATCCGACGATTTAAGACTTCCAAGTGGTGTCGGAACAATGTCTAAAGAAATCGTATTAAAAACTATTCATCGATATAATTGGGTGCAAGTTGGAGGCGCGATTAAGCATCCGGAGAAAGGTAAAATCGTTGATATGTCTAAAGAGATGGACAGATTGTTCGGAATTGGCGAAAATTATATGAGAATATATCCGTATGATGGATACGGGGATCCGGATTTAGTTCGTTACATGATTAACGCAGAAAAAGTCCATGCGATCATTCATTTTACAGACCCTAGATTCTGGATTTGGTTATATCAGATGGAACACGAAATACGGCAATACATACCATTGTCATTTTACGCGATATGGGACGATGTTCCGATTCCAATGTATAATCAGGATTATTATGAATCATGTGACAGTGTTGGGTGTATTAGCAAACAGACATACAACATAGTCAAACAATCAAGAAAAAGATTGCCTCTTGAATCTTGGGCGCTAAGATACTTACCACACGGAGTAGATCATATAAACTTTAAACCTCTCGGCTTATCATCTCCCGAAGAAAGTTTCGAAATAAAAGATAAAAAAACCGAAACCGTTAAAATCACTAATGAATACGAAGAATTACGAGATTTCAGAAAAAAGATTTTTAAGGAAAGAGATTTTGATTTCATTGTATTTTACAATAATAGAAATATTCGCAGAAAAATGCCGGGTGATGTGATTTTAGCATTTAAATGCTTCACTGATATGCTAACCGAAGAACAACGAAAAAAAGTTGCGTTGGTCATGCATACTCAACCAATAGACGAAAATGGAACGGATTTGATTGCGGTTAAACGTGCAGTTGCACCTGATATAAATCTAATCTTTTCTAATGATAGGCTAGAGCCAAAATACTTAAATTATTTATACAATGTTTGCGATGTGACAATCAACATGGCGTCAAACGAGGGTTTCGGGTTATCTACTTGCGAATCTCTTATGGTCGGGAAACCTATTATAGCAACGGTTACTGGAGGATTACAGGATCAAATGGGATTTGTCGATGAGAACGGAGAATACATCGATCCCGATAAGCACTTCAATTCGGAATGGGGTTCAAATCACGATGGAAAATATAAAAAACACGGTAGTTGGGTAAGACCACTGTTCCCGACTAATCGTGCACTAGTTGGGTCGCCTCCAACGCCATACATTTTTGACGATAGATGCGACTGGTACGATGCGGCGGTTGCGATAAAATACTGGTATGACGTGCCCAAAGAGGAAAGAGATAAGCGTGGATTGGAAGGGCGAGAATATTTAATTAAATGTGGAATGACGTCTGAAATGATGGGTAAGAATTTTATGGATTTTATAGACATCACTTTTGAAAATTTTAAATCGAGAAAAAGATTTGATATTTTTGAAATAAAACCAGTGGATGATAAAATAAAATTTGTCGCCGAATCTTTCGGAATATCGGATTTTCAAAAAGAATTCGCGACTAAATGGGAGGAAACAAAATGAGTACCAAAAAGAAAATTAGCACACAAACAAAACCGCGACCGAAAAAGAAATCGGCGCTAGAATCTCTCGATTCGAATTTTGAAATTTTTGATATTGATGAAAAATGGGGAACCGGGTTCATATCCGCATCAAAACCCGCATCAGCAAGTTCTTTGAAGAGGAAGAAAAATACACCAAATGATCTTGAAATTGAAATGCTCAAACCTTCACTAAAAACTAAAATCAAGAATTTTTTTCGTAACGTTAAAAATCTTTTACGGTTGCGTTATGGAGTAAAAGATGATGTGGTAAAAAAAGCAATCGCGGCAGTTGAAAAAACGGAACCGGAAAACATTGTCATAAAAGATACCAAAACGGGCGAAAAATTTAAAATAAGAAAAAATCCTTCATTATGGAATAAAGATTTCATTGAAGGGAACGGGAAACTTTCAGCAAAAAGGGGGTTGAAAAAATGAAGGAGTTTGAGTATAAAAAAATAGATATTATTGCCAGCGTTATTGAACCGGAGGATTTGATAATTAGATTAAATGCGGCCGGGTTGAACGGTTGGGAAGTTATGTTTAAGGATGACCATTGGATTTATCTGAAAAGAGAAATATCGGGTGGGAAGGCAAAACAAAAACAATTATTGAATGAATTAAAACTTATGAGGAAATAAATTATGGGCAAAAGCAAACCTTTTTTGATAATGACCGCGCCAGTTGGAACTCGCAGTGGTTATGGTAGCCATGCCGTAGATATTGCGAACGCATTAATTGAGATGGATAGGTTTGATATAAAAATCGGAGATGTTCGCTGGGGAAGCACCCCAAGAAACGCATTAAAGATCGACAATCCGGATCACATTCCAATTATTCAACGGTTAATAAATATGAATCAACCATTAAATAAAACTCCCGACATTCACGTTCATTTAGTAGTGCCGAATGAATATCAAACTATTGCAAAATTTAATATAGGAATAACGGCCGGAATAGAAACGACAATGTGTTCGGCGGATTGGATTATGGGATTGAATCGAATGGATTTGAACATTGTCCCGTCCGAACACGCTAAAAATGTTTTTACTACTACGGTTTGGACTCAACGAGATCAAAACAACCAACCAGTCAAACAACTAAAATGCGAAAAACCAATAGAAGTTTTATTTGAAGGATTTAACTCGAAAATATATCGTCGCCTATCGAAAATCGACGAATATCCAAAGCCGATTGCGGATAAAATGAAAGAAATTCATACCACTTTTAATTTTCTATTTGTTGGACACTGGCTAAAAGGCGACATCGGTCAGGATAGAAAAGATGTTGGTATGCTATTAAAAACTTTTATAGACGCTTTTAAAGATGAAAAAAATCCTCCCGGGTTGATTCTAAAAACGAGCGGAGCGGGATTTTCTGTTATGGATAGAGAAGAACTTACGATGAAAATAAATTCTATAAAGTCATCAATAGGAACTGATGTCAATACTCACCCACCGATATATCTATTACATGGAGAATTAACTGACGAGGAAATGAATGCTCTGTATAATCATCCAAAAGTAAAAGTTCATATTTCTTTTACTAAGGGGGAAGGATTTGGAAGACCTTTACTAGAAGCATCTATAAGCGGGAAACCTATTATAGCGAGTGGTTGGTCTGGGCAAATGGATTTTCTCAATAAGGATTTATCAGTATTACTTCCAGGACAAATAACGGATGTACACAAATCGGCGGTATGGGAAGGGGTCATAGTTAAAGAATCAAAATGGTTTACTGTAAATTATGGTTACGCAATCGCTGCGATGAAAGATGTGCATAGAAATTATCAAAAATATGAATTAAACGCTAAAAAGTTGGGAGCGATAAATGAAGCCAGATTTACAAGAGAAAAAATGAAGAAAAAATTTGAAGAAATATTAAACAAGTATTTACCAGAATTTCCGAGTGAAGTATCTATCAGTTTACCTAATTTACCAAAACTTAGAAAAATAAGCGGTATAGAAGATATATCTTCGCCAGACCTGCAAAAAAACATTATTTTGCCTAAATTGAAAAGATTAAATGCAGAAGAACCTGCGGCGGGAAGTAATGAGGCGGCGAAAGAAGACACAATGAAAATAAGTCTTCCTAGAATGGAAGAACCTGATAAAATGGGGGAACCCGCATTGGAGAAAAATAATGGAAACGAATGAAACAGATAGAATAAAAATGTTCACCGAATTAATTGAAATACGAAAAAAATATTTTGACGGCGAGTTAGAGAAATATGGGGAAACTTTAGCGAACTTGCCTTACAAAAAATTGGAAAGAATTTATATGTCTATAATATTAAAAAAACGAGAAGGAGATTCGGGTGGAAAATGACAGAAGTAATAACTTTATTCCGTTGTCAGGAAAAACGGATTATTGTCCGGTATGTAATAAGTATTCCGCACTAGAAGAAGACTTTGATAAAATTAAAACCTGGTTATGTATAAATTGCGGATACACTTCAAACTCGACCTGGAAGAAAAATTCTAAAGAATTTCGGCAGGTAATAAATACATCGCCAAAATTGATAATCGGTTTTCGAGAATACGACAACATTAGATTTATTTGGTGGATCCCGACCGTTATCAATATGCCGTCCAAAGGAATACTTTTTCCAGAAGGAACTAAGACGAATATAATATGGGTATACGCGCCGATAGAAATTATACCGGAGAATGAAAGAATCAACTTTCCAATTCCAAACAGTAAAAATAAATATTATGAAAATAGAATAAATCCTAACAGCGCTAAAAGATTCACGAGATTCTACGATGCTCTTATCGAAATGGGCGCGATTTTGCCCGAAGAAGATTTTATGTCGAAAAAACCAAACGAAACACAATAAGGAGACAAAAATGCCTAATAAGGTTTGGACAGGATTCCACCAGCGAAACATACTTTCTGAAAATGTTGTTCTGAGAACGAAATTGGAGGCCGGGCAGATTGTTCGGTTTAACTATTCTGGCGACAGATCTCATATAAAACGCCCGCTTGTTTTAATATTAAATCCGGACTGGAGAAGTTATTTACATGGGGTAGTGTTAGATTATGTTAGTGATAGAGTATTGATTAAACTACACGACATAATTAAAGAGACCAAAACAGAAAGATTGCAGAAGTTATTGCATTTGCGACTTCCTTTATTGAAAGCAACTATACAAGACCCACGAAGGTTTTACGACAACGAATTAAAACCATTTATTAGATTACATTTCAGTGAAGGCGATTCGCCTTATAGAACATATAAAGTAAGCGGTATAACAAATCTTCGCCTGATATATTATCACTATAAAGATTTCTATTCTGGGTTGGACGAAAATATGCCTAACGACTTAAAATCAAAAACTTAAAAAAAAGGAAAACGAGTTATGAAAAACAAAAAAGTAGAATTTCCAAACGAATTGTATGTTATGAGAGGTAGTGATGCGAATGATAGTGATTATTATATCGCTGACAATGATGTTGATGGTTACGATGATGGTGTTGATGTCGCGGTATATCAATTAGTTAATATCGGAAAAGTTAAAAAAACAACCACCGTAGAATTTAGAGAACAATAAAATAAAAGGAGTTTACCATGAAAGAAAAACTATTAAAATTATTTAACGATGGCGAGTTATTTGACGAAATGTTGCGCCGCGGAAGAAACGAAGATAAGTTTGCGTGGATGAGAGCCTGGCTAGATTATTACAAAGAAGAAAAAAATAAGAAGTTGGACGTGGATAAAATTATGAACTGGGTCATGTCGCAGCCAATGGCGAAACCTGTAGTAAAGGAAAAATAAATATAAAAAGAGGTAAATAATGGAATATTATATGTTTCCATATGAGTTTGATTATCAACTTGGGATGGTTGAAACAGATTTTATTTTTGACCCAAAACATTCACACGACCGCATTGAATGGAATGAAGTCACCGTCAAACTTAAAAAACTGATCCCAACATCCATAAAAAATAGAATAGATCATAAAAATAACTATATACCATTATATTTTTATGGGAAGGATAACAGTCTATGGGCAGGAAACTTTTTGCTAAAATCATATAACGACAATACTAATGAAATCACAGTGAAACCGATAAACTTATTACAATATACATTATGAGAATATCATTTGGCATACTCGTTCATAACGAAACGGATAGTTTACAAAAACTATTAGATTCCCTATTAAAACATCGCGACTATGAATATGAGGTTGTGATCATAGATGATTATTCTGATAATCAGGGAACGGCGGGGATTCTCGGTTATCATCAGGCAGAAAGGGGAGTTAAAGTTTATCAACGACATCTCAATAATGATTATGCGGCTCAAAAAAACTTTATGATAGAAAAATGCGTTGGCGACTACATATTAAATCCAGATGCGGACGAGATTTTTCCTGATTATCTCTTAGAAAATATACATCTTATCATCGAACAAAACAAAGCTGAATGTCTGTGGCTTCCGCGCGTTAACATTGTTGAGGGACTTACGCCAGAATGGGCGCAAAGATTTGGGTTTCGCGTAAACGAAAAAGGTTGGGTAAACTGGCCGGATCCGCAACAGCGGGTTTTTAAAAAAGATTATCCGCGAATATGCTGGATAAATAAAGTGCACGAAAGACTTACCGGATACAAAAATCACGCATTTTTGCCGTTTGAAATGGATATGACCGAATATGTCGCCATAAAACACGTTAAAACTCTCTGGCGACAAATAGAACAAAACCAAAAATATAGTAAAATATTGGAAGCCAAATGAATTTTGCGTTGATTGTAGATCACTGTAAAGTAGAATCATATATTATAAGAAATCAAAAAGCATACAAAATGAAATTTCCAGAAGTTCCGTACAAATTTCATCATTCCGTCGGAAATGAATCTTTTATTGGATTTTGGGGTTATCCATTTGTATTTGGCGGGTGTTTTATAAATTGGAGCGAATGGGAAAGTCTTCCAAATTTAGATTTGGATGTCATTTTTATCATAATTGAAAGAGATTTTAATAAATATAAAATTTGTGATTTGCGAAGGAAATACCCAAATGCAAAGTTATTTGCCGCATTAAAGGAAACATGGAATTGGGGTCAAACATTTTCAGAAAGAATTTCCGTTTATAATAAATGCGACAAAGTTATCATTCCGGTAAGTAAAATTGATTTGTTTCCAGAATTAAAATATTGCGAGAAAGAAATAGTCTTTTTACCGCAACCTGTTCATGTTGAGTATTTATACGACCATTTTTATAAAGAAAATAGGGTTGAAAAAATCTTTTCATATTTTCCGGTTCATAATCAATCTCGATGGGGGGAGACATTAAAATTTACGGAATACATCAGTTTAAAATACAAAGTTCCATTTATCAGAGAGCACACACAAAACAGTAAAACACAGTGGGAGGATTTTTTAAAGTTGTGGACTCCATGCACATTTCACTTTAATTTAGATCCTACTCCACAATATCCGGGGCAACAAGCTATGCAATGTTCTGCATTGGGAGTGGTTCACATAGGAGGGATAAACGACTCACATCAGTTTTTATGGCCTGATACTGCGACAAACGACAAAAGAATATTAGAAAATATGTTTGCAGAATATTTTGAAGATATAAATAAAAGAATAAATGCTATTCAATATGCTTGGAGTAAAGTAAATGAAATATATTCATATGATGCGGTAAAAAAAAGATTTGAGGAGATAAAATGATAAAACATTATTGTGATATGTGTAAAAAAGAAATAATTGAACGAGGTTATCTTTCAAACGACATATCGAGAGAGTTGGCGGGAACGTTTACATACGAATCTTATTTAACTCCAAGTGGACGTAAAACGGATAAATATGATTTGTGTTCTAGTTGCGCGAAAATAATTAAAGATACGATAATAAATAACGGGAAATAAAATGAAAATATTGGTGACCGGCGGAGCGGGTTTTATTGGTAGCAATTTTGTCAGATACTTGCACAATAAAAATGGTCAGGATAAAAACAACCAGGAAATAATAATATTGGATGCAATGACTTATGCTAGCAATATAAAAAATATAGACGGTATAATAAACGATAAAAATATTATGTTTTATTGCGGGAACATCTGTAACGAAAATGTAGTTAATAATTTAATGAGAAATGTTGATGTTATAATAAATTTCGCCGCGGAGACTCACGTTGACCGCTCCATAGATTCCGCGAAACAGTTTTTGGATACTAATTTATTTGGAACGTATGTCCTACTGGAAGCGGCGAAAAAATATAAAATAGAAAAGTTCATTCAAATATCCACGGACGAAGTGTACGGGGAAATTCATAGCGGTTCTTTTACGGAAGAATCAATGTTGAAACCGGGGAATCCTTATGCCGCATCGAAAGCTGCCGCAGATTTGTTAGCATTATCATATTATCGAACTTATGGTGTTCCGGTAGTAATCACTAGGAGTTCAAATAATTATGGATATTATCAGCATCCAGAAAAATTTATTCCGTTAGCAATCACTAATTTAATTCAGGATAAACCCATACCGATATATGGAAAAGGCGAAAATATTAGAAATTGGATTTTCATTTTAGATAACTGTAGAGCTATAGAATATGTATTAAATTATGGCGAATCTGGAAATATTTACAACATCGGTGGAGAAAAAGAATTCACAAATATAAAAATAGCAAATTTAATTATAGAATATATGAATAAGCCAAAAGATATGATCGAGTTTGTGAATGATAGGCCAGGTCACGACTTTAGGTATTCGATAGAATACGATAAGATGAAAAAGTTAGGGTGGTCGCATAAATGGAAATTTGAAGTTGGTTTATTACAAACGATTAGATGGTATGTTAAAAATGAAGCTTGGTGGAAAAATGCGGCATATTGAAATTGAAAAGGTTGAATAATGATTAAAATAAAGTTATTTGAGCCAGATATTCATAGAAACGAATGTACATATCGACCTTATTTATTTATTAAAAATTTACTTAAACAACTCGGGATAGAATTAATCACCGACGCGACTTCTTACGATTTCGCGATGGTTGGACAGGCGTCTATTATCGACAAGAAAAAATCATTAAAAGAGTCGGTAGAAATGGGGTTGAAAAAACTCGATTCCATTACTGGCGACTACATAATCGTTGATGGGCAAGACGCCACGACACTAATAGGAACCGTTGATGTCTTTAGACACGTCTATAAAGATAAACGATGCCGACTATTTCTTAAACCCACGTATCTTAAAGATTTTGATCTGTATAAAAGGGGGTGGAATACTGGAAGAATATATTGGGGCGAAGGAAAATATTCGGTTCCGGATATAGATGATATGAAACATAAAATGAAACTCGCCGGATTTAATTGGTTATCGACCACAATTCCTAATTGGAATTTGCCGTTCAGAAATAATCCGAAACCGGTTGATATTTCAGCAATGTTCCAATATCCAATGGGAAAAGAAGTTTATGAACATGAAGAACTTCAATCAAAATATTATGATGAACTTCGTCGACCGGTGATAGAAAAGTTAGAAAAATTAGAAAAAAAATATAGCATAAATAAATTGATTAACGGAGTTAGATTGCCACTAGACCAATATTATCAAAAAATGACAAACGCAAAAGTGGTTATTGGGCCTTTGGGTTATGGTGAAATAACCCATCGTGATTTAGAATCTTCAATGTTTGGAAGCATTTTAATTAAAAATGATATGAGCCATATTGAAACCATACCGAATCCTTACGTCGATGGCGAATCCTATATTTCCGTTAAGTGGGACTGGAGTAATTTAGAAGAAAAACTCGATTTTGCGATTTCTAAATGGCAGGATATTCATAAAAAAATGTATACGCGTTTTCAAGAAATATATGAAGCTCAGAACAAACCCGAAAAGAGAGCCGAACATCTCTATTATTTATTAAAAGAATTAGATGGAATTGGTACTGAATAAAAATAATAACTTTAGATGAGGAAACATGATTACGGAAAAAAATAAGAAAAAACTTCATGGCATAATAAATAAACTGACAAAAAGTTTTGGTCAATTTCCAAAGTTTGTTTACAACAATAAAAAATTTGAGAATAGAGTTTTTTATTCCGGTCCGTATTTTGATAAAAAAGAAATATTGGCAATAATGGAATCATTGATTTTCGGAAAATGGTTTTCTGGAGGAGAATATGTCCACAAATTTGAAATAACCTTTTCAAAAATGTTTAGCATAACAAGTTCTGTAATGGTGAATTCTGGAAGTTCGGCCAATTTGTTGATGATAGCCGCGTTAAAAAAATATTTAAAATGGAGTGATGGGGATGAGATTATAGTATCAGTAGTTGGATTTCCGACAACATTATCTGCAATAACGCTTAACAATTTAAAACCGGTTTTCGTGGATATTGAATTCGGCACTCTTAATTTTGATGTCGCCGAAATAAAAAATAAAATAACAGAAAGAACACGCGCAATATTCATATCTCCCGTTCTCGGAAATCCGCCGGATATGGATTGTTTAGTGAATTTATCAAACGAACATAAAATAGAATTAATATTAGATAGTTGTGATAGCTTAGGGACAAAGTGGAATGGTGAGTATTTGCATAATTTTGCGATTGCGAGTTCATTTTCATTTTATCCCGCGCACCACATTACAACCGGAGAAGGTGGAATGATTTGTTCCAATAATTCGGAAATAATAAAAATCGCCAGAAGTATGGCATGGTGGGGAAGGGATTGTTATTGTGTTGGAGCTGCAAATTTGTTACCCGGCGGAACCTGCAAACATAGATTTGATAAATGGATACCTGAACACGATGGAATACTCGACCACAAATACATATTTACCAATGTTGGGTATAATTTAAAACCGTTAGATTTACAAGGCGCGATTGGGTTGGTTCAACTACAAAAATTTGGCGAAATACATAAAAAAAGAATAAAATATAAAAATGAAATAGAAGAAATATTTTTATCGAATATAATCGGTTTACGGGGAGTAGATGTTCTTTCTCTATCGGACGTTTGTTGGTTTGGAGTTCCGCTAATATGCGATAATGAAGAAATGAAATATTTATTGGTCGAATATTTGGAAAAAAGCGGAATTCAAACTAGAAATTATTTTGCAGGAAACATTTTAATTCATCCAGCATATAAACATTTAGGCGATTGGAAAGAATATGAAAATGCAAATAAAGTGTTGAAAAGAGTATTTTTTGTTGGATGTTCCCCGCAATACAATAAAAAAACAATAAATTATATTAAAAAAATAGTTAAGGAATTTTCTCAATGAAACCGAAAAGATTAATTTTAGGTGATGGACTTTTAGGAAGTAAAATTATTAACTTGACAAGATGGAATTGTATAAGTCGCCTAAAAGATAAATTTGATTTTATTGATAGCAATAGTTATTATCCTTTATTGTTAAAATACAACCCGAAAGAATTGATAAATTGCATTGCGTATACGAACACGTTGGATAACACAAGAAATATGCACTGGAATACAAATTATGTTGCGGTGATTGATTTGGTAGAATTATGCAACAAGTTAAATATAAAATTAGTTCATATCAGCACGGATTATGTTTATGCGAATTCAAAAAAGATGGCGACAGAAGAAGATATTCCTATTCATTATGATAATTGGTATACTTATACAAAGTTATTAGCCGATGCATATATAGTTGCAAAGTCGAACAAATACTTAATATTAAGATCTTCTTTTAAACCGATACCATTTCCTTACGATAGCGCATGGATTGATTTAGTTGGAAATTTCGATTATGTTGATGTGATAGCAAAGTTGATGATAAAAGTAATAAAGAAGGATGCAATCGGAATATATAATATCGGAACAGAGTTAAAAACGGTTTATGATATGGCAAAGAAAACCAATCCAAAAGTTTTACCTATACATAAGAACAGAAAGTTTATTGATTCCGAAGATATTTCTATGAATATAACAAAAATGAGTAATCTATTATGAGTTTAGATTTATTATTAATTGATACGCAGTTTGATCCTAGAATGGTTGATAAATTTAAAAAAGAACAAGTATTAAAAAACTTATCTACTGGAAATGTGCCAAACATTGGATTGGCATATTTACAGGCATCCGCTAAAAAATATAATATAAAGTCAAAGGTTGTTAATTTGGTAACGGAAAATGTTAATATACCAGAATTGATTGATATTATAAAAAAAGAACAACCATTATTGATAGGATTCACCGCATTCACTGTGCAAATTAAAACTGCTGCCAAGATTGCGCAACATATTAAAAACGAATTTCCGCAAATAAAAATATGCGTTGGCGGTTCTCATGCATCCGCTATGCCGGTGGAGACATTAAAAGAATTTCCGGTCTTTGATTTTTCAGTCAAAGGTGAAGCTGATACACTTCTGCCTTTGATATTTGAAAATTTAAATACTCCAAATAAAGTTCCGGGAATTTATACGGCGGAATCCTTTTCCCCGTCCGATTCGCTAAGAGTGACGGTGTTAGATGACTTACCATCACCCGCGTGGGAAGATTTTGCGGATTTAAATAAATATATGGGAGGCGACCCACACCGAACATCTCGGGAACTTCCCATGAGCACAAGCAGAGGGTGTCCGTACAATTGTCATTTCTGCGCCAGACCTTTTGGAAAGAAACGTACTTATCGTTCAATCGATAGTATTATATATGAAATGGAAAGAAATCACAGAGATTTTGGTGTAGAGGCAATAGTTTTTTTAGATGAATCTTTTGTAGTTAATAAAAATTGGTCTGAACAATTATTTAAAAAAATGATAGAGACCGGAATCTCCAAAAAAATAAAATGGTCTTGCGAAACGACGGTTCATATAGACGACCTTTCGTTTTACAAATTGATGAGGGAAGCAGGATGTTATTACATATTTTTCGGATTTGAAGCTGCGAATGAAGATATGCTTGCGAGAGTGGGTAAGGGAATTAAAACAAAATGGCAAATAAAAAGTGCGGTGGATGCTGCGTGGGATGCGGGAATTATTACGGCGGGAAGTTTTATCTTTAATTTGGCGGGGGAAACCGAAGAAACGGCGAAAGAAATTATAGAATTTTCCAAACTTTTATATCCAAAAGTATATTCCCTAACATACCCAATAGCGGTTCCATTTCCAGGGACAATATTGAGAGAGTGGGCAACTAAAGGAGAATATGGATTAAAAATATTATCTAATGATTGGGATGAGTACGGAAAACAACACGGGATAGTTATGGAAAGTGAAAGAATGAGCATAGAAACACTTAGAAAATATCAGAAATTAGCGTATGATTTGGCGCCAATAAAAAATTTAGACGTATTTGAAAAAATGATGAATAATAAAGAACTATATAAAAGAGATGTAAATTATGCCTGATTCCATTAAAGTCTTATATGAAAATCTGGCGTTTCAATTGGGCCAGACTAAATTTCAAATTATCGACGTTCAAAAAACAATTGACTATTTGAAAAAAACGCTCGACCAGATAGAAACGAGATATAAAGAGTTGAAAGAAGAAAAGATTCGATTGGAAAAATTATATGATGAAATAAAATCCAAATATAAAGAATTGAAAGAAGAAAATGCGCGGGTGACGGCAATGCCTACAATCGTAAATAAAAAGATAAAATCCGATTATTTACCCGGAGAAACCGAGAATTTTTATAAAACCACAATAAATGAATTCGGAAAAGAAACGATTCTCTATCTTAACTATAGCGCATTTAATTTAAATTGGATAGACGAACTGGAAATAATTCCTAAAGTAATTTTTGATGTCGGGTGCAATAATGGTGGAGATTCAATACGATTCAAACGTAAGTGGAAAAACGCGCAAGTGCATGCATTTGAAGCGGATCCTGGAATCAATGATAAAATTAAAGATTATATGAAAGATGAAGGCATCATCCTTTCAAATATTGGAGTATCGGACGAAGATGGTGAGCGCAATTTTTATTCAGCTAAAGTTGCATCGGGGCGGCAAGTAATTTGCGGGAGCGGAACATTTATTGAATCGAGAGCGAAAGATGGGGATTATAGAATTATATTTTCGGATCCCATAAAAATAAAAACAATTTCTTTGCACACATATTGTCAAGAAAACAACATTACGGAAATTGATTTGCTTCATATTGACGTGGAGGGGTTGGAATTAAACGTAATAAAAGGGCTAAAAAATATAAGACCAAAAGTTATTTTTGCGGAACAACATCCATTAATTCTTTCGCCAACGCAGGTTAACGATTTTCATACATATATGTTAGAACATAATTATCAGTTAGGAATAAAAGGTAAAGAAGGCGACGATCTTCTTTATATTCGAGGAGAATAGAATGATAATAAAAACCAATGACATACAAACAACGCTTAACAAATTGTATAATTTGTTGAGTACGAATACTAAAGTATACTATTGCAGATTTGGTGACGGCGATTTAAATATTATGTTTGGTACGGGAAGGTGTATAGAACACGCCGCGTCACCCGAACTTCAAAAAGAATTGGTTGGCGCGTTTATGATTGACGCTCCGAATTATATTAAAGGTGTTATGGTAAACGAGCCTACGTTTAATGGTTTTAGTTTGCAACCCGTAAATTCGGCTCGCAATAAACAAATATTAGATCTTATTGAGCGTCTTTATGATGGCGAAAGAGAAGAAATAACTTTCGATTCTCACGTTTTATTAACTTATTTAGCCGTGTGCCAACAAGATATAATGATGAATTTTCTAGATGTTTTTATACGTCCAAAGAAAAAACTTTTTATAGGAAGTGTAGATAAAAACGAAATCGAAAAATTAGTAGGTAAAATAGATTATTATGTTAAAATTCCTTGCGCAAAAGTAGAAGAACAGAAAGTATTTTCGGGAGCATATTATTCTATGGACGAGTGGTGGCCTGAAGTATTAAAGTATGTCGATGATGTTGAATTGGTTTTACCTACTGCAGGTATGGCGGGGCGAGTTATTACAAAGAGATTGTGGAATTTAAATAAGAATATACATTGCATAGAATTGGGTTCGATGGTAGATGCGGTAGTTGGAAAGCCTTCGAGAAGTGTTTGGGTGCGTTCAGGAAGCAAAATTAAAAATTTATTGAGGGACGTATAATATGGATATACACATTCCAAAAAATCTTAAAAAAATTAGAGATATTACAATTACTAAACAAGAACTTATTGACTTTGAAACGGCGGTTGCCGAATATTATAACGACGGAAAAATAAAAGCCGCGATTCATTTATCAAAAGGAAATGAAGATGAACTAATGGAAATTTTTCAATATGTTCATCCGGACGATTGGGTGTTTTCTACGTGGAGAAATCACTATCATGCATTATTACATGGGATGTCGCCAGATATTTTGTTTCAAGACATATTAAATGGTAGAAGTATGAGTACCAGTTATAAAAACTTTTATGCATCTTCAATTGTTGGTGGAATAATACCAATAGCGGTTGGTGTTGCACTGGCGCTAAAATTTAAACAATCTGAAAGAAAAGTGTGGTGCTTTATTGGCGATATGACTTATGAAACGGGAATATTTCACGAAAGCCATAAGTATTCAAAAAATTTCAATTTGCCCATTCAATTTGTTGTCGAGGACAACGGTATGAGCGTTCATACGCCAACTAATATTGCGTGGGGCATCCCAAGTCCTTTTTACAGTGATATTATTACGTATTCATACAAATTAGAGTATCCTCACCACGGAACTGGCAAATTTTTAAATTTTTAAAGGCGAAAAACTTATGAAATACAGAGAAGAATTAATTAAGGCAATGGAATGGCTAGCAGAAAAACCAAATACTATTTTTATTGGGCAAGCAATTGTATATAGTGGTCATGCTATGTCTGGTACAATGGAACGTGTACCAAAAGAAAAACGATATGAGATGCCTGTTGCTGAAGAATTACAAATGGGTATATCCACAGGACTTGCGTTGGAAGGATTTGTTCCGATAACTTGTTACCCCCGATTTGATTTTCTAATTCTTGCATGCAATCAGTTAGTAAATCATCTTGATAAAATGCGAGAAATGTCAAAAGGGGAAAAATTGCCAAGAGTTATTATACGAACTTCGGTCGGGTCGAAAACACCGTTAGACGCCGGAGTTCAACATACCCAGAATCATACTTCCGCGTTCGTACATATGTTAAACGAAATTAATATAGTAATATTAAATTCAGCTGAACAGATATTTCCAGCATTTGAATTTGCATATAATAGAAATGATTTTATATCAACATTATTAATTGAGTATGGAGAATGTTATGCTACAAAATAATTTAGAAAATAAAAAAGTTTTAGTTACTGGTGGTAGTGGAATGATAGGCCGCTCATTGGTCGAGAGGTTAAAGATTTGCGGAGCGGATGTGGAAGTGGCGGATTTGACATATCCTGAAGGGTTGGATGCCGTATACGTTTATGCCGATTTAAGAAATTTTGAAGATTGCCGCGCTATTTGCGAAAGAATGGATTACGTATTTAATTTAGTTGGCGTAAAAGGTTCTCCGAAAATGTGTGCGGAACAACCCGCAAGTTTTTTTGTTCCCATGCTGCAATTCAACACAAACATGATGGAAGCGGCGAGACTTGCAGATGTAGAATGGTATCTGTATACAAGTTCTGTTGGTGTGTATTCTCCTGCTAAGTTATTTAGAGAAGACGATGTGTGGAAAACATTTCCATCGCCTAATGATAGGTTTGCAGGTTGGGCGAAACGGATGGGAGAGTTACAAGCGGAAGCATATTCCATACAATATAATTGGAATAAAGTATCTATTGTCAGACCCGCGAATGTTTATGGGCGATATGATAACTTCGATCCAGAAAATGCTATGGTTATACCTTCACTAATACGAAAAGCCGATGAAAATGATATGTTGGAAGTTTGGGGAGACGGAAGCCCCATTAGAGATTTTATACACGCCGATGATGTCGCCAGGGGAATGATATTAGCAGTTGAAAGCGGTATAACTCAACCAGTTAATCTGGGAAGTGGATTTGGGGTAGCGATTAAGGAAGTCGCCGAGATTGTGGCGAAAGAATTTAACAAACCGATAAAATGGTTGAGCGACAAGCCTACCGGAGATTTAGAAAGACTATTCGATACAGGTCGCATTCGTTCATATGGATTCGAGCCATTTATTTCAATTGAAGAAGGCATAAAAGATACAATAAAATGGTATTTAGAAAATAAAGATATTGTTGATAAAAGATATAATGCTTTTAAGAAGGGAGTTAAATAATATGAATATTGTATTTTTAGTGTTTTGGATTTCTCTATTTTTAATAGCGGTGTTTATATGGTGGAAAATTGGAGCGTACCCTTTCTTACCAAAAGAAAGGAAATTAAAATGATAAAGAAATATTTGATTACAGGTGTTGGTAGCGGTCTAGGTAAATATTTATATGAAAATTTAAATAACTCTGTTGGATTGAATAGACATAATTTTGACGACATAAAAAATAAAGAATATGATACTGTTATTCATTGTGCTTTCAATAAGGAAAAAAAAATAACTGACTACTACAAATATATCGATGATAACATTTTACTAACCCAAAGATTGCTAAACATGAAGTATGGTAAGTTTATTTATATTTCATCTATTGATGTATATTGGTTCGCTTTACAAGAAAATCTTTACAGTATGTTTAAAAGATTCACCGAATCGATTGTTAAACAATACCCAAATTCATTGATATTGAGATGTTCAGCATTAATTGGCAAAGGAATGAGAGAAAATCATTTCACGAAAATGATTATAGGAGAAAAAATAACTTTATCTGAAGAATCGACCTTTAATTATGTTTGCTATGATTATCTTTTGAAATTTTTTATGAGCGAACAATGTTACGATTTACAGGGAATTTATGATTTTGTTACTACGGGAAATGTTAAATTGAAAGATATTAAATATCACTATGGTTTCGATGTTGAATTTGGCGACTTTACATATATTACTCCAGAAACATTTCCAAATCCAATTTATACAGGAAAAACATCATGGCAAGCAATTGATGATTATTTGGGAGGAAGTTAAAAAATGAAACCGAGTTGGAAAAATTTTACTCTTGTTGTGGTCGGAACGTGGGTATACTATTTTCTGGTTTGCTTATCTGGAAAAGGTACTCATTCAATAATATACGTTATGAGTATTTCTTTTTTAATAACATTAACATTGGCAATTGTAGCAATCGTGTCAAAACGATTTTTAATGAGAAGGGGTTAAAATGAAAAGAATTTTAATTTGCGGAGCATCTGGTTTTATAGGCAGAAATTTATTAAATCATTATTACAAAAGTGGAAAATACAAAATTAGAATACCATTTCTTTCCGTGTGGTCATTATTTTTGGCGAGAGAATATCGAAATGCTGAATGGGTTTGGTGCGATTTGAGAAATCCCGTAGATGTTAAAGACGCACTGAAAGATGTTGATATTGTACTTCAGTTCGCCGCAACAACGTCTGGTGCTAACGATATAGTCAATCAACCATACGTTCACGTTACTGATAATGCGGTCATGAATAGTTATATTTTAAGAGAATGCTACGAACAAAAGATAGAACATATTATATTTCCAAGTTGCACTGTTATGTATCAACCATCTGATAAAGCATTAAAGGAAACGGATTTTAACGGTAACGACGAGATATACAAAACTTATTTTGGTGTAGGCAATACAAAAGTTTATATTGAAAAAATGTGTGAGTTTTATTCGAGGTTGGGAAGAACCAAACATACAGTAATTCGCCATTCGAATGTGTACGGGCCGTACGATAAATATGATTTAGAAAAAAGCCATGTTTTCGGCGCCACAATTACTAAAGTAATGACAAATAAAACTGGAGAGTTGGTTGTTTGGGGAACCGGTGAAGAGGCGAGAGATTTATTATATGTAGACGATTTAATAGATTTTATAGATTTGTCGCTAGAAAACCAAAAATCTAATTATGAACTATTTAATGTTGGGGTGGGTAAAGCTGTTAAAATAATAGACCTGGTAAATAAAATAATTCAACACTCTGGGAAACAATTAAAGGTAACGCATGATCTATCAAAACCAACAATTCCAACATCTTTATATTTAGATTGCTCAAAGGCGAAAGATTTATTAGGCTGGTCGGCGAAAACCGGTATAGACGAAGGAATAAAGAAAACTCTGAAATGGTATAAAAATGAATACAAATGTTGAAGAAATGTGGTGTGAAGATTGCGATACACAATGGGTTGATACGGATTATGAATCTTTTATTGAATGCCCAAATTGTCGTTCGCAGAATATATATCGCAAAAGTTCGTCCGCGTTTATTTATGCGTATGAGAAAAAACATACGAGCAAGTTGCCGGTATATGATATAAAAACGGGAGAAAGTTTATGAAAGTTTTACTTACAGGTTGCACGGGATTTGTCGGTAGTCACATGGTGGACTATCTTCTGAAAAAAGAAAATATACAAATATATGCGATAAGACGATGGAGAAGTAGAGATGATAATATAAAACATTTCTATTCTGATATGAGAGTAAAGTTTCTCGAAGCCGACTTAACAGACAGAGGAAGTTTATTTAGAGCTATTAAAGCATCTTTACCAGATATTGTTTATCATTTTGCCGCGCAAAGTTTTCCTGAAACGAGTTTCTTAACTCCGATAATGACTTTGACAACAAATGTGCTTGGTACGACAAATCTTATGGAAGAACTAAAAAACTTTAAAGAAGCGGGATGGTGTAATCCAATAATAGTTAGTGTATCTTCTTCTGAAGTCTATGGAAATCCTACCAAAGACGAAGTTCCGATTACAGAAAAAAATCCGATTCGAGCGGCGAATCCTTATTCAATTTCCAAAGTCGGGCATGATTTGATGTCACAATATTATCATTCGGCGTATGGCATGAAGGTTATTATTACGAGAATGTTTAGTCACGAGGGAGCAAGACGCAGCAAACAATTCGCACTATCTTCTTTTGCGCATCAAATAGTCGCGCATGAAAAATCAAAAGATTTTCCAATCGGATTATATTCAATAGAGCACGGGAACTTAAACTCCGTTAGGACGTATAATCATATTGAAGATGCGGTTGAAGCATATTGGTTATGTTCTTCTGCAAAAAAGTTTGGCGAAGTATACAATATCGGAGGGGATTATACTTGTACTGTTGGCGATGCTTTAGATATGCTAATTTCCATGTCTAAATATCCAGACGCTTTTTACAAACAACTAAATCCCGACAGAATTAGACCAACTGATATTACTTTACAGATTCCCGACAGCTCAAAGTTTAGAAATGAGTTTGGTTGGAAACCTAAAAAGAGTTTAACTCATATCTGTGATGATTTGCTGGAATATTGGAGAGGTGTATTATAAATTTAAGGAGAAGTACATGATAATTTTAGTAACGGGATGCGCAGGAATGATCGGGTCGCGATTTTGTCACTGGGTTCTTGAAAATAAAAAAGATGTTATGATTATCGGAATCGATGATTTAAGCGGCGGATATTTGGAACATATTCCTCAGGGTGTTTATTTTCAAAAAATGAATCTGGTTCACGACAATGTTGAAAATATCTTTATAAACCATAAAATTGATTATGTATATCATTTCGCCGCATATGCTGCCGAAGGATTGTCGCCATTTATACGGCACTTTAATTATGAAACAAATTTAATTGCGACAGTACGATTGATCAATATGGCGATTAAATATAACGTTAAGAAGTTTATTTTCACATCTTCTTTAGCTGTATATGGACACGGCGAAGTGCCATTTGATGAGCGTGATGTTCCAAAACCAATCGACCCGTACGGCATTTCAAAACTTGCGTGTGAATTAGACTTACAAGTGGCGTACGCCCAACATGGGTTAGAGTATACGATTATTCGCCCTCATAATGTTTATGGTATTAACCAAAATATATGGGATAAATATCGGAATGTTCTCGGAATTTGGGTAAGACAAATTTTAAATAATGAACCGATTTCTATATACGGTAACGGTGAACAACGCCGAGCATTCACTTTTGTCGACGATATTTTAGAACCTTTGTGGAATGCTATCGACAAAAAATCGACTGATGAAATTATAAATCTTGGAGGATTTGAGTCAATTACTATTCTTGATGCGGCTAAAACTTTAATTGATGTTGCCGGTAAAGGTGAAATGAAATTTCTTGAGTGTCGTCACGAAGTTCAAAATGCGTTTTCGACTTATCAAAAATCTATTGATTTTCTCGGGTTCGAACATAAGATTGGATTGAAAGAGGGGTTGGAAAAAATGTGGGAGTGGGCCAAAATACAACCAAATCGCCCAGTATATAAATGGGAAAACTACGAAATAGAAAAAGGATTATATCAATATTGGAGATAAAATGAAAATTAGTGTGGTGTGGATAACAAGAAAACGTTCGCACGAATTGGTATATTCTCTTTCGTCATTTATTCAAAATGCGGATGATAATAAAAATATCGAGTATTTTTTTGCATTAGACCCCGACGATAAGGAAACCGAAGACGCGTTGACTAAAATTTCGCCAATGTGTTATGCGAATGATGCGCAATTGTTTTGTTTTGTTATGGACAAACGATACGGGTACGGGGAATTAGAACAATACCAAAATAAGGCGGGAGAATTGTTTACCGGAGAATGTTTATTTATTTTTAACGACGATCTAATTTGTATAGAAGGGGGGTGGGATACCAATCTTAGAAACGCTGTTGCTCCGGTCAAAGGGCAGCCATTTTGGATTGCGAGCGTTCCGCTAAACGAAATTTGGAAGGGGACTCCGACTTTTGTTGGAATAAATAGAAAATGGTACGAAATCATTGGAAGGGTTAGTGGAAGTAGAGCAACGGATGGCTATTTAAAATTGGTGGGAATTGGCGCGGGTATTCTTCCATTAAATGCTAATATGAAAATGCTCCACTTACAAAGAGGAAAAGGCGAAATGGATTATTATGATGATGGTGGAGCGAAAAAATTAATTTTTGGATTACCCGACGATGGTGCTGGAGGATATTCTACAAAAGTAAAAGTCCCTGCTAAGTACTGGTTAGATCACGGGGAAGGTAAACAGAGAATAGAAGAAGACATTCAGAAACTTATAAAGTGGAGAAATGAAAATGGGCATAGAAAATAATGGAAGACGTTATCTTCCCACATTTGCAGAATTGATAGATAGATTATCCATTATACAACTGAAAGAAGTTTTTATTCCAGAACACAAAGAAGAATATGCTCAAGAGATCAAGGATATAATGCATGATATAGATTTGATATTAGCAGAAAATGATCCGGATATGAATGCAGATGTCATTCGTGCTATTGTTGTTTTGTCGCAGATGAACTTGCATATCTGGCATAACGAAACCGAATATCGTGCGGGTACCGGAAACGGAAATCTTGGATTAACTCATGGTCTGAATGGTATCAGAAACACGGCGAAAAATAAAATACAAAATATAATTGGCGGTAGAAAAGATTATAAAATAGATTGTATAGCCGCAGAATTTAAAGATTGGGAAATAAGTTGGGAGTGATATTATGAAAATATTAGTCACCGGTGGTACTGGATTTGTAGGAAGTGCGTTACGTAAGGTTAAACCCGAATGGATATACGTTGGAAACGAACACAACAATCTTATTGATTTTAAAGACACACGTGATATGGTAGAATATTATAATCCGGACGCAATTATTCATTTAGCCGCACGCGTTGGGGGGATTAAAGCAAATAGTAGTTTTCCAGAAACGTTTTATTATGAGAACATTATGATCAATACTAATGTTGTTAAAGCCGCGCTTGAAATGAAAATTAAAAGACTTATTGCGGCGTCTAGTGTTTGTTCTTTTCCAGATGTTCTTCCAAAATATCCAATGGCTGAAAGAGATTTGCATGAAGGGGCTCCAGCTGAAACAAATTTAGGCTATGGATATGCGAAGAGAATGCTGATCGTTCACATTAATGCGTGTAGAAAACAATATGGCATGGATTATTGTACTTTCGTACCGTCAAATTTATATGGGCCGGGAAGCAATTTTGATCTGGAAACCTCGCATTTTACATCCGTTCTTATTAGAAAAGTTGTGCATGCACGTAATGGGGACACGATAGAATTTTTTGGTACTGGAAATCCATTAAGACAAGAATTATATGTAGACGATTTGGCTAATATTATTCCTATTCTGTTGGAAAAACATCACAATGATATTCCGATAATAGTTGCGCCAAAAGAAAATATCAGTATTAAAGAATATATTGACATGGTATTAAAAATTAGCGGTAAACATCTACATATAAAATTCAATGGGAAACTTGATGGGCAATATAGAAAAGATGGAGATAACGGCGAATTAAATAGTTTGTTAGGATATGAATATTCGTTTACTTCGTTGGAAAACGGGTTGAGAAAAACGTATGAATGGTATTTTGAAAACTTTTACAATTTAGGCATGGGATAAAAATAATAAGGAGGAAAATTCGAGATGATTACGGAAGAACTTTCCATAGAAGAACTTTTTACTGTCGGAACAACTTTTAATAAACGATTATACGAAAATGAATATTGTATGATAGTAAAAAGTATGTTAGATACTTATCCTGATATGGATTTTTTTGTATTTCATGAAAATAAATTTGAAAAAGAACGAGGGAGGGAAGAGGTAATAATTAAGGAAAATTGGGATAAGCTTCACGTATACGATTTATTTGAGTTGAATCCGTGGCTGCCCGATTTTTTATCTAATAGCCCTTTTAAATATTGCCATACATTCGGAACCCCATCCACTTTTGATCCACCTCATTATTGGAAAAGAAACGCAATATTTTGGTTTAGAAAAGTAGTCGCATTGCATAGTGTTATTAATATGGTAAAAACACCTTTTTTAATTTGGGTAGGCGCAGATGTTTTTTGGAAAAAGCCTATCGATGATGAATTTTTAGCGTGGGTACAAAAATTCGATGTTTGCCATATAGATAGAAAATTGTTTGGTCTTTATACCGAGACGGATATTATGATTTTCAATTTGGGGGAACGAGGAAAATATTTTATTGACGGTTTTTTAAAATCTTATTTAACTCATGCAGTTTTCGAATTTGATAGATGGGATGATTGTATCGCGTTTGATGGAACAAAACGTGTTCTAGAAGCGCAAGGACTTAGATTTGGGAGTTTACTTGATAAAACGGGATGCCCGTTTAATGTATATGATTATTTATTTCATTGGAAAAACCCATTCTCGCGAATTCGCGACATAGAAAGGGGAATATAATGGAAGAGTTTTCGCGACTAAATAAAAAAATATTAGATGAAACTCCACATAAAGATACTGAAAAAATATAACTATTAAAAAATTTATTTGATAATTAGGAGACTTAAAAAATGGTAGAACAATTTAGTTACAAAGAATACGCAATTATAATGGACACGATCAGAAAATATTTGCCGATCGTTGACTATAAAGACGTTATTGATAAAAATTTAGACAAGTATTGTGTTATTCGCCACGACATAGAATTTTCAATGAAACGTGCATACAAACTTGCGAAAGTTGAAAAAGAAATGGGAGTGCAGTCGACTTATAATATACAATTGCGAAATAATAATTATAACGCACTATCAGATAAAAATATAGAATTGGCGAGAAAAATCTACGATTTAGGGCACCACCTAGGTGCGCATGTTCATATAGATTATTGGAAAAACCATATCGTTATTCCTGAGCTTTTGAGAGGTTTTATTTATCAAGATGCGTGGACTCTCGGGCATTTTTTGAACATTTCTATTGATCGATTCGTATTTCATCGTCCCACGCCCGATTTATTAAAAAGTCGTATTGAAGTAAATAAATTGATAAATCTTTTTGATAAACCATTTTTTCGTTATTTCGAAGGCGAAAGACCTATCGATTTAGATGTTTATTATTTTTCTGATAGCAATCATTCGTGGAAATATGGGCACCCATTAAAAGAAGATTTATCTAAAATAAATAAATTACAGTTGTTATGTCACCCGTATTCCTGGACAGAAACAGGATATAACAACTATTACAATTTTTTATCTCTGATACCCGAAAAAAATAAAGAAATCAAAGAGTCTATGAAAGCCGAAATGGTATCTTTTCCTGAGGAGTTGCTATGATAAATTATGAAGAATTGCTAAACCAGGTTCCCCATAATAAAAATACTGATAAAAATACGACTAGTCGGAAATTCAAGAAAGACCTTATCGAATATTTTTCCAAAGAAGAAATTGGCAGCCGGGGTTTAAAAGTGCTTGAATTGGGGTGTAGTAATGGCTATTCAACTTTTATATTAAGTCATTTGTTTAAAAAGGTTTTCGCGGTGGACAAAGATCCAAACGCAATTTCTATTGCAAAAGAAGTTAATAAAAATCGCGCTAATACGGAATTTTATGTAGACGATGTATATTCTAAAACGTTTGAATGCCCGAGCGATGTTCGCATAATCTGGATTGATGCGGGGCACGATTATAGTTCCATAAAATATGATGTCGAAAGATTTACTGATAATTTGAATGACCCATATATTATTTTTGATGATTATGCGCATCCAAATGTCGGAGTAAAACAGGTTGTAAGCGAGTTAGTTGAATCTGGAGCGGTGGAGTCGATTCACTACATAGGAGAGTTAGGAAAAGATTTAATTTCTGCAAAAGGAACGGAGTTTCGTCCCGATGATCCGGAGGGGGTTATTCTCAAATTGAAGAGAAAAAAAGATATAATCTTTATGCTAAATATAAAACTATCTGGTGACGGAAGATGGTCAAGTAGCCGTAGCGAACCGTACAAATATTCTATCGCCAGTTGGCAAAAATGGGCGGAGAAAAATAACTCGGATGTGATTTTGCTAGAAGATTTGCTGATGCCAATCGAGGAAATGGGCATCTGTTGGCAAAGATATTATATGTTTCAAATTTTGGTAGGAAATGGCGTAAAATATAATCAAATTTTAATGGTTGATGCTGACACAATAGTTCACCCAGATACGCCCAATTTTTTTGATATGACTAAATATGATTTCGCGGGAGCGCATTTTGCGGGAAGTTGGGATTGGGTTTTGAGAAGCATAGAAAACTATTCCAAGTTTATTTTTGGTGGTAGTATGATAAACTATTGGGAATATATGGATGCAGGATTTTTTATCGTAAATAAAATGCATAAAAAATTTTATGATAATATACTTCAATTTTATTTGAGTAGTAAAAACGCACTAAAAGAAATGGAAAAGTTTCACGGAGGAACCGACCAGACTCCAGTTAATTTTTTGCTGCAAATGAATAATATTCCGCGCATTCAACTCCCGTACTCGTACAATATGGTAGATATGAATAGAAAAGAAATTTTGACCGAAGATTTACTCTTTACTAAATGCGGTTGGATATATCAGTTTAATGCCATACCAAACAATGAAAACAACCAAGCGACGAATTATTGGATGAAAAAAACTTACGGATACTTTTGGGGTGAATTAAAATGATACTTTATGCACTAATATTATTTTTGACGGGAGTATTCACGGACATAGTTTGGGCATTGTATATCAGAAAAGTTGCCGAAGGAAAAAAATTACAGGGCGCATTCTATTCAGTCGCTACCGGAATATTTGCAGCCGTCATAATCAAAGGAATAATTATAAATTCTTGGCCAATATTTCCGTGGTTGTTTGGTCTTTTTGTCGGTACATATTTCGCGATAGACGTAGAAGACTTTTTTAAAAAACTATTATATGGAAAAAATAAAAATGAATAAATATTTAAAAACTTTTAATTATATTCTTCGCCATAAATGGTTTGTGGCAATTGAGTGCTTTAAAAGAAAACAGTATTTGCTGGGGATCATTCACGACTGGTCAAAGTTGCTTCCATCGGAATTTATTCCTTACACGAACTATTTCTTTGGCGAAAAAAATGATGAAAATAAAAAGAAGTTTGATTTTGCGTGGTTACTCCATCAAAGAAGAAATAAACACCACTGGCAATGGTGGATTTTAAGAGAGGACGAAGGAAAAGAAAAAGTTATGGAGATGTCTATAAAATATCGCGTTGAAATGTTATGCGACTGGATTGGCGCGGGAAGAGCAATAAACGGATTCGTGGATATAAAAGAGTGGTATGAAAAAAATAAAAATAAAATAACTATTGCTGAAGAAACTAAAAAATGGGTTGAGGAGTGTATAAAATGAAAAATTTTGTATTCTGGACGGGCGTAAAATCAGATGATCCGAGAGTTAGTGAAAAATACGGGTATGGAGATTTCTCGTGGATGGATTATTCTCGGAAAACGTGGGAATACTGGTGCAATAAAAATGGGGTTACGTTTATTCCATACGAGAAGCCGCTGGATAAAAATATAGATATGCTAAAAACTAAAATAAATTGGGCTCGATGGCTCGACATATCTGATATTGTTCCTGGCGACTATGACAACATATTATCAGTTGATGCCAGTACAATGGTGAGATGGGACGCTCCAAATTATTTTGAACTCGATAAAAGAAGATTATGCGCATTTCGTTCTGATGAAAACTTGAAATGGACGTATGAGAGCGCGATGGGATATAAAGAGTTTTTTAATAATTTCAATTTTGATATTGATAAGTATATCGCGTCTGGATTTATAGTTTTTAATAAACAATACCACGAACAATTTTTCAGGGAGTTAAAAGATTTTTATTTGCAGAATACAGATAAAATTATAGAATTGGAAGATGTTAAAGTAAAAAGGGGACGAGACCAACCAGTAATAAATTATTTATTGCAAATAAAAAACATAGACGTAAACTATCTTCCGATAGTGTATGGGGCTAGCCATTTATATCGCCACGAATTATTTTCACACAACTGGCAACTTAAAGAAGATACCACGCCATTTTTTATCAAATATTGTTATTGCTGGATTTTTTCAGGATATTCTGACAGAGGAGAAACAAGAAATAGATTGATGAAAGAAACGTGGGAAATGGTTAAAGACAAATATGTTTAAAAAAGAAATAATAGAAAATAATCTAACTTTTTTTCTAACTTTTTTATTTTTCCGATATTTATATTAAAAGAGATTTTAAATGGGACGACTAAAAAAATATAAAACAAAAGAAGAGCTGATGGAAGCAAACCGTCAAAAATCTCGCAGATTTTATTGGAAAAATAAGGAGAAAATTGATGAACGAAACAAAAAGCGATATTGGGAAAATAAAAGAAAAAAAATGGAGCAGAAAGTGCCCTAAGTGTGAGAAAAAAATATTCTATAAATCACAAAAAAACAGAAATTTTGCAGAAATTAGAAATTATAAATGTCTTTCCTGTACATTCTCAGGAAGACACCTTTCTGAGAATGCGAAGTTAAATATGAGTAAATCAAAAACCGGAGAAGGAAATCCTTTTTTCGGCAAGCAACTTTCATCAGAACATAGAAGAAAGATTAGCGAATCTATAAAGAGAGTTAAACCGGCGGGATTTGGTGGTAGAAAACATTCCGAAGAATCAAAAGAAAAAATAAGAGTAAATTCTTGGCATTTACATACGGAAGAGACGAAAAGAAAAATAGGTAACGCAACTATTGGGAATAAAGCCAATTCAGGAAAAAAACTATCAAAAGAAACAAAGAAAAAAATGAGATTGTCTGCTATTAAAAGAATAGAAAAAAATAAAGGGCAAATAAAACCAAATTATAATCCAAGAGCCATTCCGATTCTAGAATCAAACGCGGAAAAACTCAATATTACAGATTTGCAACACGCCGAAAACGGGGGCGAGTTTTATATTAAAGATTTAGGATATTGGGCCGACGGATATAGTAAATCAACTAATACTTGGTTTGAATATTATGAAAAGCGTCACCGATTTCAAATTGAAAAAGATAAAAAAAGAAAACAAGAAATTATTAATTATTTAAAATGTGAATTTATAGAAATATGGGGAAAATAAAATGATCCTTAAAAACAAATATGGATTGGGATGTTTGATTCAATTTTACGAAGTAGAGATGTTTATAGAATTTGTTGATGGTATATTAAATATGATTAAAGATATAGAAAATAAGGAGAATATTATTATAGATTTTTGTTTCAATACAACGCAATTTTTTGAAACCATAGATATTAATAAAATTACTAGAGAAAAGATAATAGAAAAATATAATACGCAAAAAAACAGATTAACAAGTGTTGGATTAACTGTTAATGATAAAATTTTATATGACGAAAACGAAAAGTTCCCATATAATATTGCTCAGTATCGAAGAGATTTTAATCATAAATATTGCGAAATGGTGGATTTTTTATTGTGGTTGGAAACGGATAGTTTTTTTCCACAAGAAACATTTCATATAATAGAAAGCATTTCTGAACACATTGAAAAAAACAATGAAAATCGCCGGTATACGATTGTTTTCGCCTATCGTAAAATGTGGGGAACGGATTGGAAATTGTTGGAACACCCTGAATTTGAAAATGAACAATTCCAGGATAATGACGAGTGGACGCTAAAAAATATCGCCAGTGAAAAATGTTATATGTCAATCGAACAAATGAATGAAATAAATAAAAAGTCCGTAAAGTATGATATTAGAATAACGGATGAACCAAAATTTGATGGGTCGTGTTTGGTTATTAGTTCCGAAATGGTTAAGTGCGGAGTAAATATTCCGCACGCATTATTATGTAGCGGAGAAGACACTAGTTTTGGATGGTCGGCGAAAAAAATACTTGGAAAAAACTATACTCAATACATCATAAAAAATATTTTGCGCGTACATAATCGTCGCCGTTCAAAAAAACGGCTATACATTAAAGGCGAAAATAATGAAATGGGATTTTGCGGATCAACTGATAAGGGATTGTGGTGGTCGATGCTGGTAGATATGTCAAAAGCAAATCTGAATAATTTAGATAATCCGAATTTCAAATTTCATACGTGGGAAAATTATTTTGAGAAAGTACAAGGAGTAATAAAATGATACCAATGCCTATTTCAGAAATAGCGGATAGATATTCTATTTGCGTTCTCAAACGAGAGAGAACGGGTGCTGATATGTTAAAAGAAATTCAGATGTATATTGATGAAATAACCGAATTTTGGAAAACTCGCGACAATGGAAAAGAAGTTAATGATATTTTTTCATATGCCGAACGATTATACAATATAAATGCGGAAATCTGGGATCTTGAATCTGACATACGAAAGGGTAGAGAGGGTGAACTCGGTCTTGAAGAAGTAGGAAGACGCGCAATAAAAATTCGCGACCTGAATAAGAAAAGAGTTGCAATAAAAAATGAAATTGTTGAAGAATACGGTGAAGGATTTAAAGATATAAAAATAAACCACGCATCGGATGGCGAGTAATATGAAAATTCTTGTAACCGGCGGAAGCGGGACTATTGGAAGTTCTTTTATAAGGAAATATAAAAACGATTACGAATTTATAAATGTGAATAGAACGGAAATAAATTCAGTAAAATTGAATAGGGAATTTCCTGGCATTAAAACGTATTCGGGAGGAATTGAAGACGCCGGATTTTTATTAAAAGTTTTTTCTGAAGTTAAACCGCATGCGGTGATTCATACCGCAGCATTAAAACACGTTGATTTGATTGAAAAAAATCCAACGTATGCGTGTAAAGTAAATATAACGGGCGGTTTAAACGTTATAGATGCGTCTTTACGCACCAATGTTCCAGTCACATTATTTATCAGCACAGATAAAGCGTGTTCTCCGAGCAATGTATACGGGTCAACTAAGTATTTAATGGAAAAGTGTTTTTTGAATTCCAATTCTGAAAAAAATAAATTTTCGATAGTCAGGTTTGCTAATGTCGCGCACAGTACCGGTTCCGTTATACCATACTGGTTATCACTAAAAGAAAATGGAGAGCCCTTGTTACTTACTAATCCCGATATGAATAGATTGATGTTGAGCCAAGAAAATGCGGCGACTACGATAAAAAACGTACTGGAATATACAGTAAAAAATGGCGGTGGAATAATCGGATTGTATAAATCAAAATCAGTAAATATGTATTCTTTAGCAAAAATCATTTCCGACAAAGTAATGATAGTAGGAGATAGAGAAGGCGAAAAAATAAATGAAGATTTAATAAATGATATGGAAATATTATATTCATATGTCGAAGGCGACTTTATATACATTAAAAATGAAAAGAATACCAATTCGAATACAAGATTGCTTGAAAAGTATTCTTCTTTAACGGCGGAAAAAATGTCTATCAAAGAAATGGAAGACCTGATATGGAAATAAAAGACTTAAACATTGCGTGGTTTACAGAGGGCAACTGGGTCGGAAAAATTCCTAGAGATCATCGTAATATGAGAAATGACTCGGCGTGGATGCATGTTTTAAACGCGACTCACTATTGTATTTTTAATGTTCCCGATACAAGATTTAATGTTCCTGATATAAAATTTGATTTATCTATTGTAACATTACCTAAAAAAAATATAACCGCTCTAATTCAACTGAATTCGATAGAAAAAATTAAAAAAAATTCTAAAAAAATGATAATGATGCAAGAGGGGCCGCATTGGTATTTCCAAGATTTTTCTATGGCAGAACAGGTTTGGTATTATAATATTTTAACAGAATTTGATATGATTTGGGCGCACAATAAAAAAGATGCCAGTTATTATCAAGGACTTACTGGAGTTAAAACTGTTATTAACCCGACTTTAATGATTACAGAAAGACTTTCACAAAATATTGTCAATAGACGGGAATTGACTATAATTGGTGGAAATATGGTTAGATGGTATGGGGGATTCGATTCTTATATTGTCGCCCAAACATTCGGTTACCCAATATATGCTCCTAGTATGGGAAGAAGAATAAAACAGGAAGAAGATTTGGAGTTAATTCATATACCGTTTGTTGATTGGTTGGAATGGATGAGACAACTTTCACAATTTTCCTTTGGGGTGCATTTAATGCCGACTCACGCCGCAGGAACGTTTACTTTGAATTGCTCTTTTTATGGAATTCCTTGCATCGGATATAGGGGGTTGGATACGCAAGAAAGCTGCCAGCCAAAACTAAGTGTTAGTGATGGCGATATTCTCACGGCGACAAAATTAGCAAAAAAATTAAAGACCGACGAAGTTTTTAGAAAAGAGTGCGAATTGGAAGCCCGAGAAAATTTTAATAAATCGTTATATAATGAAAAGAATTATATACCATATATTAACAACGTTATCAACGAACTATTTAGATGAAATGGAACTTTCTTTAAAATAAATAGTATAAATACTATAAAGTATAAAATAGAGGAAAAAAATGGAAAGCCATAAAGTAAATTTAAATTTTAAGGTTTCAGAAGATACAAAAGTGTTACTGGAAGAGTTAGTCGTTTTGAAAACAATCAAAGAAAACAAAAAATCTAGTCAACACGCCGTTTTAGAAGAGGCACTCATTGCATTACTTGCGAAATACAAAATCGAAGTTGAGAGTGCTAATGCCTGATCAAATTTTATTGGCGGTTACTACATACAATCAATTGCCTTTCACTAAATTATGTGTCGAATCGATTAAAAAAATAACCGACGTAAATTATGATTTAATGATATTTGACGATGTATCAAAGGATGGCACTCAACAATGGTGTTATAAAAACACTGTTACGATTAAAGAAAAGGATACGGGGAGAGGATTAACTGATTCGTGGAACAATGCATATAAACATTTTAAAGATAACGCGAATTATAAATATATTGTTCTCACCAATAATGATATTCTCGTTCCAAATGGCGCATTAAGCGAAATGGTTGATGTTTTTAATAAATGGCCGTTTTCATTGGTTGTACCACTGTCAACTAGATACGGAGCAGGGCACAACGGCCAATTTCAAGGAATAGAAAATCATTACCAATTAGACGCAAATTTTGTTACTCTCGATGTTAATTATCAAATCGTTCAGGATCAGATTTTAAGTATTAAAACCAAATTAACTAAAGAAAATAATTTATATTTTTTAGATCCACTTCGCATGAAAATGTTTAATGGTTTCTTTTTTATGATGAGTCGTAATATTATTAAATATGAAAGAGACGACGGATTCTTATTCGACTCGAAATTCTTGATGGATAAAGCCGAAGACCAATTTAACTGGTCAACCCTTATTCCGAACAATGATTTCTCTGCCGTGTGTAAAACCGCATTTATTTACCATTATAAAGGCATGAGTGTGAGCAAAGTAAAAGATTATAAACATATAGCAAATGACCCCAATAAGTTGTTTGAAAATAGATAGGAGAGGAGAAATGAAGTCAAAATCGGCAAGAGGCAATCAAAAAAATGACGAGAAAATAAAAAAACTTCTGTCCAGCAACCCGGAAGAATTTCTCGAAAATGTTAGCGAAGAATTAAAAACTCTGATTAACACAAATCATGAGTTGACTGATGAAATTGCTATAAGATTGATTACGAATCTGGGGGTTTCTCGAAATAACAAAGGATTTGATGTAAATGAAGTAGAAAAAATTCTTAAATGGGGCGGATACCATATTTATAGGACTGGCGTTATTAAAATCCGTCCTCAATTTTGATGTCCTTATAGATTATTCGCCCGAAAAAGACGACATTGTTTTCAGTTTAAGTTCACGAGGCGAGAAAAAGGCGGAAAACGATTTAACTAAAAATCCATTTTCAAATAATTAAAAACGAGTTATAATTTAAAAATAGGAGAAACAAAAAATGAAAAAAAAACTTAACAAAAAAGAAGAGTCCGTGATTAGAAAAAAAAGGAATAACTACATTAAAAAACATTATAGTAAAAAAGTAGGATCTCAAAACTACACGGACATATCATTTGTATTAGACCGGTCGGGGTCGATGTCGTCTATTAAAAACGATGTTATCGGAGGATTTAATGAATTTCTTAAAAAACAGAAAAAGTTAAAAGATAGAGCGTTATTTTCTTTATTCCAATTTGATCATGAATATGAAGTTGTCTATACCGGAGCAGATATACAAACCGCAAACGAATTGGATGATAGCACTTTTGTTCCGAGAGGAATGACTTCTTTACTAGATGCGATAGGTAGAACCATAGAATCGACGGAAGATAGAATACGTTTATTAGCCGAAAGTGATAAGCCTAAAAAAGTTATGATTATTGTTATGACGGATGGTTACGAAAATAATAGTAAAGAATTTGATGCTAAACATATTTTCAAACTCATTACCGATAAAAAAGAAAATAATAAATGGGAATTTATATTTTTGGGAGCAAATCAGGATGCAATTACCACGGCGTCTCAATATGGAATCTCAGCAAAATCTTCACTAACTTATAATGCGAATGCGATAGGAACGATGAATTTATATTCCGCAGTAAATACAGTAGTCGCGTCATATCGTACCACCGGAGATTATGAAATTACGGATGAAGACCGAAAAAAAGCGTCTAAAGAAAAATAAAAGTGGACTTAATAAGTAAAATTCTTTCTTTCAAAGATTTACCCGTAGGATTTGATTCGTATGAGTCGAACCCTCCAAATGATGTCGCCATCAAAAATGCAATAGAAGCGGTAAATATCTTCACTAAAAATAATTTTCTTCCTGATTTAGTAGTCGCTTCTTCCGAGGAGGGTGTCATAATGGAATTTTTCAGAATAGATTATATGTATTATTTGTTTGAATTTTATAATGATGGCGACATTATATTTTTAGAGCGCGGAAGCGACAACAAATCTGAAGCGGAAGAGATTAAAATCAAAGATATAGAAAAAAAGATTTTAAAAATAAAAACGGGAGGTAGTTATGCTTAAAAGACTTGAACCATTTAAACCAACGGATATAAAAGACGAAAAAGAAAATATGCTGCAAGATTGGGTTTTCAACTCTCATTTTTGGATTGAATTGCGACCTGATTATTATGCGTGTGAATACTGCAACACGGTCATAACGAGTAATACTGTGATAAACGATTTTCCAATGTGCGGAAAAAATCCGGCCATTATTAAGTTTAAAGAAAAACTTGTGGAGAAACTTGGATGAAAAAAATCAGTTTTATAGTTCCAAGCCGAAACAATTTACAGTACTTAAAATGGTCGTATAATTCGCTAAGAAAACATTGCGACCCATCTCACGAAATCTGTATGTACGACGACTTTTCCAACGATGGAACGTGGAAATGGCTACAAGAGGTCGCCGAAAAAGATAAGAATGTTCGGATATTTCGTAACGAAGGCCCAACTCGTCTCGGTCACACCATACTATACGACCGGTTAATCGACTCGGCGACAAACGAAATAATAATGATCTGGCACGCGGACATGCACGCAATCCCTGGAATGGATACTGAAATATCTGATTTAATAAAACCGAAAACAGTAGTATCTGTTACCAGAATAGAACCACCAATCCACCCGCCCGGCCCAGAAAAGATATTAGCCGCATATGGTACTGAACCAGAACAATTTATAGAAAAGGATTTTTTGGAGTTTGCGGAAAAACAAAAAAGTTCAGAAAAAACAAAGGGGATGTTCGCGCCGTGGGCGATACACAAGGAAGATTTTTTAAAAATTGGTGGGCACGATCCTCTTTTTGCTCCGCAGTCGCGAGAAGACTCTGATATTTTCAATAGATTTATTCTGGCGGGGTATGAACCAATACAGACGTGGAACTCTTTTTGCTATCATATGACCTGTCGCGGATCAAGATTTCAACCGCAACTCACTACGGTGGGAACTCCTTCAATAGAATGGTTGATACAAAATCGTCGGTCAGAAAGAAACTTTATTCGCAAATGGGGCGCAATGGTTAAACACGACAATTATTTAAGACCAACTATCCCGCACAAATATCAGATCACATATTCCGTTTCAGGAGTAACTCTGGATTTGTTGCACTTTTTGGAGCCGTATTCAACACGCATCTTCACAGATTTGCCAGTTGGTGAATGCGAAAAATATATTAAAGAAGAGCAACCGAATACTTTTTATGATTTAACTAAAAGAGTATTTCCAAATGAAAAAAATAAAACTCTTTTTGAACCTGATATTATGATTAAGTTTGACGCCAGAAAAGCGACGAGAGAAACTTTTAATTATGTCGCCGAGATGCCCTTCATATTGGGCGACCAACTAACCGAAGTTGGAAATTATCAATTTGATATATTTACTGTTATAGTTAGTCGCGTAAAACATTATGAACGGGAATTAATTTTTTGTGATAAATCGATGAATAGATAATTATGAATACTTCCTGGAAAGCCGCCATTAAAAGAAAATCCTTGTCCCGGCCGATGAAATTTCTTGCCGATAATAAATTATTGGTGGGAAGAATTTTAGATTATGGTTGCGGTCAGGGAGAAGATGCGAAAATATTAAAAACAGAATCGTATGACCCGCACTGGAATCCCACCGTTCCTGAAGAAAAATTTGATACTATTACCTGTTTGTTTGTGTTGAATGTTGTTTCAGAAGTAGTTCAGGCGACAATACTCAAGAAAATAAAAAGACTATTAACTCCAAACGGAAAGGCGTATATTGCGGTTAGAAGAGATATAAAAAAAGATTATTCAGTACGAGACTATAAACAAAGATTAGTATATTTATCCTTAGAGTCAATTGAAAAAAATCGCGACTATGAAATTTACAAATTGGAGAATAAAAAATGACTTGGAGAGAATGGCATCATGGATATCTAGGAATTGGTTTGGTGATTTTTGGCGCTCTTTTATTATGGCTGGCAATTGCTATTCACTACATAATTCTCATTATAGTAGCGAAAGTAATTATTACAATAGGATTCATTATTCTCGCCGATGATATTTATCAGCACACAATACAAGAGTTGATAGATGCAACATATGTTTCGCCCTTGCATATTTTTTTTTCTAAATACTTATGGAAATATGAAAGAGTTAAAAAGATAACGGCGTGGTTTAATAATTTATTTAAATGAAAAAAAATCAATTAAAATCATACATGGTTTATATGGAAAATGAACATACACAACCGCAAAAATTGTGCGATGTGATGTCTTATTCCATTTTCGAGGCGACAAAATTCGCGATGGGGAACTTCAAATCATTGCATCATTTCGGAATAGTATCAGTAGTACCTTCCAATTTAAACATAAACGACCTAACGAAAAACTTAGAGGAGAAAATTAAAATGCCTAAAATAAATCTTAGAGAAATCGAGGATTTTGAAGAACTTGACGAACAAGAAGAAAATTTCGAAAAGTTTTCTGAAATTAAAAAAACAAAAATGAAAAATGAAGAAAACAAATATAAAAATCGTAAGGAAAATAAAGGTCGTTTAAAAAACAACAAAAAATAATTCGTTATGAAAATAATTCTAATAATACCACCATCACTATTTTTAGGAGACCAGAAACGCAATCCGTCTCTGGGTATAATGTATATTGCGTCATATCTTGAAACGAACGGATTTTTGGTAGAAATGATAGATTTACGGAATATTGAAGAACGTGGATGGTTAAATTTTGTGCCACAAAATGAGATATATGGGATTACGGCTACTACACCGGAATATCCAACCGTTTTAAAACTCGCGAAATTGCTAAAAGGAAGAGATAATAGATGCAAAATAATTCTCGGTGGAATGCATGGAACCGCATCCAAAGTTGATGAAATATTTGATTCTGTAATAATTGGAGAAGGCGAGTTATCTACAATTGATGCGATAAACGATTATGAAAAAAACAATCTTAAAAATGTATACGAGGCGAAATTAATAAAAAATATAAGCGATTTGCCCTTTCCGGCTAGACATCTTCTTCCAAAAGATTCTTTTATTAGTAAATATCTTTGCGAAAGGGGAGAAGACGCAACTTCTATAATTGCGTCTCGTGGATGTCCTTTCAACTGTTCTTTCTGTGCTATCAATAGCATCTGGAAAAGAAGATTGCGATATAGAAGCCCAGAAAATGTTTCGCTAGAAATACGTGATATTATTAATAAATACGATATAAAACAATTTAGATTTCAAGATGATACTTTAACATCCAACAAAAAGTGGGTATTTGAATTTTGCGATACAATAAAAGATTTGAATATCAAATGGAGAGCGAATACAAGAATAGATTTTGCTGAAAAAGACGTTCTAAAAAAAATGTTTGATGCTGGGTGTTATGAATTAGATTTTGGAATTGAAGACGTTTCTCAAAATGTTTTAGATATAAATAATAAAGGGGTTAATGTTAGTGAAATCTATGAAGCGATCCATAATACAAAAGAAGCGGGAATTAAAATTAGAGCATTTTTAATGATAGGATTGCCGGGGCAGGAAAGTGATGTGAGTAAAAATATGATTGATTTTATTAAAAAAACCAATCCGGACGCGGTAGATCTTTCTACGTTTGTCCCATTGCCAGGTTCTGATATTTATAACAATCCTGAAAAATATAATATTAAATTAAAAAAACAACTTAATTTTAGTGATTATGTATTTACGGTCGGACTCTATAAAGATGAAGATGAAAGAGATTTTGTGTTCACGCATGATAAATTATCAAATGAAGATTTAAAAAAACATAGAAAAGAAATATTAGAATTTATTCAAGAAAGGAATATGGTGCTTAATAAATGAAGATTTATATTTCAACTGCCGACCAATGTTTGCCTTTAATAAAAGTGTTTTCTTACTTGTTTAACAGGTTTTGGAGTACAACCGCATCAGTGACCATTTTGGGGTATGATGCGCCCGAATTTAATTTACCGAGTAATTTTACATTTGTTTCTATGGGAAAACAAACCGGTGGAATACAAATGTGGTCAACGGATTTGAAAATTTTTTTTGAGTCGATTGATGATGAATTTTTTGTATGGGCAACAGAAGATCAATTCATTATGCAACCGGTTAATTTTTTTATATATAATCACATAATTGGAAACTATCTAACAGATGAGTTGGGCAGATTTTGTTTAACGAATGATGGTAAATTACGACCATTTGATTTTTGTAGTTCGCAAGTGGGATTTGATGTTATAATTAATCGCCCCAACGTTGATTACCGATTATCGGCAATGTGGTCGATATGGAATAGAAAATATTTATTAAAATATATATTACCCGGTTGGTCGCCATGGGAATTTGAAATATACGGGTCTAATGCCGCGAGAAATGACGGATATAAAATATTGGCGACATATAGAGATTATGTCATTCAACCATGTCAGGCTATAAGACGAGGAAGACTTGACCTGCCTCTAAATTTTAATTTAATCAATGATAACAGAACATTATCACAGGATATAATTGATGATATGAAAAAGAAAGGGATTATTGATGAAAAAAATTGCATTAATAAATGATACAATTGACAAACAAGATATTGACGAATTAATTGAATGGTTAAAAACATTTCCGAGGTTGACCAAAGGTGAACTAACTGTTCAACTTGAATCTGAATGGGCAAAATATATCGGAACTAAATATTCGGTGTTTGTAAATAGTGGTTCGTCCGCGAATCTTCTTTTATTGTACGCGTTATCTTTATTAAGTAAAAATAGTGCGTATGCAAAATTTTATGACGGAAATGCTAGAGTGGTTGTCCCCGCAATTTCTTGGGCGACAGACTTATCACCGGTTATACAACTTGGATTTAAGCCCGTGTTGGTTGATTGTAATATGGATGATTTAACACTTGATTTAGATCAATTAGCCACAATCTTAGAAAACGACAACCATATAGTCGCCGTTATTTCTGTTTCGGTTCTTGGGTTTTCGCCAAATATGGATAAGCTCGTAAATATTTCTAAACAATACCATGTCGATTTGATTGAGGATAACTGTGAATCAATGGGAACAAAATATCATGGTAAACATTTAGGCAATTTTGGTATCGCCAGCACATATTCAACTTATTTCGGACATCATATTTCGACCATTGAAGGCGGATTTGTGAATACAAACGACGAAGATTTATATCATATGTTATTAATGTTGCGAAGCCATGGATGGGACAGGGATTTGCCAGAAGAAAAAAGAAATCTACTTAGAAAACATTGGAATGTAAATAATTTTGATGCGCTTCTGACTTTTTATCATCCAGGATTTAATTTAAGGTCAACCGATTTAAATGCTAAACTTGGATTACTACAACTCAAAAAACTTAATAAAAATGTTGAAATCAGAAATAAAAATTTTAATACATATCAAAATCTTATCTGGAAAGAAAACGTTCCAAATTTGCCTGGATGGAAACCCAAGCCATTAAACGATACTTTTGTTTCAAACTTCGCGTATCCTGTTATTCATCCGATGAAATACGCTATCACGTATGATTTAATTGACGCCGGAGTGGAAACCAGACCCCTGATATGCGGTTCAATGGGTACTCAGCCGATGTACATTCAAAAATATGGAAACAAATTACTATATAACGCCAACAAAGCCGACCAATTCGGATTTTACGTCCCCAATCATCCCGAAATGAACGACGAAGACGTTGAATATATCTGTAATATATTAAATAGATATAAAGGAGTTTCCGTATGAGAATAAAAAAAGTCGCGTTCCTCACTGGTGCCGGTGGTCAGGACGGAAGCTATTTAGCGAGATTCTTATTAGAAAAAAATTATAAAGTCTGGGGAATAGTAAAAAGAAATTCTGTCGCCGAAAATCAAACATCTAGATTACAAGATCTGTTTAAAAAAGAATTACATAAAAAATTAGAACTTGTTTATGGTGACATGACGGATATGTCTTCGCTAATTCGTGTATTACAAGATTCACGGCCCGACGAAATTTATAATCTCGCGGCGCAATCTCATGTTAGAATAAGTTTCGACCAACCTATTTATACGTCACAGACGAATGCGATAGGAACGTTGAACTTATTAGAAGCCATTAAATTAATCACTCCTAACGCGAAATTTTATCAGGCGAGCTCAAGCGAAATGTTTGGAAACAATATTGATAGTGATGGATTTCAGCGAGAAACAACGCCAAAAAATCCAGTAAGTCCATACGGATGCTCGAAATTATTTGCGTATAATATTACAAGAAATTATAGACATTCATATAAATTATTCGCATCAAATGGAATTTTATTTAATCATGAATCGCCTGTTCGAGGAACTAATTTTGTCACTAATAAAATTGTTAAGAGAGCTACAGAAATAAAACTTGGATTGGAAAACGAGTTAGTCCTCGGAAATATTGATGCAAAAAGAGATTGGGGACACGCAAAAGATTATGCCAAAGCCATGTGGTTAATTTTACAACAAGATAGTCCAGATGATTTTGTTTGTGCCACCGGTGTATCTCATTCAGTTAAGGAATTGCTCGAATATGTATTTGCATCTTTAGGATTGGATTGGAAAAATTATGTTAAAATTGATAAAAAATATTTACGACCTGAAGAACTAAATGAACTACGGGGAGACTCGACCAAATTAAGAAATGCTACGGGTTGGAAACCGGAAATAACATTTGAAGAAATGTTAGATGAAATGATCGAATATTGGAAAAAATATTATATGATAAATGGAGATAAAAGAAATGAAAATATGCGGACTTCTTAGCGGGCATGATTGCTCATTTGCAATATTAGAAAATGGAATACCGACCGTTCATCACGAGTTGGAAAGATTTTCGCGAGAGAAGATGAAAGTTTCCGATTCTATTGAATTCATGTTTAATGTATATCCATATTATAGTGATATAAACGCATTTACTCATCCTGTTATGACATGGCACGGCGGAATTAAAAAACGATACCCTGATACGTATGAAAAAGCTGAAAAAATAGCTAACTTTTATGGAGACCCGGGAACTAATCCCAGTTATGGTATTGGGCATCATAAATCTCATGCAGCGAATGCGTTTTTTTCTTCCAATTATAAAAATGCGTTAATTATTACGATGGATGGTGGTGGCGACGAATTTCATAATGGCGAAGACGGTGGTATTTGTAAACAAGTTTCCGGATTTACTATTTGGGCAGGTGTGGATAATAAAATATACCCCATCAAAATATTTCAGGGAGACCCAAATATCGGAGAGATATGGCAGAAATATACGAGTCAGGTATTCGGGTTGTCTGTCGGGTATCCGATTGGATCTCAGGAAGGAACGGTTATGGCAATGTCTGCGTTTGGAGACCCGGAAAGATTTTTCAAAAATGTAACTCAAGAAATTCCTATATCGCGTGAAGCACTTCGAGAACTTATACAGCAGAATGAGCAATATAAATTTGATGTCGCCGCGGCGCTTCAAAAATATACAGAAATTTTAATTCGAGAAACATTGTCGCCCTATATTGAAAAATACAACCCAACATTCTTATGCTTGGCCGGAGGGGTGGCTCTTAATTCCGTTATGGTCGGGAAACTTTATGATTGGTTTCCCAACGTTGACGGAATATACGTATCACCAACCCCAGCTGATTCTGGGTGCGCCATCGGCTCCGCTCAATACTTTTGGCATCATATCAACAACAATCCTCGAATATTCTGGAAAGATAATTTCACTCCGTATTTGGGGTATTCTTATCCTGATTCGGACGTTTTTAAATCTATTAAACAATATAGCAACATCGAATCACGGAATTCAAATGATGAAGAAGCCATTGATTTATTGAATAACCAAAAAATAATTTCCGTATATGGTGGAAAATCTGAAACCGGAAGAAGAGCACTGGGAAATAGAAGTATTCTTGCCGATCCTCGCGACATAAAAATGAAAGATAAAGTAAATGAAAAAGTAAAACATCGCCAGTGGTTTCGCCCTTTTGCTCCGAGTATTTTGAGAGAAGACGTAGAAGATTGGTTTGTTAGAGATGTAGACAGTCCATATATGTCTATCGTTGTTAAATTTAAAGAAGATATGAAAAACAAAGTTCCGGCAGTAGTTCACGCAGACGGTTCGGCGAGAATACAAACCGTAACAGAAAAAGACAATAAATGGTATTATAATTTTTTAAAAAAATGGAAAGAAAAAACCGGAATCCCTTTAATATTGAATACCAGTTTTAACGATAGAGAGCCTATTGTTGAAACTCCAAAAGATGCCATCGAATGTTTTTTAAAAACTCAAATTGATTTTTTATATTTTTATGAATTGAAACTTTTAGTAAGCAAATTAAAGAAGGATAATTAAAATGACTATCACAGTAAAGGGACATTGGATGCTTGAACGAAGATTCGCAGAACCATATACAAAAATTTGTAAGGAAGCCGCCGTAAATGAAGAAACATTTTCATCATTTAAAAGATTACGAGAATACATACAAATTGTTGGGTGTGATAGCCATGGAATTGAAAGAGGAAAACAATTCCTTACCTATATTGAAAAAGAATATCCATATTTAATAAATCACTTCGACGAGTTTAGAAAGAATGATATACATGGTTCTCCTCCAATATACGAATATGAAAAATTCGGTAAATTTTCGCCAAATACAACGCGCTATATAAAAGTTGTTGGGGATTTAGGAAAACATTTTGGCGACTTAAATAATAAAGATATAACCGAAATAGGTTCTGCATATGGTGGTCAATGCCTAATAACTAGTTGCGTATACAAATTTAATTCGTATAGATTGGTTGATATGCCTGAAGCAATAGAGTTATCTAAAAAATACCTGAGTAAATTTAATTTAAACAATGTTATATTTAATTCGTCTGACAGTGTCGAAAAAAAAGAAAGTTATTTGACTATCAGTGATTATTGTTTATCCGAAATGAATGTTTCGGCTACAAAGTTTTTCTTCGATTCCATACTTTCGTATTCGAATAACGTTTATTTGACTATGAATATTTTTGAAAATCGTAGTAAAGATGATTGTGATAGAAAGTATTATTTATTAGACTTATTAAAAACAAAATTTGAAGTTTCTGAGCATAAGACTCTTAAATTCAAAGGTGATACTTATATTTGGGTAGGAAAACAAAAATAGGAGAAAAATTATGGCGGCTTTTATAGGTGAATACAAACGAGACAATAGCAAAAGAAAATCAAAAAAGACTCGGCAAGGAAATTCTCCGAATACCAAGCGCTTTAGAAAAGGAAGCAAAAAATATAAAAAACCTTATCGCGGGCAGGGGAAATGAAGTGTACGAGAATACAGTTCCTTGCAAGTGCGGGAATGATAAACTTATACCAAACATATATGTCGGTGAGCCGACTTTGGTTTCCATATGTTGTATAGAATGCGGAAAAGAATCAGAAAAATCCGAAACAATAAAAAAAGCCATTGTTCTATGGAATAATTTACAAAATGAGGAAAACGAATGACTGGAAGACCACTAATCGAATTATCAGAAGTTACATTAAGAGATGCAATCGATAAAACGCATTCATATATGGATGCGGCTCGCTATCTCCATATTAGTTATAATACGTTCAAGAAAGTCGCGAAGAGTTATGGTATATTTGAATGTGGTGGAAAAAATAGAAGTGGCAAGGGTACTGTAAAGTTTCGGGGGTTCTCTAGGGAACGATTCAAAGCGACGCTCGAAGGAAAATATAACGGTAAAAAAATGAATACTACCCGTTTCAGAGACCAAATAATCGCCGAATTAATGGTCGAAGAAAAATGTTCTATATGTGGACTCAATGAAAAACGAATAGTGGATGGTAGAACACCGTTATTGCTCGGGTTTAATGATGGTGACAAAACAAACTATAAACTAGAAAATCTAACACTGATCTGTTATAATTGTAATTTTTATACTGTTGGAAATTTGACCGGAAAAAAACGGGAATATCTATATGACCCGTATACTGGAGAAATTATACAAGAGATAAAACTTAAAAAATAACACTGGTGTACATTCGTATACCATTTCAAAAAAATAATCAAAATACCACTTGACTGTTACTTTAAATAGTTGTATATTCTGGTATGATAAAAAACAATTTATTATGCCCGGAACCGCCGGAGCGGGTAGGTAGGAAAAGAATATATTTCGGTTGGCAAATGACTGAAGTAGAATCGCCTACTGAGAAGCCATCCTTAGTAGATTTGCCCGAATGGATGGTCGGGGGTTCAACTCCTCCTCCAGGCACTATTTATTTATTCAGTTGACAAATAGGTTTAAATTTCGTATATTAGAGTATAACAAGGAGAATACAAAATGCATTGCTTAGAAGTTATGGTTCGTAAAAATACTGACGCGACTAAAACGTGGTTGGCGGAAGTTAAAAAACCGGTTGTTAAAACAAAAACCAAAAAGGAATAGGCAAATGAAGTTACTCACCAAAGAGTTAGAGACTAAATTAAAAAAACAATTTCCAAAAGGTTCGTCATTCGAACAGGAAGTTGTCGCCAAAATCTTTAATCCCTACGGTCGGGCGACCTGGTATCTAATGAACCAGGATCCGAAAGACTCCGATTATTTATGGGGAGTGGCAATTCTGTTTGACGATGTGGGGCCTGAAATGGGTTCAATATCGCTAAAAGAACTGGAGTCCGTAGAAATTTTTCCGGGTTGCGGACTTGAACGAGATAAGTATTTCAGGCCGATAACGGTAAAAGAGTTATACCGGAAATTGAATAATGGAGAGCACGTATAAAATATGCGAATAGTACTGTCATACCTAATAGATATAATAATTTGTATTGTCGCCTATCATTTTTTAGAGTGGGTATGGAAACAATTTGTGATGTGGTGGAATGAAAACAAGAAAAAATAAAGGAGCAAAATAATGCCGAATTTAGATTTTATTTTACGTTTTGAAAATGGTGAGGCGACTGAAGATGAAGTCATCACCGAATTTCAGAAGATGATTGATTCCGGAGTGGTATGGCAATTACAGGGATTTTATGGTCGTACTGCTAAATCGTTAATCGATGATGGATACTGTCACCTATAACAAAAAGAAGGCCGGGGGATTTTATATGAAAATACTATACATAAAGTTAAAAATTAAAATAAAAATATCCAATATGAAAATAAAATAAAAGAAAAAAGTTATGAAGCCATTAAAACTTATAGTCAGCGGAATCTTAATTTTTATTTCGTTGATATGCGCGTTATTTATGGTACTAACACTAGATTCAAATTGGGGATTTGCGGGAATTATTATCGCACTTACGGCGTATGTTTTCAAAGTTTGGGTAGGAGGCAAGAATAAAAATGGTAAGTAATAATAATAAGAAGAAAATAGAGTACGGTTTAAAAGAACGCCGCCGTGAAAAATTAAATCACATCGACGAAAAACGAGTAGAGTCGGAAAAAGTGCGTCTGATAGTTGCGTTAAACGACGAGCGTTATCAGTTTGAAAACCTTATCATCTATTATAAAGCACGTTTCAACGTATGGCAAGTGATTGACACTCGCAAACACTCATGGGAACAAATTTTATTCGAATGTGTCGGATATGCTTCAAGCGCCGATGCGTTCATATGGGCGAAAAATTATATTATGAGAAACAAAAATAAACCTTGACTTTTTAATTATATTTCGTATATTTAATAGTATATTATAATAAAAAAGGAAAGTGAATTGGATTTATCAAAAATAGAAAAATCATTAAAAACGACTGACCAATATGAGCGATTTCATAAAGTGGTTTACGAAATTTTCGAATCGACCGGAGTTGACGCCACAAAATACAGTGAAGATGAAAAAAATAAAGCAATTCATTCGGTTTTATATTTAATTTTAGGCGAAGAGAAATATAATATTTTTATTAAAACCATGCAACCAAGTAATAATAACAATCTAAATTGAACATCATAAAAAGTAAAAGGTTATAATTTTATGTTACCAAAAATTGAAAATTACGGAAAATACTCAACCAGTAACTATGGTGCTCATACGTTAATAGTTTCTATCGGCAATCTGTCGGTCTATTTCTCGTACAGTACACCTGTCGCATTTAGCACTTCTCATCATGGGCTGATTTGCTCCGAGAATATTTGGGGCAACACTACCGGGAAACATCTTAACTGGATTATGCCGGATAAGAAAAAAAGAATAAAAAATGATATGTTTGAAGCAAGACTGAAAGACGTGATTGCAAGTTTTTCAATCTGATAATGGGGAGATTAAAAATGCACGGTGGGTATAAATTAGTTATCGAAAATTTCGTAAATGATAAAAATTGGTATTCTTTAACCAAGAGCGAAAAAATTACTTTATTGGTTCTTGCGGAAGAATACCCGAATTCCTTAACCGAAGAAGAAATAGTGAAAAAATACACGAGGATGGATTTGATATTGAAACATGAAGAAGAAATTGATGGAGAACGTAAAGAATTACTTATTAAAAAATTTAATACGATGAATTAATAGATATGTTTTGCAAGAAAAAGAAAGTAATTTTATGCTAAGTTTATTATATGGTATAATTATCGGATTGACTATATATATGGTTGTTCTGGGAATCCGCATTTACAAAAATGATAAATGGATTCTTAAACAAAGCAACGATATTTTGGATCTCGTAAATGGCACGATAACACAAAATGGTAAATTAAACGACAGTATACTTGAACTTCATAAACGAATAAAAAACCTTGAAGAAGGCAAAAGAACAATAACTATAAACAATAACTAACAGGAGGTAAACCATGTTATTTAACATGAACCCGAGAGTCTCTGCGACTCTCAAGGCCATTGCGCTGATTATTTTCGGTATCTTCGCATTTATGTGGGTATTCGAAAGTGTTGGCGAAATGATAAGTGAACCGAGCTCCATTGCCGTTTTAGTCGGTGTGGTGATATTGGTTCTTATGATTTTCGCCGCAGTATTTTGGGGCATCTTTTTAGTGAAAGAAGTCAAAAAGATTTTCATGCTGGGAATGATTATCGCGTTTTGTTTTCTTACTTTAAATGGTTGCGTAAAAGTAGAACCCGGTTATGTGGGAATCAAAGTAAACCAATACGGCACCCAAAAAGGTGTGGAAGATTTTCCTTTGATGACCGGTCGTGTTTGGCTAAACCCATTTACCGAAGATGTTTACAAATTCCCGACATTTTTACAAAACTGGGTATGGACACAAGACCTTAACGAGGGGTCGCCAACCGACGAAGCCATTACTTTTAATTCTATCGAAGGTGCTGTTATCAATACAGATATAGCCGTATCGTTTGGATATATTTCTGAAAAAGTACCATCTTTATTCGTTGAATATCGTCAAGACCCCGAACACATTGCCCGTGTTTATGTTCGTTCAAAAATTAGGGATTATTTTAATCGTATTGCTTCAAGTATGAAAGTTACGGCTATTTTTGGAGCGGGAAAACAAGAACTACTTGATAGAGTTAAAGAAATAGCTGTGAAGGATCTTGAGCCGAAGGGATTTAAGTTTGATATGATTGGGTTTGTCGGCGAAATGCGCGTTGACCCAACGGTCAAGGCCAGTATTAACGCCGTTATTGAAGCAACACAGCGTGCTATCGAAGCCGAAAATAAGATTCGTCAAGCTGATGCGGAAGCACAACAGAAGATTAAAACTTCTGAAGGTACGGCTCAATCACTTATTAACGTGGCGAAAGGACAAGCTGAAGCTAATCGAATCGTCAATGCGTCTTTAACACAAGCATTAATTCAATGGCAAGCGGTTCAAACTTGGAATGGTATTTTGCCACAAGTTACTGGTGGCGCGGTTCCGTTCGTAAATATTCAACCCGTAAAGTAATTTTTGGTGGTGAAGGACGTGACAGGAATGTCGGGAATGCGACAAAAGTGCGACGGTTTAAGTCCGTATGAGCAAGTAATAGGTGGGTTCGAATCCCACCGTCCTTCCTAAAAAACGTAAATAAATTGAGGAGAAACATTATGAATAAAATATTAAAATCGGCCTCCGTTCAAACGGCGCTAACATTCTTTTTAACCATGCTAATATTGTTTTTGTTATTCGGCACCGGATTCATAAAAATCGCGAATTCGCAAACAACGTCTGGAGGTTTCGAAGTAAAAGGCGTTAAAGTCTTATACGAAGGCACCCGAGTAATAGACGGCTTCGGCGAAAACGATGTTAATATTGCTATAATTGAAATACAATATTCCACTAGCGGATTATCCATGTCTTCAAGATATAAATATTATATTGTCGCCACTGGATTAAAGACTGGCGACGTTTCTATATCACCGTTGGAGTAAGTGAGAAACTTTATAATAGAACGGTAGTTTAATAAGTAGGCTCATAATAGATAGAAGGCTGAAAAAACACTTTATCCGGAGCCGGCTCTGGGGTAAGAGATGCGGACACAAATCCCGCCCGTTTTTTAGTTTTTATCAAAATAAAAAAATAGAAATAGATTTATGAAATTTCGCGACATCGTTATAAAAGATGATAATGAGTTATTAAACATACTGCATTCATTATTCCCATCTCAAACATTTTCAATAGATAAAAACATTCTGGCGTCAGAAGATAGGGTAGAATCTATATCTGACACTAACGAACCGAAGAATGGAGTGATAACACTTCTTGCGTCTCGTTTTCCAAAACAGGCGTTTTATATCGATGCCGGACGTTTGGAAATGGCGGATGAAAGTGAATCTCTGCAATTTTCCAGAATACCCACTCCCGAAGAATTAGATAAAACATTATCAAAAAGATGGAGAAATATTTGATATGAATTACACATACACATTTAGTAGAAATGGTGTTATCGTAACGATTAATACTGAATTATTAACACTGATTATTCTTATATTTTCTTATCCGGCTCTAGTAATAACTGATGCGATGATTTTGTTTTATCTTTTCGCCGTCGCATTAATTATTGGAAATTTGGCGGTCATATTAAATACGTCATATTTTGCGTATGAGTATGAGTGGTTGTACGCAGAAAAAAACGAATTGGATGAATATAAAGAATATATTTATAATGAATATCCAATGTACGAAAAGAATTGGAATATGTATAATAAAGAAATTAAAGGTTATCTATTCGACCACTCCGCAATAAAAATGATTTAATTATAGATAAAAAAGTAAGGTTATCAGAAAATGGCTTCATCACTGGATAGGTATTTACCAGTTCACGTTATAAATTTAAGAGAAAATATGTCACGAGCGAGAATCTATGTCAAATCTATTGTTATTTATTCGCAAGTATCTGACACAAAAAAATACAGACCACCAACAAGATTTTCAGTTAAAGCATTTTTGATAAGTAAAACTCAGAACAAAATTATAAAAGAATCTAAGACTGAAGGAATATTAGCATCGTTTCCTCAAGGCGAAGCGATAACGAAAATTTATAATTATATAGATTCCGAATTTCGCCCATCAATTCATTATGACAATATCAACGTGGTTCTCGATTGGGATTATTTTAAGCAAATGCATGACCTGGAGTCTGCAAAATATTTCAGGATACTAAATAAACTAAAATACCTGTATCTTCATATGACTAAAAAATTTCCAACTATTGTTAATAAAAATATTTATGATATAATAAAAGGCACGTTAATACACACTTTACTAATAGAGAGTTTTAAAAATTTTGTGTCGATTGAAACTTTAAACAAAATATCGGACGGGTTGATTAAAAATAAAATCATTTCTTACTCGGATTTTATGACCGCCACCGAAGTTTATCAAGAAGTCAATTGTTACAATGGAAATGATTATTATTTGTTTGACACGTCTGGTACGGTATTGGATATTGCACCCGGTAAAGACAAACCATATTTGCGTCATGTATAGGAATAAAAGTTATGTTAGTTGCAAATAAATATGAAACTCCTGACATAGAAATTTATGATGGGGACGGTGGACATTTATTATATAAAAATATGATAGAAATTACCGGCATCCCGGAAATAATGTCGCTCGTACCACTTCCGGAAAACTTTAGAAGATATAAAAATGTTCGCGAAATAGTAAAAAAATCCAAATTATTGAATGTAGTTTTTTCCAAGACCGGACGCGGAGTGGCTTCGTTTGGATTATTTTTCTTAACCCCGAGTTCGTATTTCATACATCGTAACGGAGATGACTATATTTTTGCGTATAATAACTTCGCGGGTAGATTATGCCCCGTTTTTAATGGCAAATATAAAATATTAGCCGAATTATATGATGATTATGTTATACCGCATAAAAAAGAGAGACTCTTAAAAAAACTAAAAAGTATTCTGAAAAATGTTGATGATGAAAGTGCGAGATCAAGGGTTTTAGCAGTGATGCGGCAGGTTAAAAATAATGACCGGTTTACTCCTGGTATGGTAGATGCCATGAACAATATCGCAAAAAACCATATCCATTGGCACGTTGATAGGTGTATAATTTGCGGTAAAAAGGCACGAACATTTACCGGACACCTGCATTACGAACATATTAAAGGTAGTTGTTATTTAGAAAAAGGCAAAACTATAACTGCCGGTTTTTGTAGTGAAGAGTGTATGCGAATCGCCATCACGATACCTAACAACACGGAAAGTAGCTGTATCGGATGTGTGGGTATTTACTTGTCCAAATACGGTAAAAAGATTGAAAGATTATGAGCAAACATATGAAAGAGGTCGCCCAATTGAAGGCGAGAATACTTGAATTAACAGAAGAAAACGAGTTTTTAAAAACGAGAGAATCTCGTTGGCGAAAAAAATATCTTAATTTAGTGATTGGATGCTTATGCAGAAAATGCAAAGTAATGGAAAAACGTATCGAGAGTAAGTTATGAACGCAATAAAAAATACTTTACAATGGGTTGATGATGAATGTTACGAAGGCGACGTGAAAACCGGGTCTTCTAATAAGATAGCGACTTATAACGCAGAAGAAAAATCTTTAATATTACACGAAGTTCCGCACGTATACCATGATTGCCTAAGCCTCGATGTAGCAAAAGTTGCGATGAACGACCTGTATAAGGGCACAACCATCTGGCGAAGATTAAAAGAATTACTACTTAAAATTATTGAACTGGAAAAAACTCTGGTGGTTAAATACAAAGACTATCCATCTTCTTACGCCAAAATGTCTCTGGTATTGGAAGAATACGAAAGGTATGTTAATGGGCTAATTGGCAAATTTGTTACTTATCTAGAGTCCGCCGAAGTTCCTGGAAGCATAAAAGTTATACCGCGATTTGAGTCGAGACTAACTGACGAAGAAGTAAAAATGCTAAATAAAATAAATAGGTGCGTTGAAGGAAATAAGAATAGATGAATGATGTTTTGACGTGGGTTGGAAATTTTTGTTATGAAGATCGTCGCGTACCCGCAATAGCCGAATGGAAACCCGATTCTCAGATTATGGTTATACTTGAAGTTCCGGCCAACTATTATGATATAATGACGGTTGACGAGGCAAAGAAGAAAATAGACGGTTTATACAAGGGTTTAACTATCTGGCGACGATTAAAAATATTATCGAATAAACTTAATAGGTTTATAAACGATGGGATATATTTATCATACTCCAAACAAAAGGCGTGGGGAGATCGAATTTATGTTAATCGTTTAGTAGAAAAGTTTGTTGAGAGTTACGGAGCCAATGAAAATTGGACTCATCTTTCGGGTACTCGCCTTACCGAATATGATGTGTTAAGATTAAATAAAATAGCAAAAATAATTGGAGTTAAAAAATGAAAAATTTAATGTTATTATTATTATGTTCTATATTTTTAATGTCGCTCGGTTGTGATATAGAACCAACCGAAGAGTTGACGGTTATTTTTAAGATACTCTCCGAAAAAAATAGTTTTTCAAAAGAGATTGGTGATTCGTTGTTTGCGGTTATCGACGAAATCAACTTTCAAAAAGAAAAGTTTATAATATTCCGAAAGTATGATGAACCAAGGCGCAAGTTAATGGAAATTTCTCGTATATTGAAAAGTAATCAATTTAGATCCAAACCACGCGAAATCCCAGTAGTAATAGGGGACAATCACTACATCATTACTCAACCTACTGACAGCACGTTTACAATAAAAGAAAAATAGGAACGACTTATGAAAATAACAAAATCACCGCTTGATTTGGAGTGGATTGAAGGCGACCCGCCAGACGTTAATACGGTTGATTATAATAGTGCTATTCTGGTATGGTTCAACCACAATAGAGCCGTATCATTTTCGCCATGGAAAGACGAACTAAATCCTTTACAATGGTACAACGGTAACCGTTGCACCATATGGTGCAACGGTTTGTCAATAGGTGCTTACGGAACTCCAAAATATTGGGCCTGGTTGGCGAAATAAATAGTTATGTCTAATACAAATATAGTACCTGTTCACGCTATCAACTTAAAATCTTTTTATAAAGACAACAAAATACATATTCGCTCTTATGTGTTTTATGCAGAAGCGCTGCCAATCGGCGGTGTTTTAATGTATGATAAAGATTTTTCGCACTATAAAATAATAGAGCACCAAATCGTATCTAAGTGTCTAAATAAATCTGCCCAAACTTCGCAAGAAGGCGAAAGCTATGATTTTAATGAAGTTCGCAAGTTACTCAATCAAAGTGAAACATTTTTTTCTATTAATCATCTGCAAAGCCTTCTTAGTAAAGATGTTAGTGTTTCAACCCGGCTTGAATTCTGGAGAAGTAAATATCATACGAATCACCTCGGCGAAAAATATTACATAAATAAATACTATACGATATTAAACAAATTGAGACATATTCTTCGCGAATCCTATGCATTATGGGAAAATGATACTTCGAAATATGAGAGAATATTTGAGTATTTAATATCAGAAGAACGCTTTCAGGCAAGATTACGATTTATATTTGTAGACCATTTGTTACTGCGACCATCTTTAAAAAAAGATGATTTACAAACATTAAATGTTCTGGCCAAACAACTAATCGGCGACTATTCTAAAAATAATATAGATCCGAAACTAATTTATGATCAACCTACTATACACGATGCTACAATAGTATTCGATAGAACTACTGATGAACATTTCTTTCTTTCTAATCTTAAATCGGAACTCGCTTTTATACAACGTTATTAGCCATATATATTACAGCGCATATCGCTGCATATCACTGCATATCACTGCATATCACTGCATATCGCTGCATATCACTGCATATCGCTGCATATCACTCGCCTATTTGATACAACTTGCTGGAATTGATAATCACTTCCCTATTATAAATAAATAATCCACGCCTTTTTGATATTCGGATAATATTATAATAGTGGGTCGCAGGTATTGCCGATGCGCAATTGCTACTCGTCGGAAGCACCGCCACCCCCATGCCCCCACTTCTCCACGATTCCTCGCGCAAACTCCCGCAAGAACTCCCGCGCAAACTCTCGCAAGAACTCCCGCACAAACCACAAACTCCCGCCAAGAACCCCCCCACACGACGAACACACTTCAGGCTGCCTATTTGCATGCACGGTTCTGAACTCGCCTGACACGTCTACCGAGTTGCCCCCTACAACCGAGAGGAGCGAGCGAATTGACAACCGAGAGGAGCGAGCGGATTGCAACCGAGAGGAGCGAGCGGATTGAAAAACCACTTACAGAAAACGTACAGACCGTATGTGAAAAAGTTCACGAAGGGCTCTAGTTACGACCGCATTGCCGTCCGGAATGCCGCTATAGCGAAAATAGTTCTTGACTGATACGCTGAGAAGTGGTATATTTTAGGTATAGGAGAAAAGAATAATGATGAACGAAAAAAAGTTTTACGAGACATACGGAGACGCGAAAGTATCTTTTGCGTATAAAGTCGGGCGTACCTTCCTAGTTTTCAAGAATAGTGAGCTGGGGATTACCGTTACTGTGAAAGATGATTCAGGTATGCTGGAGTTGATTAGAAAACAGCAAGACGCTATGGATAAGTTGTTCGATTATAAATACACTTATAAGCGAGTCGCCGTGGTGGAATACTCGGTAAAATGGATAAGACCTTATCTCGCTAAGTTGCATGGTGAAGTTATATTTGGAAGTCCCGCAGTGGTGAAGAAAACGTATAAGCGGAAGGATATTTCCCTATGGAAACGTTTACTTCCGAAAACAGAAATGTTTCGTGAAGAAAGGTATTGCCACTACTGTGGTAAACCGGTTGACGGTCCGCAAGTTGACTTCTGTCGTCACAGTGATTGTAGAAAGAAGTTCTTCGGTTGGGTAAGTAATACTCCCAGTGAACTTGATGCAGAAGTGTCTATATACAGTAATAAAAAAGGCGGGTTAAATCACGCATATTTGGAGAGTGTGTAGAGATGTCGCCAGGAAAAAAGAGAACCCCCACCCAGTTCAAAATCGGCGACAAAGTAAAAGTTACCGGTATTGCTGAGAGCTACACGAGTGAGTGGCGGAATACATGGGTACTTGAGATGAATAAAAGTGTTGGCAAAATAATGGTTATATCCGATATTCATAAGACCGCAGGAATTCGTTTAGAAAGTATTCCCCGTAAAGGCCCGACATACAGATTCCCACCTTCCGTACTGAAAAAAGTGAAGTCGTCCGATGAGAAAATAAAGAGAGTAAGTGAAAAGTTTGAGCGTTTAATTAGTGGTTTACAGAATAACGGATGCAAACGTGTTGCTAACGAAGTGTATAAAATGTACGCGCGATTTAAAAAAAGTCATAAATTCAGTATAGACGATGTTGAGTATTTAAATGCAATATGGAAAGCGTATATTAAAAAATGAGTGAATACGAAATCAAACAAAAAGCTGCCGGATTCAAAGTTGGCGACAGAGTAAAAGTTGTAATGATTGCTCATAATCATGAAAATGGATGGGATAATACTTGGACTTCTATGATGGACAAATATGTCGGTGAAGAGGGCGACATAACGTTTATTTGTAGCGGAAGTAAAGGAATTCATCTTGATAGCGGATATAATTTTCCATTTTTCGTACTAGAAAGAGTAGAGTCGCCCGAAGAGAAAATAAAAAGAATCAGCGAAAAAATTGAGCTTTTAATTAGTAGTTTAAAGAATGTCGGGTGTACCGAATCAGCAACGGAAATAACGTTATTTTATAAAGAATTTTTAAAAACCCGCAAACTCAGTATAAAAGACGTTGGGTTTTTAAACGAAATGTGGAGATGGGCACTAAATGCATACGCAAAAAATAAGTAAAAATAGCAGTTGACTGGTAAGCTGATAGGTGTTATATTATAGTATAAAAATTAAGGAGAGTTTCGCCGTGAAGAGTAACATGACGTTTTTAAAAGAAGTAAAAAAGTACATTGAGAAGTCCGAACAGGCTTTTGAAGACGAATTCGGATCGGCTCGGAATATATCGGAAATGATCGATAAGAAGGCAATGCCGAAGTTATACTGGGAAGTGTTGCAACGAATAACATTGGAAAAAGCTTTCTCAGGATAAAATATATGGTGCGCGTGATGTAGCGGTAGCATTACGCGGCTGTGACCCGCGGAGCGTGAGTTCGAATCTCACCGTGCACCCCAAGATTAAAATATAAAAAAAGGAAACAATATATGAAAACCACCGACCATTATTTCGCCAACAAGGTCAAAAATCGGCGCAAAATGCTCAACAAGCGATGGGTATTGGAAAAAGACCCCGATCCTGATAAGTTTTTTTCGCCGAAGTATTTCGATTCTTTGGATGAACTCGCCGGTTATTTGAGCGATTTCCGCCCTTCAAGGGTGTTGACGTATGAAAAGGTTGGAAAGAACCGAGCGGTTTTTTTTGTTCTATAACTAAGACTTAAAAATAAGGATAAGATATGACTACCGCTGAACTAAAGAATAAGATCGAGATGCTGAAAACCATCTCCGAGTTGAAGAAGGAAGTGGAGCGATTGCTTAAAGAAAACAAGCAGCTGAAGTTGAAATATATTGAGACGCTCGAAGATTTCAAGCGTACGCTCGACGAGTTAGAAGATCGAGATTCCCCATTTAGTTAAAATAACAGTTGACTTTCTCGCCAAGAAGTTGTATATTAGTATATCAAATATGGAACGTATACCCGCGTGGAGGACACTCCCCGGGAGAACGTTCGGGGGTGTCCTACGGGGCACTCTTTTGTTCTTTGAGAAATGAATAAAAGTATCGCGAATTCGGCAGAAATCGCGAGAATCACCGAAAATAGTTGTGGTCTAAGGAAGAAAGGCGCACCGGCCGTATGTGTCGGTATGAGATGATGGGAGTCGTCGCCCATCCAACTATCCCGCCGGCTAGCAGGTAATGTGGACAGTCGGAAACGACTTAGGTGAGAAAAGTCCTACGAATTACGTGACGAGGCCATGACGAACGGGATCGCAACCCGAGGCTACATGGAAGTCACGGACGTAGGACTTTTTTATTACAGTCGCTTGTGAAAAATTTCACAACGCGGCCGGCCGCTTGCTCGCGTCAAGCTGAGCCGCTACTTTGTGAAAAACTTCACAAGGCTCGGGATGGCAAGTCGCCAGTCACGGCGACGATCTTGTGAATAATTTCACACTCTGTAAGAATAGTTAAAAAATAATTTGACTGTTATACTGAGGAATTGTATATTATACTATTATGAAAACAAAACCAAAGTATAATAAAGAAGATATAGCGAATATGCTGATAGACAATGACTACGCCATATTCAAGGGTTTCCTGAGAATCTATTCTCTTCAGACTCGTGGCGAAAAATCATTCGTTGGTACGACCGAAGATAATGGAGTGGGGTTCACTGGTGTCGATGGTGAGATATTTACCAGCATCGGTAACTTCTATTCACGGTTTGGGTTTATCACTGACAAGCAGTTCGCCATCATCAAACGTAGAATCAAAAAATATATTGGTCAGTTAGCGAAAGTTGCTAATGGTAAGATCACTGATGTCGTTCCGGTAGTAGTCAATACTGACTGGTTACGTGCATCCAAGTCGAGGACTAATTAAAATGGTAGTCGTTGTTTTAGTAGTTGTCGCCGCGAATCTGGCGATGTGCTATACGATACATTCACTGGTAAGTAAAAAAATAGGACATAAATAAAATGAGTAAATCAAAAAATGACGCACCGTTTACGATTGACACTACTCGTCCATTCGACGAAATAAAAAAAGAACTCGCAGCTTGGCTAAGACCACGGACAAAATCAACGGTTTCTGACGAAACACTTTTGGAAGAAGTAGAAAAGTGGTTGACGCGGTTGTATCCATTTATGTTGACACTAAAACTAAAAGGGAAATAATAATGAAAGTAAATGACATTCTCGTAAGTTGCTGGGGTTATGAACAGACCAACGTAAACTTTTATAAAGTGGTTGCCGTGACCGCTAAGTCTGTGAAGGTTGTCGGAGTGGGGCAGAAGATCGTGAAGAGGGAAACCGGTTTAAGCGACTACGTTATACCTGACCTAAATGCCGGTAATGACTATGCTCGTATGGAAAATAAAATGAAAAAGGTAAAACTTACCAAAGATGGTCGCGAGTTTATATCGATCTCTTCTTTTGAACGCGCGTACGTATGGAGTGGAAGTTCCGTATATCAGACTAACTGGCATTAAAATTAAAAAATAGGACACAAATAAAGTGAAATTTTTCACAAAGAATAAAAATAGTTAAAATATAATTTGACTGATAATTCGGAAAGATGTAATATATGAATATGAAAAGTAAAGTGAATAAAAAAATGATATTGAAGGCGACATTTGAAACGATATTTGTTGTCGCGATACTGACTTACTTACTGATAACGGAACCGATGCTGTTCGCATTCGCCGCAGTTATGTACGTCATCTACAGTTTTTTAACATCAAAGAGGATCAAATAATATGATAATCACTGTAAATAACCAACTGATGAAAAATGGGTGGGATAAGAAAACCCGGACACTGGCATGGGAATGGAGTGATTTGAGTGGTCGTGTGAAAAACCATCACTTATACAATTGTGTTACTGTGTTGAACGAGAGTACTGGAGAAAAACGAACCTTTATATTTTCTGGAGCCGACAAAGATGGTGAAGGAGAAACGCATGGCTGGAGATATGTTTCCATCGATGGGATGAAACTTTTACTGATAAATGATTGATATGGTATACAAGATAATAGAATTCGATAAAAAAGACGGGTACGAGAAGCAGGGGTTAGGTGGTTCTTTGATAGAACCTGCCGAACCCTGGTCGGGCACAGTCGATTTGTATGGGAATGCCAGCGGTACTTTTAGTATGGTATTTGATATACGACATTCTGATCCTAATAATACGCCGAAAGTAGATAAATACAAAAGAGGCGAAATTTTATACATTTACAAAGCGAAAGTCGTGGAATTAAAAGATTTTACGATACTATATGAGAAGCTGAAAAAATTACAGTTAATTGCTGTGGGGGAAGATCGTGACGAGGTAGAGTCGTGCATGTTGATACTAACCGTATTAAGAGCCATTTCATCCGATGAGAAGATTCCGATAGGTGAAAAGGTGGCGACAAAATTAAATAAAATATACATGAAATATAACAAGGAACAAGTATAATGAAATCGGGAAGACCAAGATTATTTAAGACATTGAGGGGGCATCGCGAATGGCTGGTATTTGGGTGGGTTAAGGAATCCAAACGCTATACGATAGTTCACCGTGCTCGAAAAGAAGAGGATGTTGAAAAGTTTGTTGCGCATAAATATCTTTGCCACGAACTGCATACCGCAATTAACAAATTAAAAAGAATGGGAGCGCTATAAATGAAAGCGATATTTAAGGAACAGGATAATCGTCTGACTTTAACGATACTGAAACGAATGCCTAAAAAGGTGGGCATATTCAAGTTTGAAGTTCGGGAATGGGGATATAAGGTTACGTCTTTTAACATCCACCCGGCGCTTGTGGCGAAAGTTCAGCAAAGAATAGAGAAAACTCTTGCTGACAAAGATTGTGATCGGGTGTTCGGTAAGCGGTTAATGAAAGTAGCGACTGTCGCTCGAAAGAGTGATACGTTTTCAGAATTCGCTAAGAAAAAGGTCAAGTGAAATAATTCACAAGGCTGAAAAAATAGTTAAAATAGCAGTTGACTAGTAAGCCGGGATTTGGTATATTTAAGTATACAATTTAGGGAAGGAATAAAGTTACATGAAATCACCAAAATTTTTAGTAATCGTTAAAGTCGTTCGCGATGGTTCTCATCTGAACCCGATTGAAATCAAGACGGAGAAGATGTATAGCGAACCAATACCTTACGGCGCTCGTCGCCATGCGGCTGACCACGGTATCTACTTAGGAAAAGTGGTATCGAAGGCCGGTAATGTTTTCTGGCGTCGTTTGAAAGCCGATGAAGTTCCCGTTGACTATGAATATAGTAACGGTTCTACACTTATGCCTACTTCGGTTGTCGCCAACCCCACAGTCGAGGCGACTACTCCATCTGAATATACAGGATACGTAACCCCATCTGATGAAGATGTACGTACTGCTATCAAGAACGCAATCTCACTGAAACCGAAGACCCTCATATTGGCTGAACTGAAATGGAAGTATGCGGTGCACTCTGCTCTTCGTGGCCAGAATATCATCTTTACGGGTTATAGTGGATTCGGTAAAACACTTACCGGTCGCACTATCGGTAAAGTTCTGGGTCGCCCGTTCTTCAAGTTTAATCTTGGGGCTACACAGGACGCTCGTGCTACTTTAATCGGTAACACACACTTCAATAAGGAAACCGGTACTTACTTCGTCAAGTCTGAGTTTATCAAAGCCATTACGACACCGGGTGCTGTAATTCTCTTGGACGAAATAACTCGTGCCAATCCTGATGCTGAAAATATCCTTATGACGATTCTCGATCCGGATCAGCGTTATGTGCGGTTGGATGAAGACCCGAAAACACCTGTAATCAATGTCGCTCCTGGAGTAACGTTCTTTACGACCGCTAACGTCGGTGGTGAATACACCGCTACTCGTATCATTGATCGTGCTACGAAAGACCGTTTTCCGGTCATGATTGAAATGGATATTCCTACTGAAGCCGAAGAATTCAAGTTGTTAAAACTTTTATATCCTGAAATTAACCAGAAACTTATTAAGGGTATTGTTGCTGTTGCCGGGTATACTCGTAAAGAGGCTACCAGTGAAGCGCCAACCCTGACTACCATGATTTCTATCCGCTCCACTGTCGCGCAGGTTAGCATGTTGAACGATGGGTTTACTTTCAGTGAAGTGATGGAAGCCAGTGTGGTGAATATGTTTTCCGGTGAAGGTGGTGCCGATTCCGAAAGAACACATCTGTTGCAGTTCATTCAGCAATATAGTAACCTCGACGCCGAGCCGCTGTTCGAAAAAGATGTAGTCAAAGAGCCGAAAAAAGAGAAAAAGGAAAAAGAAGAAGTTGAACCGGTCGTGGCTGGATCTGGCGACCTGTTTCATCAAGATGACTTAATGTAAAATCCTTCCCTAAGAAGGCGAAATACCCCCTATACATTATGTGCAGGGGGTATTTCTTTTTTTCCAGGAACGGTCATGTGAAATAATTCATATGGTTAAAAAAATAGTTAAAATAACAGTTGACTGATACGCCGGGGGGTGGTATATTTAGGTATACAATTAAAGAAGGAAAGATAGATTGAGTATAAAAAACTTATTCGGTGGCAAAAATAAAGCCGACGAAGCATACGATAAGGAAATGGCGAAAGATTTCTTCAAGACGCGATTTGGTTTTCGGGAAGATGAAGATTACTCTACCGCCAATCTGTATTCTCGTTACTGGCTACGTGCTATCCCAGAAGAAAAAGATAAGAAATCGCTTATCGAAATGTCGTCTATTCGCAGAGCGGTCGCCAGGTTTGTCCACATCGCGACTCGCGACAAAAAAATCAAAGTATTGTTTAACGTTCAAGATCATAGTATGACCGACAGTAAAAATGTCTTTATTAGTGCTAACGTTACTAACAAAGATTTTGATACGGTTGTCGGGTTAGCACTCCACGAGTCCAGTCACATATTGTACAGTGAGTTTCTTAAAACTGGAACTATAAATGTAACCCCATCAATCACGGCTTTAGCCGCTACAAAAAACATAACCAATAAAGAAGAGTTGGAAAAGTTGTTCTTTGACTACTGGAACTTTATTGAAGATCGTCGCATTGACCGTATTATGATGGACAAAGTTATCGGTTATAGACCATATTATACATCGTTGTATAATAGATATTGGAACGCGAAAATAGTTGCTCTTGGATTGAAATCAAGTTACTATCGCGAGAGAAATCTTGAAAGTTATCATTTTCGCTTCTACGGTCTGGCGTCTGATAAAAGTAACATTGACCTGAATGCACTTCCTGGTTTAGATAAAATCAGTAACATATTTGATATTGACAATATCGACCGCCTGGAAAGTACGTCCGATTCTCGTATAGTCGCCGAAAAGATTTTTACGGTTGTGTTAGAAAACATTGACCCGCTTCCGGTTGACCATCCGTTAAATAAACCTACGGAAACCGGTGATGAGTCGCAGACAAAAGATAGTGGTGATGAAAAAGAATCTGGCGATAGCGGTGATGGTGGAGAAGAATCTGGTGATAGTGGTGGCGGTTCTGGCGACAGTGATAAAAAAGATAAAGACTCTGACGGTAGTGATAAAAAAGACAAAGACTCTGGCGACAGCAAAGACGGTGATAAAAAAGATGACGGTGATTCGAAACACGATAACCCAATAGATAAGTTGCAAGACGGTGATATGGTTAATGTCGGAGACGGAACGCCACAATCTGGAGATGAACTGACAAAAGAACAGAAAAAACAGTTGAAAAAGGCTATTGAAGAAATAAAAGAACTGGTAAATGGAAAAGTAAAGAAAGGTGCTATCACTAAAGACGAGCACGAAATAATTAACGCAATGGATGCGTCCGGTACGACGGTTGAGAACGTTGGTGGGAAAAAAACTAAAGTTGGTGATGGCGCTACCGGTACTGAATCTGACAGTCATGGTGAAAGTAAAGAAGGTGTACAAGTAGTTGTCATTCGCGAACTGAACGACGAGTCGATGCATTTGATGCGCGATAGTTTATTTCATAACTCCAATCGTAAGCCGTCTGAAACGTATGTCAATCTCGGAATTCGGTTAGGCAAGATGTTGGCGAATCGCTTACAGATTCGTAACGAGACAAAGGTTACTAAACTTATTCGTAAACAAACCGGCCATCTGGAAAAACGGTTACTTCACGGACTGGGATATGATTTGGAATCTGTCTTTTCACAGGTTACTAAGGACACTTTCGGTGAAGCGATGCTACATATTAGTATTGACGCGTCATCGTCTATGGGGGGTGATAAGTGGAATAGGACGATGACTATGGTGTCGGCTTTAGCCTACGCTGCTACTCAGGTGAATAACTTAAAAGTTATGATTTCTCTTCGGTGGGATTACTACGTTACTAATGGTATGCAAGCGCCGACGGTTCTGCTTGCGTATGATAGTCGCAAAGACAGTTTCGGTAAGTTTCGTAAATACTTCTCTATGATGTGTTCCACTGGTGGTACTCCCGAAGGATTGTGTTTCGAGGCGACGATGAAAGAAATACTTAATAGTAGTGTCGGAAAAGTATCGTACTTCATCAACATCAGCGACGGTGAACCTAACAGCTATAATGGGATTAAGGATATTGAAACTCTGACAAAAGAAGCCGTAGATAAAATGAGAGCAAACGGTATTCGGGTTATGTCCTTTTTCGTAAGTGATCGCGTAGATACCACGTCTAGTTCCGCTGTAACTTTCCGCGAAATGTACGGTAAGGATAGTCGCTTCATCAGGGTTGATCAACTGGTTCCGCTTGCTAAAGAGTTGAATTCTTTGTTCTCGACGATTAAAAGGAATTAAGGAATATGTTACCTGGAAAATGGATTAAATACCTGTACGTGGAAAACGGTGAAGTACTGGCGACATATTCATTGGTGGAATCGGAACTAACATTAAAAGATATACCAAAAACCTATGCATCGCGGAATTTAACTACTGCTAAGCAGCTGTTTATAAGTTTGTATAAAGGGTATAATATCTATCGGAGATTACTGAAACTGTACGCTACATTGGGACGTATGAATGATACAACCAGACCTGGATCAAAGATGGCGCATGATTATGTGGGTGAAATTATAGCGAGATTTATAGTTCTCTCTACTGCTGGCAAAACTCCTGCGTCGCGTGACTTATTGGCGCCTGGTACAATACAAGGCACCAAGTTTAATCGGTCTAGATTGACTGGCGACGAAGTTAAAAAGTTGAACAAGATAAATAGAAAGTATAACAATGAAGGCATATAAGTTTATAAATGATAGCGGCTATCGTTTTACTACGGTGGGAATGATAGAGATTTCAGATGGGGAACCGCATTTTAACGTCGGTGAATCATATGAAGTTCCATTCCCGAAAAATCTGAAAGTATTTAATACCGTCGCCGAGATTAAAGAAGGGGCGAGTAGAATAAAGTTAACAGGTACTCATGAAGAAATATATCGTATTGCGAACGGCGGCATCCTTAAAGATGATCCCAAGTATTTCAAGCTGATTGAAAATGTGGAAACTGTATTCTTTTTCGATAGACCCAATTTCACTAAACATATAATTAAGGAACACCCCGCGGCGACTCGCTATATAAAGAAAATATATCTATTAGCTAAGATAGAAAAATTATACAAGAATATAGATAGCGGTTATAAAAACGTCGCGACCGTAGCGGCTACGGTCGACATATCACGGACTCGCCCTCATATATTGGAAAGTATACTAAAAATCCGCGACAAACTTATCAGTGATGATACACTAACACAAAACTCTATTGACTCACTGAATAAGTATCATCATATGCTATTACGTCAAACACCTGTAATCAATGTCACTATAAAAAAAATTAACTTATAATTCCCACTATATAACTCTTTGCAAACTGTAAGTTATTTTCCAGGGCAAAAAATCTCCATATCTATTTGGAGCGGAGCTGGAGCGGAGCTGGAGCGGTATAACGATGTCAACCCGCATCAGAGAACGTTTTCTGGACGTGCCAGTAGACGAGCGGCGAGTGCCTTTTAGTGCGGGGGTAGTCGTGCGGGTATGGCAGTTTGTGAAGGGTTTCACATGGCCTGTCTTGTGGTCTTGGTGGGTGTGTCTCAGGCGTAGAAAGTCAGGAAGTCCGAGATGCGCAATGCGCTCGAGCGGGTCAAGGGGTATCGCACATTCTTCTGTCATCGGAACGGACGCCTGAAGTATTTTGCTGACATCATTCTTCTGTCATCGGAACGGACGCCTGAAGTATTTTGCTGACATCATTTGAAGTATTTTGCTGACATCATTCTTCTGTCATCGGAACGGACGCCTGAAGTATTTTGCAGAGATAACTTCGCCTGAAGTATTTCGCAGTTATCAATAAACATATTTTGCAGTTATTAATAAAAAACGAATTTTACGAGGCACATCTGGCGACAATTCAAGTCAAGGAGTTAAAAATTTTTCGGAAAATCTGTCCAAGAAAACAAAAATCCCCGCGTGAAAAAAAGCGGGGATCTTTAATTCCAAATTTAAGGAATAACCGTAAAACTTCGTACTGAAGACCACGGTTGGCAATACCAAACCGCGGCGTATTCTTTTAAAGCCCGAACTCTCCAATAATAAGTTCCAAGTGCTATAGATTTAACATTAGTATACGGAGTAGTCCAGTACTCATTAAACAGTGGAGAAGAAAAATCACTATTATTATCCACCTGAATCTGATAACGAAACCATATACTTCCGCTGCAATGACCAAATCTGGCCGAAAAGGCTCCCCAACTAAATCCTACCTGACCCCAACTAGCAATTGAAGGGATTTCTTCTCCGGGGGTGGGATCAGTTAACGTCATTACAGGATAAGGTTCGACGCAAAAAGACATTGTTGGCGAATAATCGCTCATGTCAGTAGAACTTTTAAATTGAAGTCTCATATGCATCTGATGCCCTGGATATGCAGCCTGTATAATGTTATTATGCCACAAACTTTGCGATAGAAATGTGCCTAACGTAATAGTTTGTTCGAGCAACGACCACGATACCGGAATATCCATAACAGCCGTGGGAAATGTAAATCGTTCCATGTGACTGAGAGTTACTCGTATAGCATTGACGCTGCCGGTACTGCAACTGCTACCGGTAAAATTTGGAGCTGCAATAATATTATCCAGATTTGATAAATCTGCATATATAAGCGAACCATTATAAATAATCGGTTTATTAATCATAATATTTTCTCCCCTAAATTAAAATTTAAAATAATAATACACTAATAATAAATAGAGAATACAATACCCTAACGATAACCTATTAGCAGTATAACAGGTAACCGTCATCATTATAATAGTTTATAACAAATAACAGTTGACTTTAAGTATTATATTTGAAATAACGGCCGTTACTATTATAGTAATTTACAACAAAAAATAACAGTTGACTTTGAGTATTAAATTTGTTATATTTAATTATAAATAAAAAGAAAGAAAATCATGGAAAATCAAGAAGAAAATTACTATTACACTCTGAACTTAAAAACTGGGCAACTAACACGAAACGATAATAACGAAGAAGCGTTTCCAGGTGCTCCAAAGTTCAAATCAGCAGAAGAGGCGAATATTTGGTTATATTGGCATAAAGTAACCGGATATGTCGACAATACGATTGACGGCTAACTTTAAATTGAAAAGTAAATAAATTATGTTAAATACATTTGAATTTACAAAAAAGTATAAGTATATACACACCATTCCCGGAATATTAGAAGTTACAGAATGCGATGAACCCGTATATTTACCTATCGGATATAAAAAAAACAAAACTTCCCGATGTATTTCAGCATTTTTCGTTAATACGCGAAATATATCATCATCCGCATTTAGTATTCGTAAATGATACAAATGACCTATACCGAATCGAAAAAACATTTTTTTATGGAAATCGGAACACAAATTATATATTTGTATATTCGGACATTAAAGAAATTAAAGATGAAATAGCATATCAAACAAAGACAAATCATTCTGCAGTCGAATTTCATATATCTAATATAGAACACATTGAAAAGTTCAATCGTATTTACGATAAATTTGCAAAGTTATTTGAAACGATTCGCTCAGCTGATACTATAAATATATATAAAAACTTTATGAATAACGGAAAACTATCTCTAAATGATATTAAGGAATTAAATAAAATATGGAAAGACACAACATGAAAAAAATCATTATGTGGGCAATCATCGGTAAAGATGGATTCTACCCAAAAACGTGGCTCACTCGGCGACAGGCCGTAAAAGAACACGCAAAATCTGCTAATAAATCGTGGAAAGCATGCTGGAGAAACGGCGACAGAGTAATGAAAGTGCAACTGATTCCGTCTGATACCAAAAAGGAACTCGAAAGACGACGCAAAATTTTGTTTCCGGAGAAAATATTATGATAATTATTATTATTTGCGCCATAATTACATGGGCGTGTTTAATATTTTCAATGAAAATTTCTTTCTTTGAGTTAAACAGGAAAGAAGAAAAAAAGGTATTAGAGAAATTCAGAAGCAAGCTGTTAGGGATTTGCGAACAGGAAGGCATCCCAATAAAACTTTATGACGATATATATAAACTAAATAATATATCGCCTTTAGCCGATAAAGAAACGATGCTTCAAGCCGCATGTGGGAGATATGTTTATTTGAATGATAAAGGAAAAGAATTATATAATCAAATCAGAGATATTGAAAAGACGTTTGGATTTCCGAAAGGGTTTGCCATAAAAACAATACCAGAATATCCATGTATTGAATTGATAAAAGATTTTGATATATATACTCTTGCGCATGAGGTAGGGCATCATTTTTGTATAAAAGAAAATGAGAATCATACTGAAGAAGCGGCACGTAATTATATAATGACTTTAGCAAAGAAATGTTTGTCGCCAGTTGAATGTTTGCGTATTAGGATTGGTTTAGAAGTACACTCCGAACTTAAATTGCATATTAAGAATAAGAGTAAATTAATAATAAGTTATTTAATGAAAGAGTTTTTTAGCAAGGGTTAAATATGAACCGACTTTTGATTTTTGCGGGATGTTTTACTATTGGAGCGTGTACGGCAGCATAAGGATACGGTTGGTATACTGAAAAATTCAAGTTTAATCCTATGGGAGCGATTTTAAATATTATTTTAGTTAGTCTTTGGATATTATTGATTGAGGTGTTATTATGATTAAAATTAAACAGATAACGGCCGATTTTACGTGTCCTCACTGCGGTGAAAAAAATACGATGATGAATTGGAATTGGTTTCCATTTAAGTGCCCACTATGCGAAAAATTAATAGATATTGAGATTAGATTAAAGAAAAGTGTTCGTTGCGTAACGAAAGATTAATGAATGTGGTTGCGTGCGAGAAGTTAATAAATATGGTTGCGAGCGAGAAGTTAATAAATATGGTTGCGAGCGAGAAGTTAATAAATATGGTTGCGAAATATATTGGTTGCAAAAAGTGTCCGGGCAAGATTTGCACGGCAAGCAAGATTTTATTTTATAATTGAAACCCGCGGGAAAAAATGGATAAAAAATTAGTTTATATTAGACACGAGCGAGACGAAGATTTATTCGAGTACAATTACGATACTAACGGCAACTTTCTAACTCGTGTTTATTTGAGCCAAAATCACAACAATAGTTGGGTAATTCGAATCCAGATATTAAACGATATTATAGGCGACCAAAGTTATAGTATCAAAATAACTCCGAGACCACATCAAACTATTACCGGTAATTTAAACGTCGCGTGTGATGTATTTTATATTTGGTATAGACTACAATTATTGTCTGTTATGATGTCTAATTATAGTGTAGTTAATGAACTAACCAGACACGAACTTGGAATACACGAAGAGAACCTCCGGTATGTTGAAAATTTAAAAAAACACCTTTTTGTGAAATGTCCGCGCGGTGGAATATTGAATAAAATTCCGTACCACATAGAACACCACTCAAAATTGGGACTAGTCCCCAACGAAGTTAAACTTTTAAATAAACTTTATAAAATATATAGACCGCCGTATGGAAAATAAAACTTTAACAAAAGTTGGTGGTCGTAGTGAAATAGTGAAAGATTCTACGGGAAAGGTCGCCACGATTACCCAGTGGGACGTATATGAATATAAAGTAGATGATGTCGCCATAACTAATGTTTACATTTCTTTAGATCCTGGGGGATTGATAAAAATAATTTTCTTAAATGAATATTATGACAGACCAGATTATTGTATACGAGTAAAAAAAGTCGCACAATCAATGGACGAATACTTAAAAATATGCAATAGATTTTATATATGGTACAGGTTAAATAACCTTTATCTCGCAACCGTTTATAGTAAAGATGGTTCGGATGAAATGGCGAAAATGCAGCAATATGTCGTATCTTTAATGCATAAATTCGCCATACAGGATAAAAATAGGATATTATTCACCGATTTTCAAGCCCGGACCGGGCCGATTTTAACTAAAGAAGACATTATAAAACTGAATAAAATATATGCAAAACTCCGAAATTAATAATAGAAAATTGGACTATATTACTACCGTGTTTGATACCCTGGATGATCTCTGGTACGTATATCATTATAAAGTAAACGATGTACTTATTTCGAGAGTTGATATTTGTCATACGTTTAATAAAATACAAATAATGGAACTCCAAAAATATTTATCGATACCTGACTATACCATATACGTGCCGACGCTTTCTTCTGATCCCAACAATGATTTTTTTGCAATACCGTCGGAGTGTCTTGCGGAGTGTTTAAGAATATGTAATAGATTTTATTTTTGGAAAAGGCTACAGAATCTTTTTGAGCTAATAAATTCTTCCGCGAAAAATTTTGATTTGAAAGACAAAAGATATGTTTCCAAACTAAAAGTGGGGTTTTCTCATATTTCTAAGGGCGCAATTTATACTAATTTTGCAGGACACACTCCAAAAATATGCAAATCAACTATTAAAAAATTAAACGGAATATATGCGAAGTATAATAAAAATCGGCAATAGAAGTTTATTATATACTGACAAATCTTATCAGATAATAACTGGAGCGTTGTTCGGTACCTGGCGAGTATATCTATATCGTATGGGTAAATATCAACTTTTTCGCGTTGACATCCGAGAAACAATGAGTTGCTACGAAATATTGATTCCTGAATTAAATGAACGTTTGGAATTACACGACTATACTTTTGCGGTTTCAAATCAGGATAATTGCTTGATAACGTGTAATAGATATTATATCTGGCGACGATTAGACAAACTTTACAAGATGATAGAAAGATATTATGTTGGCGCCGATTTAATAACTATCGGAGTAAGTGTGGATTTGTCTTCATTTGCGAACGATTTGCGTTATGTAAATGAATTGAAAAGCCGATTCATTAAAGATAAAAACACAAGACTGACTATTACGGCGGCGCGTATAACTGAAACCGATATTTTTAAGTTAAATGAAATTTATAAAAAGTATAAAGGTGCGAACCCATATTAGGTAAGGATTCGGGTATGTGAAAAAAATCACAATATTTAAAAATAATTCTTGACTGGTAGTTCGGGAATGATTATATTAGTTATATTAAAAGATAAGATAAAAAATGAAAACATCTAAATTAGTTGAAATTAATATCGATTCAAAATCCGCCGTGTATGAGTACCATTCACGCGGGAATTGCATTACAGAAATCGAAGTATTTGATAGGGGTGAAAAGTCGCTGGGGCCGGCCATTAGGATTTCATTACTAAATCAAATATTTAATATAGATTATACGGTTCCGATCTCTCATTTTGGCGGAGATAAACAAAAAATTACGGAAGAAGTTTTGTATGCGTGTGATAAGTTTTATATATGGCTACGATTGCATACTTTATACGAACTTTTAATTTCTAAAAATGCTAAAGTTGGAACGTTGAATTATGTAAAAGAATTAAAAGATGGTATTGCCAACATGAACAGTGGAAAGTTAATGACCTGGTTTCTTTCTAGAGTCAATAGTATAGAAGAAGCCGATATTTTTAAGTTAAATGAAATTTATAAAAAGTATAGATAGATAGAATGAAAAAAACCACATTAATTAGGAATTCGCCAACGTCAAATCTGCAAAGGTATAGTTATTATGTCGACGAAATAAAAATTACCGACATTGAAGTCGGTCCTGACAATAGAATTAACATTATATTGTTAAATCAGATGTTAAGCACTAATTACACATTTCGCAATCAACTGGAAAGACTTAAATACATTTGCGACAAGTTTTATATATGGCTGAGGGTGTATCGTTTGTATGAAGTATTAACTAAAACAACGGGTGGAATGGGAGATTCGATGTTTAGAGCCGACAAAAAATATGTGAAAATGTTGAAAGACAAATTCGTTCAAATAGACGGCACCGGAAGAATCAGTACAACTCGGTTTTTATCTACAAAACTAACAGAAGAAGATGTTAAACAATTGAATACGATTTATAAAAAATACAAAAAATGAGGATATAAAAATGTTTAATGACGATTACAAGTTTTATTTAACTTTGGAAGAAGAATTGGAAATGCTGAATTCGATTCCCAATAAAAACGAAAAATCAGAAGAATTGGTTTTCTAAACAAACATGAGAGCGTTTAGATTTAAAGACCAACCGCAAATGTGCACGGCTATTCCGGGAATAGTAGAAATTACGGATAGTGAAGATTGCTTTTTGGGTGGGACGGGAAGATTTGATTTGGCCGTAAAAATGGATAAAGTTCCGTATCCATTTTCGAAATATAAATCTATTCCTGAAATGTTACGAAATTCAGAAAAAATTGTAGCGGATTCTATATTACTATTACACAGAATTGAAAACATATATTTTAGAGTTGTGGGTAACAATGATATATTATATATCGAGAACGTGCCGATGGCGAAAGAACATTTTAAAAAATATGATATGGCTATTCCGGAATGGATAACCGTTATAATAAAATATAAAAAAGAATTTATTATCAATGCGTTGTCGAAATTACTAAGTAAAATTGATGAAAGAACAGATACGGATTACGAAAGTTTTTATATATCTAGCGCGTTAACTGAATTACAGGAAAACGATGTATTTCGTGCTAGTGCGATTGAAGGAATAAATAAAATAATAAAAAAACATAATATAAAAAAAGAGGATTTAAAATGAATTATCCAACAAAAGAGCAAGTCATGAATGCGGATAAATTTCGATTGGCGATTTGGCAAAGATTTTTGCCGAGTCCGGGGATGAACTTCATCGACGAAACTAATTTCCGCGAAAAATTGGAAGAAGAGGTTGAAATCCAGAACCTAATATCATATCGATTTCGAGAACTTGGTGGATGGACTCCGCAACTATCTAAAGAAATCGGTTTTTAATTTTCTTTTTTATGTTCAATAAAATAATATATGATGTATATGATTCCAACTGAAACTAGAGACGCACCGGCGATAACCAACTCTTCAAATTTGCTAATTGAGCCGACTAAAAAGATTAGTCCAATCGCGACAGCAATTGCTCCAACTTTAAGTGATTGTAACGGTTTACGTGCGTATGACTTTTCCCAGAGGTATTTTAAACTCTGGTTAAGATTTCCGGCCTCTATGATTTTTTTTCGTATCTTGTTGTCAGAAATAAATTTGACTATTAGAACAATCATTGCAAAAAACGCAATAGGTACTAGCGAATGCATAATATTCTCCTAAAATATTTTGGATATAATTATATACAGATACGAGTGAAATCGTTTATAAATATCGATTATATCCGCGACAATTATATACGCAAATGGAAATGAAATTAAAAAACATACTATATAAATTAGAAAGTGTTTCATATCATCGTTCTCTTCTATTTATATTAATATACGAGAGTTTTATTAGAATGTTACAAAAATTAAGGAGTAAATAAAAAATGAAAGAGTTGACGAGTATTTTAAATGATGAAGGAATAAAACACGATATAAACATTGATAGGTCTTTCGCCGTGTTGGTTCTGGTGAACGATGATACCAATGAAGCGGAATATATCATGGACGCGCTGGTGGAAGTCTGCGATATGGAGTTTGATGACGCGCTGAAACGAGCCGCTGAAGCACACTATACCGGAGAAACCATTATCGCCGACGGCGACAATGATTATATAAATAATTTAAAAAAACAATTTGACAAACTGGGAATAGTAACAAAAATCCAAAAAGGAGATGCGGCATGATTATGGATGACTTAATAAAAGAATTGTTTAACCTTGATGATAACCAATTAGATGAATTCATTGAATGGATGGAAGGATCGGCAATAGACGCGAAGGAATTTTCAGATTTTGTTAAGGAACAGGTTGAGGGACTGGATACTTTCTTGTGGGAGCTTGATATATTTTCACTTCTGTTGGAATATATATGCAACCGCGCGAATGTGCCGGAGCTGATAGAATATATTGATAGTGATAAAGAGTATACTGCGTTTAAAGTTGGTCGTCTCGATGTTGGTAAAATACTATCTACCGTTCCACTGGAAGACAGAACGCCTTCGTGGCATTTTTTAATAGATAATTTTGATTTAGACGTTATTGATAACATATCCGAAGAATCTGACGAATAAAATATTACTTGACTTTTAACGTTCATTTTAGTATATTGTATTATGGATAAAATAATTCAGAAAAGATACACCTTTGAAATATCATTTAATACTTATTTTTTTAATGTGAATAAAGTATTGAATAATTTAAAGAAAAAATATAATATTATTTCGGTCAAAAGAACATGGAGTATGACAAATCCATTTAGAATGAAACTTCAAATTGAAGTTGAAATGAAGCAAGAAATCGACATAGAAGACATTAGAAATAAACAACATAAAAAAATAATTGGGAGTAAAAAATATGGACGCAGCAAAAATGACGTTTCGAACAAAACGGAGTAGGCAAAATCCAAAGCTTATTCACGACATAACAACGTGGATACAGGAAATATCATCCGGAAATTCTAAACTGGTGGAAGATGATTTATCGCAAATATTTGCGAGATTTGATAATTATCGAGGACTTGAAGCCAGACGAATTTTATGGGTTCTTATAGATGAAGATTATAAGACGGCTATCACTATGCTTAAAGAGTGGCGAAAAAGTATTTATTTAGAGAGCAAATCTATTTGGAATGTTACTGCGCCAGAAAGACTTGATATATTGAACGAAAATTAAGTTGTTAGAAAATGGAAGAAGCCGAAAAGAAAACAGAAATTTTAAAAAAATTGCGTACGGTTACCGTACTAATTAAAAAAAATTATGAAGACGACGATTCGTGGTTATTTCCGCCAGATTTGTTAGACATTCTAAAAATAGTTGATGAAATAGAAAAAAATTCTCGTTTTTCTATTGAAGATATGGCGCGTGCGAATTTTATTTATAAAAAACACAAATTGATAGAAAAGTATATGACCGAAAAGGGGGTAACGATAAAAGAAATGCCCGAAGATGAAATACATAAATTACACATTTTTCACATTTATAAATTACATGGAAAAATTCACGCGGTAAAGTATGCACGAGAAAATATGATAAATGAAAAAGGAGAACTGTTATCGTTGCGAGAAGCACTAGAACTTGTTTCGAAAGTGATAGCTACATGAGTTTTACTTATTATAGAATATTTGATTTCGCTGATAAAAATATTATTTTAAATAAAATTGATTGGCTGTTGAGTAATGCACCCGGGTGGACGTTTTTGCGTTCGTCAAATTCAGTAAACTTTTATACTGAAAATGATATTCGAGCCATTTATTCATCCATTGGCAAGTTAAGAAGGCTTATAGTTGCGGATATGGAAATAACTATATCAAAACATATATTAAATATAATTAACAAAATATATCACGACATTAAACTGGAAGAAAAGTAAAATGGAAAATAAAATAATAACTATACATCATGATTGCGACGGCGTTTTAAGAAATTTCATCGGTTATGCGATGGTAGTGCTTTATAAAGTTCATCCGGAACTTAAAAAGTATGAATTGCCTCGCGGCAAATCAACGGGTTGGGGATTTGATGGAATGTTCGATCCAAAAGTAGCCAAGAAGGCGGAAGAGTTATGCAACACGGTATTCTTTGAAAACCCGAAAACCAGTTACGACATTTTCAGAAATGCGAAGCCGTTAATATCGGTGGATGAGTGGAAAAATCATATCGTCATATTAAAAAACAAAATACCAGGTTGTCGAATAGTCATTTCTACGCATCAGGAAACAACGGCGGCGAGAATTGCGACAATAGAATGGTTGAATGAAAATGTTGATAATGTATATGATGATTTGATTTTTACCAAAGAGAAACAATTATTTAACGGTGATTATTTATTGGATGATAAACCGCAAATGATTGAGCGCTTTCACATTCCATTTCAGAAAATAGGCGTTTTAAATATTACCAGAGAAAATGAGTATTATTTTCGCCAGAAGAAAACCGTGAAATTTCCAACGGCGAAAAACTTAAAAGAGTTTCGCGACATAATATTCGAAAATATGAAAATGGTGGAAACAATAAATGATAAAATAAATAAATATTTCGGAAATAAATGATATTTATATTAAATAAAGGAAAGAGTTATGAAAAAAGAAAAAATGAAAAAGTATGTGGACGTGGAAATCGATTTGGATAATGACTTATTTAAAAAGTTGGAAGCGTATGCCAACAAAGTTGGAAAAACAATGGAGCAAGTTGTGGTTGATGCTTTATCGGAAGTCGTGAAAAATTCTAAACCCGACTTTCCATTATTGACCGAAGGCAAAACTGTTAAGGGTGGAAAAAATTATCCGCCATCTACTTCTCGTCCACCTATACCGCCAGCGGCCAGAAAAAAGAGGAAAAAATAATTTTGCCCCGATAGCCGAGGGAGTTTCCTAAACTTCTATTCGTAGATGGAGCTGAAAAGGCGGGTTCAAATCCCGCTCGGGGTTCTTTTATTGAAGGAGATCGGCAATGAAAAGATTTTTTGATTTAATACTTGATACGTCACCGGACGCAATTTTTTTAGAAAAATTAGATGGTACTATTTTAGATTGTAATCAAACTGCCATTGAATTATACGGATATACACGCGAAGAATTTAAATCTATATTAAATGTACATGATTTAACTTCGGAAGAATATTATAAAATGACTCTGCCTAAATTAATGGAAATCGGTAAAAAAACAGGAAAATTCTTTACTAGAACTATTAATAGAAAAAAAGATGGTAGTTCATTTTCATGCGAAGTATATGCAAAATTTTTTAATCATGACAATGAAACGCTTGGGATTGTTTATGTTAGAGATATAACGTGCCTTGAAAATGAAAAAACTGTTTTAGAAGACCAATTAAAAAATACTTCTAAATTAGAAGCCGTTGGTTTATTAGCGGGCGGTATCGCACATGATTTTAATAATATTTTAACCGTTATAAAAGGATATAGCGAAGAGCTAATGAATAAATTAGTTCCAGATTCAAATGAACAAGTTAAAGTTGGAAAAATTTTTCGTGCGAGTGAACGGGCAGAAAAATTTGTAAAACGACTTTTAGCATTTAGTAAAAAACAAATGATGAAAATGGAAACTGTTGACCCAAATCAATTTTTATCCGAACAAAAAGATTTTTTAAGTCAGTTTATAAAAGAAGACATTGATTTTTCTTTAAATCTATCCCCAGATATTAAAAATATTAAAATAGATACGGTTCAATTTCAATCAGTTTTAATAAATATTTGTATAAACGCGATTGATGCTATGCCAGATGGGGGAAAATTGGTAATAAAAACTGAAAACGTTGAATCCATCGAACCATTTGATAAAAGAGGTTCATTTGTTTTGATTTCTATTTCAGATACTGGCGTAGGAATGACTAAAGAAGTAAAGGATCGATTATTTGAACCATTTTTTACGACTAAACCATTGGGAAGAGGAACCGGTCTTGGCTTGCCTGTGGTATACGGCATTGTTAAACAAAGTAATGGACATATTTGGGCAGAAAGTGAACCTGGGCACGGAGCAACATTTTATATTTATTTTCCTTCAACTGATGATATTGCCGTAAAACGCTTTTTGGTTGATAAAATAAATGAAAACGATATAAGAGGAACCGAAACAGTATTATTAGTAGAAGATGAACTAGAAGTTAGAAATCTTATAAAAGACCGTTTAGAAAATTCTGGATATACCGTAATTATGGCTTCAAATGGTGTGATCGCATTAGAAAAAGTGGAAACACTTAATGTTCCAATCGACATTGTATTAACTGATGTCGTTATGCCAAAAATGAATGGAGTAGAATTAGTAGAAAATCTAATCAAAAAATACCCAAAAATTAAAACATTATATATGTCAGGATATACTGATAATACAATAGTACATTATGGAATACTACACGAAAATATTAATTTTATTGAAAAACCGGTTACTCCACTGACTATACTTAAACGGGTACGAGATGTTTTGGATTCGAAATAGGAACTTTTTTTGAAAAATTTCGTTTAACTTATAGTAATATATTAACGGAGGTATGTCATGTCCAACACAACAAAAATTAAGAAAAAAGAGTATGTTAAGTCGCCAGATGTGGAAAATTTGGCGGAAGAAGTTATCAAAGATAAACTAATTCAAATAGGTAACGCAAGAATAAAGTATCTATTAGTTTATCCCACAATAAGCAAAACAACGGCCGGAAGATGCACCAGAGCCAGTAACTTATTAAAAGTGTTTGGTGAATGCGATTATGTTATAGAATTATCTGGGGAGTTTTGGGATAAAATAACAGAAGAACAGCGAATGATACTGTTATGGCACGAGTTATTGCATGTTTTAGCGATAACAAATGATAAATCTGGCGAATGGGAATATCGGATTAGAAGACATGATATTAACGAATTTTATATAATAGTTAAGAAATACGGAGTCGACTGGCACAGCAATCTTAAAACACTATTTTCTAGTGTGTATGATTTGTCGCCAGAAGAAGTAGAAAGTTTTGAGTTATAAATACTCAACAAATAACTTGACTTGTATATTTTATTTTCGTATATTTATCTATATATAAAAATTTGGAGAAACACCATGGCGATAAAAATGAAATAAAGATCGTTCTGGAGAGTTGGCAGAGTCAGGTATTGTACCGGTTTGCTAAACCGAGGTTGCCCTTTGGGCACATAGGTTCAAATCCTATACTCTCCGCTAATTGGAGTTTATGTTATGAAAAACATAACAGGTAAGTTTTGGAAGTCACGGATGTGGCACGCGGTAACAGAATTTTTAGTTTCTGCGGCAGCGGGAGCGTTTTTATTAACATACATACTTCAAAAATTAAACATTTATTATTTATTAGATGTAGTTAAGGAATTAGGAGTTTTAATTTCTATTGGATTAAGTGCATGGACGTTGATAAATAAAATATTCCTTAATAAAAGAAAAGAAGATAAAGAAAAATAGTATTGGAAGATTGGCGGAGTCCGGCATCGCACCAGCCTTGAAAGCTGAGGTCGTCCTTTGGACGCGAGGGTTCAAATCCTTCATCTTCCGCGAAAAGCCAATAGAAAGGAAATACATATGAACGTTTTATTTATTGGATTGATTGTTTTAGTCGCCGTATTTATTTTATATTTTGTGAATAAACAATTAACAAAGTGGACGGAAAATAAAGAGAAAAAGTGGGCGGAAAAGAAATCACCAACAACCGATCCGAACGTATTGGAGACTTTCAGAAAATCTAAAAGGAAATATTAATATTATGGAGAGTTGACAGAATCCGGTATTGTACCGCACTCGAAATGCGAGGTCGACTGAAAAGTCGTGTAGGTTCAAATCCTATGCTCTCCGCGAAAAACTTAAAAAATGAAATTCGTAACGCGATACAAAGGAGACTTATGGATGCTCAAAATTACACCGAGACGATTACGAAAAGATGGTTGGACATTTATTGAAAAATATCCGTTTAACGGAAAAATGGTGTGGATTAAAGATAAACATTTATTAGATACCGGAAAAGAATCCGAGAGTTTTGTTTATACTCCAGAACTCGATGCCGTTTATTCTGTGGTATATGGAGTAAAAAGGGTTGTGATGACTATGCGAGAGTTAAAAAAATTTTATAATTTTTTAAAGTTGGATCAGTAAAGAAAGATGGAGAGTTGACAGAATCAGGTATTGTGCCGCCCTGGAAAGGCGAGGCCTGCGGTAACGCAGCGTAGGTTCAAATCCTATGCTCTCCGCCATGACAATTTTTTACAATTGTTTACTTGGATGTGACAACATTTACTCTTTCTTTTCGTTTAATAGTATGTAAACAAAAGGAGAGAGAAAATGAAAAAACTTTTTTTAGTAGTGATATTGATTAGCGTAATGTTTTCGCAAGTATTGTCGCAAGTAAATGATTCGGCTATTAAAATTGAGCGGGGTCTCGCTAATTATTTAAATGGATTACAACACAATAACGACGGAGTTGTGGAATCTTCTATTGTCAATCTGATTAAAATGAAATATTATTATCCGCAATTAGACTATGAAAAGATTGTGGTTTGTCTTGAAAAATTGGAAACTTCTGGTCATACTAAACGAATTCGCGATATCGCGCATGTTGCTAAAACATACATAAAAAGTTAAAAGGAAATGGAATGTTAAACTTATTAATTTATATCGGTGTTGGTTTGTTGTTTTTATTCGGTGGACTAATGGTGTTGTATATCATCTTTGATTCCCGAGGTAAATCGACGGTGTTTGACCGAACTGCTTTCGGAATAGGATTCTGGGCATTCGTAATTATTTTTATAATTAGGCTGGCGAATTTTCTGTTAAAGTAGCGGTTGACTTTCTATAAAAAATTGGTTATATTATACTATGTATAAAATAGTTGCGATAAATAAACGTATGGCTACCGATAAGGTATTTATCGATGGAATTAAAATTCCGTTCGTCGCCATTTCCATATTTTCTCCGGGAGCTCCATTTTATAGGTTGCCTGAGACTTCTTTTTGTAAAGATGTTTTGTATCTGGAATTTCATGATATAAATTATGACGGTGACGTTAATTCATTTTATCGAGTAGACATGAATGATCTTATTCATTTTTCGGAATTTCTTGCTAAACGTATTGTAGATTTCGTTCTTAGATATAAACATGACGTAAACGATATTTTAATAAATTGCGAAGCCGGAATGTCTAGATCGGTTGCGGTTGCATTAGCCGTATCCAAAATACTTAACGGCGAAGATTCGGATAAATATGTGGAATCGTTGTATGATAAAAGATTTTATAATACGTTAATTTATGATACGATTATAAATTTTTATAATAAAAATACGGAAAGATATAATAATACTTGACAAACATCATAAAATTTTGTATATTTAACTAGTTAAAATAAAAAGGTTTAATAAAATGAATACAAAAAGTTTTAATCCAGAAGATTATATCACCGGAAATAAAGATTACACAGTATATAACTTTACTCGTAGTTCTCACAAGGAATCAGATTCAAAAATTCGTTCTTTGATTAAAAGATTGTTTCGGGTAATCGCTCGCAGACCACGATAAGTGGCGCGAGAGGAAACTCAGGACACGGGCCGCTTGGTGTGGGAGATAGTTTTATAGTATATCGCGGTACCACGCGAAACGAATGAACGATTTCGTGCAAGTTCGAGCAGACCGGTTTGTAAGCGGGACTTACGGTCGGGTAGAACGCCGGTAGAGAAATGATTACCGTGGTAGAAATACCATACAGAATCCTGGTTATAGAAGCAATCTTTTAATCTATTTATATTTGATAAAAAATGGGAGAAATATAGATGTCAGTAAGTAGTGGCAACATTTTACTCGCCGAACAAATTAAAAAAGTTGGTGGAGAAATTTCAAATGCGGTAACTCGTATTAAATTTTTATTTTCAAATGAAGACACGCCAAAGAAAATAAGAAAGCGAATGGAAAAGTATTCTAAAAAATTGCAAAAAATGATTATTGATATAAACAAATTCGCAAAAGAAATCGATTCGTTGATAAAATGAAATCTAAAGAAGAATTGTTACAAGAATTTCGCCCCAATTGGAAATTCATAATAGATTGGTTGGCAAAATTGCCTTTTTATATTGAAATAAGTGATGGGGACATACTTGTTTTAATGGAATATCTATCGCAAGTAAAATCCAAAATAGAAAGAGCCATGGAACAATCTGAAAGTAAAGTTAAACAAGATAAGGTTTAAAATGAAAAAAGATGAATATTTAACGTTTGATTCGGTAGATGAAATGATTTTCTCATTAAAACAACATCGATACACTTTTTTGGAAAGCATTTCATGTCGGTGGAATCGAGCACGATTTTTTATGATAAACGCGCCTCGAGATTTTTGGTATGGAATAAAAAATTTACTTATTTGGATTGAAATAATGTGGAACGACCGGGATTGGGATTGGTATTTTTTAATGGTCATTCTAAAAAAGAAGTTGTCGCTGATGGAGTCATATCACGAAAAGGCGGACACTTTTGTGGGAACGGAAAGAGAAACTCGCCGCATGAAAACGTGCAAAAATCTGATAGGCCGAATAATAAAAGATAACTATGCATCTTCAAAACAATATAAAGTTTTATTATCGGTAAATCGCGAAAAAGCTTTTAAATGGTTGGATGATCATGAAGCGCAGGATACTGAATTATTGTTTAACCAATTAAAACACTTTAAGAAGTGGTGGGATTAAAATGGTAATATTAATTATTTTATGTGTCGTCGCAATTTGTCTTATTTACGAGGTAATTAAAAATCGTAAACGCCATTAAAATACAATTTACTTATTTAAAACAAAATCCGAGACGATATACGTTTGAGATGCCTGAAGTCGGTAAGTGGGTTATAGAAAATGCGGTTGGCGAAAACGTTTTAAATTTGTTTGCTGGAAAAACTCGCCTATTCGATAGCAATATAAAAGAGATTCGCGTTGATATTGATGAAGCCGTGACACCTGAGTATTGTATGGACGCGTTCGATTACGTTTTGTTGGCGACAGAACAAAAAATGATATTCGATATGATTATATTAGACCCGCCATATTCGTATCGGAAATCTATGGAAAAATACGGTGGCCGAGTAGTCAGTAAGTTTAGGAAAATAAAAGACGAGTTACCGAAGTTGTGCAAGTTAGGAACTAAGGTAATAACTTTCGGGTATCAGTCCGTTTCTATGGGAGAAACACGCGGATTTAAAGTTGAACATATTTGTGTTATATCACACGGAGGCGCATACCACGACACTATCGCGACAATAGAAAGTTGCGTATATAAATATAAATTGGAGTTATGAGTTGACAAAAATTACCATTATCGGAGATGTTCACGGTTGTTTTGAACAATATCTGAATATAATAAAAGACGCGCAATATTCTATTCAAGTGGGTGATTTCGGATTTGCGACCGAGTGGAAAAAATTGGTGGACTTTAATATAGATCCGCATAGACATAAAATTGTTCTGGGAAACCATGAAGATTATCACGGGATACGGAGAGAATACGCGCTCAAAGATTATGGTTATATTAACTGGTATGTCGGTTCTGATTTTAAAGAACCCATAACTCATGAAAATGCGTGGTTTAAATTTTTTACGGTCAGAGGCGCATATTCAATAGACAGAGATTTTAGAACGATTGGAATAGATTGGTGGCCACAGGAAGAATTGTCGCATGAAGAATTGGCGAAAGCGATTAATTTATATGAAAAAGTTAAACCTGAAATAGTGATTTGCCACGAATGCCCGAAAAATGTTTCTGCGCAACTTTTTAGATTGCTGAACGTGCACAGTACTCGTACAACAATGGCGATGGATGCGATGTTTGGAATACATAAACCAAAAATTTGGATATTTGGGCACTGGCACGAATCTATTGCGGAATATATCAATGGAACGCTATTTGTTTGTTTACCGCCACTGGCTCGCATCACATATGAAATTGATGAAAATATCGGAAATGATATTCCGTGGAATCAAGTTAATATAAGAGAGCAAATTATACTTAAAAAATGGAAACGATATACTTTAGCAAATTAAAAGATCCGTACGGCGAATTCAGTAACTTTTATCCCGTTTCATTAGAGATAAATGGTAAGAATTATTCATCCGTAGAAAATTTCTATCAATCACAAAAGTTTGCTGGAACGGAGTGGGAAGAATACATACGGATGAAGCTGACGGCTATACTCGCTAAGGAAGCTGCGTGGAAAGAAGAATTACGGCCGTATATAAGAAAAAACTGGAACGAAAAAAAAGATTTCATAATGCTCGAGGCGTTAAAAACAAAATTTCGTATTCCATGTTTTAGAAATTTATTATTATCAACGGGAACCGCGGAAATAATAGAATTAAGCGAAAAAGATTTTTACTGGGGGAGAAATAAGAAAGGTCTCGGATATAATATGCTAGGAAAAATGCTGATGGAGATACGTGAAGGATTTCGAATCGAAGAACAAAACAAAAACAAGTTTATCAAATAGGGGGGATAGATGAAAATTTTTATTAATTTGCTCGCCGCGACCTGTGTGTTTCTCGGGTTGATTTATTTTACTGGAGTGGTGGTAGAATTTGTAACGAGAGGGACATATATGCGCGAAGTAGCATCGATGTCCATGATATATTTTTTCTTCGGAGCAATTAGTTTCGGAGTGGCGAAAATAATAGAATTATTAGAATTATTTGTCGCCGAAATGAGATTTTTTAGACATAATATTAAAAAAGAAGAATAAAGGTTATATTTAATTAAAAGAGGAAAAACAACATGAACAAGACCAGACTTTTTTATACTCAGAGCGGAAAGAAAATTTCTGATTTGGCGAAATATATTCGTGAGTATATGGAAAAGGACAATACTGCGCAATACGAAATTTATGTCGGTTGCGATTCTCAGGTAAATAGAATCCATACTATTTATTCTGTTGCCGTTGGCATTCGCAGAGTAACTGATGGAATCGGTCGCGGAGTTCATGTTATTCATACTAGAGAAAAAGAAAGAAAATATGATGAGAGCCGCGGCGGAATTTTCACTAGACTTTGGAAAGAAGTAGAAAAACTTGCGGAAGTATCTGAGTATCTTCGCGACAACGGATTTAATGTTACAGAATTTGAAGCGCATGTTGATGCAAATGAAAACGAAAAATTTGCATCCAACATGATCAAGGATTCTGCAATCGGATATCTGAGAGGCCGCGGATTCAACGTTCAGATCAAACCTAATGCTTTCGCGGCCACGTATGCCGCAAATAGATTTTGCAAATAAGATAATTATATTATTTTTATATTTATTATCATAATATAGGGTTATGCGGTATTTAGATTTGGAGAATGAAAAATGGGAAAATTAATATTGATTGTTGACGACGATGAAAATTTAATAGATTATTTCAGAGATACATTAAATTCATTTGAATTGGATTTTGAAATTATTACTGCGGACGGCGGTGATGCAGGCGTTCAAAAAGTAAAAGACAATATTGAAAATTTAAGTGTTGTGTTTTTAGATATGATTATGCCGGAAACATCCGGTATAGAAGCATATGAAAAAATTAGAGCACTGTCTTCGGATATTAAAATTGTTTTGATGAGCGGATATCCGCTAGCCGAACTTTCCAACGACATAAATGTATTTTTTCTACATAAACCATTTACGGCGGAAGATATTGAATTTGTTTTGGAGCAAGTATCTAGGTAGAAGTCATGAAAGTCACTCCGTTCAGAAAATTTATGGAGATGCAACTGCATCGAATTGATGTCGATAAATGGTATGAAGGCCTAAGAATAAAACGCGACCCGTTTGAACTTGGTTATGTGGGAGATTGGATTGAACATAATGCCGAAGAATTTGAAACTCGATATGATGCGTCTTTATGCAAACACTGTAAAAAGTGGAAAGATTGCGGATATAAAGTATTAGTCGAATGCAGTGAATATAAAAAATTGGAGTGAGGTCGATTGGCGGAATTGGCAGACGCGCGAGCCTAAGGAGCTCGTGAGCGAAAGTTCGTGTGGGTTCAACTCCCACATCGACCACTATAAAAAATCAGTTGACATTGGGGTTTTATTTTCGTATATTTAGTTATGTTAGAATATCATATATTAAGAAAAAATGTTTATAACGTCTATTGTAAAAGAGGGTTTCTTGTCGCCCAAGATTTCATTAATTATTTATCAAGATGTGATATGACTTCTTTAGAAGATAGAAAAAATCTTCAAGAGATGCTTATCGCGCTTGAAAACCACGAATCTCAAAAAAGACAAGATAGACGGACGCGAAACAAATTAAAAATAAAGGAAAATAAAAATGCAAATAAGTAGATATTGGACAATACGACCGTTTAGATTTTTATATATGATAACTATTACCATAATAGGTATATGTATTTACGGTTGGGGATTTATCATATTGGCGATATTGTTTTCTATTGATATGCCTACTATAACTATAAAGGAGAAATAAAAATGATTAGATTATTTGTTTGGTTTATGGATTTTATCATTTTTCCGTTTTTAGTTGTATACGGAATACTTTCCAAAAGTGAATATGCGATATACGCTGCGAATCTCACTATTTTTTTAATCATGGTTCAATTAGTTTTGTTTGTTATATTAGCTATATTGCTAATTCCAATGTATGAAATGGGAATGCTTGATGATAAAGAAAAGATGATGAGTTATAAAAACTTTCGTAACTTAAAAGAAAAATCGGTTAAAAGAAACATTTTATTTATATTGGATTGCGTGTTGATTGGTTTTATGGCAGCCACTGGGCATTTTATTATCGCATCTTTATATATGCTAAGTGTTTGTGTAGCCGTAGTAGTCATTTGGATATTGTTGGCAGCTAGGAAACGATTTGAAGAAGACGAAAACGATACTATTTCCAATATACAAAAAAATAGCACGTGTATTTCAATGAATTAAAAATAATCGGGAACTTTTTCTCGCTTCGATAGTTAAAAACACTATGGGTGCGGGGGGTATAATATAAACTCGGAGGAAATATGTTATTTAAGAAGTCTTCACTATTTAAATTAATTCTTTTAATACTGTTGGGGTGTTTTATTATGGTTGCTCCACTTGAATTGACCGCAACAATTTTAATTTTATATGTGTTTGCGCTTATTATACAGGTCGCATTGCGGTGGGCAGATTCCGACGGTGATTTTTATCGTTATCGAATATCATATGATGAATACGATAAAGTTTATTTGGTTGAACGAAAAACGTGGTATATGTTATATTTTTGGATTGCGTACAATCAAACTTTTTCTACCGACGAAGCGGCGCAACAGTACTTGGATGAAAAAATAAAGAACCGCGAAACGTTTATATTTAGATTATTAAAACTATTGCCACGGGCGTTTCGTCCGAAAAAAACTATACGTACACAAGATAATTAGAAAGGAATTCGCCATGAAAGGTAGAAACAAAAGCGTAAAAAATGTCAAAACTCGCAAAGAAGACGCAAAGGTTCGTCAGGAACAACGAGATAAACGAACCCCGCAAGACCAACTAAAACGGTTGGACGAAATGTTGGGTGTGGGAGTTGGTGCGCAAAAGGAAAGAACTCGGCTAAAAGCTGTTATCGAACACTCAAACAAACCAAAACAGGCCGAGGAAGCTGTTGCCGAAGAAGAAAAGAAATTCAAGGTAAAGAAAGGCGAAGATCCAATAAAAGAAAAGAAAAAATTCAAGCGAGAAATGAAAGTAAAGAAAGAAGAAGTTAAATAATGAGTATTAAAAACGCTTTGAAAGAATTTTTTAAGAAACTTTCTGTGAAAAATGCGGCATTAAAAATTTTCGGGAAATGCTTCGTAATAAATTGCGACAATGTAGCATCAAGAAGATATAATGGACACGTTTATTGCGGTCACTGCTATGAATTAGTTAATAAAGAGAATTTCGGAGAAGATGAACTTGAACAAATTAAACACGAACATCCAAACGCTAAAATGGCTATATTGGAAGAAGGTAGCCACCAATATATGTGTTTTTGCCCCATATGTAAATCGGAAATCAATAGATTTACGCCGATTATTCATTCCGATATTAAAGTCTTAGAATGTAAATCGTGTGGTATAGAGGTTATAACAATTTTATAGAAAAGGAAATAAAAAATGAATAATCCAGAATTTTTACTTTGCGTATCAATGGTATGTTATGGATTTTTAATAATGTTCAGCTTATTTGTTTTTGCATTATGGATGTATTATGGAAGTAAATTGCGTCTTGAAGATGGGCCTTCAGAGATTTGTAACTCTCTGAGAAACATATGCGCATATACTTTTATAAGTAGTTTGACTATACTTTTTTTAATGTGTGGGACGGCTTTTTTAAACGAGTATGTTGTGGGGATTATTTCCGTAATAACATGGGGAGTTGGTGCAACACTATATGCAACCGTAAAATTATTAAAAATAACCGGTTGGTTCAGTGTAATTTTTTAAATAATAGGAGAAAAAAGTCATGAAACGTTTAATTATTTTTTTATTTATACTGTCGTCAATAATGTTTACGATGATTAGTTGCACCGGTGACGATGGTGATGTCTACTTAGCTATCTATTGGACATCTGAAGTAGAGTCGTATTGGGATAATAATTCTGGTATACCTTCATATTTTTCGTACGGTCAGAAATATAAATGTTCCCCCGGGACTTATAGTTATAATATGACGGCGTGGAAATATAATTATTATTCTGGGTACGATGAATTATATTATTACTATGGGACATATAAGTTATCCGCAAATCCGGGTGAATTTATGAAAGATGGTGAAGATAGTTATTACGGGTTATATTTAGACGGATATGGCGTCGAGTTAGGTACTTCGTATAGTATGATGGGAGAAAATATAAAAGCAGATACCTTATCATCGATTAAAAAATCCGTTATTAAAACGGATAGTTGCGAATCATTAAAAGAAATCAATTTACGATAGGAGAACAACAAAATGAAAAAGTTTTTAATTTTTATTTTATTGTTGATTGGATTAATAGGCATCAGTTGCGAAACACCAACCGAATCAAATCCACCTGCGAAGAAAAATCCCGGTGTATTATATATCAGGAATGCGGTAGTCAGTTATTTTGATGCTAGCGAACAACTTGATATATATACTTATATCGATGGAACTTTCAAAGGAAATACATACTATGGTCAAACCAGAAAAATTACGATGGCAGATGATCAATGGCATTCATTTTCTATTGAAAGTGCAGAATATGAAACAACGGCGTTTTACGTATCTGGTAATGTGAAAGTCCCATATAACAGTGAATTGCATGTCGTTGTTAAAAATACCGGAGTATATGAAGAATAATGAGGTGTAAATGAAAAAAGTTAAGAAAAGAAAGAAAAAGATAAAAATTAACAAAAAAACTAATATGATGTTAGAAATAGATTATTTGCTCGGAACTATACCTAATGCTTTAAAAATAGGTATATCAGTTTAAGTTGATAAAAAAGGAGTGTGTTATGAAAAAATTAATTGTTATGTTTTTTGTTTTTATGTTGTTTTCTATGATTTATGCTCAAGACGAATTTGGCAAAGAAGAAACTAGTTATAATGTTGGGTGTAGTGTTCTCGGCCCCGTTTTAACAATAACACAAGGCAGTGGCGAATTCTTTCTTGAATATCATGCATTTGATTGGGAAAATAACGAAGACTTGATAAACAAACCGACAAGCGGTGGTGGATGGTTCGGTTGGAATATTTTTCTCGGTGACTATGTATCTATTTCACGAACTAAATGGCTATTGGGAATTGGGGCCGGGATATTAAGTGAACGAGTTGGAACAACATCTGCGTATAGCGATGAGAGTTGGACAGGAAGTATTACTTATTATGAAATTCACGTTGGAATAAGATATTTTCTATCTCAAAAGATAGCATTTAACGGATGGGTCGGTTATCCCATATATACGGATCGGTCAAAGAGTATATTAGAATCCTACGAGGAAGAGATAGGTATAAGTGGGGGCAATGAACAAACCGTTATCCCAGTAATGCTTAGTTTGACTTATCAATTCTAGATAGAATGTAATTTTTAATATGCAATCTTACGAAAACTGGGTAACCGAGTTACTCGGTTGCCAAAAATGCAAACTATGTCAAACCCGAACACAGGTTGTCGTAGCGGATGGGAGCGTAACAGCTCCCATTATGCTTATCGGAGAAGCACCTGGAGCGGACGAGGATAGCATAGGATTGCCGTTCATCGGTAGGTCAGGGCAACTACTTAGAACCATTTTACGTGAAATAGGACTATCTTTGAAAAGAGATGTTTATATTACCAATATAGTGAAATGCCGCCCACCGAATAATAGAGATCCCGAACCCGACGAGTTAAATATTTGTGGGCGTTATCTAATAGACCAAATAACAACTTTCGCCAATCCCAGTATAATAGTTGGGATCGGGCGAATATCTTCTGGAATAATGATGAAAGGATATATTCACGACATTCATCATGGAAAAATTTTTAATCGAGGAAGGTACGATTTTATGGGCACTTACCATCCGGCCGCAGCGTTGCGTAATCCGGGTTGGAAACGAAAGATGGTTTCGGACTTAACTTTATTGAATAAATATAAAAGTGAAAAATTTTAGTCAGAAAAACAGAATTGAACGAACTTGAAAGAATAAGGTTTAACCCGTTGTTATACAACGAGTTAAGTATAGAAAACATAAAATTCTTGAATAGCATACGGAATACAAAGAAATCGGTTGACTGTGATGTATAATATGAGTATATTTACTTTATGAAAGAAAATATTACAATGTTATCTCTACAAAAATTCTTGGAAAATAGAGCCATAGAGGACTTAAAAAAAGACCCCTTTAATCTTATTATTTCTGCAAAAAACAATCTTGTTTTATTTAAATATAATCAATTTAATTCTGATTTTTCCAATTCAATCGTTCGCGAATCTCGCGGAATAATTTTAGAAAATGGTACCTGGAAAATAGTATGTAATCCATTTTTCAAATTCTGGAATTACGGAGAATCTCATGCATTTAACATAGATTTAGAAAAATCCTATATTATAGAAAAAGTGGATGGTTCAATTATTAAAGTTTATTTTTATGATGAAAAATGGCGAATTGCAACCAATGGAACTATTGATGCTAAAGACGCGACTACTACTGATAAAATTCCATTTGAAGAGTTATTTTTTGATATTATTTCCAGAGAAGATTTTAATATCTTAACTTCTCAATTTGAGCAAGACAAAACTTATATGTTTGAGTTGGTTCACTCGTCGGCTCGAATAGTTGTTGATTATTCTAAAAAAGAATTGGTATTTATTGGATTAAAAGAAAATGAAACTTCTAAAGATTTCAACATATTCTATAAATCTATTCGAAAAAAGATGGAAAGTGTTTTTAATGGCTTGCCTATTAGATTTCCTAAACTTTTCGATTTAAAAGACGTAAATGATATAATGGAATTGTCTAATATTGCAGATAAAGAAAATCTGAACGGGAACGACTTTGAAGGATTTGTTGTATCTCAGTTTGAAGAAGATGAAGTTATCGGAAGAGTTAAAATTAAATCTCCGAAATACATTCAGTTACATCATGTCGCAACTGGCGAAGGAATAACTAATAATTTAATAAATGTTTTAATGAATAATGAAATGAAAGAATTTGAGGTATACTTAAATAAACTTCCTGACAAAGTCCGCGAAGAATATAAATCATTAAAGGAAAAATATTCTAATTTGGTTGACTATTTATTGAAAGAAGGAGAGATTTACCGAGGAATGTCCAAAACCATGTCTCGTAAAGAGTTAGCATTCGCGGTTTTAGAAAATGTTAATAAATCTTTAACCGGAATAATTTTTAGAATGGTAGATAACTTTGAATTAGACCCGAAGTCGGTTCTTGGTGAGATGGGTTCTAAAAAGGTTAAGTTTTTATTGATGAAAAAATAGGCGAGAAAATGGATGATAGATGTAAAATATATTCGGGATTACGAAAGTCTTTTAACCGCCATGAGTCTCTTGAAGGCAGTAGAGGATTCAGAATACACTATGCAGCATTCGTTGCGAGTTGGGCGTCTGGTAAATGATATGGCGGGGAAATTAAAATTCGAAAAAGATATAACTCATAAATTAGTTCGCGCCGCATATTATCATGACGTTGGCAAAATTAAAGTTCCGAATCACATTATTTTTAAGAGCGAAAAACTAACAGATGTCGAGTTTGAAGAAATGAGAAAACACCCGAAATATAGTCATACAATATTAAAATCATTAAATTATTTAGATGAAGCCGAAATCGCGCTTCAGCATCATGAAAGACTGGATGGGTCTGGCTATCCGGATGGGTTAAGTGGAGATAAATTCAACGGGTTATCTCAAGTATTGGCGGTTGCGGACGTATATGATGCAATGATTGTTGAAAGACCTTATCGAAAAGCAAAAACGCCTATTGAAGCTATAATGTATTTATATTCTAACGCGGGTAAAAAATTCGAGTTGTTTATTATTCAGATATTGCATAGAGTATTGGAAGAAAAGAAATTATTAGAACGAATAGTTTAACTTGATAAAAAATAGTAGGTTACAATCTTCATTATTTTAAAAGAAATAATAGATTTTAGTTGACTGATGTGTTATTATTGATTATATTATAGTATAATTTAAAAGGAAATTGGAAAGATGAAAAATGAGAAATTGTATTTGGCGACAAAAGTTGTCGATTTAATGATTAAAAAAACTTCAATGTCTAAGTGGAATACTCCCAGATATCGCAGTTATATCAAGACGTATTTGGTTGCGACTACGGTTGGCGGATTAAAAAACAGGCTTAAAGTTTTAAAATCGATTTAAATATGAAAACTTTTTACGACATACTATACAACGCAAATTACTCTGATTTTGATGCGTGGAAATACGAAATGCGCCAATACTTCATAACTTCCAAAGTTGTGAATGCGTTGGATGGTATTCCGCAATCCACCTATTATCATCCTGAGTTTGATGCACTGTTGCATACCTTTAATATGGTTTACGTAACTAAAATGTTTGGGTACGATAACCTAATCGAAGCGGCTTTTTTACATGATGTCGGAAAAGCGTGGAAAACCACCGTTGGCGAAAAAAAGATTTATTCGTACGGTCACGCGAAAAAGTCTGTAGAATTTATTGAAGAATACAAAGATTATATTAAGTATTATGATGTTACCGTAAAAGTAATTGCAGAACATATGAATCACTCTATAAAAAATGTTTCTGATTATGATAAAATTCAAGATGAAGATTTAAGACGATTTGTTCAGATGGATAAAGGACAATCTAGAGCGGCGTGGGCGACTTTTGCTACCAATTTCGATTTGAAGAAAAATAAAATTAAAGAAATGTTTGTTCATTTTAAACAACGACATTCCAGTAAAAAAGTTTATGTTATGGTTGGTATTCCAGGATCTGGAAAATCTCGTTATTTGAAAAACATAGATAAAAAATATATTGTTTGCCCGGATGAAATTCGCCGTGAGTTTACTGGCAATATTTCCAATCAAGCCGCAAACGATGACGTTTGGGAAGAGACTAAAGTGCGAATGAAAGTTGATTTGCTAAAATACGGAAAAACCTATTTAGACGCGACCAGTGTTGATAAGTGGTTAAGAATAGAATTTATGTCTGATTTTAATGATTGCAGAAAAATAGCGGTTGTGTTTGAAGTAGACCCTGAAGTTGCTATTAGACGTATCAAAGACGACATTGAAAAAGGTATAGACCGTTCCAATGTTCCTGATGGAGTTGTTCGCAAAAAATACAAATTGTTTGAAAAGGGTAAACGGTCTTTATACAACGAATTTAATAAGGTGGTAATAATATGAGTCAATGGACGCATGTTAATGGTTCAATAAGAATTGATCATTTGAAAGTAATGAGTGATTATACGGATTTGAATTCAAAATTTAAGACTTGTGGTTTTACTGATGACGAAATAGAGTGGAAAGAATGCAATGTTCCATGTGGTAGCGAAGGGTCTATTCAAGTAAATATATGGGAAAATCCGGAAGATCATCATCTTGCAGCGTATACTGTAAATTTCTGGGGCGACCTAAGAGATTATGATAATGAACAGGAATTGGTGGATTGGTTTACTAAAATAATTAAGAGTCATATGATTCGCGACGCGGTTATGAGTATAAGAATAGAATATCAATCATATAGCGTATATGTTAGTCAATATGATGAAAAAACAAACGAAAATAATGTAGTTTGTATTCATAAAGAAATTTTTAAATAGGAGGAGATAAAATGAAACGTGCTTATATTATTGGATATGGTATAACTTTGTTTTTATTTGTATTAGCTGGTTTATGTTATATATACCAAATACTATTATTTGTATTAATACCACTCTTCACATTTTTATTATTTGGTTTTGCTATAAGCCTTATTATAAAAGTGATTGAAGATAAGGATTGGAATAAATAATTTTGTATTGGAGGATATATGAAAAAATTATATGATGATGTATATTCGTATCGCGGATTCGGACTATGTGAAAGTAAGTGTCACATTGAAGCCATGTTAGATGAAAAAACTAATCGAGTGATTGTTATCGCAACTGAACTTCCCTATAATCCAGGAACGTCTATTACGAATTTCGCCGAATATCTGGCAACAGAAATTTTCAATAAGTTGCGTTATCAAGTGGAAATTATTCCGGAAAACTTTATCTGGATAGAACATTATCCTGAAAGAGGGACGGTGCATTATCCACTCGTGGAAGATTACGACCGAGTTTACTTTGAGATTGAAAATGGAAAGTTTGCGCATCCGAAATGGGAACATATAAAGGAATTTGATATTGACAAAATTTAATTTTGGAACTTATTTCAATTGGCGAGGTTTAATAGAATATGAAGATGAAAAGTTTAATTAAAGAAAGTTCATTATCAAGGATATTTCAGCACATAGAAGATGCCGACTCGTCTTTCGGAGTTATCTCGGCGTCCCGAATAGAATTTTCAGATAAAGAAAATGCAGAAAGATATTTGGAATTAAAAAAAGCGGTTAGAAAAATGGGATTAGGATTTATAGAACTGAAAGGTGGTTATCAGGAAGAATCGGGATTTACAGAAGAATCTTCTTTATTTATTCCCGGTATCAGTAGAAATCAAGCGGTGGAGTTAGGAAAGAAGTATGATCAATATTCGGTTTTGTATAAAGATAAAGATGAATTTATTGAAATAGGAACTAATATGAATTCCGGAATAGGCGAGATTTTAAAAAGATTTATTAAATCATCTGGAAAATCCAATTACGATTTTAATGTTAAAATATTAAAGGACTTTTTTTCTTCTTTATTAAAGGGGTCGCATCGTGGTAGAAAATTTCTATTTAGATTGCAAGAAAGAGAGTCGCCATCTTTTAATAGAATGGCATATCACCGGGACGAACCGTTGAAGTGGTATACCGTTTATGAGGAAATAAATGAATAAAAGTAAAAGTTTATTACTGAAAAATTTATTTATAGAGAATTCGTTATCAAGAGTTTGGCAGCACATCAACAATCCAAACACGTCTTTTGCTATCATATCGGCATATTTAGACGATGAAAACGATGAGAAGAATCATAAGACGTTGGCGAAAGATATACGAAAACTCGGATATGGTTTTATAGAAATGAATAGCGGATATTCATATAAGACGGATGACGGAGAAAAATTTGCTGAAGAGAAAAGTTATTTCATTCCTGAAATTAAAGAACGTGACGCCATAAAACTGGCGCAGAAATATAGCCAACAATCTGTTATCTGGAAAGATGCGAGTGAATTTTCTCTGGTTGGCGCGAGAAACGATGTTGGTGTGGGAAAACGTCTTATGAATTTCAAACGTGATAAGAGCACTTTAACTTTTAATCCAACGACAGTTAAAGCCGCGTTCTCTTCACTGATAAAACGTTCCAAGAAGGACGCAAAATTCGCGTTTGTTGCTGAAAGACTAATACTGGATTTTCCAACAAGTTATATTTACCAAAAAGAACGGGATCTTGTTTCAGAGTGGATAAAAATTTTGTAAATATTTATAGGTAGAAATGCGGGATAGGTGTTTTTGGTGGCATTCGTGAGTGCCAATCACGAGGAACGGATTCGAATTCCGTATCCCGCTCAATAGGAACTGCGGTATCTTCTACGGAAGACCGAGTTCAAAAGGCGACTGGGATTCCGAAATATAGTCATGTATATTTCGAAAGTTAATCCTTGACATGACAAGTCATAAGTCGCCTTTTATTTTTGCGGGTATATTTCAGTTGGTAGAATACGGGCTTCCCAAGCCTGAGACGTCGGTTCAAGACCGATTACCCGCTCAACCATACGAGTGCGAAGCGAGAGCTCGATTCCAGGCTCGGTGAATACTTAATTTTTGTGGGAGTGTGGGGCCGTGGTAGGGAATGCCGGACGGCGAATTTTAAGCAATTTAGTGCTGGATATGTCCAGGTTTGGTTGAAAATGTTTTACTGGGCACGACCGTGCGAACACGAGACTAAGTGCGGTCATTTTTTAACAATCAATCATTTAACTTAAAAAAAGGAGAGAACCATGACGCATTAAGAAACTAACTAAGGAGATGCGCCATGGGAACAACAAAAGCCAAAGGCGGTAAAAAACACCGTAAGTGGGGTCGTAACAAAGTTAAATGCGAAAGGTATAAACACGAATGTCGCCGTGAAAAAAACAAATTACGGCGAAAACAAAAATTGGAACGTAAACTAAAAAGGTTGGCGGAAAAAGGAAAACTTAAACTTGGAGAACCTTAATGAATAAATTTTTAATACTTTTATTTTTATTTCTTATTGTCAGCGTTATACATGCTCAAGAGTCTGTGACTACGGAGATGGACACGACAAAAACAGATACGATGTTTTATAATATAGACAAACAATACTATAATATAGATGTTATAATTGTCACAATAGACGGATTCGAGTGGTCAATAAAAAATGTTGACGCGAAAATCGCTGATAAAGAAAATGAATTAAACAAGTTGATGAAAAAATATTATCGTATGGGATATGAAAGTGGCTGGAGTGAAAGGTATCGGTCGTGGGATAGTAGCCCGTATCTATATGTTTTAGCGGGTGTGGCGGCGGGAGTAACAGGACTGCTAATTTGGCACGGAGTTAAATAATTTATGGGGTATAAGTGAATATAGACCTTTTAAAAAATCATATTAAACTCTGTAAAACCAATCTCAAACGAGACAATATAAAATGTTGTTTGAGTTGTCCATTTGAAGAAGAAATAGTTAAAGAATATCCAGAGATGGCAGATATGTTCCATTCTGCAAGAGTATACAACGAAGCCAGAGTTACTAACAATCCGTTTTTAATATCATCCCTATCCAAACTAAAATTTTCAAACTTATCGGATTATGACGAGTTTTTATTTGATAGTTCGCAAGAAAATAGATTGGAAGATGATGAGTAGAGAATTTTTTAGAATGGTTATCATAATTCTTTTGGTACTAATGGTTGGATTCATAGCGGGATTTTTAGTCGGATTCTTTTGGGATGTGATTATAATTGATATGCGACCGTATAAGATAGAAGACCGGCCACAAGAAAATCCGAAAATATCTTTTAATGATTACTTTTTAATAAGAAACACAATAACGTAATAATCGGAGAAAATGAAAAAAGTTTTATACATATCGCCACACTTGTCTACCGGCGGTCAGCCACAATTTCTTCTTAAAAAAATAGAGTTATTAAATACCACCCATGATTTATATGTGATAGAGTATGCATTTATAGCGGCAGCGTATGTGGTTCAACGTGATAAAATACAAAAGTTGCTTGGTAATAAGTTTTATTCTCTTGGCGAAAATAAATCCGAAATATTTGATATTATAAATAAAATATCACCGGATATAATTCACATAGAAGAAATTCCAGAAATATTTATGAGTGAAGGCGTCGCCAGAAAAATATATCGGGAAGATAGACCGTACGTTATTTTTGAAACTTCTCACACCGTTGATTTTGACCCGAAAAATAAAGTGTTTTTTCCGGATAAATTTTTATTTGTTAGTGATTATCAGTTAGAGCAATACGAACGGATAGATATTCCAAAAGAAGTGCTCGATTATCCGATAGAGTATAAAGAAAGACCCGATAGAAAAAAGGCGTTGGCGAAAATAGGATTAAGAGCAGAAAAAAAACATATATTGGTTGTAGGATTATTTACTTCGCTTAAAAATCAAGGGTATGTATTCGGCTTAGCAAGATTGTTGCCTCAATACGAATTTCATTTTGTCGGAAATCAAGCGGTTAATTTTGAATCGTACTGGAAGCCATTGATGCGAGGTAAACCGCGCAATTGTATCATTTGGGGCGAAAGAAATGATATTGATAATTTTTATTCGTCCTGTGATTTACTCATTTTTCCATCGTATGCGACAAATGAAAAAGCGGAATGCAATCCGCTTGTTGTTAAAGAAGCGCTCGGATGGAAATTAAAAGTCCTGATGTTTAATATGGAATCGTATAATCATCGATACGATTCTGTTGAAACTATTGATTTTTTAATCGGAAGTGAAGAGAGTGACGCGGAAAAAGTAATACAATTATTAGGTAAATCTGCGCAATCAGGCAAGATGAAAATTACAGATGTCGTATATGAAAATGATAGCAATAGAATAAACTTTACTTATCGCGGGGATTCTTGCAATGTGAGAGTTGGCGCGAGGGACATTGATACGAAATTGCCTATGTATAATTGCGAATTAAGTTTGAAAGACGGTTGTCGCTATTGGATAGTGCCGATTCCGGCTAAAGATATTACTTTTTATAATTATCCTCGGTTTAACGGGTTTTTGCTCGAGTTTTACAAGAATGGCGCGTTGATTCATTCGCACGAAGTGAGATTGAGAAATGAACCCCCGATGGTTAATATGGAAATTGAATCAGACCCGATGGACGATTCATTCTTTAGTTATTTTGAGTTTTTTTATAGGAACGTTTATAAAGATTTGCCTTTTAAAGAAAATGGAACGGTGATTGATTTGGGTGCGCATGTCGGGTCGTTCACATTATATTCTCTGTCGCGAGGAGCGGGTAAAGTTATCGCGGTTGAGCCATTTGAGAAAAACGCGAATAATATGAAAAAAACATTTAGTAAATATAACAATATTATTGTAGAGAATGCCGCAATTTATAAAGAGGACGGGACTCATGATTTTTTTGTTGGTGAATTGTCGGGGTGGAGTTCACTGGGAATAGAAGACCATGACCGTTATTTAAGTGATAAAAGGTTCGTTAAAGAAACGGTGAAAACAGTGACCTTAAAAAGTTTGCTTGAAAAATATGGCATAGAAAAAATAGATGTGCTGAAAATGGACGTTGAGGGGTCGGAATATGATATATTTGAAACTATAACGAGTGATATGCTAAAAAATATAGATAACATTTTACTGGAATATCATTATACACCTGATAAAAATAAATTGAAAGTTATATTAAATAGACTGACCCAGAACGATTTTACATATGCGGTATACAAACAATCTACGGTTGAATTAGCGGACATTGAAAATGACGATTTTGGAATAATTATCGCCAAGAGAGCGACGAAAAAGAAAATAAAAGTTGTGCATCTGGTTACTAATCCAGAGACTCCGCGAGAAAAAGAATCTATTGAGCAACTAAGCAAGTTAAAAGATTTCGGTATAGAATATGTCATACATAATAACGAACCGTATACGAAAAAACCCCCGACGGAAAATTGTGCATATCCAGAAAGAGTAACCGAATCCTTTGGAGACGCACGGTTATCTCCTGCACATTATGGGTGTTTTCTCGCGCATAAATACGGTATTTTGGGAGAGTTCGCAGACGACGTAGATTTTTTTATTGTAGCGGAAGCCGACTGCAAGATAACGGTTCCGATAGAAGATTTTGTGAAAATGCTTTATAGAGTCGGTGAAGCGATGGAAAAAAACGATATAACTTATTTTTCGTTCGGCGACAAACAAAATATGGAAACCGGATATTTGGAGTCGCCTAAAATAAAAGATTTTGATGGAATAGACTTTATGTATGAAACAAATAAAATAATTTGCGTGCAATGTATTATGTTTAAGAAATCGGACAGAGAATTTCTGATAAACATATTACAAAAAGAAAAGTGGCACGCGGCCGATCTGTGGTATTTAGATATGTTTTGGAAATATAAAAAACGAATGGCTATATTGAGTGAGCCGATGGCAATACAGGCCGACGGAACATCTTTAATAGATAGAAAAGAAAAGGAGTATTATACGTGGAAATAATGGATGATAATGGTTGCATCTGTCAAAGATGCGGAAAAAAATATATCATAGATCTGATGATTCAAGATAAATTGTGGCGTCGTATTACGCCGTCCAAACACAAAGAAGCCGGGCTACTATGCCCAACTTGTATTTGCGAAAAACTTGGCGAATTAGGTATGGCGACAATACACGCTAAAATTGATACTAAAGAAATAAGATAGACATTAACATAGACGGAGTGTCTATGCTTAAATATGGGAGAAAGTGATATGGAAAGTTTTGCCATACAAATAATGGTTATAGTATTTTTAATTTGTTGTGTATTGTTAGTATCTGAATCCGCTAAAAATGATAATGACGATACTCAAGATTTACATATTTAATTGGAGGAGTGATGAAGATACAGAGATATTGTTTAGCACCCGAACCATATAATTTATTGCCCGGGCAAACTGGCAGTATGTATAAAGTTGCAGACGTTGATCCGGTCATTGCCAAACTGAAAGCGGAAAAACTTGAATTAATTCAAATGCAACGAGAACAAGCGGATAAATATTTAGATATGAAAGATAAACTGGAAGCGGAGAACGAGTTTCTAAAAGAAATATTAAAAGCATCTTCAGATAAAATTGAATCTATGTTAGATAAATTTGGTTATGAATATTCAGGTGGGATGCCCATTAATGGATTAAGAGATTTAATTAAACAAGCCTTAAAGGAGAAGTGATGAATATATCTGAATATTTTGAAAAATTAAGATTTGACGATAAACATCATTTGGGGTTGGGAGATATTAGATTAACTATGGCGCAACAAGAAGAGATTATAAAAGAAAATGAGCGGCTGATAGAGACGCTTTTATTTTACGCCGATCCCGAAACATATTTTGCTATTGGATTTTTTCCGGATCCACCATGCGGCGACTTTATACGTGATTTTTCTGAAACAATAGCATTAGGAAGAAAACCCGGTAAACGAGCTCGCGAAGTGTTAGGATATACTGAGGTAATAGAATAAGTTTATATGAAAGATGTACTGATAAGAAATTACGAATCGGTGAGAAGGAACGTCGCCTCGAAGTTGCCTCACGTCTTTGAGAACATAGATGGGTGGTTTTGTGAGTCGGATCAGAGATTGTTTGCTGATATTGTTAGAAACGCTAAAAATGATTCTCACTTTGTTGAGATAGGCGCGTGGATGGGTCGCTCGACTTCTTTCATGGCGATAGAAATTAAAAATAGTAAAAAAAATATAAAGTTTGATACGATAGATACCTTTAAGGGCTCGCCGAGTGAACAAATTCATCTGAATATAGCTAAAGAGTATGGAGGGAACGTTTATAATAAATTTATTGAGAACATGACCAAATATAATTTATTGAATGCGGTAAATCCAATTATAGGCGATTCTGTTGAAGTATCAAATAAATATGAAGACGGTAGTTTGGATTTTATTTTTATTGATGGCGACCATTTATATGAAAGTGTTAAACAGGATATTATGGCGTGGCTTCCAAAATTAAAACCTGATGGAATTATGGCCGGGGATGATTATAATGTGTTTGATGGCGTAACTAACGCCGTTAATGAATTGCTCGGAAGTCAAATAGTAATTGATAAATATACATGGATGTGGAAGGCAAGTAAAGAAACGATAAATGTTCATTTTGTCGAGCAACCGTTCGTTGAAATATTAGGCGAAAAAAATAATCATAAATATAAAATAGAATTTTGGGATGAAGATAACGGAAATTCGGTATTTAGTTGTGAAACGTCTGTTAATCATTGGGTTAGAGCAAACAGAAGATGGTTTACTAACTATACAGTAAATATTTATAGAGATGGTGCATTATTTCATGTTCATCACTATAACGCAAAAAATAAAAGGGTGTATGTTCATATAGACAGTAAATCTCTCGGAGATAATTTAGCATGGTTTCCATACATAGAAGAATTTCGTAGAAAACACGGGTGTAAAATGATATGTTCAACTTTTTGGAATGCGTTGTTCCAGAAGAATTATCCCGAAATAGAATTTGTGACACCGGGTGCGGCAGTGGATGGATTATACGCGATGTATACGATTGGAATATTTATAGGAAATTATGATAAGAATAAAAAAGATTACAGAATAATTCCTTTACAACAAGTTGCCAGTGATATGTTGGGAATTCCTTTTTATGAAATACGACCGAGAATATCTTTTAGTAAGTATGTCGCCAAGGAAAAATTTGTTTCAATGTCCAAACACTCAACCGCGCAAGCGAAATACTGGAATAATTTAGATGGGTGGAAAGATGTTGCGGCATATTTGCAAAGAAAGAATCTGAAAATGATATCTGTTGCGAAAGAAGGTTGTGATGTAGATGGAATAAAAGTTATAAAAAATGATTCCATATTGGTTATCGCCGGAATCATAATGGCCAGCGAATTTTTTATAGGATTACCTTCGGGTCTCGCATGGCTGGCGTGGGCGTTAGGCAAAAAAGTAGTTATGATTTCTGGATTTTCTCAACCGTGGTATGAGTTTACAGGAAATAATTATTATGTGCATAATCTGCACGTTTGTAACGGATGTTTTGTTGATCCCGAATTGGAATTTGATAAAGGTGATTGGAATTGGTGCCCCAGATTGAAAGGAACTTCGCGACAATTTGAGTGTAGTAAGACTATTACTTCTGAAATGGCGATAGAAAAAATAAATGAAATTTTAGACGAAGAAAAAAAACTGTGAGCCAGAAATGAATGAGTTGGAAAGAATAAAGTATGTAGCGTTTGAGTTGTCTGATATATGTAATTATGCGGCGATACATCCAAAGTGCCCTGCGAATTATAAGATGAAAGACAAAACAATTTTATCACTGAAAATTATAAAAAAGGTTTTGGACGAGTTGGGAAGTTACTATTATAGTGGTGGTATAATTTTGAATGTTTATAATGAGCCACTTATCGACCCGCGACTATATTATATTTTAGATTATGTGAGAAAGGTATTAGGAAGTAAAAATGAAATACTTATAATAACTAATGGATATTATTTGAATCAGGTTATTTTAGACGAATTAAAAGGATTGTTCAATGTTAACCGAATTGAAGTGTCTTCGTATCTTGATTCGGAAGAACATAATAGATTAATCGGTTTGCATGCAGATTCAGGATATGTCGTACAAAGAATAAAGTTGGATGACCGAATAGCAATAGTTAATGGGGAAAAATGGCCTTGCACTTTACCGTGTTATTCGCCATATACTGAAGTAATAATAAATTGCAAAGGTGAAGTCGGATTATGTTGTTATGAATATAAATACGAAGTCGTTTTTGGCGACTTAAATAAACAATCTTTCATGGAAATATTAAACAGTGACGAGATGAATCAGACGTATAAAGATCTTACTTCTGGTAAAAGAACGCATAGTATATGTAGAAGATGTAATACATTTAGAAAATATTAAAAGGAGAAACAAAATGAGTAAAAAATATTATCGGCTAATAATGTACGTTCCAGATGATAAACTTAAAGAACTTGTGGAATTCGTTAATAAAAATGATTGCGCAGTTAGTGAGTATAAAGAAACCGACGAAGTAAAATATGAAAGAGTAAAAGAGTTTTTTACGGGCGATTGGGATAAGTTAGTTGAGTTGGCAAAATAAAATGGAAAGACGACGAATAGAATATCAGGAAATACCGATGGATACTATAATTAAATGGTTTATTAAAGATTATGCAAAACCGGTAAAAAATTATGAGTATTTTTATGATTGCCGCAAGAACGTGGTTGTTTTTAGGTTATGTTATGAAATTGATGAAGAGAATAAAGGTTAAATTATGAAAGTAAAAGTTGGCGACAAAATTTACGATGGAAAGGAAGAACCGGTAATGATAATTTTTTCCAAAGAAGAAAAGGAACAAATTTCAAATATACATCCGGGATTACACGGTGGAAAAGAATATATGCATATATTCTGTTGCTATCCTGATACTGAAGAGTGGACTAAAGACGATTTTAGTAAAATCAGACATTGGATGGACTTTGAAGAAGAGCAACCAAAGAACGATCCTGATAGAATTAAACGTTGGACGGAAAAAATTTGAATAATTTTTGGAACTTTTTTTAATTAGTATAGTAAAATATATATATAAAAATAATTTGTTTATATTTATAAGGAGAATTGAAAATGGTAACAATATATGTTTATATGGAAGATGGGCGAGTATTTCATTATGATGTTGTTGATGTTGCGAAGGCGAGAGAACACGCTCATAGAATTATAACTACTGGTTGGCGAAATGTAGTCAATGGTGAAATGGAATATTATCCAGTTCATCAAATATTAAAAGTTAAATTTAAAATGGATAAGATGGATAAATTAGCATCTGAATACGAAGCAAAAACATCTTGTTGTGGGTAAATGAAATATGATAAATAAATTGGACGATTTTTTAACGAGAAATATGAGATGGTTCGTAGTGTTGTTATTTGCACTGACACTCGGATTAGCCTTTTATTGGCAAGAACCGATTAAACCCGCGATTTTTCTCGGGGTTGGTTCTCTAATCCTTATCGCTATCGGGTTAGTACGAAGATTTAAGCGAAAGTAAAAGGAATAGATTAGAATTGACCCCGCGGGTGCATAGCAACTGCGGGGTTTTTAGTTTATTTAAAAAAAACAGTTGACAGTGGTGCTCTATTGTGTTATATTTGAGTATACTTAAAAAAGGAGATATATATGGAAACGGTTGACAAACGGGCCATGTTTATACAGGCCGTTTTTAATCAGGCAAAAAAGTCGTATCATCGTAAACTGAAAGACGGAAGGCGTCGACGGTTAGACCCGGCCGAACGTTTGGTAACGTTGTTAGCGGAGTCACTGAAAGACCAGGTTGTTTTTCTGGAAGAACTCGCGGGGTTTTTTGTTGACGACGAACCGGGGTTGAAAGCCGAGATTGAATACTTTTTAAGGAAGAATAACGTGAACGTTTTTTAATGTGGTTTTGGCGCGGTACGCAAATAAGTGTGATAATAAAAAATTTGAATCTTCACTATTTATATATAGGGTTGATTAAATAATGTGAGGGTTCGAATTATGAAATGTAAAAATTGCAATACAAATGACGCGATGGTTTATAGCAAGTATTCATCCGGAGAATTTTGTTCAAAGAAATGTGCTCGGTCTTTTTCGACAAAAGAAAAACGACAGGAGATAAATGAAAAAGTACGAAAATCTTTGTTGGGTCGACCCGCGTGGCACAATAGAGGATTTAAAAAAGGATATGATTCGAGAAGGCATATCTTTTCCGATGAAGATCGCATAAAATCGAAATATGTTGTTAAAGATGGAAGAAGATATTATAGAAAAAAATCTAAAGAAGAAATGATACAAGACGTGTTTTTAATTTCGTTTAACAAATTGGGAAAAAATAGAAAAAGAATAAGAATATTAGAAGAACAAAAAAATTCGTGTGTAATTTGTAAAACAACGGAATGGCAAGGAAATTATATAAAATTAGAATTGGATCATGTTGATGGAAACCGGCAGAATAATAAAAGAGAAAATTTAAGAATGGTTTGCCCAAATTGCCATAGTTTTACAAAAAACTATCGTGGGAGAAATATTAAAGGTAATTCGCGAACCGGAATTGTAAGTGATGCTGAATTTAGGATCGCATTAAAGGAAACTGATTGTATAAGACAGGCATTGAAAAGGTTGGGTATTGCTCCGTATGGTGGAAATTACCAAAGAGCTAGAAAATTATTAAGTGAGATGGCGAGTTGAAGGGAATTGGCATACCTTTGTGACTTAAAATCACAAGTTTTTCGGTTCAAATCCGAAACTCGCCACAAAATATGCTGGTGTGGCGAAACCTGGTAGTCGCGCTGCGCTTAGAACGCAGTGGTGAAATATCCGTGAAGGTTCAAATCCTTTCACCAGTACAAAAAATGGAGTCGTCGTCTAATAGGTTCAGGACATCGCCCTCTCAAGGCGAAAATAACGGGTTCAAGTCCCGTCGACTCTACAAAAAATGCTGGTGTCGCATAGAGGCCGATTGCAGCGGTTTTGTAAACCGCAGGACTTTCCCACGGGGGTTCGAATCCCTCCACCAGCTCAAATGAGCCGAACGATAACGGTTATCCCTACAAAAGAGAATTCGGCTACAACCGAATAAAAGTCGTTGTCAAACATTTGCTCATTTATAACTGGGCGTAGTTCAGATGGAAGAACCCCGGCTTGGAACCGGGAACGCGCTGGTTCGAACCCAGTCGCCCAGACTGAATTTGCTGGAGTAACTCAGATGGTAGAGTACCTGCTTGGTAAGCAGGAAGCCGACGGTTCAATCCCGTTCTCCAGCTCGAAATCACAAATTGTGATGTCAAGATGAAAAAAACAGTTGACAAGTAGAGATTACTTTTGTATATTATAGGGAGTTCTTTGACATAAGGAAAACAACTTTGGTGTGTAGGGAGCGTGGCTCTTGGAAGTAGGAAGTGTGAGGCTACGGGGTTGTTTTTATTTCATAATGGAGCCATCTGCTAACGGTAGGCAACTGGGCCTTCAACCCAGAAATGGACGGGTTCGATTCCCCCTGGCTCTACAAATTTGCCCACGTAACCGAGGTGCGCTTCGAACGCACTATCCGTAAGTGGAGTTGGAAATGCGGGTTCGAGTCCTGTCGTGGGCGCAAAGAAAATGTCGGTGTGGCGTAGTGGCTATCGCGGTGGGCTGCAAACCCACTATTCGGGGGTTCGAGTCCCTCCACCGACTCCATAATTCCAGCGTAGCTCAATTGGCGGAGCAAGTGCCTGTTAAGCACGAGGTTGTGAGTTCGAGTCTCACCGCTGGAGCAAAAAAGAAATGCTTCCGTAGTTTAGTTGGCAAAACAGTTGATTCGTAATCATCAGACTTCGGTTCAAGGCCGGACGGGAGCTCAAATAATCTGTAAAAAGAAAGGAAAGAAATTAGAACGATTTGAAACATTGATTTTATAATGAATGGACTTCAAGCAAACTCGGTAGCTGCGGCGGACTGAAAATCCGAAGAGCTGGGTTCGACCCCCAGGGAGTCCACAAAAAAGATTTTTATATAGTTGACTATGTAAAAATCGTAATAATGTAAATGCGCTATTGGTATAAAGGTATTATACTTGGCTTCCAACCAAGAGACGTCGGTTCAATTCCGATATAGCGCTCATCGCAGGGTAGAGAAGCGGTATCTCGGTGGTTTCATAAGCCACGTCATTCGCCGGTTCGAATCCGGCCCCTGCTACTGAAAATATAAAAGGGAGATTTTATGAAACTATCTGGCGAAAAAATGAATAAGTTGGTTGAAATGGTTACGGAAGATTTAAGAAAAAAACTTAAACGAGAACCAACTGAAAAAGAAATTGCTGAAAAACTTCCGATATTTTTGTGTGACGATAAGGAAGAATAAATTTGGGGACGCATGTGCCAAGGGGGCGAGACTGCCTTGCAAGCAGACTGGGCCGGTTCGATTCCGGTCGTCTCCACTAAAATAATATGCTTCCGTGGCGAAATGGTATCGCACCGGCCTTTTAAGCCGCGAGTTTAGGGTTCAAGTCCCTACGGGAGCACAAAATTGGACAGTAGCTCAACTGGAAGAGCACCTAAAACACGTTTTTTCAAAAATTATCCGATAACGGGTCGCCAGAGAAAATGTTATCGCATGATAAGCGGGTGGGTGTGGGTTCGAATCCTGCCTGTCCAACAAAAATAGATGCGTAGTTTAACTGGTAAAACGTCGGTCTCCAAAACCGAAGACAGAAAATGCTTTGTGCGGGTTCAAGTCCTGCCGCATCTGCAAATGTGGGGCAATGCCGGTTTGATCAAATCGGTTTTATCCACGGCGAAAGAATAAAATAGTCGACGATTTTGTTTTTTCGTTTTCTTCATCGTCTAGTAGGAAGGACATCTGCTCTCAGAAGAGCAGAAAATGTGAGTTCGAGCCTCATTGAAGAAGCAAATCGTTGACATCAACGAAATGGTGATGTAGTTCCAACCGGTCAGAACGCCTGCCTGTCACGCAGAGGGTTGCGGGTTCGAATCCCGTCGTCACCGCCAAAGGGATGGCTGCCTAAACGTACCTAAGTCATGACAAGGTGAGCGGCGAGTAGAAAACGTAAACATCCCTTATTGGAGCTGTGGTCTAATTGGTAGGGCACCAGACTGTCGATCTGGCCGATGCGGGTTCGAATCCCGTCGGTTCCGCACGGGGTTATAGCTCAATGGGAGAGCGCTTGAATGGCATTCAAGAGGTTCAGAGTTCAAATCTCTGTAGCTCCACAAAAAATCGGTTGACAAATTCGTTTTCTTGACGTATATTAGTATACTGATAAAAAAGTGAAAGGAACGTTATGAAAGTTACAAAGTATATTATCGAGTTTAAAGAAGACAAACCAAACTGTATTAAATGCGGTAAAAGAATTAAAATCGGCGAGGTTTCGTTTGAGTTTCGCCCAGATAGAGGGTTTAATTGTACCGATGAAGAACGTAAAATGATTTGGTGCACGAAGTGTGTGCCAAAAGATGCTAAAGTTTATAAAGGAACGCAACTGAAGTGGGAACAATAAAGATGAAAATCGCGGAATTAAACAAAAGAATTCTTCACGAACTGGAAAAAAGAGATCGGTTCTTTGATGGTCGTTTCAGAGTTCGCAAGATAAACAGTAAAAGAAAAGAAAGAGAAAGACGCGCTTGTCGCGGATATAAAATCAAGTCAGAAGATTATGGCGAATAAATAATTGGAAGCACGGCGAAGATGGTGAGTCGTGGCGGACTGTAAATCCGTTCTCTACGAGTGAGTAAGTTCGAATCTTACTGCTTCCACTAAACACATATGGGAGAAATTTATGTTATTTGATGTAATTGCGATTATTATTGTATTGGTTGTCGCCGTGGGAATGGCTTGGGTTTATTGGGACAACAAAGACGATCCAGATTTTTTGAGACATCTGTAAAAAATGAAAAGGAGATATTATGTTAGGTAGCAGGCCAATGACAAAAATTAAATTTATGTTTATGGATTTGGTAGAGAATAAACCAGTTAATCTGTATAAAGATAAAAAAGGTCGATATTGGATGGCGCGTAATAAGTGGGGATGGTTTAGAGTTGAATGTAAATGTCAGGATGAAAATGAAATTATTGGGGGAGGGATGATAATTTTCCCACAGTAATAAAAAAACGGGAGCGTAGCAAATTGTTGGCTTTCGCAACGGACTTTTAATCCGTACAAACGCAGGTTCGATTCCTGTCGCTCCCACAATGTTAGAGATGTGGGTGAATTCTAATAGAATACATCCAGCTACCAGGGGCGAACAAATTAAGTAAATAAAAACAAGGGGATATAAAAAATGAAAGCCGGTTTTATATTTTTAATAGCCGCAACGATATTTTTGTTGTGCGTTAATGTATTTTCAGGAGAACGTAATATCAAGATTCATTATATTGTTGTACTAAAAATTGTAGTTGAACACAACTGTGAACTCAGTTTTGTTAGTGACGACATCGAATTAACGATTGAAGTTAGCGAAAACTTTTACAATTCTCATAAATTGGGAGAACGTATTAATAATGAATCCAAAACCACTCCTAATATTGCCGGAACTGGACGCACTGAATGGGTAGTTATAATAAAAAGTAAAAAAGTTGTGATGGACAATTAAAAATACGGGCAAGTATCCCACCCGTCTGATACGCGGGATTCAGGTAACGGTTGAAAATGTGAGTTCAAATCTCATCTTGCCCACTAAAAAACGGAAGTGTGGCGCAATTGGTAGCGCAATTGCCTCTTAAGCAAAAGGTTGGGGGTTCGATTCCCTTCACTTCCACCATGAGTAACAGTGACTATAAAAATAAATGTGATGAGTGCGGTGTAAAAGGATTTCTTGTCGCCAGAATATTTTGGCGAATGATAGACGAGAAGTGGAAATGGCTGTGCAAAGATTGTTGGGAGAAAAGAAATTTAAAAATATTAAAAAAAGGATAAATAATGGCGACATAGCTTAACTGGTAGAGCGGACGTTTCATAAGCGTTCAGATGTTGGTTCAACTCCAATTGTCGCCACTGAAATAGCGCCATCGCCAAGTTCGGTCTAAGGCATCAGGTCTACACCCTGACATTTTCGGGGGTTCAAATCCCTCTGGCGCTACTATGGGAAAACAAAAATTAGTTCGGCGAAAACATATAAAATGGGATTATAACGGGGATGGACGATTTTATACAGAAAAAATTCCTGGTTTCTGGAAAAGATACTGGAAACGATGGACTCGCAGAAAAGAAAAAATAAAATTAGAAAAAGGAGAATAAAAAATGTATCGTGTTTCAATAGTTTTTGAGAACAGTACGCCTTTCACTTTTGATGTCGACGATTTCGCATTCTTTGATTCCGGTAATCGTGTTGAATTTTATAACGGAAAAGAAATCACGGTTGTTCCGATGTATAATGTGCGATATTTTTCCATTAAAGAAAAAGAATAAAAAATAGTGGATTCGCCGTAATGAAAAAAAAGAAATAGCGTCTTAGTTTAACGGTAGAACGCCGGGCTTTGAACTCGGTGGCATTGGTTCGATTCCATTAGACGCTGCAAAAAATAATACTTGACTGTTATGCTTTTGTTTTGTATATTGATTATAGACAAAAGAAGGAAAGTAAAATGAAAATCACCAAAGAAGAAGAGGTAAAACTTTACATCGAGTACATCGATAGATTGGAAAACGCTCTGATTGATGTAATGAACGATGAGAAATGTGATGGCACGACGTGTTTATCCGAAGAACGAACAAAAGAGATTGAGAAGTTGTATAATGGAATTCTGACGTGCAGAGCCATTGATGTTGAGGAACTTAAAAAGGTTTTTTAAAGTATATTTATATTTAACGACACATGCCGGTCCTGACAGTGGAGATTTGAGGCTTACGCGAATTGTCAGGGTTATCGTCCCAATCAGGGACGAGGCGAACACGTAAGCGGGAATTCCACTCCCGTCGTCGGCATAGTTTTTTATACCGCGTGTGGCGCAATGGTAGCGCATCTGTCTTATAAGCAGGGGGTTGATGGTTCGATTCCATCCACGCGGACAAACGAAATTTTAAAGTTGGAAAGAGGGATGTGAAATGCAAAAAACGTTACGTTTAGATATTGGCGGGCCGAAAGGAAACGCGTTCTATATTCTTGGAATGGTCGGTAAGTTGACTTCAAAAGAACTGGCGACAAAAATACGAGAAGAAATGAAAACTGGAGATTATAACAATTTACTTACGGTTTTCAAAAAACACTTTCCAGGAATTTTATTGTATTCTTCATATAGGTTAGCCGGTGTAGATAAAAAGTTATACAAGATTGAAAAAAGTTACGAGTTATAAAAAACGGGATGTAGCGTAGCCTGGTTTATCGCGCCTGCTTTGGGAGCAGGAGATTTCGTCGGTTCAAATCCGACCATCCCGACCAATAGAACGAGCCGAACGAAATAGGGTTATCATTTGAAAATACATCCTGTTCGATTACTTGTTCGTTTTATTTATATGGTGAGCGTGTTGTAATGGTAGCATTACGCGGTTGTGACCCGCGGAGTATGGGTTCAAATCCCATCGCCCACCCGAAAGGGTATACCCTAAGATATTTTATATTTGCTAAGGATATAACCTAATGGCACGGTAGACCAATTGGTAGAGCCGTCAGATTCAAAATCTGAATGTTGTGGGTTCGAGTCCCACCCGTGCTACTATGATGCATATTAAATTTATAAGATTGATGTCGCATAATATAAAATGCGGGATTCATTCTGATATACCATTATGTTGTGTATTATTTTATTCTTTTTATTATGAACCGCAATTTCTACATAAAGAATTTGTTAATAAAAGTAATACATGGACAGAAAAATATCGAAAAAAATTGGTATTGAGTAAATTGATATATGATTACATACCATGCCCGATTTGTATGAAAAGAGGAAAAATAAATAAATTAAAACCGTGCAAATGTTATCCCTATTATATCTTATGAAATATGAATATATTTATACTTGGAAAAATAATGAGAAACGGGTGACATTATACAAAAGAAAATGTAGGATTGTCGCCAGTGGGGCGAAAATAGTATATTGATCGAGTTTGAAAACAAACAAAGAGAAATAGTTTCCAGGTATTCAATAAGAAAAATGCCCACGTAGCCGAGGGAGTCTTCTAAACTCTTATCCGTAGTTGGAGCTGAAAACACAGGTTCAAATCCTGTCGTGGGTACGAGGAACGTAAATGCCAACAGCCTAAAGAAATGATGCAAATAAAAGGCGCATCTCCATAGGTATATGAGACCAGCACGGGTTTGCATCCGTTCCGTTATTATCGGGGAATAGTTCAAATGGTATCAGAACCCCGGCTCGGAACCGGGAACGTGCCAGTTCGAGCCTGGCTTCCCCGACAAATGGAACTTTTTAGTGTTGTGTTCGTTTATACTATATAGCAGAGGAAAAGATTTAAAATGAGTTTCTTTAAAAAACGAGTTGGATTACGAAAAGTAAAACGATGGAAACGGTGGTTTAAAACTCCAGAGTGTTTTCATCCAGAACACTATCCACCAGGCGATTATGAAAATTATGAACCTGGCGACTATAAATATACTTGCCCAAAATGCGGAAGAACGATTAGTTTTGAAGTAACTGAGTTATATCAATTAAAACTTAAACTTGATAAAGAGTGGGAAAAGGTCAAGAAAGAGCATTTCGCGAGAATATCCAGTGAACAAATGATTAAAATGATTGAAAAGGAAAACGCTAAAAACCAATATGCCAATATGCCTTCTGGCAATGGATTAGATGGCTAAAAAATTTAAAATAAAAACTATTTATATAAAGCGATGTAAACGTAACACTGTTAAATTAAAGGAAAAGAAAATGACATAGGGATTTCGGTAGATATTTAAACCGCCATAAAGTTCTCTTTATATGTAGACGCCATCGACACGATGCAAATACGTGTCGATAAACTATTAAAATATCGACATAAGGAGAACTAAAATGGAACGTAGAGAAAAAATATTATCAACAAAGTTTTATTTAAAAGGGTTATCTAATTTAATTCGCGAATTAAAAAAACTATATAAACAAAATCAACGAGAAGGAAAGATTACTGATAATTGGAAAGTTTTTCGTGAATTAGAAAAATCTAAATATGAATTTCGCCATCAACATATCACGTATTGTCTCGCCAAAAAAGTAAATATTACTCATGACGAAAATGGGTATTTGACAGATGAGGCGATTGAACGATACAATAAAATCGAAAGCAAAGTAAAAGATGGTAATGAACCGGATTGGGATTACGTTAGAGAACTTTCTAAAGCATATCCCGTTATACAGGAGGTACGCGATGAAGCGACTGTATGTAATAACGCGGAATGATTTGGGGTCGGCGTATCAGGCGGTTCAGGGTGCTCACGCTGTTGCTAAATTCGTTATGGATTATCCGAACAATGAATGGAAAAACGGATATTTGATTTTTTTGGCGGTTGAAGATTATCACGAAATAATGGAAATATCAGGATTATTGGATTATGATAATTGGGGTCGCCACGAACGAAAGAAAATTCCGATTTCCGAGTACCACGAAGCAGATTTAAATAACGAGTTAACGGCTATAGCGATTTATACGAGTGGGTATAATAAAAATCTTCGTAAACTTATGATTATGGGGCAAGATGAAGGCGATAGAGATTCTAAACAATCTGCTTAAACGTCAGGTAGAAATTGGTGATGTAAAAACATCTTCTCTTGTAGAATCAAAACTTCAAGAGGTTAGAAAAGTTTTGGAAGGGTTAAGCAAGATAGCCGATAAATATGCGTATTCTGTTTTAATCAACTCTTATAGAACTAATGTATTTAACAGTATATTTAATATGGGTATTCCGATTGAGATTAAAAAATTCTTTATGAATGTAATAATTACCATGTTTAGAGAATCTTTAAGGAAAAGAAAAAAGCGGTGATGGAAAAATTTTATAATATCGAGGAACAACGCGCATGGAATGAAGACCGTATGTGGATAAACGATGGGCACGAATGGTCAAAATCGTTTGGTACTACTGAAAATCTGTGGAATACTTATATCTTTGATACTATAAAAGAGTTTAGAAATAAGAAAATTTTAGAAATTGCTCCGGGTTTTGGTAGAATGACGCAATTTTTATCAATACTGGCATCGGAACTGATTGTTATTGATTTAAACCCGCATTGTATTGAAAAAACTAGAGAGAAACTCGGTCACCATGTTTCGGAGTATTTAGTTAATGATGGTAAATCACTGACCGGCGTCAAAAACAATTCACAGGATTTGGTTTTTTCATATGACAGTTTTGTTCATTTTCATAAAAACGTTACGGAAGAATATATTAAAGAAATTTATCGGGTATTGAAACCGGGTGGTTATGCGTACATTCATCACTCGTGGTTTTATGGCGGTAATGAATATCCATTTAAAAATTTAGGTGGTAGGGCGAACATGACACCTGATAAATTCAAGGAAATGGTTGAATCGAATGAAATGATTATGGTGTCGCAAACAAAGATTAAATTTGAAGGCGACGGAATTTGGGATGGTACTGATTGTATATCATTTTTTAAAAAGGAAAAACATTTATGATACCACTTACTGAATGTATTCATGGCGGATTTTATAAAATACACGCACGAAATTTTAATTATGGCGTATTTAATAAAAATAAAAATGGATTTGTCGGAGTTCGTGAAAAATTTGGAAATGAATATTTATTCGTAGAATTTCACTATGATACAGGACCACCGTACGGAACTGTAAAACCACACGAGTTTTTGGAAATGTGCCCGATAGAAAATTTGAAAGAGTACGAATTTTATGAAGAAGACGGTAAAAAATACTTTAGAGATAATCCAAAACTTCGCGAATGGCTCGACAATAAATTACTTGAATACGAAAAGTGATTTATAATTCCGCTCGTAGCTGAGTTCGGAGCAGCAAGGAACTCTAAATTCCTGCACGTCGGTTCAAATCCGACCGAGCGGACAAAAATAACAGTTGACTTTGGGAGTTTATTTTCATATATTATATTATGCACTTTAACGATTTAAAAGAAAACAAGTTTTGTAAGTTCAAAAATGAATTTGGTATTACCGTTGTCGCCATAAAAGTTGGAAACGACAAAATAAAAAAATGCGACAATTCAATCTGGTATACTGGTCAATTTCATACTGTTACAAAATGTAACGTGTTGGATTATATTTTATTTTATGTAAAAGGGCTGGTAGTTTTAATTGGGAAAACACTGGGTTCGCAACTCGGAATTATCGGTTCAAATCCGATTCAGTCCACAAGATAAAACAAAGAAAAAAGTTATGACGGCAGAATATATCTTAAAAGAACTTAATATTACTGAAGAAGTGGTTGCGATTTTTCCTTATGGTAGTCGTGTTTATGGACTTGATACTGAAAAATCAGATTATGACTACATAGTGGTTTTTAAGAAATCCATTTTACCAAACGGTGCATTTAGAAATAACGCGGTTTCAAATAAAGATAAAAGTATTCAAGCCGTAATATATTCTCGTTCAGGATTTATTGATGCGATAAACAATTACGAAATCGGCGCATTAGAATGTCTTTCTTTAGATTCGTCGGAAGTGGTACTAAAAAAGTGGCCATTTAAAATAACTAAGTGGAATGAAAAAGACATGATTAAAAAAATTATTCAAAAGGCATCAGCGAGTTGGCATATCGCCGACGAACAAAGTAAGAATGGATTTAAAGATAACGCAAAGAAGGGAATATTTCACGCATTGAGAATATTGGAGTTTGGTTTGCAATTAAAGAATAACCAAAAAGTCGTTGATTTTAAATCGTGTAACAATTTATATTTGGAATTTAAAAATATAAACCCAGAAGATTTTGATACCCGAAACTATACTTCAATGCGAGACGACCTGATGGGAAAATTAAGAAGTGGCGACATGACTTATCCGAACCCATCTACAAAATAACAGTTGACAAATGAAAAACTATTTATTATATTTATATCATACTAATTAACTTTAATAAACCATAAACCAAACAAGAAGGAGGACTATATGTCCAAGAAATCCAAAATCTCGATGCCCAGCCGGTTGCAAATCGCAAAGGTTCTATCCGATGCGGTTGGTTTAAAAACCGACGGCCTGATGACTCGTACCGGTAATGATATTCATATGCCGAGTAAGAAACAGGTGAAGGCATGGATGAAGGAAAATTTACTCCAAGAGTAAATTTAACGAACGGGCTCTCTTCGTGAGAGCCCTTTTATTGGCGGATGGCGAAGAGGCCTAACGCGACCGACTCTGAATCGGTTATTTCGCAGGTTCAAATCCTGCTCCGCCAGCGATTTAATAAATACGGCAATCACAATAAAAAAGTTTGGAAAACAATATTAAAAAAAATGGATATATTCGAGCCATATATGAACGCGCTTCGTTGTGCTGCGGAAGAAGTGTATAAAAGTGAAATAGTCGATACTCTTATGGAAACGTCTACTATTAGAGAAGTCGCTGAAAAGTATGAATATTATGCCAATGAAGAAGATAAACGAACAACGGTTCGTAACTGCGAATTTAATACTAAAGAAGAATGGATTGAAAATAAAATAAGAGAATGGATGAAAGAATAAAAAAATGGAAGTATCACGTCGCTTCAGCCAATTAAAATATAATAAAAGGAACAAATGTTATGTGGAAGTATATTCTTGATTTTTTGTCTTTTTTAATGGCTTCATTTTTTATTTTATGTATATTAGATTATTTTAGACTGAAACGATTATTTGGAGCGCATCCATTGTGGGCAGCGGGTGTTCAACAAAACCACGAGTTGAAAAATAGGATTTTCGCCATATTTCTATATTTGTTTCTTCTTATATTTTTCGCGATTATTAGGGTAACGTATTTTTAATGAATAAACGATACATCATAGCCGATACGCATTTCAACCACGCAAATATTATCAAGTATGAGTCTCGCCCGTTTTCTGACGTTAGCGAAATGAATGACCGAATGATTAAAAGTTGGAACGGCGTTGTCGGAAAAGATGATAAGATATTTTTTCTCGGTGATTTCGGGTTCGGAAAAAAAGAACAACTAACGGAACTATGTAATCAGTTGAATGGTAAAAAATATATGATACTCGGAAATCACGATAGACGTTTTCGCCCGAGTGTCTGGCGAGAAATCGGATTCGAGGAAGCATCAAAGTATCCGATAATAATAGGTGGATTTGTTATTCTGTCGCATGAACCGGTATACCTTAACGACCATATGCCTTACGTAAATCTTCATGGGCACATTCATAGCAAGACGATGAATAGTAATCAATACTTTAACGTCAGTGTTGAGTGTTGTGATTATATTCCGTTGAATCTGGATAAACTAATAAATGATTTGACTATGTTAAATATGAAAGGAAAATGAAATGAAAAATGTTTTTATTATATTTTTTGTCGCCGCATTGTTGTTTTCGTGTTCGAGGACACCGGACGAAGTGCAACTGGCGATAAATAAATTAAAATTTGAAGAACGCACTTTAATTAAAGAAACGCAACTTTTATCAGACCAAATAGATACTTTGGAATTAAAAATATCAGTATTAAACGAAAAATATGATATTTATAAGAGTATAGCGGAAGGTAGAAAAGTTCACTATATTGTTATGCTGGAAATAGGTCAGTCGCATTTTTTGGATGTGAATGCGATGATAAAGGACGAAATGAATAAAATTAAATTACCGATAGAAGTTAGCGAACGATTTTATAATTCTGTCAAAGTGGGCGAAAAGCTGTCCGATGAATTTCGAGCGGGGTCTCTCTTATTGGAAGGAAGTATCGGAAGTTGGGATATAAGAATGATAGATAAGAAAATAACAATCGAGAAATGAAATGATAAACGAATTACTTAAACTAACTATACTCGTATTTATCGCCGGGTGTTTTAACGGTCAGGAAGATTCGTATGTTTGGAGTTATGATAAAAATGTCTGGCGAGTTATTCTCAAAGGAAAGTTTTTAAGGTGGTATGAAGGCGAATACGAACAAGAAGTTGCTAAACATCTATGGATTCTTCCGATATTTCGCGATGGGTGGCATTTTTTCAAAAATAGTTGTGTTGGATTACTTTTATTTGCTATAGTGTATGCGGTTGGAAACGCATCCGTTCTTTATCCGATGATGGGGCATCCGATTTGGTTAGCCGTATTTTTCTTTGACTTGGCGATGGTGTGGATGTTTGGAAAAGAATTAAACCACAAATACTTATCAAAAACGGATTTTTGGAAATTACCAGACCCGCCACATAAAGAATTGACGTAGGAGAGAGAAAAAGTGAGTGTATCTTTTTCTGATATTGTAAAATATAAACTAAACGGGAACTTCAAAAAAGTAAACGAGGCGTCTTTAAATAGACTGTATCAACATTATAAAGATTCGACCAAAATTGGATTCGCAATATTGACCTCGTGGAAAGAATATGATGCCGAAGGAGTTAAAATGCCCGAACAAGAAAACATTGAATTGTTTAGTAAATTAAAAAATACTATTCGTTCAATGCAGCTGGGGTTCGTTCGGCTAACGGGGTATTGGAAAGATGAAAAGTCCAAAGAACAAGTAATCGAGCCATCATTGTTTGTTATCGGCATTGATTTAAGTAAGGCGAAAAAATTGGGAAAAAAATATAATCAGGAAGCCATTTTGTATTCCGGTCCTGAAACAAGTGGCGATATTTATACGGTATATATGAATGGCGTCATGAAGAACGTGGGAAAGTTTCATCCGCAAAAAATAGCTAATGCGTATTCTATGATAAAGGGGAAACCTTTTGTATTTGAATATATTGAATATACCGCACAATGTTGGATGCATGCAGTTATAGAACAAATGATGAAACGAGAGCGAGAAAAAGTTTAAAAGGAGAATGATTTTATGGCTGATGCTCAATGGATTGCACCTAATGGTAAAATACTACCAGTTAAAATAAATCATATAACCACCATTTTAGAAAAACCGTCTGTGTTCGGACTAACAAGAGATTATATCACTAAAAAGTTTGGTGAACATGGAGATCGAATGGGGCAAGAGGGCAAGGCGAGAGAAGAGATTATGTTTGATTTGATGAAAAGAGGGTGGATACGGGTTCGATATGTTGTAAAAAAAGATTCGTGGACACTTCAAACGTATTACTATGGAAAAAGAGAGCAAAATAATATATGGGATTGGGCAAGAGAATCGTTAAGTAGCAAGGTGATAAGTCCGCATTCTGGAGTGACTATTTTAATAATGAAATCCGGTAGAGTGATAAGCTCTTCCGCACTTCTCGCCGCGAAAGGCGACAAGATATTCGAAATTAAAAAGAAAACTAAAAAGAAGGTATCGTAGCCAAGTGGAAAGGCATCGGCGCGACATGCCGACACGCGCAGGTTCAATCCCTGCCGATACCACTGACTAAGGAGAAAGTATGTTTACTATTACTAATATTTTGTTAGTTTTAATTTTTACTGTTTTATTTATTGGGCTCGGAATAATAATATCTTCGTTGAGAACGATATTGAGTAGTTTAGACAATGTGCAAACTTCAATGCGGCAAATTATTATTCAATCGTCCAATAGTATAACAAACGGACTGGCATCATTGATCCAGGCAACTAAAAGAATAAAAAATAAATAATATTTATTGATAAACAAGGAAATCAATTGAATAACATGGACAAAATAGATGCACTAGATATACATAGTAGCATTTTTCATGGGTCTGACCTAATAATTTTTGTGTTGAATGAAAATTATAATATAGAACTGGTGAATGATAACGCAATTAAGTTTATAGGTTATTCCGAGCCGATAGTTGGGAAAGACTTTACTAATTTTATTTATTCTGAAGATGTTGGAAAAACTTTCTTGTCTTTAAAAACTATGTTTAATTCATCTGAAAATAAAGAAAAGAAAAATATATTTATGGTGAATAAAGATGGTAATATCTTGTTACTAAACTTTTCCTTTTCTATTATTATAAAGAACGATAAAAATTATCTAGTATTGATGGGCTCGGACATTTCAGAAAAAATAATGACTCGCGAAGGTCAAAAAGTTGAAAGATATAAATTTGATAAGTTATTTAATAATCCTGGAATAGGAATCGCGTTTATTGATTTAAACAGTATTTATGTTGATGTCAATGAATCGTTTTGTAAATTACTGGGGTATTCAAAAAATGATTTGTTAGGATTGTCGCCCCACGATATAACATATAAAAGAGATGAGGCGACGGTTAATTATATCTCTAAAGAATTATTATCTGGCAATAGAGATTATATTGAGGTTCAAAAAAGATACAAGAAAAAAGACGGATTTTATATCTGGGTAAGTGTTTTAACCACTCTCATTAAAGGCGATAGTGGGAAGCCTACTTATTTTCTTGCGTTAATTCAAGATATTTCTGATAAAAAGTATTATGCGGGAAAATTAAAACAGGAAGAAACAAAATATCGCACATTATTTAATAGGTCGCTCAATCCAATCGTTTATAAAAAATTAATATACGATAAGGACGGAAATATAGTTGATTATATCATATTAGACGCGAATGAGGCGTTTGAAAAAGTGACCGGGTTGAAACGCGCAGACATTATTGGTCGCCCGATGAAAACGAAGGCGAAAAATCACTTTAATGTATCGTATGATGAAAATATGAGAAGATTGCTTAGGTATGATGAAATTTTTAAAAATGGAAAAGATGTTTTGTATAAAAATTGTGAATCCAGGACATTTCAAAATCCGATAGATGTTTATTATTATATCGTGGATAAAAAACAATCAGTTATAGCGGTCGTATTTGGGATGCTGGACGATAAGAAAGCCATATTTAAACTATGACAAAATGACATTAGTTGTGTCACACACCCGATTAAATAAAAACAATAACTTATAAATTGGTATGATATTTGTATAGTAAGATGGTAGTCAATTAATTAAAACGTTGAATTAAAAAGGAGAAAACTGCCATGAACACATCTTTAACTAGATATTTTAATCGTAACTTGCCATCTTTGTTTGAGGAATTTGATGACGTACTGAGTGATTTTTTAAAACCCGCTCTTTTTAAAGGCCCGAAAATGGATATGAAAGAGTTTGACGACAAAATAGAAGTGTCGTTGGATATTCCGGGATTCAAAAAAGAAGACCTCGATATAAAGTTTGAAAATGGATGGCTTTCAATTTCTGGCGAAGAAAAGGCCGGAAAAGAAGAAAAGAATTCTCGTTATATTTATCGAGAAGTCGGTTCTCGCTCATTTTCTCGCCAGCAATATATCGGGAACACTTTTGATTCGGAAAATATCAATGCGAAGTACGAGAACGGAATTCTAACAATAGATTTGCCGAAAACGGAGCAAACTAAATTTAAAAAGATCGAAGTTAAGTAAAGTGGACGCAATTGCGCCGCCTTCTTTTATTAAAACAATGGAAATTATAAACTTTCAAGATAAAAAATGCGTAGTTAAATTAAAAGTAAAAGACGAGGGTGTCTCTGCGAATAGATTAGAATGGTTTAAGTGGTATAGTAATTCTGATTTGGTTCTTAAAAAGGATGGCACCCTTTTCTTCTGCGAAGAAATGGTTGATGTTCAGTTTGAAGATATAAAATAATTTACTTGACTGTTCGCGATTTTTTTCTTATATTTATAATATGAAGAAAAAGGAAATTAAAAAAGTGGAACATTCAAAGGCGACAATAGAATCTGTTATGAACTGGCTTGACATAATGATGTTTATAAAAAATTCTATTGTCGAATTAGAAGAAATATTCAACAAAGAGCCGTTTTTTCTAGACGAAAGATATGCTGAAGAGTTTGCGTGGAAGAGGGAGAATTTTCTAAGAGCGAAAAATGAATTTGTTAAGTTGGAAAATAGTTATGAAAAAAATGAATTTATTAATCCGAAGATATTAGAAGAATACGTAAAATTTTTTGCTGAACTTATAAAATATACATCGTCAATAAATGAAAAATAAAATGAAAAAAATGGAACTTTTTATTTTAATGGTTGTATAATAAGTATGTTTATAAAAAATACATATATTTATATTCGTCCCGTCTACCATGCGTAGAATGGGCTCTCGATTCGCGAATCTCTGGGCGTGAATCATTTCCTTTCGCGAATCTTGCATTTTGTTCTTTGAAGTATGAGAGAGTAAATCCACAGTAAATCGTGGCGCTATTAAAGTACCAAACGCAGAAATGCCGACCTGTGGGATCTCTCAATAATTTTTAGGGTCGATGATGCAGGGTTATCATAATACTTGTAATTAGGAAAAAAGGTTAGGGTTGAGCGTCTAACCATTCACTTCAAACAAAATAAGTAGTGAGTAATTGTTCCGTGCTTGAAACACGTAAAAATTTCCCGTTTTAGGATTTCGTAAAAGTTCTCATTGAGAAAACAATGTAAATAAAAACGTGGCTTGAAACACGGGAAAAAAAGTAATTCCCATCCTGGTCGCTCCTTATCCTAAAAGTTTTATTTGGCGACTACTCGTGCATACGTAGGGAATATGATCGATACAGATAGACTATGGCTTACTGTATAGAACTCCTTACCTTAAGCTGGAATGCTTAACTAAGAGTACCCATAGAGTCACAGTCGCTATTTATAAATATAAATTTGATGGGTCGTCGGAACAACGTTATCTCAATAGAAAGCACGGCTAAGCCGTGCGATGAAGCACGACGTGACGCTCGCCAATCTCGTTGTCCACTTTTATCCGTCAGTTTTTTGTTCTTTGAAAATTATTTGTCGCCCTGCGTGGCGACGAAACTCATCGAAACCGTACTATGCTATTTAGCTATGTAGAATCGGTTCTACATATTTGTTCGGATTTGATGAGTATGAGTGTGACTGAATACCTATGTAGGTAGGTAAAGTACGGCGACAAACTTGAAAAAGTTTTTCGTTGGTTGCACGATTCGCACAGATAAGTAGACGCCTTTCTCGGGAGTTGGTCAACTCCGGGGGTTCATTCGAAAAAGGCGGTGCTTTTGCTAAAATCCCCCACTTGTTGGCATACATAGCTACTACTAGTGAATGTTGAGAGACGCTGGTTCTCTCCACCATATAAAGTTAACCGGGACGCCTGTTAACTGGTGTGCTACTAAAAATCTGTCCGGGTTCAGGCTTGTGAGTAAATGCTAATCTCACCACTCTTTTATTTTAGCTGACCTGCCATGTGCAGGAACAGTAATGAGTTCGTAGAAATACGGATTCGGGATTTTGATGGGTCGATAGAGAAACGTTACCGTCAGAGAAAAGCGCTTTTCAGCAAATTATCCGTCAATTTATTTTATATTGTGGGATGACTGGAGTGGTGCCAGCACGGTCTCATAAGCCGTACAAACGCAAGTTCGATTCTTGCTCCCGCAACTGGAACGTGGTGAGCCGAATAATAACGGTTATCATTCAGACTCCCGTTATTAGATTACTTGTTCACTATTCTTTGATATATCGAGCCGATGGATTGATGATTATCCTATGCAGAATGTCGCGAAGTTCAAGTCTTCGCCGGTCAGACTATTAGTTAGCGACCGTAGCTCAGGGGTAGAGCGTCCGCCTGGCCGAAAGGCCATAGTCGTCACCGTATCTTGTTCGATATTTATTTTTGCGGAGGTTTCTTGGAAGAAAATCAAATCAAAAAATTAAAAATTGTTGGATGGATTGCAACATCATTATCTTTGATCGGCATTATTCTCAATGCGTTTAAGATTATTTGGTGTTGGCCGGTTTGGATATTCTCGAACTTTTTCTGGATTTATTGGGCGTTAAGAAAACGAGAATGGTCGGCGTTGACTTTGTGGGTTATCTTCTTATTATCTAATATATTCGGATGGATAGTTTGGGCGACGATATAAAAATATTTAATTATTCGGGGAACTTTTTTAATTTTAAATAGTTAAAAACCACTAGTGGTGGGAGCGCTATAGCATAAATAGGAGAAACATAAATATGTGTGTTGGATTAATAGAACCAGAAGATAGACATCTTTCTGAAGAAGAAAGTAAAGAAAGAAGAAAACAAGAAGAACCACTATTCGCAGCAGGAAGACAAATTATGGAACTCAGTGATGAAAACCGAAAACTAAAACGCGCACTAAAAGACATTGCGAATTGTAAAGACCAGAAAATAATATTAGAGGGTGACGACTTCAATGAAGATGAATACGAATATGTTTGCCCCGAGTGTGTGAGAAAAAAAGAAATCGCTTGCAAAATATTAAAAAATAAATAACAAAAGGTAATTTGAAATTGTACGACACAAAATCTGCGTTTTTAAAGGCTCTTGCAAATGTACCACCTGAAATAAAAAGATATGTTCAAATACAAAGTGACATTGCAATAAGAATTTTTAATATATTAAAAAATAAGGGGATTAACAAAAAAGAATTCGCAACACAACTTAAAATGAGAGAATCTCGGTTAGATGATATATTGGCGGGAAACGCGAATCTCACACTGAAAACAATTGCGAAAATAGAATGTGCTTTAAACGAAAACATAATAAACGAAAACATAATAAATAATCAGTAAGAACAATTAACCTTTATCTTTATCGGAGGAGGGTCGAATCATGCAAACTTACCAAAAACATTACAACACTAAAAAAACTTCTCAACGACAGGTAATTCCAGGTCGTGAGAAAGACATGGCTAAAAACTATGCCGGAGGCGTGGTTTTCAAATTGGATGAATGGAAAGTCCTTGATCGCTTTTTAATTCTGGGAAGCGATCAGCCAACTTATTACGCAACCGCGAAAGAGTTAACGGTAAAAAATGCGGATAACATTAAAACTCTTATCGACAACTGTAAAACGCAAGACACGGCGAAAAAATTAGTCGATAGAATCGTAGAAGTGTCTGAAAGTGGGCGTGCTCCAAACAACGACCCGGCATTGTTCGCGCTAGCGATGGTAGTCGGATTTGGTAGCGACGTGGCGAAAAAATATGCATTAGAAAATCTTACAAAAGTCGCCAGAATCGGAACTCATCTATTTCATTTCGCCGAATACGTGAACGGATTTCGTGGGTGGGGCCGCGGTTTAAGAAATGGAGTTGCTAAATGGTATACTGAAAAGAATATCGATTCTTTAGCACTCCAGGCCGTTAAATATCAATCTCGCGATGGATGGTCTCACCGAGACTTATTGAGATTGTCTCACGCTCAAGCGACGGATGGGATATTCAATCTCGCATTCGCGTGGATGACGCACGGAGTTGGTGGCGAAAGACTGATGAAAGATAAGAGCACTGAAAAAACTTTTCCGCATACCATTGAAGACGTGAAAGATATTCCTTTAATTTACGCATTCGAGTTAGCGAAAAAGGCGACAACTGAAGACGAAATCGTTGCATTAATAAACCAATACAACATTCCGAGAGAAGCAATTCCGACTCAATTCATGGGAAAGAAAGTCTGGGAAACTCTGTTGCCAAAAACTCCCATGACGGCTCTTATTCGTAATCTGGGTAACTTATCCAAACACGGTATTTTGGAATCTGGAAACTTCACTGAAATAAACTTTGTCGTGGATAAAATCACCAACGAAGATAATTTGCGTAAGGCAAGAATCCATCCTGTTGCGATTTTGATGGCGCTGAAAACTTACGAATCTGGTCACGGTATGCGCGGGTCTGGTCAATGGAATGTTGTTCCGCAAATTGTTAAAGCGCTGAACGATGCGTTTTATTTAGCGTTCAAATATGTTGAACCGACCGGGAAAAGAATATTGTTAGCTCTTGACGTATCCGGTTCAATGTCTAATGGTGGTGTTGCTAACATTCTAAACCTTTCTCCGAGAGAAGCGTCTGCGGCTCTCGCATTGGTAACGATGAGAACTGAAAAGAATCACGCTATTATCGGATTCACTGGAGGAGATTGGTTATCTGGGCAATCAAACGTCGCCGAGTTAAAGGTTCACTCAGGAATGTCTTTGAACGAAATAACGGATTATACTAACGGATTACCGTTTGGAGCAACTGATTGCGCATTGCCAGCAATTTGGGCGAAAAATAACAAAAAGGATTTTGACGCGATTGTTATTTATACGGATTGCGAAACTTGGGCAGGTAAAATTCATCCAACTCAAGCAATGAAACAATACAGAGACCAAGTTGGGCATGACGTGAAACTTATTGTTGTCGGAATGACGAGCACCGAATTTACGATAGCGGATCCGATGGATACTTCCGCACTCGATGTAGTTGGCTTCGATACAAACGTTCCAACAATAATGTCCGATTTCATTAGTGATAAATTCTAAATCAACGGGGGGACAAATTGTCCCCCTTTTTCTTTTTTTTATATTTATATGAGTAAACAAAATTTTAAGGAGTTTTTATGATATACAAAGAATTAGTGGATCAGTATTTAGGGGAAGCGTCAGCTCAACTTGATATGGCTAAAACTGGAATGGAAAAGAAAACCATTACCGAAGAAAAGGTTTATGATACGTTAAAATATTTGCAAGCAAAATTAGGTCAAATTCAATCCCTGATTGTCCGCGAAACTGATAACCGATTATAAACAAAATGCTAGAAAAAACGAATAGCCGGCTTTTTACATTTCTATTAGGCTTCTCGGCAATGCTATTGGCTTCTATGGCAGCAGTATTTTCTATTACTGGTGTTTCGATGTTATACGCCGGTTCTCTTGTTTATGTCGCCATAATGATGGGTGGATTGGAATTCGCTAAAATTATCACCGCCTCATTTTTATATCGTTATTGGAAAGCCGTTCCGAAGTCGTTAAAGGTATATTTGACTATCGGATTGTTGATTTTAATGATACTTACTTCCGCCGGTATTTTCGGATATTTAACCAGTTCTTATCAAGGTTCTACTATTGGATTGGAAAAAATCAATTCTCAGAACCAGGTTCTAGATCAGCGAAAAGGTGATCTGGTAGCGGAGCGTGAAAGATTGATAAACGATATATCAACGTTAAGAAATGAACGGCAATCAACGATTCAGAATAGAAATGGCGAAATCGCAGCCAATAATATAGCAATCGATTCCGTTTCAATCAAAAACCGCTCCTGGAGAAATAGTCAGGTCTACAAGCGATACGATGAAGAACTAACGAGAATAGATAATAACATTTCTAAGTATGTCGCCAACTTGGATTCTACGAACGCAAAACTTTCAAGAATAGGCAATGAAATCTCAGACAAAAAACTTGAGTTGATTGATACTGGAGCCGATGTTGGGCCGTTATTGTATATTGCGAGATTGTTTAATATTGGTATGGACACGGTCGTTAAATGGTTTACTCTTATTATTATTTTTGTATTCGATCCTTTGGCGATCGCTCTTATTATCGCCATGAATATGGTTATACAAAAATCAAAGGAAGAAAGAATTAGTATTGAAGGAAAACAAAGAGTAGTTAGCGTGAGTACGGTTATAAGTGGTGATGAAACTGAACGAGTGGAAGAACTCACAAAACCAAAAAGGCGGAGAAAAAAAACAATAGTAGTAAAAGAAGAAACCGATTTATTACAATCACCGCCGGATGATTTCAATCTTCCTGCTGCCGCGACAGAACAAAATCCCATTATTATCGAAGAAGCTGAAAAAATAATTCAACCTATTAACATTAATCAAGAAGAAATGGAAACTCAGAACAAGGAAGACGCTCAGGTGTTTACTTCCCCAGTGGTAGCCGAAGAAGTTGATCCGAAGTCGACACAATTGGTTATTGAACCTGAAATAATAGAAGAAGTAGTTTTGGAACCGGATATTCCGGAGCCAGATAAGACAGAAGAAGACGACATTTTACCTGAACCCGATAAAGAAGAAATCGATAATGATGTTATACCAGAACCAATTGAGACAATACCGGTCGAGGATGATAAAATACCTGAGCCTGACGAAGAGCACGAAGGCGAAATTCCTATTCCAGATAAAATAGAAGAAATTACAGATGACGCAAAATCCAAACACCCGATAACATCTGATGAAATTAAAGAATATTTTGATAATGCGGTTAAAGAGGTTAAAGAGAAACGGGCGGGGCAGATAGAAACAACGATGTTCTCCCCGGGAGGCAGTGTTATAATAAGTCGAGAAATATAAGTATGGGAAAATATTGCGTTTTTTTAGTGGAGATTGAACCGTTCGATCAGAAAATAATGGACTACCTATTAGAAAATAATAGTGAAGCCAGATATGCATTAAAGGGTAATCCATCACTGTGGGAAACTCACGAGAAAGATTTACGAGAATTATCTAAAAAATATTCAGCGAACCTTTTTATTTTGTATGCTGAAGGCGAAACCATTGATAATAATTGGATAAAATACTTTAAGAATGGGAAGATGCAATTCAGCGCAGGAAATATAGTTTTTGATGACTTTAATGAAGAAAAATTGCTATTATAATGTACTTATATTGGATATTATTTAATGCTTTTGTTTTTCTAATGCTCTTTATTGATTTGGGCATCTTTAATAAAAAATCCCACGAAATAAAACTAAAAGAAGCTATTGTCTGGACTCTTGTTTGGATAAGTTTGGCGTTGATGTTTAATATAATAATTTATTTCTCGTTTGGAAGTGATGCCGCATTAGAATTTTTAACTGCGTATCTTTTAGAAAAATCTTTGAGTGCCGACAATCTTTTTGTCTTTTTAATAATCTTTTCATATTTCAGGGTTGAAACTCGTCATCAACACAAAGTTCTCTTTTGGGGTATTATCGGCGCACTAATAATGAGAGCGATTTTTATTGTATTGGGAATAACTTTGATAAACAAGTTTCAATGGATAATCTATATTTTTGGCGGATTTCTTATATTAACAGGGATTAAGACATTGACTAATAAAGAAAGGGGTATTAAAGTAGAAAGAAACCCGATCGTTAAATTTGCTAGAAAATTTATTTCAATCACTCCGCAATATGAGCGAGAAAGTTTTTTTATTAAGAGAAGTGGCAAAATTATGGCGACTCCTTTACTTATAGTTTTAATAGTGATAGAAACTAGTGATATTGTGTTCGCGATAGATTCCATACCGGCCGTTTTAGCGATAACATTGAATCCTTTTATAGTATATACATCCAACATATTTGCTATACTCGGTCTTCGAGCTCTTTATTTTGCGTTGTCTGGATTTATGAGACTTTTTGATTATTTATATGTAGGTCTTTCTGTCATTCTAATATTCATTGGAATAAAGATGATGTTCATTTGGGTGTATAAGATTCCGATAATCATTACCTTGTTGTTTATTCTTTTTATTTTAATCATTTCTATTATAGTGTCTATTGTGAAAAGAGAATCTAAAAAAATATAATTTTTACTATTTACTATTGGAACTTTTTATACACTAAAAAGTATAACATATATAAATGTCAGTTCATCGGTTGAGAGCCGTCAAGACTTTGGAGCGATTTATAAAATAGTCGTGAATCAAAAGGTGGACGTTTTAGTCAAACAAACTATAATAAGGAGATTTACTATGACTAATGTATCTTATGCCGAATCCGGCAATTATCCAAATGCGCACATCGTATTAAACAGAAATCGTGTTAAGGTTTATCCGGGAAATAAACTTTTTATGGAAAACAACACGGAATTTCAATTAGAATTTGATAATCCAACAAATGAAACATGGCTCGCTAAAATTAAGTTGAATGATGAGTTGGTTTCTGATGCGGGATTAGTCTTACGACCTGGAGAACGAGTGTACTTAGACACCCCGGATCTCAATCAGGGAAACAAAAGACGTTTCAAGTTTGAAACGTATTCCGTAGATTCTGATAGAACAAATGCTATTAGAAACAATGGAAAGGTGGAAATTTCTTTTTATAGAAAGAAAGAAATTCGATCATCGATAACGATAAACCCAATCTACATCGGTGGCGGACGAAGAAAAAGACGGGACGATTATCCTTGCTGGCCTAAATATACATGGTATACAACCGCCGGAAATACTAATCTGAATGACGGTCTATCAAGTTCCATTACTACCACTTGTTATAATAATACAACTCTCACTTCTGGTGTTGGTGTTGCGTCCATTGATTATATGGATAAAACAGAAATAGAAACCGGAAGAGTGGAACAGGGGTCTGTATCTGATCAGGAATTTAATAGTGTTTATCTGGATTTCGATACTTATTGTGCATATTCCATTCAATTCCAAATACTCCCAGTTTCTCAGAAACCAGCCACTATTCAGGATGTTCGGGAATATTGTTCTGATTGTGGTCGGAGACGCAGAAAAAACGAAACATATTGCCCATCTTGTGGAAAAAAATTCTAAAAAATGGAACTTATTTTTAATAAAATTGTATAATTATAGATAGATAGGTTACGTTATATGCCTCCGAGTTACATTAAATGGGTGATTTTTAATCACCCATTTTCATATATAATACAATAAAACTTTGATAAGTTGATAAAAAATGAAAATTAAAAAAAGAAGAATTGGATATTGGATTGGTAAGAAACGACCAGAGATGTTTGGAGATAACAATCCGGCCAAACGTCTGGAAGTTAGAGAAAAAATAAGTAAAACTATGATTGCTAAAGGAGATAAACATCCGTCTAAAAGTTTAGAATCTAGAGAAAAGAATAGTAAGGGAAGATTAGGTAAAAAAAATCCTATGTATGGTCGATCTGTATATGATGTGTGGTTAGAAAAACACGGAAAAGAATATGCGAACAAAAAACAAAGTGAATTAAATAAATCTCGTAGAATAAGAAGAATAAAAGAAATAAAAGAAAAATACGGGCAAATAATGCCTAATTATAATAAAAACGCGTGCAAACTTATAGACGAATATGGAAAACGACACGGTTGTGATTTTCAGCATGCCGAAAATGGTGGAGAAAAGTGTATTGGTGGTTATTGGCCGGATGGGGTTGATGAAGAAAAGAAAGTAATAATAGAAATAGATGAAAAACATCATTTTAATTTCGATGGTAGTTATAAAAAACGAGACATAGAAAAACAAAAATACTTAGAAAGTTTGGGATATAAAGTAATCAGAATAAAACTTTATAAATAGGTCGCCTTTTGTGTTAAAAATAACGGTTGACTTATGTACTTTATTTTCGTATATTTAATTATGTGTTATTATAAGGAATTAAGAAATGTCTAAACCTGTTGAAGTGTTGTTTCCTATCGAGTCCGGACTGAAGGATATTGGTATTTGCCCATTTTGCAAAAAACCAGTAAACGAGAATGATTTTCTCGACGAACTGCCGAAAAAAGAATTTCGGATAAGTGGGTTATGCCAGAAATGTCAAGACGAAGTATTTAACGAGAAATACTAATCATATGACTAAACATTCGGAACTAATGGATAGTCTGTCAGCGTTCGCGAAAATTTGCGAAAAATATCGAAAAGAAAAACAGAAGAATAGTGTTTCTACTGAAACTGAAGAAGAGTGGAATAGGTTATATAAAATTGCGGATAAAGCCTGTTCCGAATATGATATAAAAGAAATAAACTATAATCCAAAAAAAGAGGAAATTTCTGATGAAGAAAAAAGACGAGATGGGAAACCGTCTAAAAGCGTACGAAGAAAAAAGTAGAATCTATTTAGACGTGAACCTTCCGATTTTTGTTCGAGTGGATGGTAAAGCGTTTCATACCTGGGTTGGAAAAAATGAGTTCAAACGGCCGTTTGATTGGGCGTTGTCTACTGCAATGGGAATCGCGGCGGTTGAAACTTGTAAAGAAATTGGGTCTGTCGCTATGGCATATAGTCAATCAGATGAAGCGACATTTTTAATGGGTGGTGGAGTCTGGGGTGGAGAAAAGTCTCAGGTGTGGTTTGGCGGAAATATTCAAAAGGTTTCTTCTGTAATCGCATCTATTTTTACTGCCAATTTCAACAGTGTGATTGCGCTTCCCAACTCACTGGCATACTTTGATTGTCGGGTATTTAATGTTCCGCTAAACGAAGTGGAAAACATTTTCATCTGGCGACAATTTGACGCAAAGAGAAATTCTATCCAATCTCTTGCGCATTCTATGTTTAGTCAAAAAGTATTACTGAATAAAAATTCTGACGAGTTAAGAGAAATGTGTGAATTAAAAGGTAAAGGTGAAAAGTGGGAAGAATTACCCAGTGCTCAGAAGTGGGGATTCACCGTAAAAAAATATATGTATGAGATTGTTACCGAAGATGGGCAAAAAGTTCTCAGGTCAAAGTGGGTACTTGATAATGACGTTCCGTTTTTCGCCGACAATCGCGACTATCTAAAAAATATAATCTATAAAAAAGACGGAGAGTTAGTGGAATGAAAAAATCTGCCGGGCTCGCGATAATTTACGATAATAAGATTTTGTTATGCCACCCGACTAATGCATCCTGGAATGGGACGTACTCGATTCCTAAAGGCGAAATAGAGAACGGTGAAGATGTGATAGATGCCGCTATTCGCGAAACGGAAGAAGAAATCGGTGTGCGATTTTCAAGGGGTATGATAAAGTCCGATGTTCCAATTATTATAGAATATACCGATAAAAAAGGAAAGGTGTATAAAAAAGTTTTCTGTTTCATAGTTGAAATAACTAATCCGCGAATCGCGGAATTTGTATATCCGGTTGTTGTGAGTGATTTGTTGCAAAAAGAAGAGGTTGATTGGGCGGGGTTTTTGAGCAAAGAAGAAGCCGAGAAAAAAATGTTTTATAGGCATCTTCCTATACTGGAGCAAGCATTTGGCAAATAATTTTGAGAATCACTACATCGTAAAATTCGTAAAGTTGCTCCTGGATTATGCCGCTAAAGGAAAAATAACAGGTATTTCTCCTCCGGATTTGATGTTGTTTAGTCATTTACTTCGCGGAAAAATAAAGGATTACGAAATAATAAAATTACTAAACGATTCTTTGATAAAGTACAATGATTATTTCAGAAGTCTGGGAATAAAATATTATTCGTTGGAAGAATACCAAAAAGAAAAAAGCGGAGGCGAAAGTCGACCGGTTTTTCAGGCGATAGAAATAAAAATTATGGGCGATAACAACGTATTAGAGATTCGTTTACCATGGCTTCCGCGAAACAAGTTCGAGCCGTTAATTAAATTTTTCAAAGAAGATTTGGACTTACAATTCGAATATCGCCAGAATTCTGATCCGCTATGGTTTACTGTAATACGTGATGAAAACATTTTCGAAGAACTGCTGAACAATCCGCTAATTAAAGAGATCGGTTATAACATAGACGAAAAGAAAATGGAGAAGGCGATAAATAAAGCTAAAATAGAGGTAGGTCAACAAAAAAAATTATTTATACTGTCAACTATGGAATCTATAAACGAATCAGATGAATTCAAAGGAATGTTTGAGAGATTATATCCGTTTCAGAAAGTCGCCGTCGAATATTCTAAACATCGGAACGGAATTTTAATCGCGGATGAAATGGGTCTCGGAAAAACAATTCAAGCATTGGCGATTATTGAATATCACCAATTATACCCCGCAGTAATTGTTGTTCCGGCCATGATTGTGAGAAATTGGTTGAGAGAAATAGAAAGTTGGATTCCACATCGGACGGCATCAAAGATAGACAACAGCAGCGTTTTTCCGAACTCTGATATTTACGTGGTTAGTTACAATATGATTTCCAAAGTTGGCGACAGACTTATGATAAGAAAACCGAAGTGTTTGATAGCAGATGAGTCGCATTATTTGAAAACATCTAACTCCCAGCGCACAATAGCAATATTAAAATATTTTGAAAATGTTTCATATCGCATTTTAACAACGGGAACGCCTATCCTGAATAGAACAATAGAATTGGCGCCGCAGTTGGAATTGTTGGGTGTTTTGGATTCTCACTTCGGTGGGAAAAGACGATTTATTCGCAGATATGCACCGCCGCAATTTAATGGTTTCGGAACGATATACACTTCCGCGAATGAAGAAGAGTTGCAGACCGAACTAAGAAAATCCTGTATGATTCGGCGAATGAAAAAAGACGTGTTAAAGGAATTACCAGACAAGATAAAACAGGTAGTTTATTTGCCTTTATCTGATTACAAAAAATATAAAGAAGTAGAAGATGACTCTATAAACTGGTATGAAGAAAAGTTAAAGAAACAAAATCTATCTGAAATTGAAGTAGAAGAGTTGATTGAAGAAAAACTAACAACTCGCAGTGAATACGCAGAAAAAATGGTTAAAATAGAATACTTACGACAGGCCACGGCGACGTACAAAATGGACGCGATATTCGAATGGGTTGACGATACTTTGGAGCAAGTTGATAAGTTGGTTATTTTCGCTCATCATCGCGACATAATAGAAAATCTTTTTAATAAATACAGAAATTGTTCGGTGATGTTGTATGGCGGGATGGCGAATGAAGTTAGCGACACTATAAACCGATTCATAGCTGAAAAAGATATAAAGATTTTCATCGGTTCGCTGCAATCGGCCGGAATAGGTATCGATGGATTACAGAGAATTTGCGATAAGATTGCGTTTGTTGAATTACCGTGGACACCGGCGTTATTGTCACAAGCGGAAGATAGGTTGCATAGGATAGGTCAACAAAATCCTGTAAATATCTATTATCTTTTGGGCGAAAATACAATTGACGAATATGTTTATTCTGTAATCGGGCATAAAGAAGAAATTTTTGAAAAATCAATCAACGTGGACAGGGTATTTCAGTGGTTAAAAAATAAGAGTCGTCGCTCGTGAAAGGTTTCACAATCTTTAAAGATTCGGTTGACTGTTAATTTCTGGGGTGGTATATTAGTATATGGAAAAGTTTAACATTATTTTTCTTGATCTAGACGGGGTTCTCGTTACTAGAAAGAGCATTGAAAATTTACGGGATAAAAAGTTATCCAGTGATGAAAGGGATTTACAATCTCTGGACGATGATTGTATTATCGCGTTAAATAAACTTATCTCTTTGACTGATTCCAAAATCGTAATATCTTCAAGTTGGCGATACGGGAAGACGATTGACTATTTTCAACAACTATTTGAAAAAAAGAATGTTAATTGGGAAGTTATTGGGCTCACTCCAAAGACTCGGGAAGATATTCGCGGGAAAGAAATATCACAATGGTTGGAAAACAATAAGGAAAACGTGAAATCATTTCTGATATTAGACGACGATGTTGACGATATTTGGCCGTTTTTTCCTGATAATGTTTTACATACGAATATGTTGGATGGGTTTAATGAAAAGCTGGTAGAACTGGCGACTAAAATATTAAAGAAATAATATGTTTATAGAATTCGGAAAGGGCGAATAAATTAAGATGAAAGAAACAATAAAAAACACAACTAATTCAAAAGTGTACAAACGTTTTCTGATTAGGAAAATAATAAAAATAAATAATACGTGTCTGATATGTGTACGGCGGTGGTCGGGGAAAGTAAAAAAATATAAAACTAACTGTTAAGGAAAATATATGCTGAGGTTATCTAACGGCGTAACAATACATCAGTTTGGAGAACCAAGATTATTTATTGTAGCGGGTTCTCATGGAGACGAGAAAGCACCGGTTATAGCGATAGAATCCATTTTGACTAAGAAATTAAAAAATGATGTGTGGATAATATCCTGTTTAAATAAACAGGGATTCGCCGATGAAAACAGATTTTATTCAGGTATTAAAACCCGCGACGGTCTTCAGGAAAATTTCAATTTAAATCGTGAGTATCGGGCGAGAACAAAATTAAAATTTATGAAAGAATTACAAGATATAATAAAAGAATATAAACCGGAAATATTTTTAGATATGCATGAGCATATTGCCGAAGATACTGCTAACGATTTTATATGGTCGAGTTTAGATAACAAAAATGAAGCAGTTGAATCCAATCTCAGAGAATTTTGCAGACAACATAAAGTCGGAATCATATATCAGCCACTAACTAAAGAATATCGAGATTCGAGCGATTTTTTTGCCAGAAGATTCGGAAGTTTAAACGCATACTCAACGGAAACATATAAATATAATCCAATTAAAAGACGAGTATCGATGAATAAAAAGTTTGTTCGTTTCTTTTTAAAAATGATTATAGAGGAAAATAAATAATTGAATATATTTATAGGTAGTAAACTCGATGTGGAGAAGTTAAAGGTGTCGGAAGAAGAAGTAAAAACAAGATCTCAGAAAATAGAAATATTGATGTCGATTTATCGTATAGATGATAGGATTGTATCCGCTCATGGTATTCCTGATATGGGCAGTGTTATAGTGCATATATTCGATAAATCAAAATTTGGCTCAGAAGAATTGTTTAATATCGTATCGCTCATTTCTACGGAAAAGGTATGCCGACTCGATAGCAGATGGAAAGTAGCATCGGACGCGATTTTGAATCCGGCGGAGAAAACGTTTAATTTTCCGGAGTGTCATGCCAGAGATTGCCCGTCATTTACGAAAATGAACTTGATACATGAAGTTTTGCGAATACAAACGGAATTATTTTCAAAATAATACTTGACTATGATTCTATTTTTTTGTATATTCGGTACATATAAAAAGTGGAGAATATAATGGCTAGTAAACGAGGTTTTTATTGCGAGACTTGTGATAGGAATTATCAATTTAAGTCGGTTGTTCCTAAAAAGGAAGAGGGTGAACTGTTTTTTTGGCTAACCTGCCCAAAGTGCGGCGAAATACTGAGCGGTGGAAATGAAATTGAATATAAACCGAAGAAGAAAGTGAAAGCCGAAGCGGCAGCGGAGTTGGAAGTAAAAGAATAAATATATGTCCACGTAGCCGGGATGCGCTACGAACGCATTAGCCGTAGTACGGAGCTGAAAACGCAGGTTCAAATCCTGCCGTGGATACTAATTAAAAGGAATAAAATATGAACAAGGATTCAATAAATGCGCATTTCGGGCACGTGCATACCGGTTCATTGGATTGGATGCAGTGCTCGATATGCAATCCCAATGTTAAACCTCATATTATCGGACATATAAATGATTGTAAAAAGTGTGGGAAACAATTTGTTGCGAAAAATAAAAAAGATAAATACTGCGATAAATGTAAATAAGTTGTTTGATAAGAATAACTTACACGAATTTATACACGAAATATCATTAGCCGAAACCGAAGAAGAATTTCGGATATTGGAAAAGAAATGGGAAGGCTGGAGAGAGTTTGAAAATCTTCGCGAAATAAGCCATGATATTATAGAAGGAATAATGCTCTCGTAGAGCAACGGAATAGGGCGGGTTCAAATCCTGCCGAGAGTGCAAAATAAGTGGGAAATTACAAATAAAATGAAATGTAAATATTGTAATATAAATGAAGTTGTAAAGTATAGTAAATATTCGGATGGAACATTTTGCTCAAAAAAATGCGCTCGAGGTTATTCAACGAAAGAGATGCGGCAAGAAATAAACGAAAAAGTTAGTAATACATTAATGGAAAGAAATAAGGGTAGAATTTCGTGGAATAAAGGTAGAATTCCGTGGAATAAAGGACTGACTAAAGAAACGGACGAAAGATTAAAAAAAATAAGTGATAATCATAGAGGGCAAGTTCCGTGGAATAGGGGAAGAACGAATGTTTATTCTGAAGAAACATTAGTAAAAATACGCGAAGCCTTAATGGGACATTTTGTGAGCAATGAAACGAGAAAAAATTTATCTCTTGCGGTAAAAAAATCGTATGAAAATGGAAAACCGGTTTTTGGCGGAATAACTAGATGGGTGGAAGTAGAAACAACGCATGGAAAAATAAAAGTACAAGGAACGTATGAACTAAGAACTTGTAAAATACTTGATAGGTGGAAACGGGACGGAGATATAAAAGATTGGGAATATACAAATGATCGAATAAAATATATTGGAGTTGATGGAAAAGAGCATTTTTATCTTTTAGATTTTAAAGTTCTTGATAACGATGAAAATTTTTATTATATCGAGACAAAAGGTTATGAAAGAGAAAATGATAAACTGAAATGGGATGCCGTGAAGCGACGTGGTTATGAATTAAAAGTGTGGTTTGAAGAAGATATTAAAAAATATGAATTTATTAAACGACAAAATACGGTTGAATAACAACCTAATAGAAAAATGGGAGAAACGTCTGGATATTATTTTTAATATCAATGAAGTTTTATCAATACTTATTTCTTTATTATTATTTTTGTATTTTGCATTTTTTTCGCCATCACTTGTCGTGATTTTTATATTTATATTCATTTTGTTTTTTTCCAACATCTTTTATTTAATGTATGTCAAAATTGTAAATAAAACTCTGAAACGACTTAAAAAAGAAGTGAGCGACGATATTGACCGTGTTTTAAAATCTATTAAACCGAAAGAATAGTTATATTCATGCAATTCTCGGATTCTTTAAAAACGTGTGAACTCTGTAAGAGAACGGTGAATACTCTAACCAAACATCACCTTACCCCAAAGAGTCGCGGAGGCTCGAAATCGGACGTTGTTCTGGTATGTTTATCGTGTAAAGACATGGTACATAAGTTGATTCCGAACAAACAATTAGAAAGAGAATATAACTCAATTTCTAAACTATTGAAAAACGAAAAAGTCCGAAATTACGTTAAATGGATAAGAAATCGAGAATTGGAACAAATTCCAATGGCGAATAAAAAGAGAAAAATATAACGGTTGACTGGTATGGTTTTATTTTGTATATTCAGATATGATAAAGAATTCGTATAAAAAAGCGTTAACCGCGCTAGATGAAATAATAAAAGATTTGGAATCCGAGGATCAAATGAGAGAAACCGTATATTTAGAAAACACCAACGATAATCATTTCAAATTTTATAGAATATCGCAACTTGATGCTAAACATTTAGTTGCGGAATGGGGAAGAATAGATTGCAAAAATCCTTCTCGTAAAGTATATCCGATTGATAAATGGGTGGAATTGAAACGTAAAAAACTTTATAAAGGATATTCATATCGCGACACTTCTGTACTGAAAGTCAAACGAGATGCGAACAAAATAGACGTAGACAAATACCAAAAAATCAAAAAGAGGTTGGAAAAATTGCGAAGAGTGATACGGGATAGTTCAATAGAGGTATCGTGGAAAGCCGACGTAGACGAGTTTGTTGATATATACGATGATTTTATAGACAAATGTAAATTATCAAAAGAGTCGATTGAAAAATTAAATAAATTATGGAATAAATACGGGGGAAAACAATAATGTCGCATTTTTCGGTTTTAGTTATCGGCGACGATGTTGAGAATAAGCTATATCCTTATCATGAATTAGAGTGTACATTGTCGCAAGAAGAAATAAAGGACGACCCACGCGCGTCTTTTATAATGGAATGTAAGAAGGACGATATTCGAAATTATATTCTAAAAAATGTTTTTTATGACCGTGATGGCAAACGGCGGAAAATAAAAACGCTTAATAAAGATGGAAGTATAGAGAAAAAAGATTATTTTGTAAAATATCTGGAATATCTAAAAACAAACAATTACGAAAAATTGATGAACGACTGGAGTGGATATTCTCAAAATGATGATGGCAACTGGGGAAGATATACGAATGAAGACGCCAAGTGGGATTGGTATTCGGTTGGTGGGAGATGGAGCGGAGAATTAAAGTTAAAACCAATTTCCAAAGTGCCTAAAAAATATCGGTATTTATATGAGTTTTCCGGAACGGGGCACCTCGGAATTCAAACCCCGCCTCCGAAACAGGGATATGTCGATTACGCGCCGTTTATTTTAATCGATTGGAAAAATTCTGCGAAACCAAATCAAAGGTCAATCAAAGAACAAGAAAAATTGTGGGAGCAATACGTAGTGCCGTTTACTTCAGAAGAATTTTTATCTCTACCGGAAGAAGAACGAAAAAAGAAAATATCGAAACATCACGCAAAAACATATTATAGTCCGAAATATTATTTAGATCGATATTTAACTAAAGAGAATTTTATTAAATTAACGAATATGTTTTCGACTTACGCGGTAATTACTGATGATGGTGAATGGAATGCTCCTGGGGATATGGGATGGTTCGGTTGCTCTACTGAAGGCGACGAAGAGTATAGAAATTTTGTAGAGAATTATTACTCAACCTTTCTGGAGCCATTGGAAAAAACACCTGAGATAATGATGTCAATAATAGATTGTCACATATAATTATGACTAAATATATTAAATCAGATAATTATCAAGAATATGTTCAACTGCAAACAAGTCAGAACAAAAGAAAATTAGGTGCGGTATGGATAAACGATGAAGAAATAACCCAAATTTCTCAGTATATTAAGGAACTTGGATTAAAAATTAATTTTGGAATATGTCATGGAGCCAGAAATGGATATGAAGTGCGAAAGTTTAGAGAATCGTTGAACAGTGATAATATAATAGGCACGGATATATCTGAAACCGCGGCGACAATACCAAATATGATTGTTCACGATTTTCACGATACGAAACCGGAATGGATAGACGCGACTGATTTTATTTATACAAATAGTATAGACCACTGTTACGACTTTAATAAAGCGCTCGATTCGTGGATGTAGTGTTTAACAAAGAACGGACGGTGTTTCATTTCTTGGGCAGAAGAGAACGCGAAGCCGTTTAATAAAATAGATTGCTTTGGCATTGGATTGGAAGAATTACAGAATACCATATCTCAGAAGTATAGTATTGAAAAGATAATACACGTGGCGTATAGAAAAATCATAGTAATTAAACGGAGAGAATAAAAATGAAATTTTATCAGGTGGAGAAGTCGTTTAAAGATACTGATGGAAAGATTATCACTTATCTTTTCGCAGATAATAGGTCTGAAGTTGAGAGGCACGTCATTGAAGATAATATAAGCAAAAACTTTGAAGATACTGTGGTGGACGTGTTTGAGATTACCGACGATTTCAAGAAAAAGAAAGATGGAGAAGTTTTTAAAGTAGACTTCAAAAATATCAAAGGGGAGATGGATTCACTATTCAAAAAATTGGATGCGATATTATCAAAGTCGCCAACGGCGAAGAATTTAATGTTTTCACCAAACATAGGAGAACCAAATGAAGCGCAAAAAGATGAGTAGTAAAGATGTGGACTTTCAAGTTAGAAAATCAAATCGCAAGTTCGTCGTTTGTTCGACCTGCAACGTCAACGAAGTTTCAGTAGATTCGGATTCCGAAGGTGCGATTTGCTGGTTGTGTTGCCAGAAAATGGTAGAGATACCGCATCAGCTCAAGCCGAAAGAAGAGACCGAAGACACAGCTCCGCGAAAGCCGCGTGGATGGCGATTTATGAAGGTATACGTAGACGCAGAACTGAATGTTTATCACAAGGGTGTAGAACAACCGGAGTTAAAGGGAACGTTACCACCAACAGTTATCGAAGAGAAAAAGAAACTTTCTTCATTTCAGCGTCAACAAAAGAAAATGGAACACGAACAAAAACTCGCCAAACGCTATGAAAAGAAAAAGGAACAACTCGAAAAAAAGAAAAAGCGCGAGGATAGGAAAAAGGAAAAGTTCGAGATTGCGGAAAAAGACGTAAAAAAGAGTGGCGACAAAAAAATTAAAAATAAGTTTTTCGCGTAAATAAAAAGGAGTGTGTGATATGTGTGCATGGGATATACGAAACGGAAAAAATGATCAACCTGTTCAGCCACCGAAAGATGAAATTTTCATCAAAGAGCCGGATATTCTTGAAGTTGTCAACAACCGAATTTTTTTCTACTCCGATATAGACCGCGCAGAGGTTCTCAAATTGAATAAGGAATTGAAAGAGATCGATAACACGAACATAAGTGATAAGCAAATTCATGGTCGTGAAACTTTAGATCCAATATTTTTGCATATCAATAGTTATGGCGGGAGTATTTTTTCTGGATTTTCCGCAATGGACAACATATTGAAATGTCAGTCGCCCGTGATTACCATCGTGGATGGTGTGTGTGCATCCGCGGCGACATTCTTGTCGGTAGTCGGTAAGAAACGTCAGATTTCGCGTCACTCTTTCATGCTCATTCATGAGTTACAATCTGTTTTTTGGGGCAAGTTCTCCGAGCATAAAGATGAGATGCAGAATCTGGAACGCTTTATGACACTTATCAAACAAGTGTATGCGGAGTATACTGAAATACCTGCCGATAAACTGGATGAAATCCTGTTGCATGATCTGTTCTTCGATGCAGAAACCTGCTTGAAATATAAAATGGTGGACGAAATCATATGATAAAAGCAATCGGATACTTTATACGTTTTTTAGTTTTTTATTTTCAACTTTATCTTTTCGTTAAATCGTTTCCGCTTTTAGATAGAGTTTTTCATTGGGCGGATTTTATGTTAGCGAACTGGGGGCAATCACTGGAAATGAAGTTCGTGATCTTTCCGGTTGTTATACTTGCTACACTAATCATGCTTGCGTTGATGTTATTGTATATCGCGATTCCGCAATATCTTCTGGAAAAGGTGTTTCATCATGGGAGCGTTGGGGATATTCCATTAAAAGAAATAAAATGGTGGGGATAAAATGAAAATATTTAAATGGTATTGGTGGAGCAATAAATGGTATTTATTCAAAGACAAGTGGTTCACTTCAAAGTATTGGATATTTAGGCTGTGCCCCGTGCATAGAAAATGTGCGCAGAGTTCTTTTGATATGGGTCATCCAAAATGTGATATTATGAAAAGTTGTTTAGGACAAACCACGAGAGTCGCAGTAGATGCGTACTGGAAAACAATCGAGAAGGCAAATGCAAATAATTAAAGACGAAAAGTTTTTAAGGCAAATCAGCGAACCGGCCACTCCAGAAGAGGGGCGAGAAATCGGCGAAAAGTTGTTACAGGTATTGTCTGAGCACGAAGACGGTATTGGACTGTCTGCACCGCAGATTGGTATTCTGAAACGAGTTGTCGCCATAAAAGTTAAGGACAAGCCGTTTTATCTGGTCAATCCGCGCATCATTGAAGCCGAAGGCGAGATTGTATATTCAGAAGGTTGTTTGAGTTTCCCCGGAAAAACGGCGAGAACAATAAGACATACTTTAATCACGGTTGAAGCCGATAACTGGCTGAGTAAGATGATATTTTGTCCAATCACTGGCGAAAACGAATTTTCTATGAACGATAGCGGGTTGTTAGAGTGTATATGCGTGCAGCATGAGATAGCACATCTGGATGGTAAACTTATGATAGACTTTTTCAAGACGATTAAAAATCCGTTCAAATATGGTCGGAACGAGAAAGTGAATATAAAGAATAATGTTACAGATCAGGTTATAGAACAAATCAAATACAAAAAGGCAGAAGCCTATCTGGAACAGGGATGGGAAATCGTTTAATAGTTACAGATTGCCGCCTTGTGAAATTTTTCACAAACTTTAAAAATAAATAAAATATAATTTGACAGGTAAGCCGAATATGATTATCTTTATAGTATAAGATAAACAAAGGTTTAAGTAATAAATGGAAAAAGATAATAACAAAGAAGTAAAAAATCCAGCGAATTTTTTATCAGAATTCGAGAAAAAAGTTGATGAACTTATTAAGAAAAGATTTTTGTCACCAAAGGAAATAGTTATCCTTAATGAGTTTAGGCAAACTCTTCTTGAATCCGGATTGTATGGTCATGAACGATATAATCACGACGGTATGGAAATGATTGACTGCCTAACGTCGAATGGTGATTTGCCACCATTTCCAACTGAAAATTCAGATACTACTATTTTTGAGTTGATTCCTGAATCATTGAAAGCAAATAAAACCTTTAATCATGTCATAAAAAGATTATTTCAAGTTAAAGGTAAAGGTAGGGGAGCCGGAGAGTTGGCTTTGATACTTCTATTTTCCAATACAATATTTTCTTCCGTTGATGATTTATTGATTAGAGATTTAGATGATAATAATGAAATAAAAATAAAGAAAGGTGAAGTTAAAAGTGGTAGTGGCGCGTGCTTTAGTCCGGTTATTAAAGAAGGTAATAAACATCGTGTCGGTGATAACGCTTTAGAAAAATGGTTTGGTGGGTTGAATCCATTATCTTCAAAAAAGAACGAACACGACGACTGTTTTGCTGGAATGACGACAGATGAAGTTAAAACAAAATTTAAAGGATTTTTTGATGACCTATATCCGGAAAAAATATGTACTGATTTTACAGATAATATCAGGTTACGTTGGGCGACTCATATGGCGGGAAATATGCATGATGTCGAATATTGTAAAGAATATTTGGGTATTGAACTACTTAGAATCTATGTGAAAAATAAAGGTATAGCGTCGATTATTCTGCCCGATGAAGATAATAGATTAGTTTTTATTTCCAACTTTGAAGATAAACGTTTTTTATCAAACACCCTGAAGTTCAATCCCGTGTTCAGTCGAGGCGGAGATACGAATGCGGTTGCTGATGGGTATGTGAAAATATACCTGAAGAAAAAATCTTCAAATAAATAATATAATAGGTGTTATGAATACTTTTGATTTAGAAAAGAAGTTTTCCCTATTTTGTGATGGTGTTATATATAAGGGGTTGGGACATCGCGTTGAACACATCACTTCAAAAGAAGAACAAGAAAAATATGGTGATAAGAAGTTATTTAGAACCGATGGAACAAAAATATATATAGACGAAAAATCGTCCAGTTATCTGCATTCTGATATGGTTATCGAGGTTGAACAGGATTTGGAAACAAATAATCACGGATGGTGGAGTAAGTTAATATGGTGTAATGCATTGGTTTATGGTTATTATGATGGAGAAGACAAAGAATGCCCAACTATTGTGTATTTAGTCAAGTGGAATGAACTAAAAAAATACATCGTTGATTTGCATTATAATGACGCGCATAAGTCACCCAAATACAGAACTTTCAAATTGGATTATACTACTAAAGGTTTTGGAATAACTTATAATATTTATTGCCCCTGGAAAAAACTAATTGAACAGAAAATAGTCGCGAAAATTTATCCCACTTTCTAAAATATTAAGGAACTTATTTTATTCGCCAACGTTTAATATAGAAATGTTAAACGAGAGGTTTTTAGGTATGGCTAACAAAGATTATTTTATTTTGGAAGAAGAATATCCGATAATAAAAAATAAAGACAAACAACGAAAAATAAGACCACTTTTCATATGGGCCGGCGGTAAGAATAAAATGTTAAAACACTATATTCCACTAATGGCAAATTTAGAATTTGAAAATTATTGTGAGCCATTTTTTGGTGGTGGAGCTATGCTATTAAGAGTTTTAGTAAAGAATCCCAACTTAAAAAGAATAGTAATCAATGATATTAATGATGGTATTATTCGTATATATAACTCGATAAAAAATGATGTTAATACTTTTATTCACGAGATGGACAGACTAGAAGGCGAATATATTCGATTGAATAAAGAAGAAAGAAAAAAATTATATTTTGAGATTCGTTACGAACACGCGTTTGATTATGAAAAATGGAGAGAAACGCCGAGCATAGAAGCCGCCCATTTATATTTTTTAATGAAGACGGGGTTTAATGGTATTTGGCAAGTGAATCAAAATACCAATGGTAGATTTGGTACTCCGTCTGGATTACTAAATCAAGTAGTAAATATTTATGATAAAAATAATGTTATGATGTGGTCGGAAATTCTACAAGAAAACGTTGAGATTTATTCCGAAGATTGGAGAGATTGTGTAAATAGAGTCGAGGATAACAATACGTTTTTCTTTTTAGATCCGCCATATAGAGGAGGATTTACTAAATATGGGCAAGATTTTGATGATGACAAACAAATAGAAGTGGTCGCGTTTTGCAAACGGTTAAAAAATTCAAAAGTGTTTTTATGTAATAGAGATGAAGATGATGGGTTTTTTGAAAAGTATAAAGGATCGTTAAACTTGAAAAGATTTGAGGTTATTTATACGGCGGGTAGAAGAAAGAAGACCGAAAGAAAAGAAAATGAATATGTTAAACTTGACAAATCGGATGGGTATGATGAATCCCCAAGTTATGACGCAAAACTGGCAAAAGAGATATTACTTTATAACTGAGAATGAATAAGAAAAATATGAAAAAAGACTTTTTTGATTATGAAGAATATAAGGATGTTTCACCAGAAATTTTTACGGAAAAATTGGATCCTACAGGGATGGCACAAGCCGGCGTAACCGGTAGTCTTGCAGAAGATGTAACTATTCGAGCAATCAAGGAAGTTTCTGATTTAGTAATTTCAAATAAGACCGCCGACCCATTTGGGTTATGGCATCGTATTTATGGTCAATATGGGAATCTTTGCGCTCAATATTGTGGGGGGTCAGTTCACAACGGAGTTTCTTTAAACGGGGGATCGGTTAAACCGGAAGCACTAATTTCTACCGATGAAAATTTTTTTAATCACTTCATGCTCGAAGTTAAAAACCAATTAAGTGAGCAAAATGCATATGAGAGATGTTGGCGATGGTATGGAATCGCGCCGAGGGTGGAGGAAATAATGAAACGAGTTTATTCCTTGCCAGAAAAACCTATTGTTGGTATTTTATGGATTTTTCACGGAGAACTTTCAAACGAAAAAATGATTGAAAAAATTATCAATCAAACCGTCCCACACCATGATAACTATATTTTAGGATTTACTGGCGTAAATCAGACAACTATTGACAAATATAAAGGTAGCGGAGTCAGGATTTATACAATGCGTGGAGCGATTTTTGCGGCACGTGATGAGTTGAAAAAATGGAATTCGAAAATTAAAATTTTATAAGAAATGATTAATTTTGAGCACTTTTTTGAAAATGATCCCAATTAATAACCATCACAACGAAGAGCAAGTTATTCGCTTTTACCTGAACTTTCTTCCGCCGGTATATTTTGCTGAAGACGGTTCATATCACTGGCGAAGAAATTATATCAGAACTGCTAATCTCAATAGCAAGACTGTCGCCAGGTCAATACTCGATATCGGTTCTGGAACTAAAACACCTTATCGCGGAAACCTGAGAAAACGGACACTGGAATACGCTGCGTTAGATATTAGACCCGGTGCTAACGTCAATTATGTCGCCGATGTTTGCGACCTAAATATATTTTCTGATAAACAATGGCACTGGGGATGGTGTGCAGAAACTATTGAACACGTTTCGCCTGAGTTAAAAGAAAATGCGGCGAAAGAAATAATGAGAGTTTGCGAAAACGCCGTATTCACATATCCGACACCGGTGCATAAAACTTTTTACGGAGACCCCGGCCATACAGAAGTTCTGATAGACTGGAAAGCGGTATTTTCTTCACATAAGGTTTTCATCTACACGGCGAAAAGCGGTAGAGTGATAGTGATAATAAAAAGTTCTTGACTTTCTGAATATAATTTCGTATATTATTATAGTAAATAAAATATTGGAGAAGTTATGATATTGGATAAACAAGAAATTGAACGATGGAGAAAGGTTGTCGCCGAACACGGCTTGAATAGCGTACAAAATATTCGGGGAGAAACCATAATGAATTTTATAGAAACCATCAGCGATCTAGAAGCCGACAATAACCGGTTAGAAGGCGCAATTAAAAAATATATAGACGATGTTAAAAAAGCATTCGCTCTAGTTGCACTTGAGCATCCCAAATATATTCATTTTGTTAATGAATTTATTGAAAAGATAGATGCGTTGGAGAAGCAATGAAAGAAGATGAAAAGAAAATATTAATGAACGCAATATATGATTTGGTTATAGACAAGGATTGTCTTTGTGGAATATGCGGAGATTTTACAGAAGAAATAACCTGTGGGGCTTCTACGGAGAATATACGAATATGTAAAAACGGGCATTTAAATTTGAAAAATAATATATTGGAGAAATAATGAAAAATAAAACGTATGTTTTGTTTTGGATTAAATCAAATCGTGGAACGGAGGAAAAAAGAATATTTCGCATTTCAAAAGATTTTACTGAAGAAGATATAAAATATCATCTCGAAAAATGGTGTTCTGAATTCGGTGCATGGAAGCATTCAGACAACTATGTTACTTATGGATATAAATACATTAAAGTTCCTACAAAAAAAGAACTTGATAGTAAATACAAGAAAATTTGTATTCAAAAAAATCGTATAATAGATAAATGGAAAACCTTAGCTGCCATGTATAGTATTGTTAAACTTTAAAAGCATTGGAGAAGTAATGACTATCGGAATAACATTGAAAGAAGTGATGGACGCCACCGAAAAAGTATTAGCAAAAGAGGCGACATTTATAACAGAAAAAGAAGCCGCGTCGGTTATTAAAACTATTCAGGATATGCTCGATGTTTATATCGTAACCAACAAAATAAAATCACTGATCATCGGTGTATCTGGCGGTATAGACAGTGCGTTATGTTGTGCAATAGCCGAACCGGTTTGCAGACATTTAGGTATTCCGTTGATTGGTCGCAGTTTGCCGATTGAAACGAACACGGACGAAGAACAAAAAAGGGCGATTGCTACCGGCGAAGCGTTTTGTACTGATTTTAGGGAAAATACAGATTTGCTCGCTACTTTTTTTAATGTGGAAATGGATGTTACTGAAAAATATGTTCTGATGGCGAATGAGATGGAAGAAAAAATACGTAGGGGAAATATCAAAGCACGACTGCGAATGATTTACCTGTATAATCTTGCGTATACTAATAAAGGAATGGTTTTGGGTACTGACAATTATACCGAGTATTTACTCGGATTCTGGACACTTCACGGCGACGTGGGTGACTTTGGTATGATACAGAATCTCTGGAAAACCGAAGTGTATACATTATCAAAATACCTTTTAAATGATTACTCGTCTGGATGCAACCAGGATTTTAAAAAAGCGGAAGCCATGCGGTTATGTATAGATGCCGTTCCGACTGATGGGTTAGGAATAACAAACTCTGATCTGGAACAATTGGGAGCAAAGACATACGAAGAAGTTGATGAAATTTTAAGTGATTATACTCACGGTCGCGAGGTAGATGAAGACCACTCAGTTATTCGGCGACATTTAAAATCGGAATTTAAAAGAAATAATCCGTATAATATTTCAAGAAGAAAATTGATAAAGGAAGAAATAGAATGAGTTTACCAGTAAATCTTAATGAAAAAATCGCATACGATTATTTATATAGTTGTGCGTTTGATGCTTTAAAGTATGCTAATACATTACGTTCAATGATACGTAGAGAAGACACCAAAAATGAAATAAACCAATATAAAAGAAAAATGAAAAAACTTTTAAATGAAATAGATTATATATTAAAGAATTATGAATAAAAATAGGAGAAGTTATGATTTTTCTTAAAGGATTACTTTGGGTTTTGGTTGTTATACTTTCTGGAGCAGGATTGGCTATATTTTGGCAAAAACAAAGTGATGAAATCGATAAAAAACTGGATACAAATTTTTCTGCGCATACCAGCAAACAATGGGATAGTATATTATTTCTAATGGCATGCGGTATGATGTTTTCATTTGCTATATGGTTTATTTTGGTCACGGTTTTTATGAAAATTTTATTTTAATTAAATAGGATAAGTTATGATTTCAATTCTCGATTCTGATTTGTATAAATTCTCGATGCAACTAGCTGTCGCGAAATTATATCCCAACGCGAAAGTTCGATATGAGTTTATCAATCGCGGAAAACACAGATTTCCAAAGTATTTGGGAGCACAATTAAAAGATGAATTGCGGAAAATACCATCACTATTAAAGTCGGAAAAAGAGTTTTTAAGAGATAAGTGCTATTTCTTCGACCCCGTTTATTTAGATTTACTCGAAGGGTATAAATACGACCCGAACGAAGTCAAAATAACTCAGAATGGTGGCGACTTAAAAGTAGTTATCGAGGGGTACTGGTATCGCACAATTCTCTGGGAAGTTCCGTTGATGGCGATGATTAGTGAATTGAATTATGCAATGGTTCGTAAAAATGTTGATATGACCGGTGAATTCGGTAAAGTTACGGAACTTATCAATAAAAAATCCGAAAAGTTTAAAGCACTTGGTATAAAATTCGCCGACTTTGGAACACGCCGACGTTATGCGTATTGGTATCAAAACCTGATGGTTAGTACATTTTCTCCCAATAAAAACTTTGTCGGAACCAGCAACGTTAGTCTTGCGCACAAATATGATTTAACTCCGATAGGAACTCAGGCTCACGAGTGGTATATGTTTCACGCCGCTAAATACGGTTTCAAAATGGCGACAAGAGTTGCATTGGGTAGATGGGTGGATGCGTATCACGGTAATCTCGGAATCGCGTTAACTGATACGTTCACGTCCGACGAATTCTTTCGGTCATTTGATACCCTGTACGCAAAATTGTTTGACGGTGTACGACAGGATTCGGGTTCGCCGTTTGAGTTCGCAGATAAAGCAATCAAACACTATGAAAAATTGAGAATCGATCCGCTTTCCAAAACAATAGTATTTTCGGACGGCCTAAACTACGACTTTGTGAAAAAAATAGAAAAATATGTTAATGGTCGCATCAAGACTTCTTACGGCATCGGCACTTATCTTACGAATGATATTCCTGAAGTTAAACCTCTGAATATGGTAATCAAAATGACCGCAGCGGATCCAGATGGAAACGGTAAATGGATACCGACGATAAAGTTGAGCGACTCGAAAACAAAATATACGGGAAATAAAGATATGATTAAACGCGCATTACAAGAAATTAAAGGACGATAAATTATGAATAAAAAAATTGATTTACTTATCATCGATCCGCAAGTAGATTTTTGCGACCCGATAAAAAACGTTTTATATGTGAAGAATGCAGAAAAGGATATAGAAAGAATATCGGACTTAATTAAACGGATTGGCGAAAAACTTCGTTATATTCACGTAACTCTAGATACGCATCAAACCGTTCATATTGCACATCCGATTTTCTGGGTGGATGTTAATGGTAATCACCCGCTCCCGTATACTATTATTAAATTGGAAGATGTATTGGCAGCAACCTGGTTGCCCTTCATTCCAGGTACATTCAAACAGGCTTTGCACTACATAAAATCATTGGAAGAGAACAAACGTTACCCATTATGTATCTGGCCTCCGCACTGTCTGATTGGAAGTGATGGGCAGGCCGTTATGCAACCACTATTCGACACGTTAAAAGAGTGGGAGCAAAAATATGCGACAAACGTGAATTATATCACCAAAGGGAGTAATTCTTTCACTGAGCACTATTCAGCGATTAAAGCCGACGTTCCTGACATGAACGACCCATCAACCCTGACAAACATTAAACTTATCGAAACGCTGGAGGATTGCGACTCGGTTCTTGTGGTCGGTGAAGCTGGTTCGCATTGCGTCGCCAATACCGTAAAGGATATTGTATCCGAGTTTTTACTTGATGGTATCTCACCAGAAAAACTTGTATTATTGGAAGATGGTATGAGTCCCGTTAGCGGATTCGAACAACTTCAAGACGATTTCATTAAGTCGATGGTAGCGATGGGTGTGCAAGTTTCAAACACTAAAGATTTTATAATAAAATAAGAAAGGAAATGATGTAATGAACCAAAAACAAAATCACGCCGGTGTACCGTGGATATTTTTTATTTCATTGATATTTGTTTTTTTGATATTTTATGGAATTCATAATACCGTTCAAACTGAAATATTGTCGAATAAGAAACCACTGGCCGAAACATATAAGGTCGGCGAAACTTATCAATATATTTTAGTATTTTATCAAGGCGATGATGAGATTAGGTGTTATTGCCGACATTGGGAACGCGGAACTAATCAACTCAAAGTATGGGATATTTTTTTCCCAGCTACTAGAAGGTTTTCTGGTAAAGATACGTTATATCTTGATCTCGGGAAAAACATTATTATGAATAATCCTGATTATAAAAAATTTTAGAAAGAAGGGCGCATGAGAGAATGTCTGACTTACGATGATGTGCAAATAGCTCCGAAATACTCGGATATGGAGTCTAGAGGCGAATGCTCTTTAGAAACAAAGTGGGTAACTGATCACGTAATTCTTTCCGTTCCGGTAATATCGTCGCCAATGAGTACCGTTTCAGAATATAAAATGGCTGAAATTTTATATCAACTGGGAGCAATAGGAACTATTCATCGGTTTATGCCTATTGATAAGCAATTGGAACAACTACAATCTCTTAAAATACAATACATAGGAGATAAGGGAATTGAAGCAACTCCATTTGCCGTTGGCGCAACAGGTGATTATTTGGAACGGGTTAGACAATTGTATCTGAATGGAGCGAGAACTTTTATAGTTGATATTGCGCATGGGCATTCCAAACATATGAAAGACGTAATGAAGGCTCTTCGCCAAGAGTTAAAAGACATCATCGTTATCGGTGGTAGTATTTCCACCAAAGAAGCGGCGACAGACCAACTGGAGTGGGGGGTGGATATTCTGAGAGTTGGGCAAGGAAACGGTTCTCTTTGCGAAACTCGCATTCGTACTGGAATCGGTATTCCGCAACTCACGGCCATAATGGACGTTTACGAGGCGACGCAGGGAAAAAATATAATTATTGCGGATGGCGGTATAAGGACACCAGGAGATGTTGCTAAAGCGATTGGAGCTGGAGCCGACCTTGTGATGCTGGGTTCACTTCTTGCTGGAACAAAGGAAACCCCTGGGAAGTTTATCCGAATAGGGAACTTTCCTGACGAGCAATTGTATAAACAATATAAGGGATCGGCATCGGAATCGGCGAAAATGGATCGAAATGAAAACACGGATAACATCGAAGGTAATAGCAAAATTGTCGCTTATAAAGGCAAGGTGGAACGAATAATAAAGGCTATTACGGACGGATTAAAGTCTTCCATGAGTTATGTCGGTGCCAGAACTTTAGACGAATTTCGCGCAAAAGTTGATTTCGTAAGAGTTACTTCCGCTGGGCAAATTGAAGCGCAACCACATTTACTGTTAAAATAAAGTATATTAATAAAATTTGCGTATATTTATTAAAAGGAAATGAAAACAATGGCGAAAACAAAATTTATGAAAGAATTGGAAACTTTAATTAACAGAAACAGTATTGAAAACGGTTCGAACACTCCAGATTTTATTCTGGCGAAATATTTAATGGCGTGTTTAAACGCGTTTGAAAACGCACTCGGTAGTAGAGATAGATGGTATTCGGGTGCTAAAGATGCTCAATCAACAAAGTTTCTGAGCCATGATGATGTTGTTACTACATTGGGGTCGCACGGATTCGACGGGGTAGGTAGAAGATTAACTGCAATTCGTCGGGGTGACGTTAAAAACCAAAAACAAAAATAAATGGCAACTATTCACTTGCCTACGCGGCTTAAAACTATTTAAGTCGCCATCGCTCCATGACGTTGATAGTGGGAAAAGCGGTGTCATATCAACTGGTAGCCGGAATGACCATTCGGTCAGGCCTCCATTCTTTCACAACATAGAATTAAAAGAAAGTTGTTATCATGTTTTGTTTGTTTTCGCGATATAAAATAAAAACAAACTATAATTGTAGATGTTGATTTTGGAACTATTTCGGACGCGGGGTTCGATTCCCCGCCGACTCCACTAATTGTATTGGGAGAATTGATTGAGACTACGACCAAAAGAAAAAGCTAAATTAGATTCTCGGCGAAAATTGTGGAAAATAATGGGCTGGTATTGGGCGTATAAAAAAGACGAAGACGAAAATAGAACTCTTTATACGTCAGATGAAAATGATGGAAATGGATATGGGTTTTTTAAACATCATCATTCCGTTTCTTGTGACCATCACGGAATATGCAGATTAATGTTGTATGAAAAAAAAATGAATAGGAGAAGAAAAAGGAAAAGAGAAAAAAACGAGGTTCGCGAAATAGTAAAGATAGTTAATAGTCAGGGACGCATAGACTAACAGGTAGACATCATTGGTGCAAGTCAGCACGTCGCCAAAAGAGGCGAAGATACAGGTTTTAATCCGTTATGATGCCTATTTTTTTGCCGTTTTTTAGTTGTTGGTAAGTTTAATTGCTTCGGGAGAGTTAGAATGAACGCATTTGCCAAAATTGAATACTATTTTCTAAGTAAAATTTGTTTAATTAGGACATGGTATAAAAGTTTGACGGATATTGATATGATGAAATTTGTACTTGGAATTTTTTTTATTTTATTTTTATTTATGGTCGCTCAGGGTGCAGTGTTGAAAAACGAGTTGTATGAAAAACAACTTATGTACGGCGAACTGAAAAACAAATATGCTGAGTTAGCGCATTATTCACAGGAACAAGATTCGGTTATAAATAATATGTACGACAAGAAAGAGCAGGTTAAACATTTCGTTAAGCATCTGTTCAGCGAAAAAGTTTATAAAACGAAATTGACCGGTTATCACCCACTTAAATCACAAACGGATGACACTCCAAATATTACCGCCGACGGAACGGTATTTGATATAAAAACTGCCGGTGATTATCACTATGTTGCATTGTCCAGAGACTTGCTCAAGAGATGGGGCGGCGACATACGATTCGGAGATTTCGTTTTAATCAAGGGAACTCCGAGTGGAAGTTATGATGGGATTTATCAGGTCAGAGATACTATGAATGAACGGTATACTCAGTGGATAGACATCTTGCTGACTCCTGGGCAAAAATCCTTTTTTTATCGGAACGTTCTGATGTATAAAATTGATTCGGAAGTGTATTATGCGGTGCTAAAGGAATTTTACGACCAGAAGAACCCCGGCTAGTAGGTGAACACTTGTACACCATTCCAAAGATAGTTGAAAATACCAGTTGACTGAAACGTTTCTTTTGGTTATATTATATTGATAATAAAAAGGTTTTAAAGTATGAATAAGAATAATGTTTCAAAACGCTGGCACACCGACATAAAAGAACTTGCCGGTAAGTACGATTTCAAGTTAAACGAATGTTACGATTCGCTTCATCGTCACAATAAAGCGACCAAGTGCGAATTTTGCGGTAATAATCTTCAGTATGTCGCCGTGATTGATGGGTTTGGAAGCGCGTCTGATACGATAGGTAAGGCGATAAAACATGAAATCGGTATGGATTGCCTGACTTTAGTGTTGGGAACTCGTTGGGCCGGATATAATTCCGCATCGACCAGTATAAAACAACTTAAAGAAGACGCAGCCGCTAGCCGTAGAAAAGCCGAATACGCTATCAAATATAAAAACCTGATTGATTGGACGAATGGTTTACCGGAAAATTATCTTTCCGCAAATAGTTTTGTTCGCGATATGAAAGCCATTCTCGATACTGGGAGTCGTCCATTTACGATAAATATGGTAAACGCGCTGGTTCGAGTTCGCGATAGGTTTATGACTAAACATGGCGACGTTTCCAAGTTCGGCGACCATTTAAAACATTTTACTGAAGTTACCATTCCAAAAATAAAGATGATATTGGATTTGGTTTGCAAAGTGGATGGAATAACTCACCCCGCCGCACCAAGATTTTCCGCATACTGGTTTGTGTTGAGTGTTTATAATGGAGCGGTTAATAAAAACATTTTTACTCAAAAACAGGCTGACGCACTGAACAAAGTATATGTGAAGTATAAGAAACGACTGGAAAACAAAGGATAACGAATTTCAAAGGGCATTAACTGCCCTTTTTTATTTTAATTATTTAAATATTTATATTTATTGTATATTAGGGAACTTTATTCCTTTTTTTTAGTATAAATAATTAAAGTCGATTAAAAAGGGAAGAGGCATTTATGTTAACCGAACAACAAATACAAGATAATTATCAACGAATAATTAACTTTATTGATAACACATTTAACGGCGAAAGACGAGAAAGGTTATTGAAACTATACGATACCTTTTCAGAGAGAGTCGCCTTGTCGCCAGCATCGAATAGAGTCAACTTTCACTCGTGTTTCGTGGGTGGATATGTATATCACGTTCTGAATGTTATTGAGGCGGGAAAAAAGGTCTCTGACTTGTGGAGTTCGTTTAGCGGAGTCAAGAATTATACCGACGAGGAATTAAACTTTGTTACGTTGAATCATGACCTGGGGAAAATAGGGAATTTGGATTACGAGTATTATATTCCTGCGACGGATGATTGGAAAATTAAAAAGGGAACACAATTTGATTTTACTGAGGAACTACCATATATGAAAACTCAGGATAGGTCAATATTTTTATTACAACATTTCGGGATAAAAATGACTGAAAATGAATTTGTATCTATAAAACTCCACGATGGTCTTTACGACGAAGGCAATAAAGCATACCTTGTTACATACGAACCAAAATATAGATTAAGATCGATGCTCCCATATATTGCGCATTGGGCGGATATGATGGCGTTTAAGAAGGAATATTATGAGTGGGAGAATAGTCTGGATGGGCAAAAATTCCTGAAAGGAATAAATGGCGACACATATCAAAAGAAAGTAAATAAGCCGAAAAAAACATTGGAACAATCATTTAAGAGCGCCGAACCAAATGCGCTTTCGATTGATGACTTTAATAAGATATTCGGCGAATTTAATAATGATAAAAAAATGGAAGAATAACAATATGGAACTTTTTATTATATTATTTTTATTTTTGTGTATTATAATAATGGCATTTGTTATTAAGAATCTGTATTTACAGGTCATACGATATGAAGATTACATTGAAACATATGAAACGTGGATTGACGGATTTGCAAAAACAGTTCAAACAGTAGACCAGGAATTGAATAACATAGATGCTGCCGGAACTTTTAGATCCGATGACGAAGTCGGATTTTTTTATCAGGCGATGTATTCTATACTGAAAAGGTTGTCTGTATACGGAATTATCGAAGAAGGGGAAAAAGAAAAACAGGAAATTCTTTCGCCTGTGATGTATGCTCGGGAGCGAGAAATTAAAAAAAGAATATTGAAACGGAAAAATCCTAATATAGAAATAGAAGATATACAAAAAGGCTCACAATCTACACCATAAATAAATTTTAAACTTTTAACACACCGATAACTTTAAACCTTAAACTCTCCTTAATAATATTTTTAACATACGCGACTATAATAATATGCGCATTCTTGGATTGGGGGAGACGTGGATTTGAAAAATAAAAATTATTTTACTCAGGAAACCGAGGACGCAATAGTTTCTTATAATACAGAAACTTGCGTAAAAGTTAAATCGAATATTTATAAAAACAAAATATCGAAATCGTTTAATAAATTGGCCGAAAACGTTATCAACAGATTCAAATTCCCATATTTTAAAGAAGTGGAAGAAAACTTACAATTTGACGTGGTATCCTTTTTAGTTTTAAATATAAACAAATACGACCAAAACAAAGGCAAAGCATTTTCTTATTTTTCCATTTTGGCGAAAAATTATTTAATACTCGGAAACAACGAACAATACAAATATAAAAAAATTCAACAAAGAATTGATCAGATTAATCCTGACCATACCGTTGATATTGTAGATGAAGCGCAAGAACGATTAGCAAATGATGATATACCGGAATTTGTTCGACTGATGATAGAATATTGGGAAAACAATCTTAGCAAAGTTTTCACTAAACGACAGGAGATTATGATAGCGGATGCCGTTTTAAATTTATTTAGAATGTCGCAAAATATAGAAAATTATAATAAAAAAGCATTATATCTTTTAATACGGGAAATGACGGGTCTTAGAACGCAATACATAACCGCCGTAGTAAATAAGATGAAAGAACACAACGAAATATTGCTGAATAAATATAACACTGTTGGAATATTCGACGTTGATGAATGTTTGGATGACTTTCTTTGACTGAAATCCGGTACTATGAAGCATCCAGTGCATAGATGGTTTCGGTAAATAAATCAGGCTCGTTAAAATACGGGCCTTTTTTATTTAATAAACGAAAACTTTTATATTTATAAATGAATACAGATTTAGGGAGTTAAATATGGACGATAAAAAATTATACGAATTGTTTAATGGTAAAAGTTTAAGCGGGTTATTTGAGGACATATACAAAAATTCTTCTAAAACAAAGGGGCAAATAAACGAATTGATTAAACAATTAACGCCATTTGTGAAACATTTAAGTGACGCGGCGGTAATAGTTCCATTGATAAAAGAATATCTGGAAGTCGGTGTTAAAAATGATGAGCATCTGGTTAAGTTAGCGGATATAGTTCAAAGGTTAATTCGGGAAGATAAAAAGAGTGTTACGGATGTTGGGTTGCTGACAGAACATGAGAAAGAACAATTGTTATCAGAAGTAAAAAGTTATGAAGAAGAAAAGAAAAACGAAGACAAAAAATTAAAAGTGATAAGCGATAGTCTTGAAAGATTTAAATCGGAGTTTTCAAGTTCATTTAGTGGTAGTACTGGAGAATAACGGTGGCCATATATAAAGAAAAAAACAAAGGGTCTTCTCAATTCAATCAACGGTTCGGATTACTGTCGGCGGAATCTTCTCCAGGTCGTGGAGCAAATGCATCTCAAATAGAGTTTTACGAGTTAGAGCCAGCGGAAGTTCTCGATATTATTCTGGACGAAAACCATCCGCAATTTAAAGATTATCGCGACATAGGAAAGGCGAAAGTTAGGTTTGTTACCAGTCAAAATGGGATGAGCTCGGAAGTTTTAACTTACGCAAAACCATTAGATTCCAATATTAAAAGTTATCCTTTAGTGCACGAAGTTGTTATTGCAGTAAATTATCTGGGAGATTTATATTATACTCAGAGAATGAATATATTTAATAATCCAAACGAAAACTCTTACCCCGGAGTCAGCTTGCCGTCTTTGCAGACTAAAGGTAGCGGTGGGAAAGGAAGTGCTAAAGAATACAACGAAATCTCTACATCGGGGTCTCCAAATAAAAAAAACGATCAATCCGCATTTTCTTTAGGAAAAATATTTTCTACCAATAAAAATATTAAACCGATAAAACCGTTTGAAGGTGACATCATTTACGAAGGGCGATTCGGTCAGTCAATTAAGTTCGGTTCGAATCCTAAAACCCATCTTCCGAATATGAAAATAAAAGTCGGGCATCCGGAGGAAGTCCCGAATAAGTTTTTAGCGCTGATAGAGGAAAATATAAATGACGACCCGAATTCATTGTGGATTACATCTGATGAAGAAATCGGGTTTAATCCTGCGACATTGGATTCGGATGTTCATTTACAGTTTTATCCGAATAAACCACCAACATTTATCGGCAATCAACTATTTATTAATAGCGACAGAGTCGTTTTAAATGCAAGACAGAATGAGATAATGGGTTTCGCCAAAAAGGCGATAAATTTAGTCAGTTCCGGAATTTTTACGATAGACGCCGTCGGCGAAACGATAATAAATAGTTCCAATAAGGTGATAGTCAACACTCCCCAGATTTATTTGGGTAGCAAAGACGCAAAAGAGCAAGTAGTATTAGGAACGACATTAAAAAAATTGCTGGAAGAATTGATAGATGCGATTACGAAGTTAACAGTGCCAACAGGAACCGGGCCTTCCGGGCCACCTATCAACACTTCGCAATTTATTAGCATAAAACAGAAATTGGAACAAGCATTGTCTCAACAAAATTACACATTATAAGAGAGAGAAATAAAAATGAAAAAATCAGAACTTAGGGAAATGATTCGGACGATTATTAACGAAGGAACCGATTGGGAAAAACTTATAAGACCAATTAACGTTAAGTATAAAACCGGCAGCCCGTACGGAATAATTTTTCCGAAATATGCATTGAAAACGAGCGCGGGTCGCCCACCGACAACGATTTATTTACCAAAAGATTATTCTGAATTTCTGAATTATTTGAAGAAGGTTGATCCAAAAACTCAACGAGAATTAGATCAATGCGAAACCGATTTTTTAAATGGGAAAAGATAGTGGCTATAAACTGGAACACTTTTGGAAATAATTTACAGATGTATTTTGACAATTTTGTCGCCCAAAAGGAAGACGACGCAGCGGATTTTCTGGCGACACAATACGAAATAGCCGTTTTAATGGGAGTGGATATGATGTATGGAAATATGGTGACATCGTATAACTCTCCCGGATTGAAGAGCGCGTTGAAAACGCTATTTAAACAATTAAAAAATTTAACGATGGGCGAAATGGTGCCGACTTTGATGGGAACTGGGATCTCTAATGGACTGATACAATTTTGGAGTGGTGCAAGTTTAGCACTGTTAGTTCCGCCACCGGGAACGGTTGGTGTAGTTTCCAATATGGTTACTTCGCCGGGAACTCCGATTCCGATACTCAGTATGCGAAAAGACGGCACGCAAAATAAGAGTGAATTTATAAATAATTTAATAAAATTTTTTAGACAACATTTATCAACATTATCGGGAATCACGACTGCGCTAGTGCCCACACCGTCTGGTGCGCCGATTCCGACACCATTTTTATGGGGGGGATATGGATGATAGCAAGAAATAGTTGAATACTTGGGTTGCAAATTCATAGAAATAAAAGAATGGGAGAAATAGAATGGATTTAAAGCAATGGCAAAAACTACTGAGAAAAAATTCTTTGATGGAAGCCAACGACAGTAAAGTTTTCGACATTACCACGGTAAATAGTGCGGTTGAAGAATTACAGAAAAAGATAAATGCGCCGTATGCTAAAGTATATCATTCCACATTAGGTGGCGAAAGTCACGTATCGATTTTAATAAATTTCTCTTTGGATAGAGAAGACCAATGGGGAAATGGTATCGTAAATAATTCTAGGTATGTAAAGTTACATTTTGAAAACGACGGGGACATCGAGTTGATCCATCAATTTATGGGCGCAAAGAAAAGATTTAGAAAAGTTCGGGCGAAAAGTGTAGATGATGCAATTATAAAAATAAATAAATGGATTGCGGAGGTGAAATAACTATGGATAAAAAACAATTTGAACTAATGATTTCCAAAGTGGTTAGAAACGAATTACGAAAATTGTTTTTAGAAGAAATTCGCCCGTTGATAAAAGAGACGATTAAAAAACAATTACATTTGATTCTAGAAAAATCTTCCAAAAATGTTCTCGGAAACGGCGAAGAAAATAATTATTCTTTAACCAAGATATTGCAAGAAGAAGAAATTGCCGAGTCGAAAGAACCTGTTCTGATAAAAAAACCGTTCACTAAAAAAGGAACTATTTACGACATACTAAATAAAACGGCGGAAGAGGTTGTTACCGGAACTGGATATCGGCCTGATATGGTTTTGGGTGCGATGAACGAACAAGCCGAAATAAGGTTAAATACTCAAAATCTTGCGACTCTTCCTGCGCAAGTTAAAAATTTATCGAGAGGAAACGAAATTGCGTCGAAAAAACAAATGGTTAGTCAAGAAGTGCCAGAAAAAATACTTTTACCAACGGTCGGGCCGGAAGGTGAACCATTAAATTTGTCAGCGGTTCCTAATACTGTAATACTGAACTTATCCAAAAATTATAAAAGTATATTAAAAAAGGCGGACGAGAAGGCTAAAGGTATTAAAGCGGCGGGAGTTAGATAATGGCGATTCCGATAGGAATAAGAATACCGATTGCTATGGGCAACACCGGCTATTTTCAGCAAACTTTTTCTTCTTTAGAAGAGGCGAAATCTAATCTGTTAAATCTTCTTCTGACTAAAAAAGGAGAAAGAGTTATGCAACCCGATTTCGGAACGGATATTTATAATCGCTTGTTTGATCAGAACACATACGATTTGGGGCCGAAGATAAAACAGGACGTTGAGGAAGCAATAAAAACCTGGCTTCCGTATGTCGAAATATTTAATATTGACGTGGACGCGTCCCAGGAAAATATAGACAGCAATAAAATAAAAATCGCTATTAGTTTTGGGTTGAAAAGGGATTTAAAACTATACGACGAAATTCAAATTGTATTTCAGGTTTAATTTGATGGAGATAACATATGATTAAATTAAAAAAATTATTTGAAATAATGCCTTCTCGCCAAAAATTTAAAAGAGGGGATGCCGTTCTGATAGTAACGGGCGTAAATAAAGGAAGGAAAGCGAAAATAATAGGAACGTATTATGAAAAATATGGTGGTGGTCAAGACATGAAAAATTTATTTTCGTTATATGTTTATGACGAAAAACGAACTATTTCTTGGTTTAAGCCAAAAGATTTAAAACCGCTGAAAGAAAATACATCGGAGACAAAAAAAATAAATGAGTGGAAAACAATATATGTAGACAAAAACAACCATGAAAAATTCAAATATGTATCAGTATATGATCCCCACTATGAAGAAAAACTCGATTCTTTGTCGGACGAAGACTTGAAGGCACAAATATATTATATAAAAGACGTTTATGAAGAGAAATATGGAAGACACCGGGGAGATCTGGCATTTCATGGGCGACTATGTATGGCGTCCGTCAGAGCAGAAATGGATAGACGAGGAATAAGATAATGCCTATAAGTATAATGAAATTGCTTGAAATGAGTAAAATATATGAAGAAAAAGAAAAAGTTCTTTATGCGGTAAGATATAAAGATGGTACTGAAGATTTCGTTGAAATGACTTGGCATGAACGAACTCATATGCCATATGGAACCGTGAAAAGTGTTGAGGGGATGAAATGGCACCCACTTCCGGCCGGAAAAGTATTAACGCCGTATGAAGATATGGTTAAGAAAGCAAAAAAGAAAAAATAATCGGAGAAATTGAATGGCCGAAATAACAAAAAATAAAGAAATACGATATTTAGGAAGGGACTTCTCAACATTAAGACAAAATTTGATGGACTTCGCGAAAGTTTATTACCCTACCACTTACAGAAATTTTAACGAAGCTTCAGTCGGGCAAATGTTTATTGAAATGGCGTCTTACGTTGGCGACGTGCTAAGTTATTACATAGATAGCGCGTTAAAAGAAAGTTTGTTGTATTATGCGGAAGAGAATCAAAACATTTATGCAATTGCGCAGTCGTTGGGGTATCGACCGAGTTTATCGTATCCGGCGTTAGTAACCTTAGATGTTTATCAAATAGTTCCGGCGGCGGGAACGGGTGGTAGTTCTGCCCCTGATTATAGATATGCGCTAATAGTTAATTCCGGGATGCAAGTTTCTAGCGAAGATGATAATACTGTTATATTTCGAACCGTTGAAGATATAAACTTTGCGTATTCCAGTTCGGAAAATCCAACTAGTGCCGCGGTATATGAAGTGGATGGCAGCGGAAATCCAACATTTTTTGTTCTGAAAAAATCAGTTGATGCGGCGGCGGGAGAAATAAAAGAAACGGAGTTATCATTTACAGATCCGGTAGAATTTGCAAAGAGAACGATAGCCGACGATAATATAATTGAAATATTGTATGGGACTGATTCTGATGGGAACAAATGGTATCACGTCCCGTATCTCGCGCAGGATACTGTTTTTACTGACATTCAAAATATTGCGGCCAACGAAACCGATTTAGCGCAATATGGCAATGAAACTCCGTATTTATTAAAACTTCAGAAGTCCGCTCGACGTTTTACTTCTCGTATTTTAAGTGATAAAAAAGTAGAGGTACAATTCGGGTCTGGCGTATCTGATAATCCCGACGAGTTGATTATTCCGAACCCAACCAACATCGGTTCAAACGTGTTCGGGTCGGTGGAGTTTTCTGATAACCCAATAGATCCCGCCAATTTTTTGCATACTAGAACGTATGGGCAGTCGCCTCATAATACAACTATCACTATCAAGTATGTCGCGGGTGGGGGATTGAAGTCAAACGTGAATCAGAACTCTCTGACAAAGGTTAAGGACGTGGTATTTTCAATTGACGATGATGCACTAAACGCATCTGTATTGTCTCAAGTAGAATCTTCTTTAGCGGTGAACAATCCAATCGCGGCGGTCGGCGGGAGAGACGGCGACACTGTTGAAGAAGTTAGGTATAATGCTTTAGCGGAATTTCCAACGCAACTTAGAATGGTAAACAAAGAAGATTTTATTAGTCGGGTATATTCTATGCCCGCTAAATACGGGTCTATTGCGAAAGCTTATGTTGTTCAGGATGATCAGTTGAGTTTGTCGCCAGATACCTCTGGATTTGGTAGTGGAAATAGTAGAGTTGCGAATCCACTCGCGATAAATTTATATGTGTTGGGATATAACAACGCTAAAACACTGACCACGGCGAATAAAGCGGTAAAAACAAATTTGAAAACATATTTGTCCCAATACCGAATGTTAACGGATGCAATAAATATTAAAGACGGATTTATAGTAAATATTGCCGTACTATTTGATATAGTTGTTTTCAAAAATTATAATAAAAGAGAGGTTTTGCTAAATTGCGTTCAGAAAATGAAAGACTTTTTTAACTTGGATAAATGGCAATTTAATCAGCCAATTATTATATCCGACATTCATACAGAGTTGTTTTCGGTAGAAGGAGTTCAAGCAGTAACTAATATTCAAATAGAAAATCGTTATAAAACATCTGATGGATATTCCGGAAACTTTTATGATATGAAATCGGCGACAAAAGACAATATAATTTATCCGAGTTTAGATCCGAGTATTTTTTGTATTAAATTTACAAATAGTGATATAATAGGAAGGGCTCTATAAGGAGAGAACTGAAATGACGCAGTTAAAAAATTTGATGGTGGAAGAAGAAGATTTCGAAGAAGGTGGATTCTACGAATTCGAAACCGGTAATCCAAAATTTGAAAAAATTGGAGGGCAACTGGAAAAGTTTTTTAACGATACGCGGGGGAACAAATTTGTAGTGTTGACCAATGTTATGGGCGCGTACCCGACACAATCAACGGTGATTGATGTTCGGGACATACTTTCGTGGCGAAAACTAAAAAAGAAAATGGGAGCAAATTAATGGCGCATTATTTTTTGTTTGCTAAAAAAGATAGTACGATTTATGAAGACAGTATTCATATGAATACGGGGCTTGACCAACTGGTAGAATTACAAAAACAAATAGTTCATAGCTACGATGATGCGCCGTATAATTCCAGAATTCTGATTGAATTTGATTTGGATGATTACTCATCTTCTTTTGCATCGGGCGAATTATCTGGAAGTGGTATGAAATTTTATTTGAATATGTATACGGCGGAAGCATTGGAAATACCATTTTCATATACTATCTGCGCATATCCGGTATCTCAATCGTGGGAAATGGGAAATGGGAAACGGTCGAGCGTTCCCGCAACCAAGACCGGTGTTAGTTGGGAAATACGAGATGGAGTTACTATATCCGGAATTACTGGTAGTACGTGGGTAACAACTGGAAGTGATTATCTATCCGGGTCTGGATATGGAATATATGAATCGTCGCAATCATTTGAATTTCAGACTACGGATTTGTATATGGACGTAACTAATACAGTTCTAGCATGGCTTAGAGGCGACATTCCTAATTATGGATTTTTAATTAGAAGAACTGTTACGGACGAACGGAATGATTTGAACCAGGGAACTATTCGATTTTATTCCAACGAGACCAATACAATTTATCGCCCAAGATTGGAAGCCATTTGGAAAGATTTTTCAAATAGCCCGAGAACAACTGTAAGTTATAGTTATTCTGAAGCAACGTCTATTCTTTCCATGTCGTATAATCCTGTAATTTCATATACTGTTGCTACTTCTTACACCGGAAGCGGAATAGGATATAACTTCGGATATTTTACTCAAAGTGACGATTCTACTACCTGGTATAAAGAGAGTTATTATTATGCGACACACTCGATTTATTCATGGACTGGGAGCGTCGGATTATATCATAGTTCTAGTTTCGTAACTAGTTCAACATATTTAGGATATACATATACGAGCGGAAGTAATACTATCATAAGTTATAGTTTAGTATCTGCGGCCACAACCGTTACGGATTTTTACACCGCGAGTTTGGGCAGCGATTTTTCCGCATCAAATGCTGCAAATGTTTCATATTCTATTGCCGCCGCAACTTCGAGCGACGCTGTATGGACATATGTTCCGGGAGGTGGATATTATTATAGTCAGAGTTTTACTGCGGTTACCGCAAATTATACATATTTAAGCTCCAGTATTACTGGATATACAACTAATAGTACGTCAACTCAAACAATGTTCGCGATAGGCGGCGAAGATTTTGTTATTCACCTAACTAATATGCTAGATAAATACCGACAGGATTCAAAGGTCAGATTTAGAATACGTGCAAGAGAAAGATACCCGAAAAAGACATATACGACTGGTAGTTGGTCATATAATAGAGATGAAAGTTTTTTACCGATAACTTCTTATTATTCGATTAGGGATGCGTGGACTGAAGAAGAAGTCATTCCGTTTTCTGATTATAGTCAGATATCTGTAGATTCAACGGGGAGTTATTTTAATTTATATTTGAATGGCGTTGAGCCCGAGAGATTCTACAGAATATTATTCAAGGTTTCGCAAAGTAATAATGTTGAAACGATTTATGACGAAAAATATACTTTTAAAGTAATAAGGTAATACAATGGCAAAGTGGCATTCCGAAATTAAAAAACAACAAGATTCTCTGGGAATGGATTCCGGTCAATTATCTCAGCAAGAACAGACTATCAGCAGTGGAAATACAATCAGTATTTTGCATGGAAAGGTGCCTACTTTAAGAGATAATATTGGAAATATTTTGCTCTACGAGGACAAATATAACGAACAAAAAAATATTGTCAGCGCAAACCAGTTTGTGTCGGTCGAATTATTTCGCAGGATTTATGACTATAAAGAAATGACTAAAGTTCTGGATTTGGAATTGCGAGAACTGTATAAATCGCAAAAAACTATGTTGGAATTGATAAATGAGTTATTCGCGCTTTACGCGAAGATAAAAGATTCTATACCGAATTATGGAGATAAATCCGTTGAAGCGCTTATAAATGCTAAAGACCCAACCGCTTTTTTTCCGGTAAGTGAGAGACAAAGATTGTTGGATGAAATAGAAAGATTAAAAAAGTTACTGGCCGAAATAAAAGCTACTTGGGGAGATGGCGGAGGCGGCGGTACTGGCGAAAAAGACCCAAGATTCCCGACGGTCATAACAAATCTTCCTGATTATGGTCAATTTTCAGAATCTACTTCTGTTATGTCTTTATTACTAACATCGTTGATATATGATACTATAAATTTAAAGGTTGTTACTGAAACAACAGTAAAACCAATGGTAGAAATAAAATATTATATAGTCGATAGGAATACTGACGCAATATATTCGGAAGGGGACATTTTAACAGACCGCTTCATTCGAACGGATAAACGGGGGAAGCCTTTTCCGGCAGATAATAGTAAATATGACGTTATTCTGGAATTGGTAAATTCCGCGACAAATTGGATTGGGTGGTGGTTATTTGATAAAACATTATCAAAGTGGGAAAAAGTATCGGAAGAAAAAAAGATTAGATTTTATTTTGTTCCCAGAAAGGGATATAGACCTGAACTTCAATATTTAGAAGATGCGAATCAGTATATAATTGCGTCTGGATATAAGGATGAATCACCACAAGAGCAATTTCCAGCACAATCTGTTACAAAAGTTCACATCGGAGATGTCGCCGATGTTTATGGAGTTAGCGGGGTTAGGTCAGAAGATCCTTCTTTTCCGGTAGATGATTGGTTTACATATAAGATATTGAAAGGAACACAACTTATTAAAGAAGATGTTAATAATTCAATTCCTATTATAATAAAGACGGATATTGGAAATAAGTTACAAATAACATTCATTAAAGAAAACTTTTTATATGGAACTTTTGTTGGATGGTATAGAAAAAATGATGCTGGAAAATATAATCTTATAAGCACAAGTTCTGCGTTGGAAATATCACTAACCGAGCTTAATATTGAAATACTGGCAGGATTTATTATAGATACTGAAATTAAAGATACTGGGGATGGCGGATCTGGAGCCATAGTTATTGACGATGAAGACAAAGGCAATACCGGTGGTGGTGGAAGCACTCTTATTAAAGATGTTGGGTAATAAACAATGATAAAAGACTTTAAAAATTATAATGAAATAAAAGAATCCGTTGGTCAGGTTCGTGGCGAGCGAATTGACACAAAAGACCTAACTTTATTTTATTTCAATAAGGATAGCGAAGAAACCTATAATTATTCCGATGGAAAAGATACTGTAGAGTTATCCGTCTATGATATGGACGATAATTTTCTTCAGTGGGCGATTGTTCCCCCTCCCTATGAAATGTATGACAAAGTTTCGCCAAATAAAATAATCTTAAAACCCGGGAACGATTTACGTTTATTCGGCTTCCAACGTGGGCAATATCGAGTAGTATACGAATTTTTCAGAAATAGTTTGGGTGGGTTTAACGATAATAAACTTTTTATAGAAGAAATTTCTCCATCGCGAAAAGAAATTAGAGTATTACCAGTAAAAACAACGGATGAAAATAATAATATTCAATTTAATTCTGACTTTGTTAATTTTGGAAGAAATGGAATACTAACAAAATCTTTCGCAAGATTGTTTGGAAATAAATTAAACACATACACCGCAAAAGATTTTTTCTCGGATGTCGAATCTTCTGAATACGAAGAATTATCTGCAAAATTTACTACGTTGGTCGGAGAAACAATTAATCAAGTTTACAATAATGCAAAAAAAGAAGCGAAAGATATTCTTCAGTATGAAGATCAACAAAGATTGTCAAGTGTCGCCGAAAAAGTATTCACTATTGTTTTTGGCGAAGGATTTGATCAGTCTGGTACAACGATGCGTGTTTATATTCGGTGGGAAGAATTTATCAAAACCCTTGTTTTTTATAGTCCTTCGAATAGGTCGGCGGACTTTTATATTAACTTTGGAAATAGTAAAAATTATTTTATAGTAAATTGGGCGCAGGATTCTGTAAAATACCCAGAATATCCCAATTCAATAGTATTAAAATTATACGAGCCTCTTCCGCAAGATTTTAAAGAAAACGATCAATTATGGGTTTCTAAAAAAATAACTTATTCCATTATAGAAAAAGCATTTTTACTCGAAGCCGAAAGAGAAGAAGATTATCTGATCCTTGAACCGGCCAACTGGGATATAAATGTTGCAGGAATAACGGGACGTTCAACTGGATATGAGACGTGGGATACTTTGCTTTCAACATATCCGTCAACATCTCAGGCATTATTAGACGAATTTATAAGCGCATCAAATCCGGAAGTAGGCGACATTTCGTTAAATATAAATTATGGAGATTATTCTGAATTTGTTCATTTTGGTTCGGCGGAAGAAAGACTCGCCAACTTCAAGTACAAGATGGAACTAATAGATGCATATAATGAAGAAATACTGAAAGTGCGAAATACGAGCTCGTCGGGCTCAGCAATCGCGTCTTCCAGTATCGGAAATTATGAAAACAAAAAAAGAGTTTTAGTTAATGGGCTTGATTCCTATGAACGGCATTTATATTATTCATCCGGATCGCAATATTCCGGTTCTACGATAACTGGAAAATATTTGACTAACGCGATAAATGAATGGCCGAAGCAAAATAAAACAAAGCCATTTATTTTATATCGGCTAACTTCTTCAAACGTGACTTCCTGGTATGAAGACCAATTAACAATTGCGCAAGAATATGATAAGGATAATATTTACAACTTTGTTAGCAATATTCCTGATTATCTGACCGTCGACGAAAATAACGGGGATTATCTTGCATTCATTTATATGATGGGGCAATACTTTGATATGTTTTGGGCATATACAAAACATTTAACCAAAATCCATAATCGGGATGAATCTATTTTTGAAGGGATGGCGAAAGATTTAACTTATCATGTCGCCAAATCTTTAGGGTTTGATTTATTTAATGGTAGAGATAATTCGGAGTTATGGAGATATGCGTTTGGATATGATGCAACGGGAAGTTATTATGTCGGGTCAGTGAGCGGTTCCAGTGGTGATAAATATCAATATATGTCCCATGAAAATGTATCAAAGGAAATCTGGCGAAGAATATTAAATAACTTATCATATCTATTAAAAACCAAAGGAACGGAACGTTCTATCCGTGCATTATTAGCATGCTATGGAATTCCAACTTCTTTGCTAACAATTCGTGAATATGGAGGCCCGGATCCTAGAGATTATTCTGAAATAGACCAAAAATCTTCATATATATTTGATGATTTTGTGTACGCATTAAATCTTGAAGGAAGTCAGAGTATTTCATTTTCCTGGAGCGATCTCACTCAAAGTAAAAAACCGGATACGATAGAGTTTCGCTTTGCGTCTGCTCCAACACTTTACGATTCGATAAGTAGTGTCGGATTAGGACGCGGAAAGCCGACGCAATCATTAGTTTCTGCGGATGATTGGGCAATTAGACTTTTAGACTCTGGGTCTGGATATGGAGCTGTGGAATTTATTATTACTAATGGCGCGACAGTGAGTTCAATAAAAACTGATAAATACCGATATTATGATAATGAGTTTAATTCTGTTATGGTTAGGTATAGCGCATCCGCCGCGGCGAACCAACTTCAATTATTTGTGAAGAAAGCGGAAAGTGACAGAATTATATGGCATTCATCGGCGAATTTAACAACCAATGCTAATATTCTTACATCGTGGACTAATACATCAACTCTTTATATCGGTGGAGATGCTGGTTATACGTGGGGAGTGCAATTTACCGGTTCGCTTCAAGAATTTAAACTGTATCAATCCGCTCTTTCGGAATCGGCATTTGATAATCATGTGCGATGGCCAAAATCATATAATTCCAATACGCCCACTCGCACCTATTATGATTTGGTATTACGATATTCACTTGACAATCCGGTAAATCACGCAACAACTACGACCGTTAGTGACATAAAAGCAAATCAATCGTGGACGACCGTCGGAACCGCTACCAATTTTGGTAGCCACATTAGTTATTCTCCGAGAACAGAAGAATTTGCAGCTCTTACTATACAAATGGGGGGCGGCAGGTACATAAATACTAAAATCAGGTTAGAAGATAATGAAATAGAATATGGGCATTTAAGTGTGGCGAAAAGAGTGGAAAAATCTTCTTTTGATAGAGCGCCATTGGATTCTCCGAAATTAGGTATTTATTTTTCGCCCATAGAATCTATCAACAGAGACATAATAGCTACTTATGCGGGACTTGATTTAAGCGGATATATTGGCGACCCTCGCGACAGATTTAATGATTCATACGATGATTTGGATGAGTTGTCACTGGCGTACTGGAGAAAATATAAAAGTCGCCCAGATTTTAATAAATTTATTCGCGTTCTTAAACACTATGACGCATCGTTCTTTAATCAACTGCGATCATTGATTCCTGCTCGGGCGAAACCTGTAATAGGAGTTCTGATAGAACCAACCATATTGGAACGCCATAAGATAAAATGGCGAGATTTAGTGCATGAGAGAATAGATAAAGAAACTAATATCTATGTTAATAATTACTGTACTATGAGTTCAACTCTTCCAAAGTATGAATCCGAAATACTTCAAATCGATCCAACATATGAAGGAGCATTTGAAGAGTACAATTCCGCAATAAATTTTGCATTTGAAGATTCGATCATTTATGATGGGTATATAGAAATGATTCATCCAATTCAGGATATGTTTCCATCCGGTTCGTGGACGTCTGAAGCTAGAAGTCTTAGAAATAGATTATACTACGCAGGGACATTAAATACTACCGAAACATCAATTGATGGAAAAGAACCTGTAGAAGTATTTTATACTAATCCGAATAGATTGATGACAACGGATATGGGGCCTAGTAAAATTTTAGTAGAATAAAATAAATTTATTATATTTATATTTATAGATAAGATAAAAGGAAGAATATCATGAGACTTTGTGAATGTGGTTGCGGGAAAGAAGTTGTTAAAGAAACCAATAGATATTTATATGGTCATAGTGGTGGTGGTAGTTGGCAATTAAAATATAATAAAGAGTCTGAAGAATATAAAAAGATAGTTAGTAAAATTAGTAAATCTGTATCAACGGTAACAAAGGGAGTTAAAAAATCAGATTCTCATATAAAAAACATATCCGCAGGAAGAAAACGTTGGATAAAAGAAAATCCGAAATATTTTAATAATATAATGGATAAAATGAGAGAAACTAAAAAACAACAATCTCAAAATGGTATTTTATCAAAGAATCATTATGTGAATACACGAAATAAAACCGAAGTGGATGATATTTATAATAAAATAGTTTCCAAATCAAACGAAACGAAAAATATTAAAAAAATGTTAGGAATATATCCTGATATTTGGAATAAAAATAAATCTAGGTTTAATGATGAACGGATAAGAAAATGGTCTGGAGAAAACCATTATCTATGGAATCCGAATAAAAATGATAGATATGGAGATGAATTTTATAATAAAGAATTTAGAGAACATCTGTTGGAAAGGCAAAAAAATGGGTGTTTATTATGCGCCATCAATAATGATTTGTGCTTACATCATATAGATAAAGATAAGAGAAATAATAACGAGAATAATTTAATTTATTTATGTAGAAGTTGTCATTCGAAAGTACACAATAATTTTGAAAAGATGACCAAACAAGTTGAGGAGATGCTTTATGGGATATTTAACCAGCACCACCACGGTTGTGGAGGCGATAAAGTAGTGTCGTCCCAGATAGCAATGTCTGGGTAATAATTTGGGCAAAAACGGTGAAAGGCTGAAATGCTAACACCGTGCTAACTTGTTCGGGATAATGTAGAACAAGTAGTGTAGAGCATAGAAAGTGAGATCCAACAATAATCTTTCCAAGAGTGTCCAACAACCCAAGTGGTTGAAAATATATGCCGAACTTACGAAAAACAGAAATCGTAAGAGTTATTAGATAAAAAACTAATAAGATAACAAAATGACTGACAAAAAAGGGACGTGAGGTTTTATCGAAAGGCGGCAAGTTAGGCATAACAAAATTTGCTTTGGCTGATGATGAAGTTGATTATACTTTGTGGGACGAATCGCATCCATTGGGAACGGACTATTATGGTTCGGCGATTGAAGGGATGCCCGTTTTAGAGGCGTGTCCCGATGAAACTCAAACAATGAGATATAAACTTATTACACTACCAAAAACGACAACAAAAATGCCTCTTCTTACAATTGGATTCGCATCAATTCAATTGGGAAAACAGGGAGACGAAGTTGTTATCCAGCCAAAAACTAGATATTACGAAGGCGACGCATATGGGTATACCGCAATATTGCATAATTCAAACTATGCGGACTTGCAGGTAAAAGAACAAACCAACCAGTCAGTTGTCGCCGTAGTTCCATCGTTTTTGGGTGACACCGAACTTAATCAATCAATAGTAAAAGTTGGAAAATCTTTTACACTGATTAGTAAAGATGTTTCTCCTTATACGACAACTTATGTGCAAACTTCTATAACCATTATCGGAAACGATACGGGAGTAACTAGAACAGTTCCGGTGACGATATATACGGATAGAATTTTCGCGGGTGGTTCAACCGCAACATAACTTTAGGAGATTAAAAAATGGCAATGACGACTGATTTTTTAACTTTATTAGATGATTATTTCATGAAAGCCGGTTTGGGATCTGTAGTTGGCACCGCTAGAGGTAATCAACTAATGTCCGGGGCTGTGCTAACTGCGGCGGAGTGGGCAGCGTTGGATACCGCTACGAGAAATTTGATATTACAAAGATACCCATCTCAAACCCGAGTTGCGGGGGCAGCGGGTGGTACACCAACGGCAACAGTAATGAAAACCTATACACATTTTACTACTGATGATGTGGTAGATAATATGACGCGAAGAGTTACAACCGGAATGTGGAGTGGAGACACTGGAAGTTTAGCCAATTTTTATATAGGAACATCTCAATCTGGCAGCACGGGCGACTGGTATTATGATGTTTATAATTTAGATCCGAATACTGACGATAGTGCGGAAGTTCAATTTTCAGTTGCATACGGCGAAATCAACGGTGGCGGTTATCCAAACGTAACAACCAAAAATACTTCCAAAGAGCCTACTAAAGCAATTTATGCGCAATATAGAAATATTTTATTGGATCCGGAAGATACAAAATTTACATTTGCGGGAAGTTATTCCAGTGATCAGATTTTAGCGATAAACATCAATAGAGCAAGATTGAAACAAAAAATGGATCCTGGTAACTGGGAATTGTGGTTAAAATATGGTGCGAATACTGTAAAGTTGATAGATGATAGTGGCGACAATTTTGATAAATTATCTGGTGTATCTGGTAGAAGATATAACGTAGTTACCGGTAGTATTGCAAATGGAGTGCTCACACCGGCGGCCAGTGAAACACCGGGCGGATTTGGGTTGTTCTATCCTGATAGAGGAATTATAATTCTTAGTCCATTAACTTTGGCGGGGCATTTGGCCGGATTATCTTTTGTTACGTCGGATTCTGGATCTGCGCAAAATAATCATCGGCAACTTGTTGGAATGCTTCAATCAGGTTCGTATTTCGCCGCAAGGAACGAAGAAGTCGTTTCTTCTACGACATATTTTGTTAGAGTAAAAAATAGAGAATATAATTTTAGTAACAACCCGACGTTTTATACATCTTCTGACGGTTCAATAAAAATATCAACTTTTATCGGGGATCCGAAAGTTTATATTACGACGGTTGGATTATATGATGATTCGAACCAACTATTAGCAGTTGCGAAGATAAGTCAACCAATATTAAAAGCTTTTGATCGCGAGGCACTGATAAAAGTAAGATTGGATTGGTAACATCAATAAAAATAATAAGTTACGTAAGAGTTAAAAAGAAATATTAAAAAAATGGTCGCTTAATCGCGACCATTTTTATTTTGCTCGATAAATAATTTCTCTTTAACATATTTATACTAAAAGGACATATTATAGATGGCGATATACAAAGAATTATCTGGCGACGATATTAGTTATAGGGAAATTTACGCATACAAGGAATGGGTACTTACTCAGGCCGATGGTATCGCACTAGTAATGTATGCGATGAAAGTGGAGAATTCCGCATTCTATTGGTGGTTAGAACCAACCGCTTCGGGCGACATTTATAACAGAACTCTTTATGACAGTGTAAAACATCTGTATTATAATTTAACCAGTCTTTCTGAATATACGGGTTCTTATACAAATCCGGCGGAAACCGGTTCGTGGTCAGTCAATAAATTTTATGAACCATATTTTAACTTTGGATTAAGCGGAAAGGGATTGATGTATAGAAATTTCCACGATAGTTGTAAAGTTATTTCGGTTCCGCAAAATCTTTTTGGGTATACGATAAAACCGAAATCGGTTTACCTGGAAGACGTAACGGTTGGATTTACTCTGGTGGACGACGGATACGGAAATCTATATGATGCGGACAGTTCGGCAAGTTTCGCCGCGAACAAGGCGACATATACGTTAGGTAATGTTTTTTATGAACACGGAAATATGGTTATTACGAATACAGGTTCTTCTCCCCATAATTATTTAAGTTTTGGAACTGGGTCGAATACTTATACGGTTAAATTTCGCGGAACGGAAAAGATACATGAAATAGAAGCAATTTGCATTGTAAAAGAAGGTGAATTTAATATGACTATGAATCCGAGCGCAAGAGTTAGTCGTTCCTTATACACTACTGAACCTCTCCGATTCGTTACTGGTTCTAATTTCGCCCCATATGTTACTACGGTTGGTTTATATGATAGCTATCTGAATCTATTAGCGATTGGCAAACTTGCCCAGCCGGTTCGAAACGACCCCGATTTACCACTTACCATTGTTGTCAGATTAGATTTATAATGGAACTTTTCTCATATAAAAGAGTATAATATATAAAATGGAGGAGAATATCAATGGTTGTTTTATTTATGCTTAAAGTTTTATTTATAATGTCATTTATCATGGCCGTTGTTGTATTTATCGGGAATCGATTAGTTTTTGGTAGAAAGGGCTGGGAATGGTCTCCGATAAAAACGTTTTTAGTATATTTTTCCGTTCTCATAGTCGGAAATCTTTTTATTCCACCGGCCAATTTTCTTTATTATCTGATATGTTTTTTATTCTGGTCTTAAATTGTGAAACCTCGATCCGCCAAAAATAAAGGCGTCCGTTTGCAAAATGAAGTTACGGAATACCTTTATAAAATATATTCTCAATTAGAACCCGGAGATATAAAACCGGCCATGATGTCTGAATCGGGGGTAGATATTAAACTTTCACCTGCAGCGAAGAAAGTCATCCCTTTCGCGATAGAGTGTAAAAATGTTGAAAAATTTAATAGAAATTCTGCAATAAAACAATCTGAACTAAATTCTTCTGAAGGACGAATATCATTAGTCGTGTTTAAAAAAAATTATAGTAAAACTTATGCTATTATTTCTTTAGAAGATTTAATAAATTTAATGAAATAATTTTTTCTTTTTTATATTTATAAATATTAAGAATAATTCAACATTTGAAGAGATTTTTATGTATATTGGATATATTTATAAAACTATAAATTTAATTAATAATAAAATTTATATCGGACAAAAGAGAGGGAAGTTTGATAAAAACTATTATGGGTCTGGAAAAATATTAAATAAATCTATTAAAAAATATGGAACAAATAATTTTAAAGTTGAATTATTATGCGAATGTAAAGACAGAATGGAATTAGATAAAAAAGAAAAATATTATATAAAAAAATTTAATAGTTCGATTACATTTGGCAATTACAACATTGCTAATGGTGGGCATGGTGGTAATGGTATGGAAGGTAAAACTTATGAAGAATGTTTTGGTGAAAGTAAAGCAAAACAAATAAAAGAAAAACAATCTGAAAATAGAACCGGTGAAAAAAATCCTATGTTTGGAAAAAAACATAAAAACGAATCAAAAGAAAAACAAAGTAGGTGGCAAAAAGGACTTTCATATATCGAAAAATACGGCGAAGTCAAGACACTAGAGATATTAGAAAAGAAAAGAAAGTCTATGTTAGGCCAAAAACGGTCAGCAGAAACCAAAAACAAAATAAGAAATTCTCAATTAGAATATTATAGAAAAAACCCAAACAGGCAGGTGGGCAGAAATAACGGTAATTATGGAAAGAAACACCCAGGACTAAACAAGGGAAGAAAACAAACCGAAGAAACAAAGGATAAAATTAGAAAACTAGCTATTGGAAGAAAAAGAAGTCCATGCAAAGAAGAAACAAAAATTAAATTAAGTTTAGCATTAAAAGGAAAAAAACATGATATGTCAAAAGCAGGGAGTAATGCAATTGGAGAATCCAATAAACGAAGAATTAAAAATAAATAATATTTTTGATGTTGTTTATATTAAAAATAAGTCTTTTAATACATGGCAAGCTATTCAGCAAGCCGAAGAAAATTCCGAACCAAATCGGATACCTTTAGTGGTCTTTCATCGAAATCGTTCAAAGAATTATGCGATAATAGAATTCGAGAAATTGATGGAACTTATTATCAATAGGTTAGTTAAAGAAGAAGACAAACTAATATAATGTATGGATGAAACAAGGTTACTATCGCTTTTAGAATCTTTATTAGGAAATGGTAGAAAACAGGGTCGCGGAGAATACCTTTTTCACTGCCCGGCATGTAATCACTATAAGCCAAAACTGATAATAAAACTAGATCCGAACTATAAAACTTTTCAATCGTGGCACTGTTGGATCTGCCAGGATATACACGGAACAAAGGGGAAAAGTCTCTACGCACTGTTCAAAAGATTTGATGCGTCGCCCGAGCAGATAAGTTTATTAAAAGAGATTCTCGGAGAAAAAAGTTTTGGACGCCATTCAGATTCCAAAGACGTATTAACGTCAATTGTTGTCAACTTGCCAAAAGAATATATTCCGCTTTGGGCGAAAAACAATATAATCGAAAGAAAACACGCATTATTATATTTGAAAAATCGGGGAGTAACTCTTCACGATATATTAAAATATCAAATAGGATTTTGTGCCGAAGGAAAATATAAAAATAGAATAATAGTTCCATCGTTTGATGATAGTGGAAAATTAAATTATTTTACCGCTCGTGCATTTTTTGAAGACACTAAACTAAAATATATAAATCCATCAGCGTCGAGAAATGTAATTGGGTTTGATCTATTCATAAACTGGCAAAGTGAGATTATATTATGCGAAGGCGTATTTGACGCGATAGCCATAAAAAGGAACGCCATTCCGCTTTTTGGAAAAACCGTTTCTGATAAGTTATATGAAAAAATAGTAATGGAACACCCGCCGGCGGTTTATATCGCGTTGGATAAAGACGCGATAAAAAATTCGATTAAAATAACCGAGAAATTATTATCGGAGGGGTTGTATGTTTATATTGTTAAGTTAGGAGAAAAAGATCCATCGATAGTCGGATTCGAAAAAATAAATGAAGTAATAAAAAATAATTCTGTTAAAATAGATTTTCAAAGTTTGATGAAATTTAAGTTGGGATTGGGGTAGTATGAGATTAGATGTTGGGCTAGATAAAGTAGAAACCGTATTTCACATGGCGGATATTCATATCCGAAATTTACGGCGACATCGAGAGTATCGGGAAGTATTTGCGCGATTATACGATGTGATAAAAAAAGATACGCAAAATGCTATCGCAATTATTGCGGGAGATATTGCGCATGCGAAATTGGAAATGTCGCCTGAACAAGTTGATTTAACTTTCGAGTTCCTAAAACAAATGTCAGGTATTCTTCCAACCATAGTAATCGCCGGTAACCACGACTGTAATTTAGCAAATCCCACTAGACTGGATGTCATTAGTCCAGTAATAAAAAATATACATAATAAAAATCTTTTTTATTTGAAAAATTCTGATGTATATGAAATTGCGGACATCAAACTCAGTGTAATGTCAATTTTTGACTCGCCCAGTAAATATATTACTGCCAATAAAATATTAGGAAATAATAAAATAGCGGTTTATCACGGAATCGTGAACCAGGCCATATCTGATACCGGTTTTCGCCTTCACAGTGAAAAAATAAAAATGGAGATTTTTGACGAATTTGATATGGTTATACTGGGAGATATTCATAAGCATCAGTATTTGAATAAAGAAAAGACGGTTGGATATTGCGGTTCGCTAATGCAGCAAAGCTTTGGCGAGGATTTAAAGCACGGCATACTAAAATGGAATATTCCTAATAGAGAATCAGAATTTATAGAAATTAAAAATGATTATGGCTACGTGACTCTTATTGTTGACTCCAATTCGATGCCAGATATTAGTGATTTGCCTTCAAAGGCGAGAATTCGTCTGATGATTCGAAATACATCGGTAACGCAAGTTGCCGAAATAATATCCAAGATTCGCCAGAAATACCCATGTATAGAAGAAATTATCGAGATGAGAGTCGGTGATTTAATACAATCCACTTCAAATCAATCCAAACGAATCGATATCGGCGACATACGAGATATAAATTATCAGAATCAACTGATTAAAGAATATTTAGAAAAAAAATATAATATTAAAGAAGATTTACTGAATCGTATATTTGAATTAAATGAACAAATGAATCTGAAATTACCCGAAAGGGATATACAACGTAATATAGTCTGGAAACCGCAAAGTTTTGAGTTCTCGAATATGTTTTCTTATGGGGATCATAATAAAATAGATTTTACGAAATTAAGAGGCATAGTTGGATTGTTCGGGCCGAATACATACGGGAAAAGCAATGTTATCGAATCGTTGTGTTTTTCTATATTTGATAAGTCGCCAAGAGCGTGGAAAGCAATAAATGTATTGAATAATAAAAAATCATATTTCAGTTCAAAGCTGAATTTTTTGATTGACGATAAAGAGTTCGTATTAAAACGGCTTGGAAAAAAGAATAAAAACGGCGACGTAAATGTTGATGTCAATTTTTACATGAAAGACGACGGTGATAAAATATCTCTGAACAGTGATAGACGAAGCTCGACAAACATCGTTATACGAAATTATTTGGGCGACTTTGATGATTTTTCTTTAACCGCTCTGATGCCTCAAACCGATAAAAATAATTTCATATCCATGCGGCAGGTTGATAGGAAGATTTTGCTAATGAGATTCTTAGATTTGTTTGTGTGCCAGGATTTATATAATATCGCGAACGACGAAATGAAAAAAATAAGTATGGTTCTTCAGGATTTTGAAAAAAGGGATTTTGGAAAGGATTTGGCGGAAATATCAGTTTTATTGGCGCGATTGGAAAAAGAATATGAAAACAAAAATAGAATAAAAAATGAGTGCGACGTACTATACAAACAAATAAATGAGGAAATAAAAAATCTCACTAAAAATCTGATCAAGATTGACATTTCTATCACGGACATTAAAAGATTAGAAAGCGATTTAGAACAATATATCCAACTGCTCCCGAAAAAAGAGATGCAATTGAATGATATAAAATTATCTTTGCAATCTTTGTCAGTAGAAAAGAGTGGATTGATAAATAAAATAAATATGATTGATTCGAACATCGTTGATAAGTATGTGATGTATCAGGAAATGGAAAGAAGTAATGACGAAACTCAACACACGTATGATAAATATAAAATAAAGTTAGATGCGGCGTTGAAACAACTGGGAGATTTCGGAAAATTGGTTTTCAATCCTTCTTGCGACAGTTGTACCGAAAATGAGAACTTCATAAAAAGCAAAGTTAAAACAAAAGAAGATATTGATCGAGATAAACTGGTTGTTCGGGGGTTTGAGGAAAAACTTAAAAACTTTGAAACCAAATTGGCATCTGAAAAAGAAACCAAAGAAAAATATGCGGAATACAATAGATTAAAAGAAGAACTTTTGGATATGGAGAGCAAAATAAATTTGGTTCAGTCGAATATAATACAATCTGAAAAAGATTTTCAACTATTGAATAAAAAAATAGAAGAGACTAAAAATAATATTTCTTTATATCACACCAACAAACAAATTATCCAAAAAAACTTTATCGTTCAAACAAAAATAGATGATTGGGAGAGCAAATTGCGAATGGTGGAAACCAGAATCAATGAAGTTGGACAAGAAGTTATGAGTTTGAATGCACAAATAGAAGTCAATAAAGAAAAACAGCGAAAAATGGACGAAGAAATAGATTATGTTCGGGAATTGGAAAAGAATTATGATGCGTATAAATATTATATGGAATCGGTTGAACGAGATGGAGTCCCATTCCAATTGATCTCCAGCGTCATTCCACAAATAGAAAATGAAGTAAATAATATTCTGTCGCAAGTAGTTGATTTCAGAATTATTTTAAGCGTCGATAACGAGGAAAAAGATATTTTCGCAAAAATTTCGTATGGCGGTACGGATATCTGGCCGATAGAGCTAGTTAGCGGAATGGAACGGTTCATTTCGTCCGTTGCATTGAGAGTCGCATTACTAAGTATAACCAGTTTACCCCGACCAAATTTTCTAGTGGTCGATGAAGGGTTCGGTTCACTGGATTCAGATAATGCCAATAATCTTTATCGGATGCTCGACTATCTCAAAAATCAATTTGATTTTGTTATTGTGATTTCGCATCTTTATTATGTAAAAGATCTTGTAGATATATCATTGGAAATTCAAAAAGAAAACGGCTTCAGTAAAATTATTATGGATTAATATTCTCGTATTTCTATAAAATTGCATTTTAATTTTTCTGTTATTTCCAATCTTCTTCTTTCGTCACGATCTTTCCGCGTTTTGTGGCGTTTTTCATAATACTCAATAACTATATTCTTTTCTTTACTGTAACCGTCTACCCAATATCCCAAATCTTTAATATAGAACTCGCCACCGTTTTCAGCGTGTTGAAGATCCGTTATTCCAAGCTCCTTTGCTTTCTCTTCCAAAATTGAGATAGACTTTGGATTATAATTTGGTCTGGGATGGCCACTTCTTTTATTTATATTTTCTATCGCGATTAGCCGTTTTTTTCTTTTTGTTTCTTCTGTGTGGTGTCTTCCATAAAAAGGACTATTTTTCCCCGTTCTATCTTCTGGATGATTTTTCCTCCATATTTTTTGAGCATTGCTAAGGTTTTCTTTCCATGATTGACTAAATGGGTTGCGTTTTCTGCCCGTAAGAGCCTTACTAATTTTTTTGCGGACATCGTTTCGTTTAGCCGGATTATTGTTTCCGACGCCCAATTTTAACTCAATTCTTTTTTTACTTATTTTTTTACGAGTTGCATCTGAAACAATATGACCAATTAATGAACAAGAAATGCACGATGTTTTTTTCTTTACGGCCGTATTAAAACAGTATTTGGTAGAATATTTAATAATTCTATTGCATTCAGGGCAATTTCTTTTCCATTTATTTATTATCATTTTCTTTTATCCATCGTTCTATTAAAATCTCAACCACTTTAGATTTATTTGAGCCAAGTTTTTTTCCAAGCTCGTTAAATTTTTTCAATATATCTTTACTGATTGAATAACTAACTCTTTTCCTGTTTTTTAACATTTTATTCTCCTTTATTGTCCTTTATATAAATATAAAAAAGAGCGATAAAAACATTTATTTTTTTATATTTATATGTATATTATTGGAGATTTTTTTATGTCCGTTTTGAAAAAACACAACGATTATGTTGGGTTGGAGCGAATACCTGTATACATAATTGACAATGATTCAAATTCTAGATATTTTAGAATATTTGACATTCCTGAGATTTTCCCCGCTGGGAAAACCGCGTTTCGTATAAATGGTTCTGATTTATTAAAACTTAATTCCGAAGTTCATGTGGAAGTTTTAAATGAAAACGGAAAAGTAATCTATTCTGAATATCCCGACTATGTTGAAGGAGCGTCTCGTTTTGTTTCCGTTTATGTATATCCCGATGAAGAATATGGTGAAGGTCTTATAACTGTTGTCGGTGAAGCTAAAAATGTTCCAATTGAATGGCAAGGAATTCCCAATATCAGATGGCAAAAAAGCATTATGGTCAACCCATCTTTGCGAAATTCTTCGCCGATTAGATTTTATTCACTTCCTAGAGTAATCACCGAAGAACTTTTTACTCCATATCTAGTCCGAACATACTCCACCAGTTCTAGTCCAGAAACAATTACTTATAGTTCAGGCCTTGTAATAGGTAGAGCGGTCGGTTCCAACTATAATATATCAATGTGGGCGGGGGCTCAATTTAATTATCAAATGATTGGTGGATTATTAACAGTTCCAATACCTGATGTTGTATATGGAAATAGTCAATCGTATGTAACTAGAATTAGATCTATTACTAATGCATATACGGCGGTTGCACAAAATCCATATTTACCAACTGCGGAAGATTATAGACTTTATCCACAAGTGTATACTAGTACGATAATGGGTGTTAATACTTATGGCTCCAAAAATTTTAATGCGAGTCCATATACTTTAGTGTATGAAACCGCGCCTACATATTCTCTAACAGAAAATTATAGGTCTTTTGTTAAAGCAACTGTTGCGAATATGAGTGTTTTTTCTGGAGATGTCTACTCAATAAAATTATATGCTAAATCCGTTGGTTCTGAACGGGATTATGAATTGATAGGCGAATCAGTACTTGAGTCCAAAGAATTGATGATTGATTCTGAATCTGTAAATACAAATGAACGATATGGATATTTTTATGGTCAGGGTACAATAGATAGTTTCTGGACGGCGTCCGTATTATCGTCAACTTCTAGTATGACCGGCCCATCCTTAACACATACCAGTGAAAAATTATTAGACGCTATGTATGTTACGGGTAGTTCGGGTATTAGATTGTATCGCGATTATTATACCGTTTATCCGCTTCAGAAAACGAATTTTTACAAAGATGTCGAGTATTCTCTAGACGTAAAGTTATACGCAATAAAAAAATATAAAAGAGTCGCCATCACGCGCATGATAGACGTTCCTAGCGCAAGATTACTAATTTTTGTGTCCGGATCCGCATTTACTGAGCTTCCAACCTCAATGGCGGCGGGTGGTGGATTTATCGAGTTTTCCGGAAATGGAAAACGTATTCGCGAAATAAATTTAACGGATACGGATAATGTAGCCGAAAGAAGTTTTGGTAAAGTTTCTATCAACTTTATAGCCGACAAAGACGGGGATGGGCACATTAGATTTGTTATTGACTCTGGCGACTGGCATATTAGTGATGTTTCATTGAGAGTTTCGCAAGAAACCGGATTTTCTCCTGATTTGGCGTCATTCACTATTCCGACCCCTTCTTGGCAAAGGCAAGATACTTTAGAATTTAAGACGGAGTTTTACACTTATCGAGGAGATAGAGCGACTCTGTTTGCTACATCATCTGAAGTATTTTATGAAGGAGGAAATGTTTATATCTCCGGTGAAGACAATCTATTAACCGGTTCAATTTTTGTTGGTAATAGAATTGATGGCGGAATTCAACTTACTTCGGTTGGCGCATCGGACGGAACTCGCGCATCATATTTGAAAGATGTGTTATATCAAGGATATTATAGAGCGACAGATGGAACCGGTCCGGGCGGTTTCATGATTTGGAGCGGTTCGGCGTTGGATGATTTAAGTACCGGACTATATCGGGGAATTGGACTTGAACTTCATGGCGGAAGTGCGTCTGCGATAAATCCGTCTACTGGAAGAGGCGAAACGCACGCGCTTCGTTTTAGGACTGATACCGGTCGTCTTGAAATTACTGGTTCTATTTACGCAACGGATGGTTATTTTTCTGGTGGTATCGAAGCAAATAGAATTTTAGTTCCGCTTGGTGGAATAACTGGTGACGAAACGGCTAGTGCGTATTATGATCCGAATTCTGGAAATTATTATCGAGCCGCGATAACTCAACAAGGGTATGTTCATTTCATGTCCGGTTCTATTGGTGGGTGGAATATAAATAGTGCGTCTTTATCGTCTCCGGGAAGCACGCTTGTATTGTCTGGCGACGGAACGATTTCTTCTTCTCACTTTTTTGTGAGTAAGGACGGAGATATAACCGCGAGCCATGTACTCTTTACTGGTGGAACGATTACTGAAGATGTTACTATTTTAGGTTCTGTTACTGCTAATTCTATACGTACTCCGGCAACTATTGCGGGTTCTCCATCAACCAGAGAAAACGCAAGTTCTTCCATTGATACAGATGGATACGCATTATTTAGATCTGCATCTATTGGTGGATGGTCAATTTCGCCTTCGACAATTTATAGTAATAATTTAATTCTGAACAGTAATGGAACTATTCAAACGTCCAATTATGTTAGTGATTTGACTGGGTGGAAAATAACTAGCGACTTCAATGGTTACGCAGAATTTGAAAATGCGAAAATTAGAGGAACTCTTCGCACGACCGTATTTGAGAAAGAAACGGTTAATGCGGTCGGAGGACAATTATGGGTAGCAAATTCTACTGTTATAAGTGGAAGCATATCTGCCAGTTCAGACCCATCCGTCGCATCATTTTGCACCTGGAGCGTAGAAAATGCGAGTGGTTGGGCAGTTGGAGAAATCGCGCTCGTTAAAAAAGTAACGGATACCGGATTTTCTACTGAATATGTTCGAATAATGAGTTCGTCTCGCGACGTTGATAGTTCAACCAAGTTTAACGGAAAACTTTATGTACAACGATGTTACCAAAGCAATCTACAATGGGCACATCCACAACTGGTAATTCCGGGCGGGCCGCCTCTAGTTCATGACAGTGGTTCTATAACCGGTTCTTATGAACCAGGCCAAGTAATTGTTTCTACTGGAATAAGTGGAAGCGGTTATATCAAAATAAATGCTAACCCGAGAGATGTATATACTCCATACATAGACATAATAGAACGTACCGGAAGCGGGGTGTACGATGTATTACTTAGGGCTCGAATTGGAGATTTGTCTGGACTGTCGCCGGCATATCTTTATGGAGATACCAGTCCAGGACACGGTATCTATACTGAAAATGGATATTTTTCTGGGAAAGTAACTGCGACAACCGGTTCATTCACGGGAGTAGTTCATGCCGGTGGAATGCGGCTTGGTAAAAACATCGGTGCAAGCAGTAGATTTCCGCAATTTGTTCAAGGCACAGGTTCGTGGATAGACGGATACAACCACTGGTTTGATAACGGATATTTTTCTGTTGGAGATGTTAATAGCGGGTTGTTTTGGAATCCTGGAACGGCAACGTTACAGATTTCAGGTTCATTGAATGCCGTAGTTGGAACAATTGGCGGGTGGAAAATCGCGGCTGATGCTCTTACCAGTGTTAATGGTGCGGTATATTTAAGCGGGAGTACCGGTCAGATAGTAAGCACTGGTCAGATTACCGCTTCCAATGCTTTAATTCGCGGAGATATACACGCGGTTAATTTATATGCAAATAATATAATCGCAACTGGTTCTGGATATATCGCCGGTTTTAGTGTAAGTTCCGGTTCAATTTCTAGTTCGAATGCTCAGTTAATTCTCTGGAGTAACGGTCAAATAACAGCTTCCGCCGCTTTAATAAAGGGCGACATTCACGCCAATAATTTATACGCTGCTAATATAATCGCAACTGGAAGCGGAATTATTGGCGGATTTGGTATTAGTTCCGGTTCAATCTCTAGTTCAAATCAGCAGTTAATTCTCTGGAGTAACGGTCAGATAACAGCTTCCGCTGCTTTAATAAAAGGTGATATAACGGCTAACAGTATAATAGCAACTGGAAGCGGTTTAATCGGTGGCTGGAGAATCTCGCCTACTTCTTTATCATCTGGGTCTGTAGAATTAAACTCTTTCAATAGATACATTCAGGTAAGTTCTTCTGTAACTGATTATACAAAGATGTATTATACTGACGCAACCAATTGGGGTTTATTAGGAGTTGGCGGAAATGCTACGGTGTTTCAACTCGGTTCTGCTAATAAAATTGGCGGTTGGCTTTTTGATAATACTAGAATAAGCGCAAGTAATATAATTATAGATTCCAACGGTTCTTTGCAAACCGCTAATTATGTCAGTGATTTATCCGGTTGGCGAATAACTAGTGATTTCAATGGTTATGCAGAATTTGAAAACGTTAAAATTCGCGGAACATTAAAAACGACTGTATTTGAAAAAGAAACGGTAAATGCTGTTGGTGGACAACTATGGATAGCTAATTCTACGGTTTTGAGCGGTAGTTTAACTGCTAGTGCAGACCCAACATCTCCGACTTTTGCTACTTGGAGTGTGGATAATGCAAGCGGTTGGGCAGTTGGAGAAATCGCGTTAGTTAAAAAAGTAAGCAATACTGGATTCACTACAGAATATGTAAAAATAGTAAGTTCGTCGCTCGAATCAGATGGGTTGACAAAGTTTAACGGAAAACTTTATGTTTCCAGAAGTTACCAAAGCAATATTCAATGGGCACATACCCAACTAGTAATTCCTGGAGGCCCGCCACTGGTGCATGACAGTGGTTCTATAACCGGTTCTTATGAACCAGGACAGGTAATAGTTTCTACTGGATTGAGCGGAAGCGGTTACATTAAATTGAATGCCAATCCTCGCGACACGTATACTCCATACATAGATATAATTGAAAGAACAGGTAGTGGAGTATATGATGTACGGCTACGAGCACGAATTGGAGATTTAACTGGATTGTCGCCATCATTACTTTTTGGTGACACTAGTCCGGGACATGGTATCTATACTGAAAACGGATACTTTTCTGGAAAGATTGTCGCCACATCCGGTTCATTTACTGGTAGAGTCCATGCCGGTGGAATGTTACTAGGAAAGAATGTCGGTGCAAGCAGCAGATTTCCACAATTCGTTCAAGGCACAGGTTCATGGATTGATGGATATAATCACTGGTTTGATAACGGATATTTTTCTGTCGGAGATGCTAGTAGCGGATTATCGTGGGATCCTGGAGCAACAACATTAAGAATTACCGGCTCATTAAATGCTACTGTTGGTACAATAGGTGGATTTTCAATAACACCAACCGCTATTTCTAGTTCAAATAATTCTTTGATTCTTCGTGGTGATAGTGGTCAAATAACTGCATCGTCAGCGTTGATTCGCGGGGACATATACGCTAACAGTATAATAGCAACTGGAAGCGGTTTAATCGGTGGCTGGAGAATCTCGCCTACTTCTTTATCATCTGGGTCTGTAGAATTAAACTCTTTCAATAGATACATTCAAGTAAGCAGTTCTGCGACAGACTATGTTAAGATGCATTATACTGACGCAACCAATTGGGGTATTATAGGAGTTGGCGGGGGTAATACATCATTTCAATTGGGGTCAACAAATAAAATTGGCGGTTGGTATTTTGATAATGCTCAAATAACCGCAAGTAATATAATTATCAACAGTAATGGAACAATTCAATCTGCTAATTATGTAAGTAATTTGGTTGGGTGGCGAATAACTAGCGATTTCAACGGTTTCGCAGAATTTGAGAATGCGAAAATTAGAGGAACGTTAAGAACCACGGTTTTTGAAAAAGAAAGTGTTAATGCAGTCGGAGGCGAATTGTGGATTGCAAATTCTACTGTATTGAGTGGAAGTGTGACATCAAGTTCGAATCCTACTAACCCAACTTTTGCTACGTGGAGCGTAGAAAATGCAAGTGGTTGGGCAGTCGGCGAAATTATTCTTGTTAAAAAAGTAAGTGATACCGGATTTTCTACTGAATATGTAAGAGTGGCAAGTTGGTCTTTTGATAGCGACAATTCCAACACGTTTAATGGAAAACTTTACGTTTCCAGAAGTTATCAAAGCAACAAAGTATGGCAACATCCGCAATTAGTCGATTCGTTGGGAATCCCGTTAGTCAATTATACTGGGTCTGTAACCGGTTCTTATGAGCCGGGTCAGGTTCTGGTTTCCACTGGAATAAGTGGGAGCGGATTTATTAAATTAAATGCTAATCCCCGAGACCCATACGCACCATTTATGGATATAATAGAAAGAACAGGTAGCGGGGTATTTGATGTATTATTGAAAGCACGAATTGGGGACTTAAAAGGATTGTCACCGGCGTATCTTTATGGCGATACTTCTCCTGGATATGGTATCTATACTGAAAACGGATATTTTTCTGGGAAAGTAACTGCGACAACTGGTTCATTCACTGGAGTAGTTCATGCTGGTGGAATGCGACTCGGTAAAAACGTTGGCGCGAGCAGCCGATTCCCGCAATTCATTCAGGGAAGCGGTTCGTGGATCGACGGATATAATCACTGGTTTGATAACGGATATTTTTCTGTCGGAGATGCTAATAATGGAATGGCTTGGAATCCGGGAATATCAACTCTTCAAATCACGGGTTCTTTAAACGCTACGGCCGGTACAATAGGTGGATTTTCAATATCATCTAATGCCATAACTAGTGCAAATTCTACATTAATTCTTCGCGGAGACAGCGGTCAAATAACCGCATCAAACTCTTTGATTCGTGGTGATATTCACGCGGTTAATTTATATGCAAATAATATAATCGCAACCGGTTCTGGATATATTGCCGGTTTTAGTGTAAGTTCCGGTTCAATATCTAGTTCAAACGCACAATTAATTCTTTGGAGTAACGGTCAGATAACAGCTTCCGCTGCACTAATAAAAGGAGACATTCACGCTAATAACTTATACGCTGCAAATATAATAGCAACTGGTTCTGGATATATTGCCGGTTTTAGTGTAAGTTCCGGTTCAATATCTAGTTCAAACGCACAATTAATTCTTTGGAGTAACGGTCAGATAACAGCTTCCGCTGCACTAATAAAAGGAGACATTCACG
>Ga0315284_10000016_pt1:157500-303167 | contig 303167 bp, 294 predicted proteins | sample YL17G09_16_MG_FD_203696 | JGI IMG/M metagenome (GOLD analysis project Ga0315284, IMG submission 203696) | Sediment microbial communities from Yellowstone Lake, YNP, Wyoming, USA - YL17G09_16 | ecosystem: Environmental > Aquatic > Freshwater > Lake > Sediment | place: USA... | reverse complement strand
TTTTCCCAAATCAAATTCTATCGTTTCCATTTGGCCCCCTTTGATAGTGTTTGGTGAACATCACTATTTTAAAGTAGGGGCCAATTGATTTATTATTTATCCATCACGGAAAAATAGATGCTTCCGATTTGCGAATTTAACTTTAATTCTGGTAATATTTGTGATAGTATCTTTCAGCTTTTTATAAAGGAGGTGTATTTTTGGCAGCAAGGATCAGGTTGTCAAGGAAAGGCTCAAAGAAGAATGCTTTTTATCGCATCGTAGTTGCTGACTCAAGAAGTCCGCGAGATGGTAGATTTGTAGAGTCCATCGGCTATTATAACCCGATGAGTGAGCCTTCCGAAATTGTGATTAATGAGGAAAAGGCAGTAAGTTGGTTGAAGATGGGCGCCTTACCCACCAACTCTGTGAAACGCTTGTTCGAGATCAAAAAAATAGGTATGTAGTTGCTGGATCATACTGGAGGTGGACCGTTGGAAGAACTAATAGTTATTCTCGCAAAAGCTCTGGTCGACAAGCCAGAGGAAGTTAATGTCACTTTGGAAACACTGGACGATGGCACGTTAAATTATCAAATAAAAGTGGCAAGCGAGGATGTTGGAAAGGTCATCGGCAAGAAGGGAAGGATTGCAAACGCCCTGAGAGTAATTATTAAAGCTGCCGCAACCAAGGAGAAAAAAAGGGCAAGAGTCCAGATCCTTGACTGAATTATCAATTTGATCATAAACTCTCTGGCTGCTTTTTACTGTTTGAGAGCACATGGAATAAAGGGAGAGGTTAAGGTTAAGCTTTTAACTAACTACCCCGAGAGGATATCGAGGGGTAGATTTTTATACAGGGAAGAACGATGTCTCGACAAGGACAGATTGACCGTAGAGTGGATAAAGCACCAACCAAACGATTTCGCCATAATCAAGTTTATTGAAATAGGTGATCAAAGCAGTGCTGAGAGTCTGTCGGATCGTTACTTATTTGTGCGCGTTGATGAGATAGGAAACCTGCCGGAAGGCAATTTCTGGGTACACCAGCTAATAGGCGTGACGGTGAGGATAAAAGATGGCGATATAATTGGCACCGTAGTTGAAGTCGAGCGCGGAAAGTCGAGTGATTTTCTGATTGTACAATCAGCAGATGGAAAGAAGCACATGATCCCATTTGTGAGAATTTATGTGACGGGTATTGATATGGATGAAAAGGTCATTGAAATGAACCTACCTGAGGGATTGATTTGAGCCTTGAGGTTTACGTCATAACGGCGTTTCCGCAGATCTTCAAGCCTGTTTTTGAGACCGGAGTAGTGGGAAGGGCTATCGCTAAAGGAGTTTGCAGGCTTGAGATGATCAATTTGAGGGAGTACGGTATCGGCAAGCGTATGCAGATAGATGACGCACCTTATGGTGGAGGACCTGGAATGGTTCTTAAGCCAGAGCCGATATTCAGAGCTGTAAGGGATATATTTGCAGGTAAAAAAGGAGATATGGATATTGTGATCCTTCTCTCTGCATCCGGCGTGAGGCTGAATCAGGGTCTGTTTGTAAAGTTTGCTTCTTTAAGGCGCGTTGTATTGATCTGTGGAAGATATGAGGGAGTGGATGAGAGGGTGGCGGAATATCTTGCTGATATGGAGGTCAGTCTTGGTGATTTCGTCCTTACGGGAGGCGAGATACCTGCATTTGCTATAATAGACGGAACGGTTAGGTTGCTTGAGGGTACGCTGGGGGATAGCGAATCTTTACGGGACGAATCATTTGTAAAGGGAATACTTGACTATCCGCATTACACCCGGCCAAGTGATTTTGAGGGAATTAAGGTGCCTGATATGCTCATAAGCGGAAATCACGGCGAAATTTCCAAATTTAGGCTTGAAAAAGCTTTAGAAAAAACTAAAATTAACAGGCCAGACTTGTTAGAAAGCAGAAAAAGGTGATGCATAGATGTTAAAAATTAGCAAACTGGAAGAGTCCCAGTTGAGAGAAGATGTTGTCAATTTTAAACCCGGCGATACCATAAAAGTACTGGTTAAGGTCAAAGAGAGTGGTCGCGAGAGGACGCAGGCTTTTCAGGGGATAGTCATCTCAAGGCAGGGTTCCGGTATCAAGGAAACCTTTACGGTCAGGAAGATCTCTTTTGGTGTCGGCGTTGAAAGGACATTTCCGGTGCACTCAACCAACATCGATAGTATTGAACTTGTCAATCGCGGTGATGTTAGAAGGGCGAAACTTTATTATCTGAGGAAAAAAATAGGCAAGAAAGCAAAAGTCAAATTAAGGATCGAAAAAAATAAAAAAGAAGAATGATCTATTTGCCAAGGCACAATTCTGAGCATAGAAGCAAGCCCCAGGGCTTGCTTTATTATTTAAAGGATTATATTTTAATTGCCCTCTTTGCCTTCGTTTTTGCTCTGGTCATAAGGGCATTCGTCATTCAGCCGTTTCTCATAGACAAGGTATCGATGACCCCTAACCTGCTAAAGGGGGACTATGTGCTGATAAATAAGATGATGTATAGATTTAAGGAGCCAGAATTAGGGGATATTGTTATCTTCAGGTCACCCGAGGACAACTCCTATCTCGTTAAACGGGTTGTGGCTAAAGGTGGGGATCATATAATAATGACTGAGGACGGTCATATTATTTTAAACGGGGAAGAGGTAATTGAGCCTTATGCTAACTACGGGTCTCCCGACTCCGTTACTGTTGATACGGTCATCCCGCAGGGGGAGTATTTTCTGATCGGGGATAACAGGTCAAATAGCCTGGACAGCAGGTGGTTTGGCAGCGTTGAGCGCAAGAGGATTGTGGGAAAAGCATTCATTATTCTTCTTCCATTTTCAAGGATGGGAATGATAAGGAATGACCTCCAACTTCAGGATTGAGAGGCTGCTCTGGGCAGATGGTTACAGGTTTATTGCAGGGGTAGATGAGGTTGGAAGAGGCGCCATAGCTGGCCCAATAGTCTCAGCGGCAGTCATATTACCGGAATATTATTTCATCGATATTAAAGATTCCAAAATGCTCACTCCTTTAAACCGAGAGAGGCTATTTAAAAAAATTCTATCCGAATGTATATGCTGGTCAATATTTTTCCTCAGCTCCAAACTGATCGACAAAATGGGCCTGTCATCAGCCAACATATATACCCTTGAAGGCGCTTTAAAGAGGTTAAAGGTTAAACCGCAGATGGTACTGACTGATTATTATGATCTAAAAGGTAAGTCGTGTCCTTTTTTAGCACTTATCAAGGGCGATTGTCGTTCCGCAACCGTTGCGGCTGCGTCGATAGTGGCGAAGGTCATTCGCGATAGGGTTATGGAGGAGTATTCGGGTCTGTACCCTCAATATCAATTCGACAGGAATAAAGGTTATGGTACCAGAGAGCATCTTCATGCAATTCAGTCCAGCGGTCTTTCACCAATACACAGGATCTCATTCAAAATAAATAATCAGGTTTAATTACATATTAGTTCATAATTATATATATATATTTACATAATGTAGTATATATATTATTATGTATAATAATGTTTGAATTTCTAAATGTATCAGTTGGTCAATTTTTTGAGGATCGAGCTGTGGATTTTCTCAAACTGGAAGGTTTTGAGATATTGTGCACAAGATTTCGGTGCAGATCTGGTGAGATTGACATAGTAGCCAGAAATGGTGATGTCCTGACCTTTATCGAGGTCAGGGCAAGGAGGTCAGGCTCGATTTTTGAACCAATTGAATCGGTAGATCGCAGGAAAATTACCAGGATTAAGAAGACCGCACAGTATTTTTTAAGAAAGAACCCTTACTTGAATGGACTTCAGATCAGGTTTGATCTTTTTATTTATGTTTTTGACGGGAAAAACATGAGGATAATAATGCAAGAACACCTGCCGGATTTTTTCAGATAAAATGGGTTTCTTTTGCATAAGAAGTTTTTCGATATTTGGTATAGAATGCGTTCCTGTAACCGTAGAGGTGCAGTCCTCAAACGGCTACCCTTCGCTTTCGATTGTTGGACTTCCGGATAAATCGATCTGCGAATCGACGGACAGGGTGAGGTCGGCCATAATTTCCAGTGGTTTCAGATTTCCTTTAAAAAGGATCACCGTGAATTTGACTCCAGCAAATATACCTAAAAGAGGGCCAATGTTTGATCTCCCGATTGCAGTTGGAATTCTTGCCGCAAGTGGAGAAGTGGAAATCAAAACGAGATTTGATGTTGCTCTTGTTGGTGAACTGTCGCTCTCAGGCAGGCTGCTTCCGATAGGGGGCGCCACAGCCGTGGCGGCCGGTTGTGCTGATAAAGAAATAAAGTATCTAGTGCTGCCCTGTGAGAATGCAAAAGAGGCATCACTTATTAAAAATGCTTTGATAATCGCAGCGGATAGCCTGACGCAATGTCTGAATATATTAAGCAATGATGAACTTGATGCTAAGAAATACGTAAATAAAGAAGCAGGTTTAAAGACTCAAGTACATTTTGAAGCTGATTTGCATGAAGTCATGGGAAATGAGCTGGCAAAGAGGAGCCTTGAGGTTTCAATAGCAGGTGGACATAACCTTCTGCTCATCGGTTCCCCTGGTGTCGGGAAGACGATGCTGGCATCAAGGATACCATCAGTATTGCCGCCATTGAATGAACACGAGGTGCTGGAGGTTACCAAGATCTACAGTGCAGCTGGAATGCTCGAGGGAGGTCATCCTGTTACCAGAAGGCCGTTCAGGGCACCGAGCCACACGATATCAGAAGCAGGTATGATAGGAGGCGGGAGTCCTCTTAGGCCCGGAGAGGTAACACTCAGCCATAATGGGGTTTTATTCATGGATGAGATCCCCCTTTTCAGGTCAAACGTACTGGAAGCACTTCGTGAGCCCATTGAGGAGGGAAGAGTTAGGATAGCAAGAGCCTCAGGGACTTATATTTTTCCCTCGCGCTTTTTCATGATTGCATCGATGAACCCGTGCCCATGTGGTTTCAGAGGTGATGATGATAAGGAGTGCCTGTGCACAGAAGATAAGGTCAGAAGGTACCTCTCGAAAATATCAGGTCCGATACTTGATCGCATTGATATATGTTCAAGGGTCATGAGGGTAAAGAAACTTGATGAATTCAAATGTTCGAAAGAGAGCTCCAGTGAGATGTTTGGACGTATCTTATCAGCAAGAGAGATACAGCGAAAGCGCCTTGCCAGTGCCAACATCACCCTGAATTCGCAGATGAACTCCGCTATCTTCGGGCTGCTGTGCGAGGTGACCCCTGCTGCGATGAAAATATTATCTTCTGCTTATGAGAAGTTCAGGCTAAGCATGCGATCAATAAGCAGGATATTGTGTGTTGCCATGACCATAGCGGATCTGGAGGCCGCAGAGAAGATTGACAGCAAGCACATATGTGAGGCCATAAGTTACAGGATGGGGTTCGGCTGGTGGTGATATGCCCACCGAATATTCAGCAATAGCCTTTGCCATCAGCCGCGTACTCAATATTAGCAATATTAAGGTCATTGAAAAAATAAGGTCTGGCCAGGACGCTGAAAGCATCATTTTTGAGTTTACCTCGCGACCAGAGCAGCAAACTCTAATTAGCCATAAAAAAAGATTTTCTACTACTAATGTCATTGATATTGCAAGAACGGAGCTATCAAAGATCGAAAAGTTAGGGTACCAGGTATTTTCCATATGGGATTCTGTTTATCCACGCAGATTGAAAGAAATATACGATCCACCTCTTCTGCTTTATTATCGCGGTGATATTCATATGGCAGATGAAAAAGTAGTTGCGATCGTTGGGACAAGGTCATGCACGAGTTATGGAAAGAGGATAGCCATGGAGATTTCTCAGGGTCTTTCGCAGGCAGGCGTGGTAATTACAAGCGGCATGGCGCAGGGAATAGATAGATTTGCTCATTGCGGGGCACTTTCATCAGCAGGGAAGACTATCGCCGTCCTTGGATGTGGAATTGATGTGGTATATCCGAGGTCAAACTGCGATATCTATGATTCCATTAAAGAGAGCGGTCTGCTTTTGTCCGAGTATCCATTGGGGTACCCGCCATTAAAACAGAACTTTCCGCAGCGGAACAGGATAATCTCTGGCATCTCTGATGGAGTAATCGTTGTAGAGGCTCCACCTAAAAGCGGTGCTCTGATAACCGCAGCGCTGGCACTGGATCAGGGCAGGACGGTAGTGGCAGTCCCAGGTAATATCACTAGCAGGAAATCGGTTGGCGCAAACATGCTGATAAGAAGCGGGGCTCCATTGATATCCTCCTGGCAGGAAGCTCTGGAGGAGATGTACGGAATTAATTGTTTGCTGGAAACGGATGGACACCGTAAATATGAAAAAGTCAAGATGGACGATTGCGAGATAGATGATAAGGTCGAAAAGATCACTGCCGCGCTGGCATCTCAACCGCTCAGTACTGAGCAGATCGCATCTGAGCTGGGCATGAGTTATAGTGAAGTGGTCCTTACAATTGTCAATATGGAGATCAGAGGAATGGTTTTAAGGCGCAGCGATCTGTTATATGAATTGATATAAAGGTTAATTTGAGCTAATGTATAAATTGTATATTGTATTTATTATAGTTGGTGCGATATGGAAGAACCTGACCTGCAGGGATATAATGATTACCTTTACTATGAGAAGAATTATAGCACGCACACCCGACGTGCCTACATCTCTGATCTTCTGGACTTTCTGTCGTTTATTCGGGATAAGGACCTGAGCGTTGAGGATCTGCAGATCTCAGGAATAAGATCCTATCTGGGCAGCCTTCATTTTAGAGGCGCAAGAAGGTCCACGATTGCAAGAAAGATATCCGCCATAAAACAGTTTTACGACTTCCTTGATGAAAAAAATGGTTCGGAAAATCCCTTTGGCTTCATAAAAAGACCTCGATTGATTCATGAGATTAAAGATGTGCTGAGTAAAGATGAGGTTGAGTCGCTTTTGGGCGAGCACGATGATAAAAATATGTACCGAAACAGGGATCTTGCAATGATGGAGTTGATGTATTCCTGCGGCATAAGAGTTAGTGAACTTGTTGGCCTTGATGTTGGTGATGTCAATTTGAAATCAAAAGAGCTGGTAGTAAGCGGAAAGCGAAGTAAGGTCAGGATCGTATATTTTGGAGATCTGGCTGCGGAGGAAGTAAAAAGATACATTGACACCGACCGTAAAAAGCTTCTGAGCAGGGCAGGCAAAAGCACTGATGAAAGTGCTCTGTTTATTAACCGCTTTGGCAGCAGGATAACCGATAGAGGAGTTCGAAATATATTGATAAAATATACGCGAAGAGCGGGAATCATGAGAAAGGTATCTCCACATGATTTAAGACATGCCTTCGCAACACATCTGCTCGTAAACGGTGCTGATATAAGGTCAGTTCAGGAGCTGTTAGGACATAGTGATATATCGACTACTCAAATATATACTCATCTAAATATAAATGACCTAAAATTAGAGCATAAATTGACTCATCCGAGATCGTAATGTTTAAGACAAGTCATCTGGAACAGGTTTGGAAAAATTATAGGGAAACAAAAGACTTAAAATTTCGCGATGATCTGCTGCTCTTTTATGCGCCGCTTGTTAAATACGTTGCTGGCAAGATTTCAATTGGCCTGCCCAAGAGCATTGATATATCTGATCTGATAAGTTACGGGATCTTTGGGCTTATTGATGCTATTGAAAAATTTGATATAGACAGGAAGATTAAGTTCGAGACATACGCCATACCAAGGATAAAGGGAGCCATATATGATGAACTGAGGAATCAGGACTGGATACCCCGGTCAATTCGGACAAGGGCCAAGCAGATCGAGAAGACATATGTTGAGCTTGAGAACAGGTTACAGCGCGTTCCTTCTGAAAATGAGGTTGCGAAGGAGTTGAACATCACCCTTGAGCAGATGGAGGATGTATTGAGTCAGATCAACAGCTCCTTTGTTATTGCATTTGAGGATGTCGTCAACATCAGCAACAGCAGAGATGAAAGTATGCAGGTTGTTAACATGATAAAAGATGAGAGCCAGGATGACCCACTTACCTCAATTGAATCCGAGGAGGTCAGAAACTTCCTGAAGGTAGCAATTTCAAAGCTTAACGATAAGGAGAAATCAATTATCTCTCTGTATTACCATGAAGGACTTACGCTTAAGGAGATCGGAGACGTGCTCGGGATAACGGAATCACGGGTATCCCAAATACATTCAAAGTTGATACTTCGGCTTCGCGGTTATCTTAATGAAATGTCGGGCAGCTATATATAGCGAAGGAGCTTTTTGATTTATTGCCCCCTAAAAACTGATGTGCTAAACTACCGCAAGCTAAAATCACACGTCAAGTTAAATATGTTTCAAGGTGGCGGTCAGCTGAAACATATATATTGACGGAGGACTAACCAAATGGAGGAATTATGTTTGACGTCGTTTCGATGAAACAGTTGCTCGAAGCCGGGGTTCACTTCGGGCATCAGACAAAGCGCTGGAACCCAAAAATGAAGAAATATATCTTCACCGAAAGAAATGGAATCCACATCATAGATCTCCAGCAAACCATGGTTCTTCTGGAAGCCGCATTTAACTATATCAAAGACATCACTAACCAGGGTAAGAAAGTACTCTTTGTCGGGACGAAGAAGCAGACCCAGGATGCCATTAGAGACGCCGCGGTCGATTGCGGCATGCCGTATGTTAATTCGAGGTGGCTGGGCGGGATGCTCACAAATTTCAAAACCATACACAGAAGGATTGAGAAGCTCATCGACCTTGAGAACATGGAAAGATCGGGTGAGTTTAACAACCTTCCAAAGAAGGAGCTTCAGACGGTCAAGAAGGAGATAGAAAAGTTAAGGAAGAACATGGAGGGCATAAAGTCGCTTGAGAAGTTACCAGATGCGCTTTTTGTCATCGACCCCAAGAAGGAGCAAATAGCTGTTACCGAAGCAAGGAAGATCGGGATACCGATAGTAGCGGTAGTTGATACGAACTGTGATCCCGATCTGGTTGACTACGTGATCCCCGGTAACGACGATGCCATCAGGGCTGGCACTCTGCTCGCAAACGTGATCTCAGAAGCGGTAAAGGCTGGCAAAGAGCTGGTTCAGAAGGTTGAGGAAACACCGAGTGAAGAGAAAAATGAAGAAGTGGTGGGAGAGGAAGTCAAATAGTTTAGAAGTTAAAAATATATTAATATGATGGAGCACAAATGGAAATTAAATCTTATGATGTAAAAGCACTGCGTGATGAAACTGGAGCTGGGATGATGGATTGCAAGAGCGCTCTGGTTGAGTCAGGTGGCGACATTGAAATTGCGAAGAAAATATTGCGAGAAAAGGGCATTACGGTCGCCCAAAAGAAATCGTCAAGGGCTGCAAATGAGGGCATAATCGATGTCTATGTTCACCCCGGAAACCGAGTGGGCGTGATGGTTGAAGTCAACTGTGAGACCGACTTTGTAGCAAGAAATCAGGAATTCAGGGATTTCGTACATGATCTAACACTGCAGGTTGCAGCAGCTAACCCGCTTTATATTTCAAGGGATGATGTGCCTCAGTCCCTGGTCGATAGCAAAACTGACATCTATATTAGACAAGCCCTTGCTGAGGGCAAGAGCGAGGCAGTGGTTGAGAAGATAATAAAAGGCAGACTGGATAAGTTTTATACTGAAGTCTGCTTGCTGGAGCAGCCTTTTATTAGAGATCAGGAAAGAACTGTAGGCAGTCTGCTGATTGATCTGATCGCCAAGGTTGGCGAAAATATTGAGATAAGAAGGTTCTGCCGTTATCAGTTAGGTGAAAGGTAAGATATTAAATTGAGTTCCGGGGAAGGTGTTCCAAAATACAAGAGGATTCTATTAAAGTTAAGCGGTGAAGCTTTGCTTGGGACAAAAAGTTATGGGATAGATTCGAGGGTGATCGAGGGTGTTGCAAACACAGTAAAGGAGGTAATTGATTCCGGAGTTGAACTCGCCATAGTCGTTGGTGGAGGCAACATCTTCCGCGGCATATCAGCAAGCGAAAATGGCATGGACAGGGCCACTGCTGACAACATAGGCATGCTTGCCACCGTCATGAACGCGCTTGCCATCCAGGAATCGCTTGAAAAAATCGGAGTGATCACCAGGGTCCAGACTGCCATCTCCATGCAGGAGGTCGCTGAGCCGTACATTAGAAGGCGCGCAATAAGACATCTTGAAAAGGGAAGAGTGGTGATATTTGCAGCTGGTATAGGCAACCCTTACTTCACGACTGATACAACGGCTGCTTTAAGAGCGCTTGAGGTAAGTGCTCAGGTGATCCTTAAGGCTACCAAGGTCGATGGAGTTTATGACAGCGATCCGAATAAAAACACGGAGGCAAAAAAGTATGATTTCCTGACATATATAGAGGTGCTGCAGATGGGTTTGAAGATCATGGATGCTACCGCGATATCGTTGTGCATGAGCAACAACATCCCCATAATCATATTTAACATCAATGATCCACAAAATATAAAAAGAGTGATACTGGGTGATAATGTAGGAACGCTGGTTTACAGGAGGGAATAAAGGTGAAAGATGCCACCATAAACGAGGCTGAACATAAGATGAAGTTAGCTATCGAGAACCTTTCACATGAGTTCTCAACAATAAGGACTGGCAGAGCTTCACCTTCACTTCTTGACCGGGTTTACGTTGACTACTATGGTGCCAATACCCAGCTGAAACAGATTGCCAGTATTACGACGCCGGAAGTAAGGCTGCTAATGATCCATCCATACGATCCTAAATCGCTGAAGGATATAGAGCGCGCCATCCTCAAGTCCGATCTCGCCCTGACTCCATCAAATGACGGAACTGTGATCAGGCTTTCGATCCCTCAACTGACTGAAGAACGGCGTAGGGACCTGCAAAAGATCGTAAAAGGTCTTTCTGAGGATGCAAGGGTCTCCATCAGGAACATCAGGAGGGATTATAACGAACTGATTAAAAAGATGGAGAAGAATAGGGATATCACCGAGGATGATCGTGATGATATGCTTGAGGAAGTGCAGCAATTAACTGATAAATATATTGAGAAAATAAATCAGCTACTTGAGTCAAAGGAAAAAGAAATTTTCGAGGTTTAATTTACAAGTTGAGCGAGATCATCGATATTGAATTAAGCCAGGTTCAGAAAAAACTCTTTGCGCAGATAGATCTGTCTAAGGTACCGAAGCATGTAGCGATAATCATGGACGGTAATGGGAGGTGGGCTCAAAAGCGCGGCCTTACAAGGATAGCTGGCCATAGCGCAGGCATCGAATCTCTTCGCAAAACAATAAAAATTGCGGTTAAAACAGGAATTAAATATCTCACCGTCTATGCGTTCTCGACTGAGAACTGGAACAGGCCGAAGCCGGAGCTCACCGGGCTTTTTAAACTTTTTGAGACGGTATTTGTAAATGAGATTGATGATATGGTCAAAAATGGTATAAGGATCGTAAGCATGGGTCATATTGAGAAATTTCCCAAGCCTGTGGCGGATGCCATATGGCGTGCAGAAGAGATGTCAGCACACAATGACAGGTTGATTTTAATAGTCGCTTTTAATTATGGGAGCCGTGAGGAAATTACTGATGCCTCCAGAGGGATTGCGATGCAAGTATTGCAGGGTAAAATTGACGTGAATGAGATAAATGCCGATCTGTTCTCCAGAAGTCTATACATCCCCGGCTGTCCTTATCCTGATCTTCTCATCAGGACATCAGGAGAGGTAAGGATAAGCAATTTTTTACTGTGGCAGATTGCTTATTGTGAGCTGTATTTCACCAAGATCCTCTGGCCTGACTTTAATGCGACCACGTTCCTTAGGGCTCTGATTTCTTATCAGTCAAGGAAAAGACGCTTTGGCGGACTTCTGGAAGGTGAATAACTCTTTGATGCGAAGCAGGGTTATCACCTCCGTAATAGCGATCGCACTTGTTCTTCTGTTCATATTTTTGGGTAGGGAATATTTCAGTGCGCTTGTAATTGCTGCGGTTTGTGTACTGAGCTATGAGTATTTCAAATTGGCAAGGGTACACGGGCATATACCTTTTACCGTGCTGGGGACAGCCTTAAACGCGGTAATAGTGATAGGACTCTACTTTTTTGGTGAATATTCACTCGTATACACGTTATTCTCCTCGTTCATAATACTTTTTCTTATGTCGATGCTCTCAAGGCGGTTGGAGCACAGCATAGTTGACCTGTCCATCACGGCAATGTCAATCGCCTATTTCCCGCTGCTTGCTTTTCTGATACCCATGTATGCTTTAAATGGCGGCAAGCTGCTGGTGCTGTTCGTGCTGATACTGGTCTGGGGAAATGATACGTTTTCCTTTTTTGGTGGAATGCTATTTGGCAGACACAAACTTGCAAGGGATATCAGCCCCAATAAGACGGTGGAGGGTGCGGCTGTTGGCCTGGCTGCAGCAGCAATCATAGCGACTTTCACCGGTCAATTTTTCGGAATTTCTGATATCTGGGTCAGGCTGTCTTCCGGCATCATTGTTGGATGTTTTGCGCAGGTGGGCGATCTTTTTGAGTCCTATATAAAGAGGAGATTTAGCGCAAAGGATTCGGGCAATATCATGCCGGGACATGGCGGTCTGATGGATAGGACGGACAGCATAATCCTGACTGCATTTGTGATGTTTTGGTTCTTTAAATTGATGTTGAAGGGATAGCTCTTTTGTCAGGAACGAGTGTGATATTAAATTTTTTACTAGCGATAGTTGGCTTTAGCATGCTCATAATATCGCATGAGTTTGGCCATTTCGTCTCAGCGAAGATTTTCAGGATAGGAGTGGAGGAATTTGCAATTGGATTTGGACCGAGAATTGCAAGTTTTAAGTTCAGTGGAACCATATATTCACTGAGGATCATCCCCTTTGGGGGATTTAATAAATTGGTCGGTGATGAGCAAGCACAGCGCAGTGAGCCATCCATCAATTCGTTTTTAAGGAAGCCTGCGTCAATAAGGGCCTTAACGTTTTTATTCGGGCCGATCATGAACTACCTATTCGCTGTGGTTTTGATCTTTGTATTTTTCATGATGGGGGTCCAGGCACCGACGACTCAGGTCGCTGAGGTGATAGAGAACTCAGCGGCAGATTCTGCGGGGTTTGAGGTTAATGACATTATAGTATCGGTCGGCGGAACCAGTGTAAATAGCTGGGAGGAGATTGTGGCGATTACACAAGAGAATCCCAATAGAACGCTGGAATATATGGTAGGGCGAAACGGTAAGCACATCAAAATTTCCTCTATGCTCTCAGAGATGGACGGAAAGGGTTTTCTTGGCATAAGTCCCAAGGTAGAGCGACAGTACATTGGATTTGTAAAATCTGCGCTCAATGCAGCTAAGACTACAGGTTACATCAATGTGCTTTATGTGAAGGGACTGGGCATGTTATTCACGGGAAGATTGTCATTAGAGCAGGCGCGTCCGGTCAGCCCTATTGGTATTGTTGACATGACTGCACAGGTGGCGCAAAGCGGGTTTCAAAATTTCTTGTTTTTTCTGGGTTTGCTGAGCATACTGCTTGGTATGAGCAACCTGATACCGCTTCTACCGTGGGACGGAGGTCATCTGTTGATGCTGCTTATCGAAAAGATAAGGGGAAAGCCTGTCAACGAGAAGACGCAGAAAGCGATCGCAAGCTTTGGATATATGATAGCAATAGCGATATTTGCGATAGCGATATTTATGGATATTTTCAGCCCCATTGATCTTAGTAAATTTGAGTAGGGATGGATACAGATAAAATCAAACGAAAAAACACAAGGCAGATACGCGTAGGTAATGTACTGGTGGGTGGGGGAGCCAGGGTAACCGTTCAGACGATGACCAGTTGTAGTGTTACTGACGTTGCCGCAACGATCGGTCAGATAAAAAGAGTTGCACTTGCTGGCTGTAACCTGGTAAGAGTTGCCGTGAACAACGAAAGAGATATCATATCCTTTGGCAAGGTAGTCAGGAGTTCGTCGATTCCTGTGATTGCGGACATTCAATTCATTCCTGGACTTGCTGTCATGGCGATAAAGGCAGGAGCGCATTGCGTGAGGGTTAACCCTGGATATTTGAGGGAGACGCGCGAACTAAAGGATATAATAAGTGCTGCTATTGAATACGGAGCAGCCTTGAGGGTCGGAGCGAATTCCGGATCTCTGCCAAGACACCTGTCTAAAAGTAAGATGTCAATATCACAGAAGATGGTGATCTCGGTCAAGGAGATATCTGAGGTCTTGTTAAGTTACGGTTTTAATCAGTTTAAGGCATCCCTTAAAGCTTCATCTGTGATTCAGACAGTTGAGGCATATCGTGTGGCTTCTGAAGTACTCGAATGTCCGCTTCATCTCGGTGTTACGGAAGCAGGACCTCTGTTTCCAGGCCTCATAAAATCCTCGATTGGCATCGGCTCGCTTCTTCTGGAGGGGATAGGTGACACAATAAGGGTTTCCCTTACCGCTGATCCGGTGCAAGAGGTCATCGCTGGGCGAGGTATCCTCCGCGCGACGGGGCTGCTCGATGAGGGATTGGACATAATATCCTGTCCGACATGCGGTCGATGTGAGGTGGATCTCATGAGCTTAGCCCAGGAGTTTTACGAGAAGACGATTAATATAAAAAAGTCGATTAAAGTTGCTATAATGGGCTGTCCTGTTAATGGGCCTGGTGAAGCAAAGGAAGCTGATATAGGTGTTGCATTTGCTAAGGATTTTGCACTGATCTTTAACAAGGGTATCAAGAAAAAGAAGGTCAGTTTCGATGAGGCGTTTGATGCACTTATGAATGAGATACAAGTTTTCGGTGAAGAAGGGTCAAAGCGATGAGATTTTCAAAGTACTATACCGCAACCACGAGGGAAACCCCGTCCGATGCGGAGATCGCAAGCCATATCTTGAGCTTGAGGGCGGGACTGGTTAATAAATCGGCATCTGGCATATATTTCTTTCTCCCACTCGGGCTGAGGGTCTTAAAGAAGATCGAAAAGATAGTCCGTGAGGAGATGAACACTGCGGGTGCGATCGAGATACTAATGCCGGTGCTGCAGCCGGCTGAGATCTGGCAGAAAAGCGGTAGATGGGATAGCTGGGGGCCTGATATGATGCGACTTATTGACAGAAATAAACGTGAGTACTGCCTGGGCCCGACGCACGAGGAGCTAATAACAAGCACCGTAGCACCTGATCTTTCATCCTATAAAAAGCTGCCCATTAACCTTTATCAAATACAGGTTAAGTTCAGGGATGAGGTGAGGCCGCGGTTTGGCTTGCTGCGTGCCAGGGAGTTTATAATGAAGGACGGCTACTCCTTTGCACGAAACAAGGAAGAACAGGATGAGATATATGCCTCAATGCACGCTGCTTATAAAAGAATTGTTGAACGGTTGGGGCTGCAATATGTTGTGGTCGAAGCGGAAAGCGGATTGATCGGTGGAGACATCTCACATGAGGTGGTCGTATTGGCGAATTCTGGGGAAAGCGACATTGCCATATGCGAGAACTGTAATTTTTCAGCAAATGTGGATATGATGAAGCTTGAAAGAAAAAATATAAACCTGCAGGGCGACCTAAAGATAGAGATAGTTGACACACCTGGTAAGCGCACCGTTGAGGAGCTATCCGCGTTCCTTAAGGTGCCGTCATCAAAGATCGTGAAGATGGTACTTGTTTCTGACCACGACAATAATCTATACGCAGCCTTAATCAGGGGGGATAGGGATCTATCGCTATCTAAGCTATCAAAATATTTAGGGAGAGATATTAATTTCATTTCGGGTGAGTTCGCAGAAAAAAACGGGATACTGATTGGTTATGTAGGACCCGTGGGGCTGAACAATGTAGCAAAAATATATGCAGATTTTGAGCTGCGCGGAGCAAAGGGAATGGTCACAGGGGTGAACCAGAAGGATAAACACGCCCTGAATGTGGACATCAAGCGGGATGTCAGCAGTATCATCTGGGCAGATATAACCATCCCTGTTGATGGTGATGTTTGCCCGATGTGCAGGAGCAGGATAAAAATACAGAAGGGGATTGAGGTAGGACATATATTCCAGTTGGGTACAAAATATTCCAGGGTTCTTGATGCAACATATGTTGATGAGGACGGTGAGCATAAGGAATTTGTAATGGGATGCTATGGAATCGGCATAACAAGATTATTATCAGCGATAATTGAGCAATGCCATGATGAAAAGGGAATAATATGGCCGATCTCCGCTGCTCCATTTGAGGTAGCTATTTTATGTCTAAATCAGTCAGACTCAGTGCTTGCAACTGCCGCAGAAGTGGCCTATCAGAATCTGATTGAGGCCGGGATTGAGGTAATTTACGACGACAGGGATGAGAGGGCTGGGGTTAAATTTAACGACACCGACCTGATTGGGTTTCCGCTGGTAATCATAGCTGGTAAAAAATTTATTGACAAAGGAACACTCGAACTCAGGATTAGAAAGAGCGGTGAATATTTTGATATCGAGGCGAAGAATATAGTCAGCGAAACAGTGAAAGTAATAAATCAACTTTGGGCAGAAATTAAAGGTTAAGAGTTTGCCTGCTGTCTAAGGCTATGTTATACTGCTTAACAAATTTGATTTAATTTTTAGTGGGCAGATGTCCACTTTTTTTTATGTCGAGGTAGGAAAATTTGAATCCTGAATTTATTGAAGCGTTAAAACAGTTAGGAAAAGATAAAGGGATAAAAGTTGAGTCCATAGTTGAGGCACTCAGTAATGCGCTCCTGTCTGCCTATAAAAAGAAATATGGGAACGTAACCGATTCCAGGGTTGAGATAGATACTGTAATAGGTGACATCAAGGTATTTGAAACCGTGATCAGGGAGGGTAACCTCCAGGAAGACATAGAGGTAACTCCCAAGGATTTCGGCAGGATAGCTGCGCAAACGGCTAAGCAGGTTATAAAACAGCGCATCCTCGAGTTTGAGCGCGATAACATTTACAACGACTACAAAAATAGGATAGGCGATCTGGTGACCGGCATAATCCAGCAATCGCATGAGCGGATGACGTTGATTGACCTTGGTGGAAAAATCGAGGCACTTCTTCCGATGAATGAACAGGTATACGGTGAACGGTATGAGCACGGCAGGAGGATTAAGTGTTATATTATTGACGTAAGAAAATCAACCAAGGGCCCGAGCATAATAGTTTCGCGCACCCATCCTGGTCTCGTAAAGCGATTGTTTGAGCTTGAGGTCCCAGAGATATATGATGGTATAGTAGAGATAAAGGCGATTGCACGCGAGCCAGGCCAGAGAACGAAGATTGCGGTGTATTCTAAGGATACGAACGTTGATCCAGTCGGTGCCTGTGTCGGGCATAAGGGTTCACGGGTTCGAATGGTCGTTGCTGAACTGAACGGTGAAAAGATCGATATCTTGAACTTCAGCAAGGTCCCAGCTGAATTTGTGAAAAACGCACTCAGGCCTGCTAAAACTATAAGCGTTGAGATCAACGAAGAGGAACATACAGCACTTGTAGTTGTGCCGGATGATCAGCAGTCACTTGCCATTGGCAAAGATGGGCAGAATGCCCGGTTAGCAGCCAAATTGACCGGGTGGCGAATAAATATAGCCAGCGAAAGCGAAGCAGAACAGGAAACATCAGTAGCGACTAAAGGGGAAGCGCAGAAAGCAGATGAGAGCAGAAAAGAAAAGGTCGTGACTTCAAGCGACGGTATCTGCATAGCGATTAATAAGAATGTTACGCGATGCAAAAACAGGGTACTTCCGGGATCAGCTTATTGCGGCATTCCTGCCCACCAGAGGCAGGAGAGCCTCCCTGATATGTGATCTGACTTTCTGCAGAAATTTGGAGTTATTAATTGGAAAGCATCAAGGTTTTTGAGCTTGCAAAAAAATTGAATATCTCGACTAAGTCTGTGGTAAACATACTGAGGGATGAAGGGCTGACGATCGAGAACCAGAACTCTGAGGTGGACTTAGAAGTTTCGAAGAGAATTGAGGAGATATTGAGCAATCCTGATCTCATTGAGACGAAATTTTCCAGCAGAGTTCTCGGCCTGGAAGATTATGAGAAGATAAAGAGATCTGCTGAGCTAAAGGCAAAGCAGAAAAAGGTATCTAAAACTCAAGATAAAAAAGATACTGAAGACAAAGATATCTCAATCAAGACACAGGAGAGACCCTCTCGTCCTGAGGAGAAGAAGTTGATGGAGCTTACCGTCCCCGCGGGCATCACAGTCAAGGAGCTGGCGGAGAAGATAGGGAAGCCTGTCAGTCAGGTTATCAAGACCTTAATAACACTTGGTGAGATGATAACTATGAATGAAGTGCTTTCGGAGTTATCCATCTCGGTTTTAGGTGAAGAGTTTGGTTACAAAATAGATGTCGTCAGCTCCGAACAGGAAATTGTTGTTGCGCAGGTTGATGACAATGAATCCATGCTGGAAAAAAAGCCTCCTGTGGTGACTATAATGGGTCATGTCGATCACGGCAAAACCTCTTTACTTGATGCTATTAGAAAGACCAACATTATCGAAAAAGAGGCAGGGGGGATCACCCAGCATATCGGTGCGTATCAGGTTATGGTGGGGGAAAAAAAGATAACATTTATTGATACTCCCGGACATGAGGCCTTTACGCAGATGAGAGCACGTGGTGCGAAAGTCACGGACATAGCAGTAATAGTTATTGCTGCAAATGAGGGGGTTATGCCGCAGACGATCGAAGCTATTAATCATGCTAAAGCTGCTGGTGTGCAGATAATTTTTGCCATTAATAAGATTGATTTACCCGATGCAGATATTGACAGGGTGAAGAGGATGTTAGGTGACTTAGGGTATACGCCAGAAGAGTGGGGTGGACAAGCCATCATGGTCGAGATATCAGCAAAAAAGGGCACAAACCTTGATGAGCTTCTTGAGATGATATTGCTGGTCGCTGAGATTCAGGACTTAAAATCGAATACTCATGTATCGGCAAGTGGGGTTGTAATAGAATCGAGGCTTGAGAAGGGGGCTGGCCCCATTGCCACGGTTTTGATAAGAAAGGGTACGTTAAACCTTGCTGACAGTGTGGTGGCTGGGACGACTTCTGGAAAATTAAGGCTGATGCTCTCGGATACCGGGAAGAGGATAAAATCAGCTACGTCTGCTCAACCTGTTGAATTGGTGGGGTTGAACGCACTTCCAAATGCGGGCGATGACTTTTTCGTGGTGAAGAGCGAAAAAGAGGCACGGCAGATTGCAAATGAGCGGAGCTTGAAAGTTCGTCAAGCGGCAATGAGCCAGGTGAGGCACCTTACGCTTGACGATATCGCGACAATGGCAAAGGAAGGACAAAAGGTCGAGATGAGGGTGGAGTTGAAAGCGGACGTGAACGGATCCATTGAGGCTATTACTGAATCGTTGATGAAAATAGCCGAGGCCGAGAATGCGGATATTAAGATAATACATTATGGCGTGGGGTCAATTTCTGAGAGCGATGTCATGCTGGCTTCGGCCTCCGATGCGGTGATAATTGGTTTTAACGTCAGGCCAAACCCAAGTGCCAAGAAAATGGCGTTGCTTGAGGGCGTCGATATAAGAATATATACGGTGATATACGACTTATATGAGGACATTAAGGCAGCAATAAAAGGAATGTTAAAGCCGGAATTTGAGATGGTAGATGTCGGGACGGCAGAAGTAAGGCAGACATACAAGGTATCAAAACTTGGGATAGTAGCCGGGTGTTATGTTTCAGAGGGTGAAGTAAGACGCAATTTAAATGTCAGGGTGATAAGAAATGGCAAGATCATTCATGATGGCAAGATATCCTCACTCCACAGGTTCAAGGATGACGTCAAATCAGTCAGCCAGGGATTTGAATGCGGCATAATGATCGAGAACTACCAGGATATTAATGTTGGAGACATTATGGAATTCTATACTCTCCAGGAGAAGAAAAGGTGATGAGTGTTGCTAGTGGTCGTCCTGGATCTGGAGCTCTTTCTTCCTTATTCTAAAAGCCTTAAGGATAAGCGAAGCGCAATTAAAAGCCTAATCGAGCACGCAAAATCAAGAAATAACCTCTCCATACTTGAGGCTGATTACAATGATTTGTGGCAGAGATCAAGGATAATCATATCATCAATTGCCAGCGACACCGGCACTTGTGACAGGTTCATCGGGAAGATGAGGTCTTTCTTTTCGTCGAAAGAGGATGTCGTGATGACAAATTTCAGACCGCATTTATATCAGATCGGAGAATAGATAACCGTGAAGAACAACAGAGTGAGGAAGGTGGAACTCCGGGTAAAAGATGAAGTATCGAAGATCATTATTACAAAACTTAAAGACCCAAGGGTGGGTTTTGTAACGGTCACTGCTGTGGAGATGACTGCGGATTTAAAAAGCGCGCAAATTTTTATCAGCGTCATGGGAACGCAGTCACAGAAGACTGAAACCATCAGTTCTCTAAACGATGCCTCTAAGTACATAAGGGCTGAGATGAATCAACGGATAAAACTGAGGTACTCACCAAGCATTACTTTCAGGTTGGACGATACGATTGATAGGGCAATAAGGATCGGGCGGATACTTGAAGACCTGGGCAGGGATAAGAGTGAAGAACAGAAGCAGCACGATCAGTGAAATAAGAAGTGTTTTTCTGGATCTTGATAAATTTGTGCTAACCACTCACAAATTTCCAGACGGTGATGCCCTTGGGAGTGTTGTGTCTCTCTATACGACGCTTTCGGAGTCGGGGAAAGAGGTAGAGGTTCATTTGACCTCAAAGATTGGATACCAGTATGGCTTCATGGATCCTGATAACCTAATATTGAAGGAAAACGAGGCTGAACTGGAAGGCAAGATCCTGGTTGCGCTTGACTGCGGTGATATCAATAGACTCGATGTATCAGATGAGATGATATCCGCTGCCTCTATGCTGATTAACATAGATCATCACAATTCGAATAGCTATTTCGGTGCGAAAAATCTGGTGGATGTCAGGGCACCTTCCACTACGGAAATACTGTTTCGCCTGCTAAAGGAGGATTATAATATATCACTTAGGTCTGCATATGCGATGTACGCAGGACTTGTATTCGATACTGGCAGATTTCAGAATTCAAACACTACGCCACAGGCACACATGATGGCAGCCCATCTCATAAAAATGGGCGTTAACCCGCATATGGTATCCAGAAACCTGTACGAAAATAACCCCTACAACTGTCTTTCTTTATTTTCCAGGGCAATTAGCAGGACTGAGCATATTCCTGAGATTGGCTTTATATACACGTATGTTAAACAGGATGATCTGGTCTCGCTTGGGCTTGAGCTTTCTGCCATAGAAAATTTGATAGACAGCCTGAGAGGAATTAAAGATGTCGAGCTGGCAGCCGTTTTTAAGGAGACCGATTGTGGATATCGCATAAGCATGAGGTCCACCGGAAGGGTTGATGCTGCCTTGATCGCTTTGAAATATGGCGGAGGCGGTCATAAGATGGCAGCAGGGTTTGAATCAAAAAAGAATATGGAGGAGATCATCGCTGACATAAAGTCGCATATTTTTGATCAGCTGAAATCAGTAGATGGACGGGTTATTGTTACTTGACAAGCCGAAAGGCATATCTTCATTTCTCGCAGCTAAAAAGGCAGCGAGCTACATCGATGCAAAAAAGTTTGGTTATCTTGGGACTTTGGATCCTATAGCTACCGGCCTGCTGCCGCTTTTTTTTGGCAAGGCGACGAAGTCGATAAAGTTCTATGAAAAGTCAGATAAGGAATATCTTGCTACTGCTGAGCTTGGTTACGCAACCGATACATTTGATGCGACTGGAAGGATAGTCAAAAGAACAGGCATCGTCCCTGAGATATCTGAGATAGAAAAAGCGCTGTCGATGTATAGAGGGGAGATAAGACAAAAACCTCCGAAATTCAGCGCAATAAAGATAAGGGGTAGGCGAATGTACGAGCTCGCAAGAAAGGGCATTGAATTCGAGGTCAGCGAAAGGGTAATCGAGATAAAGAATATCGAAATTATGGATTTCGACTCAAGCGGTCTATTAACAATAAATGTAAGATGTTCGGCAGGTACTTACATAAGATCAATTATTGATGATCTTGGCAGAGATCTTGGATGTGGTGCGACGCTTGTTGATTTGAGAAGACTTAAGGTGGGCGGCTTTTCCATTGAAGATGCGATTACGCTTGAGAAATTGAAGAACGGAGGGTTGAGCAAGGTTTGTTTAAGGCCTGTATTGGTTTTCGAAGATGAACAGAGCAGTGGAGATAGGTGAGATCACAAGTAATAAGGATTTCAGTAACGGTTCATCGCTCACTGTTGGCTTCTTCGATGGAGTTCATCGTGGGCATCAGGTGATATTGTCGAGGACCTTAGAGAACGCGAGATTATTTGGTGTGCCGTCGATTGCGCTGACATTTGATATAAGGCCTAAAAATGTCATCGGTGATTTCGAGATAGCGAAACTGATTAATACTTTTGATGAAAAGGTATCGTTGATATACGGATTTGGAATCGATCTGGTGAGCTACGTTAAATTCAATCCTGAGTTTGCTGGGATGCCAGCAGAAGATTTTTGTGAAATGGTGCTGAGAAGCAAATTCAATCCCAGGGCAATTACAATCGGTTCAGATTTCAGGTTCGGATACAGAGCTCTTGGCGATCATAAGTTCATCAAAAAATTTTTCGGTAAATTTGACATTAAGGTGGATGTTGTTGATCTGCTTGCTATTGATGGTGTCACGGTGAGCAGCACTCTTATCAGAAATATGATACGATCAGGTAATGTATCTGAGGCTGCGAGGTTCATGGGCAGGAGTTTTAGCCTTTATGGGATGGTGGTACGTGGTTCAGGACGAGGTAAAAAAATTGGTTTTCCGACGCTGAACCTTAGACCCGAACCGTATTTGATATTGCCCAAGGATGGTGTTTATGCGGTCATCGTTGAATTAGCCCGTAAGAGGTTAAAGGGAGTGTTGAACATCGGAGTTCGCCCAACGTTTGGCGAGAGCAAGAGGGTGATTGAGGTTCACATCATCGATGACGGACATCAGGAAGCACATCAAAAATTTGATGTTCAGTTTATGGATAGGTTGCGTGATGAAATTAAATTTGATAGTCGGGAGCTGCTTACCGAGCAGATAAAAAGGGATATAATGAAGACCGGGGAAGTTTTATCTGGATGTTTATGATGTAATATTTTGTAAAAATATCAGTTGTGTTGTAAAATTCGCTGCACAAGGTAGCCACAGCCAGGATTTTATTCTTGACTGAGAGGAAAAATGGAGGTGAAATGGATGGCACTGGATAAAGCCATTAAGGAAAACATCATAACGCAGTACAGAATCCATGACGGAGATACGGGGTCTCCTGAAGTACAGATAGCCATACTGACCAATAGGATCAACCAGCTTACCGAGCACCTTAAGGTCCATAAAAAGGATCATTACTCAAGGAGAGGCTTGCTGATGATGGTAGGTCAGCGAAAGGGGCTTCTTGATTACCTCAGGAAGAAGGAGATCGTCAGATACAGGGATCTGATCTCAAAACTTGGTTTGAGAAAATAACTTGAGAAAATAGTATCTGAGACAGGATGTACGTCCTGCCTATAGATTATCTTTTTAACTGCGAAACCCATACCTTTTACCTATCATAAGATGAGTTGTATGCTGTTTACTAAGCTTTATTATTTACATAAGTTAGTCGAACTATAATAATATATTAATTTTGGATATTCATTAGGAGGCAGATATTTGATATCAAAAGTAGAAGTAGTGATTGAAAGCAGGTTAATAGTTTTTGAGACGGGCAAGCTGGCAAGACAGGCAGATGGTGCCGTCCTGGTATCCTCTGGAGGAACAAACGTCCTTGTGACGGTAGTAGCCTCGAAAGAAGTTGCAGAGGGGAAGGACTTCTTCCCGATGACTGTGGATGTGGAGGAGAGGATGTACGCTGCAGGAAAGATTCCCGGCGGTTTTATAAAGCGCGAGGGCAGGCCGAGTGAGAAATCCATTTTAACTGCAAGATTGATCGACAGGCCTCTAAGGCCGCTGTTCAAGGACAGTTTTAGAAATGAACTTCAAATAGTTGCAACAATTCTTTCCGTGGACATGGTTAATCCCTTTGATGTGCTTGCTGTTAACGGTGCGTCTGCAGCCCTTTGTATCTCGGATGTTCCGTATGATGAGCCGATTGGAGCAGTGAGGTTGGCTAAAAACGATGAAGGGTGGATAATTAACCCTACTTTTGAGGAAATAGAGAACTCCCGGATTGACATCGTAGTATCAGGAACCAGGGATGCGATAATGATGGTAGAATCAGAGGCGGCCGATGCGAGCGAGGACGAGATTATCGAGGCGCTCGAACTTGCGCGTAATCCCATAAACCAGATGATAGATGCGCAGCTGAAGCTTAAAGATATGTGCGGTAAGCCAAAGAGAGAAATGGTGCGTCGTGTTATACCTGATGAGGTACGCCAAAAAGTCAGGCAGTTGACGGAAGGTGAACTGCGCCAGGCTTTAAGAGTTGTTGAGAAGTCGGAGAGGGAGCGGAGGATCGACGAGATAACAGAAAAAGCTGTTGAGGATCTCGCTTCTGATCTTATCTCAGAACAGGACATCAAAGATTCGATATTTGAAATCCAGAAGAATATCGTACGCGAGAACATCATCAAGGAGAAGGTCAGGGTTGATGGTAGAAAGCCCGATGAGATAAGACAGATCTCCTGTGAGGTTGGGTTATTCCCCAGGACACACGGTTCAGGCCTTTTCACACGAGGGCAGACACAGGTGTTGACCGTGCTTACGCTGGGTGCAATAGGCGAGGAGCAGGTTTTAGATGGGCTTGGGGTTGAGGAGTCCAAGCGGTTCATTCATCATTACAATTTCCCTCCATTCTCAACTGGCGAAACTGGTGCAATGCGTGGGCCAAAAAGAAGGGAGATCGGCCATGGTGCGCTGGTCGAAAGAGCACTGTTAAATATGATCCCGCCGGAGGACGAATTCCCGTATACTCTGCGCCTCGTGTCTGAGGTTCTTGAATCGAACGGCTCAACATCGATGGCAAGTGTTTGTGGGAGCACCCTGGCGCTGATGGATGCCGGGGTAGAGATAAAGTCACCTGTAGCCGGGATTGCAATGGGACTTGTAAAAGAGGATTATGATTACGAGATATTGTCTGATATCCAGGGCATAGAGGATTTTTGCGGGGACATGGATTTCAAGGTAGCGGGCACAAACCATGGCATTACCGCACTTCAGATGGACATTAAGGTCAAGGGCATGGGGCTTGACATAATTCGCAATGCACTCGAGAGAGCAAAAGCTGGGAGGTTATATATCCTTGATAAGATGCTCGAGGTTATCGACAAGCCCAGGAGCAGCTTATCCGACTACGCCCCGCGTGTAGTGACGATGGTCATCCCGCAGGACAAGATTGGCGAGGTCATCGGTCCAGGAGGCAAGACTATTAAGAAGATCATTGAGGAAACAGGAGTAAAGATTGATATTGAAGATGATGGCAGAGTTTTCATAACCTCTCCTGATCAGAATTCTGCTGAGAAAGCAAGGCAGAAGATAGCCTCGATGACGCAGGAGATAGCAATTGGGCAGATATATTTAGGAACAGTGATAAATGTCACCAGTTTTGGGGCTTTTGTCGAGCTCCAGCCTGGACGTGATGGGCTTGTGCATATATCGAAACTATCCAAGAATAGGATCTCAAAAGTTGAAGACGTCGTTAATGTTGGCGATAAGATCCTGGTCAGGGTCGCGGATATCGACCCGCGTAACAGGATAAACCTGGAAGTCATTGACATAAACCCAAAGGCTTAAAAGGGTTTGTTTGAACAATATCGATTTACAACAAAAATTCAAACTTACAACTCTGGACTCTGGAATGATCGTTATAAGCGAGTCCATCCCTCATGTGCGGTCGATTTCACTTGGAATCTGGGTTAATGTTGGTTCCCGCGATGAAAACCCGAGGATTAACGGTATTACTCATTTCATTGAACACATGTTGTTCAAGGGCACAAAAACGAGGACAGCCAGGGACCTGGCTTTTGAGTTCGATTCCTTTGGTGCTGATGTAAACGCTTTTACAAGTAAGGAGAACTCCTGCTTTTATGCTGCGTTTATAGACGAGAACTGCCCGAAAGCGTTGTCGCTTTTCTCGGATATGCTGATAAACTCCATTTTTTCAGAGAAGGACCTGAGTTTTGAGAAGAATGTGATATTCGAGGAGATACTGATGCATGAAGATAACCCTTCTGAAAAGGTTCATGATCTGTTCATCGAGGCTCTATTTGACGGTCATCCTCTCGGGGGTCCGATCATGGGAAGTTTTAATACCGTAAGGGAGATATCAAAGGCTGATATCGGGGATTACTTCGATCAGTATTATTGTTCAACTAATATATTGATCGCAGCCGCCGGGAACCTAGCTCACGAAGAGCTTGTTGAGCAGGTGAGCAAGGCGTTCAAGAATATCGCTGTAGGAAAACCCATTGACCGACAAATTTACAGACCATCTGTGAAAAGTCAGCTTAAGATCATGAATAAAAAGACCGAGCAATCCCACATATGTCTTGGCTACGAAGGGATTCCCATCAAGAGCGATGAAAGATATGCGCTCTCCGTTCTTTCAAACATAATAGGTGGCGGTATGAGCTCGAGACTTTTTCAGGAGATCAGGGAAAATAAAGGGCTTGTATATTCGATATATTCGTTTTCCGCATCTTTTATTGAGACCGGTGCAGTGTATATATATGCAGGAGCAAAGCGCGAAAACATAAGAGAGGTCGTTAAAATCATCAATTTCGAAATTGAAAAGATCAGAAATAAGGGATTTGATGAGCAGGAGATAGCTCGCTCAAAGGAGCAGATAAAGTCAAACATAGTACTGGGACTCGAGGATACGGATTCAAGAATGTTCAGATTGGGCAAATCACTGCTTGCCAGGGATAAGATCCTGGATCTTAACGAGATAATTAAAAGGATTGATATGGTACGTAGTGACGATATAATGCAGCTCTTTAATAGTATTTTCGTTGATGAAAGGCTTATGATAGCGATAATCGGTAACTTAACTAAAAGGGATGAAAAATATTTTGAAGAATTGATGAAGGGAGAGGTGGGAAATTGAAGATCAGGATTGCCTTCAACGGAATATTGGGTAAGATGGGTAGATCCATCTCAGCAGGACTTGCTGCTGATCCTGATTTTGAGATATGTGCCGGTTATGATTTGAGCGCGAACTCCTCAATTCTCAGAGAGGGTCTGAAAATAGGTAAGGTCTGCGTTAAACTATGTGGAAATATGGAAGAACTTTTTACATGCAAACCTGATGTGGTGATCGATTTTTCAAATGGATCAGCGTTTATTGAACTTGTGAGGTCTGCGACAAGGCACAATGTCAGCCTGATCGTCGGAACCACTGGCATATCAGATGAAGATTTGAATTACGCAAGGCAGCTTGTAAATAAAAGTGATATCGCTGCAATCGTAGCACCTAACTTTTCGATAGGCGCTGTGCTCATGATGAAGTTTGCCTCACTTGCTTCTGATTATTTCAAGGGGTGTGAGATCATAGAACTGCACCATGATCAGAAGATTGACGCGCCATCGGGCACTGCGGTTCAGACCGCAGGGGCTATAAAAAACTCATTAAAAAGAGAGCACAGATTGAAAGAAAACGAGTTTGAAAAGTATGAGGGGGCACGAGGTGCGATGGTCAATGGCATCCACGTGCACAGCGTAAGATTGCCAGGATTACTGGCACATCAGGAGGTCATTATGGGAGCACAGGGCCAGACCCTGACCATAAGACACGATACATATGATAGATCCGCGTATCTTCCCGGTGTGATCCTGGCGATCAGAAAGCTTGTGGATGTAAAAGGTCTTGTTTGTGGGCTTGAAAATCTGATCTGACTTCTGGTGCGGATGTCAAGATGAGCATCAAAAGTAAAAAGCCGATATTTATAACAAAGTTTGGTGGATCATCGCTGGCCGATGAAGAGCGACGCATGAAATGCGCGCTGCGCGTTAAAGAGCTCTTTAATGAGGGTATTTTACCAGTTGCCGTCGTATCTGCCATCGGCCGCAAACCCTCCCCTTATTCAACAGATGCGCTGATATCGCTTGCAGAGGGGTTGATGATGTCATCGCGCGAGATGGATATGCTGATGTCCTGTGGTGAAAATATATCTGCTGCTATTTTTTCGATGACCCTATCGACATTGGGTTTGAGAAGCAGGGCGCTCACTGGTTGGCAGGCAGGCATTCTTACGGATGATAATCATAACAATGCACGGATAGTTCAGATTAACACTTGGACATTAGAGAAGCTGTTGATGGATGAAATTGTTCCGGTCATCTGCGGATACCAGGGCATAAATTTAAATGGGGAGATCACAACGCTCGGCAGGGGAGGGAGCGATATATCAGCAGTGGCGCTGGGGATAGCGCTAAAGTCAAGCGAGGTGCGTATATACAGCGATGTTGATGGGATATACACTTCTGACCCAAAGATCTATTCTGAGGCTGGTTTCATTAGTGAGATAAGCGTAAACGAACTCATAAATATTACAAATAATGGCGCTGCGGTTATGAATCCGATCGCTGCTGCGCTTGCGTCAGGTATGAAAGAAATGAAGTTGAAATTTCTGGGATATGATGGAAGAGATATGGGAACGGAAGTGATGCATTCACATAACTTCGATTATCCATATCCGGTAACTGCGGTTACCCACATATCCGATCTGGTACAGTTTAAAGTCCTCTCTGAAAGTGACAAAGAAAAGGACAGTGAGATAATTTTTAGGGAGGTATCCAGCAAGGATATCAGCCTTGATATGTTTTCCTATTATGATGGAGGCATAATGTTCTGCTCAAATAAGGGTGATCTGTTCAAGATAGCCGATATCCTTAAAAGCTTGGGTGCAAATTTTTGTTATAAAGAGGGACTATCGAAGTTGTCGGTTATCGGAGAGTCAATGCGCGGCATGCCAGGTATAATGTACAGGATAGTTTCTTCGATAAACAGGATAGGTGCTAAGATTTACCAGAGCGTGGATTCACATACAACGATATCAATCCTGGTCGAGGAGGGCTATCTTGGTAATTGCATAATTGTTCTTTGCAGAGAGTTTGGGCTGGACTGGGCAAGGAGCAAGAATGCGACTTAATAATTAATTAAAATGATGGAGAATGGGAGAATTAATGGATAAATTTGACTTTGGAAAACTGATAACCGCTGTGATAACGCCGTTTAATAAGGATTACTCATTAAACCTTAAGGCCTTTGGACAGCTTCTCGACCGGCTTTATGTGAACGGTACCGATGGTGTTGTGATTAGTGGCACCACTGGAGAGTCTCCGACGCTGACAAAAGATGAAAAGATAAAACTGTTCGAGTATGCTGTGGAGAATTACAAAGGAAAGCTGAGGATAATTGCAGGGACGGGTACCTATTCAACGGATGAGAGCGTCAAACTCTCCCTGATCGCAGAGAAGATAGAAGTAGATGCAGTCATGCTTGTAACTCCTTACTACAACAAACCGACCCAGGATGGTCTGTATGAACATTTCAGTAAGGTCGCAAACTCGATCTCAATCCCGGTGATGCTTTACAACGTGCCGTCTAGGACATCACAAAACATCAGCGCATATACGACTATAAGGTTATCCAGCGTGGATAATATCCTTGCGATAAAGGAAGCGAGCGGCAATTTTGTCCAGATAGCGGAGATAATAAGCAGGTCTGACCCGAAGTTTAAAGTTTACAGCGGTAACGACAGCGACACGTTTCCAATACTTTGCCTTGGTGGAAGCGGTGTCGTAAGCGTTGCTTCGCATATCCTTGGTCCACAGATAAAAGAGATGATCGAAAAATATCTCGAGGGCGATATAGCGGGATCAAGAGAGCTTCATTTCAAGCTGTTAATGGCATCCACGGAGCTTTTTATGACAACGAGCCCAATTCCGATAAAAGAGTGCTGTAACATGCTGGGTTATAATGCTGGTCCGTTGAGATTACCGCTGAACCAGGCAACCGAGAAAGAAAGAGAAAAGCTCAGGTCAATGCTTGAGAGCTACCATTTGATATGAACAAGTTGAAGGTCATACCACTTGGAGGAATAGGCGAAATTGGCAAGAATATGACCATAGTTGAGTTTGACAGGACTATGGTCGTAATCGATGCAGGCCTGATGTTTCCTGATGATGAGATGCCGGGAATAGACCTAGTCCTACCTGATTTCAACTACGTCAAGAGGAAGGCATCACGCTTGAAAGCAATTATACTTACACATGGCCACGAAGATCATATAGGAGGATTACCATTTTTGTTAAGAGAGGTAAGGGCTCCAGTTTACGGTTCAAAGCTTACCCTCGGGCTTGCGAAGGTGCGTACTGCTGAATACCTCAATTTATCAGAACTTGAGTTTGTAGAAATTGACAATAACTCGCGTATCAATTTTTCCGATGTCGAGTTCAGTTTTTTTCGAACCTGTCACAGCGTGCCCGACGGACTTGGGATTTTAATCAGGTCGCCGATCGGTAAGATAGTATATTCGAGCGATTTTAAGTTTGATCAGACGCCTATAGATAATAAAACCACGGAGATGTCAAAGCTCGTGAAGTTTGGAGAGGAAGGGATACTTGCGCTTTTTTCTGACAGCACAAATGCAGAGCTGCAGGGCTATACGAAATCCGAGAAGTACGTAGGGAAGGTGCTCTACGATATAATCGAAAAAGCGAAAGGCAGGGTGATTGTTGCTTCATTTGCCTCTCATATTCACAGGATACAGCAGATCATCGACATCGCTAAGAGTTTGAACAGAAAAGTTGTTATAATCGGCATGAGCATGATAAAGAACGTGAATATAGCTGTGGAGTTGGAGTATCTGAAGGTACCCAGCGATATCTTCATCACCCCGGAGGAGGTGGAACATTACCCTCCGGATAAGGTCCTCGTGATCTGCACTGGTAGCCAGGGAGAGCCGCTTTCTGCGCTTGCAAAGATTGCATCAAGGGATCACAAACGAATTAATATAAAAGAAGGAGATACCGTTATAATCTCAGCAAAACCGGTACCCGGCAATGAGAAATCTGTATCGAAGACGATAAATCAACTGTATAGAGCGGGTGCGACGGTGCACTACGAGGCGATCTCAGATGTTCATGTATCAGGTCATGCTTCTGCGGAGGAGTTGAAGCTTATGCTTAACATAATAAAACCAAAGTTCTTCATACCGATCCATGGTGAACATCGGCATCTTATTCATCATGCGGCACTTGCCGTTGAGGTCGGAATTCCAAAACAGAACATCTTGATAACTGAAAACGGAAGCGTAATCGAATTCAAAAAGGACTCGGCAAAAGTAACGAATAAGATTAATGCAGGTCTGACTTTTGTTGATGGTCTAAGAGTTGGTGAGGTAGGGGATATCGTGATCAGGGATAGGCAGCGGCTATCTCGCCATGGGATTATAATTGTGGTGGTGACGATAGACCAGAACAACGGGACGTTGATCGCAGGGCCGGACATAATTTCCAGGGGCTTTGTTTACGTTCGGAAGTCCGAGGATTTTCTTGAAGAGGCCAGAATGAAGGTCACGGATACCCTTAAGATATGCGAGAAGGAAAAACTGACAGACTGGATGCTGATCAAGAACCATATAAGAGATACCTTGAGCAAGTACATTTACGAGAATACCAAACGCAGACCTATGATAATACCCATAGTCATGGAGATATGATGGCAAGGAAAACAAACACGAGCAGAAATAAGCAGAACAACAGGACTTATAGAAATGAACAAATCCCCAGAAAGACTGCATCAAGAACAACGAGATCAAGAAAAAGACTTGAGGTAAGTTCAAAGCCCGACATTGAATTTTACTCCATATTTATAATCTGCCTTGCTGCTGTTATGTTCATCAGCCTTTTAACCGAACATGCCGGTATTCTTGGCGAATATATTGATAAGATACTGGTGTTCTTGTTTGGGCCTGTTACAATACTTGCTCCGGTAGCCTTGCTCGCCCTCTCGCTTGGGATGATTATGAAAAGGTTCAGAGGCTATTTTTACAAGCTCTTTGCGGCACTGTCGGCCTGGTTGGTGTTATATCCTGCCGTGATCGCATCCTTTCAATCACCTGAAAACTTCTCACAGGCAGCGGAGATTGGTCGTAACTATGGTGTAATAGGATCGCTCATCGCACTCTCGCTTGTGAAGATAATCGGTAAGGTTGGTGCAATTGCGGTAACTCTGGTACTTTTGGTGGCATTAACGCTGCTGGCAATCGGCAGGGTCTTGCTGATGCTGATACGACAGTTCATAAAAAGGTACAGGGTGAACAGGATTTCGTCAAGAAGGCGATATATATACAGGGAGTCTGTTTTAACAGGGAGAGGATCAGCTTCCACTGAACCCCTGCGTGCGGGTGATGGGGGGACAGAGAGGATAAGAACAAAACCGACCTCAAGGATGGAGGTCGCCCAGGAAAATTTGCTTGCTGATGATGATAAGACATACAGACAAAAGGTTCAGGAACTGGAGGAGAAATTTGAGGTCAGGCTTGGAGAGCACGCCGAGGACATCATGTTACCACCACTGGAGCTGTTGAAACGATCGAAGCCGATTTCCGTAAACCTTCAGACCCAGGATGCAAAACAGAGTGCTGAGATATTGAAATCAGTTTTGAGCGATTTTAAGGTAGATGCAAAAGTAACGGATATCCATAAGGGTCCATCAGTGACGTTATTTGAAATACAGTTAGCACCAGGAGTAAAGGTGCAGAGGCTGACCAGCCTGCAGGATGACCTGTGCGTTGCACTGGCCTCTCCTGATATAAGAATCCTGACGCCAATTCCGGGAAGGTCGACTGTCGGAATTGAAGTGCCCAATATGATAAGGGGCATGGTGACCCTTGGAGATATGCTGCTCTCGGAGAGCAGAGAGGAATTTTTTGCTGATGTTTTGAACATACCGCTGGGTAAGGACGTAGCGGGAAATTCGATATATGCGAACATAGCTGAGATGCCGCATCTTCTTATTGCAGGCCAGACAGGGTCAGGTAAGAGTACTTGTCTTGCGACTATAATTACCTCGCTTCTCTTCAAAGCGAAGCTATGTGATCTGAGGTTCTTACTGATTGACCCAAAGATAGTGGAGTTCTCAGTTTATAACGGCCTGCCGCACCTTATAACGAACATTATCTCTGATCCGCGCAAGGCTGCGCTTGCGCTCAAATGGGCAGTTAGTGAAATGGACAGGAGGTTTAAGGTTCTTGAGCGAGCCAGGGTGAAATCGATAGAAATCTACAATTCAGAACTCGAGGACGGAACCCTGGCGGGAAAAACCGGACTCACAAATTTCGATAGGATTCCTTATATACTTGTGATAATCGATGAGCTTGCCGACCTGATGAGCGTTTCGGCTGCCGAAGTTGAACAGCTTATATGCAGACTTTCTCAGAAAGCAAGAACGGTCGGCATGCATCTAATAGTAGCCACACAAAGACCCTCGGTGAACGTCATCACAGGATTGATCAAACTGAACATTCCATCCAGGATTTCGTTTGAGGTGTTCTCCAATGTGGATTCCAGGGTAATACTGGACCAGAGCGGGGCTGAAAAGCTCGTTGGTAAGGGCGATATGCTGTTCTTAATGACAAGTTCAGCAAAGCCGATAAGGGTACAGGGCGCATTTACAACCTCATCTGAGGTTGAGGCCGTTGTAAGCTTCATAAAAAAGCAGAGCGAGCCTACCTATGAAATTGTGCTTGATGAAGAAGACCAGGAGTCTGATCAGATAGACATGTTCAGGGATGAACTGCTCGACCAGGCAATTGAGCTCGTTGTGAGGACAGGGCATGCATCGGCGTCACTGCTGCAGCGCCGTTTCCGCATCGGCTATGCTCGTGCAGGAAGATTGATTGACACCATGGAGAAGATGAGGATCGTTAGCGAGCTTGAGGGGAGTAAACCCAGAAGAGTATTGTTAAATATTGAGGATTGGGAAAATTTAAGGAATGAGAGACAATAGCTTTCATCTCTTAACGCTCGGCTGTCCAAAGAATGAGGTCGACTCTGAGGCGATCATGGGACTGCTTGAAAATAACGGCTTCAGCTTCGAAGCGGATCAGGACCTTTCTAAGTTGATAATAATCAACACGTGTACATTTATTGAGGCAGCGACCAGGGATTCCATAGATGCCATATTAGAGGTTGCGCTGCGAAAAAAGAAAGAGCAGAGCGTGATCCTGATCGGCTGTCTGGTGCAAAGGTATCCACATGAGCTTTACGTTGAGCTCACAGAGGTCTCTGCTTTTGTAGGGCTGAATGACTACAAAAAGTTGCCAGAGATAGCCGTAAAAGTACTTGATGGAGAACGGGTCCTTTTGGTATCAGAATTTAATGCAAGGGACTCCTGTTTTATCAAGGAACGTGAACGGATCGGTTCCAAAAACAGTTATTATGTGAAGATAGCTGACGGTTGTTCAAGAAGTTGCGCATTTTGCATTCTTCCACGGCTGCATGGAAAATACGTTAGTCGAAAGATCGAGAGCATAGTCGCGGAAGTCCAGAGGCTGTGCCGTGACGGCGAAATAGAGGCTATCTTGATTGCTCAGGATACGGGTTTATACGGGACTGATATATATGGCAAAAAGAGCCTTTCCAGACTCATAGATGAAATCTCGACCATAGATAACGTAAGGTGGATAAGGCTGCTCTATCTCAATCCTGATACGATCGACCATGAATTGATAGAAGAATATAAGTCAAATCCAAAACTTCTGAAATACATTGATATACCGATACAGCACGCAAGTGATGATGTCCTGCGCAGGATGAACAGGACGGACACGAATAAGTATATCCGGTCACTGGTCTCTAGGCTAAGGGGAGAAGTCCCTGGTTTAGTACTGCGTACGTCGGTTATAGTGGGATTTCCAGGTGAAACTGATGATGACTTTGAACAGCTAAAGGAGTTCATTGTTGCCAATGAGTTTGACTGGGCCGGGGTCTTCGAATATTCGTCTCAGGATACAACGCCATCCAGCAAGATGAGGCCGTGTGGCGGTGAACTGATAAAGGAGAGGTACTCAGAGTTATCGCTAATACAGTTTGAGATAATGGAAAAAAGGAGAACGAAGTTAGTCGGCGATGTCCTTGAACTGCTTGTGGAGGGACCGTCGCCTGAGCACAGTGAAATGTATGAAGCCAGATCGTATCGTGAGGCACCTGAGATTGACGGCAAAATTTTTCTGAGGCGAATGCGACTCTCAAATAAAGACTTCACAAGAGCTAAAATAGTGTCAAGTGAGGGGCTGGACCTGATTGCAGAGGAGATCATTTGAATCTTTCAAATAAGATTACGATACTGCGTATAGCCCTCATACCTGTGTTCATGGTCTTTCTACTCACTGGAATAAGAATTCATTACATAAGCAAGTACAACCCCATAATCGCAGTCGCCATATTCTGCTTTGCTGCGTTGACTGATACAGTTGACGGTTATATTGCAAGGCGGCGCAAGGAGGTAACTACCTTCGGGATACTGATGGATCCAATAGCCGATAAGCTGTTGATATCAGCTGCCATTCTGGCGCTCGTCCAGCTAGACAGGCTGTCCGCCTGGGTTGCAATGGTGATAATATCGCGCGACTTTGCCGTGTCGGGGCTGAGGTCGTTAGCTGCTGCTAAAAACATAATAATATCCGCAACAATATGGGGAAAACTGAAGACGATCGCACAAATAGTTGCAATAGTGGCTACAATTCTTAACTTGCCCATAGTCATATTTGGCGGTAAGATCGAGACGATCCTGATGTTCATCGCAGTCGTAATAACGATAATTTCAGGGTTTGATTACTTCATTAAAGCAAGAGATGTTTTCAACAAAAATGACATCGACGCAGGTGGGGAATGATGAAGGTCATGCTACTGAACATCGGCAGCGAGATATTGAATGGTACATGTCCAAACACAAATGCTGAATATATCTCAAGGCGACTTGTCGAAATCGGTGTGTTCCCCATGTATCAGATTTCATGTCGCGACGATCATGACGACATTATAAAATCTCTTCAGTTTGCCTGTAGCCAAGCTGATGTAATAATCTTGACAGGGGGACTCGGGCCGACTTCTGATGACCTCACCAGGGAAGCAATAGCAAAATGTTTCGGACTTGATGTCCGTTACGACAAAAAGACGGAAAGGGATATAAGAGATAAGATTAAAGACATACACCAGAACGCGATCGATATCTCGGTCAGACAGGCAGTTGCGCTTGAAAAGTCCAGACAGCTTAAAGCGGTTGGAACTGCCCCGGGTATTTTCATCAGGAAGGAAGGATTGATGGTCTTTGCACTTCCCGGTGTGCCCTGGGAGATGAAAAAGATGCTCGATGAGCAGGTAGTTCCGGTAATAAAGAGAAGTTTGAGAAGCGATGTAAAATATTATTTTGAGGACATCCGGACATTTGGCACGCTTGAATCTGAGATACAGTATATCATTGAAAATGGCAACATAGGTTTTTCAAATGCGTCGGTTTCCTATTTGCCGGCAATGGGAGAAGTGACGATAAGGGTATCCGCATCAGATAAAAGTTATAATACTGCCAGGCAGGGGGTCAAGGAGATTGTTGATAAAGTGAGATCTCTGCTCGCAAACAAAGTGACAGTCTTAGAATCAAATTCGCTTGAAGATGACATTGCCAACAAGCTTTCGAAAAAAAAGCTCACCATCTCAAGTGCTGAATCCTGCACAGGAGGAAAATTTGTCTCAAGGATAACATCCCATCCGGGAAGCTCTATGTACTTCATTGGTTCTGTGGTTGCCTATTCCAATGAGGTTAAAACCAGGGTTTTGGGCGTTGACGAATCCCTGATTGCTGCAAAAGGAGCGGTTTCTTATGAGGTTGCAGAAGCGATGGCTTATAGCTGCAGGAAATTGTTTTCAAGCGACATCGCAGTCAGCTCTACCGGCATAGCGGGGCCAACCGGGGCGACCAGAACAAAACCCTTGGGGCTTGTTTACACCGCTATTTCTACGGATAGGTATGCAAGCATTAAGGAGAACATATTAAGAGGTGGACGTGAGCAGATAATATTCAGGGCCACGCAGATTATGTATAAGATGCTTTTCGATTACCTTAATACGGTGTAAATTGAATGAGACTGCGATAAGGTCATTTGTTGCCATTGATATCCCGGATGAGATCAAGGACAAGCTGTTCAGCAGTTATGAAAAGTGCAGGAAAGAAGTAAAAGCAAGCTGGGTGAAGCCTGAAAACCTGCACATAACTCTGAAATTTCTGGGGAATTGCTCCCAAGACCTAATAGGAAATTTAGGCAGGGAATTAGAGTCAAAGCTAAAGACTTTTGGTGAATTTTATATACAAGTAGGAGGTTTTGCAGCTTTTCCTGGAGTTAAAAATGCAAGGGTTCTGTGGCTCAAAGCTGTGTCAGAATCAAATAAACTCGTTGAGATCTGCGATCTCGTGGATTCGGTCGCCACAAAAGTGGGCTTCCCAAAGGAAAAGAGAAAACCATCTCCTCATATCACGATTGCAAGGATAAGGGAGCCAGTAACTCTTGATTTTTCAATCTTCAATGAATCGGGGGATATTCATGAGTTTAAATGCAGGGAGGTTGCCATCTTCAAAAGCACCTTGACCAGATGCGGCTCAATATATGAAGTTATCAGTACTATAATGCTATGATTGTACGGGTTATTTTAATTGACACAAACATATGTTCGTGTTATTATATTGCACAATTGTATAAATGTATGGGGGTTTTATGGAAAAGGAAAAAGCCTTAGAGGTTGCTTTAAGCCAGATCGAGCGTCAATTTGGAAAAGGCTCGATCATGTGGCTTGGCAAGAGCATGCCAGCTCAGGACGTGGAGGTGATATCGACAGGTTCCATATCCCTGGATATTGCGCTTGGCGTCGGAGGTATTCCAAGGGGAAGGGTAGCTGAGATTTTCGGACCTGAAGCTTCAGGCAAGACGACACTCGGTCTGCACCTGATCGCAGAAGCACAGAAATTAGGCGGGATAGCTGCGTTTATAGACGCAGAGCACGCACTTGATCCAACATATGCGAAAAATTTAGGGGTAAATATCGATGATCTTTTGCTTTCGCAGCCCGATACAGGCGAACAGGCGCTGGAGATAGCAGACCTTCTCATCAGGAGTGGGGCAATAGATATAATAGTGATCGACTCTGTTGCTGCGCTGGTACCCAGGGCGGAGATAGAAGGTGAGATGGGTGACAGCCATGTGGGGTTGCAGGCCAGGCTTATGTCGCAGGCGCTCAGGAAATTAACGGCATCAATTTCGAGGTCAAATACGATAACAATTTTCATCAATCAGCTTCGTGAAAAGATAGGGGTCATGTTTGGCAACCCCGAGACAACGCCGGGGGGAAGAGCGCTTAAGTTCTATGCATCCGTAAGGCTTGACATAAGAAAGTCAGATTCAATAAAGTCAGGCGAGGTGACGATCGGGAACAGGGTAAGGGTTAAGGTGGTGAAGAACAAGGTTGCCCCGCCTTTTAAAAGCGCTGAGTTTGATATCATCTATGGAACCGGCATTTCTAAACATGGAGAGCTAATAGATATTGGTGCGGAGATGGGGATAATACAGAAGAGTGGAACCTGGTTTTCCTATAAAGAGGAGAGGCTTGGCCAGGGTAAGGAAAACGTAAGGGAGTTCCTTTCTGAAAACCCGGACATAGCAGAACAGATCGAACGCGATATAAGATCAAAAGTTTTCCCGGCTGGAAAGTAGCTGGTCTATATTGAGTGAAGGAGAACTGCCAAGAGCCAGAGATATCGCGCTTTGTTATCTTTCTTTTCGTCCTAGGACAGAGCATGAAGTCTACCTGAAACTAAAAAAGCATAATATCCATCCAGAACTTATCCATGAGTGCCTCACGGAATTAAAAGAAAAAGATTACATTAACGATGAAAAATTCGCTTTAAACTGGGTACTGGAGAGAAAGGACTACAAGCTGCGATCGCCATCAATGATAAAACGTGAACTTTTGAATAAAGGAATGGACAAGAAAATAATTGAGGACAGCCTGGCTTCAGGGTATTCGGATTTAGATGAGCAGGGAGTGATTAAAAAATTGATCGATAAACATAAGAGATCAAAACCAGGTTTTTTAAATGATTATGACCTGATTATTAAATTTAAAAGAAGACTTGTAGCGAAGGGCTTTTCCTTAAGCCAGATTGAGAGCGCATTAAAAAGTCCTCCCCAGGATTAAAATTGTATATATTTTGGCTTCTCCAACCGTTTACCATGTTATGAACTAGGACATTTTATTGACACTTGCAATAGTTAGATATTAGAATTTATTTGCAAGGCTTTTTGTATCTGAGTTAATTACTAGTAACCGCTAATTAGGTATTATTATATAAGAAGAAAATTGAATATTACTGGTTTAGCAGTTTATAAGTTATTAGCCGAGCCTTGCTCGGCTTTTTTAGTTGACATTTTATAATTTTCATAGAAGAGGTTGATGAATATGATGACAACTCTGGTGATTTCGATAGTCGTATCGCTGGCTGTCGGTGGGGCGATAGGCTACATCTTAAGGAAGATGTTAAGCAGCATCAAGGTAAAGAATTCTGAGAATGAGGCCAGAATGCTTCTCACCGACGCTGAGAGACAGGCGTCTTCGATCAAGAAGGAGGCGCTAATCGAGGCGAAGGATGAGATCTACAACATGAGGCAGGCGGCCGAGAAGGAGATAAGAGAGAAGCGCTCGGAATTGCAAAAGATGGAGAACCGGCTGCTGCAAAGAGAGGGGATTTTGGAGGAGCGATTTATCAAGCTTGATCAGCGCGAAAAACAGGTTGGCTTTCTTGAAAAAGAGAATGCTCGCTTGCAAAATGAGCTTTCTGAGACGTTGCGCAAAGAAAGATTAAAGCTTGAGGCCATTGCTGGCCTCTCGTCAGCGGAAGCCAAAACTTTGCTCATGAAAAGATTGGAGGAGGAAGCAAGGCATGACAGCGCCAAGCTTCTAAGGGAGATTGAGATCCAGACAAAAGAAGAAGCTGAGAAGAAGGCGCGTGAAATAATATCGCTTGCTATCCAGAGAATAGCTTCTGACCATGTTGCTGAGACAACGGTATCCGTCGTAGCGATTCCCAACGAGGAGATGAAGGGCAGGATTATCGGGCGAGAAGGAAGAAATATAAAAGCCTTCGAGAACCTTACCGGAATAAACCTGATAATTGACGATACTCCTGAGGCGGTGGTCTTATCAAGTTTTGATCCGGTTAGAAGGGAGATAGCCAGGGTCACACTTGAAAACCTCATAACGAATGGAAGGATACATCCTGCCAGGATAGAGCAGATGTATGAAAAGGCATCAAACTATATAAATGATCAGATAAAACAAAGAGGTGAACAGGCCACATTTGATTCAGGCGTTGCAGGGCTTAATTCGGAACTGGTAAAGGTGCTTGGAAGGTTGTACTTCAGGACGAGTTATGGACAGAACGTAATCCAGCATTCTATAGAAACTGCAAATATTGCCGGGATTATGGCTGCTGAACTTGGAATAAACCAGAAGAAGACGAGGAGGGCAGGTCTTCTGCATGACATTGGCAAGGCAATAGATCATGAGGTCGAGGGACCGCATGCGATAATTGGGGCAGACTTGGCCAAAAGATTGGGTGAATCAAGTGATATAATACATGCTATAGAAGCACATCATAATGATAAAGAACCGCAGACCGTCATGGCGGTTCTGGTTCAAGCAGCAGATGCCATATCAGGTGCTCGTCCGGGTGCTCGCAGAGAAACACTGGAAAGTTATATAAAGAAGTTGGAGACGATTGAAAAGATCGCACAGGAATTCAAAGGTGTGGAGAAGGCATTTGCAATGCAAGCAGGCAGGGAGATAAGGGTCATGGTCCAACCGGATGTGATAGATGATGTTCAAGCCGCAATGATAGCAAGGGACCTGGCCAAAAAAATTGAGGAAGAATTAGAATATCCTGGTCAGATAAGAGTTACAGTTATTAGGGAAACAAGAGCTGTAGAATATGCAAAGTAAGGTGGAAAAATGGCAAGCGGAAAAGTAGAGACACTTAAAGTATCTTCGAAATCTAGGCCAAACTCTGTGGCAGGTGCTATTGCTGGACTAATGAGGGAAGATGGTAAGGTTCAAATCCAGGTTATTGGAGCAGGCGCGCTGAACCAGGCGATAAAAGCCATCGCGATAGCCAGAGGATTTGTTGCGCCGGGTGGTCTCAATATCGTCTGCATACCCTCCTTTAAAGAGCTCAACCTAGATGGGGAGGAAAGAACAGCAATAGTCCTTGAAATAGAAGACAGGTAGTGCTTTTCACCTTTGAGGGGTATTGATTAGTAGTTTCACCACGCCTGACTATCTAATCATGTTTAATCCTGCAAAAGCAAGGACATTCTACATAAGGACTTTTGGCTGTCAGATGAACAAGCATGATTCAGAAAGGATTTCAGGCTTGCTTATGGGCAGTGGGTACAGCAGAGTTCATGATCCGCTGGCAGCGGATGTCGTGATATTCAATACGTGTTGTGTCAGGGAAAGCGCCGTCACGCGTTTCCTTGGAAACTTAAAAGAGCTTTCCAGCAAGATCAAGGTAAATCCTGTGGCCAGGATAGCGGTTGTCGGCTGCACAGCACAGGATATGGGCGATCAAATTTTTGAGATCGTACCCCAGGTCGATATTGTAGTGGGTACGGGTAACCTCAATGAGCTTCCAATTTTAATAGACAAATGCATCAAGAATAACGAGAAGATATCGCTGGTCAGCAGTAATTTCGATTCGCAGACGATATCACGAATGCCGCTTGAACAGGAATGCGAATTCAAGGCATGGGTGCCCATATCGTACGGTTGTTCGAACTACTGCAGTTACTGCATAGTGCCCTATGTGCGCGGGAACGAGGTGAGCAGGGACCCCAACCAGATTATAGATGAGATAATGTCGCTCGCTCAAAATGGAGTTAAAGAAATAACACTGCTTGGCCAAAATGTGAACTCGTATTCCAGCAAAGGGTATAGCTTTTATGACCTGCTTGAAAAGGTATCCGAGTTCAATGCTTTAAAAAGGATAAGATTTGCAACTTCGCACCCAAAAGACTTAAGCAGGTCGATCATTGACCTGATCGCATCAAAGGATAACATTTGTAAACACATCCATCTTCCTGTGCAGTCGGGGTCCAATAAAATACTTTCGTTGATGAATAGGGGTTATGAGAGGGACTATTACCTGGATAACGTCAAGTATATAAGGGCAAAGATACCCGAATGCTCGCTCACAACTGACATAATTGTCGGCTTTCCCGGCGAGACCGAAAAGGACTTCGAGGATACCCTGGATCTGGTAAGGAAGTGCAGGTTTGATCAATCCTTTACGTTTATCTTCTCGCCAAGAAGAAATACAAAAGCGGCTCAGATGCCTGATGAAGTGGGCAGGCAGGAGAAAGTGGAAAGGCTAATGGCTTTAACACAGCTTCAGGATGAAATTGCACTATTATCTAACCGTGCGTATATAGGGAGGCAGGAGGAGATACTTGTCGATGGAGTCAGCAAGAAGAATTGGTCTGAAGTACGCGGCAGAACGGATTCCAATAAAGTAGTCAATGCCACCGGGGGGACGGACTTGATAGGTAAATTCGTTAATGTTAAGATTTATGATGCTGGTAAATATTCGCTACATGGAAAGATCATAATATAGATGAGGTTTATAGATCTGATTAGAGAGCAGGTAAGTTGTCCAGGATTTTAGATCTTGCAAATGAATTAAGCCAGGAGATAGCAGATTCTCAGGAGTACAGGGATTTCCTGAAAAGCAAAGAGGAGATCGCAAAGCAACCTGATTCATTCATATTGTTTAATGACTACAAAAACTTTCAACGCCAGATTCAGGCAAAGCAAAATTCAGGCCAGGAGATAACTGAAGAGGAGATGTCCCAGATAAATGCATTGAAAGAAGAATTTCAAAAGGACGTATTTATATTAAATTACCTATCCAGTGAGGAGAAGGTTGCGGAGTTGATCGCGAAGGTGAATAAAATAATCGCTGGAGGCCTGGAATTACGATAATGAATAAAGCTGGTTGTTACAGAGGCATTGTATCACCTCATCCGCCCATTATAGTTGGCAAGATAGGTGGCAGGGAGATCGAAAAAGTAAGATCTACCATTAAGGCACTTGAATCCCTTTCCAATGAACTTGAAAAGTATAATCCTGACACAATTGTGATCATGTCACCGCACAGCATTTTCAGCCCGGGATCATTTCTTATTAACGACAGCAGGTCGCTGGCCGGAGACTTTCAAAATTTTGGCTTTGCTGAGTTGCGCTATTCTTTCGAAGGCGATCATGATTTTCAGGCCGCTTTAATGGAAGTCATGAACAATTCCGCCATCCCGTTCAGTCTTACAAGCAGGGAGGTCAGATATTCAGGCTCATCAGCCCTTGATCACGGGATACTGGTGCCACTGCACTTTCTGGCAAGTAAAATAAAACCAAAACTTGCTCCTATCTCGATAAGCGATCTGTCGCTTGAGGATCACTTCAATGTTGGTCAGTGCATATTTAAAGCAGCAAAAAAGGCTAACAAGAAGGTGGTTTTCGTCGCAAGTGGTGACCTCTCGCACAGGCTTACCAAGTTTGCACCAGCAGGGCATGACCTGATGGGAATGGAGTTTGACTCAAGGATTGTGAATATATTCAAAAGCGGCGACATCATGCAGATATTCAGTCTCAGCGAGGATATGATATACAGAGCAGGTGAATGCGGACTGCGGTCCATTGCGGCCTTTGCCGGACTTGCGAGTAAATTCAAGAACAGTATTAGGATGCTATCTTACGAAGGACCATTTGGCGTGGGCTATATGGTTGCCGACATGACCGCACTGGAAGATTAGATGTCTGATCCCTACGTCGGGCTTGTCAAGAAGACCATAAAAAGATTCATCGAGAATGGGGAGATAATCACTGAACGCGAAGCAGGCGATGAGATCATAAAGCAAAAGGCAGGTGCTTTTGTCTCTCTGAAGATAGATGGCAAATTACGAGGCTGCATAGGAACGATCGAGCCATATAGAACTAACCTTGCAAAGGAGATAATATCAAACGCAATCAGTGCGGCCACGCAGGATCCGAGGTTCCCACCAGTCAGTAGGGAAGAACTTGATAAGATCTCATACTCAGTGGATGTTATAGAAAAACCGGAAAAGGTGGCTGACTTTTCAATGCTGGATACAAAAGAATACGGAGTGATTGTTAAGTCCGGTTATAGAACAGGCGTGCTTCTTCCGGATATAGAAGGCGTGGATAGCGCTGAACAGCAGGTTTCCATCGCCTTAAGAAAGGCTGGCATCTCCAATGCTGAGAAATATGACCTTTACAGATTTAAGGTGACCAGGCACAATGAAGAGTGATCTCATCTAATAATATACTCGTGGTAATAGCTGGACCGACGGCGGTCGGGAAGACTGATATTTCTTTTAGTTTAGCAATACAGACAAACGGCGAGATAATTTATGCTGACTCCACAGCTTTGTATAAGGAGTTAATCCTTGGTTCCGCTCGCCCCACTGACGAGATGCAAAAAATGATTCCTCATTACATGATAGGTGAGTTAAGCGTTCGAGATGAGGTATCGGTGGCTCTGTACCAGAAGATAGCACTTTCATATCTTGACAATATTTTTAGCCGGCAGAAGATCGCGATCATGTGCGGCGGTTCTGGACTATATATAAGGAGCATCATTGATGATATCGTATTCCCTCCCGGTCCATCGACGGAGATCAGACAAAAGTTGAGGTTTGAGGCAAAGGAAAAGGGATTGGATTACGTTTATGGCAAGCTGATGGAAATTGATCCTGAATCCTGCAAGAGGATCTCAAGTCAGGATATAAAGAGGACAATTCGAGCTCTTGAAGTATATTATCTGACGGGCATACCGTTTTCTGTCCTTACTAAGAACTGGAACGTGACGAGGTCAGGTTTCACTCTTCATTACTATGTTATAGACAGGAGTGACGAGGAGATCAAGGAAAGGATATCCCGGCGTACGGATGAAATGGTAAAAGACGGACTTGTCGAAGAAGTTCAGGAACTAAAGAAATTAGGCCTCGATGAGACTCTTGCATGTCGACAGTCAATTGGGTATAAAGAAGTAATAGGCTATCTGGATGGAGATATTGATTTCGGTGATATGATAGAGCTGATCAAAAATAATACGATGAAGCTGGTAAAAAAACAAAGAAAATGGTTTCGATCGGATAAAAGGGCTAAGTGGCTTCTCCTGGATAAAGATTTCGTCCAGGAAGATGCAGTAGCTCTCATAATAAGCGAAATTAACAGCGGTGGAGGCAAAATTTGAAGTTTATGAAAATGCATGGGCTTGGAAATGATTTTGTGCTTTTCGATTCGATCTCTTATGATGTTGATATACCACCTCATCTGATCAACCATATATGTGACAGGCACTACGGCATTGGATCTGACGGGGTTATATTGCTTGAACGCTCCGATAAAGCGGACTTCTCAATGCGATTTTTCAATCCCGACGGCAGCGAAGCTGAGATGTGCGGAAACGGCATAAGGTGTCTGGTCAAATATGTTTTTGACCGCAGATATACAGATAAGATCAACATCGACATCGAGACAAAGGCAGGAATAAAAAAGACCAGGGTTCACCTTAAGGACGGAATAGTCAGCAAGGTCACGGTAAACATGGGAAGGGCAACATTCAAAGCTGATGAGATACCAGTCATCGGATTTGAGGACGAGGTTGTGGACAGGCAGTTAAAGATTGGCACAGACGAATTAACGTTTACAGCGCTGAGCGTGGGCAATCCACACTGCGTCATCTTCGTTGATGAGATGAAGCCGGAATTTTTCAGGAAAATCGCACCCAAGATTGAGCATTATAAGATATTCCCAAACAGAACAAATGTGGAATTTGTAAAAATAATGAATAGGGAAGAGATAAAGGTTTTTGTATGGGAAAGGGGAGCCGGTGAAACCCTTTCAAGTGGTACATGCTCGACCTCTGCTGTAGCTGCTTCCATAAAGACAAAACGCGTATTTAAAAATGTCAATGCAGTCCTTCCAGGTGGGACCATACACTTTGAACTTGACGAAGATAAAAACATTTACATGACGGCAGGTGCTGAGGAGGTATTCAGCGGATCGTTGTCAGAATCCTGGCTCTTGAGTCAGTACGAAAGGGATTGATAATCCACAATTGCTTCCGTATTTTAGAAAGGGAAAAGATATGATAAAACCTGCAAAAAGATTGGAAAAGATTCCACCTTATATCTTTGCGCGAATTGACAAATTAATCGAGACAAGAAAACAACAGGGCAGGGATATAATCAGTCTCGGCGTTGGCGATCCTGATCTACCGACACCACAGCCAATAATAGATGAGCTATGCAGAGCAGCAGGAGATCCTGAAAACCATCGATATCCATCTTACTATGGCATGAAAAAATTCAGGGAGAGCATTGCGAAATTCATGGCAAAAAAATTCAAAGTAGAGCTCGATCCTGACAGAAATGTCCTTCCCGTAATCGGCTCAAAAGACGGCCTTGCTCACTTCGCCTGGGCGTTTATCAATGAAGGTGATCGCGCGATAATCCCTGACCCCGGCTATATAGTCTACGGCACGTCCACGCTTTTTTGTGGGGGCATTCCTGTTTATGCTCCGCTGCTTGAGGAGAACGATTTCCTGGTAGATATAGATTCCATAGATGTGGATGATGCAAAAGCATCAAAACTTATGTTCCTTAACTATCCGAATAACCCGACCACTGCTGTTGCGGATCTGAAATACTTCAGGAAGGTTGTTGAGTTCGCTTACGACAATGACTTGATAATCTGTCATGACGCAGCTTATTCGGAAATAACATATGACGGGTACTTAGCATCAAGCATCCTAGAAGTTGACGGCGCATTGGATCGCTGTGTAGAATTTCACTCGTTATCCAAAAGCTTTAACATGACGGGATGGAGGATAGGCTTTGCTGTCGGCGGGGATGAAATAATCAATCACTTCTCGAATTTGAAGACGAATATCGATTCGGGCATCTTCAACGCAATTCAGTACGCAGCGATAAAAGCACTTGATGATATGAATTATGAGACGGTCAATAACTGCAAGGTCTATGAAAGCCGACGCAACAGGGTTTTGGGTTCACTTGCAAAGCTGGGTATATCAGCGAAGAGACCGCTGGCGACCATGTACATATGGGCGAAAACCCCGCCAGGTTATACCTCCGAGAGCTTCTGTAAAAAATGCATATCTGAGGCTGATGTCATTCTCACTCCCGGGTCCGCATTTGGGAAGTATGGTGAGGGATATATAAGAATATCCTTGACTATTGATGATGTCCGTCTTGATGAAGCGCTGTACAGATTATCTAAATTGAAGTTATAGCTTGAATGCAACTATAAACATAAAGGAAATGCAGGTTCCAAATAACATGCTGGTCTCCAGAAATAACCCTGAGGGGGCTATTCTGGTTTCTGCAAACGTTGGTCATAATGGCAATTTTGATTCTGAATATCTGCTGGATGAGCTCGGGAGGCTTGCAAATACGGCAGGCGCGGATGTCATAGCGACGGTAATCCAGAAAAAGGGCCGCATCACCCCGCGCTATCTTCTTTCGAAAGGGAAATTCGAAGAGCTGAAAGCTCTGGTAGAAAACACACCAACAGACATAGTTATTTTTGATGAGGAGCTAACCCCAACACAACAGTCAAATATCTCCAGCGAGCTTAAATGCAAGGTGATCGACCGAACAGCACTGATACTTGATATCTTCGCAATGCATGCGCACACTCACGAGGGCAGGTTACAGGTTGAACTTGCACAACTTAACTACCTGTTGCCCAGGCTTAAAGGAAAGGGCCTCGCACTCTCACGGCTCGGTGGCGGGATTGGGACACGAGGACCGGGTGAGACCAAGCTCGAGGTCGATAGAAGAAGGATAAGGTCAAGGATCAGGGTCCTGAACAGTAAGTTCGCTGCGCTGGGTATTCAACGAGATGTCCAGAGGAAGAGGAGGAGAAAGCAGAACGTACCCGAGGTCTCACTGGTCGGATATACCAATGCCGGAAAGTCGACGATACTTAACACGCTTACGACTGCAAATGTCCTTGTTGAGGATAAACTTTTTTCCACGCTGGATCCGACCACAAGACGTGTTCGCACATTAAACGGCAAGCTATTTCTTCTGTCAGACACCGTAGGATTTATAGAAAAGCTGCCCCATCAGCTCATCGCAGCGTTCAAATCAACGCTAGATGAGGTCAAGGAATCTGAGGTGATTATAAAGGTAGTGGACGTCAGTGACCCGGATTTCAAGAGAAGACTTGACGCTGTTATGGAGGTCTTGGGCGAGATCGGCTGTGCTGACAAGAAGAGCATCATATCCTTCAATAAGACTGATCTCTGTGTCGAGAATAATATAAATAGATTAAAATCGCTTTACCCAGAGGCCGTATTCATTTCCGCAAAGAACAGGGCAGGCCTGCCAGATCTAGTCGCAAGGGTGGAGAGCATGCTCTCGATAGAAAGCCATGCCATCAGACCACCCTTCTGAATACTGATAATACCTTTCCAAGTACGGTAATCTCATCGGTGACGATCGGTTTGTATTTGTCATTCTCAGGGTATAGTGCGACCTTATCTTTTTCCCTGAAGAATCTCTTGATCGTCGTCTCCTCTCCTATGAGGGCAGCAATGATGTCCCCATCATCAGCGTAGTTCTGCCTTCTTATGACAACCCTGTCACCATCGTTTATGCCTGCATCCTTCATGCTATCGCCTACAACATCAAGGACAAAACAGTCACTATTGCGAACAAATTCCCATGGGATCTTCTCCACGCGCTCGTTATCCTCAACTGCAAAGATTGGCTTGCCAGCTGCTATCCTTCCGACTCTTGGGATATCGACCGTGCTGTGGTAAAGAGCGTAGTCGGCGATGTTAAGATTTCGCTCGTAGCTGTAGCCAGACCTATGTGGAACCAGTGAGAGAGCCCTTCCCTTTGAGGAGTCACGCTTCAAGAAACCCTTCTTCTCGATCGAGCTCAGGTGGCTGTGAACGGTAGCGCTTGACCTGAGTCCGAGCGCCTGACCGATCTCACGAACGGATGGCGGATAGCCCTTCTCAATAAGGCATTTCTCAATGTAATCAAGTATCTGTTTCTGACGCTCTGTCAACTTTCTTAAACTCATCTGTCAACCCACCTTGATTTAACAGTTTTGATAAAACAATGATACACTTTTGGGAAAATAAATGCAAACATAAGTTCGTATTTTTGAATAATTAAGCTTGATTTCATAATCATCTGAGGTTAATCTTAATCAATTATTTCGAAATATTCGAAGGATGGAGGAACAGGTGAGAGTTCTGCTTTTCCGGAGAGAGGGTTGTGTTAAGTGCCCCGAAGCAAAAAAATTACTGGATCAACTTAGAATCAAGGGATATGAGAGCTTCGATGTGGATACAGAAGACGGTCTAACTGAGGCCTCATATTATAACGTCGTGTCAACCCCCAGCATACTCATTTTGGATAATGATGACGAGGAGATAGCCGGCTGGAGAGGCGTCGTTCCATCTAGTAAGGAGATACTGGATTTTTTGAAGTGAGGAATAAATGAAGGAAGTTATCACGGTTATACCATTAATAAAAGGCTTCTTATCATCTACGTTGATAGACTGGGAGGGTAAGGTAGCCAGTGAAATCTTCATCGCTGGCTGTAATTTCAGGTGTCCGTTCTGTCAGAATCCTCAACTGGCTCTTGATGATCCTGGGCTACCGACTTATGACCTTGAAAAGATAATACGCTACATCATATCAAAGAAGAAATGGATCGACGGCGTAGTGATATCCGGTGGTGAACCGTTTTATGCAGAAGGCATCATGAACATGCTCGAGCTATTTGCTGAGCATAAAGTTAATGTAAAGGTTGATACTAACGGCAGCTTCCCGAATCTAATGGATGATGCCATTGAACGTGGCCTCATCCAGTATGTATCAATGGATATCAAGTGCGATCCTTCAAACTATCGGGAATACCTCAAAGCAGATATATCGGGAGATGTGATCATAGAATCGATATCCATACTGATGAAATCCGGATTAGATTATGAATTCAGGACGACCGTGGTGCCTCAGATCGTGAGCAGAGATGACATATTCAAGATATCTACACTTATAAAGGGGGCAAGATCGTATGTGCTGCAACAGTTCAATCCGAAGATCACGCTTTCAAGGAGATTTTCAATGCTAAAGCCGTATTCAGGACAACAACTTGAAGAACTTGTCAAGGTCGCCAGCAAACACGTCAACACCAGCCTGAGAGGAATTAATAATGAAACAAAATGAAAATATCATCCTGAAGGTAAAGAAACTCGATGCATCACTGCCCGACCCGGCTTATGCCAGGGCAGGAGATGCAGGAATAGATTTATACAGCAAGATCGATATAATCCTGGCGCCGCTCTCCAGGGCGCTGGTACCGACCGGAATTGCAGTCTCAATACCGCATGGGTATGCGGGCTTTGTGCAGCCGCGGTCCGGGCTTGCTGCAAAACACGGCATAGGCATAGTAAATTCACCAGGCCTCATCGACTCGGGCTACAGGGGAGAGGTATGCGTGATACTGATCAATACGGACAGAGAAGCAAATTACCATATAAAGAAAGGTGATCGGATATGTCAGCTTGTCATAAAGAAAGTTGAGTATGTAGATATCAAAATAGTGAATGAACTCGATGATACTGAGCGGGGGGGTGGGGGATTCGGAAGCACCGAAAAACAGTAGATATATTTCAGCAGTCGAGTTCTTGAAAAGCGCAAGTGAGCGCTCCCATGAGATGTTCAGGGAAAATTTAACATCCTGTTTTAACAATGTAATTAATAGTTACAATGTTGAACGGATAATAACGGCGTGTGGTTGTCAGGCATCATGTCCGGATATAAGGGTTCCGTACCTCGATAGAGAAATAGTGATAGACCTACAAAGTTATGAATATCGCTATGATAAGTGTGATGAACGGCCTTCGCCAGCTGTAATCGTCCCGTTGCTGTATTACCTTGCAAATAACGAAAGCAGTCATGTTTCTGGAAAGTGGGTTAATTATGCCCAGCTTGAATCAGGTCTATTTTATTCAAAGACGATCAGGCCGCAGGTCATTAATCCGCTCGTAGAAAATTTCAGAAGCAATCCTGGCGAGCTAAAGACAGTGCTTAAATCACTGGGCGGCATTAAGGAGCCTTTTAAGGACTTTTCCTTTTCGCTGTGGCCACTGCCAAAATTTCCGATACTTCTGATTGCACGATATCCTGACCAAGAGTTTGATTTTGATGTGAATATTCTTTTTGATGAAACTTCATGCAAGCATCTGAGCGTAGATAACATAAAAACTTTGACCATGGCTGTGAAATCCGAGATCGTTGTCAGGCATATTAAGTTCCGATAATATATCTTATGTTAACTAATAAAAAGCTTTATTAAACATCAACCTTGCATATCTATTCCATTAGCTTAATGCATGATAAGTTTAAAAAATCAGTTGTAGTTATACTTGAAAAGAAGCCTGTCGAAATCACGCTTATAGAAAAGCTTGCACTCGATGTCTGGATATAACTGTTTTAAGAGCCTGAGTTTTTGGTTCTTTTTCGTGACGAGCTTCTGGTTCATGGTCGTAAGCTCAATGTAGAGATCAAATTCTGGTAGATAAAAATCAGGCGTGAAACTTTTCGTGACATTACCCCTATCATCCCATTCTATTGGGAAGGATTGAGGCTCGTATTGCCATTTTATCTGGTAGAAGTTCAAAATTTCCGCAAATTCTCTTTCGCTCTCGTTTGCGAACTCAACTTCTTTATTGCTTTCGTGATCTGGATCTCTCCGCTTCCCTAATGCTTCGGTCCTCGTCATAATTCAAATCTCCATCCTTCTGGATTTTCCTCTGATATCTCACATCTTAATTCGTATTTTTTGAAATCATCCTGCAAATCCCTCAATACCTTGCCAAGAGCGAGCGCGAACACCCCCTGCCCCATCTGCATCACATCGTATACCTCCTTTGCAGAGGTGCATAAATAAACCCTACTTCCATCTGATAGAATTGTAACATTTTGTAACTTATAGTTAAAGCCCTCGAGATATTTTTTGATCTTTCGGATCTTCTGAAGGCTGACACCCGTATCCAGGAGCTTTTTCACTACTTTTAACTGGAGAGCATCATTGAAGTTGTACAGCCGCCTGGATCCATAACCGTCTGCTATTTGTATGGAGGGAATGATGAAGTTCGTCCTGGCGTAGTAGTCCAACTGCTTGTAGGTAAGACCTATAATATTGCATATTGAACGTGAACTATAACCCTGTTCCATAATAAATTACACCGTTGTAATTACAACGGTGTAATTATACACATTAAGTAAACATAAATCAACTATTTATTTTTCAGCAGCCAGACGAGTCAGGTGTTGAAATCCTCGGGTTTCACGTTGTCAAGGAAGTCCTTAAACTTTTTGACCTCTTCGTCAATCGATGTGATTGTTATGCCCGCTGAATTAACTACTTCTCTTGCTGCGTATATTGGGCATTTCTGTCTCACAGCAATGGCAATGGCGTCGCTTGGCCTTGATCCTATCTCATAGGTGTCCTTGCCCCTTGTGACGAATATGGTTGCATAAAAAGTATTATCCTTAAGGTCATCGACGACGATCTTATCTATGCTGGCCCCAAATGTCACGAAGATCGTTTTTATGAGATCATGCGTCATTGGCCGCGGCGTCCTGATGCCAGCCATCTCAAGTGCAATAGCAGTGGCCTCATATGGGCCTATCCAGATGGGAAGGTAGCGAGAACCTTCCTCCTCGCGTAATAAGATTATGGGTTTTTGCGTGGTCATCTCAATTCTCACGCCTTCAAGAAACATGGGCAATAAATCGTTCTTCTCAGACATATGTCATTCTCCAATATTCTGGTTAGAAGATTAAGATTTTAAAAGACTTTCGTCAAGCTCATAAATATGGGGCAGGTTCCTTTTTTGCTGACGATAATCAAGCCCATATCCAACGACGTATTTATCTTTTATGTCAAAACCCTTGTACTTTATTTTAATATCGGCAATTCTTCTGGCGCTCTTATCCAGAAGCGTGCATACTTCAAGTGACTTTGGTTCGCGCGCACGCAGATTTTTTAAAATGTATCGCAGTGTAAGTCCAGTATCTATTATGTCCTCAACAATGATGACATCCCTTGATTCAATGCTCTGGTCGAGGTCTTTGGTTATCCTCACTACCCCATACTTATCGCTGGATAAACCGTAGCTTGAGATGCACATGAAGTCAATGGTAAGTGGTATCTTTATCTCGCGCATCAGATCTGCAAGGAAGACAGTGCCACCTTTTAATATGCTGACGAGCACCAGGTCGCTATCCTGATAGTTATGGGTGATCTCAGCCCCGAGCTGTACAACGCGTTGATGTATCTGCTGGCTTGAGATCAGTATTGGACCAAGGTCATCCTTGAGGTTCATTTTGACATTTAGTCACCCAATGAAGTAGCGCTTAAGCTATCTTCGTTCGGTAGGAAGCCGACCCATGTTAAACCTCTGTTTAACTTGATCGGGTTACCATTGGAATCCAGGTACAAGAATGGTGTATCAAGCGAATCATGCTTCCAGATCCCTTCAACGACCTTGCCATCAAAGAAAAAGAACGCCTTTCCCTCCCCTATCGTCCTCACCGCCATATGGCCTTTTTCGTCGCCGGTATTAGCTATATCGGTTATTTGCACAATTATGTTTTTAGCCATGACCTGCTGGTTATTTGCAGCATCAACGTGCGGGCTCCCGGCAAGGAACTTGGCGTAACTGTTTGTAGAGGGATCATAGACAAATTTCGCTTCATAGGTTTTGCTTGAGAAGTTCAGCACTACTGTATCAGCAGAAGCTCTTTCTCCCTCTAAAGCATCATCCTTGAACTTAAAAGGAGATTTTCCTCCCCCCAAAGAAATATTGTTCTTTTTTGCAAACTCCTTAGTTTTAAGAGTATCCAAAAAAGCATCCCGCCATCCAGGATAAGCTGGATCTCTCCAAAATGGCGCGCTTGTTCTTATTTGATCAAGATCGGGGAACCCAGTTCCACCATTTGAACTTAAAATAGAATTTAAATAATCTATGGCCTCAAAAGCCTGGTCAGAGCCTCCATGGTGTGCATATAGAGCGTCAAAAGAAAAGGCAACCTCAACATAGTATGGCCTTGCACTTCTAACTGGTCCAACTACTGGTGGGTCTATATTTGGTCCAAAAATTGCTACAAATCGTGTAACTCCTCCTTCATCTACTATTTCATAGACACAACTTGCCTGCGACAGACCTTTTTGGGGTCTTGCTGCTGGGTCATTATCAACCATGACCGCGAGAGGTCTTAAGCTTGAAATATCGGAATCTACCTTTAATCCGTCATATGGGCTGTAGGGACCGCCGATTTCGGTTTCCTCAGTTGCGGTTTCGGTGATCGCAGTTGTCTCAGATTCGGTCGCCGTCGTTGAGATGTCCTCCTCGGGTATGATCTCGACGACCTCAGATGCTCCCTTCGAACATGAAATAAGAGTGATAGCAGTAAAAAGGATGAATATGGTTAGCACGGCTTTCTTCAACGTCTTACTAATACGCATCATCGACTCCTCTTAAGTTGTTTTTCTTTTTCCATGACAGTTCCAGTAACTCAATGACCTCCTTGTCAGAGGTCTGGCTGAAATCCTGATAAAATTGCCCCACTGCGGCAAAAAAATCTGGCAAGTATAATAACACAACATCATCCACAATTTTTGAAATTTCACCAACGGAGTCTGGCGCACCGACCGGCGCTGACACGCACAGCCTGGCCGGGTTCATCTTTTTTAACGAAATCGATGCTGCTTTTATCGTCGCACCTGTTGCAATTCCATCATCAACTATTATCACGGTTTTACCTGATACATCCGGCCTGGGTCTTGATTTCCGATAAAACCTTATTCTCCTTTTTATTTCCTCTATCTGCCTCGAAGTTTCGCTCTTGATGTATTCATCGGTTATCCCAATGCCCTGCATATCCGCCCGGTTCAGGTATATGCTGCCGTCCTCCATAACCGCACCTATAGCGAATTCACTGTTAAAGGGAGCTCCGATCTTTCTCGGAACGATTATGTCAAGCACGGCATCGAGCCTTTCTGCGGCATGATAACCGACGACAACACCTCCACGCGGTATGCACAGCATTACGTCGCTGCTGCCATATCCGGCCGCTCTTAATTTGTCTCCGAGCATCTGCCCGGCCTGAATCCTGTCCTTAAAAATCAAAGTCAATACCTTCTCCGGAAGTGTCTGACCAGTTTAAAAATAGCCAGTACTACCATTATGAAAATTAATCCATATACAACGTAATTCGAATATTTCCATGTCTTTATCTCGTTAACCTGTTCTTCAGGGATGGAGACCTTCTCTTTATCTTCTTTGCTGATGATATCAGCGCTGTCCACCTCAACTCTATTATTTAGCACTATCACCGAACCGACCTTCTCTCCGGCATATACCGGCAGACTGATATTTTCGTCTATATTTACTATCACGATCAGATCATCCGCATCGGATTTATTCAGATAACGGCTAAGGTCTTTTTCAGCAAATACAGCAATTGGCTCGTCATCGTTCTTTGGATAGATGAAGAACTTTGAATTATCTTTTTTATACAGGTCAAATCTTTCATTCTCCTCAAAACAGTAATCCATGATGAGCAGTATATCTTCCTCGCGTATCTTTTCATCCTTTGAACCAAGTACCACCGTGATCAGATTTTTGCCGTTTTTTTCTGCGGATATGACCATGCACAGCCCGGCTTTATCCGTGTACCCGGTCTTTATCCCGGTAACATAATCAACTTTCCCCAGTAAGGTGTTGGTATTTACAAGTTTCCTGTCTGAATGTCCTTCCCAGGGGATGAACTTCTCTTTTGTGGCCACGATCTTTCTAAACTCATCGTTTTGCATGGCATAACTCGCGATCATCGCAAGGTCTCTGGCAGTGGTTAGATGTTCCTCGTCGTCAAGCCCATAAGAGTTTTTAAATTTTGTTGATTTCGCACCTATTTCAGCAGCCTTTCTATTCATGAGGTCAACAAATAGTTCCTCGCTACCTGACACATGCTCAGCGAGCGCATAGGCAGCATCGTTAGCGGACTGCACTAGCATAGCATACAGGAGGTCTTCGACCCTGAGCTCCTCCCCCTCCGAAAGATATATGCTCGATTCACCAATCTCTTTTGTTCTTGCTGATATCTTCACGACATCGTCCAGGTCAGAATTCTCAAGAACAATAATACCTGTCATTATCTTGGTCGTGCTTGCAGGTGGCAGCTGGATGTCTGGGTTCTTCTCAAAAATTGCTTCACCGCTCTCTTGGTCGATCACAATGGCTGACTTAGCAGAGATATTTATCCCGAGCAGCGATTCGTCGCGCGCGCTCGCATTGACAGGAGGCGAGATAAAAAAAACAGTCAATATGCTTATCAGAATGAGAGAAATAAGATTCTTAAAACTTACGGGCATATCAATTAGAAAAGGGTCTCCTCAAGTGCCTCTGGTGCCTCTTTTTCTTTATAGGGCTCAAGAGCTCTTTCCAATTTTTTCCTCAGAAGGATCGTCCTCAATTTTTCGGTCAAAACCGCGAGTTCCGTTATCCTCGCAATTCCCTCCTTTTTTATCTTCGGGCTGGTGGACATCAAGTATGGAGCTACCAGCATTACAAGAAAGTCAACTTCACGCTCGGCAAAGTTTCCAAACATCCTCAAATTCTTGGGATGGATTCCGTTAGCTTCAAACTCCTTAAGGATTTCAATTATCTGCTGGTCGATGGCGTTGATCATCTTCCCGCTCTCGTCTTCTTCTATATCTATAAAGCCAAAAGATATGAACTCTTCTAATTGTCCCTCGCTGATTTTAGTTTCGACCAGCACAGCTGAAAGCGGTTTCTTCGTCTTATCAGGGGCATATTTGGACGAAGTCACCATCTCTTCTAATTCTTCTTCGCTCTTTTCAAGCGTCTTATCGTAACTTGCTGTTGGTCTTGAAATTATATCCCTGATGATCTGCAGCGGCAGGTATCTTTCTTTCTGTAGCCTCAGGATGACCTTCAACCTTGAAATATCATCCTTGTTGAAGATCCTGTAGCCGCCCGCGGTTCTTTTCAGTTTAAGCAGCCCCTTACCGTCGAGATATCGTATCTTTGAGATTGAGATAGGACCAAACTCCTGACGGAGCATGTGAGCGACTTCACCTATGCTGAAGCTGTTCTTACCTGAATTTACCTGGGTGTTCATCTCTATGATCCTGTGATGAATATAAATTTGTATTTTCCGATCTGGATTTCATCCTTGTTCTTAAGTATGGCTGTTTCAATTCTTTTCTTGTTTACGTAGGTGCCGTTCAGGCTGTCCAGGTCAAATATCCACAGATCCATGCCCTTCCTGGAGATCCTGGCATGACGACGCGAAACAGTAACATCATCAATTATTATGTCGCATTCTGCAGATCTGCCCACGAGAACCTCATTTCGCTCTATCATGAAGCGCGCACCTTTATTCGGTCCCTTGACTACAATGATCACTGGTGAGCCCTCATAAAATTCCTCTATATCCTTGAAGAACTCCTCGCTTGCTTCCTCATCCGGCACCTCTGAGATTATTTTTTCTGTAACTTCGGTAAAAGAACTATCCACTGTAAGGTCTGAATTGCAGTTTATACAAAATGTGACGCTCTCGTCGTTCTCGAAGTCACAGTTAGGACAAATGATTTTTTTCATTTTCACTCGTCAAGAAAGTCCAGATCAGGAACGAACAGTGAGGGTTTGGATAGAATCTTTACCAGTGAATCTATATCTATTTCCTTGAACTTGTTCTTCTTGAAGTTATCCCTTAATCTGGATATCAACTCAGCTTTCAGTATATCTATCCTTCCGTGCAGGATTCTTCTTCTATATGAGATCCTGCGCTCTTCTTTGTAGAGCCCTTCCAGTACTGCTTTTATCTCATCATCCGTCTTCCCTCTCAGGTTTAAAAAGAACTCTTCTTCGTCGATTTGTTTATTCATGATATACCTGCCTTTTTATTTATCCGGCATGTCACTCGGATTAACTAAAATTATAGTATTTTTTGGGTAATATCTGCTAAAAAATACCTGAATTTTTTTACTGCCGTTTTCAACTATATATCTTGTAACCATTATGTCACAACCAGAAACGCCGTCCTCGATCTTTTTCTGCATGCCCGGTGGAATGTTCGGGTCAGGAACGTACTCGACCGTGTGTGGCCTGTAATTTGTGAACTTTCCTGTCTCAAATCTCACAATCCGATCAGGATCGGTACTGTAGAATGCTACCGTTACGGAGCTCTGCGTTGATGATGTCTTGATGAGGATCCAGGAGTCTGTATCGTTTTTGAATTTGAAATCGACAAGACCAAAGTCAACGGTTGCATCCCTGCCAGCAGGATAGTGGCTTATGTAAAACTGATGGGGCTTTCTGTCCACAATCTCATACCCGCCTAAAAAAACTGTGTTGAAGATTGTCGTAGCTACGTTGCACACACCTCCTCCATATGCATCAACCAGCCTTCCGTTCCTTATCTGCGGTGCCAGCAAAAATCCTTTTTCAATTGATCGCGGCCCGGTTGTCTCGTTGAAAGAGAATACCTCACCCGGTGCCAGCAATATCCCGTCCAGAAATTTCACCAGAAGCCTGATATTATGCACACGATTTAGCTGATGCGGGTTGAAGTACTCAGTATGCGTGGAGACCATACTGAAGATGCCAAGGTTGCTTGCTTCGCCGCCGCTGAAATCGGGAAGCACGAATTTATATATTCTTTTTGGCTCAGCTTCATCTGCAGCACTTATATCTCTTTTTAAATCCCATAATAATGAACTCTTATTTGAACTGACTCCTGGCACTCCCGGCTCCATGGATATGTAAGGATTATTTTCAATGAACTTAGTTTCCTCCGGGTCCTCCAGCCATTCTTCTTTTTGGATATCAATAAATGAATTAAGCGCTCTTTTATTCACGCTCAAGAATATGACATCCTTTCGGCTTTCAATATTCAAAATACCTTCGATCTGCTTACTCTCTACATTGCTGCCTGCAGTTGATGCCAACAGGCCGTTCACTATCTCAATCATCTCTTTCTGTACTGACACCAGCTGATCCCTGGTCAACATTGGCATTAGCCGATCCGCCTGGCATTCAACTTTTACGTCTATCATCTCCTCCGATATCAGTGCTTTTATGATCTTCTCATAAGTCTTATTGACATCGATTACTAGCCCTATTACCTCATCTTCTATGATTGGTTTACCTTCTATTATTTTTAGATTAGCATCCTTGACCGGGATATTTTCCTTCAATGCGAATTCATCAATCGCATCGATTATCGCCTTTTCATCAAAGCTAATATAAGGTTCAATATTAACGGGTCTGAAGTAAAGCGCTACTGAGGATAGGATGTTGAATAAATAATTGTTGCGCCTGTTTATGTTATAGGCCAGATCGATATAAGAATAAACGTCAACTTCAGGTTTAATGACATCGCTACCAATTATCTTTTTGTGCTTACCATAAAAAATGGTTACGTTCTTATTGATCTTCTTATCAATGGCGTCCATAACCATCTTGGCTGCATCCGACCTGTTCAGTCCGGATATATCCACACCTGCGATGTAAACACCATAATGTATGGTGTCCCTGTATTTTGAGTTATCAATAAAATAAAAAAAAGAAGCGAATATAAATATGAAGAAAAACAGAATTAGAAGAGCAGCTATAACTTTCTTTTTCATAAGAACATATCCACAAGTTTAAGCATCTCACCGAAATAATGGCTTGATCTGGACTCTAAATAGACTCTGACCATCTGCTCAGTACCGCTTAGCCTGAACAGCACCCATGTATCATCGTTGAAGGTAAACTTGACCCCATCCATATCATTTACGCTTTTCACCGCAAGGTCGCCGCATTTCATCCGTTTGGAGTTCCTCAGCTCATCGTAAAACTTGTCTTTATTAAATTCTCCGCGCACATCAATTCTCCTGAAATACCTGTAGCCATATCTGCTGTTTATCTCATCCATTATCGCAGACGGTGAACTCTTCAGGTAGGAGCACGCCTCAAGTATCAGCAGGCTGCCGAGTATGCCATCCTTTTCGGGAATATGCCCTGCTACGCTAATACCTCCGCTCTCTTCACCACCTACCGCTACGTTGCCAGCCAGCATCCTTTCGCATATATATTTGAATCCAACAGGCGTCTCGTAGATTCCCAGGCCGAAATCTCTTGCTATATCGTCCAGAAGATGGGTTGTGGCAACCGTCCTTGCTATATATCCGCTCGCTTTTCTATGCTTGGCCATGTAGAAAAGTATTATTGATATGATCTCATTGGGAGAAAAGTACCTGCCGTTTTCATCTATAATCGCGAACCTGTCACCGTCGCCGTCCAGCGCAAAAGCCAGATTCGCACGCGAATTAACAACTCGCGCTTTGAGTTCCTCCAGGTTTTTCTCGGACGGATCTGGTAGCCTTTCTGAAAACCTCACATCCCGCTTCGTATTCAGCACATCGAAGTCCAGCTCAAGCTCATTTAAAATCTTAATGACAGCAGCAGAGCTAGCCCCGTTCATGACATCCGCAAACACCTTTAAGCCTGATGACCCTATCAGGTCAAAATCTACGATCCTTTTTATATGTTTGATATAATCCGGAAGAGCATCATAGACCATGTAATACTCGGAGGAGACCGGTGCTGCCACCGATTTAACTTCAAGCATACTGGAACTTATATCAGCAATCTGCTTTTCGATATCAGCGGTTATCTCCGCGTTCGCTGGCCCAGCATAGTGGGGAATAAACTTGAGACCGTTATAATAGTAAGGGTTGTGGCTTGCCGTGATCATTAACGCACCGTCGATGCCGAGATCCTTCACACAGAAGGCGGTTATCGGTGTTGGTGTGAAATCATTTAGACGATAGGTCATTATATTGTTTGCGCAAAAGACCGATGCGGCAGCATCTGCGAAATTTTCGGAATGGAACCTCGTATCAAAACCCACTGCTATACTTTTAATCTCTTTTTCTGTATTTTTTTGTAGATGGTTTGATATCGCCTGGGCAACCAGTTTAACATTTTCAAAAGTGAAGTCAGAGGCAATTATCCCCCTCCATCCATCTGTTCCGAACTTGATCCTCAAGCTGCTTCCTTTCCCCTGATTTCCCTGGCAAAGAGTAGTCTCCTTGCTTTGATCCCGTAGTAAACTGCTGAGATCACTGATAATAAGCCAGCCGCATATAATAGGTAATCCGAGTAAGGATTTAATCCGAATATTGCTGCAGCGATTGCCATGAGCACTACAGCGGTGGTTACCTTGCCGTAGATGGATACGGGTATGCTGATGCCAGACTTTTTCCTTACCGTTAAAAACCCTATCAGTATTAAAAGGTCCCTGGCTATGATGAGCGCAGCAACCCATATCTCGGTTTCATTTTTTATTATCAGGCAGATCAAGGCACTTATTATAAGAAGCCTGTCGGCAAAAGGGTCAACATGCTTGCCGAATTCTGAAACTGACTTCATTTTTCTGGCCACTAATCCATCGATTGCATCGGTCAAGGATGCAAGTATGAATACGCCAAGTGCATAGTACCTGAACTCAGGAAAAGGATAAAAGATCAATACTATGAAAACTGGAATTAAAATAAGCCTAAAAATCGTAAGTGCGTTTGCCATTATTTTAGTTAATTTAATGGTCGGGACGAGAGGATTCGAACCTCCGACCCCCAGTACCCCATACTGGTGCGCTACCAACCTGCGCCACGTCCCGTAAAACTAAGCGATTTCATTATAGCATAAGGTCAAATCTTTAAGCCTTGTAGTTCAATGGGTTTTCCTCGCGCGGGTCTCGGTTCATCAACTCCTTGACACATGATCGTACACTCTTACCTTCATAAAGAACACCGTAGACTATATTTGTAATGGGAAGCTCAATGTTAAGCTGCGCAGACATCAACTTGAGCGCTCTGGCCGTCCTTACACCTTCAGCGATCATCGGGGTGCTCTCCTCAATCTGTGTCAAGCTCTCTCCTTTTGCAATTCTTTCTCCGAACATCCTGTTTCTTGAATGCCTGGAGAAACACGTAGCAACAAGATCTCCCATTCCGGCAAGTCCCATGAATGTCAACGGATTTGCGCCCAGGGCTAACCCTAATCGTGTCATCTCAGCCAGGCCACGCGTTATTAACGTGGCCTTTGTATTATCACCGAAACCTAAACCGTCGGACATACCTGCCGCTAACGCCATAACATTTTTAGTTGCCCCGCAGATCTCAACGCCCACAATATCAGGATTAGAATAAACCCTGAAATAGCCGCACATTATCGCCTTCTGAAGGACCGACATGAACTCATTTGATCTTGAGGATACCACTGTCGCTGATGGGATCATCCTGCCGACCTCCTCTGCATGATTGGGCCCAGATAACACCGCCAAGCGGTCCTCATTTGTAGAACTATTCAGCTCCTCCAGGATGAGTGTTGACATTCTTTTTGCGGTCTCCTCCTCTATCCCCTTTGCAAGGCTAAGTAATCTGATGTTATCTGGTACATATGCCGAGATTTGACGAACTATTGAGCGCATGTAATTGGAGGGCACGGCAAGTATTACAAGTTCAGTATTACACAGGGCTTCGCTTATATCAGTTATTGGTTTTACTGCGTCCGGTATTTGAACTCCAGGCAGGTAGATTGAATTGGTTCTATACCTGATGACCTCCTGGAAAAGCTCCATTTCCCTGATCCATAATAGTACATCATGTCCGTTCTCCGAAAGCAATTTCGCAATGGCGGTTCCCCAGCCGCCTGCACCAATTATGGATATCCTCATATTCTTCCTTTCATAGAGATCTATCTGCTCGTCCTGTTCCGACCCAGGGATATCTTGTTTTCAGTCCCTTTAACCAGCCTCTTTATGTTTGAAAAATGTCTTAGTATGATGAGCAAAGTTGCGATGGAGCAATATATCATCGCTTCCAGGTCCATTCTAAAAGCGAATGCCAGTATGGTTGCAGCCGCTGCCGCGGACATCGATGCTATGGATACGTATCTGGATACAAGCACAACCCCGAAAAACACGAACAACGTCGCAATCCCCAGCATTGGGAAACAGGCAAAGAGGACCCCTACGCTTGATGCCACCCCTTTACCTCCTCTGAATCTGAAAAAAACCGGCCAATTGTGTCCAATGATGGCTGCAAGACCAGCAAATATCGCTATCATCAACGCATCTTCCATGAAAAATTCCCTGGCCAACAACGCGGATAGGAATCCCTTTAAGAAATCGAAAACAAACGAGGTAATCCCCGGGAGCATTCCCACAACCCGTATGACGTTTGTGCCGCCAGTATTTCCACTTCCCTTCTTTGTTATGTCGATCTTATAAATGTACTTTGAAATCAGATAGCCAAACTGGACGCTTCCGAATAGATATGATACAAATATGAACAGTGAGATGTTTAACAAATTAGCTTCCAGCCTCAATCCTTGCTCCTTCTGATGATTAAACTTATTGGCACAGCCTCAATTCTAAACTTTTCGCGAAGCTTATTTATCATGAAATGCCTGAACTGCTTGAATATTTTACGCGAAACGTTCTCACGATGATTTACAAAGAGCACAAAAGCAGGATTTGGTTTATCAATCTGTGTGATGAACTTCAAGTCGAAGTCCTTGCTGAACACACCAAGTGCATTCTTAATGCTTAACAGGAACTCGTTAAGATCCTTTGTGCCTATCCTTTTTGACTTTTCATCATTCACTATAAGCGCGGTTTTCAGGAGTGCATCTATCCCGCGATTTGTCTTTGCCGATGTCCTTACGATGGGTATGAAACTCAGATCCTGGAGCTTTACCATTACATCTTCCTCAATCTCCCCCTTCGCCGTGGAAGAAAGCACATCCCATTTATTCAGTGCGATCACTACTCCACATCCTCGTCTAAGCACATCATGACATATTGCAACATCTCTGTGTGAAATCATTGACGTAGCATCGATAACTATTATCGCAACATCGCTTGAATCCATGGATCGATAGCTCCTGACCACGCTGAAATAATTAGGAGAATCGTAACCGAGCAGTTTCCCCCTTATGCCAGCAGTATCTATCAGCCTGATCATCTTGTCACCAAAAAGTACCTGGCTGTCGACCGCATCGCGTGTAGTGCCGGGCTTCTCATCAACGATAACTCTTTCCTCTCCTAGTATCGCATTCAGGATGGATGACTTGCCGACGTTCTGACGACCAACTATGCATATGCTGACTTCCTTTTCCTTCTTTTCATCCATCCTGTGGGGAATCCTGGCCACGATTTCATCCAGCAGATCGCCAACACCTATGCCGTGCAGTGATGAGACATTAACAGTAGGGCCAAAGCCGAAACGTAAGAAATCGAACGTATCATATGAGCACGCAGGGTCATCGCATTTGTTGGCAACCAGGATGACATCTTTTATTAATTTTTTGATCTGGTACGCCAGCCAGTCATCATCAGGATTGCTGGTCTCCCTTCCATCCACCAGAAAGAGGATAACGTCAGCCACCTTTGCTGCATCAAGTGCATGCTTATGCACCTTTCTTTTGATCTCGCTGGTAGGCTGAGTATCAAGACCGCCTGTGTCAATTATCTCAAAATCGACACCTCGCCACTGCGCTGATATGTGCTTGCGATCACGGGTTACCCCTGCAATCTCATCCACGACAAGCTCGTTCCTACCAAGTACTCGATTTATTAAGGCCGACTTACCCACGTTTGGCCTGCCAATTACTGCGACAGTTCCCAGTCTTTAGCTCACCCCTTCTTAGAAGATCAAAGGTCCGCTCTATAGCGGTTGATCCTGATTGTTCAGCACAAATTTAATCATATTTTCCGGGTACATGGAAATTATATGCACCGCGCCGCCGATCATCTTTACAAGGTCGGCTTTGTTCACACCATCCAGTGTATTCCCGTCGTCATTGAATACTATTTCTGGAATTAATATTATCTCACCATCGGATGTTTCTTTTGCGGCTTTATGAAGATCTTCTGCGCAGAGCAGTCCTGCAACTTTAACACTGTGCCCAAAGCAGGTATTTTTGACGGCGATTACCCTCGTTTTCACCCTGAAGTTCTTATTTAACTTTTCGCAACAAGCCGATAGCGTTCCATGAAAATATTCCCCGGTCAGAAAAACACATCTCCGGTGCTCAAGACCGCTTGTGCACTCCACTGTTTGTGGCTTTTTTGTAAGCCTTGACATCTCGCGCTTGAATCCATCAAGAAAATTTCTTATCATCCCTATGCCGTTTTCGATCTGGGGATAATCCTCGTAGTACCTGCCATCCGGTATTTTTAACCCTGCGATAAGAAAAAATTCATCGCTTGCATAGACCATCCTGTTTTTAAATCTTGCATGAAAAATTTTCTGCCATTTTTCCACCGTCTCCAAAACTTCTAGTGCTCTTTCATTATCAAAAAACTTGAGCTTGGATTTGCAATGCTTTTCACTAATCACTACATCTTGAGCAGCAAATACATCTCCCCTCTCTGATATGGCAACAGGGACAAGTCCGATCGAGAGTACGTTTTCCGCCCTTTTGTATAAATCCAAGATCGTCTGTTCAAGTACATCTTGATCGTTTATATCCGGACAGATGACTATCTGCACGTGCATCTTTATCTTTCTTTTGTCGAGTTTCCAGAACATCTTCAACCCGTCTTTCGCTGCTACTGTCCCCATCATGTATGCTCTATTTTCTGGATCAGTTGTGTGCAGTGAGACATATAGAGGCGAGATATGCTGTCCCACGATCCTTTCCATGTCCTGCTTTGAAAGATTGTTTAGGGTTATGAAATTACCAATTAGGAATGATAGCCTGTAATCATCATCCTTCACGTATAACTCACTGCGCAAATTGTCAGGAAGCTGATCCACGAAACAAAAAATACATTCTGAATTGCACCTGTTCACGCCATCAGGAACGGGAGTTTGAAAGTTCAGGCCAAGGTAATGAAGAGGTCTTCTTTTGACGTGAATGGTCTGTATATCTTTTTCCCTTAATATTTTTGCGTCAAATTCGCCCTGCGCCGAATATATGCTGAAATCGATCAGATCGGATGCAGCGCGATCGTTGATGCTTAAGATGACATCACCGGGCAGAAATCCCGCAAGTTGCGCATCTGAGCCTTCTGACACATCGCTCACTATAAGACATTTATCCATACCTTTGCTCAATGTCTCTTACTATCTCCTCCAGAACCCAATTCGGCGTGGAAGCGCCAGAGCTAACTCCAACGGTGTCGAATTTACCTAAGTCCAGTGAGTCCAGTTCAGATTTGTCCTCAATATGAAAACTATTTTCGTTCCTGCTGTGGCATAATTCATATAAACGTCGTGTATTTGAGCTGTTCTTGCCGCCGACTATTATCATCGCATCGACTTTATGGGCAAGTTCCATTGCGCTCTTCTGTCGATTTATGGTAGCGTTGCAGATCGTGTTATAAACTCTTATCTCTGAAGATCTCAACAACAGGTTTGAGGTTATCTTCTGCAACACTTCAACTGGCATCGTGGTCTGACAGACTACACCGATCTTCTTTGATCTGACACCGTTTAGCTGTTCCGTTGAATAGACCACTTCACCGCTTCCTGCATGTCTCAATATACCTTCCACCTCAGGGTGGCCCTGTTTGCCAACGATCACCAGGTGGTATCCCTGTTCTACGAGCTCAATTGCCCTGACCTGAGCCTTTCTAACGAATGTACACGTCGCATCCTCGATCTTCATGTTCCTTTCTCTGGCCTTTTCGTATATTTCAGGTGGGGCTCCATGCGACCTGATTATGAGATATGCACCATCTGGTGCATCATTAATGTCTTCGACGGGCTTCAGGCCCTCTGTCTTAAGACTATCCACAACCAGCTGATTGTGGATAAGAGGACCATAGGAGTAAGCATCTCCGCCTGTTTTAAGTATGGCTTCTTTTGCCATTCGATATGCCCGACTAACCCCATAGCAGAAACCACTTTCCTTGGCTACGATGATCTTCACTTTGAATATTTCTCCTTAAGATCATCATATAACTTCTTAATAGAGTTCATGATCTGCTCGGTAGCCCTGCTGAGCTTATCCCTTTCAGTATCAAACTGCGACTCGCTCATGTACAAAGGATCACCAACGGCAATTGTTATGCTGGGAAACTGCGGGAATATTGCCTTTTTAGGCATAATCCTGTTTGATCCAAATATTGCTACCGGAAGCACCGGAGCTTTTGAATGGAAGGCTATCAAAGCCACTCCATTGTACGGTCTTCCTAGGCCATTCTCTTCTCTACATCTCGTCCCCTCAGGGAATAGACCGAGGACCCTGCCGCTGCTCAATATTTCAAGCGAGCGGTTTATAGCTGTCCTGTCAGGATTGTGCCTGTTGACCGGAAAGGCATGCAGGGCAGTAACCAGCTGTTTTAGAAGCGGAACCTTGAACAGCTCCTGCTTTGCCATGAAGAAGACGGGTCGTTTGAACACTGCTGCAATGAATATTGGATCCCAGTAGCTCTTGTGATTTGAGCAGATTATTACAGGACCATCTTCGGGCAGCTTATCATAGCCGTTACATCTGATCCGATAAAGAAGTTTTGCAAGCACGAATGCAACTCTTTTAAAAATTTTATAGACTAGACTTTCGCCTTCTATACTCATCTATGATCTCGCTTACTATTCCCTCCGGCATTCTTGCAGTGCTATCTATGATTATCGATTCCCTGGTTGGAACAAGTGGTGACTGTTTTCTGCTGCTATCGAGCTCATCTCGCATCTTTATCTGGCTGATCACCTGTTCCAGGCTATCGGTGTTACCCATGCCGAGCTTCCTGTTCTGCTCGATCCTCCTCTTCGCACGCTCCTGTGGAGACGCATTCAGGAATATCTTCAATATTGCACGCCTGAAGACAACGCTTGCTATATCCCTTCCCTCCACCACAGCATCGTCATTTCCGATCATGAGTCTCTGTTTTTTGACCATCTCGCTACGAACTCCTGGATTTTTTGAGACCGCCGATACCATAAAATCCACATCTTTTGTCCTTATCAACTGGGTTACGTCCTCCCCATTGACAAAAATTTTAAACAAAAACCTCACCGGGTCAAAGTTGAACTTAAATTGCGCCATTTTACATAACCCAATCAACTTTCCATCATCATCAGGATCAATATTTCTTTTCATGCTCAGATACGTGATGGCTCGATACATAGAGCCCGTGTCCAGATATCGAAAACCAAGCTCTCTTGCCAGCAACATAGCCACAGTGCTCTTACCTGCTCCAGCCGGGCCATCGATGGCGATAACGTCACCCAATTTACATGACCTCACTGGAAATTGAATTAATATCATCGATGAATCCAGGATACGAAACACTGGAGCATTCAAAGTTCCTAATTGAGGATTCACCCTGACTGCACAGTGCAGCGACAGCAAGCGACATGGCGATCCTGTGATCACCGTGGCTGCTGAGCCTGGCTGGTTTAAGTTCACAGGGGCCATTAATGATGAATCCATCATCTTTAGGCACTATATCACAGCCCATCTTCTTCAGTTCTACGCAAATGGTCTGAATCCTGTTGCTCTCTTTGAACCTGAGCTCTTGTGCCCCACTAACCTCTGTCCTTCCATTCGCCTTTGATGCCACGATCGCAATAATGGGAAGCTCATCTATCAGGGACGGGATATCCTCTATGTATATGTTTACTCCATTTAGATCACTGTTCATGGCACGTACATCTCCGACCTTCTCTCCGGCGCTGTCTCCTCTTATGTGAACATCGATCCTGGCACCCATCCTCTTGAACAGGTCGATATAAGCCGCCCTGGTTGGATTGAGGCAGACATTTTTCACGGTTACATCAGCTTCATTTGAGATGATCGCCAGACCAATGATGAATGCAGCTGAAGATGGGTCACCGGGAACCTCAAAGTTTGTGCATCTCAATTTCTTACCAGGCCTCACGGTCACCGTCATGTCCCTGACCTCAATATCGGCACCAAAACACCTCAACATGTTTTCCGTGTGATCTCTTGACTTGAACGGCTCGGTAATCGAAGTGCTATCGTTTGCGCCAAGCCCAGCCAGTATGAGCGCTGACTTCACCTGGGCACTGGAGATTTGTAACCTGTGCTCACATCCTCTTAACTTGCTGCCTATTATGGTGATAGGCGCGTACTGGTTATTATTTCGAGCAAATATCCTTCCCCCCATCTCTAAGAGCGGCTTTATGATCCTTGCCATGGGCCTTTTGCTCAGATATTTATCCCCAACCAGCACTGAATAGAAGTTCTGATGTGCAAGCAGTCCACATAGCAGTCGCATGGTCGTACCGGAGTTCCCACAATCTAGTACTTTAGATGGCTCGGCAAATCCGTTTATGCCTCTCCCTTCAACTATTATCTCGTCATCAGTCTGCTCACACCTCGTTTCCAGACTCCCCAAAACGCGCATGGTTGATTTAACATCCAGCGATTTCGATAGATTGCATATATGAACATCCGATTCAGAGATCGCTGAAATGATCAAAGCCCTGTGTGATATGGATTTGTCCCCAGGGGGCATCACTTCACCAAAATAGCTATCCCTGCCGGAAATGAATAACTCCATCTAAGATACCTCTTGCCCATCTTCGATCAGGACACCGAGGCTTTTCATCAGTTCGTGTGCTTTCTCGAAGTTGGTATTTCCATTTACCATTATCGACATCACACCATAACCCTCTTCGGGATGATGTACAATCTCAACATCCTCAATGTTAATGCCTTTTGATCCAATTTTTCCGAGAATTCTTCCCAGCTCACCCGGTCTGTTCATAACCTTAACCTTGATCGTCGCGATCTCCTCTTTATTAGTCGAGGACTCGATGATCTCTTCCCTGAAGTTCCTGGAACTGGCGAGGTAATCAATGATCTCACTTTCATTTTTCTTCGATACCCTTTCACCGAATTCGTTCAACTGGTTTATGAAAAGGTCAAGCGCTCTTTTAACCAGGCTGCTGTTTTCAATGAGTATATGCTTCCAGATCTCAGGGTTCCCGCTTGCGATCCTCGTCACGTCCTTGAAGCTGCCGGCAGCAAGGAGTTTTAATGAGCCCTCGCTCTTGCTCTGTTCCATGGCCAACCTGACCAGGCTTGTTGAGATCAACTGGGGTAAATGACTTGTTATAGCCACCGCGAAATCATGCTCACGCGCATCCAGGGTAACTACCCTTGCACCAAGTCCGGAAATGAACTCGTAAAGTTTGAGGTAGGCGGAGGTCTCCGTCCTTGATGTTGGGGTTAGCACATAATAACTCCCGTAAAACAGATCATCGGTGGAATTCTCATATCCCCACTTCTCAGAACCTGCCATCGGGTGCCCGCCAATGAAGTTGTATCCCCTGTCATTAAGGCAATCGAGATCTCTGACTATGGTCTCCTTTGCACTTCCAACATCGGTTATTATCCCACCCAAACGCAAATACTTAATATATTTTTTCGCACTGGCAATCACGTTCATGACCGGTGAACATATGAACATGAGATCAAAATATCCCAAGTGGCTTACATCCGAGATTGGTTCATCTATGGCTTTGTCTTTCAACGCAAGTTCAATGGATCTCCTGTCAGGATCTGCTCCAACCACCGTGATGTGAGGATAATGCTTTTTTATGACTTTTGTAAGAGACCCGCCGATCAGGCCAAGACCAACGATCAGAACTTTTTCGATCTTCTCAACCGAGTGCAATGTCTATATTCTCCTTCCAAGCATTTCCGCAATTACCTTCAACTCGTTTACAAGTCCTTCAAACTCCTGCAGGTCTATCGATTGTTGACCATCTGACAACGCCTCTTTGGGGTTTGGATGGACCTCAACCATGACCCCGTCCGCTCCTGCTGCAACCGCAGCCCTTGCCAGCGGCAATACCAGATCACGTCTTCCTGATGCGTGACTCGGGTCAACGATGATGGGAAGATGGCTCAACCTTTTAATAACCGGAACTGCACTTATGTCAAGCGTATTTCGCGTTGAATTTTCAAATGTCCTTATTCCTCTTTCACAAAGGATAACGTTACGGTTTCCTTCTTTCAGTATATATTCCGCTGCCATGAGAAATTCTTCCACCGTCGCGCTGTACCCTCTCTTTAGCAGTACGGGCTTCCTATGTCTCCCGACCTCACTCAAGAGGAAGTAGTTTTGCATGTTCCTTGCTCCGATCTGCAAAATATCGGCATACTGGGCTACAAGTTCGATATCCCTTGCATCAAGAATTTCGGTCACCACCGGGAGCCCTTCACTGTTTCCGGCTTCTTTCAGCATTTTCAGTCCTTCCACCCCGAGACCCTGAAATGAATATGGGGATGTACGCGGTTTAAATGCACCTCCACGAATTGCCTTCGCACCTGACTTCTTTATACTTGCTGCAGTTTTCTTGATTTGCGCTTCGCTTTCAACAGAACACGGACCTGCTATTATCCCAAAATAAGAGGGTCCAAGCTTGAATTCATTCACGCTAATCACCGTAGGTTCATCTTTAAAGTCAAGGCTCACCAGCTTGTACGGTTTCAAGATGGGAACAACAGCCTCTACTCCTAAATAAGTCTCCCATGCCACATTTGCTATTGTCTCTCGATCCCCAATGGCTCCAATCACGGTTTTATACTTGCCCACAGAGATATGTGGAATGATGCCTATCTCCTTCAATTTTTTCAACACTGCATTAATCTCATCTTCGGTCACGCCCTTGCGCATAATGATCATCAATTTACATACACCCCTTTATTCTTGTGGATACAGGTCAGACCTTAACCTCTTCGCCCCACCAAGATAGACGCTCTTGATCCTGTGCTGGTTCATTCGCGAGTAAAACTGTATTAGAACACGAATACAGCGTTCCACGGAACTATCAATATCAATTTCCTGGGCACAGATCATCGGCACGCTGCTGAGGCTAAGATGTCTTGCACCTTCCGCAGGGAAAGCAGATCTTATATCTTTTGTTGCAGTGAGCAATATGAAGATGATGTCCTTTGCCCTGATGCCGTTTTCTTGCATCATCCTTGATACAAGTTCAGATGTCTTTTTGATTAACTCATCCTTTTCATCGACATTCAGTACGGTTGCCCCCCGGACTGCCGCTACTCTTTTAAACATCCAAGCCGGCCAGGCTCTTCAAACCTTTAATTTCAATTTCTGTCATATACCTGTGCTCTCCCTCCCTTAGACTGCTGAGTTTTACATTACCTATCCTTATCCTCTTAAGATTAATCACATGGTATCCAAAAAATTCAAGCACTCGTCTCAGCTCTCTTTTTTTGCCCTCAGTTAGGATAACTCCTATTGTATTTTGTGCATCTGTTCTTTGATCCATGCGAATGCTTGAGAAACTGACTTTCATACCGTCAATTACCGCACCTTTCTTTACTCTTTCCAAATCGCTTTCGGCTATCTTTTCCTTGATAGTTACCAGATACTCCTTCTGGATACAATTTTTGGGGCTGGTTATCGCGGTTATCAGCTGTCCATCATCAGTTAGTATCATTAAACCGCAGCTGTCGTAATCCAACCTTCCAGCGATGCGCACACTCCTATCTTTCTGATCAAGAAGATCTATCACTGTCCTTCTACCCCTCTCATCGATAGTGGAGCTTAACACTTGCTTTGGTTTGTTTAAGACAATATATTTTTTTGTCTCCATCCTGTGACTTTATGCTACTGAGACAGTTTCTCCTTTATGCGGGCAAAGTCATCCACACCAAATTTATCTCCTTCGATCACCGGCAGCTCCTTCAGCGATGATATGCCAAGTCTCTCAAGAAACCTCTCTGTTGTTATGTATAAGATCGGACTACCTGGCAGTGGTGCCCTTCCACGCGCGCGAATCAGGTCTTTATCTAGCAGCGATCTGATCGATGAGTCAGAATCTACTCCCCTGATATCATTTATCCGGCTTCTGGTTACTGGTTGAAGATAAGCGATTATCGCTAGCACCTCGAAGGCAGCAAGCGATATCTGGCTCCTCGATTCCTGAGCCAGCAGCGTCTTCACCACCTCGCTGTACCTTGGATTTATGTAATACCTGTATCCGCTGCCCACCTTTTTTAACAGATACCCGTTCGTCTCGACCTGTGTGTCGATCAGACCTTTTAAAATACTCCTTACAGCAGATATTTCCGAGACAGTAACCTGGGCAATTTTCTCAGGTTCGACCGGCTTGTCGCTGACAAAAAGTATAGCCTGCACTTTCCCCTTTAAATCGTCAACCATCTTTTTTCATCAAGATTATCTCAATATCCCCGAACACGTGGGCCTGCCTTAAATTGATCAAGCCGATGCGAAACAGTTCCAGGATTGCCAGAAATGCGACGATTACGTCAATCCTGGACAAATATCCTGATACCAGGTTCCTGAACAGCACAGGCCTGTCTTTATTCAGCCTCGGCATTATGGTGCTCATTTCTTCCTCAACCCTTTTTATCAATAGCTTCATTGGCATCGGCTCACCAACGCTGTTCTCTATGAACTTGTCGCACACATTTTTATAAATGGTAGCGACTTCATCAAGGCTCAAATCAACATCGAAATCAAAATCATCCGATGAAAATGTCTCTTCAATGCTTGCGACCCTCCCGATCAATGATGAACTGTAATTCATCTCACGAAATTGTAACGCGATCTTCTTGAAGAGTTCCCGCTCCAAAGGTAAGACTATGGGCAAAGGCGTATCCTCATCTTCGATCTTCTGCTGTCTTGGCAGAACCTCTTCTGATTTCAATAATAAGATCATTGAAAGATAGAATATGAACTCGCTATATTCGTCAATATCAGCCTGCGGCGAACTGCCTAGATAGGAGATGAAGTCCCTTGCAATACTTGATAGTGACATCTCGAGCAAGCCTATCTCAAGCGAGGAAGCCTTGCTGTATAACAGCCATATCGGACCTCTGAATATAACATCGTCTATTTCATACTTCGCAGCCATTTAAAAAATCTTTATTAATTTTCTTACTTCAGCCATCGTCTTGAGTGAAATGTCAAGCGCTCGTTCGCATCCTTTTGATAAGACATTCATCACATAATCGGGAACGCCCAGGATCTCCTTTCTTTTTGCCCTGAACCCTGCATGGAAATCTATTATCTTCTCTGCCAGCCTCTTCTTACACTCAGTACATCCGACCCTTGCGTTCTCGCACCAGTCACGAACAGCCTCGGTATCGTCATAATACAGTTTGTAAACTGCAAACACAGGACACACATCGGGATGACCAGGATCCCTGAGGTAGATGCGCCGCGGATCTGTCATCATGCGGCTCATTTTCTTTAATATTTCATCCGGCTCGTCTGAAAGATATATCGCATTTTCGTAGCTCTTTGACATCTTTCTGCCATCTATACCAGGAACTCTTTTAGCCTCCGAGACCAGTGCCTCAGGTTCATTGAAGTATTCACCATAAATGAAATTAAATCTGCGTACGATCTCGCGCGTGAGCTCAAGATGAGGGAGCTGATCCTCCCCAACAGGAACAACTTCTCCATGCACAATTGTGATATCAGCGGCCTGTAGCACCGGATAGCCTAAAAAGCCCAGATTTTGAATATCCCTATCTTTTAGCTGAGCCACCTGCTCTTTATACGTGGGGCATCTAAACAGCCATGACAGCGGCGTGATCATCGAAAAGTAAAGAAAAAGTTCCGCTATTGGATGGACGTCTGACTGTCGATATAACGTACACCTATCCGGGTCTATGCCCGTAGACAACAGATCAAGCGTTACCTCGTTGATGTTTTCGGCTATTTTGCTCGTATCCTTGTAGTCGGTGGTAAGTGCATGCCAGTCCACGATGAATAAAAAACAGTCGAACTCATTTTGTAATCTAAGTAAATTTGCGACATTGCCGAAGTAGTGGCCGATGTGTAATTTACCAGTAGGCCTGAACCCGGTTGTTATTCTTTTCATCAAGTTTTTCCACTTTCCTAAATGTGATAAATAATCATCTTTTATAGATATGGCAATATTCTATATAAATAACTGCCAAATAAAAGAAGCATTGTAGAAAATTTCGACAACCGGCGATACGATTCTCCAGAAAAACGACGAGAAAAGGTACAAAAAGGCAAATATGATTATGAAGCCGTACCTCTCTATTGAAAGATACCTGTTCATTGCCCTCCATGAAAGGAATGAAGCCACTACCTTGGAACCGTCCAGCGGTGGTATGGGTATCAGGTTGAAAATCGCGAGAAAGATGTTCAGCAATACCATATTCACAATGACCTGCTGGAAAATCGATGTCGCCAAGTTTGGAAAGCTCACGTACAGAAAGTTTGCCAGGATGCCTAAGCTGTTACCCACGACTATCGCAGTCAGTAGATTGGCAATCACACCTGCAAGTGATACTAAGCGAAGACCCATTCTGTATTTTTTAAACCGGTACGGATTGACAGGGACTGGCTTTGCCATTCCAAATATCACGCGAGAGCCAAGCAGGATTAGCATAACGGGCAATATCACCGAGCCAAACAGGTCCAGGTGTTTGGCAGGATTAAAAGACAATCGACCCTCCAGTTTTGCCGTCGGATCACCGAATTTAAGCGCCACGTAGCCGTGCGCTATTTCATGTACCATGATACCAACAAGAAAACCGGGGGCAACTATCAACAACCTTAAAAGCACATTTTCAATGAACTGCAAATTTAATTCTCCTTTAAGTAGGTTTTGGCGTACTCCATCTCATCATCTCTATTTTTTAGTATTCCTTTTACTTTTAAAATCGTTAGCCGTCTTAAAAGCTCCTTTATTTTTTCACCAGGTTCAACACCAAGTTTGATGATATCATTACCGTTGATCTCCACTTTGATAGAAGACAGCATCCTCAGGTAACGCTCGACACTGATGGCAGACTTTGAATCCAGCGAATGAACTATGACTATAGAATCGTCTCTAAGGACTGAAAAGGTATCAAAAAGTTCAAAATCTTTAAGGTCAGATGAGCTTAAGATTTCACGAATCGATGTTATTTTGTTGAAAACCTCAACCATCGCACTTACGCTCTTGTTGGTCAGCCCGATCCCCCTGCCCCAATTAGTAACGTCATCTGCGTTTTTAAAATTCGATAAAATTACCATCTCGCTCAGCAGCACCAGCCATCTTTTCGTCTTGAGGTTAAATTTTTTCGATAACCTGTCAAAAGATTTATTTCCTCTTTTCATGGCGAACTGGACGTCTTTATTTATCACGAAAGACGGGGAAATGTATTTTATGCCTCCCAGATCATCCAGTCGTTGAAATGATTTCCATGGGTTTCTTTCGTTCAGCATGTTGAGTATCTCATCGCGCAGCCTCACCGGAGAAAGTTTATACGGAATTCCAAGCACAAGCGCTTCTTTCAACTTTTGCTCGGTGTTCTCCTCCATCCCAAAGCCAAGTCGCTGTTCAAACCTGATCGCACGGAAGATCCTTGTCGGATCCTCAATGAAGCTCATCGAATGTAAAATTCTAATCCTGCCGTTTATGACATCCTCCATGCCGCCAAAGTAATCCAGCAGCTTCCCCCAGCTATCGGAGTTGAGCGATATCGCCATGGTGTTAATCGTGAAGTCCCTTCGATAAAGATCCTGCCTGATATTGCTTTTCACAACCAAAGGAAGTGTGGCAGGCTTCTCGTAGTACTCCATCCTGGAGGTGGCGATGTCAAGGTTAAAGCCAGCATTCAGGTAAAGAGTTGCTGTTCCAAATTTTGAATGTACTTTGTATGGGCATTTGAAATGCTGGCTTGCCTCAAGGGCAAGCTGGATGCCGTCGCCTTCAATCACGATATCAATATCAAAATTTTCAACATGTAAAAAAATATCCCTTACGATACCCCCTACGAGATAAGCCTTCATATTAAGCCTGTTGGCAATTTTGCCTATCTCTTTAACAGCATCGTACACTTCCGATCTGAAATATTCTTTTATCAATTCCGCAATGCTCTTCCCTGTTGCTTTTTCGTTTAAAATAATTTTTTGATTCAGATATTGATCTCCATGTAGCGCGCGCAAAAGATCCTTCCTTGTCACTATGCCCACCACCCTCTTGCCGTCCACAATCGGTATGCGACCTATGCTGTTCTGTATCATCAATCTTTGTAATTCGTATATGTCGGTGCCAGGACTTGCCTTGACCAGTTTCTTTGATATGAATCCCCTTACAGGAGCATGCTGCAAGCCATGTCTGATGGCTTTATCAGCGTCTTTTCTTGTTATGACACCTACGATCTGACCCTTGCTCAGGACAGGCAGGCCTGTATGGCCTAGCTTGCTCATCATATCGCTTGACTCCAGCACCGTGGAGTCCTCTGATATGAACTTGACAGGATAGCTCATTATATCCCTTGCCACCTTCCGGGGAGCTAGCGCAATTTCAAGTCTTTTGCAGACCTCTGCCTTAATCAAATTAAAGCTCTTATCCTTCAGGACAGCAGATGCAGCCTGCGGGTGACCACCTCCCCCAAAAGGTTCGATAACCTTCAGGACATCAACCTCAGTTGTTTTACTCCTGGCTACCAACTGTATTCTGTCCCCCATCTTCACGTATATAAATCCGACATCGCATTCTTCTATATCTAAAAGTTTATAAGCCAGCACCGAGAGCCCATCTACAAATTCGTCAACAACTGCGTCTGCAAAAATGATGTTCTTATCCTTTATCTTTACCCTGGTCAATGAGTGAAGCAGTAGCTCAAGCAAGGCGTGTTGATCTGGTGTCAATGCTGTGCTCAAAAATCTATTGATAACAGCTATGTTTGCACCCTTCGAGATCAGGAATGCCAGCACGGCGGCATCATGGCTGGTCGAGGTTAAATACGTAAGTGAACCGGTGTCCTCATGTACGCCAAGTGCAAACAGTGTGGCTTCCATATGATCTATGCTGATCTTCCTTGTTATCAGTTCTTTTACCAGTATTGTGGTAGTTGCGCCATATGCTTTTGACCTGTCGATGTACGCTCCCTTTAGATCATCGCTGCTCTTGGGATGATGATCGTAGATGATCTTATTTATCGTCTCTTTACGAGCAATCCCGCTGAATATCCCAAGACGATCTGGAATCCGCGTATCCACTATGATCAGAGTATCGATGCTATTCTGATCAACGCTCTCTGGTTCAATGAGCTCCAGCAGATCGATGTGCATCTGATAGAAATCCCTGACGTTCTGATTCAAGGAACCCGAAATTGATGCAATGGAATCGGGATATATTTTTTTTGCTGCGACAACCGATGCTAATGCATCGAAATCTGTGCTTTGATGGGCGGTGATAAGCGTGGTCATATGGCATCTCACTGCCTTATTTCTTTCGCAAAACTGATCCCCTCAACATCTCCTGGTACACCGATCATATCTAGCATTGTCTTGCCGATGTCAGCATGCGAACTCCTGGTTTTAAGATCAACACCGCTTCTTATTTCCCTTCCGTAAACAAGTAGTGGGACATATTCCCTTGAATGATCCGTGCTTATCGTTATTGGATCGCAACCATGGTCTCCTGTGATCAATAGGATGTCGCCATTCTTTAAGGAGCTGATGATCTGAGGCAGATAGGAATCGAACTCTTCGAGCGCAGCGGCATAACCGGAGGGATCGTTTCGATGTCCATATAACATGTCAAAGTCGACGAGGTTAGTCATCAGGACTCCGTTAAATTCTGTATTTATATACTCGATGGTCTTCAGTATTCCGTCCCTGTTGCCTGTGCTGTGATACGATTCCGTGATTCCTCTTCCAGTAAATATCTCCGATATCTTGCCCACTCCCACTACCTTTTTGCCCGATCTCACGATGAAGTCAAGCGCAGTGTCCCTCAGCGGCGATATGGAGAAATCCTTTCGGTTTGCAGTCCTGATGTATTTGCCATCTTTTTTTATGAAAGGCCTGGCGATCACCCTGCCAACCTGATGCTCCCCCACAAGCAGTGACCTTGCGATCTCGCATATCCCATAAAGCGTTGACAGAGGTATGACATCTTCATTTGCCGCAATTTGAAAAACGCTGTCCGCCGATGTATATACGATTGGGTATCCGGTCCTTGTGTGTTCATCGCCAAGTTCACTTATTATCTCGGTGCCTGAGGCAACTTTATTACCGAGCGTTTTGGTACCGATTTTTTCCTCAAACCTCCTTATTAAAGATTCTGGAAATCCTTTTGGATAAGTCGGAAAAGCTTTTTCAAGATAGATCCCCATCATTTCCCAATGGCCAGTCGTGGTGTCCTTGCCCGGAGATTTCTCGCTCATCCTCCCAAAACAGCTCATCGGTTCATCAACCGGTCCTAAATATCCAATGCCTTCTATATTAGCAAGCCCCAGGCCTTTCATGTTTGGTAGCTTTAGCTCTTTTGTCCTGCCGAATATATTTTTAAGCGTATTACTGTTCTCATCACCATAATCTGCAGCATCCGGCAGTGCTCCTATACCAAAACCGTCTAAAACAATGATGATAAAACGATCAAAGTTTTTCATTTCTCTTTCTAGCCCTTGGATGAAATTTCAAGTATGTCTTCTTCAAATACTCCCTGCTAATATTCGTATAAATCTGGGTGGTCGATATGCTGGAATGTCCCAGCATTTCCTGTACATATCTTAAATCAGCCCCGTTTTCAAGTAAATGCGTGGCAAAACTGTGCCTGAATGTGTGCGGTGTGACCCCTGAGAGCAGGCCGGTAATTGAAGCCTGTCTCTTTATTATCTTCCATATCGACTGTCTTGAAATCCTCGACCCGCGTGAATTCAAAAACAATATATAGCCTGATCTTTCGTTCTCAAGGGCATGTCTTGCGCTGCTGATATACTCACGCATTACCCCTATTGCCGTTTCCCCTACGGGCACTAGTCGTTTCTTCCCGCCCTTACCCTTTGCCCTCAGGATTCCATTTTTAAAATCGATATCACCAATATCAAGGTCCGACAGCTCAGATACCCTGAGACCAGATGAGTACATGAGTTCCAGCATTGCCCTGTTCCTTAGCCCGTAAGGGATCTCGGGTTTTACGCTCTCTATGAGCTCAATCATCTCATCTACGCTCAGCGTATCTGGAAGGTTCTTTGTGACCTTAAAAGTTTTGATCTTCTCACATGGATTATGCGATAGAAGTCCGTCATTCATCATGCACTTATAATATGTTTTTAACGTCGAGATGTTCCTGGACACAGTTGCGCTTGAATAGTTCATATCGTACAAATGATCGATGTACTTCTGTATATCCGCCTTCTCGGCACTGGCAATATCTTTTTTTAAATTTCTCACCAAAAAATCATCGAATTTTTTCAGGTCATTTTCATAAGATTTCAGCGTATTCTTCGCGCAACCTCTTTCGCCCTCGAGGTAGCTCTTGAAAACAGAAAATGCTATATCGAAATCGAAGGATTCAGACATAAGGCTGATTAAAAATATTCCTGCGGGATTATACTGCTCAGCGGAAAATAGCTTATGTTCAGGGCATTCGCCACCGGCTCATACGTCACCTTTCCCTCGATTACGTTTATGCCCTTAGCAAGCTCAGGAATGTTCTTGACCGCTTCAACTACCCCCATGTCGGCAATATTAAGCGCATAGGGAATAGTGACGTTCGTCAGCGCAAATGTTGACGTGTGAGGCACGGCCCCTGGGATATTTTGAACACAGTAATGAATCACACCATGTTTGATAAACGTAGGTTCGCTATGCGTCGTCTCTTCAGAGGTCTCAACGCATCCCCCCTGATCAATCGAGATGTCTACTATTACCGAACCCTCCTTCATCTGCTTGACCATATCTTCGGTTATAAGATAAGGGGCTTTTGCACCAGGAACAAGGACCGCTCCGATAATGAGATCAGCCTGCTTTACATGTCGCTCGATATTGGAGTAGTTCGAGGCAACTGTCTCCACCTTTCCATGCAATATATCCTCCATATACCGCAGGCAATCAACGTTGCTGTCCATTATCATAACTGACGCGCCAAGTCCTAGTGCTATTTTTGCCGCATTTCTCCCAACTATTCCGCCTCCAAGTATGAGCACTTTTGCTTTCTCCACTCCCGCAACTCCTCCAAGCAAAACTCCACGCCCACTGTTCATTTTTTCCAGAAAGTGTGCACCGATCTGCGGCGCCATCCTTCCTGCAATCTCGCTCATTGGTGCCAAAAGAGGGAGGCTTTTATCTTTAAGCTGAATTGTCTCATATGCAATTGCAATTACATGTTTATTAATAAGGAAATTGGTAAGTTCGGGTTCTACTGCAAGATGAAGAAACGTAAAAAGGATCTGGTTTTCTCTTAAGAAGTCAAACTCCTGCACAAGAGGCTCCTTTACCTTCAAGATCATATCGCTTTCAGCGTATATATCTCCTGCATCTTTGACGATGATTGCGCCTTTCTGTTTGAAATCCTCGTCGGTAATAGCGCAGCCAAGGCCGGCTCCTGACTGTATCAGCACACGGTGACCCCTTGAAGCAAACTCCCTGACAGCAGCCGGAGTTATGGCAACTCTGAATTCATTGTTTTTTATCTCTTTTGGAACCCCTATATACATCAGCATACCCCCATATAGTCCATTAGCATGTAGAGACCGATTATCGTCTTTGCATCCCTGACCTTCCTGTTCATCACAAGTTCGATTACGTTTTCTTTTGGGTATCTCTCTATTTGCACAAACTCGTCCCCGTCCAGAATCTGGCTGCTCTGACTCAGATCCCATGCAATGAAAAGATGAAGCAGTTCGTTTGAATAACCAGGTGCCAGAAAGAACTCTGTCATCTTTTTTATCTTTCCTGCCGTGTAACCAATTTCTTCCTCAAGCTCTCTTCGGGCACAGCTCTCCGGGTCTTCACCTTTGTTAAGTGTACCTGCGGGTATCTCTAGAATCTCCTCTCCCGTTGAATACCTGAACTGGCGAATGAGTATGACTTCATCCTTATCCAGAGGAACGATGGCCACCGCACCATTATGATCAACGGCCTCTCTGTAAGCGAGTTTACCATTTGGAAGCATTACTTCATCTCGATATACGTTAAAAATTTTTCCCGAATATATAAGATTTGATCTTATCTTTTCTTCCTTCAAGTTCATCTACACCTCAGGGTATCTTTTGATTATATTTAACATCACGTTGCAGGCCATAATAGCCTCATCAATATCGAAATATTCGGAGTTAGCATGCGCATTTTCCACGCCGAAACCCAGGTTCACCGCTTGTATGCTACTGTCATGAAAAATGTTGGCATCGCTGCCGCCCCCCGTCTCTGCCAGCTCCGTCCTTATGCCAAGCTCATCGCAGGCCATGATCGCCAGCATTACAGGCATATCCGCTGGTGTCATCTTGAAAGAATTGAACTCCCTGAATACCTCCTTCTTCAGGTCCACTCCGATTTCCTCGCATTCCTGTTCGAAGGATTTCTCAATCTCATTTGTGACCGATACAAGTTTATACTCATCCATGCTCCTTACCTCGCCCTCCACATAGCACTCCTCGGGTACTATGTTTCTTGCCACCCCACCTTTTATTATCCCTATATTTGCAGTGGTCTCGTGGTCAAGGCGTCCCAGACTCACCTTTGATATCGCCTTAGATGCAGCCTGTATTGCGCTTCTGCCCCTCTCCGGGCACACTCCTGCGTGCACTGCCATACCCTTTAACCAGAACTTTAGAGTATTATACGAGGGTGTCCGGACCACTATCTTACCAGCCGAACCATCGCAATCAAATACATACCCCATTTTTGACTTTAATAATGAATAATCAAAATATCGCGCTCCCAGAAGACCTTCCTCCTCGGAGATGGTTATGAGAACCTCAATATCGGGCATACTTGCCTTCTGTTCTTTTAACGTCCTCACCACTTCGTAAATTATGGTGATGCCTGCTTTGTCATCAGCTCCGAGAGGTGTGCTTCCGTCGCTTTTTATCCTGTTATCTTCCATGATTGGTTTCACATTGATGCATGTTGCAACCGTATCGATGTGGGCATTCAACAGCAGAGGATATTTAAAGTTGGCCGTGCCCTTAATCCTGAATAACCTGTTACCCGATCTGCTTCCAAATCTTTCACCTGTTCTGTCTGCTATGACCTCATCGCTTATGGGCAAGAAAAGCTCCTCGACCTTTGCCATACCGTCGACCTCATCAAAAACAGGGCTATTTACTCTCACAAGGTCCAGAAATACCTTTATGAGCCTTTCCCTGTTTATCATTACCCATCCCTTTCAGCAAGTTTGCAATTTTTTATCCTCTCGTTTTTAAACAATATCGCCTGTGTTATGAACTGCTTGAAAAGTGGATGTGATCTGTTTGGTCGGGACTGAAACTCCGGGTGAAATTGGGTAGCGACAAACCATGGATGATCGGTAAGTTCAATTATCTCTACAAGATTGCCGTCAGGCGATAGTCCGCTGAACATCATGCCCGCCTTCTCAAAACCCTCTCTAAAGAGCATATTGAACTCGAAACGATGCCTGTGGCGCTCGAAAACGCTGTCCGTCTGATATGCAAGTTGTGCTTTTGAGTTCTTGACCAGGTTACATTTATATGAGCCAAGGCGCATCGTGCCGCCCAAATTATCTATTGATTTTTGCTCAGGCAGGATGTCGATTACGGGGTACTTCGTGTATTCATCAAATTCACTCGAATTGGCACCATTTAGCTTGAGCACATTTCTTGCGAACTCAATCACTGCACACTGCATGCCAAGACAGATGCCAAGATATGGAATTTTCGACTCCCTGGCAAAACGAATTGCATCTACCTTACCCTCAATTCCCCTCACTCCGAAGCCCCCCGGAACCAGTATCCCATGCAGTTTCGATAGCTTCTCATGGGTCTTCTGTTCGCCAATCTCTTCCGCTTCTATCCAGTGAATATCAACCTTGCTACAGTTTGCCATGGCAGCATGCTTCAACGACTCTATGATGCTTAAATAGGAATCCTGCAAGCGGACGTATTTGCCAACGACGCCTATTCTGACCCTTTCCTCGAACTTTGAAGTTTCCTCAACCATCCTGGTCCACTCCGTTAGGTCGGACTCAGGAGCATTGATGTTCAGTCTTTCGATGACTATGTCGTCAAGCCCCTCATTATGCAGCGTAAGGGGAACCTCATAAACATTACTAACATTTGGCGCCGAAATAACAGCTCTTACTTCTATATCGCAAAACAGGCTTACCTTCTCCTTAATGTTATTTGTAATATCTCTATTCGACCTGCAGATTATGATATCGGGTTGAATGCCAATGCTCCTCAACTCCCTGACGCTATGCTGGGTGGGCTTGGTCTTAAGCTCCCTCGTCATCCGAAGGTAGGGCACATGCGTTAAATGGATATAGAGCACGTTTTCCCTTCCAACATCGTTCCTGAACTGTCTTATGGCCTCAAGGAACGGCAGGCTCTCAATATCCCCAACAGTACCGCCTATCTCGGAGATCAATACATCAATGGAGTTTGTGCTTGCCAGCCTCAATATTCGTGACTTTATCTCATTTGTTATATGCGGTATGACCTGAACCGTTGCACCGAGAAAGTCACCCCTTCTTTCCCTTGAGATAACAGTCCAGTAAATCTGGCCCGTCGTCACGTTTGAATCGCTAAGCATATTTTCATCTATAAAACGTTCGTAGTGTCCGAGATCAAGGTCGGTTTCTGCTCCATCAGCGGTGACAAACACCTCACCGTGCTGAAAGGGATTCATCGTACCAGGGTCAAGGTTGATGTAAGGATCGAACTTTTGCAGCATGACCTTCAAGCCGCGCGATTTTAACAATCTCCCCAGCGAAGCTGCGGCTATGCCTTTCCCAAGGGAGGACATCACTCCTCCTGTCACGAAAATATATTTTGGCAAATCTCACCCCTTCGCTAATATTTAACGCATTAATATTACACTTGAGCTACGGTTGTGCAATTGCTTATATGCATTTTTTTGCTGGCAGCTACTTCTACAAGTTCTCTGGCATGCTCAATTGCAGACGCAATTGCCTCCTCACCGCTCAACATCCTGACTATTTCAGCTATCACTTCATTATCGGTGATCTTTTTCACGCTTACCTTTGTCTTATCATCAATAACTGTTTTATCAACTACGAAATGATGATCGGCAAAACAGGCAATCTGCGGTAGATGTGTTATGCAGATCACCTGACCATTCCTCGACAATTCGAAAAGCTTTTCTCCAATAAAAAATGCCGTATTCCCACCGATACCTGAGTCTATCTCATCAAATATCATACATGTAACAGCCAGCTTCTGGCTGCTTAATGCTATCTTTATCGCCATCATCAGCCTTGAGAGCTCTCCTCCAGAGACGATCTTGTTTAACGGCTTTGGCTCCTCACCTGGATTCGTTGAGATATAAAACTCCACGCTCTCTAGCCCATCACTGGTTAGAGATTCTGGATCTTCAGGCTGTTCAACTGGCTGTATCCTAACCTCAAAAACCGCCGCTTTCATTGCCAGCTTTTCGAGCTCCTGCGATACTTTATTCTCGAAATATGCCTTTATCTCCAGGCGTTTTCGTGAAATATCTTTTGCAAGTGAGAGCGATTTTTCCACCTCTATTTTTAACTCCTCCTGATCTTTTTGAATGGATTCATCAATGTTCTCAAGCATCGCAATTTCGCTTTTAATCTTTGCTAGGTAGTCCAAGATTTCAACCTCGCCATCGCCATATTTCCGCTTCAATTCATATATCTTCGATAACCTTGAATTAACCTCATCAAGCCTGTTCGGGTCAAAATTAAAACTTTCCAGTGACCTTCTGGTTATATCGTTTATCTCCATTAACAGAAACTGGGCATCCATAACGTTCTTTTTTACAGCAGATAACCTTTCGTCAATTCGTTCCAGGGACTCAAAATTTTTCAATAGAATCCTCACCTTATCCAGAACACCCTCATCACTATTGTCGGGCGCCAGAATCTGTCTTGAATGTTCTAGCAGTTCAATAAACTGGCTGTAGTTAGTAAGTATCGCCTGGTCGCTTTTCAGCTCTTCCTCTTCTCCGACCCTCAGATTTGCGTCCTCGATCTCCCTTTTTTCATAATGGTAACGTTCAAGCATGCGCTGGCTTTCGCGCATATTATTCATTTTCTGCATTAATCGAGTGGTCAGATCTTTATAACGCTTAAAATGAATTTGATATTTCTTCTTCAATTCGATCATATCTGGACCGCCAAAACTGTCAAAATATACCTGTTGATTTTTTTGTTTGAATAGCGATTGATGTTCGTGCTGTCCATGCAGGTCGACGAGGAGTTCGCCCGCATCTATCAATATGCCAGTGCCAACAGTCCTTCCACCGATGTAACCCCTGCTCCTGCCCTTACCGTGTATCTCTCGCGAAAGAGTAAGATGCCCGTCTTCAAGATCGATATCGATTCCTCTCTCCCTGATAGAAGATAACGCCTCAATGGAGGGCAAAAACGTTCCCTCAACGAAACAGTATTCACCGTGTGAACCCACTATCTCCGGTTCAGCTTTCCCACCCAGGACAAGCTCAAGGGCCTCAACCAGAAGCGTCTTTCCTGCACCTGTTTCACCGGTGATGATAATTAAACCTTCATCAAATCTAAGGCTTAAATCTTCAATTATTGCCAGGTTCTTTACTCTTAGGTCTGTGAGCATGTAATAAATTCAACTAAAATTTAAAAATTTTTCCTTAAATATCACATAAAACGTCTTCTTGCGATGTGCGATCATCTTGAACCTTCTGTCAGAACATCTCACAACAACATGGCATTCTCCGTTAAAAGATGATATAGCCTTCCCATCTATGCTGATTATAGCTTCCTTGCCAGGTGAATCCAGGCGAATCTTTATTTCATCTCGTTTAGAAAAAACCATGCTTCTGGAAAATATCGTGTGTGGGCAAACAGGGGTCATGATTACTGCCTCAAGCACAGGTGAAACTATTGGCCCTCCAGCAGAAAGTGAGTACGCTGTTGACCCGGTTGGTGTTGAAAAAATGATGGCATCAGCAGCAAATGATACCAGGTGTTCATCATTAACAATGATTGAGAACCTCAACAACTTCTCTGTCACCGACTTACTGATAACGCAATCGTTTAATGCAACCCTCGATGCTGTTCCAGTATCCGATGGAATTTCGCATTCGAGCATCATCCTGGCATCAATTTTTGCTTTTCCTTTAATGAAAAGGTCGATCGCCCCCATTGCTTCATCTGGTTCGACCTCGGCCAGAAACCCCAGTTTGCCGAGGTTGACCCCAAGGACAGGTACTCCAAGTGAATTTACGTACTCAACTGTTCTCAATATTGTCCCGTCGCCACCCAGAGTCATGATCAGGTCAATATTATGCTCATCCACGCTGTCTTCTTTGATTGACAGATCAGGATACCTCATTGAGAGTGCATCGGTTTCAAGACAGTAGAACCTCACCTTACTACTATCAATCTTCATGAATATATCCTCAAAGATGCTGTTATTCTCCAGCTTTTCGTGATGTGTGAAGACTAGTATATTTTTCAATTTCTTGCTTCTTCCTCAAAAAAATTCTTTGCTCTTACGATTATCTCATCGATTTTCTTCTCAATCTCTTCCGTCATCACTGGTAGACCGCCCTTGCCGGCATGGATAAAATATTCGACATTGCCTCTTCTATTTTTGATGGGTGAAAAAGTGATATCGATAAAATCAATATGGTTATCACTTAACGTCTTGCAAACAGTCAGAATTGAATCCTTAATTGCAGCTTCATCTTTCACGATCCCTCCTCTTTCCACCTTGCTCCTTCCAACCTCAAATTGCGGTTTCACCAGAAATATTAAGATCGCATCTTCTTTGGAACACCTTGCTGCAGAAGAAATTATCAGCTTCAATGAAATGAACGATAGATCACCCATGACAATTTCAGCCAGGTACGGGACATCTTCGGGTTTCAGGTATCTCGCGTTCGTCCTCTCCATGACGAATACCCTTGGATCGTTCCTTAACTTCCAGTCAAGCAGGCCATAGCCAACATCAACGCATATCACGTTTTTCGCTCCCTTCTGAAGTGCGAAATCAGTAAAACCACCGGTGGAAGACCCAAGATCAAGTATCTGCTTACCATAAAAGCTCACCCTGAACTCCTGAGCTGCCCACATGATCTTGAAAGCACCTCGTGATGCGTAACAAGGAGATGCCGACTTCACATCGATGTTAATTAACTCATCATCGCCAACTCGAAAGTCGGGCTTGCAAACAACCTCTCCGGCTACTAAGACAGACCCGGATAGGATCAGTTCTTTTGCTTTTTCACGTGAAGTTGCCATGTTCATCTTCACAAGCTTCACATCCAGCCTCATTCTGTTGGCTCAATATCCCCCTTGTGCTGAGATTCTACATAATTTGCGATGATCCCATTTACAAATCGTCCAGCATCTTCGGAGCTGAAACTTTTTGCCAGCTCAACTGCCTCATCTATTGAAACCCTGTATGGTATGTCATCCAAAAATTTAATCTCGAATATGGCAATCCGCAAAATATTTCGATCGATCATCGACATGCGCTCCAAAGCCCAGTTTTTGGAATATTTTTCTATCTCCCCATCAATATATTTTCTGTTTTTGGATATGCCCAGCAGCAGCTTCTTAACGTAATCGTCAGTGAGTTCGCGCCTATAAGACGATTCCTTAATCATGGCATCCTCTATCATCATTCCAAGAAGATCAGATTGGTAAAGTATGTCCAGCACTGCTTTTCTGAGCAGATGTCTATTCAATTTCTAGTGTCCGCTCTCCTTTCCGATCAGATGCAAACTCCTATGACCCTAACGTCGATCCTGTCGAATTTTATATTGAGCATCCTTTCCATCGAATCCGTTAATCTTTTTTGAAGTTCAAGACATTTTGCCTGGACATCGTGCCCATATTTAACCTTGATGTTGATCATAGTTGAGAAGACATCATCCTCCCTGATTATCCTGATTGCCTTTCTTTCCCTCAACTTTATCTCCGGAATATCGTCTGCCGTAAATACAACTATCTTCTCAATTACATCGACCAGGATGCTGTATTTGCTTATATCCAGGTTAGAAGAGAGGTAATTGTTATCTTTTTTCAACTCAGATCACTCATCCTTCGTGATATAAAATTTGTATAATATTTACCGCTCCTGAAGAAAGCATTATTTAGTATCTTTTGATGAAAAGTTATTGTTGTGGGCACACCATCTATGACCGTCTCACTCAATGCTCCTATGGACCTACCGATGACCTCATCCCTGTTTCTACCCCATACAATCAGTTTCATCAAAAGTGAATCATAATGACTTGATATGTTATAGCCGTTAAAAATATGAGTGTCAATTCTAATTCCAGGCCCACCAGGTAAAAATAATCTCGATATCTTCCCAGGGGTTGGCCTGAAATCATTTGCCGTATCCTCCGCGTTGATCCTGAACTCAATCGCATGACCGTTCTGTTTTATGTCGTGCTGTTCAAGACCGATCTTTTCCCCTGCTGCCACTGCGAGCTGCATCTTCACGATATCTATGCCCGTTATGCATTCAGTTACGGGATGCTCAACCTGTATTCTGGTGTTCATTTCCATGAAATAATAGTTTCCATTCTTGTCAACCAGAAACTCAACAGTGCCTGCACTAAAATATCCGGCAACCCGTGCGACTTTGACCGCAATTTCACCCATCTCTCTCCTTTTTCGCTCTGAGATAAAGATCGCAGGGGACTCCTCGATTAGCTTTTGATGTCTTCTCTGGATGGAGCAGTCCCTTTCCCCAAGATGGATGCAGTTCCCAAATTTATCAGCGGCTATCTGTACTTCAATATGTCTGGGTTCTTCCAGATATTTTTCAATATAAACCTCATCATTGCCAAAGGCGGACCTTGCTTCCTGACATGCCAGCGCGAGCAGCGACTTTAATTCCTTCTCATTGTTTGCAATTCGCATTCCTCTCCCCCCTCCTCCAGCTGCAGCTTTGATTATCACCGGAAACGAAATCTTTTTTGCTATCTTTATCGCATCCCGTTCACTTTGGATACTGCCATCGGAGCCAGGGATTACGGGTATCCTGTGTGCCTGCATTAATCGCTTTGCAGCAGCTTTGTCACCCATGGTTAATATTGAATCGGTGCTCGGTCCTATGAATTCGATTTCGTTCTCCCTGCAAAGCCTCGCGAAATCAGCATTCTCTGCGAGAAATCCGTATCCTGGGTGTACCGCCTGACACCTGCTTGTCATTGCAGCGGACAATATACTGGTCATGTTCAGATAGCTCAGTTTGCTTGCAGGCGGGCCTATGCATATAGCCATATCTGCAATTTTCGTATGCAGGCAATCCCTGTCGGCCTCGGAAAACACTGCAACGCTCTCAATACCCATTTCCCTGCACGCCCTGATTATCCTTACTGCGATCTCTCCCCTGTTTGCAATCAGAACCCGTTCAAACATCAGATCAACCCTTCCTGATTACGAAAAGCCTCTGCCCATATTCGACAGGGGTTGCATCCTCAACGCATATCTCGATGATGGAGCCTTTATATTCAGAGGTAATGTTGTTCATCATCTTCATCGCTTCTATTATGCAGAGCGTCTGACCTTTCTTCACGCTCTCTCCAACTTCAACAAACGGTGGTTTACCAGTAGCGGGCGAACGATATAACGTACCGACCATCGGTGATTTCAATTCAATGATATCTTCCATCACTTCTTTCATCGCAGTCCCTTCTGTTCTTTCTTCCACTGTTTCCTCGTCTTCTTGTTGGTAGCCCAACTTCATTGTAATCTGATTATCCTTCCTGACCGTTAGCTTGAAGTCGCCCTCCTCCACGGTGATCTCTGATAGGTTACTATCTTCAAATAACTTAATGATCTCCCTTATCTTATTTAAATCCATCGAAGCCTCCTGGGAACTGAAAATTTTATTCTTGCTAACCTGGCCCTTTAATCCTGCTTTTTGTGATAGAAATTTACCCGCTAGATCTGGTAACATACAGTACGTCAACACATCCTCTGAATCCTTTGCAATGTCAGAGATTTCTGTAGCAGCCAGTACGTAATCGTCCTTTGAGGGTTCAGCCGGCCTATCAGCATGAGATTCATTGCCAAGCACTATTAGACGAATCTCCTTTGAAACTGGCCCAGGTGGCTTACCATAACACCCGCTTATATATTCCCTCATCTCATCTACTATCACGCTCCACCTTTTTCCGGTCAGGACGTTCAGGACAGCCTGAGTTCCAATGATGTTGCTGAGCGGTGCAACGAGAGGGGGATATCCTACCTCAGCCCTTATCTTGGGTATCTCTTGTAAGACATCCTCCAATTTTGATATTGATTTCTGTTGATTCAACTGGTCAATCAGACTTGAGATCATACCGCTTGAAATCTGGTTTTTAGTTATCTTCATCTGCAGTGCAGGTATGTTCTCGCTCTTATATCCTTCTTTTTCGCCTAAAGCTGTAAAATAATCCGCGATCTCGTAAAGTTGACCGATGTCCAGGTCTGTATCATAAGGAGTATCCTTTAATGATTCAACTATCGTCTCGGTAGCAGGTAGTGAGTTCGTAAAGGCAAGCGGGAAGGCAGCTGTATCGAGAAGGTCAGCACCAGCCTCTACAGCCTTTATATAGTTCGTCGTGGCATAACCGTTAACATAATGGCAGTGAAGCTGAAGTGGAACCTCCGGAAAATTTCTCTTTATCGCCTCGACCATCCCGTAGGTCCTGTAAGGCGTCAATAGACCGCTCATGTCCTTTATGCATATTGAATCTGCTCCCATATTCACGAATTCCTCGACCAGCCTCAGGTAACTGTTGATCCTGTGAACAGGACTTTCCGTGTAAACCACAGCACACTGAACTTCTACGCCGTTCTCTTTAGACGCAAGCACTACTGTTCTAAGGTTTTTCGCATCATTCAACGCATCAAAAACGCGGATGATATTGATCCCGTTCTTTACAGCAGCACAAACGAACTTATAGACAACATCGTCGCTGTAATTTTTGTATCCCACAAGACTCTGGCCGCGCAATAGCATCTGGAGCGGCGTCTTTTTGATATGACTTTTTATTGTGCGAAGCCTCTCCCATGGATCCTCATTCAGGTACCTTATGCACGCATCAAAAGTTGCTCCGCCCCACATCTCTATTGAGTGATATCCAATATCGTCCAGCTTTTTCAATACAGGGATGATATCGCTGGTTCGAAGTCGTGATGACCACAGGATCTGTTGCGCATTACGTAGGGTGGTATCAGTTAATCTTATTGTTCTTTTCTTTAAAACCATAAAGCCAATCTAGGATATACGCGTGACATATTCACTTGATCTTGTATCCACCTTTATTATGTCTCCTTCTTTTATAAACATGGGGACATTCACGATTGCTCCTGTTTCAAGCACTGCGGGCTTGGTTCCTGCCGAGACCGTATCACCCTTAAAACCATGAGGTGTGCTGGAGACCTTTAACTTCACAAACGTCGGCACATCGACAGCAACTGGGTTTCCCTTGTAAAAAACCACCTGTACAATGTCATTTTCCTTCAATAATTTCAGGCTCTCTCCAATGATCTCCTTATCAAGTTTCATCTGTTCGTAGGTCTGCATATCCATGAAGACAATACCCTCTCCCTCTTCATAAAGATATTGCATCTCCCGTCTGTCCAGGATGGCCAGTTCTACTTTTTCATCTGCGCGAAATGTGTAATCGATCACCGCACCCGTATCAAGATTTTTCAACTTGGTTCGCACGAAAGCTCCGCCTTTCCCTGGTTTGACGTGCTGAAAATAGATAATGTTGAACAGCTTCCCGTCGAGATTTATCGTCATCCCATTTTTAAAATCATTTGTTGAAACCATGTCACTCTCCAGTTTAAGATATTGGCATAATTGCACATTTATGTTATTAAATAATTATTAATTCTTTACCGGTTTTAGTCAAGACCTCAACCCTATCCTTTTCAAGGACAACCATATCTTCTATCCTGATACCCCCAAAGCCTGGTATGTAAATGCCAGGCTCCACAGTAAACACCATCCATGCCTCAAGCGGCTGGTCATTTGATGGAGTGATAAAGGGGGCTTCGTGTATATCCAACCCCACGCCGTGTCCAAGACCGTGCCCGAATTTTTCACCGTAACCCTTCTCTTCTATATAGCTGCGCGCAATTGAATCCAGCTCTCTGCATGATATATTTCCTCTTATTGAACCAAGGGCAAGCTCCTGTGCTTTCTTGACTGTCTCATACATATCGATTACTTCTTTTCCTGCATGCCCCAAGATTACCGTGCGCGTTATATCGGAACAGTACCCATCGACTATCGCTCCATAATCAATTTTCACTACATCATACACCTCGATCTTCTTGCTGGTGGCGGTAGCATGCGGCATCGAAGAGTTCATACCTGAGGCGACCACGACATCAAAAGCCCGGTCCTCCGCCCCCATCTTCTTCATCTGATATTCAATCTCAGCTACCACATCCAGCTCCCTTATCCCCGGCTTCAGGATTTTTAAAATTGACGGGAATATGGCATCAGCAATGCTAGCAGCCTCTCTAATCTTATTTATCTCAAACCTTGCTTTTATCTTTCTGAGATTCTCCACCAGGTTATGAAAAGGAGCCAGATTGATTCCAGACAGTGCTTCAGATATCTGCCCGAACTCTAAATACGGCAGGCAGTCCTCGAAGGCAATGCTCCTTAATCCGATCTTTGACGCCTTTTCCGCGAAATGAGTGATCCTCGGTTCTCTCCACTGAAAAACATCTGCAACCCTTTGTCCTTCAGCCTGCTTGATAAAACGGAAGTCAGTAAATAAAATTTTGTGCTCACGGCTGAGCAAAAGAAAGCTTTGGGAGTCCTTGCCCCAGAACCCCGTCAGATAACGAATGTTCTTTTCATTTGAGATTAAAGAAGCCTCGACTCCACGGTCTTCAACAGATTTAATAATCTCTTCAATTCTTTTTTTATACGTGATCTCTGAAGAACCCATGTGCATTTATATTTTGTTAAAATAGACCGATAATAATTATGAGTGCGGATATCATAGGTATTGAATTTTAGCATATTTTAGAATGTGTATTAGAGATTTTTGGCGCAAATATAAAAGCGAAAACTCATTTACTATAATTGAGCTGCTGATTGCAATCCTCATAATTGCGGTGATTGCCGTTGCAGTATCACTGTCAATTTCGACAGGACTGAAATCGGTTTCAAGAAACCGCGAAAGATCAAAGGCAAACGCCCTCGCGACAAGACTTGTTGAAGATATAAGAGGTATAAAATATTTTAATGTGGGACTGACAGATGCTACCACTGGAGAGCCAATCGGGACGCTCAATAGAAATACCCAGATAGACGGCTTTAATGTCAATTACCAGATAGTATGGGTTGATAATCCAGATGACGGCCTGTCAACCGCTGATGGAGATGGTGATGTTAACGACTATAAACTCGTCACTGTATCGGTGACAAACAGCAAGATGGCAAAAGTAACTGATGTGCAAACTATAATCTATCCCTATTCCAACGACAGCTTCATCACCAAGCAGCCAAGTGTTGTCATAACTGCACCTGCAAGCGGGGTCCCTATAAGTGGTACTATCGGCGTGACTGTCAACGTCAGCGATATGGAATACGAGATCACTTCAATCGAGCTCTTCATTAACAACATCGCAGTACCCGGCACTCGGTATGTACCGACAATCCCACCGGATACCAGCTTGAACAATGTGACTCACACCTACAACATAGACACTACTGCATATGAAGACGGCGTGTATACACTTGAAGCGATATCCTATAATGATACGGGAGGAAAGGGGCTTTACAGGATATATCTTGTAGTGAATAACGAAGGCACCTTCGATACAAAGCCGCCGTCCGATCCAACTAACCTGTCGGGAACTGCAATAAAATCGTCAGGCAAATGGAGGGTCGTCCTGAACTGGTCTGCGTCAACCGATAACTACGACGGTACGACAGGTTCAGGAGTGCAATATTATTTCATATATCGAAACGACATCTACCTTAATAAAGTAAGCGGAAGTATGCTCACATTTACCGATACTGGAGTCGCAAAAAGGACAACGTACACATATTACGTCACGGCAGTCGATTACGAAAACAACAGTTCGGACCAGATTCCAGGCTGGACTCCAAACAAAATAACGATAACAACAGGAAATTAAATGTTTAAGATATTCAAAAGATTAAAAAATGATGATGGTATATCAGTCACAGAACTTCTTATCGCAATGGTTGCGATGTTCTTTATAACCGGGCTGATCTTCATATTATATCAAACCATTCTAAGAGTTAACGACTTCTCATATACCTCGAGCATCCTTTCGCAGGATGCAAGGATGGCAATCTCCCTGATGACGCGCGATATACGCGAATCGACCTCAATTTTAGCTGCAACCTCAAGCTCTCTATCCATCTACACCGATCCGGATAACAACGATCAGGAAGACAGGGTCACATATGCCGTCTCAAACGGCACATTGACGCGCACGGTTGAGTTCTTTGGAGGAGCAACGACATTGAAAGTATTGACAGACGATGTAATCGAGAGCTCGATATTCACATATTATAAAAGCGATGGTTCGATATGCAACGATCCGCTGACAGAAGCAAAAAACGTGAAGATCACGTTTACCCTTGACAATGACGTCAGCAAACCGCCAAACGGCTACATAGCTGATGTAACCGTGCTGCTTCGATCAATTCATTAGAGGTGATCTGATAAATGCGTGAAGAAAGGGCTTCAGTACTGATAGTTGCGTTCATAGTTGGCCTTGCAATCCTCATTATCGGGAGCATCATCCTTTTTCTCGTTTTAAGCGAGCTTAAATTCGTCTCCCACGATGAGAAGGAAGTGAAGGCGTTTGATGTCGCGGAGGCAGGGATTTCAAAATCGATATGGGAGCTGACAGTAACGGGCAGCCTGCCTGATATTGAATATACTGTTGTTACAGCCGACGGGACTGCCTATGTGAATTCATTGATGGAAAATAACAATTTTTCATGGATTATAACATCAAGAGGAGTCGATGATTCCGGAGTGGAGCGAACAATTGAGGTAGAGGCATTTGTATTCAATGTCTGGGGCACGATGTTCTCAAACACCACACTTTCTACCCACGGCGGGGCTGTTACCGGTAACGCTTCCGTCACAGGACCGTTTTATTGCAAGCAGGACCTTGAGCTGACCGGAACCACGGATATGAGGGTTGGGCCGCTCTTCATAAGAAACGGTAATCTGATATTTCAATCTCAATCGGCATCGGTCGGTACATTGGCTGAGCCGATAGATCTTTTCGTCACTGGGAATCCGATTGACGGCCAGGGCAACTACTACGAACCGTACAACGGTTCGAACAATTCAAACCTATACGTTGATACTTTCTCACACTCCACTCCGGACATCAGCTTACCACCACTGGGAGCAAGTGAAATTGGCACTGCAAGAAACGATGCTAAGTATGAGAGCACATCTTCATGCCAGAAGGTGCTTGATATCGATAACCAGACGAACTCAAACTCAAATCTTGAGATAACAAGCTACGCAGTTCAAAGCCGCAATAATATAATCACAAACATGTTGCTGGACAATGCACAGGGGACTGAATTCTGGCTGGATTACACCGACGATGATAGATATGTTCTCCACATTAACGGCACGGTCTTCGTTGATGGCAACGTTATACTTGGTGAAAATGGTCTTGATATCTTTTATGAAGGTAAAGGCACAATCGTAGCCACAGGTGATATTGACATATACTCCAAGCTAAAACCCGTAGATGGAACTTTCCCGTTGGTAAACATCCTTGGCGTTGCAACACCTGCAAGCATCATCATGAGGACACAAAACGACCCGTCAAGCAGTTTCACAAGTCCTGACATCGCGATAGCCGCCTATTCATCCGTCAACACCACAATTGAGCAGGATATCCAGTACAGAGGAAGCCTCGTGTCTGGACTTTTAACCTTCCAGAACAACCCTGACCTGTACACGGATGGCCTTCTTTCGCAGCATCTTCCACCAAATATGCCAGGTTCGGACTACCTGATAACCTGGACACCTAACTGGCAGGAAAAATAGATCTCGTATGTCCTATTTCAATGCGACTGCGAGCCAATTCATCGCCAGCAAATAGCCATCCGTGCCAAAGCCTGAGATTACACCATCGACGACTGGCGAAATCACGGATTCTCTTCTGAACTCCTCGCGGCTATATATATTAGATATGTGAACCTCGATCTTTTTGCCCGAAAATGCCTCAAGGGCATCCCTTATGCTGTAGCTGTAGTGCGTAAGGGCGCCGGGGTTGATAATGATGGCATCGTATTTGTTGATCGATTCACCTATCTTACTGACTATCTCACCTTCGTGGTTTGACCGGAAAAAATCAACATCACAGCCTAATTGTTTTGATTCGCTGACCAACTCAACTTCCAGTTGATCAAGAGTCTTACTACCATAAGTTCTGGTGTCGCGAACACCAAGAAGATTTAAATTTGGTCCGTTTATTACCAGGATCTTCAAGGTTCCTCCGTCATCTTAAAGCACTTATTATCTCCTGTTGGTCCACTTCCTCAACGATCACTGGCTTTCCAACTTTCTTTAATATCACAAACCTGTTTTCTTGCAGATGTTTCTTGTCCGAATCCATTATATTTAACAGGTCCTCAATATCAATCCTGGGCATCTTGACGGGCAGACCGAATCTGCTCAAGACATCAATGTGCAGCTTTACCTCATCATTACTTATGTAGCCAAGGTTTCTTGATAGCTTCGCTGCAGCCACCATTCCCATAGAAACTGCTTCGCCATGGCTGATCTTCTTGTGTTCGAAATAGGTCTCAATAGCATGACCGAAAGTATGCCCGTAATTTAATATCGCGCGAATCCCCTGTTCAAACTCGTCCTCCTCTACTATCCGGGCCTTAATCTCGATACAGTCGTGTACTATCCCATCAATAACATCGACACTGAACCCTGGGAAATCCTGGAGGCCAAAGATCTTATCAAACATTTCAGGTTTTCTGATGAACGCATATTTTATGATCTCTGCCATACCGTTTCGCCAGTCGCGCAGGTCCAAGGTACACAAAAAATTTGTGTCACAAATTACGAATCTGGGCTGATAGAAGAGCCCGATGAGATTCTTACCCAGCCTGTGATTGACACCAACCTTTCCACCGATACTGCTGTCAACCTGTGCCATGAGCGTGCTGGCAAGATGGACATAAGGAAGACCGCGAAGCAATATACCAGCTGCAAATCCGCCTATGTCTCCGGTTACGCCTCCACCAAAGACGACGAGCAGGTCGTTCCTTCGGCATCTGTACCTTAAAAGCGCATCTGCTATTTTAGTAACCGTACCAGAATTCTTATACCTCTCGCCGTCTTCGATGGAAACCTTTGCAACTTTTCTGCCAGTGATTTTTAAGATCTCCCATACTTTTTCTCCATGGATAGCATCAATCCTCTTATTGGTAATTAAAAATATTTTACCCGCAAGACCCATACTTCTGATTAGATCTGGAAGCATCTGGACTGCATTACTTCCGCAGTACACCTTATACGCTCCGCTTCTTGCTCTTACGGTGACCTCAGATGTCATAGTTTGCGCCTATCTTTTCAGCTATATAAAGGGCGACCTGATTGATGTCCAGATCATCTGTTTGAACCCTGATCTCAGAAGCCTCCCTGTAAAGTTCAAGCCTTTTCTCCAGCAGATTTACAATGCTTTCTTTTGAGTTATCTGCAAGCAGCGGTCGGCTGCCGTCATCTTTCAGCCTTTCAGCTATAACCTCTGCACTTGCATCAAGCCATACAACTATTGACTTCTTTTTTAAAAGTCTTCTGTTTTGTATATCTATTATCGCACCGCCTCCACACGACAAGACGACATTTTCACGCTCAAGTGCTCTTCTTAATATCTCTTTTTCTATCTTTCGAAAATGATCTTCACCATGAAGTGTAAATATATCGCTAATGGTGGACCCTGCAGCTTTTTCTATCTCCATGTCAAGCTCGACAAAATCTTTTCTCATCATTCTTGCGATGATCGGACCAACACTGCTCTTGCCGGTGCCCATAAAACCGATCAAGGAGATATTACTTTTTTTTGATCGCATCTTTATAGCATGCGTATGAATTCTTTATGATATCGAAATTATCCTTGCCGAACATCTCCTGAACTGCATTGAAGACCTCTATGGCAGTCACCGCTTCAGCAACCACGGCGGCTGCTGGCACAGCACAGACATCAGAACGCTCCGCATGAGCCTTTGCCTCGAGGTGAGTCGATACATCTATGCTGTTAAGCGGTTTTGAAAGCGTTGGAATAGGCTTCATCACAGCTCTTATCACCAGATTTTCTCCGTTTGTCATGCCACCCTCAAATCCACCGGCATTATTCGAACTCCTGAAGTATCCGATATCTTCACGCCAGTAGATCTGATCGTGGTAATCAGAACCGCAAATTTTCGCCGATCCAAACCCGATTCCGAACTCCACTCCCTTTATTCCCTGTATGCTCACTATCGCCCTGGCTATCCTCGCATCAAGCTTTAGGTCCCACTGCGCAAAGGAGCCAATGCCCGCAGCTAAGTTCTTAACGATCACCTCGAAGATGCCCCCGACGCTATCCCCTTTCAACTTAGCTTTTTCTATCTCATTTATCATCCTTTCGGTCACTTCTTTATCTATACATCTGGTTAAAGAAGAGTCTGATAGTTCATTGTTTACGGAGTTCAGATCGTAACTACCAATTGATACAGTGCCAATCTGAACAACGTGGCTGGATATCTGTATATCCATATCCAACAGCCCAAGCTTTGCAAACGCACCTGCTAAAACCCTGCATGCTGTTTCCCTTGCGCTCGCCCTCTCCATGACATCTCTGATATCGCTCAGGCCAAACTTTAGAATCCCCGGCAGATCTGCATGTCCAGGACGCGGCATCATCACTCTCTCTACCATACTTTCTTTGAAGGGATCCAGTACAGCACTCCATTTCCCCCATTCAGGGTTTTTTAACTTAGCGCAGATCGGAGAGCCGGTGGTGTATCCTCCTCTCACCCCTGAAATGAAGTGAGCATCATCTTTCTGGATCCCCATCCGCTCCCCTCGACCGTGCCCTAATGAGCGCCTGTGCAGCTCATTATTAATGAAATCAGGGGAAATCTTTACATTTGACGGAAACCCATCAATTATCACAACTATCTCTTCGCCATGAGAATGGCCAGCGGTTAGATATCGCAAACAGACCTCTTAATTACCTTTAAGATAGATCCTTGTTAAATTATCTCCTTCGAATATATCAACATACGTCGAGCCGATTGTATTAACCACATAATACTCAGCGAACTCATCACCTTCTTTAACCTTATATATGATCCCGCCAAGTTCAATGTCCGCATATTTAATGGTATCTTCAGAATAGATATTCCTTAATATTAGCTCATCCTCAGACACAGCTTCTGAGAGCTGCTCAGCAGCAGAAAATACTGGCATGAAGGGATCGCGCATCATGGTCACATCATATCCCTCCAGGCTCAGTCTTTCAGCTTCTTCGTAGGATTCCTTCAGGAGATATGTGGGATCAGGTTCACTCTCCTCGAGTTTTGGAATCGTGAACTTTTCGGACTCCTTAATACGTGATGGATCGCTAAACGGGTTTATCAGCGAACAGCCCGCAACCAGAAATATTAATACAATATTGCCAATTAATATGCTAACTATTTTTTTCATTTTTTGTAATGGGTTTAAAATACGACGAACACTTTATCGTAATATTAAGCTCAGGAAATCCCGACTCACTTGAGCTTATAATGACCTGTTTTACCCTTATTACCCTTGGCATGTTCTCCAGTTTATATAAAAAATCAAGCAAACTGAAATAGGTCCCTGTCATATTAGTATTGATATTAATGTTATAGTAGTCCGCCAATTCGGCCGGAAGTTCTGGTGAGATAGACGTAAGCTCGAGCCCGCTGTCCGTCATCATAACGTTCATCTCGGACATAAGCGATGCGACATCATCACTCTCCGGCAGCTGGATGACTGTCTTCTGGAGTTCTGCTTCTGTTTCATAAGATTTCTTGGCAAGGTTCATGAGTTCTTTTGCCACTTTCACATCCTTTCTGTAACGCTCCTCAAGATCACGCAGATTGCTAAGTTCACTCACCAGGCTCCTGTACTGAGGCCATATCAAAAAGAACACTATCAATATATTCAGAATTAAGCACAACAGTATGACTATAATGACTACCTGTCTGCTAGTTATTTTACCTATCTTAATCTTATCCACCTGGTGCTTCCAGTTGCAGCTCCTCCTGAGTCTGTCCTCCCTCTGTTCCTTTTTCCTGCTGCGTCTCCTTTGCTTTTTCTTTCTCTTGCGCTTCCTTCTGTAGCTGTGCGAGCTCAGGTATCACGGCTTCGTTTCGCCACCATAGTTTTATGATAAATGTTACAACCTTCTGATCCTCAACCACAGAATTTGAAGCAGCGAATGAACCGGTTTCAATGACCGGCATCAGCTTTAAGTTGATCATTAAATTTGAAACATCGAGGTACGTCGGTGCATTGCCGGTTATTACAATAGCTTCAGGAGAAACAAATTTTTCATCTGCTAACTTAAATCGATTCTCTGGATCAAATATCGATGAATCTCCCTGCACTGAGGTGAGCTCAATATTTGAGGGGACTAACATACCAATATCCTGCAAAACGGCTGACCAATTTATCCTTGCAGAACCTATCTCCTTTAGGATATTTATCCTGACCAGAAACTCCTTTTTTTCCTGATCATAAAAATTCAACCGCGTTATGAAACCTTCTACTTTAGTATTTTCGCTGACCCGAAGTTCAGCAGCGGTTTTAATCTTGACCTTCTGAGCCATTATCATGCTAAGACAGCTAAAGAGAAATACAAAATTCAAAAGTACGATTATTATCAGGACGAAGTTACCATACCTTTTTTTTCTAGCCTCAACTATCTCAGCAGGAATGAGGTTTATTCTCGTCAAGCTTCTATCCCCCTCAGCCCCAGGCCTACAGAAACCGCAAAAATTGGCGCATCTTTAGCAATATCCGCGCCAGCTATATCAACTTTAGAAGTGTTGAGATTTTTAAAAGGATCACCGAACTTGACATCAACGCCAAGGCTCTTTGAAAGGTATTCCACAAGGCCCTCTATCCTTGCTCCAATCCCCGAAATCAGGACCTGACTGATCACGAGCGACTCCTCCTCAACCGAATAATAGTCGATTGTTTTCCTCAGCTCATCAACAAAATCGTCGACCGTCTTTCTAATGGCGTTCCCGATGATAACCTTATTCTTCAAATCCGCCTCATCTTCAAAATCAATGGGTTTTGTAATCATCACCAGCCCCACTTTCATCAGGTGTTCTTTTGCCAGGCTTAGATCGCAGCTTAGTTCTCGTGATACCGAATCAACAAAGTTATCCCAAGCTTTATCCAAAAACCTGACGAACTTTACCCTATCCCCAATTATGATCGTAAAAGTGGCTATATCGCTTCCAATATCAATCAGACATATTGAGGAAGCCACGTAATCTTCTTCCGGGATTATAGGTTCTGGATATTCAAGTAATGACCGCTGCAGTGCGAACGCGTTTACATCGACAACCTTCAGGTTAAAACCAGCTCTGATGAAAGAACGCGCAAACTCCATCACCATATCCTTTTGTGCAGCGACTAACATGACCTTCATCATTTTCGTCCCATCAGGATTAGCCACTTCTCCAGTAACCTCAAAATCGATCTGGCTGTTCTCTATCGCCATTGGAATGTACTCCTGTGCCTGGTATGCCAGTGCGCTCTTCAGCTCCTCTGCAGTCATCTTGGGAACCAGGATCTCCCTCACCAGCACTTTTGGATTAGCAATTGACGTTATCACGCCCCTGCCCCTGAAATTACTCTTCGCGGCAAATAATTTCAATTCCTCCACCAGCTCGTCCTGGTCAACCACTTCACCATCGACAATACACTGGCTCTTTAGGGGTTGAACTACCAACCTCTTCAGCACCGGTCTGCCAATTTCTGGGCGGACCTCGCAGCCGATTATATACTCTGAATTGACTTCAATACCTACTAAATTGCCTGAAGTTTGCTTTGCCACGATAAATTACCTCTTACCTCAACTTTTTCTATCTAATTTTTTTCGATTTTTTTAACAATACTCCTCTAATTTAAAGTCAATGACCAGCATTTGGCCCATCATGCTTTGTCAGTTTAAAAACGATTCCACTAAAAAGCGGAGAGATACAATCTTATCAGATGATCACCAAAAAATATCGCGATCGCACATCCAAGCGCAAGGAAAGGACCGAATGATACCTTCTCCTTCATGTTCTTTTTCCGCATAGCTATCATAAACAATCCATAAATTGCCCCGATTAAAAAACCCAGGAAAAGGGCAACTATGGACGGATATCCAATGAAAAGCCCACAGACCGCCATGAACTTTGCATCGCCCATCCCCATCCCTTTTGGGAATACGAGCGCCAGGATTAAAAGAAATCCACCAGCAATTCCCGATGAGATCAAAAATTCAAACCATATATTCCTGTGGAATATCACAATAAAGGATATGGCTATGATAAAAAAGGTCAAATTTAAAACGTTGGGTATAATTCGATGTTCGATGTCGATAAAGGAAGCGGTAACCAAAAAAGTAATAAATATTGCGTATTTTAATGTATCCCAATTCAAACCAAAATTTATAATGACAACAAGAAACATTAACGCAGTTATCAATTCTACCAGGACATAACGAGGACTAATCCTGCCGCCGCACTTTCTACACCTTCCGTGCAGAATTAAGTAGCTGACCACTGGAATATTGTCGTACCAGGCAATTTCTTTAAAACAGTCGGGGCAAAATGATCTACCCCTGTAAAGCGACTTTCTACTTGGGATCCTATAAATGCAGACATTTAAAAAACTCCCAACAACCAGACCAAATATAAAAGCTAGGATATAATATGAAACCAATGCCAAATTCTTGTAATGTGTTTAATATATTCTACTTTAACTCTTACAAAGATAAAAGGCGAGCCTTCCGACTCGCCCCAAATATCCATTTCGGGTAGCTAACTATTATGGACTAACTACTGGTGGAATAAAAGCTCCGTCGCTGTACACTATATCTGCAGCATAACTGGTTCCACCAGCAACTCCATCACTACCAAGACTGGTAAGCGAATAAGTTATTGCTCCACCAGAGAAGGCATAAGCGTTTCCCCATGGATCATCCGGCGGGACATTGGACATATAGGCATCATCCTCTAAAGTCGCAGACATTGTGGTCCAGTCTGTGCCTGCAGCATAAGTGTCGTTGTCCACATAGTAGATCTCCAATGCCTGACCTACATTTCTTAGCTCTTCCATAGCAGCGGCTACCTGTGCCCTGGACCTTACGTTCATATAAATTGGTATAGCAATTGCTGCTAGAACTGCAATAATTATTACTACGATAAGAAGTTCAATTAGGGTAAAACCTGACTGCTTTTCCCTCAACATTTTCGTTAGTGATATCATTCTATCCACCTCCAATTTTTGATTCATTACAATTAATATCGGAACCATAGCTTAGAAACTTTAATTAATTTGCGTGGTAATCATTTAATTTTTCCAAATATTGAGAACATCGGCAGGTACATCGCAATTAGCAATATTCCGATGATGCCGCCGACTAATATCAGCATTATGGGCTCGATAACGGAGGTCAGGCTATCAATTGTCCTGCTCACTTCAATGTCGTAAAAATCTGCTATCTTTGACAACATCTGATCCAACTCACCCGTCTCCTCACCGACGGAGATCAGCTGGACTACCATTGGTGGGAATATCCACTCTTTTGCAAGGGTATGTGAGATTTGTTGTCCCTCCTTTAGGGAGGTGCGCAGATTATCCGTCGCATTCATAACCAGAGCATTATTGGAAACATCGCCCACTATATCAAGCGCCCGTATGATCTGAACCCCACTTGACAGCAGTGTGCTGAGCGTTCTTGTGAATCTCGATATTGCAATCTTCCTGAGCACTCCACCTATTAACGGTAGTCGTACCTTTATGGTGTCATAGACTAACCTGCTCTTTGGATTTTTCTTAATAGCTCTGAATCCAAAAATAATCAAAGCAATTAATGGTATGAGGATAACGTAGAATAAAATGTTTTTAAAAACATGACTTAAGTTGATCAGAGTTTGGGTCAAAAAAGGAAGCTGGCTACCAAGTTGCTTGTACATACTATCAAAGATTGGCAAAATAAACGTTATCATTGCAAAAGCCACGACAATCGCGAATATGAATATCGTGAGCGGATATGCCATGGCGCTTCTAACTTTTCCTCTTATCTCGGACTCCCTTTCTAGAAAATCCGCAAGCCTAAGCAAAACCAGATCCAGAACTCCGCCCAACTCGCCCGCCTTTACCATAGCAACAAACAGGGGATTAAATATCCTGGGATAGTCAGAAATTGCCTCAGATAACGATTTTCCTGTCTCGACCTTGTTCTTTATCTCACCAATGATCGCTGCGAACTTCTTGTTCTCGGTTTGCTCCGTTAAAATTGAAAGCGATCTCAACAGGGGAAGCCCTGAATTTATCATAGTCGAGAACTGTCGTGCGAATATGACCCTATCCTTCAGCCTCACCCGCGTTGATGCTGAAGGTGATTGCTTGCCCGCTGCTGCCTTACCCTCCTCAATGTTGATGACAACGTAACCCATCTGCGATAGCCTTGACGCTACCACAGCAACCGAGTCACCATCAATTGAGCCGGTTATCAGGTTACCGATCCTGTCTCGTGCTTTATAGCTATACGCAATCGGCATTTTTAATCCTTTTTATATAAGCTTCTCCATCTCTGCTGGGTTGCTTGCCCTCGATAGCGCTACATCCCTTGAAATAAGTCCCTTTCTCAGGAGTATTGCTATCGACTGATCCATTGTCTGCATCCCATGTCTTGCACCAGCCTGCATAACGCTTAATAACTGGTGTGTCTTCCCTTCCCTAATTATATTTCTCACCGCAGGTGTAGCAATAAGCACTTCAACGGCTACAATCCTTGAACGATCGTCACGCGTCCTGAGCAACTGCTGACTTACAACACCCTGTAAAACTGAAGCAAGCTGAATTCTTATTTGCTGCTGTTGATACGGAGGGAAAACGTCGATTATCCTGTCAACAGTCTGGACTGCGTCAACCGTATGCAAAGTCGCAAACACAAGATGACCGGTCTCGGCAGCAGTGATTGTCGTGGAGATCGTATCAAGGTCACGCATCTCCCCGACAAGTATTATGTCCGGATCCTGTCTTAAGGCATGCTTCAATGCATTGCTGAAGCTTCTGGTATCGGATCCAACCTCACGCTGATTTACGATGCACTTCTTATGATGGTGCAGAAACTCAATGGGGTCCTCAATGGTAATTATATGATCCGTCCTGTTACTGTTTATGAGATCAATAAGCGCAGCAAGAGTTGTTGTCTTGCCGGTACCCGTCGGCCCTGTTACCAGCACAAGCCCTCTTGGAAGCCTTGCGAACTCTTTTAAAAATAGCGGCAGGTTCAGCTCCTCTATGCTCTTTATATTAAATGGAATGAGCCGAAAAGCTGCTCCTACGCTGCCACGTTGGAGATATACGTTCACGCGAAACCTTGCCTTCTTAAGGAGCAAATAAGATATATCAAGTTCAAGTTCATCCTCAAAGATCTTGCGCTGTCTCTGAGTTAAGATTGAAAATACCATGTCCCGTGTATCCTCTGGGACAAGTGACGGGATACTATCATCTGCAATCGTGAGAACGCCATTAATCCTGTATACTGGAGGTGAGCCCACCGTCAGATGAAGATCAGAAGCATTCCTATCGATCATCCTGTCAAGAAGGACGTTTAAATCTATCACTTAATTATCACCTTTTATATTCCTGTTAGCAGCTTCCAGCATCTTTTCATATGGTGGTTCGATGCCAGTCCATATCCTGAATGATTCAGCACCCTGAAAAACTAGCATCTCAATCCCTGATATAGCTCTCGCTCCTTTCATCCTTGCAGCCCTCAACAGTGACGTCTCAAGCGGATAATAGACAAGGTCAAAGACTATATGCGATGACTCTATGACTTCACTATCAATGGGAATATTGCTTGAATTCATCCCTATTGAAGTGCAGTTAATAATAATATCGGCTTTTTCCGAATACTTATAATAATCTTTATAATCATTTGCAGCTGTAACGCCGATATTCCTAAAATTCTCATTTATCATGTACTTCAATTTTTCAGAATTTTTCCTCGTCCTGTTCACAATTATTATTTCGCGAGCACCGCTTCTTGCAAGTGCAATCGCGACGGCCCTTGCGGCACCACCAGCTCCCAGGATCAGAGCGCTCATATCTTTTGGGTCAATGCCGTTTCTACTCAATGATGAGAGAAAACCTGCACCGTCAGTATTGTAACCGTACAGCTTTCCCTCCTTAAAATGTATGGTGTTAACTGCACCTGCCTGAACTGAATATTCATCCAGGAAATCCGCGTATTTAATACATACAACCTTGTAAGGTATGGTCACATTAAGACCAACTACCCCGATGGCCATGAAGCCAGATATGGCAGCGGCAAGCTTTTTTGGCTCTACCTCAAATGCGAGATATACGGAGTTCATTCCAGTTGACCTGAAAGCCAGGTTCTGGATGATCGGAGAGAGGCTGTTCCTGACCGGATATCCTATGACCCCAAATAGTGCCGTATCTCCATTAACCTGTGTTGCCCTGTCGTCATCAAAATCCATGCATCCACCTATGGTCTTATCTCAAAATCGCTGCTCTCTACCTCATAAGGAAAATCACTGACTTCGCAGCTTTCAACATGTGCCCCAAACGGACCATTTCGCATAATGTTTATGAATCCATCCAGTTCCGTTTTCTCTCCCTTTCCAAGTATCTCAACGCTTCCATCTGGCAGGTTTCTCACATAGCCGCATATGTTAAATTGCTTGGCTTTTCTGTATGCGAAAAATCTGAAACCCACGCCCTGCACAATGCCCCTTAAAATTATCAACTTTTTCTCCATCGGACACTCCATTCTTAAAATTAGACAGGTATCCCCATTCGTCCTTTAATTTTTTTCTCCAGGTGCCTGATCATCTCTGTCCAGAAACGCTCTTTCATGGATATCGGCCTTACGAGGATGGTCTTGATCCCGACCATATTCCCACCCAGGATGTCCGTAAAAAGCTGGTCTCCAACAATGGCTATATTGCTATCGGGTATGTTGAGTCTGCCAATCCCCTTTAAAAATGCTTGCCTAAACGGTTTCAGCGCTCCTCCAACATAGTCAATTCCGAGATCATTTGAAATCCGTTTAACCCTGCCCGTTATGTTATTTGAGATAATGCAACAGTTTATCCCGCTTCTCATCAGTTGCAGGAGCCAGGCTCTGGAGCAATCATCCAGATCCTCTGCTTCGTGCGAAATAAGCGTATTATCCAGATCTACCAGCAGTCCTTTAATACCGTGTTTCTTGAGCACGTCAGCGTCGATCTCATGTATTGAGTTAAAGAACAGATCAGGTTTTAGCAGTCTGCTAAATCCCATATCATATACCCTACTTCTGAAAATCGTAGAATTCTTGTTCGCTGTTGGTGAACGAATGCGTATGATTCACCGGATCAGTGATCACATAGTAAAGGTAATCGACATCGGCTGGGTCCAATGCGGCCAATATTGATTTTAACCCTGGATTACAGATGGGTGTCGGGGGCAATCCCTTATATACATAACTGTTATAAAGATTGTCTGTGGACTGCAGATCTGATTTGGTAAGATCGTCATCCCATTTATCTATGCCGTATCTCACTGATGCATCTATCTGTAAAAGCATGTCCTTTTTCAGCCTGTTGTAAATTACAGCTGATATCAGTTCTCTTTCCTCATCGACATATGCTTCCCTTTCAATGAGCGATGCTACCTTTATCACATCGTAGAACGAAAGGTTAAATGGATCCAGCGAAGCTAGTTCAAGCGAAGATGTCTCATCCTTAAACTGGTCAAGCATCATGATAATGAAATCTTTAGCGGTTGCATCTCTTAAAATTTCATAGGTTTTTGGGAAAAGAAATCCTTCAAGCGAGCTCACTCCCCCTAAAAATTCATAGTCATATAAGCCCGGGTTTAAATAGTAATCAAACTGCGCTTTCGATATCTTCGTGTTCTCGCTGATCCGCTGCGAAACCTGTTTCATTGTAAAGCCTTCGGGAATCATTATCTTATAGGTCAGGACAGGTGGGCCTTCCATAAGGGTCTTAAGGACGGATTCGTAAGTAGAACCTACCACTATCTCGTACTCACCTGGTATTATGTTCTTTTCCTTGCCCTCCATTTGCACATATAATCTGAAGGCAAGCGAACTGTCCACTATACCCTTTTGCTCAAGAATGTCAGCTACATTAGACAGCGTCGCTCCTTCCGGAATATTTATCTTGACGAAATCCCCAACCTTGACTCCCAGCTCCTCTAATGATTTAGGACTTTTAGAACACGAGGACATCCCAGCAAAAAGGGTAATTAGCAAAACCGATACTATTAATATCTTTGATATTTTCATTTGCTGTCTAGATAGTTTTGTAATATAAGCGCAGCTGCTATGTCATCAACTCTTCTGTCCTTTAAACCTCCTCTTGATCGTTCCCTTACGACCATTTTTGCAGTTTTGGTGGATAGACGCTCATCCCAGAATTTTATCGGTACCCCCAGCTTCGAAATCCTACCAGAGAAGGTCTCCATTTTTTTGCAGTTTTCCTCTCCAAGGTGTCCTGAAAGGGAGATATTCAACCCAATGACTATCTCACTCACCCCGTTTTGTTCTATTAATTTTTTCAGATGAATGTTCAGATTTTTGTCATTTCTTAATATTGCAAGTGGCCTCGCCACACTATTGGTGAGATCAGATATGGCAACTCCAACATTATCCTGACCATAATCCAGTGCGAGTATCCTCATTTACCAGTTCCAATTGACTTGATCACGATATCAGCAGCGGATTTTACGCACTGCTCAAGCGCCCCTGCAGTCTTGCCGCCTATCTGAGCAAAATTCTTGTTACCGCCCCCTCCTCCATCAATTATCGATGCGATATCCTTTGCTATAATAGAGCAGTCAATGCCCATATCCGTCAGGTCATCGGTGGCGGAAAGCAAGACTATAACTCTGCCATTATCACTGGACCCCAGTGCCACAAATCCGCTCCTTGCTCTTGATAAAAGATCAATGCTGGATCTTTTCAATATCTCAAACGAGACCGAATCCATGGTTCCAGATAATATCCTCATGTTCCCAATCCTCACTGCGCTGTTGAATATCTCCTGGACCTTTGACGCCGCAATTTTTGATTGAAGCCTTAGGATCTCCTTATCCTTCATTTTAAGTTCCTCAAACAACGACTTCGATTTTGTAACCAGTCCTTCTTCGCCCACTTTAAATAAGGACGAAAGTGACCTTGTAGATTTCTCAAGCCCACGCAGGTAGCCCAGCACCCCTTTACCGGTAAGCGCATCAATACGCCTCGTGTTTGATCCTATGCCCTCCTCATTTATGATCTTGAACAGGACAAGTTCAGCGCTGTTAGAGACATGTGTGCCACCGCACAGCTCCCGACTGTAATCCCCAACTTCGACGATCCTCACGTACTCGCCGTATTTTTCATCAAACAGCGCTATCGCTCCCAATTCTGTTGCGAACTCGAGCGTCGTATCATAAGTCTTAACAGGCAGTCCCTCCATAATTTTTTCATTGACCAGATCCTCAACGGCAGCTATCTCATCATCCTTCAGCTGCCTGTGAAATGATAAATCAAACCTCAGTCGCTGCGGCGTGACAAGAGAACCAGCCTGTTTCACGCTGGGGCCGAGCACCTCACGCAATGCAGCATGCAAAAGATGCGTAGCCGTATGATTCCTTTGAACATTAAGCCTTGAATTTATATCGATCGATGCCCTGACCCTTTCACCAACTTTCAAGCTGCCTGTCATCACCCTGGTTATATGCAGCACAAGGTCCTGTTCTGGAGTTATCACTTCGACCACATCAGCATCAACACCATTTGCTGTGATCTTTCCTCTATCGGCAACTTGTCCCCCTCTTCCTGCATAAAAAGGTGTCCTGTCCAGTATGATCTCAACCTCTTCACCAGTATCCGCACTATTGATCCTCTGGCCTGATTTTAATATAGCCCTCACTTCACTTTCGATTTCGTAATCATGATATCCGACGAACTTCGTCTTCTCCAACCCTTCCATATTCATATACCTGAGTTTCAGGCTGAAACGCTCATCAACAAACTCTGCAGATTTCCTGGCCATCTCCTTCTGCTCCAGCATAAGCCTGTTAAACTTATCAACATCAACTTTCAATTCATTATCTGCGGATATCTCCTCGGTCAGTTCAAGTGGAAATCCAAATGTGTCATATAACTTGAACGCTACCTCCCCAGGAAAAACCTTTAACCACTTTTTCTTTAATGATGCAATCTCTTCTTCGATCAGGATGTTACCCTGCTTGAGGGTCGATAAAAACCGCTGCTCTTCCTGCCTCACTGAACTCAGAACAGTATCTCTATTTTTCACCAGCTCTGGATAGAATTTCCCCATCTGCCGTATCACTTCATCGCAGATGATCTCCATGAACGGTTTTTTTATCTCGAGAAGGACACCGTGCCTTACGGCACGTCTGAGCATGCGCCTTAAAATATAACCCCTGCCCTCATTTGAGGGAAGCACATCGTCAGCAATCAAAAAGGATACCGAGCGCGAATGATCACATATTATTCTAAGTGATCGGTCGGTACGGCCTGACTCTCCATAGGGCATGTTTGACACATTCTGAATTGTGTCCATCAGGCTCGAAAAGACATCTGTCTTGAAAACATCAATCTTCCCCTGCATGACAGCGGCCATGCGCTCCAACCCAAGCCCTGTATCTATGTTCTTCCTCGGAAGAGGCTCAAGAGTACCATCATCCTTGCGATTGTACTGCATGAAAACAAGGTTCCATATCTCAATGAACCTGTCGCACTCACAACTCACCGAACAGTCAGGCTTACCGCAACCAACACCCACACCCTGGTCATAATGAATTTCAGAACATGGGCCACATGGACCGGTCGGACCCATATTCCAAAAGTTCGTCTTCTCGTCTAGGGGAGCGATTTGTTCTGATGAAACTCCAACCTTTTCGTTCCATATCGAATAGGCCTCATCATCATCCTTGAAAACCGTTATCCAGAGTTTTTCCCTGTTCAGACCGAACTCCTGTGTGATAAGCTCCCACGCCCAGGATATTGCTTCTTTCTTATAGTAGTCACCAAACGAAAAGTTTCCCATCATCTCAAAAAATGTGAGATGCATGCCATCGCGACCGATGATGTCAATATCAGTCGTTCGAAAACATTTCTGGGCGGTTGTTGCCCTCGAAAATTCTGGCCTCATAAGACCCAGAAAATATGGCTTAAACTGAACCATGCCTGCATTTGTCAATAACAGGGTCTGATCGTTCGGGACCAATGACGAGCTTTTAACCCTTCTATGTCCTCTTTCCTCATAAAATCTTAGATATCTCTCACGTATCTGTTTACTGTCCACGTCGTGTTTTTTGGAAAATTAATCCCCTAATTTTACAAAAAAATATTTCTTTAGCAATTCCTGACATACTGCCGTTATAGGCACAGCTAGAATCAGGCCCCAAAATCCAAAAAGCGATCCGCCCAGTATAAGCGAAAATATAACCATTACAGGATGAACGCCGACCTGATATCTCATTATGTTTGGCGAAATGAAGAAATTGTCGATCTGCTGAATTGCAATGAAGCTTATCACAATAAATATTATCTTTATCGGATTATCAAAAGCTGCAACCAATGAAGCCAAGATAATGCCAACAACAGGCCCAAAGTAAGGAATAATGTTGAACAGTCCGGCAACCATCCCGATGAAAATAGCGTACCTGACTCCAATGATCATCAGAGTTATGCTCAAAAGGACACCGACAATAAACGCAACAGCAAGTTGTCCCTTGATGAAGCCACCAAGCGCATGGTTCACCGTACCTACGAAGTTTTCGATCTGGACACGCCTGGACTGCGGAAACGCCCTGAGGATAAACGCCTTAATTCTTTTAGAATCTTTGATGAAATAGAAGGCGATGACTGGGGAAACTACCATATTGATTATCGCTGAAATCAGGTTGATGGTAGCACCTGGAGCCTGCTTGATCACAGATATGCCGAACTGCCTGACCTCATTTATCATATTGTCGACCACATTGCGAACCTCCGCGGGAATTTCAATCGCAATATATTTCTTGCTCAAGTTATCTATGAAATTACTCGCATATTCAACATATATTGGAAAGTCCCTGAAGAAGCCCTTGACCTGGTTAGCTATCACCGGATAGAGAAATGTTATGATGACACCTATTATAATTACAACGATCAGATATGCAAGAATAGTAGCAATGAGCCTTTTCTTGACCAGCCTTTGAAGCAGGTTGACCAGAGGGCTCAATATATAGGTCAAGATGATTGCATAGACAAGGGGAGCGAAGATGGCGCGAAGTTTGGAGGATAAAAAAATAGCCAGTCCAATCAATATAACTATACCGATAATACTCCAGCTGTAAATACCGGCTTTTTTAAACCTCTCTAACCTTCCCTGACTCCTGTCTTCGTTAACCAATTTTTATTTCTTAGACCTCCCCTTCCTGAAGGTCATAAAAGCTTTGAGCGCAGTAAAAGCAATGCTGGTATATTTTAGTATTGGTGAAGAAATTACATTCTGAGCAGCTTCAAGAGTCCGATCGATCCTATGAGTTATCTCGGTGGTGGTCCTGAAAATTTCATCTATATGCTTCAGATCCTCGACAACCTGGTCAACAGCAACCTGTAATTTACCAAGAGCCGGGGTTAGCTCATCATTCAAGTTTTTGACAAGATTATTTATCGACTTCATCGTTGAAAAAAGCTGGAACGCCACTGGTATGAAAATGATTACGAACAGAGCCGCAGCTATAGTAAAAACGATCTGAAAAATTTCAATTGTTCCAAGTTCCATGTTAATCCTCCGGTTTAATGGCTGACCACATAAAATCAAGTGTCCATGATTATAACTTATAACTATTTCTATAAAGAGGTGACATCTCCCTTAATTTTTTAATAATTGGGGGCAAGACCTGAAGGAAATAATCAACCTCTTGTTCGGTGTTTTCCCTGCCAATTGAGATCCTTAACGATCCAAGCGCGTCCTGCGGTTTCATGTCCATTGCGGTGAGGACATGCGACGGCTCAAGAGAGTGGGACGCACATGCTGAGCCGCTTGAGGTGGCAATCGATTCCATATCAAGGTAAAGCACAATTGATTCGCCCTCAACATATCTAAAACAAAACGATGCATTTCCAGGTAACCTCTTCTCCGGATGACCGTTATATATTACATCATCAATATCCTCAAGGACGCCTTTTACAAGCTTATCCCGAATAGTCCTGGTCTCCTGAGCCCTTTCAATGATTTCTCTCTGCGAGATTTCCGTTGCCTTTGCAAACCCGACGATGCCAGGTATATTTTCGGTGCCTCCCCTCTTTCCACCTTCATGTTCTCCACCGTATATTATTGAGTTTATCCTGACCCCCTTTTGTATAAATAAAGCACCTGTTCCCTTTGGCCCATGAATCTTATGTGATGAGACTGAAAGCATATCAACCCCAAGCTTATCAACCGAAATAGGAAGCGTCCCATACGATTGCACGGAATCTGTGTGAAATGCAACCCCTTTGCTTTTAGCCACCTCTACGAGATCTTTTATGGGTTGCAGCGTTCCCACCACATTGTTTGAATGCATTATAGAAACAAGAATCGTACTTTTTTTGATTGACTTCCTTAAATCCTCAGGGTTGACCATCCCGTACCCATCAACCGGGAGATAAGTTACCTCGAAACCTCTTAATTCACTTAAATACTTACAGGCCTTCAATACTGCGGGGTGTTCAACCTGGGAAGTAATAAGGTGATTGCCCTTATCGGCGTTTGCCTCTGCAAAGCCTACAACTGCAAGGCTATCGCTCTCCGAACCGCCGGAGGTAAAATATATCTCACTCACCTCAACATCAATGGCTTTGGCCACCGTCTCACGAGACGCCTCCAGCAGCTCTTTTGCCTTACGGCCAAACTGATGAATGCTGGACGCATTTCCGTAAACATCGCTAAAACAAACATTAATTGAATCAACAACCTCATCAAGGACCCTGGTTGTTGCTGCGTTATCAAAATATATGGGGTTCATTTATGTTTCAATATAAATAAAGCCATAATCTTATTATGGCAAATTGACTTAATAAATTGCTCCACCTTGCCGTGTTAAGGTTTACTTTTTGAACCTGCCAGCTCATGCAGGTGGGTGCCAGCCTTCAAATTTCGCGTTTCTTCTTTTTATTGAAGTATACGTTAATCTTCAAAGAGCAAAGCTCCCTATGTGAAAATGTTGGCTCAAAAAATATAACCAATCACGCACAAGGTCGAGCAACTTTAATTGAATGCTATCACACCTGGTTTTTTTATTCAACAATGCGTAAATGAAGCTCTTTCAGCTGCACATTGCTGACCTTATCGGGAGCACCTGTCAAAAGACATACTGCAGAAGCGGTTTTGGGGAAAGCTATTACGTCTCTTATGGTTTTTTCGCCCAGCATTAACATCACCAGTCGGTCGAAACCAAACGCTATCCCGCCGTGCGGCGGTACCCCGTACTCAAAAGCCTTAAGGAAAAAGCCGAAATTTTCAGTAATCTGTTCATCGGTAAGCTTTAATATTCTGAATATCCTTTCCTGAAGATCCTTCGAGTGTATACGAATCGATCCGCCACCTATCTCCACGCCGTTCAAGACGATGTCATAGGCATTGGAGCGCACCTCAAGCGGCCTTTCCTCCAGAATATCGACATCCTGTAAGCGAGGAGACGTAAAAGGGTGGTGATGCGACTTCAGCCTTTTCTCATCTTCGTCAAATTCAAACAGGGGGAAATCAACGATCCAACAGAAACTGAACTTCCTCTCATCGATCAGATCAAGCTCACGAGCTAACGTCTCCCTCAATAGAGCGAGCGACTCGATGACCACGCTGCTTTCCCCGGCGACCACGAATAACACATCGCCCCGCTTCGCATTTGACCTTGATACCAAACCCTCTATCTCGATTTCGCTCAGAAGTTTTGCAATTGGTGACTGAACTCCAACGCCTTCGATCCTGAACCAGGCAAGGCCGCTTGCACCACAGGACTTCAATTTCTCCTCAAGCTCAGTTGCTTTCTTACGCGAAAAGCCATCAAACTTAGGGGCAAGAATTCCTCTTATACAACCTCCTATGCGCACAGGTTTGCTGAATGCTTCAAATTTACATTCTATAAACAAATCAGTCAGATCAAATATCTCCAGATCATAGCGCAGATCGGGTTTTTCCGTGCCGTACCTGTTCATCGCATCATCATAGCTCAACCGCTTAAATGGAGTGTGCACGTCGACATCTATACATTCCTTAAAAATATGGCTTATCATGCTCTCGCACAGATTAAATATGTCTTCCTGCTCAATGAACGACATCTCTATGTCTATCTGAGTTAACTCAAGCTGCCTATCGGCCCTCAGGTCCTCATCCCTGAAACACCGTGCTACCTGAAAATATCGCTCAAAACCAGCGATCATGAGTATCTGCTTGTAAAGCTGGGGAGACTGTGGAAGAGCATAGAAGGTGCCTGGCTGAAGCCTGCTTGGGACAAGAAAATCACGCGCGCCTTCAGGAGTGCTCTTGCTAAGTATGGGTGTTTCGATCTCGATAAAACCCTGTTTCCACATGAAATCACGGACCGCGTGCGCAATTTTGCTGCGGTAGACAATATTCCTGAAACCCCTCTGCGACCTCAAGTCAATATATCTGTACTCCAGCCTGACCTTTTCATCTACCTCATCAGTATCGTCCATCATAAAAGGTGGGGTCTGTGCACGACTCAGTATCTTTATTTCCCTGGCAATTACCTCGACCTCGCCGGTTGCAACGTACCTGTTTTCCGTCCCTACCGGTCTTCGCTGAACAACTCCACTTACGCATATGACGAATTCGGGCCTGCACTCTCTTGCCGCCTCTCTCAAGGATTCCGAGGACGAAGGATCAATATTTACCTGAACAATGCCAGTCCTGTCCCGAAGGTCTATAAAGACAATGCCCCCATGATCCCTGCGCTTGTTGATCCATCCGCCGATCAGAACGTCAGAATCAACATTCCGAACTCCCAACTCCCCGCACCAATGCGTCCTGTATTTTTTGCCTAACAATTTCGCTCCTGTTTGTCCTTTTTTTTGCCAGCTATTATTTTTTCTAGATCGTTGACATCAACCTGCACCTGCTCACCAGATCTAAGATCCTTCACGGTAAGCCGGTTATTTGATACCTCATCCTCTCCGATTATGATGCAGTTGCTGGCGCCAATATTATTTGCATGACGAAGTTGAGATTTCAAGCTGTCCCTGGAATAGTCGATCTCGGTGCTAAGCCCCAGAGATTGAATCCTTTCCATTATCGCAATGCTAAAAGCCATCTGCTCCTTTTCCACTACTACAATGAGATAATCAAGCCCATCCTCTTCTACAATGCTTATTCCCTGTCGTTCAAGCGCGAGCATCGTCCGCTCCAGGCCGATTGCAAACCCTAACGCAGGCAGATCAGGACCTCCAAGATCAGCAATCAGATAGTCATATCTTCCACCCCCGCCAACAGCGTTTTGCGCGCCGAGCTTGCCGTAAACCATCTCAAAATTAGTCCTGGTATAATAATCAAAACCACGCACAAGTCTATCCTCGATTCTGAATGGAATCTTAAACCTTTCAAGATAACCCAGTACTGCGGCAAAATGATCACTGCATTCATCGCACAAAAATGACCTCAAAACTGGAGCCTCATTGATTATACCCACGCACTTCTCATTCTTGCAGTCAAAGACCCGCAAAATATTTTTAACTACTCGCTCTTTGCAGTTATCGCACAGAGCATCAATGTTCCGTGAAAGATAGGACTTCAAAACAGGAAGGTAATCAAGCCTGCATTTCCTGCAGCCCATAGTGTTTACCTTGAGTACCAGATTTTTTAGGCCGAGCATGGTAAAAAACTTTGTGAATATCGATATCACTTCATAATCCGCCTCCGGAGCACCGTATCCATACATCTCAAGCCCTATCTGTTGGAACTGACGCATCCTTCCGGACTGCGGCCTCTCCTTCCTGAACATTGGGCCAATGTAATAGACCCTACGCATATACGGGTTTGAGAGAAGCGAGAACTCCACAAATGACCTTACGACTCCTGCAGTCCCCTCCGGCCGAAGTGTAATTGATCGTGATTGCTGGTCAACAAGCGTGAACATTTCCTTCTCCACGATATCGGTGCCTTCTCCTATCCCACGTACGAAAAGTTCGGTGTGTTCAAATATCGGAGTTTCAACCTCCTTGAAATTGTGCAGGCCAAAAAGCGATCTTGCGGTATTCTCGATGCTCCTGCGCCTACAGGTTTCAGGGTATATATAATCCCTGGTTCCCTTCGGAACCATATAGTTTGACTTCTTCAATCTCTTCCTTTTAAAAAATATATTTCAAATAGTAATTCGAGGCGATCTCCCTTTTTAGAGTAGTTGATTCACCATGACCGGGATGAACCTTTAAGTCACCCTGGAAATTCTCGCAGAGCCATCTTATAGATGATCTCAGCTTTTCTTCATCTCCAAGCGGTAGGTCCGTCCTTCCCACTCCATCTTTGAAAAGAAGATCACCACATACCATCTCATCGTCAAAATAAAAGCAGCAACTGCCAGGCGTGTGGCCAGGTGTATTATAAATGTTTACAGTAGTATTCCCAACATCAACGGAACAGTTATTTTCAAATACCTCAAATCTTTCAATAATCTTTGCGTCGCCCATTAGTAAGGAAAGGTTCAAAATCGGGTCTTTCATCAGCTTTGAATCCATCATATGAATAAACAGGGGTACCCCGAGCCTTTCGGCGAGGATATCAGCAACCGCGATATGATCGATATGACCATGAGTTAAAAATATCTTCTTCGGGATGACATTCAAGCTTTCAACAGTACCAATGATATCCTCTACGTCGCCACCAGGATCCACCACAACGCATTCTGAGGTCTTAGCGTCAATCAAAAAATAACAATTAGTCAAAAGCGGGCCTACGTTGATACTTTTACATTTGAGCATCTCTATAAGGTAATCTTGTTATTCGACTTGAAGGACTCCTTCTCAGGGGTTACCCTGAACGCATCAAAAACGGAATCTATCTTTTTAGTGCTCGCGAGCAAATTATCAAGCAACAACAAATTTCCGATTTCAAGTACGAACCGCGCTATCATTACGCCAACTTTTTCCTTCAAGTTTGCGCTGCTGGAAACTATATTTATGTCATACTCGGCAAAGACGTTCGTAATATCCCTCAATAATTTCGTCCTGTCGAGGGCCTCTACCTGTATCTCGACCTGAAAAATCGAAGGTTGCTCCAGGTTCCACTCAACCTCGATAAGCCTCTCTGAATCCGAAAGAAGCGATTTAAGATTAGTGCAGTCACGCCTGTGGACTGAAACCCCCTGCCCTCTTGTTACGTAACCTATGATCTTGTCGCCGGGCACAGGATTACAGCATCTCGCCAGTTTTATCAATACCTCATCAAGTCCCCTCACCTTTATTCCACGCGTGAACCTGGTCCTCACCGGCAGGACGTATTCCTCTACGCTTTCTGCCTCCCTGAACTCTTCCACGTTCATCGTCTTGTTCTTTTCCTTGATTATCTTGGTGGTCACCATGTGTGGCGATATCTTCCCCGCCCCTATACCCTGATATAGCTTCTCGACCTTATCACAGTTCATCTCTCTGGCAACATTCTCAATTATCTCCATGCTGAGGTTCTGAAGCGATAGTCCTTGTTTGCGTAATGTCTTGCCCAGCATCTCGCGTCCAATGTTCTGGCTCAGTTTCCGCTCTTCAGCGCTGAACCATTGCTTGATCTTATTCCTTGCCCTTGCAGTCTTTACAAAACTTAACCAATCCCTGCTCGGCCCCAGCGATGATTTGGAGGTGATTATCTCCACGATGTCACCAGATCTTAACTTATATTCCAGCGGCACTATCCTGTGATTGACCTTTGCACCAACGCACTGGTTTCCCACATCCGAGTGAATCATGTATGCAAAATCTACAGGCGTTGAGCCAAAAGGCAAATTCAATACCTTGCCTTTTGGCGTAAAGACGAAGACCTCATCTTCAAATAGATCAAGTTTCAGTGATTCCATGAACTCTTTCGGATCCGAGAGTTCCTGCTGCCACTCGAGTATCTGCCTGAGCCAGGCAAGTTTTTCATCAAACTTCTCGTCGCCTTTTTTACCTTCTTTGTACCGCCAGTGCGCAGCTATGCCGTATTCCGCGGTCCTGTGCATCTGCCATGTGCGAATCTGGATCTCAACCGGTATTCCCTTTGGACCGATTATGGTGGTGTGCAGTGACTGATACATGTTAAATTTTGGATTCGCGATGAAATCCTTAAATCTGCCGGGTATCGGCTTCCATATTGAATGAATTATCCCAAGCGCGCCGTAACACTCCTTCACGGAATCGACTATTACCCTGATCGCCGAAAGGTCATAAATATCACTGAAGGTCCTTCCCTGTTTTGCAATTTTATGGTAAACGCTGTACAGGTGCTTCTCACGGCTGATAATTTCCGCCTCAATTTCAACAGCCTTAAGCTCCTGTGAGATCTTGTCGATTATCTGATCGGTCAGCTCAGCTCTCTCCATCTGGTTTTCGGCGACAAGCTGCTTAACCTCTGCATACTGGTTTGGGTTCATGTACATGAAAGCAAGATCTTCAAACTCGACCTTCAGCTTTGACATCCCGAGCCTGTGCGCGATAGGTGCGTAAATATCAAGCGTCTCCTTCGATTTCTCAATCCTCTTTTCAGGGTCCAGATACGACAGTGTTCGCATATTATGAAGACGATCAGCCAATTTGATGAGGATGATCCTGATATCGTTAGACATAGCGATGAGCATCTTTCTTAGATTCTCCGCCTGCTCTTCCATCGAGCTCTGAAAATCAAGTTTATTTATTCTCGTCAGGCCTTCCACGATTATAGCAGGTGGCTCGCCAAATTCAGATTTGATGTCCTCCGAAGTGTAACCTGTATCCTCAATTACATCGTGCAGCAGTGCGGCAATTATCGAGGTCTCATCAAGCCTGAGATCAGCAACAATGTAAGCTACATTTAAAGGATGGCTGATGTACGGCTTGCCCGACATCCTCTTCTGGCCTTTATGGCGCAGACTGGCAATCTCATAAGCCTTTATTATTTTAGTTTCATCAAGCTCTTTCAGATATTCTCTGGCTTTCGCAATAATCTCTTCTATTTTGACCATAATTCCAACACCAGAGGCAGTTTACGCCCATACTATTTGCTGGAGACCTTATATTTAGGACTGACACGATTCCATGATACTATTATCTGACTACCATTAAAAATTGAGGAATAGGCTCCTGCTAGAATACCGACTGTCAGAGCAAAAGCAAAATCCTTAAGGTTATCGCCGCCTAATATCATTAAGCAGATAACCGGTAACAGTGTTGCGAGTGTTGTATTTATGGATCTTGCAAGAGTCTGATTTATCGAAGAATTGACGATTTCTTCAAATGGCAGTTTTCGCAAAACGTTCTTGTTCTCTCTTATCCTATCAAAAATTACAATCGAATCCATCAATGAATAACCAAGAATAGTTAGATATGCTGCTACGGTAGATGTAGTTACCTCCCTGAAGCTGATTGAGTATATTCCAATAAATATAAGGGTATCATGAATAAGTTCAATTATGGCGGCAACTGCAATTCTGAATTCAAACCTTATGGTTATGTAAATCAATATGGCTATAAATGATACGCCCAGCGCTTTTATTGCATCCCGGGTTAATTTCTGACTGAATTTGGGTGTTACGCTTTCATCACGCAGAACCTTTTTAGCGCCCAGCAGCTGCAGTTCATTCTTAACTTTCTCCTTCTGCTCTTTTGTAAGAAGACTGGTCTTGATTATATAGTGATCAGCAGAACTCACTTGCTGGATTATCGCTTCTCCAAAGCCGACCTTCTCAAGAGAAACCCTGATATCTTGAATAGTTAAAGTCCTGTCAAACTCTATTTCAAAAAGGTTTCCGCCTTTAAAATCAATTCCAAGATTAAGACCGCGAAAACCAAGTGAGATCATACCTGCAACTATTATTATTGCCGAAATCAGATACCACCATTTGCGATAGCCAACAAAATTTATCATCCTCATTTATCTGCCACCAACTTTCTTAAGCGAATAAATCCTGGCTTCTCAAATACTTTCATGTCGATTACAAGTTCAAGCATTGATCGCGTAAATATGAAATCGGTCAATATGCTTACTATTGTTCCAAGACTTAACGTTAAAGCAAATCCTCTGATCGGGCCTGTTCCAAAATAAAAAAGTACTCCGGCTGTTATAATAGTGGTAACGTTCGCATCAAAAATGGTCCACCAGCCATGTTTAAAGCCTTCAGTCATTGCAGTTCTGGGTTTTCTTCCCTTTCTCATTTCCTCTTTCATACGTTCATAAATAATGATATTTGCGTCAACAGCCATTCCGATAGTTAATATCATACCCGCAATTCCTGGAAGCGTTAGCGCTGCCTTAATCCAGACAAGCAACCCCCAGAATAAGGCTGCATATACCATCAATGAAAAAAATGCAAATACTCCCAGAAGACGATAGTAAATTATCATAAAAATTATAATAAGAGCTATACCAAGCAAGCCTGCATATAAACCTGCATTGAGTGAATCAGCTCCCAGAGTAGAACCGATGACCCTTACATCCTCCACATCAAAAGTCATGGGCAGCGCTCCAGTCTTGAGTACAAGTGCAATGCTCTTCGCCTCCTCAAGGGTGTCAATATTTTCAATAACCGCACTACCTCTTATTGCTGCTTTTATGATCGGTGCGCTCTCCACTTTATTATCAAGCACAATCGCCAGGTTATTACCAACGTTCGCGGATGTAACCTCATAAAACTTCTGCTGACCTTCACTGGTGAACTCCATTGACACAATTACTTTACCTGAATTATCGTATCCTGCCTGTGCTCCTTTGAGCATATCACCTGTCATAAGGACAGGCCCCAGCTTATAACTTCCGTCTTCGTTTATGCCCTCGACTATCCTGAATTCAAGCTGAGCGGTCTTTCCTATTATATCTATCGCTGCCTGCGGATCAGTGATATTGGGCATCTGTATTATTATCGAGCCCGAACCGATCACCCTGTTAATTTCAGGCTCGGAAATTCCAAGGCTGTCAATTCTGCTCTCTATTATTCCCACAGCCTTTGTCATCTTCTCTTCCGTAATACCTTCTCCGGTTATATCCTTTGCTGTTAATATAACCATCGTACCTCCACGCAGGTCCAGGCCAAGCTTTGTGGACTTCTGTGGCGGGTAGATGAAGTAGATGGCAACAGCAACTACTACTAGCGTCAAAATGAAGATTACCGTATACCTTCTCTTCTTAACTCCAACTTTAGTAATTTTGTAGCCCTTTTCCACATCGACTGTTCCTGCTCTTTCAAAAACTGTTTTAGCGGAGGGCATCTTTTTCTTTTTCTTTCCCAAGTTCTTACTCCGTCCTAGATCAAGTTAACCTCATTTATTATTAATTTAAACTGACATCCAAGCGTTATTGCCGCTCTCTGACAGGCCATCATCCTTTCTAAGAAGATCTCAAAATATTCCATAACCTGGCTGATGCTGGTGTCAATTTCCAACTTCAATGTAATGGTCTTTAATTCATTGCTCACAATTATCTCCGCACTTTTCGATGCGAAGTTCACTCTGTCATGTATGTCTGTAGAGATCATATCGGGATTCCTGACCCTGTTCCTTTGGACATCCGACTTATCCGCAATTATTGTTGCAGCAGCGACAGGATTAACCGGCTTCCCACCTTCTTCGTGATTAGCTATTGCGCTTGCTATAACTGCGCTCTCCTCAGCAGTAAAGCCAAGCGATTTCAGGATTTGCCATCCCATTACAGCACCTGACTGCGCGTGATATTCACGGCATAAGATGTTACCTATATCATGCATATAGCCAGCTATCTCGGCAAGCTGGCATACCTTCTCCTCATATCCAAGCGTCTTCAATATATTATAAGCAGTTTCAGAAACCAGATTAGCATGTCTGAAGCCGTGCTCAGTATAACCTATCGCCTGGACGTAAAGATCGCCAAGTTCTATATATTTTTTCAGATCATCGTTATTCTTAATGTCCGAAGGTACTAACATAAACCAGGATGTTAATTTTTGATATTGGTTTTCGTAGAGATGGCGCTCTTTACAAACTCAATGTTAACATCTTTATACACTGTTATCGAGATCGTGTTCTCTGAGATGGACCTTATCTTACCCTTGATTCCACCTATAGTGACCACCTCATCGCCGGGTTTCAGACCGACCAACATGTCCTGGTGCTTTTTCTGTTTTGAACGCTGTGGCCTAATAAAAAGGAAGTAGAATATTGCGAAAAGGACTACTATCCAGATTATCAGTCCATATTGCTGGAAAAATTGTTGCAGGGTTTGAGACATTTAGCCTCCCTTTCCAATTTAATTAATAATTCTCTTCTTCGATATTGTTATCATAACGGTAATTATTTAAAAAATTTAACTTAAATTCAATAAAAGTTCCATCTATTATGCATTTTCTGATCTTTTTCATCAAACTATTTAAATAATAAAGATTATGATATGTTATCAACATTAGCGCCAGTATCTCCTGCGACATAAAAATATGCCTTATGTATGCTCTTGAGAAGTTCTGACACGCATAACACTGGCAGGATTGATCTATGGACGTCATGTCCTTTGCATACCTTGCATTCTTTATATTGATCCTGCCAGAGTCAACCAGTGCAGCCCCATTCCTTGCGATCCGCGTGGGGAATACGCAATCAAACATATCGACGCCCTGCTCAACTGATTCAAGTATTCCTCTGGCATCGCCCAGCCCCATGAAATACCTGGGTTTATCATGGGGTAGCGAGTGGGTTGATATCGAAAGGGCTTCCAACTGCATTTCCGCCGGCTCCCCTACGGCCAAGCCGCCAATTGCATACCCGTCAAAATCCAGTCCTGCAAGTTCCTCAACGCACTGTTTTCTTAAGTCCGGATACGTCCCACCCTGGACTATTCCAAATACGCTTGAGCTATCCTGTGATCTTGTCATGTATCTCTTACTGGCGGATGCCCAGTTAATTGTTCTTCTTACTGCCTCCTCGACATGTCTTCTCGTGGTCGGGAAACCTACACATTCATCCAGGACCATTGCTATATCCGATCCGAACCCGAACTGATACTCAAGCACCATTTCGGGGGAAAAGAAGTGCCTTGACCCATCTATGATAGAGCTAAACTCAACACCATCATCTCTCACCTTACTGATTTTTGAAAGTGAAAATACCTGAAATCCACCGCTATCAGTCAGGATTACGTTATTCCACGACATGAAACGGTGCAGCCCCCCAGACTCTCTTATCACTTCTATCCCCGGCCGCAGATAGAGATGATAAGTATTAGCAAGCAGTATCCTGAAACCTATCTCACTTAAGTCCCGCTGAGTGATTGCTTTTACCGTTGCTTTGGTGCCAACTGGCATGAACACCGGGGTCTCGATGTTTATGCCGCGAATTTCAATCCGGCCGGCCCTTGCCTTGCTCCTGTCATCCTTCTTTTCGATTGAAAACTTCATATCAAAATAACCTACAATCCATAAACATCAAAAAATTAACATGGCATCGCCAAAGCTGTAAAACCTGTACTCCTTATCTATGGCTTCTTCGTAAGCCCTGAAAACCAGATCTTTTCCAGCAAAAGCGCATACTAACATCAATAGAGTGGATTTGGGAAGATGAAAATTGGTTATCAGACCGTCAACAATCTTAAACCTGTACCCCGGCAGAATAAAAAGCTCAGTCCACCCTGATGATGCTGCCACATCACCATCTCGGACAGATGTCTCCAGCGCCCTTGTAGTCGTCGTCCCGACGGCGATAACCCTTCCACCCTTCTCTCTGGATTGATTTATGGCATCTGCGCCTTCAGCCGAAATCTCATAATACTCAGAATGCATCCTGTGGTCTTCAGCGTACTCCTCCATTATGGGACGAAACGTGTCAACTCCCACGTGCAGAGTGATCCTGACTATCTTTATCCCTTTTCCTGAAATCTTTTTCAGCAGATCCTGTGTGAAGTGAAGACCCGCTGTTGGAGCAGCCGGGGAACCAGGGTATTTTGCAAATACAGTTTGATACCTCTTCCTTAATTCAACTTCATCCAGGCTCTTCTCCCTTTTAATGTACGGGGGAATAGGTGTCTTCCCATAAACATCGATCTTCTTGTAAAAAGATGCTGGGTCATCGAATTTCAATATCTTTATCCCTTCTCCGGCATCCTCACTCACAGTGCACCTGAAATCGTCGCCAAACATCAAGACCGCACCAACCCCGGCCCTCTTCGCAGGTCTGACAAGTGCAGCCCAGCACCCATCATCAACCTCATTCAATATGAGCACATCAATCCTTCCATCGCTGTCAACCTTCCTGCCGCTCAAGCTGGCGGGCAAGACCATTGTCTCATTTATGACCAGACAATCCCCCTTCTTTAAATACTCGATGATCTCAAAAAAGCGATGGTGATAGATCTTCCCGCCGCTCCTATCCAGGGTAAGAAGTCTTGAATCTGACCTTATCGGGGAAGGTTTATGAGCAATCAACTTTTCGGGTAGCTCGTAAAAGAATTCAGAAGTTCTCAATTTCTGCATATCAGCTATCTCAAACTAAGGCTGAAAAAACATCCACAGTACTTCTGACGGTAAAGATTATATTCTCTGGATAGCCTGACGCTTTCCTGATATCTTTTCCTTAGGTCCTCATAGACGAATTCCACGCCTTCGTCCTCGCTCACCCTATTTGCTATCTTCACTATTTCATCATGCTTCTGATATGGGCTTATCAGCAGCGTGGTGGAAAACCTGTGAATACCATGAGCCCTGGCCTGCTTTGCCGTAGCCCTGAGCCTGATCTTATAACAGAGGGAGCACCTGTCATCCGGTGCTATCAGAGCAGCATCAATATGAACCATGGGAAGGTAATCTTCCACCAGGAGATCAAAGCACTGGATGTCACGCAAAAGCATCATATTATCAAGTCTCTTCCTGTATTCGTGGTAGGGTTGAATGTTTGGATTGCAATAAAAGACTACTGGCTTAAACCCAATCGAAGAGAAATGTGAATAGCTTTCAGTGCAGCACGGTGCACAGCAGGCATGTAGAAACATTTCCATTAAAACAGTCTGCCTTCTTGAACCTCTATCCCTAAGTGCTCATATGCTTTTTTTGTGGCAACCCTTCCCCGGGATGTCCTCTGTATCAAACCCTGGCGAAGAAGATACGGCTCGTACACGTCCTCAATCGTATCGGTCTCCTCTTCAATCGAAACCGAGAGCGTATTCAGACCAACAGGGCCGCCATTAAATTTCTTTATTATCGTGTCAAGTATCTTGATATCAAGGCTATCCAGGCCCATCTCATCAATCTCAAGCATATTCAGGGAGTCGTTAACAATTTTTTCGTTAATCGTTCCATCACTTCTTATAATCGCGAAATCGAAGACCCTTTTGAGCAGCCTGTTTGCAATCCTGGGCGTACCACGGCAGCGTATCGCCAGCGCATCAGCCCCACTGTCCTCAATCATTACTCTCAACAGTTTTGCTGATCTCCTTATTATTACCGCGATCTCTTCCTCGGAATAGTAGTCTAACCTGAAGGTAACCCCGAACCTGTCGCGAAGCGGTGAGGTCAAAAGACCTGACCTAGTTGTCGCGCCGATCAGGGTAAACGGCTTTAATTCGAAACGAAGTGGCCGTGCTGACAGTCCACTGCCCAAAAGTATATCCAGCGCGAAGTCCTCAAGCGCAGGATACAGCATCTCCTCGATCGGTCTTGATATTCGATGAATCTCATCTATGAAGAGGACATCGTTTTTTTCAAGGTTGGTTAAAATTGATGCAATGTCTTTCTTACTCTCAAGTGCTGGACCAGACGTGATCGTCATCCTAACGTCAAGTTCATGCGAGATGATCCCGGCCAGGGTGGTCTTGCCCAGTCCTGGCGGACCTGAAAGCAAGACGTGATCGAGTGATCCTCCCCTTACCTTTTCCGCTTCTATAAAAATGGATAGGTTCTCCTTGATTTTATCCTGGCCGATGAAATCAGCGAGCTGCCTGGGACGTAGTGCTCTGTCAAGCTCAGCATCTACCTTAAGCAACTCTTTTGATGCGGCCTTGCTTTCCTGATAATTCATAGGCGAAAACCGGTTCTTTCTACCTCTTCAGAGCAAACTTGATTATATCCTCTATGTTAATATTATCTCTGTTCTTCTCCATATAATTATTAAATATAAGCTCTATTTCTTTTGCGGAGAATCCAAGCCCGAGCAGCGCATTCTTCGCGTCCGAAAAGACTTGCTTGTTTGCATCGCTTGGCTTGAACTTGCCCTCCAGGACGACTGCGAGATCAATTTTGTCTTTAAGCTCTACAATGAGCCTTTTGGCTGTTTTCTCCCCAATCCCGGGGACCTGTGCAATAACCTCGAATTCCTGTGCCTCTACGAGTTTTATGAACTCCTGCGGAGAGAATTTCGACAGGATAGCAATCGCAACCTTTGGCCCGATATTGGATATTGAAATGAGTTTCTCGAAGACCTCCCTCTCTTCCCTGTTCATGAATCCGTAAAGCTTGATTGCATCCTCACGCACAAGGGTATGCACAAAAAGGTCAACCTCACCCTCATCATCAATGTTAGACATCGTTTTGCCAGAGATATATACCTCATAGCCAACTCCGTTTACATCGACCACCACGCTGCTTACATTTTTCTCTATGATCTTACCCCTTATCCTGCCTATCATTATCTATCAACTTCCCTTTTTCACTATCTTCATTTTGTATGAATTGATATGACAGATTGCCACCGCCAGCGCATCCGCAGCATCATCCGGAGACGGTAATTTTTCTAACTTAAGCAGCATCTGAACCATCCTTTGAACCTGAAATTTCTCAGCCCTCCCATATCCTACAACCGCAAGTTTTACCTCAAGCGGAGTGTATTCGAATACCTCAAGACCGTGCTTTCTTGCTGCAAGCATGATAACACCCTTGGACTGACCTATGGAAAGAGCGGTCTTCGCATTGACATTGAAAAAAATTTGCTCGATGGCAAGATGATCGGGAGAAAATCTGCAAATGATGTTACCGATCTGATCATATATGTCAAATAACCTGTCCGAAGCGCATAATCTCTGATCCGTTTTTATGCAACCCAGATATAGTTTATCGTATTTGCCTTTTGATTCACTGACTACTCCGACACCAGTGGTCGCGAGACCTGGATCAACCCCAACTACTATCATTGGGGTTCATCCCATCAACTTCTCCATCACATCATCAGAGATATCGAAGTTCGCGTATACTTCTGACACGTCATCGTGCTCCTCAAGTGCTTCGTAGAATTTTAAAATTTTCAAGGCTTTCTCATCTTCAAGCCTCATCGTATCCTTTGGTATCATGGCAATCTCTGCATTTTCAACTGTTAATCCCGCCTTGCCCAGTGAGTTCTTTATCTCATTCAAATCAGATGGTGCAGTCATTATCTCACAAGAATCATCCATAAAGTTAACATCCTCAACACCCATCTCTATTAATGCCAAAAGAATATTATCACGATCCTGGTCCCCATTGATCTTCGCAGTGATGATGCCCTTTTTTTCAAACATCCAGCTCACGCATCCACTAGTGCCCAGGTTTCCGTTATACTTGGTGAATATATTTCTTATATCTGATGCAGTCCTGTTCCTGTTATCTGTGGTCACTTCAACGATAAACGCCACTCCTTCCGGGCCATAACCTTCATAGACGATGTTCACGTAGTTTACGCCTTCTGCATCCCCAAGGCCCCTGCTGATTGCTCTATTGATGCTATCCTGGGGCATATTGAACTCCCTGGCTTTTTCTATCGCTGCCGCAAGTGTGGAGTTCTTATCTTTGTCCCCACCGCCCTCTCGCACAGCTATAATTATGCTTCGTGCGAGCTTGCCAAAGACCTGGCCCTTTTTGGCATCTCCTTTTGCCTTCTGACGCTTAATCTGTGCCCATTTTGAATGCCCTGACATATCTGAACTTTAACCTACTCCCTTTGCCATCTTGATAAAATATTTGTGAACCCTGCTATCACTAGATAGCTCGGGGTGAAATGTGGTAGCAAGGATATCATCTTTCCTTACCATCACAGGATAGCCGTTTAGCGAAGCCATGATTGAAACATCCGGGCCCGTCTCCCTGATGATAGGGGCTCTTATGAATACAGCCCTGAAGGGGTCTTGATCCATCTCTTTTATCCGGATCTCCTCTTCGAAACTATCAACCTGTCTGCCGTATGCATTTCTCTCAACCTGCATATCAAGCAAACCAAGTGTCGGCAACCCATTACCAACAATATTTTTTGCCAGGAGTATCGTGCCTGCGCACGTCCCGTAAACCGCTCCCCCATTAAGAATGAACAGGTTAATTGCATCAAAAAAACCATATATTGCCATCAATTTACTTATCGTGGTACTCTCACCACCGGGGATTATTAAACCGTCTATCTCCTTCAGTGAATGAGGCAATTTAATAGAGATTGCCCTGCCACCTGACATCTCAATCGCACTCAGGTGTTCCCTTACGTCTCCCTGCATATCCAGGACACCAATTACTGCCTGGCTCATTACCATCCCCTGAATTGAATCCTGTTCTCCTGAGGAATATCGCTGATCTCTATTCCGCTCATCGCTTCTCCAAGATCCTTAGATGCCTCTAGCAGCTCCTGCGAATCTTTGTAATGCGTAGTCGCCCTTACAATGGCCCTTGCCCTGGCACTCGGGTCTGCGGACTTAAATATTCCAGACCCAACGAATATCCCTTCAGCACCAAGCTGCATCATTAAGGCTGCATCTGCCGGAGTTGCAATCCCACCTGCTGAAAAATTGACGACGGGCAGCTTGCCAAGTCGATGAACCTCCACGACTAGTTCGTAAGGGGCAGCAAGTTTCTTGGCAGCAGCCATCAGCTCATCTTCAGGAAGCCCGATCAGCCATCTTATTTCACCTATTATAGTCCTCATATGGCGCACTGCTTCCACCACATTGCCCGTTCCAGCCTCACCCTTGGTTCTGATCATCGAGGCACCTTCCCCGATCCTTCTAAGTGCCTCCCCAAGGTTTATGGCACCGCAGACAAACGGTACCTTGAAGTCCCACTTATTGATGTGATTACTTTCGTCAGCAGGAGTTAAAACCTCACTTTCATCAATGAAGTCGACTCCCATGGCTTCGAGCACCTGGGCTTCGGCGAAATGACCTATCCTCACCTTGGCCATCACCGGAATTGTAACTTCGTTCATTATCTTCTCTATGATCGTCGGATCAGCCATCCTGGCTACGCCGCCGGCAGCCCTGATATCCGCAGGGACCCTTTCAAGCGCCATCACGGAAACTGCACCTGCGTCCTCCGCTATCCTGGCCTGCTCTGGATTGGTCACGTCCATTATCACCCCACCCTTCAACATCCCAGCTAAGCCTCTCTTGACCTTAATCGTACCAACTTCTTTCATAAAGAAACGCCTCCATAAATATTTCTATTATCATATTAATACAAAAATCAGGTTAAAATAAAGCCCCTGCAAGGGGGGGTCTTCATTTTATTCCAAGCGACATCTCTTCAAGCCTTCTTATCCTCTCATCTATCGGTGGGTGAGTATCAAAAAGGCTATTTAACGGGCCTCGCTGGTCTTTCAACGGATTTGCTATGTACAGATGTGCCGTCGCCTTATTCGCCACCTCAAGCGGTTCGACATCTGCAGTAATCTTTCTGAGCGCACTCGCAAGTCCAGGCGGATACCTGGTAATCATTGAGCCATCGGCATCAGCCAGGAACTCCCTCCGTCTCGATATCGCAAGTCTTATCAGCATAGCAAAAAGCGGCGCTGCTATAGCAAGGACTAAAGCAAACAGAATGAGAAAAATAGCTAATATCCCACCTGCGCTTGAGGATGATCTTCTCCTGCGAGGACCAAACCAGAAAAAACGCAAAACCCAGTCACTTACAAGGATTACAATCCCCGACATGACCACAAGTACCGTACCTAACCTGATGTCATAGTTCCTGACATGTGATAGTTCATGCCCTATCACACCTTTTAGCTCCTGTTCGTTTAACTTATCCAGCAGTCCCGTGGTCACTGCGATTACGGAATTTTGCGGATTGCGACCAGTCGTAAATGCATTGGGAGCACTATCATCAATAAGGTATATCCTCGGCATTGGAACACCTGCAGCAATGGAAAGCCCTTCAACCGCGTAATAAAGTTGCGGCAGATCATCACGGCTAACCGGCTTGGCACGGCTTATTGCAAGCACGATCTTATCGCTATTGTAATAACCTGTAATAGTAGTCAGTAGCGAAATGATCAGCGCAAGTATCAGAAAACAGACGAACGTCCCGCTACCAAGATCGTAATAGTAGTTAAAAGCAGCAGCGAAAACCACCAGGACGAGCGTAACAAATATAAAAAAAGAAAAGACCAGCAACGCTGATCTTATCTTATTGGAAGAGATATGTTCGTACATATCTACTTGCTAAAATCAACCTTCACTGGCTCTCGGGCTGCCGGTTCTCCTATCTCAAAATATTCTCTCGTCTTGAAATTAAACAGCGAAGCTACGATGTTCGACGGAAAAGTCTGTATCTTATTGTTGAGCGTCATCACGGAATCGTTATAAAACTGCCTTGCATAAGCAATATTGCTCTCGATTCCGTTAAGGCTCTCCTGTAATTTCATGAACTGTTCACTTGCCTTTAGTTCAGGATATGCCTCTGCCACTGCGAATAACGACTTCAGTGCACCTGCTATCATATTTTCTGCTGCAGACTGATCCTTTACGGATTGAGCACTGATGCCCATCTGTCTTGCCTGCGTGACTTTTTCAAAAACTTCTCTTTCATGCTTAGCATAACCTTTAACTGTCTCAACGAGATTTGGGATTAGATCGTACCTTTTACGCAGCTGGACATCTATCTGTGACCATGCGTTATTGACCCTATTTCGCAACTGTACAAGACCATTGTAAAGCGCAGCAATTAATATAACCGGAATTGCGACCACGACCACGATGATTATGCATGCCACTATGGGGAGTCCGAGCATAATTTGACCTCCTAAAACTTCCTAATGTTTACCATATTATACCACTGCCGTGTTTCCATTTTGTTAATCATTTTTGATGACCATTAAATAATTATTGGGTTATAATACATTTTCAAAAAAACAGTAGGAGATGTGAATGGATAAATATAAATCGAGCGATATCCGCGTATTATCGATCATAGGACACGGCAGCTCAGGTAAAACATCGCTCGCTGAATCGATGCTCTATTACTACGGGGGTACGGATCGGCTTGGCAAGGTTGAGGAAGGAAACACAATATCTGATTATGATCCTGAGGAAATAAAGAGAAAAATATCAATCAACACATCAATCATACCGCTCCAGATCAATGAAAACCTGATATATCTGCTTGATACCCCTGGATTTTCAGATTTCATTGCTGAAGCATACAGTTCAATCAGAATTTCAGATGGTGCGCTACTAACCGTCTGCTGCGCATCAGGAGTAGAGGTCGGTACCGAAAAGGTATGGAGCATCTGCCAGGACCATAACATTCCAGTCATCGCTGTCATAAACAAGGTTGACCGCGAGAGCTCTGACTTTTATGCAGTACTAAGCCAGATGAAGAAAGAGTTCGGTGATTCTATAGCAGCGATCACCCTTCCTGTTGGCAAGGAGTCCTCGTTTAAGGGATATGTGGACCTGCTTACCGGAAAGGCATATGTTTATGATGGTGTCGGCAAACCGAAGATAAACACAGTGGAAATTCCGGCTGATCTTAAAGACAGATATGATGAGCACAGAAATATCGTGATTGAAAAGATAGTCGAAACTGATGATGAACTGCTATCAAAATACCTTGATGGAGAGGAAATTGGCCCAGATGAACTGGCTTGCGCCCTGAAAAGTGCCGTCTTAACACGAAAACTGACTCCAGTTCTCTGCACATCAGCCACTAAGAGCATTGCTGTTGATAATATAATCCACTATCTTATAAGCGGTCTGCCATCTCCTGCTGATGATGGCGAGATTAAAGGAATCAATCCCAAAACCAATAAGGAGACCGTCCGTAAACCCGATGAGAACGAACCATTCTCGGCTTTTGTATTCAAAACCATGGCCGATCCCTACATTGGTAAATTAACCATTTTCAGGGTTTACTCAGGACTCATAAAATCGGATACATCCATCTACAACAGCACCAAGGATAAGACTGAACGTATTGGCCAGTTGATGAGCATAAAAGGAAAAACACAGATTCCAATTACAAGAGCGACCCCTGGTATGATAGCTGCAGTGGCAAAACTCACCGAAACCGAAACATCTGACACAATCTGCGACAAGGACAACAGGATCATCTATCCGAAGATTCAGTTTCCTGAACCGGTGATGTCCATGGCAGTAGAACCAAAAGCAAAAGGCGACGAGGATAAAATTACTATCGGTCTGGCCAGGTTGATGGAAGAGGACCCGACCTTTAAGGTTCATCAGGATACTGAGATAAAGCAGCTGATAGTAAGCGGCATGGGAGAGCAGCACATATCAGTGATCATGGAAAGGCTGAAAAGGAAGTTCGGCGTCGATGTCGTCCTGACAACACCCAGAATTGCATACAAGGAAACGATCAAGAAAACCGCAAAACAGGAATATAAACATAAAAAGCAGTCCGGTGGCCGCGGTCAATACGGACATGTCTTCCTCGAGCTAAAACCAAGGGAACGAGGAGCGGGAATAGAATTTATGAATACCATATTTGGTGGGGCGATACCCAAGAATTTCATTCCTTCAGTTGAAAAAGGTGTGATGGAGGCAATTGAGGAAGGCGTCCTTGCTGGATATCCTGTGGTAGATGTAAACGTGAACCTATATGACGGGTCGTTCCACACCGTGGATTCGTCAGACATAGCTTTTAAGATTGCCGGCTTGATGGCGTTCAAAAAAGGTTTCATTGAGGCAAACCCGGTATTGCTTGAGCCTATTATGAACCTTAGCATTATCGCACCCGAGCAGTACGTCGGCGACCTGATGGGCGATATCAACAGCAAGCGCGGTAGAATCCTTGGGGTTGAATCATACAAGGATAACCTCCAGGAGATCAAAGCCCAGGTCCCACTTGCAGAGCTATCCAAGTATCATATCGACCTGAAGTCGATAGCGCATGGAAGGGGCAGCTTCAAGACGGAGCTATCCCATTACGAAGAAGTTCCTTCATTTACCGCAGAAAAAATAATTTCAGAATCCAAAAAATCAGAAGAATAAATAGTCTAAAAGAGAGGGCAAATGATAAAAAAAATTGGTTTGATCACAGGAGGCGGCGATTCGCCTGGAATTAATGCTGCAATCAGGGCAATTGTGGTAAAAGCCACACAGGAAGGATACGAAGTACTTGGCATCAGATGCGGATGGCGCGGTCTCATAGAGGATGATCTCGTGAAGCTGGAGTTAAAAGACGTCGAGGGAATCATCAACACCGGGGGCACCATCATTGGGACATCAAGAACAAATCCATTCAAGATAGAGGGTGGCGAAAAGGCAATTCTACGCACAATTAAGAAGCACGGGATCGATGCAATAATCGCGATTGGAGGAGATGATACGCTCCGGGTAACCCACAAGCTCAACTCAATAGGTGTTCCGGCAGTTGGCGTACCTCAGACTATTGACAACGATCTATGCGGAACCGACTATTGCATTGGATTCGATTCAGCAGTTTGCATCGTCACAGATGCCATCGATAGACTGCAGACCACAGCTGCATCCCACGGAAGGATTATCGTGGTAGAGGTAATGGGCCGCGACGCGGGGTGGCTGACATTAATACCAGGAATCGCAGGGGCAGCTAACATCATTCTAGTTCCTGAGGATACATATGATTATCAAAACATCGTCGATAGGATTGAGGAGAGGATGAGAAGAGGCAAGAATTCTGCAATAATTGCCGTAGCTGAAGGATCAACACCCAATGAGGTAAAAACCCAGATATCGGAGACTTACGATGTAGATGCATTCGGCCATATCAGGCTGGGAGGCATAGCAGAACTCCTTGCCGAAGAGCTCGAAAAAAGGACTAAACTGGAAATCAGAAGCATGAACCTGGGTCACCTTCAAAGAGGTGGAAATCCGTCGCCGATGGATCGATATTATTCCACAAGGCTTGGGCTAAAAGCTGTCGAGCTAATAAAGGAAAAGAAGTTTGATATGATGGCGTCAGTTCAGGGCCAAGAGATATCCGCAACACCGCTTGAGGCGGCAACATGTGAGGTTAAAAAGTTAAGCACTGAATTAATTGAAATTTCGAAGATATTCGGGTAGTTGGGCAAAAATCTTTCAAACATTTACTTTTAGGTGCCGTCTGCGTAGAAATAGGATCTGTTGAAACTTATCCTCCTGAACGCTTCGGCATGCGATGCACCTATCTTTTCACCCGACTTCTTTGCCTCCATAGTTATGAACTCCCTGACATCATTCATGATCTTTTCAAGCTGGCTCTTATGCGCGGCCAGCATTTCAAAGCGCCTGTCCCAAACGCTGCTGACGTCAAGCCAGAAGTTGGCTTCATCAGGTTCAAACAGCCATATCTCTTTTACCTCACAAACGTCCAGCCCTTCCCTTAGCTGATTTGGGTAATAGAGGGGAAGTTTTGCGGATAATCTTGCATCAAGCGTAGCAAGACCAACCGACCGGTGATCAGAATGCAGTTGATATCGTTTGAATGGATCAAATGTTATGAGTATATCGGGGCAAACTCTTCTTATGTGAAAAGTAATTTCCCCTACCAGCTCCTTCGAATAGATAAGTTCGCCATCCAGATATTCAAGAAAATGATGGTATTTCAACCCCATTATCCTGCTCGCCTCCCTCTGCTCGGACTCGCGAACCCTCATCATCTCGACATTCGTTAATGTTCGATCATGAGTGCCCTTATCGCCACGAGTACAGATTAAAAGATGCAGCTCGTAGCCCTTCGATTTCAAAAGCAGAACAGTTCCTCCACATGCAAGCTCGACATCATCAGGATGCGCGGAAACGAAAAGCGCCCGGCTCATAGCACGCTCCTACCTCCTGCACTCTTACTTAAATAAATATCATAAGCCTTAAGTAACGATCTCCTGAAGAGCTCATAGTTCAACTTTGCGAACGGATTTTGTTTTTCCCTCAGCTTCCTCAACTTTGAATAATCCAGGCTGTAGACCACCACTTCTTCCATGTCAGGTGTCTCTGAGGTTTTTAATATCCCGCTTCTGTCATCAGTCATATCAAGCGGTGCATAGAAGGATGTATGACCCCGGAGCTGCAAGCCTGCAAAATCACCCACCATGCAGCACTGGACTCCATATAAATAGTTCTCCTGCACTCGCGCCCACAAACCACGCAGCTGTTCCCACTGGTGATAGACCTCGGGGTTTGCTGCCGGCATGATAAGCAGCTCGACACCCTCGGAAGCAAGTATCCTGCATGTTTCAAAATAGGTCACATCCATGCATATAGGAATCCCGATCCTGCCAACTCTAGTTTCAAATATCTCATGCTTACAGCCCGGGCATAACCCCCATCCTGACTCCATCTGAAACAGATTTAGCTTTTTCTGAATTCCAACTACTTCACCTTCAGGTCCAAAAACATAGCACTGATTATAAACTTTACCATCATCATCGGGTAAAAATATGGAACCTGCTATAATATAAACTCCAAAGCACTTCGCTATCTGTGAATAAGTCGTCACGTATATGCTTTTTGCAGCTGGTGCTATTGCCCTGAATATATCAGCAACCCTTGCGCCATCTCCTGCAAGCTGGTTGACCGCACTGCTTATATCACGGTTTTTGATGATCTTTTCCATCCCCGGGATCAGCCCAAGCAACGGAGTAGCACTATCCTCGGGAAATACCACGAGCTGGGAACCCTGCTCGACAGCCTTCCTTGTGAGCTCAAACACCTTTTTTGCATAATGTGTACCATTTCTGACAAGCTCCATCTGCATCTGTACAGCCCCAACAGTCACAACATCGTAACTCAAACCTGCTGACAACGGAGATTTTCCTGACATTTGTGATCCATGCGTTTTGATGAAACTGCTAATGGCCTGCGGCATTGACTTTTTTTTTAAAATAAAATTAAAAACAATATCTCTAATCCAACCCACTGAACTTCTCCAGCTTCTCGTATGCACCCATGAGCTTCGATCGGTAGAGGTCGAAGTTCAAACTGAAATAGATGGGGTATGCTTCGATATTCCCCTGCAGTTTTATAAAATCAAGCTCCTCTCTGATTACCTGATTTAGCCCTGCATGATCACTGATTCTCTGAAAGCCCGATCTGTCATGGCTGATCTCGACCGGGAAGATGATCGCCGAGCTGCCGTAATAGGTACTGTTCAGTAACGTTCCCACAAGGTAACTCTCAATTCCATAAATCTGCTCTGACTGCACCTGTCTCCAGAGTCCGCATGCTTGTTGAAATACGTTCATCCGGATATTTGATGAACACGGGCTTACAAATATGTTGGTCCCTCTCAGCGAAAGGTCACGGCTGACCTCGGGTATGAACCTGTCCTCCCCCATCATTACCCCGATCCTTCCAGCATCACACTCGATCACACTTAAATCAATCCCACGACTCACTCCAAGCCGGCTGTCGAAGTCGTTGGTGTGCGTTTTATTTTGATAACCTGCAAGATTTCCTTTCCTATCAAAAATTCCAACAGACATATACCGGCGATCTTTTTTCTCCAGCAGATAGCTTCCTGTTACCACATTTGTCTTCAGAGATAATGCAATCTCCGCATAAAAAGAAAACAGATCATCCATCTTCTTATGCAGGTTTAAATCTAAAATTTCAGGAACTCCTGTTGTGCGGGGATCGTTACCCGTCGCCAGAAGCTGAAGAAGTAGCCCATGATATTCAGGGAATACGAGCAGGTCAACGTTCCCACCGCTGTTCTCCTTTATGTACTTTATTTCTTCGCTTAATTCAATCCTTAAGCCATCCGGCCTGATCAAACCAAGCTGGATTGCGCAAGCCGCAATATTAGTAGGTCTATGGATCATCTCGCTGTCCTCACGAATCTAACCAGCACTGTCCCCAGGATGAAGTAAATGATAACTGTTGCAAATACTGCGGAATAGCCGAAGTTTGACCTAAACATGTTGAAGTAGTCCAAAATTGGCCCTGCGATTACAGGAGCTATTATTTGTGGCAACACCGAAGCCATGTTCCATATACCCATATCCTTCGCATAACTATTTGTCGGAGGAAGAACATCTATCGCCAGTGCCCAATCAACGCTGGTGTAGGCACCAAAACCGAGCCCAAATAGTATTCCCAACACGATGACCATAAGATAAGAACCTGTGAAGACAAAAATCGCTGCGCTCGTCGCCATGATAGCGCCAGCAATATATACGATCTTCTTCCTGCCAAGCCGATCTGAATAATAACCCGCAGTAAAAACGCTTACTGCCGAAAAAAGGGAGATGATCAGTAACGTCGTACCGGTTGCCTGTTCGAAGTTCTCAAAACCGATCACATCCTTTATAAAATATGCAATGAAGTCCTGAAGAGTATATATTCCCAGCATTATAAATACCCGCGTAAAAAAGACCCATGCGAAATCCGGGTATCTTCTCGGGCTTACCCAGAACGACTTTATGAAGTCATTAAAGACGAACTTTTCAGGTTTTTCGATGGGAACCTCCTTGACGAACATTATAGTAATCACCATCAACACGAAAAGGAGGACAGCTATAATAGAATAGGTCAGGAGCAGATGGCCTTCCGATACGAGCAGACCTACCGTTCCAAAAGCAGCTACCTGACTTAATATGAGCATTAACCCCATATAACCGGAAGCGCTGCCCCGCTGACTATATGGAACTAGATCGGGCAGTAAAGCCTGATAAGGAGCGGCAGCGATATTATTCATAAGCTGTACAAGAAGAAAACCGATTAAAAAGGTTGAAAAACTTCTTGCGAGATACATTATTGAAAGACCGATTATATTCCCCAGGACGCCAATGAAGATAAACGGCCTTCTCCTACCAACCCCGAAAGCAGCTCTATCCGAGATCGCGCCAAATAAAGGCTGAGATATCAGCACCACGACTGCTCCTATTCCCAATAACAGTCCAAGATATCTCCCCTTATTTGCATCAGCAACATAATTGAGCAATTGGCTTGGTATTACGATTACTAGTAAAGCACTCCAGTGAAAATTAATCGCAAACCAGAACACGCTTATCAAAAAAAGTGATAGGTTTGATTTTTTCTGTGCTAATGCTTCTGCCAAATTCTCTCCTTGCCAAAAAATTTTTCATATATTAGCATATCCAGGTATGGCTTCTAATAATTTTAAAGAATCAGCTACTGATTTAGGAAAAAGGATATGGAAACGGATCAGGTCAAAAAAATTCGAAGACCGTCCCCAGATGGCCTTTTTCATAATAATAATTTTTTCACTGGTAATATTTTCATTTGCATTTCCCTTCGCCAAAAGCAAAATCCTGCCAAAGGAGAAAGGCGAAGTAATAGTTGAAGAGACCACCTCAATCGAATCCACATCCAAAGCCAATGGCAGCTCATCACAGGATACAACCATTGAAGGCAACGTGGACATCGAGAAAAAGAAGCAGGAGATAATTTCCGCCCTCAATTTCAGGTCCGAGAACGGCGATGTCATTTTTGCGCTCTATACACAGCTGCCCATCACAATCGATGGAAAACTCGATGACTGGGAGGGATACAACCAGAACCCGATCTCCTTCCCTACATTTCTGCCGGAAAACTACATTAATAGCTCTGACTGTTCCGGCACATACTTCCTAGCATATGATGATGACAAACTATATATTGGTTTAAAGGTCGTTGACGATGTATTTTCCCAGCCATTTGGCGGCAAGGATATGTTCAATGGAGACAGCGTAAGCTTAGGCATTGATGCTGACCTGCAAGGTGATTTCTTTGAACGCACGCACAACGATGATGACTACCAGATAGGGATTACACCAGGCGACTTTCAGTCCCTCGCCCCCGATTCATATATATGGATTCCAGTCGAAGCAAAGGGCGATGAAATTAAAATTGCATCCACGCTGGTTAAAAGTGGATATATAATTGAAGTGGAGATACCCTGGTGGAACTTCCAGAACTTTCTACCAAAAGACGGACTTGCCCTGGGTTTCGACCTTACGATAAACGACAAGGATTCACTACAGGAAAGGGAACTTGCGGTTTCCTCTTCTCCCAACTTCGCATGGGACGATCCTACTTCTTTTGGAACGATGGTACTCCTCGACGCTCGTGTTCAGAAAATAAGTGAATAACATACTTTGATCTCCCTGTTTTAACGGGCAAATCTTTAACCGACATTAAAAAGGAGCAAATTTATGAACTGGAAAGTACTTTTGACAACTTTCGGGTTATTATTCCTTGCCGAACTCGGAGATAAGACCCAGCTGGCGGTGATATCGTTAACTGCAAAACACAAGACACCGTGGGCGGTTTTCGTAGGAGCCTCTTTAGCCATGGTTACGGTGACAGCACTTGGGGTTATCTTTGGTGAGGCCATTACCAGGTTCATCCCTGGCAACATACTTGAAAAGGTAAGCGCAGGACTGTTCATCTTAATAGGAATTCTGATGTTCTTCGATGTATTTTAATCGAAGTCTCTGGGCTTAATCCCGAGTAATAACATCTCCGTGGACGCCCTAATATATCCTCAAAACCGCTGCCCCAACTATTGCCCGGTCCTTTAATAGAATAAGCGCCTCGTTTGCTTTGCTCAGATCAAAAATTTGAACCTCAGTCCTGACCGGGATCATGGCAGCAATATTAATGAGCTCTCTTCCATCCCTGCGCGTGCTCGCCGTAACGCTTCTCAGAACCTTTTCATGGTAAAGATGCTTTTCATAATTTAACGTTGGCACATTGGTCATATAAATCCCGGCGAGGGCAACTGTGCCTCCATATTGCAGATTGGCAAGTGCTATCGGCACCAGATCACCTGACGGTGCGAAGATTATCGATCCATCCATCTTAAACTCCGGGACATCATCATATCCTCCTGTCCACACAGCACCCAGATTTACTGCCAGTTCCCTGTGTTCAGCACCACGACTGAACACAAATACATCGATCCCCTGGTAGTTTGCTACCTGTATCGTCACATGTGCTGAGGCACCAAATCCGTAAATACTAAGTCTCTGTTTCCTTTTAACATTGGTAAGTCTTAGGGCCCTGTAGCCGATTATCCCGGCGCATAAAAGTGGTGCGGCCTCTATATCAGACAGCCCATTGGGTATCGGATAAACATATTCCTCTCTTATCGTCATATATTCAGTGAACCCACCGTTTACATCGTAACCCGTGAACTTAGCATTTTCGCAGAGATTTTCCTGATCAGTCTTGCAGAAATAACAGCTCCCGCAAGTCGAATTCAACCATGCAACGCCAACCCTGTCGCCAATATTTAATCTGCTTACTTCTGAGCCGATACCTTCAACAACACCGACGACTTGATGCCCTGGTACTAAGTCTGCCTTTTTTTGTGGCAATTCTCCCTCAATTATATGTAAATCGGTGTGACATATACCGCAACAATTGACCCTTATTAAAACCTCATTTTCTCGGGGATCTGGTTTGGCAAGTTCAAATAGTTCAAGCGGCTTCTCATATATGGATTTTTGCTGCCTCAAAACCATGGCCTTCATATTACCCTTAAATAAATACCTTTCAATAAATATTCAAATTACTCCCTGAAGGCATCTCGAAGCAGTATGCTTTGCTGGTCAAAGACTTTTCGGGGATTTTTACTATTCTTCATGAGGGAAATTTCCTGAGTAATCAACCTGGCAAGGTTCAATATATGTGCATCGCGTTTCTTTGATTCTGATATATATAATGGATGATCTCTATTTATATAAATTATATTATCTTCTGAAAAAGACTCCGGACCATCTTGTCCAAAATGATCCAGACAACAAATAATACCATAAATCCCAATTTTTACCTTTCTAACCACAGCGTTTGGGGTCAGAAGATTTGCCTTAGGTTTATACTTGCCCCTGCTTTTCTTCTCTTGCTTCTTGCCTTCTTTTGTGCCCACTGATTTTATCTCAGGCCCATCCCCTGATTTTTTAATTACTCCACTTTCACCTATAGCGCTGGTTCCATCAGAAAGCGGAGTCTGCCCATAAGGTGACAGATCGGGATGAACTAACAAGGATCTCTGTATCCTCTCAAGAGCTTCTTTCACAGCCCTCCCTGTGGCGATATTTTCTCTCTTATTGGAGAGCTGGCCAAGCACACTTTTAACCTCCGTCATTACCTTCATCATAGCTTCAATAAAAGATTTATATTCTTCGGAATCGGTAATGAAACCACTTCTATCACTTCTTATTGGCAAAAAATCAGCATGAACCTCTCCCTTAATCCTTGCGATATCCTTCCCCCAGGATTCCATCCCAAATAATTCTCTTTTAATTGTTACACCCTTGACCTTACATTCAATCCCAAGATTTGAAGTCGAAGCTGATGACATCGGCAAAATAACAATTTGACCATCCATAACCCCAAACTTAGTAGCCTCCATAAACGGTATTCGATGTCCACTTAATCTAGGTGATTCAACCTTTACACCATTCACATAAACATCAAAATCAGGTGCGTTTAAAGGTATGCTCTCAATAAGTCTTGCCCTGACTTCATCTGGATTAAACTTTTTAGTCAACCTTTCCAGCAGAACTGTTGTCCCATTTGTCTTTCGACCATCTTTAGGGTTAATCTCAAGCGGGACTTCCCATCTCTTTTTCTTTCTCCACCATTCTTTCTTATCGAAGGTAACGGCTGCTGAAAAATTATCTTTTTTCGTATTAACCTTAAAAACCTCACATGCTGAAAGCGATGCGAATTTTCCTATGCCGAACTGTCCGATTAAATCCCTACCATATAATTTCGATTTAATCTGTTGCTTCTTAAGAGGAGAGCCTATGCTGAAATATTGCTTTAGCCCGTCAAGATCCATGCCAAGCCCATTATCTTCCACAGAGATCATTTCATCGTAAATAGTGACGTCAACCTTTGTTGCATCCGCGTCATACGCATTATTTACCAGCTCTCGAATTAACTCTACACTCTCGCTGTAGAGCTGCTCACCGATAGTAATGAGATGACTTTTATCCACAACCACTGGTAAGGTTTGTCGTTTTTCATCCATCAGCAAATAACCAGACCTTTTCAATTGAAAATATTATAAAGGAATTGAATTTACAATGTAAAAGTTGGAAGTCCAAGAGTATCGATAGCCACAATAATACAAAATTTCGGGTGGTTTAATATCATTCATCAAATAAAAAATCGGCGGCGACCTACTCTCCCACACCGTTGCCAGTGCAGTACCATCGGCGCTGGAGGGCTTAACTTCTGTGTTCGGGATGGGAACAGGTGTATCCCCTCCGCTATAGCCGCCGTTAACCTAACGGAGACATCAATCTCCTAAACTTTTGGGAACGATCCCTTCCATTCCATCAAAACTTCACAGCACGCATCTTAAAGATGAGAATAAGTCCTCGATCTATTAGTACCGGTCGGCTGCATGCATTACTGCACTTCCACCTCCGGCCTATCAACCACGTAGTCTGCGTGGGATCTTACTCCATGACGGATGGGATACCTAATCTTGAGGCGTGTTTCGCACTTAGATGCTTTCAGCGCTTATCACATCCAGACGTAGCTAACCAGCAGTGCCCTTGGCAGAACAACTGGCACACCAGAGGTCTGTTCGTTCCGGTCCTCTCGTACTAAGAACGACTCCTCTCAAGTATCCTGCGCCCGCATCAGATAGGGACCGAACTGTCTCACGACGTTCTAAACCCAGCTCGCGTACCGCTTTAATTGGCGAACAGCCAAACCCTTGGGACCTACTCCAGCCCCAGGATGCGACGAGCCGACATCGAGGTGCCAAACCTTCTCGTCGATGTGGACTCTTGGAGAAGATAAGCCTGTTATCCCCGGAGTACCTTTTATCCGTTGAGCGACGGCCATTCCACGTTGAGCCGCCGGATCACTAGGCCCGACT